>VFQQ010000247.1_pt1 | contig 128301 bp, 109 predicted proteins | sample 3512341 | NCBI WGS metagenome assembly VFQQ01 (sample SAMN10412373, study PRJNA504923) | tailings metagenome | isolation source: Relicate 2 Philex TSF1 revegetated site | place: Philippines: Tuba, Benguet | collected 2017-08-29 | reverse complement strand
AAGTGCGGAAGAGATAACCGCTGAAAGCATCTAAGCGGGAAACTCGTCTCAAGATAAGTCTTGCCGGGGCCTTGAGCCCCCTAAAGAGTCGTTCGAGACCAGGACGTTGATAGGCCGGGTGTGGAAGCGTAGTAATGCGTTAAGCTAACCGGTACTAATTACTCGTGAGGCTTGACCCTATAACTTTGACAATGAGTCAAACGGGTTATGCCAGTGACGCGATCTGCTGATTCGCTCTATGAATTGGCTGCCCTGTCCGTTTGACAGGGCGGCGACAAGTCAAGCCTGATGACCATAGCAAGGTGGTACCACTCCTTCCCATCCCGAACAGGACAGTGAAACGCCTTTGCGCCGATGCTAGTGCGGATTCCCGTGTGAAAGTAGGACATCGTCAGGCTATTTACGCAGAAGGGCCCGGTCGTTTGACCGGGCCCTTTCTCTTTTCGGGCCGAGTGACTACTGGTGCTATACGCCGCACGGCGCCTCGCAACTAAAAGCAGGGCGTGATGATGGCCACACTTCGACCCAGTCGCCAGGGATCTGCAGTTGCTGTCTTGCAGCGGTCTATCCTGTGCTGCACATTCCTTGCGGTATTGACTTGGGCGACACTTTGGTCGTTTGGATGGCCACTGCCACATCCAGGTTGGGCGCTCACCTCAGCGGTAGGGCCCCCGCTCCTCCTTCTGACCGCACAGTTCGCCGCTCTGGCCTGTGTTGACAGGCCGGGCGGTCGCAGCAACGGCCGCGCGCGACTGAGACATCTTCTGCCTGTCATGGTCAAGGAGGTCGCTACAGCAGCGCGTGTCTTCTGCTGGCGACAGCCGTTCCGCTGGGCCCAGTACCCCGACTACGCGCCCGAGAGCGATTCGCAACGGATTGGCGTCGTTCTGATCCACGGTTACTTGTGCAATCGGGGACTCTGGACACCTTGGTTGCAGCGCCTGCATGGTTTGGGAACCCCCCATGTGGCGCTCAACCTGGAGCCAATCTTTGGATCCATAGACGATTACGCGCCGATCATCGATCGCGCAGTTGAAGACCTGCGTGCGCTGACCGGACGTGCACCGGTCATCGTCGCGCACAGCATGGGCGGCCTCGCGGTGAGGGCTTGGCTTAGGTGGAGGCTGACGAAGTCGGCGGTTGCAGAAACCGGCACGAGCCGAGGGTCCATGAACCAAGCACCCGCAAGCTATGTGATCACATTGGGCACACCACACCACGGAACGTGGCTGGCCCGACTGGGTACAACCAGAAACGCGCGGGAAATGCGTCAGCACTCACGGTGGCTCGCCGCGTTGCAGCGCGACGAGGCCAGCATCGCGGCCAGCCTTCCCCCCATCATCAGCTTCTACGGGGACAGCGACAACATCGTCTTTCCGGTCACAAGTGCTGCCCTCGAGTGCGCCGAGAACCATCGTCTCAGACGCTGCGCGCACTTGATGCTCGTCGAGCACCCGGCCCCCTGGGCCAGAGTCAGGAAACTCTTGGATCCTGGTCAGTAGCGCCCCGAAGAGGCGATGGCCCGGGCGCGTAGCCGCCCAGCTCGATGTCTGCGGGGAGACGATGGTGGGGAGCAGCTACGCACCCGGCATGGGTCAACCATTGGCCAAGACACCTCGACGCAACTGGTCGAGCTCGATGCTTTCGAACAGTGCCTTGAAGTTCCCCTCGCCAAACCCCTGATCGCCCTTGCGCTGGATGAACTCAAAGAAGATCGGCCCCAACTGGTTCTCGCTGAAGATCTGGAGCAGCAGTGCGCCGGGCTTGCCGTCGATGAGGATCTTGTGCCGCTTCAGCTCCGCGAGATTCTCCCCATGGCCGGGGATACGCTTGTCCACCAACTCGTAATAGGTGTCGATGGTGTCCAGTAGGCGCATGCCGCGGCCGCGCAAGGCGTCTACAGTGGCGTAGAGGTCCGTCGCGCCCATCGCGATGTGCTGAATGCCTTCACCGCGATAGAGGTCCAGGTACTCCTGGATCTGGCCCGCCTTCTCCTTGCCTTCTTCGTTGATCGGGATGCGGATCTTGCCGCATGGGCTGGTCATCGCCTTGCTCTTGACGCCGGTGACCTGCCCCTCGATGTCGAAGTAGCGGATCTCGCGGAAACTGAAGAGCCGCTCGTAGAACTCGGCCCACTCACTCATGCGACCTCGATGGACGTTGTGCGTCAGGTGGTCGATGTAGGTGAGGCCAACGCCAGCTGGATTGAGCGTCGCCCCCGGCAAAGGCTCGAAGTCAACGTCGAAGAAGCCAATGTTGCCTATGTCGCCGTCCTTGGCGCCGTTCTTGCCGCGCCACCGGTCGACCAGGTAAATCAGGCTGTCGCCAATTCCCTTGATGGCCGGGATGTTCAGCTCGCCAGGCCCGGCACTGCCGGCGTAACCCCAGGCACCGAGCGAGATCGCCCGCTCGTACGCCACCTTGGCATCCTGCACACGGAACGCGATGGCACAGACGCTGGGCCCATGCTGGCGGGCAAATCGCTGTGCGAACGAGTCGGGCTCGGCATTGAGAATGAAGTTGATCCCGCCCTGCCGGTACAGCAGCACGCTCTTGTGCCGATGCCTGGCGATCGCCTGGAAGCCCATGCGCTCGAACAACTGGCCCATGATCTCGGGATCAGGCGCCGCGTACTCAATGAACTCGAACCCGTCGGTCCCCATCGGGTTGTCCCAAGGCGTGAACTCCATGTCGCCTCCTGTTCAGCTCAGCATGGCCCCCGACTCTAGTACGGATGCCCCGCAGGCAGCCTGCAGGGACCCGGCGAAGGCTTAGACGACTCTGCACGATTCATGCAATGCTGCGTCGATGAACCAAGAGATCACACTCGACGCCGTCGATCGCCGCATCCTTGCGGAACTGCAGCGAAATGCGCGCGCGACCTATGACGAACTCGGGGCGCTGGTGGGGCTCGCGGCAACCACTGCGATGCGCCGCGTTCGTCGGCTGGAGGAGACCGGTGTGATCGTCGGCTACGCGGCCAAGCTGGCGCCGGAGCGAGTCGGCTTGGGGCTTGCTGCCTACATCAGCGTGCGGCTGACGAAAATCGCCGAGGGTGCGCAGCGCAACCCCGTAGAGCTGTTTGCCGCTGCCGTTCAGGCCTGGCCAGAAGTCGTCGAGTGCAGCGCACTCAGCGGCGACATGGACTACCTGCTCCATGTGCGCGTGCGCGACATGGGCCACTACTCGCGCTTCATCATGGACCAGTTGCTGCAGCACCCGGCGGTGCAGGACTGCAAGACGAGCTTCGTCCTGCGTGAGTTCAAGCGCGCGGCGGTGATCGCGCTCTGAACGCAGCCGCAGCGCGCTCAAGCACCACCAAGCGCTGACTGCGACGCCAACGCTCAGTCGCTGTCGATGTCCTTCAACAGCCGCCAGGTCGGCTCGATGCCGAGTTGGAGCAGTTGGGCAATGTCGGCCACGTCGTCAGGCAGCGCCGGGTTGTCCCACCCGTCGGTGCTGTGGCGCGCCACGCGCACGGCCAGCCGGACGTTGCGCAGCTGGCTGGTCTCTTGGCGCGGATGCTCGTCAGTGATCTGCAGCAACAGCGGCGGCAACCGCCAGCGTTGCATCAGTGCATGCTGCAAATCCGACAGCTCGATGCCGAGAAGTTCCCGCTGTACCGTCACCGAACGCAGCGCCGGGTCTGCGCGCTGACGGCGCCCGATCTCCAGCGCCAGCTCGGGGGCGCGAACCCACAGCAGCAACTCGGCAAAGCCGTGCAGGAGCGCTGCCTCGTGGATCACCGCCGCGTCGTGATCCATCCGGTGCACGGCAAAGGCGAAGGCAAAGCTGGACGCACGATGGGCCCTGCGCAGCGTCCGCTCGAACCCCGCCAGAGCCGGAGGGCTCGCCGCCAGCTGATCCTCGACGGTGGGTTGTGGGCCGAAGGCCCGAAAGAACGGTGGCACGCCCAACATCACCAGCGCCTCGGTGACCGTCTCGATGTCGCCACCTTCGCGCCCGCGGCGCAGTTCGGCGACATGCGCCAGCAGCTTGACGGTGAAGAGCGGGTCCGTGCCAAGGGTCTCGGCGATGCGATGCGCGTCAACGTCGTCCTCGTTGGCGCGCCATTGCTCCAGGGCCTCGGCGCTGCTGGCCAGCACTGGCAGTTGTGACGGTTCGAAGCACGCGCTCCAGCCGGCGATGTCGCGCGGCGGGCGGGAGATGAAGGGCAGCGGTTGGGTCGGCATGGCCGGAACTCGAAGGTCTACCCAGCGACTATCGGCGCTGACCGCGACGACTTGAATCGCGGTCTGCCCGGGGGCGGCGGCGGCACGCCTGTGGGCACGCGCAAGGGAGGGCGGGGTGGCCCCCCCAAGGCTGCCTCACAGGCGGTTGACACCGTCGATCAGGCCGACGAGCTCGCCGTCAACGTACAGCGCGCCCTCGGGTGCGCCGGCCTCGGCGTAGAACTCGATCAGCGGGTCGCCTCGTCGCGCGACGGGATGCAGTGCGGCCAGCCGCGACGCCAGGCGATCCAGCGCCGCGCCTGCAGCGCGCAGCAGCGCCGCCAGCAACAGCCTGGCACCCGGGGGCGACGGCAAGTAAGGAAGGTCTCTCGTCATGATGGTCTCCGGTGCGGGTAGGCCGCTGGCGACAGCCAGCGCGCAGAGGGGCAGTGCGTAAGCTCAGCCGGCCGATGCGACGGTGCCGGAAAGGGCGCGCTGCAGGGCCCTGGCCGCCTGCTGGCGGCTGGGTTGCTTGCGTGCGCGATGCGGGCCAGCCTTGCGCTGCAGACTGGGCGCCACCAGCGGATTGCGCGGCTTCGTGGCGGGCAGGATCAACTTGTCCATCAATGTCTCCATGGTTGCAATGAGGCCCCAGAAAACCAAGAGGCCCGGGTGCTTGCGCAGCCCGGGCCTCGGTTGCATGGCGACCGCCTCGTCAACGAGGCCTTCGCCAGCATCCTGGCCCGGTCGGGGCGCGGAACACGCCCGCAGCCTGAACCTCTGCGACGACGGCCGCGCCGCCGGCCTGAAGGCCAGGCAGGTGCGACGAGCGACGAAGCAGTGCGAACGGGTTCATGGTCTTGCAGCGTGGGTGGATCGGATCGGCGTGGCGACGTGGCGGTGCGGCCTCTGGGCCGACCGCCCGACGCTCATGCCGGGCTTGCGCAAATGATAAAGAGGAGATTATCAGGTCGCAAGCGCTTTGTGCGCTGTGGCTTCGATCGAACAGGGGGGGAGAACCTTGCGGCGGCACCAAGGCCCCACCTTCGCGCTGCCAAGGCTTGTCCGCCCGCCACCACGTCCTGCGCGCTATCGCCTGCGCGGCTTAAGCGGCGCCACGCCAGTCTGGCTGCGCAACCACAGTGCGTGCGCGTCGTCCTCGTGGGCGGCGCTTGGCGCAGGTGGTTTGCCCAGGGTCCGGCCCGGCTGGGGCGTATCGTCAGTCGGCCCCAGTGCCTCACCCAACAGATCCAGCAGGCGTTGCCTGGCGCGTTGCGGGTTGCGCCGGTAATACGTCAACACCAGGCCGACGACGAAGCGCTCGTCGTCGTCCCGCGGGCCGGCCTCGCCACTGGCACGGGCCTGCTCGCCCGCGAACTCGGCGTGCGGCAGATCCAGCCAGCCCATGGGCTTGTGGCAGCGCAGCTCGAATTGGCGCGCCAGCCGCTCGCCGATCTGGCGACTGCGGCTCTTGATCTGGCTCCAGTAGCTGGGTTGGATCTGCACGCGCTCGGCGAAGCGTCGTTCGAGCCCACGCAGGGTCGCCGCGTCGGCATGGCGCGCCGTCTGGCGCACGAACTCCTCGAACAGCAGCAATGCGTTGTCGAGGCGAACCTGGGCCAGGTCACGAGGAGCAGCGGTCATCGATCCCGATGATAAAGCGCGCTTGACCAGGCGCGGGGCGCTGCGCCCGTCGACCGACTGGGCCGATGCAGTCGCACCCGGGTACTCCGGCCAGCGCGATGCCGGTGCCGCTGTCACGACCGAGACCTGGGGCCGGCTGCATGGCCATGCGCCGCAGTCCTATGCAGCCGCGCAGCCCGCAGCGCTGTGCGCCGGGCGCCGCGACGTTGGCGCGGCTGCCCGCCGATCAGCGGCCCGTGGCCAAAGGGCCTTGGCGCGGCTCAGAAGCGATAGCCCATGGGCAGCTGCAGCAAGCGCTCCGGACCGGGGATGGAATGGCCGGTGTAGAGCTGGTCACCGTACAGCTTGTCCACCACGTTGGTCAGGTGGATCTTCAACTTGAGCCGGTCGCGGATCGCCGGGTACTCGACCATCAGATCACCGGTGACGAAGCGCGGCGCATGAAAGCCTGGGTTGCGGCTGGGCTGTTGCGCGCCGCGCAGGTTCAGGCCGCCGCCCACCCGCAGAGTGGGCGACCATTGGTAGGTGGTCCACACCGTGCCCGAGTGCACCAGCGTCAGCGACGGGCGTGTGCCCCGGCCCTCGGCACCCGGTGCGCCGACGTCGATGGTGGCCACAGGGATCCACATGTAGGACCCGAACACCTCCCACTGCGGCGTCAGGCGGCCGGCCAGGTCGATCTCGAAGCCGGCAGCATGGCGCTTGCCCGACAGCGTGACCAGGTCCACCAGCGGATCGGTGTTGCGCACGTGCAGCTTGGTCGAGCGGAATACCGCCACGCGGGTGCTGAAGTTGCCGTCGGCCGACTCGAAGCGGGCGCCGAGCTCGACGTTGATGGCCTGCTCGGGCGGCACGTCGACGTTGGCCGCGCTCAGCGAGTAGGCGTCGCCGGAGGTGTTGAACGAGGTGGCGGCACCGAAGTGGAGGCTCATGCGCCCGCTGGGCTGGTAGAGCAGGCCGGCGCGCTAGCTCAGCTCGGACACCCACATCGTGTAGGGCGTCGCGGTCTCGGGCCCTGATGCGTCGTTCGGGATCGCACAACTGACATGGTCGCCCCTCAGGTGGTCGTGGCGCAGGCCCGGCAGCAGCTTTCACCGGCTGGCCACCTCGATCACGTCCTGCAGGTACAGCCCTTCGCCCTGCGAGCGGTACGCGCTGATGACGCGCAGCACGCGCTGGCTTTCGTCGATCCATGCGCCGTCGTCGGGCGTGCCGACGCGGGTGGTCGGCTTGCCCAAGTTGACGCCGCCCTGGGCCGCGCTGCGCGCCGCGTAGACGACCTTGCTCTCACGCGACAGGTCGACGCCGGCCTGCACGGCATGCGTCATGCCCCAGGCCCGAAAGCGCCCGGAGAAGCCGCTCCGCGCGAACAGCGTGTCCATGTCCTGCATCTTCAAGTGCGTACCCCGGTTGATCACCGTGTTCGGCCCGAAGGTGGCCAGGCTGGCGGCCTGGCCGCCCGGCTGCATGCTGGCGCCGTCGAAGCGGTTGGCGCCCGACCATTGGTCGCGCTCGTAGCGCCCTCTCTGCACCTTGGTGACCAGTTCGGAGCGGTTGGCGAAGCGGTGCGTGTGCGCCAGGTTCAGGATGCTTGCCGTGCCGTGGTTGCGGTCGCTGGCCATGCCGCAGTAGGCGATGGGCGACAGCGGCAGCAACGTGGTCGCCGACACCGGCGCGCTGGTGGTCGGGCGGATCCAGGGCATGCCGTAGTTCATGCCGTTGTTGTTGTCCAGGTGGTAGGCGGTCAGGTCGAACTCGTTGTCGGTGCCGGCTCCCCGGCGCAGGTTCACCGCCACACCGGCCTTGTCCAGCCGTGTACCCGAGCCGTTGCTGTCGGCGGTGGTCTGCATCGCACCCAGGCGCAGCGCACTGCTGTCACCCAGTCGCTGGTTCAGGTCGGCGACGGCGCGCAGGTCGTTGTGGCTGCCGGTCGTCAGCTCGACCTCATGCTGGGTGAGCAGGCGGGCCTTCTTGGTCACCTGGTTGACGGCGCCACCCGTGGATCCGCGGCCGAAAGCAGCGAGGCCGAACCGCGCAGCACCTCCAGCCAATCCAGGAAGAAGGTGTCGCGCTCGTAGAGGGCGGGGTCGCGCATGCTGTCGGCGAACATGTCGCCGGTGGCCTGCAGGGGAAATCCGCGCAGGCGGATGTCCTCCTCGCTGCCCTCTGCGGCCATGAAGGTGATGCCGGCTGAGTTCTTCAGCGCGTCCTTCAGTGTGTCCAGGTTTCGGTCGTCGATCAGGCGCTCGGTGATCACGGTCAGCGACTGCGGCAGGTCGCGCGCATCCTGCTGCCCCTTGCCGATGCGGGTCGACGTCGCCTGCAGCTGTTCCTTGCTGCTCGGCTCGTCGACGACCTTGGCCCGCAGCGTGGGCATCACCTGCGGTTCGTTGCCGGCGGCGGGCGCCTGGGCCCAGAGGGGCGGGCAGGCCAGCGTCGCCGCCCAGACACCCAGCGTTGCAGCGACGCGGCAGCCGCGTGGCTGCTGCGCATGCGGTGATGTCCAGTGGCGGTGAGGCATGCGGGACTCCCTGCTGTCGTTGGACATGGCGATATGGGCGTGCGCCGACCCATGCCGCACCCCTGGGACATGCAGCCGGCCCTGGGAGACCGGGGGGGGGGTGGTGGGGGGCCTAGGTGGCGGGGTATTCGATCGGCGCGACCACCTCGAGCTCGATCGGACGGCCGTCCTCGGTCTGCGGCTTGAAGCGGGCCTGGCGCATGGCCCACAGGGCCTGCTCATCGAGGCGGGCAAAGCCGGAACTGCGCTGAACGCTGACCTGCGCGGGCATCCGCTGCACGTCCACGATGACGCGCAGCCACACGGTCCCTGACTCGCGTGCGCGCCGCGATGCCCTGGGCAACTCCACCGGTGGCAACACCAGGTACTGCACGGCACCGGAGGTCACCTGGCGGCGTGGCGGCTGCGCCGGTGCGGGCGTCAACACGGATGCCAGGGCCTTGGCCGCAGGTTGCGGAGGTGCTGGCGGGCCGGACGCGAGCCGGGCCGGCGAGCCGTCGGCCACCACCACCTGTGGCACTTCATCCGGCACAGGCCTGGGCGCCTGGATGGGCGCACTGCGCAGACGCGGCTTGTACGGCGCGGGCTGCCGTTCGGCCTCGCCCGCCAGCGTCACCGACAGGGGCTCGACCTCTCGCTGCAGGGCCTGGTGCGTGCCCTGGACGAGCCACGCGGCGAGCAGCACAACATGCAGGGCCAGCACCCCCAGCCGGCGCATCAGCCACCGGCCGCCAACTGGGGGCGGCCACGAGGCAAGCGATCGCGCCAGCTGAGGCTGGGCGCGGGCGCGCGGTGACACGGTGGTGGTCATGCCTGCTTGTGGTCGACTTGCGATCATGTCGCTAATGCGAATGAGTTGCAATCCGGCGCGCATTGCCGCACGCAGTGCACAGCTAGCGCCTGTCGCCGGACAGCCAAGCGGTCCGTCCCGGGCCCGGCCAGTTGTCAGCTGCTCAGCGGCGCGGCGCAGTTGTGCCCTTGCCTCAGCCCAACCCGGGCGCATGGCCGGCGATTCCATGGCGCGGGCCGCGACCAGGCCGCCGAATCAGGGAGATCTGACGCCCTCTCGCGCCGAAGCCGAACCGGCGGCTCCGCCCCTCACGGCCGGCGGCTGTATGAGCAGATTGGGGGTGTCGAGCTGCCTGACGGCGCGCCCCGATCTCGCTGCTGCCCACCGGGCCCGCAAACCTGGCGGTCGTCGGATGGTCGCGCCATCGCTGGCGAATTCGCGACTAGGGGGAGAGGCCGGCATGGCACTTGCGACCAATCCCGACCAAGCGCTCCGTGCGCTTTACGTCAAGTCGCAGACCCCATCAGGAACGAAGGAGATCAAGCATGCAACGCATCAAGAAGTGGGCTCAGGCTGCCGCGCTGGCCGCGGCCTGTGTTGCCGCCCCGGCCCAAGCGGCCATCATCGCCGACATCATGTGGGTCATCGACACCTCGGGATCCATGGGTGACGACATCAACCAGGTCAAGCAGCGCATCGCCGAGTTCGATGCGGTCATGGTGGCCAACGGCGTCGATGCGCGCTACGGCCTGACGCGCTTCGGCGGGGCGGCCTCGTTGATCCAGGATCTGACGACCTTTGCCAGCTTCACGGCCGCAGGGAGCCCGTTCGCGCTGCTCACCGCCAACGGCGGCGGCACCGAGGACGGCTCCGCAGCGCTGCAGACCGCGCTCACGGCCACCTGGCGCGCCGACTCCACGCGCAACATGATCCTCATCACCGACGAGGACGATGACGTCGCCGGCAACCGCGCTGCGCTGCAGGCCGACCTGGATGCCACGGCGGCCAAGGAACTGATCAACATCATCGGCAACCCCAACGACGACAGCAACCAGTACTACGCCAACCTGGCCCCGGCCAACGGCGGCGCATTCTTCAACATCCTGGACTTCCGCAACGACCCCGGGCCGTTCTTCACCAACTTCGTCAACACCAAGCTGCAGGAGATCATCGACGACTTCTGCACCCGTTTCCCCAACGACCCCTCGTGCCAGAACCGCGTGGGCGAGCCGGCCACGCTGGCGCTGGTGGGCCTGAGCCTGATCGGCGCCGGCCTGGCGCGTCGTCGCCGCGACGCGGACACGCGCACCGCCTGAGCAAACGGCCCGCCTGGCGGGCCGAGTTGCCAACAGGAAGAACAAAGGGCAGCCATGGGCTGCCCGTTGTTGCTTGGTGCTGGCTCAGTCGTCGTCGCGCAGCGTGAACTGGCTGCTCAGCTGCTGCTGCACAGCGGGCGGTACGTTGTCGTAGTGGGACATGGCGATGGCGTAGCGGCCCTGGCCGCTGGTCATCGCGTTGAGCCTAGACTGGTAGCCGTCCAGCTCCGACAGCGGCACCTGGCCGCGCACCACCATCGCGCCATTGCGGCCGTTGGCCGTGCCCGTGACCACGCCGCGCCTGGCCGACAGGTCGCCGGTGATGTCGCCAAAATGGCTGTCGGGCACCGTGACCTCGATGTTCACCACCGGCTCCAGCACGATGGGCCGGGCCTCGCGCACCGCAGCCAGGAAGGCCTTGCGGCCGGCCGTGACGAAGGCGATCTCCTTGCTGTCCACGCTGTGGTGCTTGCCGTCATAGACCACCACGCGGACATCGACCACGGGGTAGCCGGCGATTGCGCCGCTGGCCAGCACCTCCCGCACGCCCTTCTCGACCGCCGGAATGAACTGGCCCGGAATCGTGCCGCCCTTGACCTCGTCGACGAACTCGAAGCCGGCGCCGCGCGGCAGCGGCTCGACGCGCAGGAACACCTCGCCAAATTGCCCGGCGCCGCCGGTCTGCTTCTTGTGTCGGTGGTGGCCCTCGGCCTTGGCGGTGATGGTCTCGCGGTAGGCGATGCGCGGCGGCGCGGTGTCGACCTCGAAGCGGTGCACCTCGCGCAGCCGCTCGAGCAGCACGCGCAGGTGCAGCTCGCCCAGGCCGTAGACCACGGTCTGGTTGGTCACCGCCACATGCTCCAGCCTCAGGCAGGGGTCCTCGTCGACCAGCTTGCTGAGGATCTCCCACATGCGCTGCTCGTCGCCATGGCGCTTGGGCGTGATGGCCAGGCCGTGCACCGGCTCGGGGAAGGGCAGCGGCTTGAGGTGGATGTGGTCGTCCTCGGCGGCGTCGTGCAGCACGGCGTCAAAGCGGATGTCGTCGACCTTGGCCACGGCGCAGATGTCGCCTGGCCGTGCCTCGTCGATCTCGACATGCTCCTTGCCCTGCAGCAGGAACAGATGGCCGACCTTGAACGGCTTGCGCCCGTCGCCGATGTACAGCAGGCTGTCCCGGGTGACCGTGCCCTGCCAGACGCGGAACACGCCCATCCGGCCCACGTAGGGGTCGACCATCACCTTGAACACATGGGCCAGCACATGCTTGGCCGGGTCGGGGTCGGCATGCATGGCCTGGGCGCCGGGGCCCTCGCCGTTGAGGAAGTCGGGCGGGTTGGACTCGGTCGGGTTGGGCAGCAACTGCACGATCACGTCGAGCAGCTCGCGCACGCCGGCGCCCGTGCGCCCGCTGACGAAGCACACCGGGATCAGGTGGCCCTCGCGCAGCGCCTGCTCCAGCGGCGCGTGCAGCTCACGGGCATCGATGTCGCCGTCGGCCAGGTAGCGCTCGACGAAGGCCTCGTCCACCTCGACCACCTGCTCGACCAGCGCACGGTGGGCCTCTTCCACCGAGCCGAAGTCGCTGTGCCCCTTGCGCTGGAAGAAGCAGTCGACGACCCGGCTGCCTTCGGCGTCTGGCAGATTCAGCGGCAGGCACTGCTTGCCGAAGGTCTCCTGGATCTGCGCCAGCAAACCCGGCAGGTTCACGCCGGGTGCGTCGATCTTGTCGATGACGATGAGGCGGTCGAGCTGGCGCTGCGCCGCGTAGTCCATCATGCGCTGCACCATCGGCTCGATGCCGGCGGCAGCGCTGATCACGATGGCGGCGGTTTCCACGGCCTCCAGCGCGGGCAACGCCTGGCCCAGGAAGTCGGTGCCACCCGGGGTGTCGATGAGGTGGATGCGGCAAGCATCGTGCTGCAGGTGCATCACCGACGCGTTCAGCGAATGCTGCACGCGCCGCTCGACGGGGTCGTGGTCGCTGACGGTGTTGCCGCGCTCCAGAGAACCCGGCGTGTTCACCGCGCCAGCGGCATGCAGCAGGGCCTCGGCCAGGCAGGTCTTGCCGGCGGCCGAGGGTCCGACCAGCGCCAACGTGCGGATGTGCTCGGTATCGACGACGCTGGCGCCGTTGGATGGGCTCGGCATGGGCAGGCTCCTTCCAGCGCCGGCCGCGGCCGGTTCCGGCACTGCGTGGGTGGGGGTCGTGGCCCAGCCTACGGGAACGGCCCGAGTGGCACAAGGGGCCCGGCCCGGGGGGCGACAATCGACGCCGCGCCAACCCTGAGCCGACCCGCCACGCGTGCCAGACCCGAACGCCCACCCCCGCCGCATCCTGCCCACGCTGGTGGTGGCACAACTGCTGGGCGTTTCGCCCTGGTTCGCCGTCAACGCCGTGATGCCCGACCTGCAGCGCGAGCTCGGGCACCCCGAGGCCGCGGTGGGCCTGCTGACCTCGGCGGTGCAGCTGGGCTTCATCGTCGGCGCGCTGGTGTTCGCGCTGCTGTCGGTGGCCGACCGGCTGCCGGCGCGGCGGGTCTTCCTGGCCTGCGCCCTGCTGGGCGCAGGCTGCACGCTGGGGGCGGCCGCCAGCGCCGCGTCGCTGCCGGCGCTGGCGGGCTGGCGTTTCGCCGGCGGCGTCTGCCTGGCCGGCATCTACCCGGTGGGCATGAAGATCGCCGCGCAGTGGTTTCCGCGTGGGCTGGGCCCGGCACTGGGCTGGCTGGTGGGGGCGCTGGTGCTGGGCAGCGCCGCACCGCATGCGCTGCGCGGGCTGGCGGTGGGCTGGCCCTGGCAGACCGTGTTCGTGGGCGTCTCGCTGGCCTCGGCGGCGGCCGGGCTGATGTTGATCGCGCTGCTGCCCGAGCCGACCGCTGCCTCGCCCCGCGTGGTCGGGCTGCAGTGGCATGGGCTGATGCGGGCCTGGGGCGAGCGGCGGCTGCGCGCCTCGGTGCTGGGCTACTTCGGCCACATGTGGGAGCTGTACACGCTGTGGGTCCTGGTGCCGCTGCTGTTGGCCACGCGACTGCAGGGCGCGGCGCTGTCGTGGGCGGCCTTCGCCGTGATCGGCGCGGGCGCGCTGGGCTGCGGTCTGGGCGGCCAGCTGGCGCGACGACTGGGCAGCGCGCGCGTGGCCACCGCCCAGCTGGCCGTCAGCGGCGCCTGCTGCCTGCTGGCGCCACTGCTGCTGGGTGCGCCGGGCTGGCTATTCGCGCTGTGGCTGCTCGTCTGGGGCATCACGGTGGCCGGCGACTCGCCGCAGTTCTCGGCGCTGACCGCGGCCAATGCGCCGCCGCCGCTGGTGGGCAGCGTGCTGACGCTGACCAACAGCGTCGGCTTCGCGATCTCGATCGCCAGCATCCAGCTGTTCGTCGCGTTGGCGCAGCGCTTCGAGCTGGCCATGCTGCTGCCCTGGCTGGCGCTGGGCCCGCTGCTGGGGCTGTGGGCGATGCGGCCGCTGCTGGCGCGCGGCGCCGCCTGAGCCCCCAGGGGCCGGGCTTGCCCGGACCCGCGTCTCCCTCCGAGCCCGCCGTTACTGGAAGGCCACCTCGGCGAAGCTGCGCAGCTTGCGGCTGTGCAGCTTGCCCACCTTCTGCTGGCGCAGCAGCTCGATGCTGCGCATGCCGATGCGCAGGTGCTGGTCCACGCGCTCGCGGTAGAAGGTGTTGGCCATGCCGGGCAGCTTGATCTCGCCGTGCAGCGGCTTGTCGCTCACGCACAGCAGGGTGCCGTAGGGCACGCGGAAGCGGAAGCCGTTGGCGGCGATGGTGGCGCTCTCCATGTCCAGCGCGATGGCGCGGCTCTGGCTGAAGCGCCGCGCCGGGTCGCTCTTGCCCCGCGCCGGCAGCAGCTCCCAGTTGCGGTTGTCGGTGCTGGCCACGGTGCCGGTGCGCAGCACCTTCTTCAGCTCGTAGCCCTCCAGCTTGGTGACCTCGGCCACCGCCTGCTCCAGCGCCAGCTGCACCTCGGACAGCGCCGGGATGGGCACCCACAGCGGCAGCTCCTCGTCCAGCACATGGTCCTCGCGCACATAGCCGTGGGCCAGCACGTAGTCGCCCAGCTGCTGCGTGTTGCGCAGCCCGGCGCAATGACCGAGCATCAGCCAGGCATGCGGGCGCAGCACCGCGATGTGGTCGGTGATGGTCTTGGCGTTGGCCGGGCCGACGCCGATGTTGACCATGGTGATGCCGCTGCGGTCGGGGCGCACCAGGTGGTAGGCCGGCATCTGCGGCAGCCGCGGCGGCGGCGCGCCCAGCGCGTCGCCGGGCTGCGCGGCGTCGCCGTTGCGCCGCGTCAGCACGTTGCCCGGCTCGACGAAGGCGCTGTACTCGCTGCCGGCGTCGGCCATCAGCGCATGGCCCAGGCGCACGAACTCGTCGATGTAGAACTGGTAGTTCGTGAACAGCACGAAGTTCTGGAAGTGCTCGGCCGCGGTGCCGGTGTAGTGGCGCAGGCGCTGCAGCGAGTAGTCGGTGCGCGGCGCGGTGAACAGCGACAGCGGGTGCGGCTCGCCGGCGCGCGGCTCGTGGGTGCCGTTGGCGATGCCGTCGTCCATCGCCGCCAGGTCGGGCAGGTCGAACAGGTCGCGCATCAGCAGCCGGCGCTCGGGCGGCAGAGAGCCCTCCAGATGGTCACCGTCGGCCAGCGAGAAGTGCACCGGGATGGGTGCGTTGCTGGTGCCCACCTCCAGCGCCACGCCGTGGTTGCCCAGCAGCAGGCGGAACTGCTCGCGCAGGTAGTTGCCGTAGAGGTCGGGACGGGTGATGGTGGTTTCGTAGCAGCCCGGGCCGGCGACGAAGCCGTAGGACAGCCGCGAGTCGGCGCGCGCCACCGTGTCGACGCGGATGCGCACGAAGGGGTAGCAGGCGCGCACATGCTCGCCGTCGTCGGTGCCGGCCACGAAGCGCTGCAGCGCGCTGCGCAGGTGCTCCACGCTCTGGCGGTAGATGGCCTGGACCTGGTCCAGGGCGGCATCGGCGTCGTCGAAGCGGGTGGGCGCGACGTAGGCGGGCAGCGAGGGCATGGCGTCTTTGTGCGGAAGCGATGCGACCGCATTGTCGCCGCTTGCGGCGGCGCCTCGGGCGCCAGGCTACGGGGAAGCCCCGGCTGGCCGCGGCCGCGCCCGACCGCGACCATGGAGGCACCAACCCGGGGGCACCTCATGTCGCAGCCGCCCCGCGTCGACGGCACCCACGGCGATCCTTGGCGGCAGCGGCCTGCGGCCCAGTGGTGGCTGCGCCTGCTGGGGGAGGTCGAGGCGCGCAGCGGCGACGTCGTGCTGCGGCACTGGCCGAGCCGGCACACGGCCCTGGTGCTGGCCCTGCTGGCGCTGGAGCCCGACCGCCTGCACCCGCGCGAGGTGCTGATCGAGCGGGTGTGGCCGGGCGTCACGCCACAGGTCGGGCGAAACCGGCTCAGGCAGGCGCTGTCCAGCCTGCGCCGCCTGCTCGACCGGCCGGGCAGCGGGCTGCCCCAGCTGGTGCTGGCCGACCGCCAGTGTGTGCGGCTGCAGCCGCACGGCCTGCGCTGCGACGTCGTGGAGTTCGAGCGCGCACTGCGCGAGCGGCGCTGGAGCGACGCCAAGGCCCTCTACCGGGGCGACCTGCTGCCCGGCTCCTACGAGGACTGGGTGACCGAACGGCGCGCCCTGCTGGCGGCCCGCCACGAGGCCCTGGCCAGCCTGGCCATCAGCATGGGGGACGAGCCGCCGCCTGGGCGGGGGGCTGATCGGCACGCGGCTCCCCCGGCGACGCCCGCGGCGCCGGCGCCCCCGGGTTTGGGCGCCATCGACGATGCGCCGCTGGCCAGTGGCCCGCTGTTCGGACGCGACGCGGAACTGCGCGCGGCGTCCGACGCGCTGCGCGGATGCCGGCTGGTCACCATCGTGGGCGCGGGGGGCTGCGGCAAGACGCGCCTGGCCGCTGCGGCCATGGGGCAGGTGGCCGAAGCCGACCTGCGTGTCTTCGTGCCGCTGGCCGACTGCCACGATGGCGCCGCCGCCGCCGCGCAGCTGCGCGCCAGCCTGGCGCTGCCACCCAGCTCGGCGCCGGCCATGGCGCGCGTGCTGCCACTGCTGGCCGGTCGCTGCGCGCTGCTGGTGCTGGACAACCTGGAGCAGATGCCCGATGCCGCCGCCTGGGTGGCCGCCCTGCTGCAGGCGGCGCCGTCGCTGCGCCTGCTGTGCACCTCGCGCCGGCCGCTGGGCGTGGCCGGCGAGCATTGCCTGCCCTTGCAGCCCCTGCCCGTGCCCCCCGAGGGCGCCAGCCTGGCCGAGGTGGATGCCAACCCGGGCGTGCGGCTGTTCGTGCAGGCGGCGCGCGCGGTGTCGCCGGCATTCCAGGTCTCGGCGCGCAACCAGGCCCAGCTGGCGGCCCTGTGCCGCTGCGTCGACGGGCTGCCGCTGGCGCTGGAGCTGGCCGCGGCGCGTGCGCGCGCCTGGTCGCTGCCCGAGATGCTGGGCGCGCTGCGGCCGCCAGCCGGCGCCGGCCCCGCCCGCGCCGGCGGGGCGCCGGCCGACCTGTTGCTCAGCCGCCGCCCGCAGGTGCGTGGCGCCCCCCGGCATGACTCGATGCACGCGACCATCGACTGGAGCTGGCGGCTGCTGACGCCGTCCGCGCGCGGGCTGCTGGCGGCGCTGTCGCAGTTGCGCGGCGCCTGGACGCTGGACGATGCGGCAGCCCTGGTCGCGCAGTCGCGCGAGGCCGTGCGTTCGGGCCTGGAGTCCCTGCTCGCCGACAGCCTGGTCCGCGCCGCCGACACGCAGCAGGCCACGCCCCGCTACCGCCTGCCCGACCTGGTGCGCGACTTCGCCGCACGGCAGCTGCGGCCGCGCCAGCTCGGCGTGCTGCGCCAGCGGCTGTCGGCGCATGTGCTGGCGCTCGCCCGCGGCGGCCAAGCGCTTCGCGAGGCCGACCGGCCGATGCTGGAGCAGGCGCTGCGCCTGGCCCTGGACAGCGGCGATGCGGCGCAGTGGCTGCCCCTGGCGCTGGCCCTGGGCCCGTTCTGGCGGACCCGCGGCATGGACGCCGCCCTGCTGGCCCGGCTGGCGCAGGCCGCGTCGGGGCAACCGGCGGGCGCCGACACCTCGGCGCTGTGCAACCTGCTGGCCGGCCTGCTGCTGGACGCCGCCGACGCCCCGGGGGCCCAGGCGCAGGCCCGGCGGGCCCTCTGGGCTGCGGGCGAGCGGCCGCGCCTGCGCGCCGCCGCCCTGTGCACGCAGGTGCGCGTGGCGGCCGACACCGAGCGCCACGGGCGGGGCCTGGCCCGGCTGCTCGACGAGGCCCTGGCGCTGTGCGGCGACGATGCGCGCCTGCAGGCCGATGCCCTGGTGCTGCAGGCATCGCTGGCCATGCGCTACGACGCGGCGCCTGTCAGGGCCAGCCAGCTGCTGCAGCGCGCGGCGGACCGCTTCCGTGCCGCCGGCGCCATGCGCGAGGCGCAGCGGCTGCGCTACGACCAGGCGCTCTGCCTGCGCGCCATGGGCCGGCTCGCCGCGGCCCTGGAGCAGGCCGAGCTCAGCGAGATCGAGTGTGCACACGCCGAGGATGCCGTGCATCGCCTGCGCACGATCAACCTGCAGGGCGTGATCCTGTCGCAGATGCGGCGCTGGCAGGACGCGGTCGACGCCTACCGCCGCTGTGCCGAGCAGGCCTGGGCCGCCCATGTCCACTACTGGCTGGTGTTCGCGATCTGGAACCATGGCCGCAACCTGGCGCGGCTGCGCCGCCCCGGGCTGGCGGCTCGGCTCAGCGGCTTCGCCGAGTGCCACTGGCAACGGCACTTCGCGCCGCTGGCGGCCGAGGACCACCAGCACCTGCGCCTGGTGCGGCGCCTGGTGCGTGCGCAGCTGGGCCGCGCCGCGGCGCAGGAGGCCTGGCTGGAGGGCGCTGGCTGGACGCTGCACCAGGCCGTGGACGCGGTGCTGGGGGGCAGCCCGCCGGGCCCCGCATTCGAGGGGGGTTTGGGGCCGACGGGCCCGCCGGAGTTTGCGGCGGGTTAACGGGGCGGGCGCAGAGTGCCGGCGAACCCAGACCCCGGAGGCCGCGATGCGCAGACCCAGAACCCGTTCCCCGCGTTGTCCCCTGGCCGCAGCCGCCGCGCTGCTGATGCTGCCCGCGCAGGCGGCCGACTACACCTGGTCGGCCGGCAACCTGTCCGCCTCCGGCCTGCCGGCCACGCTGCAGGCGGCCGACCTCGCCCAGGTCAACGCCGGCGGCCTGAAGTACGTCGACATGCCGTGGCAGGTCCAGGGGCGGGTGAACTGGGCCGACACGCTGTACTTCGTCAACGGCAACACCGTCACGGTGGCTGCCGGCGGCTTGTGGACCGCCCTGGCCGACGTGGGCCTGCACGATGGCGGCTGGAATGGGCACTTCGTCGTCGACACCGGCGCCACCTTCCGCAAGGCGGCCGGCGCCGGCGACACCACGGTGGCCGGCGTCGGCTTCGTCGGCCGCGGCGCCATCGAGGTGCAGACCGGCCGCATCGTCTTCGCCAGCGGCAACGCCAGCTTCGAGAACGGCGTGCAGTTCCTGGGCGCGGGCCAGGCGGTGGTGACGAACAACGCCGCCTACGGCGGCGCGATCAGCGCCAGCAACCTGCGCTGGATCGGCGGCACGCACACCGGCAACGCCGCCCAGTTCTCGGGGCATCTGGTCTGGACCATCGGCACCCTGGCCGGCAGCTGGACGGTGGCCGCAGGGCAGGTCGACCTGGTGGGCGGCAACTACAAGTACCTCAACGGCAGCCTGGTCAACCAGGCCACGCTCGACCTGCAGGACCGGCTCTACCTGCAGAACGGCAGCGGCCTGGGCAACCAGGGCCTGATCACCCTGGGCGACGGCGCCGGGTTCTTGGACGGCGGCTGGGGCGGCACCGTGAACAACACCGGCACGCTGCGCAAGCAGGCCTCGGCGGGGGCGGCGAGCATCGGCTCCGGCGTGGGCGTGGTCAACAGCGGCGTGATCGACGTCCAGGGCGGCAGCCTGGCGTTCGCCAGCGGCAACGCCAGCTTCCTGGCTGGCACCCAGTTCGTCGGCGCCGGCACGGCCGTGCTCAGCTCGCACGCCAGCTTCAGCGGCCGCTTCGATTCGGCCAACCTGTTGCTGCAGGCCGGCACCTTCAGCGGCACCGCCGCCGAGCTCGGCGGCGTGGTCCGCTGGCAGACCGGGACGCTGGCCGGCGGCTGGACCGTGGCCCCGGGGCAGCAGCTGCGGCTGGAGAGCGGCAACTACAAGTACCTCAACGGCAGCCTGCTCAACCAGGGCACGCTGGCCTTCTCCGACACCCTGTACCTGCAGAACGGCCACACGCTGACCAACCAGGCGCTGCTGGATCTGCAGGGGGACGTGGGCCTGGGCGACGGCGGCTGGAGCGGCACCCTCCACAACCAGGGGCTGCTGCGCAAGAGCGCCGGCGGCGGCGCCGCCACCCTCACCGGCGTGGCCTTCGTCAACCAGGGCAGCATCGAGGTGCAGCAGGGCCGGGTCGAGCTGGCGGGCGGCAGCGTCACGATGCACGCCGGCAGCCAATTCGTCGGCCCGGGCGAGTTGCGGGTGAGCAGCGGGGCGGTGTTCAACGGCGCCTTCCAGTCGCAGAACCTGCACCTGGCCGCCGGCGTGTTCAACGGCAACGCGGCGCAGATCGGCGGGCAGGTGAACTGGACCACAGGCACGCTGGCCGGCACCTGGAGCCTGCCCGCGGCGCAGACGCTGAGCCTGCTGCCCGGCAACTACAAGTACCTCAACGGCAGCTTCTCCAACCAGGGCCGGGTGCAGGCCATGGACTCGGTCTACCTGCAGAACGGCAGCGTGCTGAGCAACGGCGGGCTCTACGAGCTGAACGGCGACGTCGGCGTCGGTGATGGCGGCTGGGGCGGCAGCTTCGTCAACACCGGCCGCGTGGTGAAGACCTCGGGCACGGGCGTGAGCAGCCTGGCCGCCGTGGGCTTCAGCAACGCCGCCGGCGGCGTGGTCGAGGTGCGCAGCGGCAGCGTGGCGCTGCCGGCCAACTTCCACAACGACGGCACCCTGACCGGCACCGGGGGCTTCGCGCTGGCCGGCACGCTGGTCAACCAGGGCGTGGTGGCCCCTGGTGCCTCGCCGGGCACGCTGACGCTGGCGGGTTCGTTCGCCCAGGCGGCCACGGGCGTGCTGGCCATCGAACTGCAGCAGCCGGGCGCGACCGACATGCTGCAGGTCCTCGGCACGGCGGCGCTGGGGGGCACGCTCGCGCTGTCGTGCTTTGCCGCCTGCAGCTTCGCCGTGGGCGACAGCATCGTCGTGCTGCAGTCCACTGGCAGCCTCAGCGGCAGCTTCGCCGCCACCACGCTGAGCGGCTTCGGCACCGGCGCCTTCCAGACCGTCTACGACTACGCCGGCCAGCGCGTGCTGCTGCAGGTCACCGAAGCCGTCACCGCGGTGCCCGAGCCGGCCAGCACGCTGCTGTGGCTGGGCGGGCTGGCCACGCTGCTGCTGCGCCGGCGCCTCAGTGCGCGCGGGTCGACAGCCTGAGCACGCCGGCGAGCAGTGCCGCCGTCTCCAGCGGCTTGACCCAGACCTCGGCAAAGCCGCTGTCCAGCAGCCGGCGGTGCTGTGCGGGGTCGCTCTCGCCGGTGTAGGCCGCGGCAGGGCCGGCGTAGCCGCCTTCGCGCAGGCGCTGCAGCGCCTGCTCGCCGCGCAGCGCGCCCAGGTGCAGGTCGACCAGCACCAGCTGTGGCGGCCGCTGCGCCAGGGCCGTCAGCGCCGCGTCCAGGTCGGCCGCGGTGTCGACGGCGATGCCGTCCATCTGGGCCAGCTGGGCCCTGAGCAGCAGCACGCTGAGCTCGTCGTCGTCCAGCGCCAGCACGCGGCAGGGCGCCACGCCAGCACCCGCAACGGCGCTGGCGACTGGCGAAGCCGGTGCGCGGCCGGCCCGCCGGCGCAGCGCGGGCGCGCGTGCGCCGGACTCGGCGCGCGGCAGCAGCAGGGTCACGCAGGTGCCTATGCCCTCGCTGCTGGACAGCTCGATCTCGCCGTGCATCGCGTGCACCAGGCGCTGCACCAGGTACAGCCCCAGGCCGAAGCCGCCGGCGTCGGCATCGCGCCCGGCGCGGTCGAAGGGGCGGAACAGGCGCTTGCGCTGCGCCTCGTTCATGCCGATGCCGTTGTCCTCGATGCGCAGGCGCACGCGGCCGTCCTCGGCGGCCTCGGCGCTGCAGCGCACCCAGCCACCGGGGCGGTTGTACTTGATGGCGTTGCCGATCAGGTTCAGCAGCACCTGGCGCAGGCGCTGCGCCGGCGCCAGCACCTGCAGGCCGCGCACGCTGGCGGCATCTATGCGCAGCGTGACGCCGGCGGCCTGGGCGTTGGCCGCCAGCCAGCGCTGGGCGCGCCGCAGCTTGCGCTCCAGCAGCAGCGGCACCGCCGGCGCGTCGTCGGCGGCCTGCTCCTGCGCCGCGCCGCGCAGCAGCTCCTCGGCCAGGCCCTGCAGGTGGGCGCCGGCTTCGTTGATCAGCGTGAGCCAGCCCTTCAGCGACGGGTCCTGCGCCAGCGGCGAGCGCATCAGCTGCTCGCCGCCGACCAGGATCGCGCCCAGGGGCGCGCGCACCTCGTGGCTGACCGCCGACAGCAGCGCGCTGCGCGCCTGCGCCAGTGCAGCGGCCTGGTCGCGCTCGGCGGTGGCGCGTGCCGCCTGCTCGCGCGCCTGGCGCGCCAGCGTCTCGTCGGTGACGTCGATGCCGGCGCCGCGGATGCCGGCGATGGCGCCGTCGGCGCCGGCCAGCGGCGCGGCGCTGACGCGCAGCCAGCGTGGCTCGCCGCTGGTGCGGCGGATGCAGAAGGCGGTGACACCGCCGCGGCGTTCGCCGGCCAGCACGTCGTTGAGCTGCTCGATCACGCGCTCGCGGTCGTCGGCGTCTATGGCCTCCAGCCACTGCGCGACGTCGATCTCCACCTGGGCGTCGGGCCAGCCATGGATCTCGCGCATGCGCGCGTCGACGCGCACCACGCCGGTGTCGCGCCGGTACTCCCACAGGCCCAGCTGGGCCAGCTCCAGGGCCATGGCCTGCGACTGCAGCAGCTGGTGCTCGCGCTGCGTGGCCACGGTGGCCGGCGTGGCGTCCTGCAACGCAGCCACCATCACCAGGGGCTGGCCCTGGCTGTCGCGCAGCACCTGGCGCCAGGCCTGCAGGTGGCGCCAGCCGCCGCCGTCGCCGCCGCGCACGCGGTAGCGCAGGTCGATGCCGCGCCCCGGCTCGCGCAGCGCCCGCTCGCGCGCCGCGCGCACGGCGGCCAGGTCATCGGGATGCACCGCGGCCAGCGCGTCGCCGATGGTCAACGGGCCCTGCGCCGGCAGGTCCAGCAGCGAGCGGGCGGTGTCGTCGGCCTCGAAGCGGCCGCTGGCCAGGTGCTCGTGGGTCAGGCCCACGCGGGCCATGGCCACGCCCAGGCGCAAGGCCAGGCCGATGGCCTCGTCGCCAGGGGCGCTGGCACGCGTCAGCAGGGCGGCTTCGGTCACGTGGCGCGCAGCGGGGTCGGGGCGAAGCCTGGGGTTGTATTCCTCCGCAGCGGGGGCTTGCAAGCCGGCTTTCGTGATGGTTTGCGCGCCGAGGCCGCCGGCGAGGCCCGGCCGCCGGCTAGAGGATGAAGCGCGACAGGTCCTCGTCTCCGGCCAGCGCCGCCAGCCGGGCGTCGACCATGGCGGCGTCGACGCGCACCGTCTGCCCGCCGCGGTTGGGCGCGTCGAAGGCGACCTCGTCGAGCAGGCGCTCCATCACCGTGGCCAGGCGGCGCGCACCGATGTTCTCGGTGCGCTCGTTGACCTCGCAGGCCACCTGGGCCAGGCGGCGGATGGCCGCGGGCTCGAACTCCAGCGTCAGGCCCTCGGTGGCCAGCAGCGCCTGGTACTGCTTGACCAGGCTGGCCTGGGTGCTGTCGAGGATGGCGACGAAGTCCTCGACCGACAGCGACGAGAGCTCGACGCGGATCGGAAAGCGGCCCTGCAGCTCGGGGATCAGGTCGCTGGGCTTGGCCAGGTGGAAGGCGCCGCTGGCGATGAACAGCATGTGGTCGGTCTTCACCGGCCCGTACTTGGTGCTGACGGTGGTGCCCTCGACCAGCGGCAGCAGGTCGCGCTGCACGCCCTGGCGGCTGACGTCGGCGCCGCTGTGCTCGCTGCGCACCGCCACCTTGTCGATCTCGTCGATGAAGACGATGCCGTTGCCCTCGGCGCTGGCCAGCGCCGCGGCGCGCACCTCGTCCTCGTTGACGAGCCGGCCGGCCTCCTCGTCGATCAGCCGCTGGCGCGCCTGGGCGATGGTCAGCTTCTGCGGCTTGCGCTTGTTCGCCGCGCCGAGCTGGCCGAACAGCCCCTTGAGCTGCTCGGCCATCTCCTCCATGCCCTGCGGGCCCAGGATCTCCAGCTGCGGCCTGGCGTCGGCCAGCTCGATCTCGATCTCGCGCGCGTCGAGCGCGCCCTCGCGCAGGCGCTTGCGCATCACCTGGCGCGCGGTGTTGTCGGCCGGGGGCGGGGCGCTGTCGGCAAAGCCCAGGTTGCGCGCCTGCGTGGGCGGCGGCACCAGCACGTCGAGGATGCGCTCCTCGGCGGCGTCCTCGGCGGCGGCGCGGCGGGCCAGCATCTGGCGCTCGCGCTCCTCCTTCATCGCCACGTCGACGAGGTCGCGGATGATCGCGTCGACGTCCTTGCCCACGTAGCCGACCTCGGTGAACTTGGTCGCCTCGACCTTGACGAAGGGGGCGCCGGCCAGCCGCGCCAGGCGGCGCGCGATCTCGGTCTTGCCCACGCCGGTGGGGCCGATCATCAGGATGTTCTTGGGCGTGATCTCGGCACGCAGCTTGTCGTCGACGCGCTGGCGGCGCCAGCGGTTGCGCAGCGCGATGGCCACGGCGCGCTTGGCGGCCTGCTGGCCGACGATGTGGCGGTCGAGCTCGGAGACGATCTCCTGCGGGGTCATGCTCATCATGGGCGGGGCTCCGGCGCGCCGGCGGCGGCGCGCGCCAAGACAGTGGGGCAGCGGCAGGGCAGGCCGGTCAGGCCGGCTCGCCCAGCGTCTCGACGACGTGCTGCTGGTTGGTGTAGATGCACAGGTCGCCGGCGATCTCCAGCGAGCGCTTGACGACCTCGGCCGGCGTCATCGCCGTGTGCTCGAGCAGCGCACGCGCGGCGGCCGCGGCGAAGGCGCCGCCCGAGCCGATGGCGACGATGCCATGCTCGGGCTCGAGCACGTCGCCGTTGCCGGTGACGATCAGCGAGTGTTGCTCGTCGGCCACCGCCAGCATGGCCTCCAGGCGGCGCAGCACGCGGTCGGTGCGCCAGTCCTTGGTCAGCTCGACGGCGGCGCGCTGCAGCTGGCCGTTGTGCTTCTCCAGCTTGGCCTCGAAGCGCTCGAACAGCGTGAAGGCGTCGGCGGTGGCGCCGGCGAAGCCGGCCAGCACCTTGCCGCCATGCAGCCGCCGCACCTTGCGCGCGCCGGACTTGACGACGATGTTGCCCAGCGTGACCTGGCCGTCGCCGCCCAGCGCGACGACGTTGCCGCGGCGCACGCTGACGATGGTGGTGCCGTGGAAGGATTCCATGCAGTCCTCGGAAAGAAGCTCAGGTGGGGACTATGCGCCGCCGATCAAGGCAGGCCCGCGCCAGCAGGCTGGGTCAGTGAGCGAGAGCGAGCCGCAGGTAATCGTCGCGAACCGCAGCCCCCGCGAGAAGAAGCGAGGGTCCGGCTTTGCCGGCCCGATGCGGAGCGGCCCCAGGGGACCGAAGGGCCCCTTCGTGGCCCTGGGGGTAGCGAGCGCCAGCGAGCTTGGGGGCTAAACTTTTCTTACCTGCACCCGCGCGTGCTCGTTGATGCCCATCGCGCCGAAGAACAGCGCCACCAGCCGGTGGGTGTCGACGAAGAGCACGTCGCGGCTCTCGTTGCGCCGGGCCAGCACCCAGTTCAGCAGGTCGCCGGCGGCGATGAAGTCGACGCGGATCAGGCGTGCGCAGGACACGCTGACCACCGGCGCGCTGCCCAGCTCGGCCTTGAGCTTGGCCAGCGTGCTGCCGATGTCGCCCACCAGCTGCCCCGACAGCTCGACATGCGCCACCTCGACGCCGTCGCCACCGTCGTTCAGGGCGCTCTCGAGGAAGCTGGTCGAGACCTCGCTGACCATCGACATCGTCGGCGTGCGCGTCGACAACCCCGAGCCGCGGATGTGCACCTTGCAGCGCGCCGCCTCCCAGGACGGCGGCGACACCTCGTAGGTGACGCAGTAGTCGATCGCCGCCTCGTCGAACTGGTCGGCGCGGTTGGCCAGGCGCAGCGCGTCCAAACGTGTCAGCCAGAAGGCCGGATCGGCGTCCTTGACGCCGGTGGGCGCGGCCTCCTGCAGCACCGCGAACAGCCGGTCGCCGGCCATCCAGCGCATCTCCAGCGCCTGCCCCGCCCAGAGCCGGAACAGGGTCGAGAGCTGCATCGCCGCCTCGGCCTCGATGCCTCGCAGCTGGCTCCAGTCGAACACCCAAGGCAGCGGCATCTGCAGCGTCAGCGAACGCAGCCTGGCCACCGAATCGATGTCCAGCAGGTCGGGGCAGATCCAGCCGATCTCGCCGGCCAGCGTGCTGCTGGCGGGTTCGCGCGCCACCAGGGGCTCGTCGGCCAGCGCGTCGGCCACCAGCTTGGGCAGCGAGTACCACTGCGGCGCCGACCAGCCGAACTGCTGCGCGTAGTCCACCGCCAGGCTCTCGAAGGGCTGTTGCTGGCCGGTGGCGCGGTACAGGTCGAACAGCACCAGCCAGGTCTCGGCATGCTGCATCCGGCTGCCGCCGGCCGTGGTGATGCGGCGCAGCGCCGCCTCGCAGACGCCGAAGTCGGCGTTGGCGAAGGCGATCACGGCTTCGTCCAGCTCGGGGTCGTGCACGACCTCGCTGACCTCGACGGCGAAGCCCCCCTGGCCGTCGCCGGTTTCGGCGGGCGGCACCGGGCGTGCCGGCGACGGCGCGTTCGCCGCAGCCGGCTTGTCCGAAGCCGCGGCGCTGGCGAGCGTCGCCGCCGGGGCCTGGCGGCGCGCCGGCGGCACGGCGCTGGTCGGGTTGAACGACACGGCCGTCATCGGCGCCAGCGGGGGCAGGCCGCCACCCAGCTGCACCGGGGCCGGCGCCGACGCCGGCGGCAGGCCCTCGCCCTTCAGCGGGGGCAGCGGCGGCAGTGCGGGCAACTCGTCGCCGCCCGGCACCGCGCCACGCCCGGCGCTTGCGGCGCGCGCCGACGGCAGCGGGCGCAGCTGCAGGTCAGGGGCGGTGGGCGTGGCCTGGAAGCCGCTGGCGCGCCGCGTGCTGGGCACGAACGAGGCGTCACCCACCATCTGCTTCTCGATGGCGTCGATCTTGTCCTTCACGCCCACCGAGTTCGGGGCACTGATGTCGGGCAGCTTGGCCTCGGAGTCGTCGAGCTTGGACGAGTTGCCCAGCGCGGCGATCTGCTCGGGCGACAGGCCCTCGCGGCGGACCCGGCGCAGCATGTCGAACTCGCGCTTGCGCACGAAGTCGTTGCGCCGCTTGCGCTCGATCATCGCCTTGAGCTCGGACTTCTCCAGCTCGAGCTCGCGCGAGTCCTCCTGCCGGGAATTGAGATCGTGCCAGTCGGTGGCGGGGTTCGCGACGAACCGCACCACCTTGCGCAGGAAGCTCTCGTTCTCGGCCATGGTCAGGGGGCGGATGGTACCAAGCACCCCGGCGTGGCCGCCGCGCCGGGCTGGGCGGCGCGGGCGGCAAAACCCGCTGCCGCGTGAAGCAGTGAATCAGTCGCCGAACATCTTCTGCTTGAGCTCGCGGCGCTGCTGGGCCTCCAGCGACAGCGTGGCGGTGGGGCGCGCCAGCAGCCGGCCCAGGCCGATCGGCTCGCCGGTCTCGTCGCAGTAGCCGTACTCGCCGCTGTCCAGCCGCGCCAGCGACTGGGCGATCTTCTTCAGCAGCTTGCGCTCGCGGTCGCGGGTGCGCAGCTCCAGCGCGTGCTCTTCCTCGATGGTCGCGCGGTCGACCGGGTCGGGGACGATGGAGGTGTCCTCGCGCAGGTGCTCGGTGGTCTCGCCGGCGTTGGACAGCAGGTCGTTCTTCTGCTGCTGCAGGCGGTTGCGGAAGAACTCGACCTGCTTGTCGTTCATGTACTCCGAGTCGGGCATGGCCAGCAACTCGGCTTCGCTGAGCTCGGCGCCGGACTTGGTCTTCCAGGCGTTGGCGAGCTTGGGGTCCACCTTCTGGGCGGGCTTGGCGGGCGTGTCTGCCGTGGGGGTCATGGGTCTGGGTGCGGGCGCGGCAGGCGCGAAGCGGTCGGTGAAACGGTTCCCTCCCGCGCTGGGCGCGGGCGTCGGGAGTGGGGATGGCGGCGGGGCCGGCTTGGCGGCGGCCTTGGCCGGGGCTGCAGCGCGTTGGGCGGCGGGGCTCTTGGCGGGTACGGTCTTGATGGGTGCGGTCTTGGTCGGCGCAGTCTTGGCCGGTACGGTCTTGGCGGGTGCGGTCTTGGCGGGTGCGGTCTTCGCTGTGGGGGCCTTCGCGGCAGGCGCCTGGGCCGCGGGCTTCTTCGCGGCAGGCGCCGCCTTGGCCGCCGGCTTGGCCGTCGCCGTCTTCGCCGCCGGCTTCGCTGCCGGCTTGGCCGGGGTCTTCACCGTTGTCGCGGCCTTGGCCGTGCTCTTGCTCAAAGCGTGCTCCTCACCGTCTCGAAACCCGGTGCCGGCAGCCCTGCCGCCGCACCCTTGTCTACTGCTGGCGTCCCCGCCCCGGCTGGAGCCGGTCAGGGGCGAATCGGAGGCCCGGCACCGCAGCGGTCGGGCGCAAGGCGCGCGGATTGTAGTGGCCCGCGCCACCGCGCCGGTGGCGACTCAGGCCAGGCACTGCTCCAGCCCCTGTTCCAGCACGTCGCGCGGCAGGTCGATGCCGATGAACACCATCTTGCTCAGCTTCTCCTCGCCCGGCGCCCACTTCGGGCCCAGGTCGCTGCCCATCAGCTGGTGCACGCCCTGGAAGACCACCTTGCGCTCGCTGCCCTTCATGTGCAGCACGCCCTTGTAGCGCAGCATCTTGGGCCCGTAGACCTGCACGATGGCGCCCAGGAAGTCCTCCAGCTTGGCCGGGTTGAAGGGCTTCTTGCTGCGGAAGACGAAGCTCTTCACGTCGTCGTCGTGGTGGTGGTGGTGCGGGTGGTCGCAGTGCTCGCCATGCTCGTGATCGTGGTCATGGTCGTGGTGGGCGTGGCCGTCGCCGTGCAGGAACTCGGGGTCGATGTCGAGCTTGGCGCTGAGGTTGAAGCCCTTCAGGTCGAAGACCTGGCTGATGGGCACCTCGCCGAAGTGCACGCGCTGCTGCGGCGCGCGCGGGTTCATGTGCTTGAGGCGGTGCGCCAGCGCCTCGGTGGCGGCCGCGTCGACGAGGTCGGTCTTGCTGATGAAGATCTGGTCGGCGAAGCCGACCTGGCGGCGCGCCTCCTGGCGCGTGTCCAGCTGGCTGCCGGCGTGCTTGGCGTCGACCAGGGTCAGGATGCTGTCGAGCAGGTAGGCCTCGGCGATCTCGTCGTCGATGAAGAAGGTCTGCGCCACCGGGCCGGGGTCGGCCAGGCCGGTGGTCTCGATGATCACGCGCTCGAAGTCCAGCTCGCCCTTGCGCTTGCGGGTGGCCAGATCGGCCAGGGTGGAGCGCAGGTCCTCTCGGATGCTGCAGCAGATGCAGCCGTTGCTCATCTGGATGATGTTCTCGGTGGTGTCGGCCACCAGGATCTCGTTGTCGATGTTCTCCTCGCCGAACTCGTTCTCGATGACGGCGATCTTCTGGCCGTGCGCTTCGGTCAGCACGCGCTTGAGCAGCGTCGTCTTGCCCGAGCCCAGAAAGCCGGTGAGGATGGTGGCGGGGATCAGGGCCATAGGTCGTCGTGTGCAGCGGGTTGCCGGCTTCGGTAGAGGCTCATGTCCGCGAAGCGGACGTGAAGCCCGGCTTTGCCGGGCGGCCGCCACCAAAGCCGGTGAGGATGGTGGCGGGGATCAGGGCCATGGCGTCTTCGCGGTTGGTAGGGGCTGGAACAGGCCGGCGCCGCAGCGCGGGGGGTGCGCACTGTCCGGCAGGGGGGATGTGCTGTCAAGCCGCCCGCTTGCAAGTCCCTGGCGGCGGCGTGCGGGCACTGGGTTATCCTCGACGCCCCGCCCCCGACGGCCGTGTCCGTGTCAGAGCCCCCCTCTCATAGATCCTCGCGTGGCGCCCCCGAGCCGGGCGCCGAAGGTCGCAGCCTGCTGCGCCGCATCGTCGAGCTGCTGCGCCCCGGCCCCGACAGCAAGGCCGAGCTGATCAAGACCCTGGCCGACGCCGAGGACCGCGAGCTGATCGAGCCCGAGTCGCGGCTGATGCTCGAAGGCGTGCTGCGCATGGCCGACCGCACCGCCGGCGACGTGATGGTGCCGGCCACGCGCATGGACCTGCTCGACATCGACGCCCCCTACGAGGCGCTGCTGGGGGTGGTCATCGAGACGGCGCACTCGCGCTTCCCGGTCTTCGAGACCTCGCGCGAGAACATCATCGGCATCCTGATGGCCAAGGACCTGCTGAAGCTGCAGCGGGCGCCCGAGCTGAACCTGCGCACCCTGCTGCGGCCCACGGTGTTCGTGCCCGAGAGCAAGCGCCTGAACGAGCTGCTGCGCGAGTTCCGCAGCAACCGCAACCACCTGGCCATCGTGATCGACGAGTTCGGCAACACCGCCGGGCTGCTGACCATCGAGGACGTGCTCGAGGAGATCGTCGGCGAGATCGAGGACGAGTTCGACGTCGATCAGCGCGAGAACGGCATCTACACGCTGGCCGACGGCAGCCACCGCGTGGCCGGCGACGTGGCCATCGGCGCCGTCAACGCCGCCTTCGGCACCACGCTGGCCGAGGACGAGTTCGACACCATCGGCGGCCTGGTCGCCGACGAGCTGGGCCGGGTGCCGCGGCGCGGCGAGGCGGTGGACATCGGCGGGCTGCGCTTCATGGTGATGCTGACGCGCGGCGGCGCCGTGCGCTGGTTCCGCGTCGCGCGCGTGCCGGCGGCCGCGGCGGCCGACGGCTGAGCGGCGCACCCGCCTCGCGCGCCCCGCCACCCCCAACGCCCGCCCAGCCGCGTGACGCCGCCGCGCCCGCAAGCCGCCGCGCGCCGCCGCGAGACGCTGACGGCGCTGGCCGCCGGTGCGCTGCAGACGCTGGCCTTCGTCCACACCTGGGCCTGGCCGCTGCCGCTGCTGACGCTGGCCTGGCTGGTGAGCCGGCTGGACGCGGCAGCCACGCCGCGCCGCGCCGCCTGGCTGGGCTTCTGCTACGGCTGGGCCTGGCTGGCGGCCGGCACCTGGTGGCTGTTCGTCAGCATGCACCGCTACGGCGGACTGGCCGCGCCGTTGGCGGCGGCGGCCGTGGTGCTGCTGGCGGCGGCGCTGTCGCTGTACCTCGCCGCGGCCGGTGCCGCGTACGCGCGCTGGCGCCGCGGCACCGGCCTCGACGCGCTGCTGTTCGCCGCGCTGTGGCTGCTGGCCGAGCTGGCGCGCGGCGTGCTGTTCACCGGCTTCCCCTGGCTGGCCAGCGGCTATGCCCAGGTCGACGGGCCGCTGGCGGCGCTGGCGCCCTACGTCGGCGTCTACGGCATCGGCGCGGCGACCGCCTTCGCCGCGGTGGCGGTGGTGCTGGCGCTGCGCAGCCGGCTGCGGCAGTGGCAGGCGCTGGCGATCACGGCCCTGCTGGCGGCGCCCGCGCTGGCGCCGGTGGACTACGGCGCGCCGGCGGGCCGCTTCAGCGCCGCGCTGCTGCAGACCGGGGTCAGCCAGGACCGGAAGTTCAAGCCCGAGCACCTGCCGCGCGTGCTGGCCGACCTGGCGCAGGCGCTGCGCGGCGCCGACGCCACGCTGGTGCTGGCGCCGGAGACGGCGATCCCGCTGCTGCCGGCCGAGCTGGACGCGTTCAGCCCCGGCTACCTGGAGGCGCTGCGCGCGCACTTCGCCTCGCCCGGCGCAGCAGGGCCGCGGGCGGCCCTGGTCGGCATCCCGCTGGGCGACTTCGAGCGCGGCTACACGAACTCGGTGCTGGGCCTGTCGGCCGCACCCGACCAGCGCTACGACAAGCACCATCTGGTGCCCTTCGGCGAGTTCGTGCCCACCGGCTTCCGCTGGTTCGTCGCGCTGATGAACATCCCGCTCGGGGACTTCGCGCGCGGCCCGGTCGATGCACCGCCGTTTGCCCTGGCCGGGCAGCGCGTGGCGCCGCATGTCTGCTACGAGGACCTGTTCGGCGAGGAGCTGGCGCGCCGCTTCGGCGACGCCGCCACGGCGCCCACGGTGCTGGCCAACCACAGCAACATCGCCTGGTTCGGCGACACCATCGCCATCGCCCAGCACCTGCACATCGCGCGGCTGCGCGCGCTGGAGCTGCAGCGGCCTGTGCTGCGCGCCACCAACACCGGCGCCACCGCGCACATCGACCACCGCGGCGTGGTGCGCGCCCAGCTGCCCGGCCAGCTGCCCGGCCAGCTGCGCACCGAGGTCGAGGGCCGCAGCGGCCTGACGCCCTTCGCGCGCTGGGCCTCGCGCTTCGGGCTGTGGCCGCTGCTGGGCGCGGCCCTGGTGGCGCTGGCTGGGGCAGTGCTGGCCAGGGTGCGGCGCGAGCCCTCGCACAGCGTCGACAGGCCCTAGCCCGTCGCGTTCAGGGCCGGCGCGCCCCGGCGGCAGCCGGGGGCGCGCCCGTAAACTTCGGGGCTCCTGCGGGCCGCCGCGCCACGCCCGCCCCCCACCGAACCCCGCCGCGATGTTGACCTTCCAGCAGATCATCCTGAAGCTGCAGAGCTACTGGGACGCCCAGGGCTGCGCCCTGCTGCAGCCCTACGACATGGAGGTGGGCGCGGGCACCAGCCACACCGCCACCTTCCTGCGCGCGCTGGGCCCGGAGCCCTGGAAGGCCGCCTACGTGCAGCCCAGCCGCCGGCCCAAGGACGGCCGCTACGGCGACAACCCCAACCGCCTGCAGCACTACTACCAGTACCAGGTGGTGCTCAAGCCCGCGCCGGCCAACATCCTGGAGCTGTACCTGGGCAGCCTGGAGGCGCTGGGCTTCGACCTCAAGGCCAACGACGTGCGCTTCGTCGAGGACGACTGGGAGAACCCCACGCTGGGCGCCTGGGGCCTGGGCTGGGAGGTCTGGCTCAACGGCATGGAGGTCACCCAGTTCACCTACTTCCAGCAGGTGGGCGGCATCGACTGCCGGCCGATCACCGGCGAGATCACCTACGGCCTGGAAAGGCTGGCCATGTACATCCAGGGCAAGGAGAGCATCTTCGACCTGGAGTTCGCGCCCGGCCTGCGCTACGGCGATGTGTTCCACCAGAACGAGGTCGAGCAGAGCAGCTACAACTTCGAGCACAGCGATGTCGAGTTCCTGCTCACGGCCTTTGCGGCGCACGAGCGCCAGGCCCAGCACCTGATGCAGCAGCAGCTGGCGCTGCCGGCCTACGAGCAGGTGCTGAAGGCGGCGCACACCTTCAACCTGCTGGACGCGCGCGGCGCCATCAGCGTCACCGAGCGCGCGGCCTACATCGCGCGCATCCGCAACCTGGCGCGCAGCGTGGCGCAGAGCTACCTGGACAGCCGCGCGCGGCTGGGCTTCCCGATGGCGCCGCGGGCCTGGGCCGACGAGGTGTCGGCGCGGCTGGCCGAGGCCGCGGCGCGCAGGAACAAGCACGACAGCAAGAGCGACAGCAAGAACGACAAGGCGGCGGCGTGATGGGCAGCGCGGATATGAAGAACCTGCTCGTCGAGCTGTTCGTCGAGGAGCTGCCGCCCAAGGCGCTGAAGACCCTGGGCCCGGCCTTCGGCATGGCGCTGCAGGCGGCGCTGCGCGCGCAGGGTCTGCTGGCCGAGGCCAGCACGTTGACGAGCTTCGCCACGCCGCGCCGGCTGGCGGCGCATCTGACGCAGGTGGCCGCCGCCGCGGCCGACCGCGAGGTCAGCGTGAAGCTCATGCCGGTGGCCGTGGGCCTGGACGCCGGCGGCGCGCCCACGCCGGCGCTGCTGAAGAAGCTGGCCGCGCTGGGTGCCGAGGGCACACCGGTGTCGGCGCTGCAGCGCCAGGGCGAGGGCAAGGCCGAGACGCTGCTGCTGCAGCGCACCGAGCGCGGCGCCAGCCTGGCCGCCGGGCTGCAGGCGGCGCTGGACGAGGCCATCGCCCGGCTGCCCATCCCCAAGGTGATGCAGTACCCGCGCGCCGACGGCGACGGCTGGCCGGTGGTGAACTTCGTGCGCCCGGTCCACTCGCTGCTGGCGCTGCATGGCGCCGAGGTGGTGCCGGTGACGGCGCTGGGCCTGCCCGCCGGCCGGCGCACGCGCGGCCACCGCTTCGAGGCCGCCGTCGACCCGATCGAGGTCGGCGACGCCGACGCCTATGCCGCGCAGCTGCTCGAGCAGGGCGCGGTGATCGCGTCCTTCGACGAGCGCCGCGCCGAGATCCGCCGCCAGCTCGATGCCGCTGCGGCCGCCGCCGGCGTCGGGCTGAAGCCGGTCGCCGACGAGGCGCTGCTCGACGAGGTGACGGCGCTGGTCGAGCGCCCCAACGTGCTGACCTGCCGCTTCGACGAGGCCTTCCTGGCCGTGCCGCCCGAGTGCCTGATCCTGACGATGAAGGCCAACCAGAAGTACTTCCCGCTGCTGGACGCGGGCGGCAGGCTGACCAACCAGTTCCTGGTGGTGAGCAACATCCGCCCTGCGGACCCCAGCGCGGTGATCCAGGGCAACGAGCGCGTGGTGCGCCCGCGCCTGGCCGACGCCAAGTTCTTCTTCGACCAGGACCGCAAGCGCACGCTGGCCAGCCGGGTGCCGGGGCTGGCCAAGGTGGTCTACCACGGCCAGCTGGGCACCCAGGGCGAGCGCGTCGCACGCGTGCGCGCCATCGCGCGCGGCATCGCCGAGCGCCTGGGCGGGCTGGCGCTGGCCGATCTGGCCGACGAGGCCGCGACGCTGGCCAAGGCCGACCTGCTCACCGACATGGTCGGCGAGTTCCCCGAGCTGCAGGGCGTGATGGGCGCCTACTACGCGCGCCACGACGGCCTGCGCGACGCCATCGCCGACGCCATCGAGGACCATTACAGGCCGCGCTTCGCCGGCGACGCGCTGCCGCGCCACCCGGTGGGCCTGGCGGTGGCCATGGCCGACAAGCTGGAGACCCTGGCCGGGCTGTTCGGCATCGGCCAGCTGCCCACCGGCGACAAGGACCCCTTCGCGCTGCGCCGCCACGCGCTGGGCGTGATCCGCATGCTGGTCGAGCGCGCGCTGCCGCTGTCGGTGCCCGAACTGGTGCAGCTGGCGTTCCGCGCCTTCCCGGCCAGCCATGGCCAGGCCCAGGCCGAGGTGCTGCACTTCATGACCGAGCGCCTGGCCGGCTGGCTGCGCGAGCAGGGCTACAGCACGCAGGAGGTCGACGCAGTGACGGCGCTGCGCCCCGACGTCTGGGCCGGCATCGCCGAGCGCCTGGCGGCGGTGCGCGCCTTCGCCGCGCTGCCCGAGGCGGCGTCGCTGGCCGCGGCCAACAAGCGCGTGGGCAACATCCTGCGCAAGAGCGAGGACGCGCCGGCCGACACCGTCGATGCCGCGCTGCTGGCCGAGCCGGCCGAGCAGGCGCTGGCCGCGGCGCTGCAGGCCGCGCGCGCGCAGGCCGATGCCGCCCACGAGCGCGGCGACCTCACCGGCTCGCTGCAGGCGCTGGCGGCGCTGAAGGCGCCGGTCGACGCCTTCTTCGACGCGGTGATGGTCAACGCCGACGACGCCGCGTTGCGGCGCAACCGGCTGGCGCTGCTGGCCCAGCTGCACCTGGCGATGAACCGCGTCGCCGACCTGTCGCGGCTGGCGTCCTGAGCCACCGCAGCCAACGAGGAGGGCCCGGGCGATGTTCCACGGCAAGGTCGTCATCCTGGGCCGCGACGGCGTGCTCAACGAGTACCGCGAGAGCCATGTCACGGCGCCCGAGCAGTGGGTGCCCATCCCTGGCGCGCTCGAGGCCGTGGCGCGGCTCAACCACGCCGGCTGGCATGCGGTGGTGGCCACCAACCAGGCCGGCATAGGCCGCGGCATGATCGACATGGCGGCGGTGAACGCCGTGCACGCGCACATGAACAAGCTGCTGCAGCAGCAGGGCGGGCGCGTCGACGCGGTGTTCTTCTGCCCGCACACGCCCGAGGACGGCTGCGACTGCCGCAAGCCCCAGCCCGGCATGCTGCTGGACGTGGCGCGGCGCTACGGGGTCGACCCCGAGGGGATGCCCATGGTGGGCGACACGCTGCGCGACCTGCTGGCGGCGCAGGCCGCGGGCTGCGAGCCGCACCTGGTGCGCAGCGGCCGCGCCCGCGCGCTGGACGAGGCGGCGCTGCGCGACATCCAGGCCCAGGTGCCCGGCGCCCATGTGCACGCCAGCCTGGAGGCCTTCGCCAGCCACCTGCTGCAGCGCGACCAGCAGCCCGACTCGGTGGCCGGGGGCCTGCGCTGATGCAACTGCTGCACGCGCTGCGCTCGGCGCTGTTCGTGGCCTGGATGGTCGTCGTCGTGATCCCCTGGGCGCTGGCGGTGCTGCTGGCGTCGCCCTTCGCGTCGTCGACCCGGCTGTACTGGATGTGCGTGGGCTGGCTGCGCACGGCCATCTGGGGCGCGCGCCACATCTGCGGCGTGCGCTGGCGGCTGCAGGGCCTGCAGCATGTGCCCAGCGCCGCCGACGAGCGCGGCGCCGTGCTGCTGGCCTGCAAGCACCAGTCGACCTGGGAGACCTTCGCCCTGCCCACGCTGATGCCGCACCCGCTGGCCTATGTGTTCAAGCGCGAGCTGCTCTACATCCCCTTCTTCGGCTGGGCCATGGGCCGGCTGGACATGATCCACATCGACCGCAGCCGGCGCACCGAGGCCTGGAACAAGGTGGCCGAGCAGGGCCGGCGCCTGTTCGCACAGGGCGTGTGGGTGATCATGTTCCCCGAGGGCACGCGCACGCCGCGCGGCAGCCAGGGCACGTACAAGACCGGCGCGTCGCGGCTGGCCATCTCGGCCGGCGTGCCGGTGGTGCCCATCGCCGTCAGCTCGGCCAAGTGCTGGCCGCGCAAGAGCTTCCTGCTGCGCCCCGGCGTCATCGACGTGAGCATCGGCCCGCCCATCGCCAGCGCCGGCCGCGAGCCCGAGGCGCTGATGCTGGAGGTCGAGGCCTGGATCGAGGCCGAGATGCGGCGCCTGGACCCCGAGGCCTATGCCGGCCAGCCGCCCTATGCCGGGCCTGGGCGGCCCGGCCGGCTGGCGCGCGAAGGCCGTTCGTAGAATCGCCGCCCATGCCCGCCGCGCGCCCCGAGCCGGACCCCGCACAGCTGTCGCTGTTCGACCAGGCGCCGCCGGCGTCGCGGCAGGCAGCCCCGGTGGCACCTGCGCCTGTCGCGGCGCATGTGGCGGCCTCTGCGGGGCCTGCCGTGGCGACGCCGGCGGCCGAGGCCCGCCCCGGCGCCGTCCCGCCCCGCCTGGGCGCTGGCCAGGCGTCCCCGGGCCAGCCCGTCGGCCGCTACTTCGACCACCCGCGGGCCCGCGCCGAGATCCGTCTGGGCGAGCACCGCGTGGGCTACGAGCTGCGCCGCTCGCGCCGGCGCAGCATCGGCTTCGTCGTCGGGCCCGAGGGCTTGAGCGTCAGCGCCCCGCGCTGGGTGGGCGCCGGCGAGATCGAAGCGGCGCTGCGCGACAAGCAGGCCTGGGTGCTGCGCAAGCTGCACGAGCAGCGCGAGCGCGCCGCACGCGTGCAGGCCGCGCGCATCGAGTGGCGCGAGGGCGCCAGCCTGCCCTTCCTGGGCGAGACGGTGATCCTGGTGCTGGACCCGGCGGTGTCCGGTGCCGAGCTGCGCAGCGCCAGCGACACCCTGCCCGGCGTGGCGCGGCTGACGCTGCACCTGGGCCTGCCCCAGCAGGCCGACGCGGCGCAGATCCGCGACACCGTGCAGAGCTGGCTGCAGCGCCAGGCGCGGCGCATCTTCGAAGAACGCTGCCGCGAGTACGCGCAGCGCCTGGGCGTGCAGGTGCGGCGCCTGTCGCTGAGCTCGGCCAGCACACGCTGGGGCAGCGCCAGCGCCGACGGCTCGATCCGCCTGCACTGGCGGCTGGTGCACTTCGGGTTGCCGGTGATCGATTACGTCGTCGCGCACGAGCTGGCGCACCTGCGCGAGATGAACCACAGCCCGGCCTTCTGGGACGTGGTGCGCAGCGCGCTGCCCGGTTACGAGCAGGCGCGCGAGGCGCTGCGCCGCGAGCTGCTGCCGGCCTTCGACTGAACCGCCCGCGCCGGGCGCCGGCTGGTGTCCGGCGCGGCCGATCTCCCCATGCGAAGGGATTCACAGCGGCGCCGGGGGCCGGGATACTGGCAACCGTTCGAGCTGTCATCGTTTCGGTTTCAGGGGGCACAGGGGCTGGGAGGCTCGCCCCCATCCGGCGGCAGGCTTGGGTCCCGTGCCCGGCCCGCCGTCTTTTTTTGCGCCACCGCGCCAGGCTTGTGGGCGAGGCTGGGGGGCGGGCCTGCTGCGGCCTGCCCCTATAGTCCGCTTAACGTTTACGTCAACGTCAGGCAGCGCATGGGCTCCGCAGCGCGGGCGACCAACCCCACCTTCACGATCACGCAGCTGGCAAGCGAGTTCGACGTCACCGCACGCGCGATCCGCTTCTATGAAGACATGGGCCTGCTGGCGCCGCAGCGCGCCGGCAGCCGCCGCGTCTACAGCCAGCGCGACCGCACGCGGCTGAAGCTGACGCTGCGCGGCAAGCGCCTGGGGCTGAGCCTGCAGGAGATCAAGCAGCTGGTCGACATGTACGACTCGCAGGCCGGCGGCAAGGCGCAGCTGCGCGCCTTCCTGGACGTGCTGGCCGAGCACCGCCGGCAGCTGGAGCGCCAGCGCGAGGACCTGGAGACCACGCTGGCCGAGATCGTGCAGCACGAGGCACGCTGCCGCGCACTGCTGGCCGGCGGCGCGCGGCGCGGCGGCTGAGCGCAGCGCCGAGCCGGCCCGGGGTGGGTGGTGCAGAATTGACGTTTACGTAAACGTCAACCTGCTGCGATGCCGAGCCCCCAAGCCGCCGCCTTCGATGCCCCCGACGGCTACGCCGGGCGTGTGCGCGACTCGTTCGCGCGCCAGCCGGCGATGGCCACGCTGGGCGCGGCGCTTGCCGCCGTCGAGCCCGGCCGCGTCGAGATCGCGCTGGCCCACCGCGCCGAGCTGACGCAGCAGCATGGCTACCTGCACGCCGGCATCGTCGCCACGGCGCTGGACTCGGCCTGCGGCTACGCCGCCTTCAGCCTGATGCCGCCCGGCGCGGCCGTGCTCACCATCGAGTTCAAGATCAACCTGCTGGCGCCGGCGCGCGGCCCGCGCTTCGTCTTCGAAGGCCGCGTCACCAAGGCCGGCCGTACGATCAGCGTGGTCGACGGCCAGGCCTGGCAGCAGGACGAACAGGGCGGCGGCCGCAAGCCCGTGGCCACCATGACCGCCACCGTGATGACGCTGCTGGACCGCGGCATCGCCGGCTGACCCCGCACGACTGCACCAGGAGACCTGCACCATGAACCTGCCCGGCCTGAACTTCATGCTCGGCGAGGACATCGACGCGCTGCGCGACGCCGTGCGCGCCTTCGCCGAGGCCGAGATCGCCCCGCGCGCCGCCGCGATCGACGCCAGCGACCAGTTCCCCATGGACCTGTGGCGCAAGATGGGCGAACTGGGCGTGCTGGGCATCACCGTGCCCGAGGCCTACGGCGGCGCCGACATGGGCTACCTCGCGCACATGGTGGCGATGGAGGAGATCAGCCGTGCCAGTGCCAGCGTCGGCCTGAGCTACGGCGCGCACAGCAACCTGTGCGTGAACCAGATCAAGCGCAACGGCACGGACGCCCAGCGCCAGAAGTACCTGCCCAGGCTGATCAGCGGCGAGCATGTGGGCGCGCTGGCGATGAGCGAGCCCGGCGCCGGCAGCGACGTCATCAGCATGAAGCTGCGTGCCGAGGACAAGGGCGGCGTCTACCTGCTCAACGGCACGAAGATGTGGATCACCAACGGCCCCGACGCCGACGTGATGGTGGTCTACGCCAAGACCGAGCCCGAGCTGGGCGCGCGCGGCGTCACCGCCTTCATCGTCGAGAAGGGCATGCCCGGCTTCAGCACGGCGCAGAAGCTGGACAAGCTGGGCATGCGCGGCAGCCACACCGGCGAGATGGTGTTCAACAACGTCGAGGTGCCGGCCGAGAACATCATGGGCGGCCTGAACAACGGCGCCAAGGTGCTCATGAGCGGGCTCGACTACGAGCGCGCGGTGCTCACCGGCGGGCCGCTGGGCATCATGCAGTCGGTGATGGACAACGTGGTGCCCTACATCCACGACCGCAAGCAGTTCGGCCAGAGCATCGGCGAGTTCCAGCTCATCCAGGGCAAGGTGGCCGACATGTACACCGTGCTGCAGGCCGCGCGCGCCTTCTGCTACACGGTGGGCAAGAACCTCGACCAGCTGGGCACCGAGCACGTGCGCCAGGTGCGCAAGGACTGCGCCAGCGTGATCCTGTGGTGCGCCGAGAAGGCCACCTGGATGGCCGGCGAGGGCATCCAGATCTTCGGCGGCAACGGCTACATCAACGAGTACCCGCTGGGCCGCCTGTGGCGCGACGCCAAGCTGTACGAGATCGGCGCGGGCACCAGCGAGATCCGGCGCATGCTCATCGGCCGCGAGCTGTTCGCGGAGACGATGTGAGCGCCGCAGCGGCAGCCCCGTTGCCCACGCTGGTGGGCACGCGCTGCCGCCTGCGCGCGCTGCGCGCCACCGACGCGGCGTCGCTGCAGCGCCATGCCGATGACCCGGCCGTGGCGCACAACCTGTTCGAAGGCTTCCCGCAGCCCTACACGCTGGCCGAGGCCGAGTGGTGGTGCAGCGAGGGCCACCTGCGGCCCGAGTTCGCGCATGTCTGGGGCATCGAGGTCGCGATCGACGGCGGCGACGGTGACCACGAGCGCGAGATCGCCGGCTGCATCAGCGTCACGCCGCAGCAGGGCTTGTGGGCCTGCAGCGCCGTCGTCGGCTACTGGCTGGGCCGCGCGCACTGGCGACGCGGCATCACCAGCGAGGCGCTGCGCCTGGTGAGCGGCTGGGCCTGGGACGCGCTGCCGGCGACCACGCGGCTGTGGATGCCGATCTTCGCGCGCAATGCCGGCAGCCAGGGGGTGGCCCGCGCCGCCGGCTACCGGCTCGAAGGCCGGCAGGCGCTGGCCGTCCGCAAGGACGGGCATGCCATCGATGCCGTCAGTTACGGCCTGACCCGTCCCGGCGCCGCTGCCGGCGAGCAGCGCCTGCCTACACTGGCGCCCTGACGCCACTTGCCGCGCACCCCCCGATGCCGCACCGCCTGCTCAACAACAACCGCGCCTGGGCTGCGGCCAAGACCGCCAGCGACCCCGGCTTCTTCACCCGCCTGGCGCAGCAGCAGAGCCCGCGCTACATGTGGATAGGCTGCGCCGACAGCCGCGTGCCGGCCAACGAGATCTCCGGGCTCGACCCCGGCGAGGTGTTCGTGCACCGCAACGTGGCCAACATCGTCGTGCCCAGCGACCTCAATGCGCTGTCCACCGTGCAGTTCGCCGTCGAGCACCTGAAGGTGGAGCACATCTTCGTCGTCGGCCACTACGGCTGCGCCGGCGTGCGTGCGGCGCTGCGCGGCCTGCGCGTGGGCCTTGCCGACAACTGGCTGCGCCACGTGCAGGACGTGCGCCTGCGCCACCATGGCCGCATAGCCCACCTGCCGCCCGCGCAGCAGGAGGACACGCTGTGCGAGATGAACGTCATCGAGCAGGTCTGCAACGTGGCGCTGTCCACGGTGCTGCAGGACGCCTGGGCGCGCGGCCAGCCGGTGGCGGTGCACGGCTGGGTCTATGGCCTGCGCGACGGGCTGCTGAAGGATCTGCAGGTGACCATGGACGCGCCGGGCCAGGTGGTGCCGGTGTTCACCGCGGCCATCGAGCGCTATCCGCGCCATGCCGAGGCCGGCCTTGCCGACCGGGCGGCGCCGCGCTGAACGGCGCCTCGCCCGCCGGCCCCCGAGGACGAGCGTGTTCCCCCGCCTGACCGACCCGCGCGCCGTCGACATCGCGCAGACCCTGCGCGAGGGCTTCGACAAGCACTACCGGCTGTTCCGCGCCACCAGCGCCGCGGCCAAGGCGCGCTTCGAGGCCGGCGACTGGCATGGCCAGCAGCGCGCGCAGCGCGAGCGCATCGAGTTCTACGACCAGCGCGTCGACGAGGCCGTCGCCCGGCTGCGCGACGCCTTCCAGGTCGACGACATCCCGATGGACACCTGGCAGCAGGCCAAGCTGCACTACATCGGCCTGCTCACCGACCATGCCCAGCCCGAGCTGGCCGAGACCTTCTTCAACTCGGTGACGGTGAAGCTGCTGCACCGCAGCTACTTCAACAACGACTTCATCTTCGTGCGCCCGGCGGTCAGCACCGAGTACCTCGATGCCGACAACCCCGGCGCCATGCCGACCTACCGCGCCTACTACCCGGAGCCGGGGCGGCTGGTGGCCACGCTGCGGCGCATCGTCGACAACTTCCAGCTGCAGCGTGCCTTCGAGGACCTGGACCGCGACGCCGAGCGCGTGGCGCAGGCGCTGGCCGCCGAGCTGGGCGGCATACGCCCGCGCGCCAACTTCCAGGTGCAGGTGCTGTCCAGCCTGTTCTACCGCAACAAGGGCGCCTACGTGGTGGGCAAGATCGTCAACGGCTTCGCCGAGACGCCCTTTGCGCTGCCCATCCTGCATGGGCCGCAGGGCAAGCTCGTGATCGACGCCGCGCTGTTCGGCGAGGACGCGCTGCTGATGATCTTCAGCTACGCCCGCGCCTACTTCATGGTCGACATGGAGGTGCCCAGCGCCTACGTGCAGTTCCTGCGCGGGCTGATGCCGCGCAAGCCGCGCGCCGAGCTGTACAACGCGCTGGGGCTGCAGAAGCACGGCAAGAACCTCTTCTACCGCGACTTCCTCGCCCACCTGCGCCACAGCAGCGACCGCTTCCGCATCGCGCCCGGCATCAAGGGCATGGTGATGCTGGTGTTCGACCTGCCGTCCTTCCCCTACGTGTTCAAGGTGATCAAGGACTTCTACCCGCCGCAGAAGGACACCACGCGCGAGCAGATCATGGGCAAGTACCTGCTGGTCAAGCAGCACGACCGCGTCGGCCGCATGGCCGACACGCTGGAGTACAGCAGCGTGGCCTTCCCGCTGCACCGCTTCGACGACGAGCTGCTGGCCGAGCTGCGCCACTACTGCGGCAGCCTGCTGGAGCAGGACGGCGACATGCTGGTCATCCGCCACCTGTACATCGAGCGGCGCATGATCCCGCTCAACATCTACCTGCAGGAGGCGCCGCCCGAGCAGGCGGCGGCGGCGGTGATCGAGTACGGCAACGCGATCAAGGACCTGGTGGCGGCCAACATCTTCCCCGGCGACATGCTGTGGAAGAACTTCGGCGTCACCCGCCACGGCAAGGTGGTGTTCTACGACTACGACGAGATCGAGTACCTCACCGACTGCAACTTCCGCCGCGTGCCCGCGCCGCGCACCGAGGAGGACGAGATGAGCGGCGAGGTCTGGTATGCCGTCAACAAGGGCGACGTGTTCCCCGAGACCTTCGCGCCCTTCCTGCTCGGCAACCCCGGGGTGCGCGAGATCTTCCTGGCCCACCACGCCGACCTGCTGGACCCGGCCTTCTGGGATGGCCACAAGCGCCGCATCCTGGCCGGCCATGTGCACGATGTGTTCCCCTACGACGCCACGCAGCGCTTCTCGATCAGCGCCCGCGTGCCGGCCGCGCCGGCGCTCGTGCCGGTGGCCGTCGGCCAGCGGGAGCCGGCCTGATGGAGGCCTGGCGCAGCGCGCTGGAGCTGGCCAGCTACGCCGTCACCGTGATCGGCCTGCCCTTTGCCGTCTGGGTGTTCCACCTGCAGCAGCGCAAGGAGCGCGAGAACGAGGAGGAGGAGGGCTACCAGCACCTGGCCGACGCCTACAACGACTTCCTCAAGGTCGTGCTCGCCCACAGCGACCTGCAGCTGCGCACCAACACCGCGCTGCCCGACCCCAGCCCCGAGCAGCGCGAGCGCATGCTGGTGATCTTCGATATGCTGATCTCGCTGTTCGAGCGCGCCTTCCTGGTCGCCTGGCACGAGGACATGTCGCCCTCCGAGCAGCGCCGCTGGAACAGCTGGGACGACTACATGCGCGAGTGGTGCCGCCGCGAGGACTTCGCCGCCGCGCTGCCCTTCCTGCTGCGCGGCGAGGACCCGCAGTTCCAGGCCTACATCACCCGCGTCGCCGACGAGGAGGCCGCGGCCCTGCCGCGGTCGTCGTCGGCGGCCCTTTCCCGAGCCCGTTGAAGGAGACCCTCATGCAAGACCCCATCGTCATCGTGTCCGCCGCCCGCACGCCCATCGGCGGCCTGCTGGGTGACTTCGCCGGCGTGTCCGCCTGGGAGCTGGGCGCCGTGGCCGTGAAGGCCGCCGTCGAACGCGCCGGCGTGCCCGGCGACGCCGTCAGCGAGGTGCTGCTGGGCAACTGCCTGATGGCCGGCCAGGGCCAGGCCCCGGCGCGCCAGGCGGCGCGCAGGGCCGGCCTGCCCGACAGCGCCGGCGCCGTCACGCTGTCCAAGATGTGCGGCAGCGGCATGCGCGCCATGATGTTCGCGCACGACATGCTGGCCGCCGGCAGCGCCGAGGTGATGGTCGCCGGCGGCATGGAGAGCATGACTAACGCGCCGCACCTGAGCTTCGTGCGCAAGGGCGTCAAGTACGGTGCCGCGATGCTCTACGACCACATGGCCATCGACGGCCTGGAGGACGCCTACGAGCGCGGCAAGGCGATGGGCGTGTTCGCCGAGCAGTGCGTGGGCAAGTACCAGTTCAGCCGCGAGGCCATGGACCAGTACGCCATCACCAGCCTGGCGCGCAGCAAGCAGGCTAACGAGAGCGGCGCCTTCGACTGGGAGATCGCCCCGGTGGCGGTGGCCGGCAAGGGCGGCGAGACGCTGGTCAAGCACGACGAGCAGCCCTTCAAGGCGCGCCCCGACAAGATCCCCGGCCTGAAGCCGGCGTTCAAGAAGGACGGCGCGATCACCGCCGCCACCTCGTCCAGCATCAGCGACGGCGCCGCGGCGCTGGTGCTGATGCGCGAGAGCACAGCCCGGCAGATGGGCGCCAAGCCGCTGGCGCGCATCGTCAGCCACGCGGTGCATGCGCAGGCGCCCGAGTGGTTCACCACCGCGCCGGTGGGCGCGATCGAGAAGGCGCTGAAGAAGGCCGGCTGGCAGGCCGGGCAGGTGGACCTGTGGGAGGTCAACGAGGCCTTTGCCGCGGTGACCATGGCGGCGATGGCCGAGTTCAAGCTGGCGCACGAGATCGTCAACATCCACGGCGGCGCCTGCGCGCTGGGCCACCCGATCGGCGCCAGCGGCGCGCGCATCGTCGTCACGCTGCTCGGGGCGCTGCGCGCCCAGGGCAAGAAGCGCGGCGTGGCGGCGCTGTGCATAGGCGGCGGCGAGGCCACGGCGATGGCGGTCGAGCTGCTGTGACGGCGGGGCGGTGAGCGTGCACCACCTCCCCCCACGGGGACAGACCGGCCGAAGGCCGGTCAGGGGTCGGCGGCGTTGTGAGCGCCCTGGGCCGGATCCGACTCAGCCGGTTCGGTCCAGCAACCCCCCTGGGGGGTGGCCGCCAGACGGCCGGGGGTCTCATTGATCCCGGACCTGCTGCCCGGCCCCGCCGGGCTGGCGCTGTTCGCCACCGCCACCCTGGTGCTCAACGCCACGCCCGGCGTCGACTTCGCGCTCACCGTCTCGCGCACGCTGCAGCATGGGCCGCGCGCCGGCGCCGCGGCGGCGCTGGGCATCGCCGCCGGCTGCGTGGCGCATGCGCTGGCGGCGGCCTTCGGGCTGGCGGCGCTGCTGGCGGCGCACCCCGCGGCGCTGGACGCGGTGCGCTGGGCCGGTGCCGCTTACCTTGCTTGGCTGGGTGTGTGGATGCTGCGCCAGGCCGCGCGCGGCGCCACGCCGGCGCCGCCGCAGGCCGCCGCGGTGCCCCCGCGCAGCACGGCCGCCGACTTCCGCGTCGGTCTGCTGACCAACCTGCTCAACCCCAAGGTGGCGCTGTTCTTCCTGGCCTTCCTGCCGCAGTTCGTGCCCGCCGGCACGCCCAGCGCCACCCTGTCCTTCCTGCTGCTGGGTGCCTGGTTCGTGCTGCAGGGCACGGCGTTCCTGCTGGCACTGGTGGCGGTGGCGGCGGTGGCGCGGCGCCTGCGCACGCGGCCGGCGGTGGCGCGGGCGCTGCAGGCGCTGGGCGGGCTGCTGTTCATCGCGCTGGCGCTGCGGCTGGCGCGGCGCGAGGCGGCGGCCTGAACGAACCGACCGCCATGCAACGCGTGCTGATCATCGGCGCCAGCCGCGGCATCGGCCTGGAGTTCGTGCGCCAGTACCGGGCCGAAGGCAGCGCCGTCACCGCCACCGCAAGGCGCGACGAGGACCTGGCGCGCCTGCGGGCGCTGGGCGCCACGGCGCTGCAGCTGGACCTGCTGGACGCCGCCAGCGCCAGCGCGCTGGCCTGGCAGGTCGACGGCGCGGGCTTCGACACGGTGGTGCACAACGCCGGCGTGCACGGCCCGCGCAGCCGTGGCGTGTACACGCCGACCCAGGACGACTTCGACCAGGTGATGCGCGCCAACGTGCTGGGCGCCATGCGCGTGCTGCCGCAGCTGGAGGCCGAGGGCACGCTGGCGCCGGGCGCACGCGTGGCGGTGATCTCGTCGCGCATGGGGGCCATCGCCTCGCGCGGCAACAACAGCAGCAGCCTGTACCGCGCCAGCAAGGCGGCGCTGAACTCGGTGCTGAAGGACGCGGCGCTGGCCTGGGCCGGGCGCGCGATCTGCGTCGCGCTGCACCCGGGCTGGGTGCGCACCGACATGGGCGGCGCTGCGGCCGACCTGCCGGTGTCCGACAGCGTGGCCGCGCTGCGGCGCACGCTGGCCGCGCTGACGCCGGCCCAGCACGGCGGCTTCTTCGACCACGACGGCAGCCCGATCGCCTGGTGAGCCGGGCCCGGCGCCGCCGCCTCAGGGCGCGGGCGGCGGCAGGGTGACGCAGAAGCGCGAGCCGCGCCCGGGCTCGCTGTGCGCCGTGATCGAGCCGCCCATCAGCTGCACCAGCCGCTGGCTGAGGTGCAGGCCCAGGCCGGTGCCCTCGTGGCTGCGCGCCAGCGAGCTGTTGACCTGCTGGAAGGGCTTGAACAGCCGCGCCTGGTCCTCCGGCGAGATCCCGATGCCGCTGTCCTCGACGACCAGGCGCGCGCCGGCGGCGTCGGCCTCGGCGCACAGCCGCACCCAGCCCTGCTCGGTGAACTTGATCGCGTTGCCGGCCAGGTTCAGCAGCACCTGGCGCAGCCGCCGCGCATCGCCGCGCCAGGGCAGCGCAGCCGGCGTCTCGCAGCGCAGGTCCAGCTCCTTGGCCTGCGCCACGGGCTCGAGCTGGGTGCCCACCTCGCGCAGCAGCTGCGCCAGGTCCAGCGGCTCGTCGGCGATGCGCATCTGCCCGGCGTCCAGCGTCGACAGGTCCAGCACGTCGTTGATCAGCGCCAGCAGGTGCCGGCCCGAGCCCTGGACGATCTCCAGCTTGCGCCGCTGCTCGGGGTTCAGCGGGCCCGAGCCTTCGCCCAGCAGCAGCCAGGTCATGCCCAGCACCGCGTTGAGCGGCGTGCGCAGCTCGTGGCTCATGGTGGCGACGAACTCGCTCTTCAGCCGGTCCAGCTCGCGCAGCTGCTCGTTGGCCTGCTGTAGCTCGCGCGTGCGCGCCTCGACGCGCGCCTCCAGCACCTCGTTGGCGCGGGCCAGCTCCTGTTCGGCGGCGCGGCGGCGTCCCACGTCGCGCAGGAAGCCGACGAACAGGTGTTCGCCGTCCAGCGCGAAGTCACTGACGCTCAGCTCCAGGTGCACGGGGCTGCCGTCGCTGCGCCAGCCGCTGACCTCGACCTGGCTCCAGTCGATGCCGCGCTGGCCGCTGGCCAGGTAGCGGCCGGTGGCCGCCTGGTGTGCGGCCGCGGCCTCGGCGCCCTGCAGCCGCGCCAGCGGCTCGCCGCCCAGGGTGCCTGGCGCGTAGCCGAACAGCGACTCGGCCGCCGGGTTGGCCAGGCGGATGCGGTGCGCCGAATCGACGATCAGCACGGCCTCGGGCGAGGTCTCCCACAGCAGGCTGAACAAGGCCTCGCGCTGGCGCAGCGCCTCCTCGGCGCGGCGCCGCGCGTCGATGTCGGTGAGCGAGCCCGACACCAGCTCGCGGCCCTCGTCGCGCTCGAACTCGGCGCGCAGGCTGAACCAGCGCCAGCCGTCGCCGGCGTGCCGCAGGCGCAGGTCCGCGTCCACCGGCCCGCCCTCGGTCCTTGCGCGGCGCAGCGCGTCGCGCAGGGCCGGCTGGTCGTCGGGGTGTTGCAGGGTCTCCAGCTCGGCGGCACGGGTGGGCAGGGCCGCGGGGTCCACGCCCAGCAGCTCGGCCAGGCGAGGCGAGCACTCCACCGACTGGCTGTGGCGGTCCCACTCGAAGAACCCGGCCTGGCTGCCGCGCAGCGCGCGCTCCCGCCGCTGCTCGCTGGCGCGCAGTGCCGCGTCCTGTGTCTCGGCGGCACGGCGGACGCGGCGCAGCCAGGCCGCCGTCAGCCCGGTCAGCAGCACCGCGCCCAGCGTCAGCACCAGCGCCGAGGCCAGCCGCACGTCGCGCGTGGCCTGGCCCAGCGTGGCCGAGAAGCGCTCCTCCAGCGGTGTCAGGCGCTCGTCGATGGCCAGCACGCGCTGCAGCAGCGCGCCGCGCAGCGCCGGCTCGTCACCGGCCAGCACCGCGGCGCGCAGCAGCAGCGCCGACTCGTGCAGCTCGGCGATGCGTGCGTCGCCCTCGGCCCAGATCGCGATGGCGCGCGCCATCGGCGGCAGCGCGCGGCCCCAGCGGTAGAGCCGGATCATCCCGGGGATGTCGTCGGGGTGCAGGCCGCCGGCCATGAAGCCGTCGCGCACCGCGGCGAGGTCCAGCTCGGGCGCATCCAGGGCCAGCCGCGCGCGCCGGTCGCCCAGGGGCACGGCCAGGGCCTGCTCGTAGCGGCGCCAGTGCGCCGGGTCGCCGTCCTGGGCGTATTGCACCAGCGCCAGCACGGCGGACTTCTGCGCCTTGGACCACAGGCTCTCGCCGCCCACGTAGGCGCGCGCCGCGTCGCTGATGTCCAGGCAGACCAGGGCCAGCGCCGTGAGGCTGGCTGCCGTCAGCGCCACCCAGGTGCCGGCGCGGCGTTGCAGCAGACCCGGGCGCAGGCGCCGCGGCGGCGGGGAGGTGGGGGCGCTGTGGTGGGTCATGGCGGCTGCCGTCCTGCGCCGGGCGGCCCCAGGCTGGGGCCGACGGCGTCAGCGGTGTCAGGGCGCCGGATGCGCCGACTGTGCCACGCCGGCATATAGGCACTCAATCCGGGCGACCCCAGCGGCGGCGTCCGGCGACGAGACCATGCCCCCGGCGGACCTAGACTGCGGCCTGCCCGCGGCTGCTGGCGCCCCGCAGAGGGTGCGGCGGCTGGGCGCGGGCGGCTCTGCGGCCGCCGCACAGGGAGGTGGACCATGGGCGGGATCAGGCGCCCGGCATCGCCGGGCTGGCGCGGGCCCGTGCGGCTGTTGCGCTGGGCGGGCTGGACGCTGCTGGCGCTGCTGCTGGGGCTGCTGCTGTTGCTCGCCGCCTGGGTGCTGAGCAACCTGCGCGACGCCGAGCCGCGGCCGCGGCCGCCCGAGCTGGCGCTGCCGCCCGAGCGCGTGCCCGACGCACACAACGCGGCCTATGCGCTGATGGGCGCGGCCGCCGCGCCCGGGCGCAACCCGGCGGCGGTGGGGCGGGCGCTGTGGGCGGCCGAGACCGCCTGGGCCACCCGCCATCCCGCGCCGGCGCAGCGCCTGGCGGCGTTGGACGCACACCAGCGGGAGCTGGCGGCGCTGGCCGGCCCGCTGCTGGCGCACGCGATGCACGGCGCGCCCGCCGACTGCGGCGATGCGCCCGGCTGCTTCGCGCGCTGGATGGCGGCGCACACGGCGCTGGCCGCGCAGCGCGCGCCGCTGCAGGGCTTCGGCCAGCGTTGCGAGGCGTTGAGTGGCCCCGACCCGGGCTTCGAGTCCACCTTCGACGAGCCTGTCCAGCCCGCGCTCGCCGCGACGGGGCCGGTCATGGGCATGCAGACTGCGGTCAGCTGCTCCCGATGGCTGCGCAGCGGTGCCGCGATCGCCGCCGCCCGGGGCCGGCGCGACGAGGCGCTGCGCCTGCTGCTGCAGGCCGACCGGCTGTGGCGCGGGTTGCTCGCGGGCAGCCGAACGCTGGTGGTGTGGGTGGTGTCGCAGCGCCTGGCCGCCGACACGCTGGCCGACATCGCCGAGCTGGCGCTGCGGCGCCCGGACTGGGCCGGCGAGCTGGCGCCCATGCTGGCCCAGGCGCCCGACTGGCGCAGCCTGGCCACGTCGTGGATGGCCACCGAGGCCGAGATCGCGCGCGTGGCGATGCGCGATGCGGCGGACCAGTGCCTCACGCTGGGCGACCTCGAGTCCATCCCGCCCCAGCCCTGGGCCGTGCGCCTGGTGCAGCATGCCGAGGGCTGGCTGTGCCGCCACCGCATCGGGTGGCAGCCCGAGCGCACCGAGCAGCGTGCCGACGCTGCCTGGCTGGCGCGCCGCGCGGCGGTGCAGCGCGCCTGGGCACAGGCGACGCCGCCGGCCGACATCCCAGCGCCCGCGCCACCGGCCGACGGGCTGGGGCTGAAGTGGCGCAACACCCTGGGTGCGATGCTCGTCGACGCCGCCCAGGGCACGGTGAACGACACCTACAGCGGGTATTCGCTGCGCCTGGTCGACACCGCGCTGCGCCACGAGGCGGTGCAGCAGCTGCTGGCGTTGCAGCAGGCCGGCGTGCCGGCCGCCGAGCGCGCCGCCTGGTGGCAGCGCCAGCCGCTGTCCGGCGCGCTGCGCGCCCAGTCGGCCTGGGGCGACGACGGCCGTACCATCACGGTCCGTTCGCTCGCCTTCCCGGCGGCGGCAAGTCGCCACCTCAGCCTGATCTGGCCGCCCTGAGGCGCGCGGCGCGCACCGCGCGGCGCCTCCCGTGGCCGCCGCCGGCCCGACCCAGCAACACCCGACACCCATGCTGCTATCCGACGACCACCGCGCCGTGCAGGACGCCGTGCGCAACTTCGTGCAGGACCAGATCGCCCCGCATGCCGCGGCCTGGGACCGCGAGCACCGCTTCCCCAGGGAGGCGCTGCAGGGCCTGGCCGCCCTGGGCTGCTACGGCGTGGCCGTGCCCGCCGAGCTCGACGGCGCCGGGCTGGACTACCTGGCGCTGGCCGTGATCCTGGAGGAGATCGCCGCCGGCTGCGGCGCCACCAGCACCATCGTCAGCGTCAACAACTGCCCGGTGTGCAGCATCCTGATGGCCTTCGGCAACGCCGAGCAGCAGCAGCGCTTCCTGAAGCCGCTGGCGCGCGGCGAGATGCTGGGCGCCTTCTGCCTGACCGAGCCGCATGTGGGCAGCGAGGCCGGCGGGCTGCGCACCCGCGCCCGCCGTGTCGTTGACGGTGACGGCGATCACTACGTGCTCGACGGCGTCAAGCAGTTCATCACCAGCGGCAAGACCGCCGACCTGGCCATCGTGATGGCCGTCACCGACCCCGACGCCGGCAAGAAGGGCATCAGCGCCTTCGTCGTGCCCACCGACACCCCCGGCTACATCGTCGAGCGCATCGAAGAGAAGATGGGCCAGCGCGCCAGCGACACGGCGCAGATCCGCTTCGAGGGCTGCCGCGTGCCGGCGGCCAACCGCCTGGGCGACGAGGGCCAGGGGCTGAAGATCGCGCTCAGCGGCCTGGAGGGCGGGCGCATCGGCATCGCCAGCCAGTCGGTGGGCATGGCGCGCGCGGCCTTCGACGCGGCGCTGGCCTACGCGAAGGAGCGCCAGAGCTTCGGCCAGCCCATCTTCCAGCACCAGGCGGTGCAGTTCAAGCTGGCCGAGATGGCCACGCAGATCGAGGTGGCGCGGCAGATGATCTGGCATGCCGCCAGCCTGAAGGACGCCGGCCGCCCCTGCCTGAAGGAGGCGGCGATGGCCAAGCTGTTCGCCAGCGAGATGGCCGAGCGCGTCTGCAGCGACGCCATCCAGGTGCATGGCGGCTACGGCTACGTCAGCGACTTCCCGGTCGAGCGCATCTACCGCGACGTGCGCGTCTGCCAGATCTACGAGGGCACGTCCGAGGTCCAGAAGATCTTGATAGGCCGGGCGCTGGCTTAACGGCGGGCCGCGCCGGCCCCGGCCACCACGCGCACGAAGGCGCGCGCCGCCTCGGGCGCCACCGCCACCGGCAGCGTCAGCGCCAGCACGCGCGAGCCTTCGCGGATCAACAGCCGCCAGCGCGGCAGCAGGTCGACCAGGCGGCCGGCGGCCAGGTCCTCGGCGACGCAGAAGTCGGGCGCGTAGACCACGCCGCCGCCGGCGCGTGCCACGGCCAGCAGCGTGCCCATGTCGTCGCCGGCCAGCGCCGGCTCGATCACCTGCTGCTGTGCACCGCCGGCGTCGCCCGGCGGCGCGCCGCGCCGGCGCCACTGCAGCGGCGTCGGCTCGCAGCGTTGGCCCAGCAGCAGCGCCGGCAGCGCCAGCAGGTCGGCCGGCTCGCGCGGCGGGCTGCCGCGCAGCGCGCCCTGCAGCAGCGCGGGTGCGGCGTAGGCGCCGATCTCGAAGTCCAGCACCGGCGTGGCCACGGTGTCGGGCGGCGGGTCGCGGGTGACGCGGAAGGCCAGGTCCACGTCCTCGCGCAGCAGGTCCACGCGGCGGTGCGTCAGGTGCAGCTCGACGCGCAGCGCCGGGTGCTGCGCCTGCCAGCGCGCCAGCAACGGCGCCAGCACGGCCTGCGCGAACAGCGGCGCCGAGGTGATGCGCAGCGTGCCGGCCAGGCCGGCGCCGGCCCGCGCGCGCAGGCCGCGCTGTGCCGCACTCACCGCGTCCAGCACCACGCGGCCACGTTCCACCAGGCGTCGGCCGGCCGCGGTGGTGGCCAGTGCGCGCGTGCTGCGCACGAACAGCGGCTGGCCCAGCGCGGCCTCGATCTGCGCCACGCGCTGGCTGACGGCGGCGCGCGTCTGCCCCAGCTCGCGCGCCGCCGCGGCGAAGCTGCCCGCCGCCGCGACGCGCGCCACCAGCGCCAGCGCGTTGGCGTCGGGCTGGGCGTCGCTGGCGGCCGCCGGCCCCGCTCCGCGTGGCCGCACCAGGCGATCGCCGGCGGCGGGCTGGCGAGCGCCGCGCGTGGGTCGCGGCGGCGCGTGGCGCGGTGGCGGGGTGGTGGCAGGCGGCATGGCGTCGGCTGGACCTTGTTCGTCAACTTCTGATTGCCAATGTGTCAAGCGTTCGGCGTCTAGTCAATCAAAAGTTGCCTTTCTAGAGTCGCCCCATGCATGCCACACCCTTGACCACCTCCCCCGCCGCCACGCCAGCGCCGGCGGCCACGCCGCGCGCCGACGCCGGCCTGCAGACGCCCGCCGGGCCGCCGGCCGCCGGCGTCATCGAACGGCCGCTGCGCCTGCAGGCGATCGACGGGCGCGCCCTGGCCGCCACCTGGCACGAGCCGGCCGCGGGCGCGCGCGCCGTGGCCGTGCTCAGCTCGGCCACCGGCGTGCCGCGCGGCTTCTACGCCGCCTTTGCCGGCTGGCTGGCGCAGCGCGGCTACGCCGTGCTGAGCTACGACTACCGCGGCGTCGCCGGTTCGCGCCAGGGGCCGCTGCGCCAGGAGCGGGCGTCGATGCGCGACTGGGCGGTGCTGGACATGCGCGCGGCGCTGGCCGAGGCCGAGCGCCGCCGCGTCGGTCCGGCGCTGGCCGAGGCCGAGCGCCGCCGCGTCGGCGCCTCCGGCACCGCGTTGCCGCTGCTGCTGGTCGGCCACAGCTTCGGCGGCAACGCCATCGCCTTTGCCGAGGGTGTGCAGCGCGCCGACGCGCTGCTGATGGTGGCGGCGCAGCTGGGCGAGGCGCGCCTGTTCCCCGGCCACCACCGCTGGGTGGCCGAGTTCTTCTTCCGCGGGCTGATCCCGGCACTGGCGCCGCTGTACGGCGGCCTGCCCGGGCGCGTGCTGGGGCCTGGTGCGGCCGCGCTGCCGGCACGGGTGGCGCAGCAGTGGGCCCGCTGGGGCCGCACGCGGGGCTGGGCCTATGCCGACCCGCAGATGCGGCCTTTCCGCGCCGCGTCCGCGCTGGCCGTGCCGGTGCACCTGTGGGACATCGACGACGACCTGCGCTTCGCGCCGCCGCGCGCCGTCGACGCGCTGGCCGCTTTGTTCCGCAACGCCGCCGTGCAGCGCCACACGCTGCGCGTCGCCGAGGTCGGCGCCGGGCCGCTGGGCCACTTCGGCGCCTTCCGTCGCCGCGCCGGCCCGGCGGTGTGGCAGCGGCTGCTGGCACCCATAGAGGCCGCCAGCCCGGCGCTGCGCGCCGCGGCCCTGGGCTGAAGCGCCGGGCGGGCAGCGGGCGCAGGCCGCGCCGCGCTGGCGCTACAGTGCGCCAGCCCGTGAAGCCCGACGCCCCGTCCACCGCCGTTGCCGCCGCGCCCGATGGCGCCTGCGGCGGTGCACCCGCCACGCTGCCCGTGGCCGAGCTGCGCCGCGTGCTGTGGGTGCGCGCGCTGGACGCCCAGCGCCCGGCCGCCTGGGGCGCAGCCGATGCCGACGGCGCCACGCGCGCCGCGCGCGAGGCGCTGGGCGAGGCGGCGGCACCCGCCCGCTTCCTTGCCGCGCGCGCCACCCATGCACTGCAGCGGCTGCGCCAGCGCGCGCCCGAGCTCGCCGCAGGCGCCGAAGCCGACGCCGCGGTGGCGGGCTGGGCCGGCCTGCTGCTGCGGCTGTCCCTGCCCGGCGTGTTCGCGCTCGGTCTGATGGCCGACTCGCTGGCAGCGGGCCGCCACATCCACCTGCTGAGCCTGCCGCTGGCCCTGGTCCTGCTGTGGAACGCCGGCGTCTACCTGGTCCTGCTGCTGCGCCGGCGGCCCGTGGCGGGCGCCGGCCTGTTGCAGCGCAGCCTGGCGCGGGGGTTGGTCCGACGGCTCGGGCCGCCGGGCGACCCGCCAGCGGCATCGGCTGCCGCGGGCATGCTGCACGTGCGCTTCGCCGCCGACTGGGCGCGTGCCACCGCGCCGCTGTGGCGGGCGCGCGCCGCCGCGCTGTTGCATGGCGGGGCGGCGGCGCTGGCCGCGGGCATGGTGGCCGGCCTGTACCTGCGCGGCCTGTTCCTGGACTACCGCGCCGGCTGGGAGTCCACCTTCCTGCATGCTGCCGACGTGCATGCGCTGCTGGCCACCGTGCTGGCGCCGGCCTCGGCGCTGACCGGCATCGCACTGCCCGACGCCGCCGGCATCGCGGCGCTGCGCCTCGCCCCGGGCCAGGCGGCACACGCCGACGCGGCGCCCTGGATCCACCTGATGGCCGCGACCCTGGTGCTGGCCGTGGTGCTGCCGCGCGGCTTGCTGGCCGCCAGCGCCGCCTGGCGCGCCGCGCGCCTGGCGCGCGCGCTGCCGCTGCCGCTGCACGAGCCCGATCTGGCGCGGCTGTTGCAGCGGCGTGGCGCGCCGCCGCGCGCGCTGCAGCTGCTGGCGCATGGGGCCGCGCCGTCCGAGGCCGCGCGCGCGACGCTGGCCGATGCGCTGGCCGAGGCCCTGGGCGGCCCGGTACGCGTCGACCTGGCCCCCGCGGTGGCCTACGGCGACGAGGATGCGCCGCCGCCGCCGGCCGCGCCCGACGTGGCGCTGCGCCTGGTGCTGGTCGACCTGGCGGCGACGCCCGAGGACGACGCCCACGGCCTGCTGCTGCGCACGCTGCGCGACGACGCGCCGGCGTTGCCGCGCCTGCTGCTGGCCGACGCCGCCGGCTGGCGCGCGCGCTTCGCCGCGCTGCCGGCGCGCGAGGCCGAGCGCCGCGCCGCCTGGGTGGCGCTGGCGGCGGCGCAGGGCGTGGGCTTCGCCGCACTGGACCTGTCGCAGGCCGACGGCGCGGGGCGCGACGCGCTGCGCGACGCGCTGCAGCAGGCCTTGCACGCCGCGCCCGGCGCCGGGGCCGCATGAGCACCGACATCACGCTGAGCCTGGTCGCGCACACCAACGTGGGCAAGACCACGCTGGCGCGCACGCTGCTGGCGCGCGACGTGGGCGAGGTGCGCGACGCGCCGCATGTCACCGAAGGCGCCGACGGCCACGAGCTGCTGGCCACGCCGCAGGGCGAGCGCCTGCTGCTGTGGGACACCCCGGGCTTCGGCGACAGCGCGCGGCTGGCGCGGCGCATGGAGGCGGCGGCCACGCCCTGGGGCTGGCTGCTCAACCAGGTCTGGGACCGCTGGCGCGACCGTGCGCTGTGGTCCAGCCAGCAGGCGCTGCGCCATGTGCGCGAGCGCAGCGACGTGCTGCTGTACCTGGTCAACGCCGCCGAGCCGCAGGCCGGCTACCTGGAGCCCGAGCTGCGCCTGCTGGCCTGGGTGGGCAAGCCGGTGCTGGTGCTGCTCAACCAGACCGGCGCGCCGCGCGCGCCGGCCGAGGAGGCCACCGAGCTGCAGGCCTGGCGCGAGCGCCTGGCCCGCTGGCCGCTGGTGCGCGCCGTGCTGCCGCTGGACGCCTTCGCCCGCTGCTGGGTGCAGGAGGGCGCGCTGTTGCAGGCGGTGGCCGAGGCGCTGCCGCCGGCGCAGGCCGGCGCGATGCGGCGCCTGGCCGATGCCTGGCGGGCGCGCCAGCAGGCGCGCTTCGACGCGGCCATGGGGCTGCTGGCGAGCGGGCTGGCCGACGCGGCGCTGCGGCGCCAGCCCCTGCCGGCCGACCGCGGCCTGGCCGAGCGCCTGCGCGCCGCCGTGCGGGCCGTGGGCCTGGCCGGCGATGCGCAGGACGCGCAGGCCCTGGCGCAGCAGGCGCTGGCCGCGGCACTGGACGCGCGCGTGCGCGCCGACACCGAGGCGCTGATCGCACTGCACGGGCTGCGCGGCGACGCCGGGGCGCAGGTGCTGCAGCGCCTGGCGGTGGTCACGCACCAGCCCTTGCCCGAGGGCCGGGCCGCGCTGTGGGGCGGGCTGCTCAGCGGCGCCGCGGCGGGCCTGAAGGCCGACCTGGCCACCGGCGGCCTGACGCTGGGCGGCGGCCTGCTGGCCGGCGGGCTGCTGGGCGCGCTGGCCGGGCTGGGTGCGGCGCGGGCGATCAACGTGGTGCGCGGCGACGACCGCGCCTGGGTGGGCTGGGCCCCGGATGCGCTGACCGAGATGGCGCGCATGGCGCTGCTGCGCTACCTGGCGGTGGCGCACTACGGCCGCGGCCGCGGCGACTGGGTGCAGGGCGAGGCGCCGCCGCACTGGCCGGCGCTGGCGCGCGAGGCGCTGGCGCCGCAGGAAGCGGCGTTGCAGGCGCTGTGGCGGGCGCGGCCGGCGCGCGGCGAGACGCCGGACGGCGCCGCGGCCGAGCTGGCGCGCCAGCTGCAGCCACTGCTGGCAGGCGCGGCGCGCGCGGCGCTGTTCATGCTGTACCCGCAGGCCGCCGGCGCTTGGCCGGCCGCCACTGCCGATAATCCCGCGCCATGAAGATCCTGATCCTCGGCGCCGGCCGCGTCGGCGAGAGCGTCGCCGAGAGCCTGGTGTCGGAGCAGAACGACATCACGGTGATCGACACCGACCCGCAGCGCCTGGCCGTGCTGCAGGACCGGCTGGACCTGCGCGGCGTGGTCGGCAACGGCATCCAGCCCTCGGTGCTGAAGGAGGCCGGCGCCGATGACACCGACCTGTTCATCGCCTGCGGCCCGCTGGACGAGACCAACCTCGTCGCCTGCAAGATCGCCCACGACCTGTTCCACATCCCGACGCGCGTGGCCCGCGTGCGCAGCCCCGAGTTCGCCGACGGCAGCGCGCTGATGGGCAAGGAGGGCTTCGCCGTCGACGAGGTGATCTGCCCCGAGGAGAGCATCACCACCTACATCCGCAAGCTGATCGAGTACCCCGAGGCGCTGCAGGTGCTGGAGTTCTCGCAGAAGCGCGTCAGCATGATCGCCGTGCGCGCGGTGATGGGCAGCCCGCTGGTGGGCCATGTGATCAGCGAACTGTCGCAACTGGTGCCCGACGTGCCGATGCGCATCGTCGCCATCTACCGGCGCGACCTGATGGGCCTGGACCGGCTGGTCACCTGCGATGGCAGCACCCGCGTCGAGGCCGGCGACGAAGTCTTCGTGATGGCCGCCAACGAGCACATCCGCCGCGCGCTGGAGGCCATGCACATGCGCGACAACCCGGTGCGGCGGGTGATGATCGCCGGCGGCGGCCGTGTCGGGCTGCGCCTGGCGCGCCAGATCGCCGACATCTGCCAGGTGAAGGTCATCGAGGCCAACCCGCAGCGCTGCGAGTACCTGGCCACCCAGCTGCCCAGCCATGCGCTGGTGCTCAAGGGCGACACCACCGACGAGGAGCTTCTGGAGGAGGAGAACGTCGCCGAGTGCGACCTGTTCCTGGCCCTGACCAGCGACGACGAGGACAACATCATGTCCACGCTGCTGGCCAAGCGCATGGGCGCCCACCGCGTGCTGGCGCTGATCAACCGCAAGGCCTATGCCGAGCTGGTGCAGGGCCAGGGCACGCAGATCGACATCGCGATCTCGCCGTCGCAGGCAGTGATCGGCGAGCTGCTGGCACATGTGCGGCGCGGCGACGTGGCCGCGGTGTACAGCCTGCGCCGTGGCGCCAGCGAGGTGCTGGAGGTGGTGGCGCGCGGTGACCGCAGGAGCAGCCGCGTGGTGGGCCGCCGCATCGAGGAGCTGCCCATGCCCGCCGGCGCGGTGATCGGCGCCATCGTGCGCGACGTGCAGGTGGGCGAGGGCCAGGTGCGCAAGGACGTGATCGTCGTGCACCACGACACGGTGATCGAGCGCGACGACCACGTCATCGTCTTCGTGCCGCGCAAGCGCATGCTGCGCCAGGTCGAGAAGCTGTTCCAGGTCGGCGCGATGTTCTTCTGACGGCTGCCGGCGATGCAGGGCATAGGGACTTCCACGCCGCGCGCCGACCGCGGTGGCACGCTGGGCGGCCGGTTGGCGGTGGTGGCGCTGGTCGGGCGCATGGTGGTGCTGTTCGCGCTGCTGATGGGGGTGCCGCTGGCCTTCGCCGTGGGCCGGCATGACGCCGCCGAGCATGCCTTCGTCACCGGCGCCGCCGTGACCTTCGTCTGTGGCCTGGTGATGAGCCTGGCCACGCGGCGCTTCCGGCGCGAGCTGACCGCGCGCGACGGCTTCGTGCTGGTGGCGCTGACCTGGCTGCTGCTGCCGGCCTTCGGCGCGCTGCCGCTGTACCTGGGCATCCCCGGCATCAGCGTCACCGACGCCTACTTCGAGGCCATGAGCGGCTTCTCGGCCACCGGCGCCACCGTGCTCACCGGGCTGGACCAGCTGCCGCTGTCGATCAACGTCTGGCGCTGCTTCCTGCAGCTCGTCGGCGGGCTGGGCATCATCGTGCTGGCGGTGGCCATCCTGCCCATGCTGGGCGTCGGCGGCACGCAGCTGTTCAAGACCGAGATGACCGGCCCGATGAAGGACGCCAAGCTGACGCCGCGCATCGCCGAGACGGCGCGCGGCTTGTGGACGGTGTATTTCGTCTTCTGCACCGCCTGCTTCTTCGCCTACCGCTGGGCCGGCATGAGCTGGGAAGACGCCTTCATGCACATGTGCACGACCATGGGCCTGGCCGGCTTCTCGTCGCACGATGCCAGCTTCGGCTACTGGAACTCGCCGCTGATCGAGGCGGTGGCGGTGTTCTTCATGATGCTGGCCGGCGTCAGCTTCGCGCTGTACTTCCTCGCTTGGCGGCAGAAGTCGCTGCGCGCCATCCTGCGCAACCCCGAGGCGCAGGCCTTCTACCTGGCGATCCTGGCCGCGATCGCGCTGATCTCGGGCTACCTTTGGTGGCACGACACCTACGGCAGCTTCACCGAGGCGCTGCGCCACACCGTGTTCCACGTGGTGTCGGTGGCCACCACCACCGGCTACGCGACGCAGGACTACGCGCAGTGGCCGCTGTTCGCGCCGCTGCTGATCCTGCTGCTGGGCTGCTTCGCCACCTGCGCCGGCAGCACCGGCGGCGGCATCAAGATGGCGCGCATGCTGTTGCTGCTCAAGCAGAGCCAACGCGAGCTGGTGCGCATCGTCCACCCCAGCGTCGTCAACCCGATGGTGGTGGGCGGCCAGGTGGTGGACCCGCGCGTGATGCAGAACGTGATCGCCTACATGATGATGTACGGCGCCACCCTGGTCGGGCTGACCATGCTGCTGCTGTTCAGCGGGCTGGACGTGGTGACCGCGTTCACCGCGGTGATCGCCTGCGTCAACAACATCGGCCCCGGTCTGGGCACGGTGGGCCCGGCGTCCAACTACGGCGGCCTCACCGACTTCCAGACCTGGGTCTGCAGCTTCGGCATGCTGCTGGGGCGGCTGGAGCTGCTCAGCCTGCTGGTGCTGTTCACGCCGCAGTTCTGGCGCCGCTGAGGCCGCCGCAGGCGTGGCAAGCGGGGCGGCGCCCGATGGACGCCGCCGCCCCGGCCGCGTATACCCGGGGCGACCATGTTGAACAAGCCCGTTGCCTTCTTCTTCGACTTCTCGTCGCCCTACTCGTACATCGCCAACGAGTGGATAGACGCGGTGGCCGCGCGCCACGGCCGCACCGTGCAGCGCCACGCGATGCTGCTGGGCGTCACCTTCCAGGCCGCCGAGCTGAAGCCGCCGATGGCCTATCCGATCAAGCGCGAGTACGTGCTGCGCGACTTCGCCCGTTCGGCGCGCTTCGAGGGCCTGCCCTATGCGCAGCCCGACCCCTTCCCCATCCCCACCCAGAACGCGGCCCGTGTGTTCTGGTGGCTGCACGACACCGAGGGTCCCGCGGCGGCGGCGCGCTGGGCCAGCGCCGGCCTGCGTGCGCTGTTCGTGCGCGGCGTGCCGCTGCACGAGCCGGCGGCGCTGCGCGCGCTGTGCGCCGCCGAGGGGCTGGACGCCGCCGCCTGCGAGGCGGCCTGGAACGATCCGGCCTGGAAGGCGCGGCTCAAGCAGGCCAACGACGCGGCGCTGGCCGCCGGCGTGTTCGGCGCGCCGGCCTTCGTCATCGACGGCGAGCTGTTCTGGGGCAACGACCGCAAGCCGCAGATCGAGCGCTGGCTGGCCAGCGGCCCGTTCTGAGGCCGCCGGTGATGGCCACGCCGGGCGCGACGGGCGTGCGCATCAGCGCGCAGCAGCTGGTGCAGCGCGCGCTGGCCGAGGTGACGACGCTGGACGTGGCGCAGGCGCGCGCGCTGCTCGCGCAGCCCGACGTGCTGGCGGTGGACCTGCGCGAGCCCGCCGAGCGCGAACGCGAGGGCGCGATCCCCGGCGCCTTCCACGCGCCGCGCGGCGTGCTCGAGTTCTGGGCCTGCCCCGAGTCCGACTGGCACCGCCCCGAGCTGGCCGGCGGCCGGCTGCTGCTGCTGTACTGCGGCATAGGCTGGCGCTCGGCGCTGGCGGCGCAGGCGCTGCAGCAGATGGGCCTGCCGCGCGTGGCCCACCTCGGGGGTGGCTTCGCCGCCTGGCGCGACGCCGGCGCGCCGGTGCAGGCGGTGGCGGCGCCGCGTGCGCGGCCGGCGCCCACCGGCGACCCGCAGGCCGATGGCGGCTGAGGTGCGCGGGCTTCCGGCACCGCGGCGCAGCCGGCTAAACTTGACGTTAACGTAAACGTCAACTTCAGCGCCCTCTCCCATTCGCAGTCCCCGGAGCGACGATGCCGCAGATCCGTTCGAAGCTGAACCCGCGCGACGCCGACTTCCTGGCCAGCGCCGAGGCCATGGCCGCGTTGGTGCAGGACCTCAACGCGCAGCTGGCGCGCATCGCCCAGGGCGGCGGCGAAGCGGCGCGCGCCAAGCACACGGCGCGCGGCAAGCTGCTGCCGCGCGAGCGCGTCGAGCTGCTGCTGGACCCCGACACGCCGTTCCTGGAAGTCGGCGCGCTGGCCGGGCTGGCGATGTACGACGACGCCGCGCCCGGCGGCGGCCTGATCGCCGGCATCGGCCGCGTCAGCGGCGTCGAGTGCCTGATCGTGTGCAACGACGCCACCGTCAAGGGCGGCACCTACTTCCCGGTCACGGTGAAGAAGCACCTGCGCGCGCAGGAGGTGGCGCTGCAGAACCGCCTGCCCTGCATCTACCTGGTCGACAGCGGCGGCGCCAACCTTCCCAACCAGGACGAGGTCTTCCCCGACCGCGAGCACTTCGGCCGCATCTTCTACAACCAGGCGCAGATGAGCGCCCAGGGCATCCCGCAGATCGCCGTGGTGATGGGCAGCTGCACCGCCGGCGGCGCTTACGTGCCGGCGATGAGCGACGAGACCGTCATCGTCAAGGAGCAAGGCACCATCTTCCTCGGCGGCCCGCCGCTGGTGAAGGCGGCCATCGGCGAGGTGGTCAGCGCCGAGGAGCTGGGCGGCGGCGACGTGCACACGCGCCTGTCGGGCGTGGCCGACCACCTGGCCGAGGACGACACCCATGCGCTGGCCATCGCGCGGCGCATCGTCGCGCACCTGAACTGGCGCAAGCCGCAGCCGCTGCGCCTGCTGCCGCCGCGGCCGCCGGCCTACGCCCCGGCCGAGCTGCACGGCGTGATCCCCATCGACGCGCGCAAGCCCTACGACGTGCGCGAGGTCATCGCCCGCCTCGTCGACGGCAGCGAGTTCGACGAGTTCAAGGCGCGCTACGGCAGCACGCTGGTGTGCGGCTTCGCCCACGTGGAAGGCATGCCCATCGGCATCGTCGCCAACAACGGCGTGCTGTTCAGCGAGAGCGCGATGAAGGGCGCCCACTTCATCGAGCTGTGCTGCCAGCGCCGCGTGCCGCTGCTGTTCCTGCAGAACATCACCGGCTTCATGGTCGGCCGCAAGCACGAGGCCGAGGGCATCGCCAAGCACGGCGCCAAGATGGTCACCGCGGTGGCCACCGCCACGGTGCCCAAGTTCACGGTGATCATCGGCGGCAGCTTCGGCGCCGGCAACTACGGCATGTGCGGTCGCGCCTACAGCCCGCGCTTCCTGTGGATGTGGCCCAACGCGCGCATCGGCGTGATGGGCGGCGAGCAGGCCGCCAGCGTGCTGGCCACGGTGAAGCGCGACGGCCTGGAGGCGCGCGGCAAGACCTGGAGCGCCGACGAGGAGGCCGCCTTCAAGCAGCCCATCCTGGACCAGTTCGCGCACCAGTCGCACCCGTACTACGCCAGCGCGCGGCTGTGGGACGACGGCGTGATCGACCCCGCCGACACGCGCCGCGTGCTGGCGCTGGCGCTGTCGGCCAGCCTGAACGCGCCCATCCCGGAGAAGCCGCAGTTCGGCATCTTCCGCATGTGAGCGGCCCGCCATGCCGGCCAACGCCTACCTGACCGAGGACCACGAACTGCTGCGCGAGCAGGTGCGCCGCTTCGTGGCGCGCGAGGTCGAACCGCACGCCGATGCCTGGGAGCGCGCAGGCAAGGTGCCGCGGGAGGTCTTGCGCCGCATGGGCGAGGCCGGCTTCCTCGGGCTGATGTACGAGGAGGCGTATGGCGGCGCCGGCGCCGATGCGCTGACCAACCTGGCCTTCGCCGACGCGCTGGCCGACTGCACCTACGGCGGCTTCGTCATCACGGTGCTGGTGCACACCGACATGGCCAGCCCGCACCTGCACCATGGCGGCAACGCGGCGCAGAAGGCGCGCTGGCTGCCCGGCATCTGCCGCGGCGAGACCATCACCGCGGTGGCCATCACCGAGCCCGGGGCCGGTTCCGACGTGGCCGGCATCCGCACCACCGCGCGGCGCGATGGCGACGACTACGTGATCGACGGCGCCAAGCTGTTCATCACCAACGGCGTGTTTGCCGACCTGTACTTCGTCGCCGCACGCACCGGCCCCGGCGCGCGCGACCTGTCGATCTTCGCCGTCGAGCGCGGCACGCCGGGCTTCACGGTGGGCCGCGCGCTGGACAAGACCGGCTGGCGCTGCAGCGACACCGCCGAGCTGCACTTCGACGGCTGCCGCGTGCCGGCCAGCCAGCTGCTGGGCGTGGAGCACCGCGGCTTCTACGCGGTGATGAAGAACTTCCAGACCGAACGCATCGCGCTGGCGGCGATGGCGGTGGGCCATTGCCGGCAGGCCATCCGCCTGGCGCTGGAACACGTGAAGACGCGCCAGGTCTTCGGCGCGCCGCTGTGGGAGCAGCAGTCGATCCGCCAGCGCCTGGCGATGTGCGACGCCAGGACGCGCGCCGCCGAGGCCTATGCCTGGCACTGCGCCTGGCGCGTCGCCCAGGGGCACGACATCGTGCAGGACGTGTCGCTGCTGAAGGCGCTCACCGGCGAACTGGTCAACGAGGTCACGGCCACGGCGCAGCAGTTCCACGGCGGCATGGGCTTCATGACCGGCACGCCGGTGGAGCGCCTGTGGCGCGACGCCCGCGTGCTGGCCATCGGCGGCGGCGCCACCGAGGTGATGCTGGATGCGGCGGCGAAGCGGTACTGAGATGCGACTCCGTGCTTGTTGCGCTTGTCGGCCGCTGGTGCGCCGCGCCCACCACCGCCCCAGCGGCAGGGCGGCGGCGGCGCCCGCGTTCTCCGGCCCACGCTCGCGGGCCGGAGAACGCCCGCCCGGACCGCCGGCCACGCTGCACGGCGGCGGGCGTGTTGCACGCCCCGCCCTGGGACCGCGGAGGCATGTCATGAACTTCTGCAGGGCTGCAAGCGCATGAGCACGCTGGACATCCGGATCCAGGGCCCGGTGGCCCGCGTCTACCTGAACCGGCCCGAGGTGCGCAACGCCTTCAACGACGCCGTGATCGCCGAGCTGACGCAGGCCTTCACGCGGCTGGGCGAAGACGCCTCGCTGCGCGCCATCGTGCTGGGCGGCCACGGCAAGGCCTTCTGCGCCGGCGCCGACCTGAACTGGATGCGCGCGATGGCCGGCTACAGCTGGGAGCAGAACCGCGCCGATGCGCAGGCGCTGGCCGACATGCTGTGGACGCTGTACAGCTGTCCGCTGCCCATCGTCTGCCGCATCCACGGCGACTGCTACGCCGGCGGCATGGGCCTGGCCGCCGTGTGCGATGTGCTCGTGGCTGCCGAGGGCGTCCACTTCTGCCTGTCCGAGGCGCGGCTGGGGCTGCTGCCGGCCACCATCGGTCCCTATGTCGTGAAGCTGCTGGGCGAGCCCGCGTCACGCCGCTACTTCGCCACCGCCGAACGCTTCGACGCGGCGCGCGCGCGCGAACTGGGCTTCGTGCATGAGTGCGTGGCCGCCGACGAGCTCGACGCCACCGTCGACGGCCTGGTCGCGGCGCTGGTGGCCAACGGCCCGGCGGCGGTCAAGGCCTGCAAGCGCCTGGTGCAGGACCTGGCCGGCCGCGCCATCACGCCCGAGCTGCGTGCCGAGACGGCGCGGCGCATCGCCGACATCCGCGCCAGCGACGAGGGCCGCGAGGGCATCGCCGCGTTCCTGGGCAAGCGCGAGCCGGGCTGGCGGGTGTGAGCCACGGCGCGTCCCGTCGCCGAGGTGTCGGCCTGCCGGCCGGCGCATCGGCTATCGTCCTGGGCTGCCCCGGGGGGACACGGTGTCTCCAGGGGCCTGGGCGCGCGCCGCTGCGCGGGCCAGCACCGCCGCACCGTGATCCTTCCGGACCCGCCCATGCCCCTGGAGATCCGGCCGCTGGCCGCCCGCGACTCGATCGATGCGCTGACCGCGCTGCTGCGCCGCGCCTATGCGCCGCTGGCGGCGCGCGGCCTGAACTTCACCGCCGCCACGCAGGACCGCGACACCACGCTGCGCCGCGTGGCCGAGGGCCACTGCTTCGTGGCGCTGGAGGGCGGCGAGCTGGTCGGCACGGTCACCGTCTGCGGGCCCTATGCCGAGGGCGTGGCGCCCTGGACCGCGGCCGTGCCCTGGTTCCGCGACCGCGACACGGCGCACTTCCACCAGTTCGCCGTCGACCCGGCGCGCCAGGGGCAGGGCCTGGGACGGCGCCTGGTGGCCACCTGCGAGCAATGGGCGCGCGAGCGCGGCTTCAAGCGCATGGCGCTGGACACCGCCGAGCCAGCCGCCGAGCTGCGTGCGCTGTACCGGCGCCTGGGGTATGCCGAGGTCGGCCAGGTGCAGTGGGAGGGCAAGGCCTACCGCAGCGTGATCATGCAGAAGTCGCTGGACCACACGCCGCTGCGCCAGCATCTGCAGACCCTGGCCGGCTACAACCTGTGGGCGACGAAGCGGCTGTTCGCCGCCGTCGATGCCCTGGCCGAGGCCGACTACCGGCGCCCCGTGGGGCTGTTCTTCGCCAGCATCCACGGCACCCTCAACCACCTGCTGGTGGGCGAGCACCTGCTGTGGCGAGCGCGCTTTGCCGAGGGCCGGTCGCCACAGCTGCGCCTGGACGCCGAGGTCGAGCCCGACCGGGCGCGGCTGCGCGAGCGGCTGCTGGAGGGTGCGCTGGCCTGGCTGCCGCTGCTCGAGGTCTGGCCCGAGGAACGCCTGCTGGGGACGCTGAGCTACCGGCGCATGTCGGGGCAGGAGGTGACCCTGCCCTTCGCGGCCACGCTGGCCCATGTGTTCAACCACGGCACGCACCACCGCGGCCAGATCACGGCGGCGTTCACCGCGCTGGGCCGCCCTTGTCCCGAACTGGACATGGTGTACATGCTGCAGGAGTCGGCCTAGCCGGCCTCGGCTGCCGGCCCCCCGACCACGCATCCGATCGTCGCGGCGATGAAGCCGCGGGAGCCACCCATGTTTGACAAGATCCTGATCGCCAACCGCGGCGAACCGGGCCGCGTTGCGGGCCGGGCGGCGCAGGCTCATGCCGGTGCAGCCGGCGTGATGCCGCAGCCTGAGCGCCTGGCGCGCGCAGCGCGCGGCGATCGAGCCGCGGGAGCCACCCATGTTTGACAAGATCCTGATCGCCAACCGCGGCGAACCGGGCCGCGTTGCGGGCCGGGCGGCGCAGGCTCATGCCGGTGCAGCCGGCGTGATGCCGCAGCCTGAGCGCCTGGCGCGCGCAGCGCGCGGCGATCGAGCCGCGGGAGCCACCCATGTTTGACAAGATCCTGATCGCCAACCGCGGCGAACCGGGCCGCGTTGCGGGCCGGGCGGCGCAGGCTCATGCCGGTGCAGCCGGCGTGATGCCGCAGCCTGAGCGCCTGGCGCGCGCAGCGCGCGGCGATCGAGCCGCGGGAGCCACCCATGTTTGACAAGATCCTGATCGCCAACCGCGGCGAGATCGCCTGCCGCGTGGCCGCCACCGCGCGGCGCCTGGGCATCCGCACGGTGGCCGTCTACTCCGAGGCCGACCGCGACGCGCGCCATGTGCGCGCCTGCGACGAGGCCGTGGCCATCGGCGGCGCCGCGCCGCGCGACAGCTACCTGCAGTGGCAGCGCGTCATCGCTGCCGCGCGCGCCACCGGCGCGTTGGCGGTGCACCCCGGCTACGGCTTCCTGTCCGAGAACGAGGACTTCGCCCAGGCCTGCGCCGACGCCGGGCTGGTGTTCATCGGCCCGCCGGCCGCGGCCATCGCGGCCATGGGCAGCAAGAGCGCGGCCAAGGCGCTGATGGAGAAGGCCGGCGTGCCGCTGGTGCCCGGCTACCACGGCCAGGACAACGACCCGGCGCTGCTGGCGCGCGAGGCCGGGCGCATCGGCTTCCCGGTGCTGATCAAGGCCAGCGCCGGCGGCGGTGGCAAGGGCATGCGCCGCGTCGACCGCGCCGAGGACTTCGCCGCCGCGCTGGCCGCCTGCCAGCGCGAGGCGCGCAACAGCTTCGGCAGCGACCACGTGCTGGTCGAGCGCTACGTGCTGCGGCCGCGGCACATCGAGATCCAGGTCTTCGCCGACAGCCAGGGCCGCTGCGTGCACCTGTTCGAGCGCGACTGCTCGGTGCAGCGGCGCCACCAGAAGGTGCTGGAGGAGGCGCCTGCGCCGGGCATGACCGCGGCGCGCCGCGCCGAGATGGGCGCCGCCGCCGTGGCCGCGGCGCAGGCCGTGGGCTATGTGGGCGCCGGCACGGTGGAGTTCATCGCCGAGGAGGTGGCCGACGGCGACCTGCGCTTCTATTTCATGGAGATGAACACCCGGCTGCAGGTGGAGCACCCGGTGACCGAGGCCGTCACCGGGCTGGATCTGGTCGAGTGGCAGCTGCGCGTGGCCGCCGGCCAGCCGCTGCCGCTGCAGCAGCACGAGCTGCAGATCCGCGGCCATGCCATCGAGGCCCGCATCTGCGCCGAGAACCCCGACGCCAACTTCCTGCCCGCCACCGGCCGGCTGCAGGTGGCGCGCTGGCCGGCGCATGTGGCCTTCGCGCGCAACGCGCTGGCCGACGGCGCGCTGGACCCGGCGCCTGTGCGCGTGGACACCGGCTTCGTCGAGGGCGACACGATCACCCCGTTCTACGACTCGATGATCGCCAAGCTCATCGTCTGGGGCGAGGACCGCGCGCAGGCCCTGGCGCGGCTGGCCGCGGCGCTGCGCGACACCCACCTCACCGGCCTGCACACCAACGTCGCCTTCCTGCGCCGCGTGGTGGCCAGCCGCGCCTTCGCCACGGCCGACCTGGACACGGCGCTGATCGAGCGTGAGCGCGCCGCGCTGTTCGACGCGCCGCCGCTGCCCGCCGAGCGGGCGGTCGCGGCGGTGGTGGCGCACCAGCTGGCGGCCGAGGCGGCGCAGGAGGGCGCCGACCCCTGGAGCCGGCGCGACGGCTGGCGCCTGCATGGCGGCGCGCTGCGCCGGCTGCACCTGCGCATCGGCGGCCAGGACCAGGTGGCGCGGCTGCAGCGCGCGCACGATGGCGCGCTGATGCTGGCGCTGGGCGACGCGCGCTGGCCGTTGGCCGCGCAGCCGCTGGGTGCGCCGGCGGAGGGGCGCCACGACCTGCTGCTCGACGGCCAGCGCTTCGCCGCCACCGTCTATGCCGCCGGCGAGCAGTACACGGTGTTCACCGCCGATGGCAGTGCCACCGTCGTCGAGCACGACCCCATCGCCCATGCCGGCGAGGGCGCGGCCGAGGGCGGCGGCCTGGCCGCGCCGATGCCGGGCAAGGTGCTGAGCTTTGCCGTCAAGGCCGGCGACGCGGTGCGCGCCGGCCAGCCGCTGGCGCTGATGGAGGCGATGAAGATGGAGCACCAGCTGACGGCGCCGCACGACGGCACCGTCGAGGCGCTGCTCTACGCGGTGGGCGACCAGGTGGCCGAGGGCGCCGCGCTGCTCAGGCTAGCGCGGCCGGCCGGCTGACGCAGGTGCCGGCCTGCCGCTGCCGGCAGCCTTACTTGCCGGCCAGCCAACGCGACGGCGAGAACCAGCGCGCGCGCCGCCGTGGCAGCGCGGCCCCGGGCAGCTGCGGCGGCTGCGAGTCGGCGTCGACGCCCGTAGCGGTGTCCGCTGGCGCGGGCTGCAAGCCCGGCGTGTCGTGCGGCAGCGGCGCGGCAACGCCCGCCGCCGACGGCCCGGCGCCGGCCGCCCGATCGAGATCGAAGCCGGAGGCCCTGCGGTGCAGCGGATGCGGCGCGGCCAGCGCCGCGCGGAACTGGCGCGCCAGCCCCGGCAGCAGGGCCAGCTCGGGCTGCGCGTGGCCGGCATGGGCGTCGCAGACCAGCAGCACGTCGCGCGCGTACAGCGGCTCCAGCACCAGGCGGCGGCGGTCTATGTCTTCGCCCAGCTCGGCGCGCAGCAGCGCGGCGATGCGGTCGGCGGTCTTCAGGCAGCGGGCGGTGTCCATGGCAGCAGGGTCAGTGTCGTGCCGCCGGCCATGGGGCTCCATCCCCTACAGCCCAGCGGCCGCTGGGTGAAAATTGCCCGTCCGTACCGGGTCGCCGGTGGCAGGCCCTCCATGCCTTGTCTACGCGGCATTTCACCTGCGGAAGTCTCATGAGCACAGCGAATCTCCCCACCGCCGTGACGCTGGTCGAGGTCGGCCCGCGCGATGGCCTGCAGAACGAGGCGATGCCCATCGCCGCCGCCGACAAGATCGAGCTGGTGCAGCGGCTGCAGGCCGCCGGCTGCCGCGAGATCGAGGTCACCAGCTACGTCAGCCCGAAGTGGGTGCCGCAGATGGCCGACAACGCGCAGGTGATGGCCGGCATTCCACGGCCCCCCGGGGTGCGCCACTCGGTGCTCACGCCCAACCTGAAGGGCCTGCAGGCGGCGCTGGCCGAGCCGGCGGCGCGGCCCGACGAGGTCGTGGTGTTCGGTGCCGCCTCCGAGGCCTTCAGCCAGAAGAACATCAACTGCAGCATCGCCGAGAGCGTCGAGCGCTTCGCGCCCGTGGTGGCCGCGGCGCACGAGGCCGGGCTGAAGGTGCGCGCGGCCGTCTCGTGCGCGCTGGGCTGCCCCTACCAGGGCGCGGTCTCGCCCGACGAGGTCGAGCGCGTGGTGCGGCTGCTGAAGGACATCGGCGTCGACCACTGCGGCATCGCCGACACCATCGGCGTGGGCACGCCGCGCGCGGTGCAGGCGGCGATGGAGCGGGCGCTGAAGCATTTCCCGCTGGTCGAGGTCAGCGGCCACTTCCACGACACCTACGGCCAGGCGCTGGCCAACATCCTGGCCTGTCTGGAGATGGGCATCCACAGCTTCGACGCCAGCGTCGCCGGGCTGGGCGGCTGCCCCTATGCCAAGGGTGCCACCGGCAACGTCGCCACCGAGGACGTGGTGTTCATGCTCGACGGCATGGGCATAGCCACCGGCATCGATCTGGACGCGCTGGTCGACGCCGGCGCCTGGATCAGCCGGCGCCTGGGCCGGCCGCCGGCGTCGCGCGTGGGCCGCGCGCTGCTGGCCCGGCGCGGCGTGGCGCTGGAGGCGCGCGCATGACGGGCAGCGCGGCCGCCGCCGCCGCGTTCAGCGACCGCCCCGAGGGCTTCCGCCGCGTCGCCGCCGCGCTGGCCGCCGCCGGCCACCCGCATGCGCCGCGCTGGCTGGAGGTGGCGGCGCGCACCTCGCAGGAGGCGGCCGACGCGCTGGGCGTGGCCGTGGGCCAGATCGCCAAGAGCGTGATCTTCCGCCGCGTCGCCGACGACAGCGCGGTGCTGGTGGTGGCCAGCGGCGACCGCCGCGTCGACGAGGCGCGCGTGGCGGCGATCACCGGCCCGCTGGCGCGTGCCGATGCGGCCTTCGTCAAGGCACGCACCGGCTTCTCGATAGGCGGCGTGGCGCCGCTGGCGCATGCCACGCCGGCCCAGGTGCTGGTCGACCGCGAACTGTTCCGCTTCAGCGAGATCTGGGCCGCCGCCGGCCATCCCAACGGCGTGTTCCGGCTGGCGCCGCAGGACCTGCTGGCGCTCACCGGCGCGCCGGCGGCCGACGTGGTGCTGCCGGTGGCGGGGGCTTGAAGTGAGCCAAGGCTCCGCCGCCGACCCCTGGCAGGGCTTGCCCGACGCGGGCCCCGTGCCCAGCCCCTGCGACGACGTCTGCACCATGGACGCCGGCAGCGGTTACTGCCTGGGCTGCGAACGCACGCTGGACGAGATCGCCGCCTGGTCGCGGCTGGACGACGGCGCCAAGCGCGCCGTCTGGGTGGAGTTGCGTCGCCGTCGTGCGGCGCGCTTCGACGATCCGGCGGCAGCGCCAACCGGCTGCGGCTGCGCTGCGGGGGACGCATGACGCCGCTGGTCTTCCACTTCGACCCCGTCTCGCCCTTCGCCTACCTGGCCTTCGAGCAGCTGCCGCAGGCGCTGGAAGGCTGCAGCTACAGCGTCGAGTACCGCCCGCTGCTGTTCGCCGGCCTGCTCAAGCACTGGGGCCAGCTGGGCCCGGCCGAGATCCCGCCCAAGCGCGACTGGACCTTCCGCCAGGTGCACTGGCTGGCGAGGCAGGCGGGCCTGCCGCTGGACACGCCGGCCGTGCACCCGTTCAACCCGCTGCCGCTGCTGCGGCTGATGGTCGCCGCCGGCCCCAACCGCCGCGTCGCCGAGGCGGTGCTGCGCCATGTCTGGGTCGGCGGCCACGATGCCGCCGACCCGGCGCGGCTGGCGGCGCTGCGCGAGCAGCTGGCGCCGGCGCGCGATCCCGACGGCGAGGACGTCAAGGCCGAACTGCGCGCCAACACCGATGCGGCGATCGCCACCGGCGTGTTCGGCGTGCCCACGATCGATTGCGGCGGGCGCCTGTACTGGGGTCTGGACGCGCTGCCGATGCTGCGCGCCCAACTGCAGGGCGACCCCTGGTTCGACGGCGATGGCTGGCACGCGGCAGCGCCGCGGCAGTCGCTGCAGCGACGCTGACCGTGGACGCCGCCGCCGCGGCGCTGTTCGCGCAGTCGCTGTGGATGGGCCTGGCCATCGCCGCGCCGGTGGGGCCGATCGGGCTGCTGGTGATCCAGCGCACGCTGCGCCATGGTGCGGCACTGGGCCTGGCCACCGGCCTGGGCGCGGCGGTGGCCGACGCCGCGTATGGTGCCGTCGGCGCCTTCGGCGTGGCGGCACTGATCCGTGCGCTGCAGGCGCTGCGCCTGCCACTGGTGCTGGCCGGCGGCGGCTTCCTGCTGTGGCTGGCCTGGCGCACCTGGCGCGACGCGGCGCGCACGCCGGCCGCCGGTGCAGGCGCGGCCGATGCGCCGCCGCGGCTGCGCGCGGCCTTTGCCGGCACGGTGGCGCTGACCCTGTCCAACCCGGCCACGATCCTGTCCTTCGTCGCCATCTTCGGTAGCCTGGCCGGGCAGGGTGCGGCGCAGCACCCCGCGTGGATGGTGGCCGGCGTGTTCATCGGCTCGGCGCTGTGGTGGCTGCTGCTGTGCGCTGCGGTGGCGTTGCTGCGGCGGCGGGTGCCGGCCGGACTGCAGCGCGGCATCGGGCGCGCGTCGGCGCTGATGCTGGCGGCCTTCGCGCTGTGGCAGTGGGGGCAGCTGGCGCCGGGCGTGGCGGGCGGCTGATGCCCCCCGTTCGGGTGGGCCCTTGGGCGCAATGGCGCTGGCTCGCCGCCCCTAGACTGCCAAGCGGGCGGCCCGGCGCAGACCCGGCGCCGGCCGCCCTCCCGGCGGGCCTGGACGCCTGCCGCACCCGAGGCATCCGTTCGGTCCATGCAGACCCCGCACAACCGCATCGCGCTGGTCACCGGCGCGGGCAGTGGCATCGGCCGTGCCGTGGCCCTGGCGCTGCTGCGTGACGGCTGGCGCGTGGTGCACAGCGGCCGGCGGCTGGAGCCGCTGCACGACACCATCCGCCTGGCCGGCAACCCCTTCGACGACATCGAGGCCCGCGCCATGGCCGCGCCGACCGATGTGACGCGGCCCGACGCCGTGCGCACGCTGTTCGACATGGTCCGCGCCCGTTACGGGCGGCTCGACCTGCTGTTCCACGGCGTCGGCTGCGGCACGCCGCCGGCGGCCGGCGTCGACACGCTGTCGCCCGAGGCCTGGCGCCAGGCGCTGGACCAGGGCGCCACCGGCGCCTTCCTGTGCCTGCAGCAGGCGCTGCGGGCGATGCGCCACCAGCGGCCCGGCGGTGGGCGCGTGCTGCTGCGCGGCGCGGCGCCGGGCCTGGCCCCGTCCGAGCCGCTGGCGGCCGCCGGCGTGGCGGCGATGGCCGCGGCGCAGGCGGTGGCAGGCCTGGTCCAGTCCTGTGCCGAGCAGGCGCGCGCCGACGGCGTGGCCCTGGGCCTGCTGGACTGCGGCGGCTTGGCCGGCGGTGCCGTGTCGGCGGCCGACGTGGCCGAACTGGTGCGGGCCCTCGCGGCGCTGCCGCCGGCGGCCGGCATGGCGCAGTTGGCGCTGCGGCCGCTGGCGCCTGCCACGCGCTGAGCGGGGGACATAAAGAAAAAGGGCCCCGCGATGCGGGGCCCCGGTGTGGCACAGCGCAGCGTCGGGTCAGGCGTCGCGCCGGGCTTCGACCACGACCACCTGCGAGCCATCGGGGGCGACCGGCGACGCGGCCACCTCGGCGACATGGGCGTCGTAGGCATGCTGGGCCGAGTCGGTGGCCAGGCGGTCGACGCCACCGGCCAAGGCCGTGGTGACGAGCAGCGCCAGCGCGAAGGCGGTGGCGTTCGGGACGGGGCGGGTGGGCAGCTGGCGGTTCATGGTGGGCTCCTTGCGCTGTGCGGTTGCGGTGAATCGATTGGTCTAACTCTAGTCCTCGAACCCGCGGGTTTCCACCGACTTGCGACGAGCCGCGCTGCTGTGGCAGCGAGCTGCAGCTGTGGCCGACGGCCGGTCGCCGCCACCGGGCCACGCCGGTCGTGCCTGCGCGCCGCCTGGCGCGCGTGAACGGCCGCGTGCGAGCCCCAGGCGCCAGTGCGCCGGGGCACCAGGCAGCGGGCAGCGGGCAGCGGGCAGCGCCACCGACGCGGCGGCCCAAGCAAGAAGCCCCGCCAAGGCGGGGCTTCGGGCGTGGCGCGTTCGGCGCCAGGGTGCTGCGGCGCTCAGGCGTCGCGGCGCGCGGTGATCACGACCACCTGGTTGGCCGCCGCGGCCGGCGTGGCGGCCATCGTCGCCGTCAGCGGCAGGCCATCGGCCGCCCGTGCGGGCTCGGTGGCCAGCTGGTTCACGCTGCCCATCAGGGCGAAGGTGGTGCCCAGCGCCAGCACGAAGGCCGTGGCTTGCTGGCTGAAGGGGCGCGAGAGGGTGGGGGCGGTGCGGCGGGTCATGGTGGGCTCCTTGCGGTGTCTGTGCGTCGTGTCGATGGAAGGCACTGTAGGCAGCGCAGGCAGGCCCGCCCAGCGGGATGCGACCAATGGGGCCCGGCGCGGCATGAGCGGGCCTGGGCGCCGACGGAGCGTCGCAGGGCGGTCGCGCCGCAGGTCCGCCGCTCGGCACCGGCCTGCGGGCAGCCCCCCGCTCAGTGCGTGTCGGCGGGCTCCAGCGGCGCGCCGGCGGCCAGCGCCTGCAGGCAGCGCAGGCACAGGCAGCTGCGGTAGCGCGCGCGCAGCGCGGCCAGCAGCGGCGCGGGCAGCGTCACCGTGGCGCAGGCACAGGGGGTGGGGCCGGCCGCGCCGCAATGGAAGCCGGCGCCACAGCGCGGGCAGCAGGCCGGCGCATGGCCGGGCGCAGCACCCGGCGCAGGGGCGGGCACCGGCTTGCCGTCCATCGCCGACCGGGATCAGGCCGTGAACAGGCCGCGGTGCTGCTCGCGCAGCAGGTTCTTCTGCACCTTGCCCATGGCGTTGCGCGGCAGCTCGGGCACGACGAAGGCGCGCTTGGGCACCTTGAAGTTGGCGATCTGTGACTTCAGCGCGGCGATCAGCGCCGCGCCGTCCAGCTGCACCCCGGCGCGCGGCACCACCACCGCCACCACCGCTTCGCCAAAGTCGGGGTGCGGCACGCCGACCACCGCCGACTCGGCCACGCCGGGCAGGTTGTTCAGGTAGCCCTCGACCTCGGCCGGGTAGACGTTGTAGCCGCCGCTGATGATCAGGTCCTTGCTGCGGCCGACGATGGTGACGAAGCCATCGCCATCGACCCTGCCGACGTCGCCGGTCTTGAAGTAGGCGTCGTCGGTGAACTCGTCGGCGGTCTTCTCGGGCATGCGCCAATAGCCCTTGAAGACGTTCGGCCCCTTGACCTGGATGCCGCCGATCTCGCCGGCCGGCAGCGGCAGCCCGCGCTCGTCGACCACGCGCAGCAACACGCCGGGCAGCGCCGGGCCCACCGTGCCGCCGCGGCGCGCGCTCTCGGGGCGGTAGGGGTTGCTGGTGAGCATCACCGTCTCGCTCATGCCGTAGCGCTCGAGGATGGTGTGGCCGGTGCGCGCGCGCCACTGCTCGAAGGTCTCCAGAAGCAGCGGCGCCGAGCCGCTGATGAACAGCCGCATCTGCCGGCAGGTCTCGCGCGTCAGCGCCGGCTCGGCCAGCAGCCGCACGTACAGCGTGGGCACGCCCATGAACACCGTGGCCTCGGGCAGGCGCGCCGCCACCGCCGCCGGCTCGAAGCGGTTGAACCAGATCATCCGGCTGCCGCTGAGCAGCGCCCCATGCGAGGCGACGAACAGCCCGTGCACGTGGAAGATGGGCAGCGCGTGCAGCAGCACGTCGCCGGGCTCGCCGCGCTCGGGCGCCGGGCTACGCCAGCCCCAGTGCTGGTGCAGCGTGCGCGCGTTGGACAGCAGGTTGCCGTGGCTGAGCATCGCGCCCTTGCTGCGCCCGGTGGTGCCGCTGGTGTAGAGGATGGCGGCGAGCTCGTCGGCCTGGCGCGGCACCGCCTCGTGCCGGTCGGGCATCTGCGCGGCGCGCTCCAGCAGCGTGCCGCGGCGGCCCTCGTCCAGCGTGAACACATGGCGCGTGCCGGCGGCGAAGGCCAGCTTGCTGACCCAGCCGAAGTGCCGGCCGGCGCAGACCACCACCGCCGGCTCGGCGTTGGCGATGAAGTAGTCGAGCTCGGCCGCCTGGTAGGCGGTGTTCAGCGGCAGGTAGACATGGCCGGCACGCAGCACCGCCAGGTACAGGATCAGCGCCTCGACGCTCTTCTCCACCTGCACCGCCACGCGGCTGGCCGGCGGCAGCTCCAGCGAGGCCAGCAGGTTGGCCATCATCGCGCTGGCGCGCTCCAGGTCGCGCCAGCTGTAGCGCAGCGGGGCCTCGGGGCCGTCGGCGGTCTCGATGGCCACCGAGTCCAGGTCGGCCGGGAAGCCGGCGCGCAGGGCGGAATACAGGTTCATGGCAGCGAATCATGGCCCAACGGCCGGCGCCAGGGCTGTTGCGCGCTTGCGCGCACTCTCCTGGGCTCCGGCCGCGGGGCGGGAGAGCGGGGCCGCGCAGCGCGCGGCCGGGTCAGGTTGCGCTTCGGCGCGTCAGTCCAGCTTGGCGCCCGAGGCCTTGACCACCGCCGCCCAGCGCTTGATCTCGCTGGAGACGAAGCGGCCGAAGGCGTCGCCGTACAGGTCGGGGGTCTCGGCGCCCAGGTTGCCCCAGGTGGTCTTCAGCTCGGGGCTGTTGAGCGCCTTGCGCAGCTCGTCCTGCATGCGCGTGAGCACGGCCGCCGGCGTGCCCTTGGGCGCCCACAGCGCGTACCAGGTCGAGACCTTGTAGTCGGGCATGCCCATCTCGGCGGCGGTGGGCACGTCGGGGAATGCCGGCGAGCGCTTGTCGGCGGCCACCGCCAGCGCGCGGATGCGCCCGCCCTTGATGTGCCCGGCCGACGAGCCCAGGCCGTCGAACATCAGGTCGACCTGGCCGGCGATCAGGTCCTGCAGCGCCGGGCCGGCGCCGCGGTAGGGGATGTGGGTGACGAAGGTCTTGGCCTGGATCTTGAACAGCTCGCCGGCCAGGTGGTGCGAGGTGCCGTTGCCGGCCGAGCCGTAGTTCAGCTTGCCGGGGTTCTTGCGCATCAACTCCAGCAGCTGCTTGAGGTCGGTGACCGGCACCTTCTGCGGGTGCACCACGATGACCTGCGGCACGCTGGCCAGCAGCGCCACCGGCACGAAGTCGGTCTCGAGGTTGTAGTCCAGCTTGGGGTACATGCTGGGCGCGATCGAGTGGTGCACCGCGCCCATGAAGAAGGTGTAGCCGTCGGGCGCGGCCTTGGCGGCGATGCTGGCGCCCAGCGTGCCGCCGGCGCCGCCCTTGCTGTCGATGATCACCTGGTGGCCCAGCTGGCGCGTGAGCACGGCGGTGAGCGGGCGCGCGAAGGCATCGGTGCCGCCGCCGGGCGGGAAGGGCACGATGACGGTGACCGGCTTGGTCGGCCAGCTCTGGGCCAGGGCGGGCGCGGCGGCGACGCATGCCGTGGCGGCCAGTGCGGCTGCCAGCCAGGCGCGGCGGGCGGTGGACGGGGTGGGTTGGGGCATGGGCAGCTCGTGCTAGGCGGTGGGCGGCAGCCAGGCCGCCGGGCCGATGATTTCATCATGCCGCCCCGCGCCCGGGGATCGGGAGCGGGGCGGATGGGGATAGCCCTGAGGCCGGCCGCGACCGATGCGGCCCAAAGGGCCGCGAGTCGCCGCTGGCCCGGTTCAGTCCGCGCTGATCTTGCGCTCGGCCACCACCTTGCCCCAGGTGCGGCTCTCGGCCTCGATGGTGCGCGCCAGCTCGGCGCGGGTGCCCGGCGCCGGCAGCAGGCCGTGCTTGGACAGCTCCTCGGCGGTGTCGGGCGACCGCAGGGCCTTCGTCAGCTCGGCGTTCCAGCGGTCCAGGATCGCGGCCGGGGTCTTGCCCGGTGCGACGAAGGCGTACCAGTTGGTGGCGTTGAAGCCGGGCAGGTTGGCGGCCTCGGCGATGGTCGGGATGTCGGCGGCGAAGGGCGGGCGGCTCAGCCCGCTGGTGGCCAGCGCCACCAGCTTGCCGGTGGCGATGTGCGGCTGCGCCGTGCTGTAGGTGGCGAAGTAGAAGGACACGCGGCCGGCGAGCAGGTCGGTCATCGCCGGCGCGCCGCCCTTGTAGGGGATGTGCACGATGTCGATGCCGGCCTGCTGCGCCAACAGCTCGCCGGCCAGGTGCGAGGCCGAACCGTTGCCGGTGCTGGCGTAGTTCAGCTTGCCGGGCTGCTTCTTGGCCAGCGCGAGCAACTCGGGGATGCTCTTCACGCCCAGGCCCGGGTGGGCCACGAGCACGTTGGGGAACATCACGCCCATGGTCAGCGGGGCCAGGTCCTTCTGCGGGTCGTAGCCGACCTTCATCATGTGCGGCGCCACCGTCAGCGGGCCCACCGAGCCGAGCAGGATGGTGGCGCCGTCGGGTGCCGCCTGGGCCACCTGCTGGTGGGCGATGTTGCCGCCGGCGCCGGCCTTGTTGTCGACGACCACGTTCTGGCCCAGGTTGTCGGTGAGCTTCTTGGCGATGATGCGCGCCGCGTTGTCGGCGGCGCCGCCGGCCGGGAAGCCGACGACCATGGTCAGCGTGCGGCCGCTGGGCCAGCCCTGGGCCAGGGCGGGGGCGGACCCGGCGGCCGCGGTGGCGGCCAGCGCGAGGGCGATCAGGTCTCGGCGTTGCATCGTTTGTCTCCTGGTGCGTTGCGTCGGGGGGAAGGCGGGATGCGGGGTGTCGGTTCAGTCGCCGGGCAACTGCTGCGGCGCCGGGCGGCGCTTCTCCAGCGCCCACTTCAGCAGCGCCAGGCTGCGGTAGACGGCGTGCGCGAACTTGCCGTAGGGCAGGGTGAGGAACAGCGCCATCACCGCGCCCAGGTGCAGCGACAGCAGCAGCGGCATGGCCGGCGTGCTGCGCGCCACGGCCAGCAGCAGCCCGCTGGCGGCCACGCCGCCCAGCAGCGCGACGAAGCCGCGGTCCATCGGCGCCTGCTCGGGCGTGCGGTGCAGCGGGTGGCGCGTGCGCTGCAGCCGCCACAGCGCCACGCAGCCGGCGCTCAGCAACAGGCCGCCCCCCGTGCCCAGCAGCTTGGGCAGGCTGGTCCAGCCATAGGGCGCCACCCAGCCGAAGGCATAGTGGTAGACGGTGGCGACGCTGGTGGCGGCGAAGCACAGCATGAAGCCGTAGAACACCGCGTGGTGGGCGTGGCGGCGGGCGTGGGTGTGGCGGTCGTCGGCCTCGTGGCAGCCGTCGCCATGGCCGCCGTCCAGGTAGCGCAGCGTCAGCGCGGCCTGCGCCGCCTCGGCCAGCGCGGCGGAGGCGCCGCCGGCGGCGCCCGGCGCCGCGGCCACCGGCGTGCCGCGCCAGAAGCGCCAGCCGGCCACGCCCAGCGCCAGCGCCGCGAAGCCGAACACCGGCGCGAACAGCGAGACCATCAGCCCATGCGGGAACACGCGGTAGAAGTCGCCGCCCGGATGCGCCCGCCACAGGCCGTGAACGCCGCCCTGGGCCACCGCACCCAGCGCCAGGAAGGCCGCCAGCGCCAGCGTGATCACCAGCGCCAGCAGCAGCCCCTGGCGGCGCCAGGCCTGGCCGAAGGCCGCCGGCCAGGCATGCGCCTGCCAGCTGGCGGTGCGCTGGCGTGCCATCGCGCGCGGCACGTTGATGCCGAAGTCGTGCGGCGGCGCGTACTGGCAGGCGTGCAGGCAGGCGCCGCAGCCATGGCAGAGGTTGGCCAGGAACTGCGCGTCGGCCTCGGGGAAGGCGATGCGCCGCGTCATCGCCGGGAACACGGCGCAGAAGCCCTCGCAGTAGCGGCAGGCGTTGCAGACCTGCATCACGCGCGCCACCTCGGCCGCCGGCGTGGGCGCGGCCTGCGCCAGCGCGGCGGCCTCGCGGGTCAGGGCCTCAAGCGTGCGCAGGGTCATGGGTTGCGGCGTGCGCCAGCACGTCGGGCAGGGCCGGTTCGCCGCGCGCCGCGCGCGCCGCATTGGCGCCGGCGATGCGGCCGAAGCTGGTGCCTATGCTCATGCCCACGCCGGCGGTGTAGCCCTGGCCCAGCACGTTGCCGGCCATCATCTCGCCGGCGACGAACAGGTTGGGCGTCGGCCGGCCGCCGAAGTGCACGGCGGCGGTGGCGTCGGTCTTCAGGCCCAGGTAGGTGAAGGTGACGCCGGGGCGCAGCGGCCAGGCGAAGAAGGGCGGCTGCCGCAGCGGCAGCGCCCAGTGCGACTTCGGCGTCGCCAGGCCCTCGGTGCGGCAGTCGTCCAGCCGGGTGTGGTCGAAGCGGCCGGGGCGGCAGGCGGCGTTGTAGCCGGCGACGGTCTCCAGCACGGCATCGACCGGCAGGTCGATCGCCAGGGCCAGGGCTTCGAGCGTCTCGGCGCGCACACCGGGGAACACCGGCGGCATGAAACGGCCCAGCGCCTGCGCGTCGATCAGTGCCCAGGCGGTCTGCCCCGGCTGCTGCGCCACCAGCCGGCCCCACAGCGCGTAGCGCTTGGGCCAGAAGTCCTCGCCCTCGTCGTGGAAGCGCTGGCCGTGCAGGTTCAGCACCAGCCCCAGCGAGACGCAGTCCACGCGGGTGCAGATGCCGCCGTCGTACAGCGGCGCGCGCGCGTCGATGGCCACCATGTGCGCCTGCGTCGGGTCGCCGATGGCGTCGGCGCCGTCGTCCAGCAGCGCGCGCAGCAGCGTGCCGCGGTTGAAGCGCGTGCCGCGCACCAGGAAACGCTCGGCCGGCCGCTCGCCCCAGGCGTTGCGGCCCCAGGCCTGGCGCAGCCAGTCCAGGTTGCTCTCGAAGCCGCCGGCGGCCAACACGCACGCGCGGGCCTCCAGGCGCCGCCCGTCGGCCAGGCGCGCGGCGACGAAGCCGCCGTCGCTGCCGCGCTCGATGCCGGTCGCCTCGGCGCGGTAGTGGATCAACACGCCCAGCCGTTCGGCGCTGCGGTAGTAGGCGTTGACCAGGGCCTTGCCGCCGCCCATGAAGAAGGCGTTGGTGCGCGCCGTGTGCAGCGCGCCCGACAGCGAGGGCTGGAAGTGCACGCCGTGGCGGCGCATCCAGGGCCGGCAGGTGGCGCTGTCGCGGATCACCAGCCGCGCCAGCGCCTCGTCGGTGCGGCCGCCGGTGACCTTGTGCAGGTCCTGCCAGTACTCCTCCTCGGGGTAGCTGCCCTCCAGCACGTCCTGCGGCGCGTCGTGCATGCAGCGCAGGTTGCGCGTGTGCGACGAATTGCCACCGCGCCACTCGGGCGGCGCCGCCTCCAGCAGCACCACCGACGCGCCGGCCTCGCGCGCGGTGAGCGCAGCGCAAAGGGCGGCGTTGCCACCGCCGATGACCAGCACGTCCAGCATGGCGCGCACTCTAGGCAGGCGCCGCAGGCGCCGCCAGCCGCGGCGCGGTCAACGGGGCTTCACGCTTCGTGAAGCTCGGCGCCCAGCCATTGCCCGCTGCGCACCAGATCGCGCGCCACCTCGGCCAGCACCACGCGCGCCGCCAGCGCCGCTGGCGAGAGTTCGTCGTCGCTCAGGCTCACCAGCAGGTTGGCGCGTCGCAGGCCGCGCTCGGCCAGCGGCAGCATGGTCAGCGCGCTCGCGGGCAGGCGCGCCGCGGCCACGCCGGGCTGGAGGGTCGCGCCGGCGCCGTCGGCCACGGCGGCCATCAGCAGCGCCAGCCCGTCGATCTCGGCGGCCAGCGTGGGCGTGACCTGGGCGCGGGCGAAGGCGGCATCGAGCAGCGCGCGCAAGCCATGCGGGCCGGTGGGCAGCACCAGCGGCAGGCCGGCCAGCTCGGCCAGGCGTACGCGCGGGCCCGCCGGAAGGCCCGGCATCGTCGGCGCGGCCATCAGGTACAGGTGTTCGTCCAGCAGCGGCATCACGCTGCGGCGCTGCGCCGGGGCGTTGCGGAACACCACCGCCAGGTCCAGCCGGCGCGCGTCGATCAGCTCGGCCAGGTGGCCCGACAGCGTCTCGACCAGGTGCAGGCGCAGCTCGGGGTAGCGCTCGCGCATCGCGCGCAGCAGCGGCAGGCCCAGCACGGTGGCGGTGGTGGGCGCCAGGCCGATGCTGACATGGCCCGACAGCCGCGCCTGCTGCGCCGCGCGCGCCGCGTCGTCGGCATGGCGCAGCGCCAGCTGGGCCTGGCGCCAGAAGGCCAGGCCGGCGTCGGTGGGCCGCGCGCCGCCGGCGCCGCGCTGCAGCAGCCGCGTGGCCAGCTCGCCCTCCAGGCGGCTGATCTGCTGGCTCAGCGCCGAGGGCACCACGCCCAGCGACTCGGCGGCCCGGGTGATGCTGCCCAGTTCGACGACGCGCACGAAGTAGCGCAGCTGGCGGAGTTCCATCCGGCGAGTGTGCCGCCACCGTCGCGGCGGCTCACTGTGGGGAACCGCTAGGGGCTGGTGCCGCTACAACAGCGTTCCCACCGCGTGCGAATGCCGCACCTGGCCCTGGCGGAACTTGACGTGGCTGTCCTCGACCTTGTCCAGGTCGTAGAGGTAGTTGACCATCAGCCCGAAGCTCTGGCGCAGGCCCTTGGTGGAGAGGTCGGCGCGCGGGTTGATGCGCTCCAGCCGCGCGCCGTTGTCCAGGTGGAAGCGCGCCACCGGGTCGCCCTGCGGCGTGGGCGACAGCAGCGCCAGGTAGGCGCCGCACAGCTGCAGCAGCGCGGCGCGGCCCTCGTCGCCCAGGTGTTCGTGCCGGCTGATGCCCTGCAGCGCGCCCAGGTCGCCGGCGCAGCGTTCGCGCAGCACGGCGCGCGCGGCGCTGAGCTGCTGCGCCTGCGCGCGCGTGGCACCGGGCAGCTGGGCGAAGTCGGGCTCTGCCAGCAGCCAGCGCGCGAAGCCGGGGATGGGCGACAGCGTGCAGAAGCGCTTGAGCTGCGGCAGTTCGCGCTGCAGCTGCTGGGCCACGGTCTTGATCAGGAAGTTGCCCAGCGACACGCCGCGCAGCCCGCTCTCGCAGTTGCTGATGCTGTAGAAGGCGGCGACCTTGAAGCGGTCGGGCTGGCGCGGCGTGCTGGCCTTGTCGATCAGCGGCGCGATGGCGTCGGGCATCTCGGGCAGCAGCGCCACCTCGACGAAGATCAGCGGCTCGTCGCCCAGCTGGGGGTGGAAGAAGGCGAAGCAGCGGCGGTCGGCCTGCAGCCGGCGGCGCAGGTCGTCCCAGCCGTCGATGGCATGCACCGCCTCGTGCTGGATCAGGCGCTCGAGCAGCTGCGCCGGCGCGTTCCAGTCCACCCGCCGCATCTGCAGGAAGCCGGGGTTGAACCAGCTCGACAGCAGGTGCAGCAGGTCGGCGTCGATGCCGGCCAGCTCGGGGCGGTCCTTCAGCAGCGGGAACAGCGCGCGGCGCAGGCGCAGCGCGGCGGCGGTGCCGCCGGGCACGCGGTTCAGCCGGCGCAGCAGCTCCTGGCGCGCCGGCTCGGCGGCGGCGACCAGCTCGGCCAGGGTCTGCGGCGTCTGCAGCTCGGCGTAGGCCTGCGCGGCGGCCAGCGCACGCGCCGGGTCGGGGCTGAGGTCGCGGTGCAGGAAGTCGAAGAAGCCGTCCAGCTGCTCGTCGTCGAGCTCGTCGAGGCGGGCGACGATCTGCCGCGCCAGCGCCAGGCCGCCCAGGTCGGCCTTCTCGGACAGCAGCCGGCGGCAGTCCAGCTGCAGGCGGCGCACGGCGCGCGCGGTGCGCTGGCGCAGCGTGGCCTGGCGGTAGTCGTCGAGCATCGGGGCCTCCTGCTTGGGCACGGCGGGATGGGGCAGGGCCCGACACTACGCGAGCGCCGTCGCCTTGCGCGGGTACAGTGCCGCCACGCAACAGTGCCGGCGTGCGCCGCGTCACGCCGCCGCCCGCATCCCCCATGTCCGAAGCCCCGTCGCTGCCGCAGCTGCTCGATGCCGACCAGGCCCTGGCGCTGGCCGCACGCAGCCTGTTCGACACCTTCGCCCGCACGGCCATGGGCACGCTGGTGGTGGACCGCCAGCACCGCATCGTCTGGATCAGCGACGGCTACCGCCAGTTCCTGCCGGCGCTGGGCCGCGCCGAAGGCGACTTCGTCGGCCGCCGCGTCGAGGAGGTGGTGCCCAACACGCTGATGCCGCAGGTGGTCGACAGCGGCCAGGCGATGCTGGTCGACCTGCTGAGCAACCAGGCCGGCACCTTCCTCGTCAGCCGGCTGCCGCTGCGCGACGCCGCCGGCGAGGTCATAGGCGCCATCGGCTTCGTGCTGATGGACCACCCCGAGACGACGATGCAGCCGCTGATCGCCAAGTTCAGCCGCCTGCAGCACGAGCTGGACGCGGCGCATGCGCAGCTGGCGGCACAGCGCCGGCCCAAGTACACGATTGCCGGCTTCGTCGGCAGCAGCGCCGCGGCGCTGGCGGTCAAGCGCCAGGCGCGCCGCGTGGCCGTCACCGACACCACGGTGCTGCTGCTGGGCGAAACCGGCACCGGCAAGGAGGTGCTGGCCCAGGCCATCCACGCCGCCAGCCGTCGTGCCGCCGGGCCCTTCGTCGGCGTCAACATCGCCGCCGTGCCGGAGACGCTGCTGGAGGCCGAGTTCTTCGGCGTCGCGCCCGGCGCCTACACCGGCGCCGAGCGCAAGGGCCGCGAGGGCAAGTTCCGCGTTGCCGACGGCGGCACGCTGTTCCTCGACGAGATCGGCGACATGCCGCTGGCGCTGCAGGCCAAGCTGCTGCGCGCGCTGCAGGAGCGCGAGGTCGAGCCGCTGGGCAGCAACCGCGTCGAGCCCGTCGACGTGCGCGTCATCGCCGCCACCAGCCGCGATCTGCAGGCGATGGTGGCCGAGGGCCGCTTCCGCGCCGACCTGTACTACCGGCTCAACGTGCTGCCCATCCGCCTGCCGCCGCTGCGCGAGCGCCTGGACGACCTGGAGGCGCTGGCCGAGGTGCTGATGGAGGACATCGCGCGGCGCAGCGGCCTCAGCGCCCACAGCCTGGCCCCCGACGCGCTGGAGTGGCTGGCGCGCCAGCCCTGGCCGGGCAACATCCGCGAGCTGCGCAACACGCTGGAGCAGGCGGCGCTGATGAGCGACGACGCGGTGCTGGGGGCCCGGCACTTCGAGGCCTCGCCGGCCCCGCCCGGCGCCACCAGCCCGGCCGCCCCTGCGCGGGCCGTGCCGCCGCCGGTGTTCGCGCCGCCCCCGCCGCCGCCCGAGCCCCCGCCGCGCCCGCTGGCCGAGCAGGTGGCCGAGCTGGAGCGCCGCGCCATCGCCCAGGCGCTGCAGGCCAGCGGCGGCAACCGCGCCGCCGCCGCGCGGCTGCTGCAGATGCCGCGCAGCGTGCTCTACCAGCGCCTGGCCGCCTATGGGCTGGACGGCGCCGACGCCGCTGCCGACAGCCCGCCATCCCGGAGAAGCGCATGAGCGCACCCGTGCCCATCGTGCTGGTGCACGGCGCCTGGGCCGGCGCCTGGGCCTGGGCCCCGGTGGTCCCGGCACTGCGCGCCGCCGGGCATGCGGTGTTTGCCGTCACGCTGACTGGCTGCGGCGAGCGGGCCCACCTGCTGAGCCCGGCCATCGACCTGCACACCCACATCGCCGACGTGCTGGGGCTGGTGCGCGCCGAGGAGCTGGACGGCGTGGCCCTGGTCGGCCACAGCTATGGCGGCCTGCCCGTCACCGGCGCTGCCCAGGCGCTGCTGGCCGAGGGCCCGCGGCGCGTGCGCGCCCTGGCCTACGTGGACGCGATGCTGCCCCTGCCCGGTGAAAGCTGGAGCGCGCGGCACGACGAGGCCACGAAGACGGCACGCCGCGCCGCCGCCGCCGCGCAGGGCCACAACGCGCTGCCGCCGCCCGACCCGGCCGGCTTCGGGCTGCAGGGCGCGGCGCGCGACTGGCTGCTGCGCCGCCAGGTGCCACAGCCTTTCGGCGCCTACGACCAGCCGCTGCCCTACAGCGCCGAGCGCCTGGCCGCCGTGCCGCGTCACTACCTGGCCTGCACCGCGCCGGCCTACCCCACGGTGCAGCCCATGCACGGGCGCGCGCGCACGCTGCCCGGCATGGCGGTGCAGGAGATGGCCTGCGGCCACTACCCGCAGATCGAGCGGCCCGAGGCTTTCGTCGCCTGGCTGCTGGCGGCGCTGCGCGGCGCCTGATCAGCGGGGGGAGGCGTGTCCGCAAGGCGGACGCAGCATGCGTCTGCAATCCGGACGCAGGTCTGGGCGTTGTGTCCTGAATCGACGCATGATCGGGGCTGGAAGCGCCCAATACATCGGGTTTGCACTGATCCGGTGCGCCTGGCATGGCGCTTGCGCTGGAAGGGCCACCACCAACCAGGAGACATCCCCGATGAAGCGCCGCCAGACCCTGGGCCTTGCCGCCGCCGCTGCCGCCACCTTGCTTGCCCTGCCGATGGGGGCGCTGGCGCAGGGCGAGATCCGCATCGCCCACATCCGCAGCGTCACCGGCCCGCTGGAGGCCTATGGCAAGCAGACCACCACCGGCTTCATGATGGGCCTGGAGTACGCCACCGGCGGCACCATGACGGTGGCCGGCAAGAAGCTGGTGGTGATCGAGAAGGACGACCAGGGCAAGCCCGACCTGGGCAAGAGCCTGCTGGCCGCCGCCTACAGCGACGACAAGGCCGACATCGCCGTCGGCCCCACCAGCAGCGGCGTGGCGCTGGCCATGCTGCCGGTGGCCGAGGAGTACAAGAAGATCCTGCTCGTCGAGCCGGCGGTGGCCGACAGCATCACCGGCGACAAGTGGAATAGGTACATCTTCCGCACCGGCCGCAACAGCTCGCAGGACGCGATCAGCAACGCGGTGGCGCTGGACAAGGACGGCGTCACCATCGCCACGCTGGCGCAGGACTACGCCTTCGGCCGTGACGGCGTGAAGGCCTTCAAGGAGGCGGTGAAGAAGGCCAAGATCGTCCACGAGGAATACCTGCCCACGACGACCACCGACTTCACCGCCGGCGCGCAGCGGCTGATCGACAAGCTCAAGGACCAGCCCGGGCGCAAGGTGATCTGGATCATCTGGGCCGGCGGCGGCGGCAACCCGTTCAAGATCGCCGACCTGGACCTGAAGCGCTACGGCATCGAGATCGCCACCGGCGGCAACATCCTGCCGGCGATGGCCGCCTACAAGCAGTTCCCGGGCATGGAAGGCGCCACCTACTACTACTACGCGATCCCCAAGAACCCGGTCAACGACTGGCTGGTGAAGCAGCACGAGAGCCGCCACAAGAGCCCGCCCGACTTCTTCACCGCCGGCGGCTTCAGCGCGGCGATGGCGGTGGTCGAGGCGCTGAAGAAGACCGGCGGCGACACCAACACCAACAAGCTCATCGCCACCATGGAGGGCATGAGCTTCGAGACCCCCAAGGGCACGATGACCTTCCGCAAGGAGGACCACCAGGCCATGCAGGCCATGTACCACTTCCGCATCAAGAACGACCCGGCCGTGGCCTGGGGCGTGCCCGAGCTGGTGCGCGAGATCAAGGCGGCCGAAATGCAAGTCCCGATCAGGAACGCTCGCTGACGCGAGCGCTCCCGACGGTCCTTGCACTCGGCCGCCTGTCGGCCGACCCTGGGCTCCCCCCAGCCCCCTCCGCGAGGGGGCTCCGGTCGGGTTGACCACACCCCCTGCCCCCGCCGGGCGGGGGTTCCAGTCAGATTGCCATGGGTCCGTGCCCCTCTGGGGGCACGGTGGGTGACTGCGCGCCCGCCAGAGGCGCCTTGCACGAGGAGAGACATCGATGCGAACCCTGGGCCTTGTGAAGCAGCTGAGCCGGGCGCTGGCCGCCGCCGCGCTGGCGCTGCCGCTGGCGGCCCCGGCCGCGGTGGTGGCGCTGCCGGCGCTGAACATCACGCCGGGCACGGTCACCGTGTCCGGGCTGTCCTCGGGCGGCTTCATGGCCAACCAGCTGGGCATCGCGCACTCGTCGCTGTTCAAGGGCGTGGGCGTGTTCGCCGCCGGGCCCTACATGTGCGCCGGCCACAGCAACTACACGGCCTGCATGTACAACGCGACGATCAGCAGCTCGATGCTGGCCACCATGCAGGCCGACATCAACAACTGGAGCGGCTCGCTGATCGACGACAAGGCCGGCATCGCCGCGCAGAAGGTCTACCTGTTCGTCGGCAGCAGCGACAGCACCGTCGGCCCCAACCCGGTCAATGCGCTGCGCACCCAGTACCAGAACAACGGCGTGCCGGCGGCCAACCTCGAGTTCGTGCAGCGCGCGTCGACGGCGCATGTGTTCCCCACCGACTTCGACAGCACGGGCAATAACGCCTGCTCGTCGTCGGCCTCGCCTTACATCTCGAACTGCGGCTACGACGGCGCCAAGGCCGTGCTGCAGCGCTTCTACGGCACGCTGAACGCGCGCAACAACACGCCGGCGGCGGGCAACTACATCGAGTTCGACCAGACCCCCTACACCGCCGGCAACCCCGGCATGGCCGCCAGCGGCTGGGCCTACGTGCCGGCCAGCTGCGCCGCCGGCCAGCCCTGCCGGCTGCACGTGGCGCTGCATGGCTGCCTGCAGAGCACGGCCAACATCGGCGACAGGTTCGTCAAGAACACCGGCTACTCGCGCTGGGCCGACACCAACGCCATCGTCGTGCTGTTCCCGCAGGCCAAGCCCGACAACACCAGCCGCGCCACCGCCGCCAGCGGCAGCCTGGCCAACCCCAACGGCTGCTGGGACTGGATAGGCTGGTACGGCAGCAGCTTCGCGCGCAAGGCCGGCGTGCAGATCAGCGCCATCAAGGCCATGGTCGACCGCGTGGCCAGCGGCGGCGGGGGCGGTGGTGGCGGAACGCTGCCGGCGCCCACCGGTGTGGGCACCTCGGGCGCCACCAACACCAGCATGGTGATCAGCTGGGGCGCTGTGAGCGGCGCGGCCAGCTACCGCGTGTTCCGCGCCGGCACCCAGGTCAGCCCGGCCGGGCACACGGCCACCAGCTACACCGACACCGGCCTGGCGCCGGGCACCAGCTACAGCTGGACGGTGGCGGCGGTCGACGCCAACGGCGCCCAGGGCGCGATGTCGGCGCCGGCCAGCGGCAGCACCACCGGCAGCGCGGCCACCTGCTTCACCGCCAGCAACTACGCCCACACCACCGCCGGCCGCGCCTACGCGCTCTACGGCTACACCTATGCCAACGGCTCCAACCAGTACATGGGGCTGTGGAACATCTACGTCAGCACCACGCTGAAGCAGACCGGGCCGAACCACTACGTGATCGGCACCTGCCCCTGACCCGGCCCCCGCGCGCCTCTCACCGATGCTGGAAACCCGAGACCTGAGCATCCGCTTCGGCGGCCATGTGGCCGTCGACGCCGTGTCGTGCCGCTTCGAGCCGGGCACGCTGACGGCCATCGTCGGCCCCAACGGCGCCGGCAAGACGACCTACTTCAACCTCGTCAGCGGCCAGCTGCCGGCGAGCAGCGGCCGCGTGCTGCTCGATGGCGAGGACATCACCACGCTGCCCGCCCCGCTGCGCACGCGCCGCGGCCTGGGCCGCGCCTTCCAGCTGACCCAGCTGTTTCCCAACCTGACGGTGCTGGAGAACGTGCGCCTGGCGGTGCAGGCGCGCGAGCAGGGCCGCAGCGGCGCGCCGCTGGCCGGCGCGCTGGACCTGCTGCGCGTGTGGCTGGACCGCACCGCCTGGATCGCCCAGGCGCAGGAGCTGCTCGCGCAGGTGGCGCTGGCCGACAAGGCGGCGGCCACGGCGGCCTCGCTGCCGCATGGCGACCAGCGCAAGCTGGAGGTGGCGCTGCTGATGGCGCTGGACCCCAAGGTCTACCTGTTCGACGAACCCACCGCCGGCATGAGCGTGGACGACGCGCCGGTGGTGCTGGACCTGATCCGCGCGCTGAAGCGCCGCGCCGACCGTTGCATCCTGCTCGTCGAGCACAAGATGGACGTGGTGCGCGAGCTGGCCGACCGCATCGTGGTGCTGCACAACGGCCGGCTGGTCGCCGACGGCGACCCGGCGGCGGTGATCGCCAGCCCGGTGGTGCAGCGCGCCTACCTGGGCACCGCCGACGACGACGAGGCCGATGCCGCGATGAACCCGGAGCCCGCCCATGGCTGAGCCGCTGCTGAGCCTGCGCGGCGTGCACACGCACATCGCCGCGTACCACATCCTGCACGGCGTCGACCTGCTGGTGCCCGAGGGCCAGGTGACCATGCTGCTGGGCCGCAACGGCGCCGGCAAGACCACCACGCTGCGCACCATCATGGGCCTGTGGCCCGCCTCGGCCGGCGAGCTGCGCTTCCGCGGCGAGGCGCTGAACGGCCAGGCCACGCCCGACATCGCCGCGCGCGGCATCGCCTACGTGCCCGAGAGCATGGGCATCTTCGGCGACCTGACGGTGCAGGAGAACATGGTGCTGGCGGCGCGCGGCGCGGCCCGCGCCGACGCCATCGACCGCGCCCGGCTGGACTGGATCTTCGGCCTGTTCCCGGCGCTGAAGACCTTCTGGCTGTTTCCGGCGGGCAAGCTGTCGGGCGGCCAGAAGCAGATGCTGGCGGTGGCCCGCGCCATCGTCGAGCCACGCGCGCTGATCCTCATCGACGAGCCCAGCAAGGGCCTGGCGCCGGCCATCGTGCGCAACCTGATCGCCGCGCTGCGCGAGCTGAAGGCGCAGCGCACCACCATCCTGCTCGTCGAGCAGAACTTCGCCATGGCCCAGGCCCTGGGTGACCAGGTGGCGGTGATGGACGACGGCCGCGTCGTGCACGCCGGCCCCATGGCCGAGCTGGCGCAGGACGAGGCGCTGCAGCGCCGGCTGCTGGGGCTGTCGCTGGGGGCACACGCATGAACACCACGACTTCCGCGGCGGCGCGCACAGCCGCGCCAGGCGCCGCCCCTGCGGCGCTGCCCAAGCAACACTTCGACTGGATCCCGCTGGCCGGGGTCGTGGCGCTGGCGCTGGTCGCGCTGCCGCTGGTGGGCAACCCCGCCACCTGGCTCACGCTCACCGCCGCCGGGCTGGCGATGGGGCTGATCGTGTTCGTCATCGCCAGCGGCCTCACGCTGGTCTTCGGCCTGATGGACGTGCTGCACTTCGGCCACGGCCTGTTCGTCGCGCTGGGCGCCTTCGTCGCCACCAGCGTGATGGCCGGCATGGCGCCCTGGGCCACGGCCGACGCCGTGCTGCCCAACCTGGGCGCGATCTTCCTGGCCATGCTGGCGGCGATGGCGCTGGCCGCGGCGCTGGGCTGGGCCTTCGAGCGCGTCGTCGTGCGCCCGGTCTACGGCCTGCACCTGAAGCAGATCCTGATCACCATGGGCGGCATGATCGTCGGCGAGGAGCTGCTGAAGGTGGTCTGGGGCCCGCTGCAGATCCCGCTGCCGCTGCCGCCGGCGCTGCGCGGCAGCTTCCTCGTCCCGCTGCCCGGCGTGGCCGAGGCGGCGGCGATCGAGAAGTACCGCGTGCTGGCCGTGGTGCTGGGGCTGGCGGTGTTCGTGGCGCTGCTGTGGGTGCTGAACCGCACCAAGATCGGCCTGCTGGTGCGCGCCGGCGTGCAGGACCGCGAGATGGTCGAGTCGCTGGGCTACCGCATCAGCCGGCTGTTCGTCGGCGTGTTCGTCGCCGGCAGCGCGCTGGCCGCGCTGGGCGGCGTGCTGTGGGGCCTGTACCAGCAGACGGTGACGGCGCAGATCGGCGCCCAGGTCAACGTGCTGCTGTTCATCGTGATCATCATCGGCGGCCTGGGGAGCACGCTGGGCTGCTTCGTCGGCGCGCTGCTGGTGGGGCTGATGGCCAACTACACCGGCTTCCTGGCGCCCAAGGCGGCGCTGTTCTCGAACATCGCGCTGATGGTCGCGGTGCTGATGTGGCGCCCGCGCGGGCTGTACCCGGTGACATCACGATGAGCCCCCACGTCACTTCGTTCCTGCCCCCATGGACCGGCACGGGCCACGTCGTGGCCCATGGGGCGGCGGCCCTCCTTGGGGCGGCCCGGCGGAGGGCCGCGCGATGAGCTCCGCCATCTTCAACCGTTTGCTGTCGCACGACGGCCCGCGCAGCCGCTGGCTGGCGGCGCTGCTGGTGATCATCGCGCTGGGGCTGCTGCTCACGCCCTTCCTGTTCCCAGGCGCCAAGGCGCTGGGCGTGGCGGCCAAGATCCTGATCTTCATCCTGCTGGTGGTCAGCTACGACCTGCTGCTGGGCTACACCGGCATCGTCAGCTTCGCGCACACCATGTTCTTCGGCATCGGCGCCTACGGCGTGGCCATCGCCAGCACGCGGCTGGGCGAGGGCTGGGCGGCGGTGGCCATGGGCAGCGCCGCGGCGCTGGGGCTGTCGGCGGTGCTGGCGCTGGCGATCGGCCTGTTCAGCCTGCGCGTGAAGGCCATCTTCTTCGCGATGATCACGCTGGCCGTGGCCGCGGCCTTCCAGACCCTGGCCTCGCAGCTCAGCGCCGTGACCGGCGGCGAGGACGGGCTGAGCTTCCGCACGCCGCGCTGGCTGCAGCCCAGCTTCGAGCCCTTCGAGAGCGAGGTCTTCGGCGTGCTGATCGACGGCCGGCTGATCACCTACTGGGGCATGTGGCTGGCCGTTGCCACGCTGTTCGTGCTGCTGCTGCGCGTGGTCAACAGCCCCTTCGGCCGCGTGCTGCAGGCGATCCGCGAGAACGACTTCCGCGCCGAGGCGATCGGCTTCCGCGTGGTGGTCTACCGCACGCTGGCCAGCGTGATCGCCGCGCTGCTGGCCACCGTGGCCGGCATCCTGCTGGCGCTGTGGCTGCGCTACGTGGGCCCGGACACCACGCTGTCCTTCGAGATCATGCTGGACATCCTGCTCATCGTCGTCATCGGCGGCATGGGCACGGTGTACGGCGCGGCCATCGGCGCAACGCTGTTCGTCTTTGCCCAGGCCTACCTGCAGGACCTGCTGAAGTGGGCCGGCGGCGCGGTGCAGGGCGTGCCCGTGCTGCAGGACCTGGTGGCGCCCGACCGCTGGCTGCTGTGGCTGGGCCTGCTGTTCGTGCTGGCCGTCTACCACTTCCCCAGCGGCATCGTCGGGCGGCTGCGCGCCGCGGCGCTGAAGCCCCCGCCGCCGGCCGGGGGCGGACGATGAACGCGCCGCAGCCGCGCTCCAGCTACCTGGTCTGCGAGGGCCGCGAGATCCACGTCACCGAATGGGGCGAGCCCGGCGCGCCGGCCGTCGTCGCCTGGCACGGGCTGGCACGCACCGGGCGCGACATGGACCCCATCGCCGCGCAGCTGGCGGCGCGCTGGCGCGTGGTCTGCCCCGACACCCTGGGCCGCGGCTACAGCCAGTGGAGCCCCGAGCCGGCGGCCGAGTACAACCTGGCCTTCTACGAACGGCTGGCGCTGTCGTTGTGCGAGCAGCTGGGCCTGCGCGAGATGGCCTGGCTGGGCACCTCGATGGGCGGGGCCATCGGCCTGCGCTGCGCCGCCGGCGCGCTGCGCGGGCGCATCCAGCGCCTGGTGCTGAACGACATCGGGCCCGAGCTGGCGCCGGCCGCGGTGCAGCGCATCCGCGCCTACGCCGGCAGCCCGCCGGCCTTCGCCACCATGGCCGAGCTGGAGGCCTACTTCCGCAGCGTCTACGCGCCCTACGGCTGGCTGCCCGACGCGCAGTGGCGGCAGCTGGCCGAGACCAGCGCGCGCCGCCTGCCCGACGGCCGCTGGACGCCGCACTACGACCCGGCCATGGTGATGCAGTTCGAGCTGCACCCCGACGACTACACGCAGTGGGACGCCTGGGACGCGCTGACCCTGCCCGTGCTGTGCCTGCGCGGCGAGGCCAGCGACCTGCTGCTGCCCGAGGTGGCCGAGCAGATGCGCGTGCGCGGCCCGCGCGCCGTGGTCGCCACCATCGCCGGCTGCGGGCACGCGCCGGCGCTGAACACGCCGGAGCAGATCGCGCTGGTCGAACGGTTCCTCGCCGGGCACTGAACCCGTTCAGCCCGGCGGCAGCGACGCGACGAAGCCGCGCAGCTGCGCCAGCCAGCCGCCCAGCCGCGGCGTGTGGCAGCGGCCTTCGATCCACAGCAGCGGCCGCGCCGCCGGCAGCCGCGCGTGCAGCGCGACGGCCGAGGCCGGCGGCGTCACCGGGTCGTCGCGGCAATGCACCTGCAGCACCGGCACGGCCACGCGCGGCGCCGCCAGGTCGGCGCGCAGCGGGTCGCGCATCAGCAGCGCCACCGGCAGCCAGGGGTAGCTGCGCCGCGCCACGTCCAGTGCCGAATCGAAGGCCGAGTCCAGCACCAGCGCCCGCACCGGCCGCTCGGCGGCCAGCAGCACCGCCAGCGTCGTGCCCAGCGACTCGCCGAACAGCAGGATGCGCTGCGGCGCCACGCCCTGCTGCACCAGCCAGTCGTGCGCCGCGCGCGCGTCCGACAGCAGCCCGTCGCCGCTGGGGCTGCCGCCGCTGCCGCCGTAGCCGCGCCAGGACAGCGCCAGCAGCCCGGCGCCATCGGGCGCGTCGGGGCCGGTCAGCAGGCGGAAGCGGGCGTCGCGCGACAGCAGGTTGGCGCCGTTGCCATGCAGGTACAGCCAGACCGGCGCGGCGGCGTCGCGCGGCGGCTTCCACCAGGCCACCAGCGGCACGCCGTCGGCAGCCTGCAGCGCCACCGCCTGCAGGCCGGGCAACTTGGCGGCGGCCGGGTCCACGGCGCGCGCGTCGGGGCGGAACAGCAGCGCGCGCTGGCCGGCGAACATCGCCGCGGCGACCAGCGCGTAGCCCAGCAACAGCAGGCCGGCCCAGCGCGCGGCGCTGCGCAGGGCGCGCCGTCCGCTGCCGGCGGTGGGCGGCGGCTTCACCAGGCGCGGCCCCCGCCCAGTGCCCTCACTGGGCCTCGACGCCGGCCTTCTTCACCAGCGTCGCGTACTTGGCCATCTCGCTGCGGAAGAAGGGCATGGCGCGCTCGATGGGCTGGACGTTGATCACGTTGCCCATCCTGTCCATCGCCGGCTTGACCTCGGCGTCGGCGAAGGCCGCCTTCAGCGCCGCGTGCATGCGCTGCTGCTCGGCCGCCGGCAGGCCCTTGGGGCCGATCACGGCGAACCAGGCCTCGACCACGTAGTTGGGCAGGCCCTGCTCGACGAAGGTGGGGATCTCGGGCGCCGCCGGCACGCGCTGCGCGGTGGTCACGCCGATCGCCTTCAGCGCCCCGCTCTTGATGTGCTGCTGCACGCTGGGCAGCGCGGCGGTGGCGAACTCGACCTGGCCGCCGATCAGGTCGGTGACCATGGGCCCCACGCCCTTGTAGGGCACATGCTGGGCCTTGACGCCGGCCTCGTCGAGGAACATCGCCGTGGCCAGGTGCAGGATGGTGCCGTTGCCGCCCGAGGCGTAGTTCAGCTGCCCGCCCTTGGCCTTGAGCAGCGCGATCAGCTCCTGCGCGTTGTTCGCCGGCACCTTGGCGTTTACCACCAGCACCACCGGCGTGCTGCCGACCACGGCGATGGGCGTGAAGTCGTCGGGCATCACAAAGGGCATGCTCTTGAGCACGCTGGGGAAGATCACGACGTTGTTCGACACCACGCTGAAGGTGCTGCCGTCGGGCGCCGAGCGCGCCAGCGCCTGCAGGCCGACGATGCCGCCGGCGCCGGGCTGGTTGTCGACGACGATGGGCCGGCCCAGCGCCCTGGCCAGCGCCGGCTGCGCGGCGCGGGTGATGGCGTCGACGCCCGAGCCGGTGGCGTTGGGCAGCACGAAGCGGATGGGCTTGTCGCTGGCGGCGGCGGGCGCCGTCTGCGCCTGGGCGCTGCCCAGCAGCGCGAAGCTGGCCAGCGCGGCGCCGGCCAGGCTGGTGAAGAGGCGACGGGAAGGGGTGGGGCTCATCGGTGTCTCCTTGGTGTTCTGGGTGGGGCTGGGTGAACGGTGAACTGCGCGCCGGTCAGGCCACGGCCTGGCCGGCGCGAAGCGCGGCGATCTCGTCGTCAGCGTAGCCTGCGCCGCGCAGCAGCTCGTCGGTGTGCGCGGCGAAGCGCGGGGGCGGCTCGCGCAGCGGCAGCCGCGCGCCGTCCAGCGCCAGCGGCAGCAGCGGGGCCGGCACTGCCTGGCCGGCGCGCTCGCCATCGGGCAGCACGCAGTCGGCCAGGCCGCCGGTGGCACGCAGGTGCGGGTCGTCGAACAGCTCCTCGGGCCGGCGGATGGGCGCGAAGGGCAGGCCCTCGCGCTCGAACAGCGCGGCCAGCGCGGCGGCGCCGTGCGTGGCCAGGCGCTCGCGCAGCAGCGGCATCAGCCAGGGGCGGGCCAACACGCGGGCGTTGTTGGTCTGCAGGCGCGCGTCGTCCAGCCAGTCGGCGTAGCCCAGGGCCGTGCAGAAGCTGCGCCACTGCGCGTCGCTGACGGCGGCCAGGAAGATCTGCTCGCCGTCCTTCACCGTGAACACGTCGTACAGCGCCCAGGCCGAGATGCGGTCGGGCATGGGCGCCGGCGCGAGCCCGGTGATGGCCGCCTGCAGCATGTGCTGGCCGACCAGGAACACGTTGTTCTCGAACAGCGCGCTGTCGACGACCATGCCGCGGCCGCTGATGCCGCGCTGCACCAGCGCGCCCAGCACGCCGATGGCGGCGAACATGCCGCCCATGATGTCGTTGACGCTGCTGCCGGCACGCAGCGGGTCGCCGGGGCGGCCGGTCATGTAGGCCAGGCCGCCCATCATCTGCACCACCTCGTCCAGCGCCGTGCGCTGCTCGTAGGGCCCGGCCAGGAAGCCCTTGCAGTGCACGACGATCAGCCGCGGGTTGGCCGCTCGCAGCGCCGCGTCGGACAGACCCACGCGGTCCAGCGCGCCGGGCTTGAAGTTCTCGACCACCACGTCGGCGCCCAGCGCCAGCCGCCGCGCGGCCTCGGCGCCCTCGGGCCGCTTCAGGTCGATGGCGATGCTCTTCTTGTTGCGGTTGAACAGCGGGAAGAAGCCGGCGCCGGCGCCCAGCAGGTGGCGGGTGCGGTCGCCGTCCACCGGCTCGACCTTGACCACCTCGGCGCCCAGGTCGGCCAGCACCAGGCCGCAGGTGGGGCCCATCACCATGTGCGTGAACTCGACGACCCGCAGGCCGGCCAGCGGCAGGGCGGCGGCCGCGGCCTGGGGCAGCGCGGCCGGCGACGGCGTGGCGCCGCCGGCGGGCTGCAGTGCGTCGGGCGGCAGCCTGGGGGGGGCGGTGTTCATGCCTCGGCCCCCGCGGCCTGCAGCGTGCGCGGCGCGCCGGCGCGCCAGATCGCGCCGTGCAGGGGCTCGCCGGGCAGCCACTGCGCGATGCGCTCGCGCAGCGCCAGCAGCGCGGGCAGGCGCACGCCGGTGGGCGCACCCATCGCGTCGAACATCCAGGCCAGGTCCTCGGTGGCGACGTTGCCGCTGGCCCCCGGCGCATGCGGGCAGCCGCCGATGCCGGCGGCGCTGGCGTCGAAGCGGCGCACGCCGCAGCGCCAGGCGGCGTAGGCATTGGCCGCACCCAGGCCGCGGGTGTCGTGGAAGTGCGCCGTGTCCAGCAGCTCGCCGACGGCACGGCGGCCGGCGTCGAACAGCCGCTCCACCTGCCCCGGCGTGGCGAAGCCCACGGTGTCGGCCAGGCCGATCTCCTCGGCGCCGGCGTCGCGCGCCGCCTGCAGCAGCCACAGCACCTCGCCCTGCGGCACGGCGCCCTGCAGCGTGCAGCCGAAGGCGGTGGAGATGCCCACCTCGATGCGGCAGGCCGAGCCGGCGGCATCGCGCGCGGCGCGGATGCGCGCCAGCTCGGCGAGGGCCTCCTCGCGCGTGCGGCGAAGGTTGGCCAGGCTGTGCGCGGCGCTGGCCGAGATGGGCATCAGCAGCGCGTCGGCGCCGGCTTCCAGCGCCGCCAGCGCGCCTCTCAGGTTGGGCACCAGCACGGTGACGCGCAGCCCGGGCAGCACCTTGGCGGCGCGCACCACGTCGGCGGTGTCGGCCAGCTGCGGCAGCAGCCGCGCCGGCACGAAGGAGCCGACCTCGGCCTGGCGCAGGCCGGCGTCGTGCAGGCCATGCAGCCACTGAATCTTGGCCGCCGTGGGCACGGTGCGGGCGATGCTCTGCAGCCCATCGCGCAGGCTGACGTCGCGCAGTGCGACGGCGGGGGATTGGTTCATGGACCGCACTCTAGACATGCCAGCTTGGCAGCGCGAGTGGTCTTTCTTCAGCGCTGGCGTTCCCGATCGGAACACCACGGCGGCCAGGCGCGACAATGCCGGCACCTGCGGAGCCCACATGGCCAAGCCCCTCGACGCCCAGTCGCTGCGCCTGTTCGTCGCCGTCTGCGAACAGGGCAGCCTGGCCGCGGCGGCGCAGGAGCAGGCGCTGGTGGCCTCGGCGCTGAGCAAGCGCATCGCCGCGCTGGAGGCCGACACCGGCGTGGTGCTGCTGCAGCGTGGCCGACGCGGCGTGGTTCCGACCCCGGCCGGCGAGGCGCTGCTGCGCCAGGCGCGCGAGATCCTGGCCGGCATGGACCGGGCGCGCGCCGAGCTGGCCGACTTCGGCCGAGGCGTGCGCGGCAGCGTGCGCGTGCTGGCCAGCACCTCGGCGCTGGCCCAGCGCCTGCCCGACGACCTGGCCGGCTTCCTGGCGGCGCAGCCCGGCCTGCGCATCGACCTTGCCGAGATCGTCAGCCCCGAGATCGTGCGCCAGGTGCAGCAGGGCAGCGCCGACCTGGGCGTGCTGTGGGACCGTGCCGACTGCGCCGACCTGCAGGTGCATCCCTACCGGGCGGACCGCCTCTGCGTGGCCGTCGTGCCGGGGCACCCGCTGGCGCGCCGCGGCCAGCTGCGCTTCGCCGAGGTGCTGCAGCACGAGCTGATCGGCATTGGCCCCGGGGGCTTGATGGACGCGCTGATCCGCCGCCAGGCGGCCCTGCTGGGGCTGCTGCCGCACTACCGCGCGCAGGCCTCGGGCATCGATGCCGCCAGCCGCATGGCCGCTGCCGGTCTGGGCCTGGCCATCGTGCCGCAGGAAGCGGCCACGCCCTTCGCCGGCGCCGGCCGCCTGCGTCTGCTGCCCCTGCACGAGGACTGGGCGCGGCGCGCCCTGGTGCTGGTGACGCGGGCCGAGCCGCTGTGCAGCACGCCGACGCGCCTGCTGCGCGCCCATCTGCAGGCCCTGGCCAGCGGCGACGCATCGTCCTAGACTGGTCCGTCCCTGTTCCACGACAAGGAGACGACATGGCGATCAAGCGCATGACCAAGCAGGACCATCCGCAGTCCTTCGGCGCCTTCAAGCCCGTCGGCCATGTGGTGCTGGCCTTTGCCGACGATGCCGCCGCCGGCCGCGCCCGGCAAGCGCTGCTGCAGGCCGGGTTCGAGGCCGAGGACGTGCTGGCCTACAGCGCCGCCGAGGAGCACAACGAGATGGTGCGCATGCTGCAGCACGCCAGCGACTTCGCCGGCTTCGGCTACGAGCTGACGCTGATGCGCCGCTACAAGGCCCTGGCCGAGCGCGGCGCCAGCTGGCTGATCGTCTACGCGCCCGAGGACGAGCAGGCCGGCCGCGTGGCCGCCGTGGCCCGGCAGCAGGGCGCGCTGCTGGCCGAGAAGTACCACCTGCTGGTGATCGAGGACCTGGTCTGAGCAGGGCCCCTGCGCGGGCGCGGTGGCTGGGCGGCCTGGCCCTGGCCCTGTCCCTGTCCTCGGCCGCCGCCCAGCAGCCGCCGTCGGCCGCCGAGGCCGCCGCCTACGCCGGCCTGCATGCGGCGGCCTGGCGCGGCGACGCCGCCGCGGTGGCCACCGCCCCGCGTGCGGCACTGGCCGCGCGCGACGGCCACGGCCGCATGCCGCTGCACGTGGCCACCTTCGCGCGGCGGCACGACGTGATCCGGGCACTGGCGGCCGCCGGCGCCGACCTGGGCGCGCTCGAGGCCGACCGCTACGACGCCGTCACCATCGCCGCCGTGGCCGACGACGAGGCCACGCTGGCGCTGCTGCTGCAGCTGGGCGCCAGCGCCAAGCAGGTCACCAGCCGCTACGACGGCACGGCGCTGATCGCCGCCGCCCACCTGGGCCATGACGGCGTGGTGCGCCAGCTGATCCGCGCCGGCGCGCCGCTGGACCATGTCAACAACCTGCACTGGACGGCGCTGATCGAGGCCGTGGTGCTGGGCGACGGCGGGCCGCGCCACCAGGCCGTGGTGCGTGAGCTGCTGGCTGCCGGCGCGCGCCGCGACCTGACCGACCGCAGCGGCCGCACGGCGCTGCAGCTGGCGCGCGAGCGGGGCTACGCGGCGATGGTGCGGCTGCTCGAAGCGCCGCGCTGAACCCGGCGGCGGTGGCCGCGCGGGGCTGCGCGGCCGGCTTGCCATCCCCATCCCCCGCGCCGGCGCGCCCGGCGGGCGCTACCTAGAATGACCGGTTCCGCCCCGCCCGCCCCCCTGCCATGTCCGGCTCCATCGTCATCCGCGGTGCCCGCCAGCACAACCTGAAGAACCTGGACCTGGATATCCGCACCGGCGAGATGACCGTGGTCACCGGGCCCAGCGGCTCGGGCAAGAGCAGCCTGGTCTTCGACACGCTGTACGCCGAGGGCCAGCGCCGCTACGTCGAGACCTTCAGCGCCTACGCGCGCCAGTTCCTCGACCGCATGGACCGCCCGGCGGTGGACCGCGTGGAGGGCGTGCCGCCGGCCATCGCCATCGACCAGACCAACCCGGTGCGCACCAGCCGCAGCACGGTCGGCACGATGACCGAGCTGAACGACCACCTGAAGCTGCTCTACGCCCGCGCCGCGCAGCTGTTCGACCGCGTCACGGCGCTGCCGGTGCGCCACGACAACGCCGAGAGCATCTGGCGCGACATCCAGGCCCGCGCCGCGGCCGCCGGCGACCCGCGCCTGGTGCTGTCCTTCGAGGTGCAGCTGCCCGCCGACACCAGCGCCGAGCAGCAGGCACAGTGGCTGTCGGCGGCCGGCTTCACGCGCGTGCAGGCCGAGCGGGTCGAGGCAGACAAGAAGGTCTTGAGCGTGGGGGCGGATCGTTTCCGCGCCGCCGGCGTCGAACGCGCCCGCGCGATGGAGGCCATCGAGCTCGCCTTGCGCCGCGGCGGCGGCCGGCTGGCGGTGCACCAGCTGGGCGACGGCGGCGAGGAGGCGGCGCTGTGGAAGTACAGCACCGGCCTGCACTGCCCCGAGAGCGACATCCGCTACGCCGACCCGCAGCCGGCGCTGTTCAGCTTCAACTCGGCCTTCGGCGCCTGCGACAGCTGCCGCGGCTTCGGCCGCGTGATCGGCGTCGACTGGGGCCTGGTCGTGCCCGACGGCCGCAAGACCCTGCGCAACGGCGCCATCAAGCCGCTGCAGACCCCCGCCTGGGCCGAGTGCCAGGACGACCTGCTGACCTACGCCGGCGAGGCCGGCATCCCGCGCGACACCGCCTGGAACCAGCTCACCGACGCGCAGCGCGACTGGGTGCTGGAAGGCACGCCGAACTGGAAGGGCAACTGGAACAAGCAGTGGTACGGCATCCGCCGCTTCTTCGGCTACCTGGAGAGCAAGGCCTACAAGATGCACATCCGGGTGCTGCTGTCCAAGTACCGCAGCTACACCCCGTGCACCGCCTGCAAGGGCGCTCGGCTCAAGACCGAGGCGCTGCTGTGGCGCCTGGGCAGCGCCGCCGACGCCGAGGCCGCGATGGCCGGCGGCCGCTACCAGCGCTTCAAGCCGGTGGGCGTCGGGTGGACCGACGAGCAGCTGGCCGCCTTGCCCGGGCTGTGTCTGCACGACCTGATGACGCTGCCGATCGCTCGCTTGCGGTCGTACTTTGATGGTCTGGAGTTGAGCTCGGACTTCCTCGACGACGCGCTGAAGCTGCTGCTCGACGAGATCCGCACGCGGCTCAGGTACCTGTGCGACGTCGGCCTGGGTTACCTGACGCTGGACCGCCAGAGCCGCACCCTCAGCGGTGGCGAGGTACAGCGCATCAACCTGACCACGGCGCTGGGTACCAGCCTGGTCAACACGCTGTTCGTGCTGGACGAGCCCAGCATCGGCCTGCACCCGCGCGACATGGACCGCATCGTCACCGCGATGCACCGGCTGCGCGACGCCGGCAACACGCTGGTGGTGGTCGAGCACGACCCGGCGGTGATGATGGCCGCCGACCGGCTGATCGACATGGGCCCGGGCCCGGGCGAGCGCGGCGGCCGGGTCGTCTTCGACGGCACGCCCGGGCAGGCGCGCGGCGCCGACACGCTGACCGGCGCCTACCTGGGCGCGCGCAAGCAGGTCGGTCTGGGCCTGCGCCGCTTGGTGGACGAGTCCACGCCCAGGCTCATCGTGCAGGGCGCGCGCGAGCACAACCTGCGCGGCGTCGACGTCGAGTTCCCGCTGCAGCGGCTGGTGGCCGTCACCGGCGTCTCGGGCAGCGGCAAGAGCACGCTGGTGCAGGACCTGCTGTACCCGGCGCTGGCGCGCCACTTCGGCAAGCCCACCGACGCCCCCGGCGCGCACGACGCGCTCTTGGGTGCCGACTGGCTGGCCGACGCGGTGTTCGTCGACCAGAGCCCGATCGGCAAGACGGCGCGCAGCAACCCGGCCAGCTATGTCGGCGCCTTCGACGAGTTCCGCAAGCTGTTCGCCGACACGCCGCTGGCGCGCGAGCGCGGCTACACCGCCGGCAGCTTCAGCTTCAACGCCGGCGACGGCCGCTGCCCCACCTGCGGCGGCAGCGGCTTCGAGCATGTGGAGATGCAGTTCCTGTCGGACGTCTACCTGCGCTGCGCCGACTGCGACGGCCGCCGCTACCGCGCCGAGCTGCTGGACGTGAAGCTGCTGCGCGGGCCCATGCGGCTGTCGGTGGCCGACGTGCTGGAGCTGACGGTGGCCGAGGCGGCGCACTGGTTCCAGCAGGACCGCGAGATCGTCGCCAAGCTGCAGCCCATCATCGACGTGGGCCTGGACTATGTGCGCCTGGGCCAGCCGGTGCCCACGCTGTCGGGTGGCGAGGCGCAGCGGCTCAAGCTGGCCGGCTTCCTGGCCGAGGCCGCGGCCAGCGCGCCGGCCGGCAGCAGCTACACGCCGCTGCGCTGGGGTGCGGCCGGCGAGCGCGCGGCGCAGCGCGTGGCCAGGAAGGGCCAGCTGTTCCTGTTCGACGAGCCCACCACCGGCCTGCACTTCGACGACATCGCCAAGCTGATGCGCGCGCTGCGCAAGCTGCTCGAGGCCGGGCATTCGCTGATCGTCATCGAGCACAACCTGGACGTGATCCGCAGCGCCGACTGGGTCATCGACCTGGGCCCCGAGGGCGGCGAGGGCGGCGGCGCGCTGGTGGCCGCCGGCACGCCGCAGGAGCTGATGGCGCACCCGGCGTCGCACACCGGCGCCGCGCTGCGCGCCTATGCCGAAACGCTGGGCCAGGCGGTGCCGGTGGCCGCCGAGGCACCACCCGCCTACGGCGGCGCGCCGCTGCAGCAGGCCATGCGCCGCCGCGCCGCGGGCGCCGACGCCATCCGCATCGTCAACGCCCACGAGCACAACCTGCGCGGCCTGAGCGTGGACATCCCGCGCGGCAAGTTCAACGTCATCACCGGGGTCAGCGGCTCGGGCAAGAGCACGCTGGCCTTCGACATCCTGTTCAACGAGGGCCAGCGCCGCTACCTGGAGAGCCTGAACGCCTACGCGCGCAGCATCGTGCAGCCCGCCGGGCGGCCCGAGGTCGACGCCGTCTGGGGCATCCCGCCCACGGTGGCCATCGAGCAGCGCCTGTCGCGCGGCGGGCGCAAGAGCACGGTGGCGACGACCACCGAGGTCTGGCACTTCCTGCGCCTGCTGTGGGTCAAGCTGGGCCTGCAGCACTGCGTGCACGACGGCGCGCCGGTGCGTGCGCAGAGCGTCGAGAGCATCGCCGCGCAGCTGCTGCGCGAGCCCGCGCGCGGCGGCCATCGCGGCCAGCATGTGGGCCTGCTGGCGCCGCTGGTGGTCCACCGCAAGGGCCTGTACACCGACCTCGCCAAGTGGGCCAAGGCGCGCGGCCACACCCACCTGCGCGTCGACGGCGAGTTCGTGCCGACATCGCCCTTCCCGCGCCTGGACCGCTTCAAGGAACACACCATCGAGCTGCCGGTGGCCGACCTGGTGGTGGACGCGGCCGACGAGGCCCCGCTGCGCGAGGCGCTGGCGCGCACGCTGGACCTGGGCAAGGGCGTGCTGCACCTGCTGGCGCCGCTGGACGCGCTGCCCGGCACGCTGGACGAGGCCGGCAGCGGCGGCGCCGGCGTGGGCGCGGTCAAGGTCTTCAGCACCAAGCGCGCCTGCCCGGTGTGCAGCACCAGCTACCCCGAGCTGGACCCGCGCCAGTTCAGCTACAACAGCAAGCATGGCTGGTGCGCGACCTGCGTGGGCACCGGCCTGGCGCTGAGCCGCGAGCAGCGCAAGGCGCTGGACGACAGCGTCCGCGACGACGACCACCGCGGCCGCGAGCAGGCCTTCCCCTCGGAGGAGCCCGAGGTCGAGGGCCTGCCCGACCAGCCCTGCCCCGACTGCGCCGGCACGCGCCTGAACGCCGCGGCGCGCGCCGTCCAGTTCGACGGTCTGCCCATCGGCGAGCTGGCGCGGCGCTCGGTGGCCGAGGTCTCGGCCTGGGTGCAGCAGCTGCGCGACGGCGACGCCCTGGGCGCGCGCGAGATGGGCATCGCCCGCGACGTGATCGCCGAGATCGCCAAGCGCCTGCAGTTCCTGCAGGACGTGGGCCTGGGTTACCTGACGCTGGACCGCGCCGCGCCCACGCTGAGCGGCGGCGAGGCGCAGCGCATCCGCCTGGCGGCGCAGCTGGGCAGCCAGCTGCAGGGCGTGTGCTACGTGCTGGACGAGCCCACCATCGGCCTGCACCCGCGCGACAACCGCATCCTGCTCGACGCGCTGGCGCGCCTGGGCGCGGCGGGCAACACCCTGGTGGTGGTGGAGCACGACGAGGACACCATCCGCCGCGCCGAGCACCTGATCGACATCGGCCCCGGCGCCGGTCGCCGCGGCGGCACGCTGGTGGCCCAGGGCACGGTGGCCGACCTGGCGGCGGCGCCCGAATCGCAGACCGGCCGCTTCCTGGCCCGGCCGCTGCAGCACCCGCTGCAGCCGCGCCGCACGGTGGACCTGGCCGCCGGCGAGGCCTTGCAGCTGCGCGGCGCCACCCTGCACAACCTGCAGCAGCTGGAACTGCGCGTGCCGCTGCGCCGGCTGGTGGCGGTGACCGGTGTGAGCGGCAGCGGCAAGAGCACGCTGGCGCGCGACGTGCTGCTGGCCAGCGTGGCGGCGGCGGTGGGCGCCAAGGGCAAGGCGCAGCCCGTGGGCTGCGCCGCCATCGAGGGCTGGCAGGCGGTGGACCGCGTGCTCGAGGTCGACCAGACACCGATCGGCAAGACGCCGCGCTCCTGCCCGGCCACCTACGTCGGCTTCTGGGATCCGATCCGCAAGCTGTATGCCGACACGCTGGAATCGCGCGCCCGCGGCTACGCTGCCAACCGCTTCAGCTTCAACACCGGAGCCGGGCGCTGCCCGGCCTGCGAGGGCCAGGGCCTGCGCACCATCGCGATGAGCTTCCTGCCCGACGTGAAGCTGGTCTGCGACCAGTGCCACGGCCAGCGCTTCAACCCCGAGACCCTGGCCGTGACCTGGCGCGGCAAGCACATCGGCGAGGTGCTGCAGATGCCGGTGGACGAGGCGGTGGACTTCTTCGCCAGCATGCCGGCCATCGCCCACCCGCTGCGCCTGTTGCAGGACGTGGGCCTGGGCTACCTGACGCTGGGCCAGCCGTCGCCGACGCTCAGTGGCGGCGAGGCGCAGCGCATCAAGCTGGTCAGCGAGCTGAGCAAGGTGCGCGACGAGTTCATGTTCGCCCCCGTCGCCTCCGGCGATCCGCCCCCCGAGGGGGCGCCGGCCTTGCTTGGGAGCGGCCCGGCGCGGCGGCCGGCTGCCCGCCGCGGCCCGCCACCGCCGCACACGCTGTACGTGCTGGACGAGCCCACGGTGGGCCTGCACATGGCCGACGTGGCGCGGCTGATCCGCGTGTTGCACCGGCTGGTCGACGGCGGCCACAGCGTGGTGGTCATCGAGCACGACCTGGACCTGGTGGCCGAGGCCGACTGGATCGTCGACCTGGGCCCCGAGGGCGGCGCCGGCGGCGGCCGCCTGGTCGCCCAGGGCACGCCCGAGGCGGTGGTGGCCGCCGGCACCCACACCGGCCGCGCGCTGGCGCCGGTGCTGGCGCGCGGCGCGCCGGCGCCGGCCGAGGCGGCGACGGCCTGAAGCCCCGCCCGCAGCGGCTTCAGCGCTGCCGCGCGACGTGCGCGGCGATGAAGTCGCGGTAGGCCAGCGCCGAGTCCTTGGGCCTGCGGCGCTGCGTCGCGTAGTCCACGTGGACCAGGCCGAAGCGCTTGCTGTAGCCGTGGCCCCACTCGAAGTTGTCCATCAGGCTCCAGGCCAGGTAGGCGCGCAGCGGCACGCCGGCGGCCACGGCGCGCGCGCAGGCCTGCAGGTGGCCCTGCAGGTAGCGCACGCGCTGCGGGTCGTGCACGGCGCCGTCGGCCGAGACCCGGTCGTCCTCGGCGCAGCCGTTCTCGGCCACGTAGAGCTCGGCCGGCGCGTAGTCGCGGTGCAGGCGCAGCAGCATGCGCTCCAGGCCCTCGGGGAAGTCCTCCCAGCCCATCTGCGAGTAATGCGCGCCGGCTACGCGCTGCTCCTGGGTCGATGGGTGCGGCCGCTGCGGCGCATGGGCGACCACGCCGCGCGTGTAGTAGTTGATGCCCAGCGACTCGATGGGCGCGGCGATGGTGGCCAGGTCGTCGGCGGCCATGCGCGGCACATGCGCGCCGAAGGCCATCCAGGCGTCGGCGGGGTAGCGGCCGAAGAAGACCGGGTCCAGGAACCAGCGGTTGAACACGCCGTCGGCGCGGCGCGCGGCGGCGATGTCGTCGTCGCGGGCCGGGTTCGCCGGCTCGAAGGGCTTGACGTCCAGCACCACGCCGAGCTTGGCGGTGGGCAGCTCGGCGCGCAGCGCGGCGATGCCCAGGCCATGCGCCAGCAGCAGGTGGTGCGCCGCCTGCAGCGCCGCCGAGGTGGACTGCAGGCCCGGCGCGTGGCGGCCCTCCAGGTGGCCGACGAAGGCGGCGCAGCGCGGCTCGTTCAGCGTGGCCCAGCGGTGCACGCGGTCGCCCAGGCGCCGCGCCACGGTGCCGGCGTAGTCGGCAAAGGCCTGGGCCGTGTCGCGCGCCAGCCAGCCGCCTTCCAGCGCGCTGGGCAGGTCCCAGTGGTAGAGCGTGACGTAGGGCGCGATGCCGCGGGCCAGCAGTTCGTCCACCAGGCGCTCGTAGAAGTCCAGCCCGGCGGCGTTGACGGCGCCGCGGCCGGCCGGCAGCACGCGTGGCCAGGCCACCGAGAAGCGGTAGGCCTGCAGCCCCAGCTGCGCCATCAGCGCCACGTCGTCGCGCCAGCGGCGGTAGTGGTCGCAGGCGATGCGGCCGTCGCTGGCGTCGGCAATGTGGCCGGGCACGCGGCAGAAGTCGTCCCAGTTGCTGTTGCCGCGGCCGTCGGCATCGCTGCCGCCCTCGATCTGGAAGGCGGCGGTGGCGGCGCCGAACAAGGTGCCGGCGGGAAAGGCGGGGTGGGTGGCGTCGTTCATCGGCGGGTCGCTGCCGCCCACGGGCGGCAGGCAGGAAAAAGAGGGCGCCGCCCCGCAGAGGCGGCGCCCGGCAAGACCGGCTGCGGTGGTCGGGCCCACGCGCCTGGGCCGGCCGGGTCACGCTCGGAGGACCCAGTCCTCCTCCCGTTCAACGAAAGAGGTGGCGGGGAAGCGGGCCGGGCCCGGCGCCCCGCTGACGGGCGTCAGAAGTCGTAACGCACGCGCATCCCGTAGCTGCGCGCGTCGGCCAGGAAGCGGATGTCCAGGCCCGAGCCCACGATGGCCTTGTTCGACACCTGCTCGTTGGTCACGTTGTTGGCGAAGAACTCGGTGCGCAGCTTGCCCAGCTGGTAGCCGAAGCCCAGGTTGACCATCGTGAAGCCGGGCTGGCGGTCGGCGAAGCCGGCCTTCAGCGCCGTCTCGCGCGTGCCGTTGAGGAACACCACGTCACGCTCGTTGAACTGCGTCAGGTGGTAGTCGGAGCGGTAGCTCAGCAGCAGCTGCCAGTCGAAGCGCCCACTGGCCAGCGGGAAGCTCTGCTGCAGGCGTGCGGCGATGTTGAACTTGGACGCGAGCGGCAGGCGGTTGCCGGCCAGGCTGATCAGCGGCGTCAAGCCGCCCTGGCCCCAGTCCTGGCCGCGCACGTCGGCCACGGTGCCGCTCTTGATGCGCGTGTCCAGGTAAACGGCGTTGAGGTCCAGGCGCACGCTGGCCGTGAGCGGCAGGCGCGCGTCCATCTCCAGCCCCTTGATCGCCGACTTGCCCACGTTGCGGTTGACCAGCGAGTAGCTGTTGCAGGGCGGCGTGCGCGTGGCGTCGAAGTTGATGCAGGTGAGGTCCTGGAAGACCTGGTCCTGGTAGTCGTAGGCGAAGCCGGTGACGTTGAACAGCGCGCGCCGGCCGCCGAAGCTGAAGGCGTTGCGCAGGCCGATCTCGGCCACCGTCACCTTCTCGGGCAGGAAGGCCTCGGGGATGGGCTGGCTGGCGAAGCTGTCGTTGAAGCCGCCGGCCTTGTGGCCGGTGGACAGCTTGCCGTAGAGCATGCGGTCCTTGCCCAGGTCGAGCTCGAAGCCGATGCGGGCGTCGCCGTAGCTGGCCTTGCTGCGGCCTTCCTGCTGCTGCGGGATGGTCAGGTTGGCGTAGCTGAAGCCGCCGTTGGTGTTGCTCGGGTTGGTCGAGGGGCAGCGCACGAAGCCGTTGTCGATGTCGGGCCGGGTGAAGCAGGTGCCGTTGGGATTGCTGCCGTTGGCGATGGCGCCGATCTGCTGGATCATGGTGTCGCGCGAACCGGGCACCAGCGTGCTGTTCACCAGCCACTGCGCCTGCTGCTGCTTGTTCAGGCCGGTGACGTTGAAGTTGCTGCGGTTGAGCAGCGCCGGCACGAAGCCCTCGGTGCCGAAGCGCGTGGCGATGCAGCAGTCCCAGTTCTCGCCGCCCAGCGTCAGCGCGAGGTTGCCGCCGATGCCGAAGCGGTACTTCTCTTCCCGCGTGTGGCGCAGGCCGCCCAGCACGCGCAGCGAGTCGCTGGCCTTGAACGTGCCGTCGACGAACACCGCGGTGGACTTGCCGTCGACCTTGGGCATCGTGAACTCGGTGCCCGAGTAGCAGCAGTAGCCGCGGTCCTGCAGCGACAGGTAGCCGACCTGCTGGTCCTCGTTGAACGAGAACAGGCCGGCGCTCCAGTTGAAGCGGTTCTTCGGGTGCTCCGACACCAGGCGCAGCTCGCCGATGGTGCTGCGCGACTTGGTCACCCAGTACTGGCTGCTGTAGTCGTCCCACTGCACGCCGCTGTAGTTGCGGCCGGGGTAGTCGATGCTGGTGGAGGTGGCGTTGCGTTGGTAGAAGTCGACGTCGCGCACGCTGAGGCTGAGCTCGGCGGTGAGGCTGTCGCTGATCAGGTAGTCGACCCTGGTCTGCAGGCCCCAGAGCTCGTTGCGCATCTCGCCCTGGGTGCCGCGGTAGACCACCTTGCGCAGGTCCAGCGCCTCGGGCCGCTTGCCGCTGTTGCGCACGGCCTCGTAGATGTTGGCGCCGGGGTAGCCGGTGCCCTGTTCACGGCCGCTGTCGGCGACCAGGCTGACGCGCAGCTTCTCGCCGGGCTCCCACAGCCAGGACAGGCGCAGCGCGTGGTTCTGCTCCTGGCCCGCCGGCGTGAGCTTGGCCATGGTCTGCAGCGCGCTGGACGGGTTGGCCGTCTGCGCCGCCACGGTGGCCGTGTGGTTGCGGTAGCCGTAGTCCTTGTCCTGCGTCATGAAGGCCATGCGCAGCGCCGACTTCGGGCCCACCGGCAGCGAGAACGCACCCTCCAGGCCCATGCCGTCGCGGTTGCTCACCTCGAACTGGGCGTAGCCGCCGGTCTGGCCCAGGCGCGGCTTGGCGGTGATGATGTTCAGCGTGCCGGCCAGCGCGTTGCGGCCGTACAGCGTGCCCTGCGGGCCCTTGTTCACCTCGACGCGCTCGAGGTCGTAGAACATCAGGCCCAGGCCGCGCGGGCGCGGGATGTAGATGCCGTTGAGGTGCGGCGCCGCGCCGGGGTCGCCCAGCTCGGTGTTGTTGGCCGAGCCGACGCCGCGGATGAAGATCTCGACGTTGCCTTCCTGGTTGGCGATGCTCAGGCCGGGCACCGCCACCTGAACCTGGCGCAGCTCGGTGATGCCGTCCTTGCGCAGCTGCTCGGCGCTGAGCGACTGCACCACGCCCGAGACCTTCTGCGAGATCTGCTCGCGGCGGTTGGTGGTCACCGTCACCTCGACGGGTTCGCCGGCCTCGGTGGCGGCGGTGCCCTGGGCCAGGGCGGGCGCGGCACCGGTGCCGCAGACCAGGCCGCCGACCAGCGCGGCGGCCAGCCGCGTGCGGGCAAACGGGGGAGTTCTCATGCTTGTCACCTCTCGATCATGGGGTTGGTTCGGGGCTCGGCGGCTCCGTTTGGGGGCAGGGCAGGCGGCACGGCGGGCCTCAGCGGCCATACAGCGCCTCCATCAGTTCGCTGTCGAAGCGATTCGTCGCGGGGTCGTAGACGCCGAAGCCGGCGGCCAGCTCCCAGTACATCCAGGGCAGCGCGCGCGCGGCCATCTCGTCGCGCATCAGGCGCGTGTAGCGCAGACGCGCGGCGCGCGGCGCCTTCGCGTACGCGCCCCACTCGCCCACCAGCACCGGCAGGCCGCGGCGGGCGGCGTCGGCCGCCGCCAGGTCCAGCGGCTGGGTGATGGCGGCACGCTGGGTGGCGTCGCAGCAGTCCTGGCCCAGCGGCGGCGTGGGCGACACCCACTCGGCGCCCTGGTGCGTGAAGCCGAAGGGCTCGTAGTGGTGGACGGTGAGCACCAGGTGCGGGTCGGACGGCAGCAACAGCCGCGGCAGGTGCGTCGCGCTGTTCCAGTGCGTGGGGCCGATGACGACGACGCGCTCGGGGCTGGCGTCGCGCACCACGCGCAGCGCCCGCGACAGCAGCCCGTTCCACAGCGGCTCCAGGCGGCCATGGGGCTCGTTGTAGAGCTCGAACACCAGGCGCTCGCCATGGTGGGCGTAGCGGCGCGCGACCTGGCGCCAGATCGCCAGCAGGCGTTGCTCCAGCAGCGCCGGGTCGACGGCGAACTCGTTGGCATCCAGCGCGTCGCCGTCGAGCTGGCGGTAGTGGTGCATGTTCAGCAGCACCGTGGCGCCGCGCGCCAGCAACGCGTCCAGCACCGCGTCGACGCGGGCGAAGAAGGCCGGGTCCACGGTGGCCGCCGCATCGACCGAGGCGTGGTTGCTCCAGCGCACCGGCAGGCGCACGCCGCGCGTGAAGCCGCCGTCGCCGACAAGCGCGATGAAGCGCGGCTCGGCGCGCAGGCCCCAGTCGCCTTCGCGCGGCGCATCGAGCATGTTGCCGAAGTTGATGCCGCCGGCCAGCGCGGCGGCGGCGCGGCGGGCGCGCGCGGACGCGGGCTGCGGCGCGCCCTCGGGCATGGGCGGGTAGGCGTCCAGCGCGCCGGCTGGCGGCGGTGGCGCGGTGACGCTGCCGCGCGTGCCGCCGCAGGCGGCCAGCCAGGGCAGCGCGGCGGCGCTTCCGGCGGCGGCCAGCAGCCGGCGGCGCGCGGGGTGGACGGCAGGGAGGTGGATCGGCTTCATGCGGCGCGGGCGGTGGGGTCGGCGGTGGGCCGGGCGATGGCCAGGCCGTCGGCGTCGAACAGGTGCAGCCGTGCCGGGTCGGGGCACAGACCGACGGCGTCGCCGGGGGCGGGGCAGGGATCGGCCGGGTCCAGGCGCAGCGCCACCGTGCCCGCCTGCCCGTCCAGCTCGGCGTGCACGATCACGGCGTCGCCCAGGTGCTCGACGAACATCACGCGCGCCGGCAGGCCCCGGCCCGGCGCGGCCAGCGCCAGGTGCTCCGGCCGCACGCCCAGCGTGCGTGCGGCGGGGGCCGGCGCCGCCAGCGCCAGCCGCGCGCCGGCGCAGCGCAGCGCGGCGCCGTCGCCAGGCTCGCAATCGACGAGGTTCATGCGCGGCGTGCCCAGGAAGCCGGCGACGTAGCGGTTGCGCGGCTGCTCGAACAGCGCCAGCGGCGCACCCACCTGCTCGATGCGGCCGGCGTTGAACAGCGCGATGCGCTGGCCCAGCGTCATCGCCTCGACCTGGTCGTGGGTGACGTAGACCATGGTGGTGCGCAGCTCGCGGTGCAGGCGCGCCAGCTCGATGCGCATCTGCACGCGCAGCCCGGCGTCCAGGTTGGACAGCGGCTCGTCGAACAGGAACACACGCGGCCGGCGCACGATGGCGCGGCCGATGGCCACGCGCTGGCGCTGGCCGCCGGACAGTTCGCGCGGCTTGCGCGGCAGCAGCTCGGCGATGTGCAGGATCTCGGCCGCCTCGCCGACACGGCGCGTGACCTCGGCGCGCGGCGTGCCGGCCATCTTCAGCGCGAAGCCCAGGTTCTGCGCCACCGTCAGGTGCGGGTACAGCGCGTAGCTCTGGAACACCATGGCCACGCCGCGGGCGGCGGCCGGCACGCCGGCCATGTCGGCGCCGGCGATGTGCAGCGTGCCGGCGTCGTGCGGCTCCAGCCCGGCGATCAGGCGCAGCAGCGTGCTCTTGCCGCAGCCGCTGGCGCCGACGAAGACCATGAACTCGCCGGCGGCGATGTCCAGGTCGACGCCGCGCAGCACCTCGGGGCCGCCGGCATAGGCCTTGCGCAGGCCGCGCAGCCGCAGCTCAGCCATGGGCCGCTCCGCCGCGCACCTGGGCGATGGTGTCGCGGTACCAGTGTGCGCTGCGCTTGTGCGTGCGCTGCTGGGTCGCGTAGTCGACGTGGAACAGGCCGAAGCGCTTGGCGTAGCCCGAGTCCCACTCGAAGTTGTCGAGCAGGCTCCAGCAGAAGTAGCCGCGCAGGTCGACGCCGACGCGGCGCGCCTCGGCCAGGGCCTCGAGGTGGCGGCGCACGTAGTCGATGCGCGGCGCGTCGTCCACCGTGCCCTCGTGCAGCAGGTCGGCATGGGCCATGCCGTTCTCGGTGATGTAGATGGGCGGCAGCGGGTAGTCGCGCTGCAGGCCCACCAGCAGCTCGCGCAGGCCGTCGGGGTGGATCTCCCAGCCCATGTCGGTGACGCCCAGCGCGCGCGGCGGCGGCACCGGCGGTTGCGCCGCGCTGGCCCAGATGCGCGTGTAGTAGTTGATGCCCAGGAAGTCCAGCGGCGCGGCGATCAGGTCCAGGTCGCCGGCGCCCACCACCGGGCGCTGCGGCAGGCCCGGGTCCTGCGGGTAGCCGCGGCCGAACAGCGGGTCCATGTACCAGCGCACGAAGCCGGCGTAGTGGGTGGCGGCCAGCGCGCGGTCCTCGGCGCTGTCGCTGGCCGGCGTGACGCTGGAGTGGTTGAGCACGATGCCCAGCGGGCAGCGGGCGCCGTCGGCACGCATCGCCGCCAGCGCCAGGCCGTGCGACAGCAGCAGATGGTGCGACACCTGCGCCGCCAGCTGCGGGTCGCGTTGGCCGGGGGCGAACTGGCCGGTGGCATGGCCCAGCTGGGCCGTGCACCAGGGTTCGTTGTGGGTGGCCAGCGCCGCCAGCCGGTCGCCCAGCAGCGCGTGCAGGCGCTGGGCGTAGTCGGCGAAGCGCTGCGCCGTGTCGCGCGAGGCCCAGCCGCCGCGGTCCTGCAGCGCCTGCGGCAGGTCCCAGTGGTAGAGCGTGGCATGGGCCTGGATGCCGCGCTCGAGCAGGCCGTCGACGAGGCGGTCGTAGAAGGCCAGGCCGGCCTCGTTCCAGGCGCCATGCCCCAGCGGCTGCACGCGCGGCCAGGCGATCGAGAAGCGGTAGGCGTCGACGCCCAGCGAGGCGATCAGGTCCAGGTCCTCGCGCCAGCGGTGGTAGTGGTCGCAGGCCACGTCGCCGGTGTCGCCGTTGCGCACCTTGCCCGGGGTGTGGCAGAAGCGGTCCCAGATCGACTCGCCGCGGCCGTCGCTGCGCGCGGCGCCCTCGATCTGGAAGGCGGCGGTGGCCACGCCCCAGCTGAAGCCCTCGCGCAGCGCCTGCACGGCGTTGGCCGAGAGCGCGGCGGTGGGGTCGGGCGGGAAACTTGATATCGATTTCATGAATGACAAGCCAGCAGGCCTGGCGGGCGGCGCCGAACGCGCCGGTGTGGGGGAAGGGGCGGTGCAGGCGATCACTGCTTGACCGCCCCGGCGGTGAGGCCGTCGATGAGGCGCCGCGACGAGACGACGAACAGCGCCAGCAGCGGCAGCACGGCGATGGCGGCGCCGGCGCAGATGGCGCCGAAGGGCGTCTGGCCGGTGCCTTGCAACGCGCGCAGCGCCAGCGGCAGCGTGTAGCGGTCCATGTCGCGCAGCACCACCAGCGGGCCGACGAAGTTGTTCCACGAGCCGATGAAGGTGATCAGCGCCAGCGTGCCCAGCGCCGGGCCGCACAGCGGCAGCACGATGCGCCAGAAGATGGCGAACTCGCCGCAGCCGTCCAGGCGCGCCGCATCGATCAGCTCGCGCGGGATGGCGCTGGCGATGTACTGGCGCATCAGGAACACGCCGACGGCACCGCAGGCGGCCGGCACGATGAGCGCGCGCGGCTCGTTCATCCAGCCCAGCCAGCCCATGGTGAGCATGGTCGGCACCATGCCCAGGAAGGGCGGCAGCAGCAGCGTGGCCATCACGGCGCCGAACAGCCAGCGCTTGCCGGCGAAGTCCAGCAGCGCGAAGGCATGGCCGGCCAGCGTGCAGAAGAACAGGTTGGCCGCGGTGATGGCCAGCGCCACGTAGACGCTCCAGCCCAGGTTGTGCCAGAAGTAGGGCAGGCGCTCGAGCAGCACACGCAGGTTGTCGCCCAGCGCCGAGCCGAACCACAGCGGCGGCGGCACCGAGAGGATCTCGGCGTTGGTGTGGGTGGCGAAGACGAACATGAACCAGAACGGCGCCAGCATCACCAGCGCGCCGGCGGCCACCAGCGCGTGGGCCAGCAGCCGGCCCGGCGCCCCCGCGCCGCGGCGGCGCGGGACCAGCGCGGCGGGCAGCACAGGGTCCTGCGCGGCGCTCACCGGCGTGCCTCCTTGCGTTCGCCCAGCAGCCGGTTGTTGGCCCAGGTCGAGGCGACGATGAGCAGGAACAGCAGCCAGGCCACCGCCGACGCGGTGCCGAAGTCGCCCTCGGTGAAGGCGATGCGGTACATGTGCATGGCCGCGGTGCGCCCGCCCTGGTCGATGCCGCCGGTGCCGCCGGTGAGGATGAAGGGCTCCTCGAACAGCTGCAGGTTGCCGATCAGCGTCAGCGTCACGGCGAAGTACATCATCGGCTTGAGCAGCGGCACGACGACATGGACGAAGCGCTGCCACTCGCTGGCGCCGTCCATCTCGGCGGCCTCGAGCACGTCCTTGGGGATGGTCTGCAGCGCCGCCAGGTACAGCACGGTGTTCCAGCCCACGTAGCGCCAGACCACCACCGCCGAGATCATCCACTTGGTGTACTCGGGCTGGCGCCAGTCGATGGCTTCGGCCGGGAACAGCCCGCCCACCAGCGGCAGGCCGCTGCCGGCCTGCAACAGGCCGTTGACCATGCCGAAGTCCTTCGAGAACAGCGTGGTGAAGACCAGCGAGATCGCCACCGTGGAGGTGATGAACGGCAGGAAGTACAGCCCCATCACCAGGTTGCGCCAGCGGCCCAGCGTGCGGTGCAGGTACCAGGCCAGCGGCAGTGCGATCAGGTGCTGCGGCAGACCCGAGACGATGGCGATCCAGACCGTGTTCCAGATTGACAGCGAGAACCAGTCGTCGCGCAGGACCGTGTAGCTGTAGTTGTCCAGGCCCACCCAGCGCATGGCCGAGAGGCCGGCCGCCGGGTCCCAGCTGTGCAGCGACAGCGCGATCGAGAACAGCAGCGGGAACAGCCCGAACACGGCGAACAGCAGGAAGAAGGGGCTGATGAAGACATAGGGCGCCCAGCGCTGGCGCCAGGCGGCGTCGGGCTTGCGGCGGGGGGCGGTGGCGGCGACCATGCGGTGCTTCAGTGCCGGCGCACGCGCCGCTCGATGGCGGCGGCGGCGTCGGCCAACGCGGCGGGGATGGGCTTGTCGTGCTCCAGCACCTTCTCGAGCTGGGCGTTGACCATGTCGTTGGCGACGGCGTCGTAGCGGTCGGCGTCCACCGCCGGGATGCGCGCCACGGCGTCGCGCCACTGCTGGCGCGCACGCTGGCCGCCGAAGAAAGGCAGCGGCTCGGCCATGAAGGGGTCGTCGTGCGCCGCCAGCAGCGCCGGGAAGGCGTCCAGGCCGCGGAAGGCGGCCAGCTGCTGGCCGCGATCCAGGGCCAGCAGCTGCAGGAACTCCCAGGCCAGGGCCTTGTTCGGCGCCTGGCGCGGGATCGCGTAGTACGAGCCGCCCCAGGAGGCGAACTCGCCTTCGGGCAGCGGCGCCGAGCGCCACAGGCCGGCCTGCTGCGGCACGATCCAGTTCTTCAGGTGGCCGCCCAGCCAGGCGCCCATCATCTGGCTGGCCACACGGCCGCGGCGGAAGCCCTCGGCCCATTCGTTGGACCAGGCGGCGGTGCGCGCGTCGATGCCGGCGCGGCGCGCGGCGCGGGCCAGCGCGAAACCGCGCTGGAAGCGGGGCGACTCGACCAGCACGCGGCCCTGGCTGTCAAAGTGCACGCCCTCGCCGTCGCGCAGCGCGGCGCGCACATGGATGTCCTTGATGTCGCCGGCATTGGCCAGCAGGTAGGCACCGGTGCGCTCGCGCAGGCGGCGGCCGGCGGCGACGTAGTCGTCCCAGCTGCGCGTGAGCTCGGCTTCGGCCAGGCCGGCGCGCTGGAGCAGGTCGGCGCGGTAGAACAAGGCGCCGGGGCCCACGTCCACCGGCAGCGCCGCCAGCGTGCCGCGGCTGCTGTGCGCGGCGGCCAGCGCGAAGGCCGGCAGCTGCCCGGCGACGCGGTCGGCGTGATAGGGCGCGGCGCGCAGGTCCTCAAGGCCCGCCGACTCGGCGAGCCGGCCGACGATCTCGCGGTCCATGGCCATCAGGTCGGGCAGGTTGGCGCCGGCGGCCAGCGCGGTGATCATCGCGGTGGGGAAGTCGCTGTAGGCCAGCGAGGCGATGCGCACCTCCAGCCCCGGGTGACGGGCCTCGAACACCGGCTTGGCGATGCGGGCCGCACGGTCCAGATCGGGGAAGGTCGCCACGCTGAGCACGGTGTGGTGCGCCTGGCGCGTGCAGCCGGGCCCGGCCAGGGCGCCAAGCGCCAGGCCGGCCAGCAGCTCGCGTCGCGTCGGTGCGGTCACCGGCTTGTCTCCTGTGTGGTCGCCAGCACGCCCTCTGCATCTGTCAGGGCGGGCGTCTGATATCGATTTCAGAATCAGTGTCACATCGGAGCGGCCATGGGTCAAGCGAAGAACACCCGGTCTGGCGTTTACCCTGACTTCGATCCGTTGCATCCAGGAGAAACGGCGACGCAACCCGAGCGCTGGGCGGGTCCACGTGAACGCAAGGGTGTGCGGCCTGGCTGGTGAGTTCATGCTGACATCGTTATCATTCAGAGGCGCCAGGCCGAAGACTGCCTCGGCCCTGCACCCGATGTCCACCGACGACTCCCGACCGCGCACCGGCCCCACCACTTTGTTCGATGTCGCCCGCCTGGCTGGCGTGTCGCCGAGCACGGTGTCGCGCATCCTGAACGGGCGCGTGCGGGTGTCGGCCGACAAGCGGCAGGCGGTGGAAGCGGCCATCGAGCGCCTGGGCTTCCGGCCCAACCTGTCAGCGCGTGGGCTGCGCAGCGGCAGCACGCAGACCATCGGCGTGCTGACGCAGGACTTGGAGAGCGCCTACTTCACCGGCGGCACGCGAGGTGTCGAGGAAGGCCTGCAAGGCAGCGGCTTTGCGCCGTTGGTCGTTCCCGGTCACTGGAACCCCGAGGAGGAGCTGGAGCGCGCGCAGCTGCTGATTGCCCGCGGCATCGATGCCTTGATCATCCTGAGCGGCACGCTCAGTGACGCGCAGATCGCCGAACTGGCGCGCCGCCAGCCGGTGGTGGTCACCGGCCGCCAGGTGCGCGCGGACGGCGTGCAGAGCTTCCACTTCGACCAGGTCGGTGGCGGCGAACTGGCCACCCGCCACCTGATCGAACTGGGCCACCGGCAGATCGCGCACATTGCCGGCACCGCCAGCCACCCAGACGCGATCGACCGGCAAGAGGGCTTCCTGCGCGCCCACCGCGCTGCCGGGCTGCCTGTGGACCCGCGGCTGATCGTCGAGGGGGACTTTCTTGAGCGCGGCGGCGAGCGCGCCATCGAGCACCTGCTGGCCCTGCGCCTGCCCTTCAGCGCCGTGTTCTGCGCCAATGACCAGACGCTGTGGGGTGCGCGGCTGGCGCTTTGGCGGCGGGGCATCGATGTGCCCGCAGAGGTGTCGCTGATCGGCTTCGACGACCTGCCGCAGTCGGCCTACATGGCGCCGCCGGTCACCACCGTGCGCCAACCCATGCACGCCTTGGGCAGGGTGGCGGCGCAGGCGGTGTTGCGCGCGCTCGGGCGATCGACGGGTGCCGACGACGGCGAACGACTGCCCTCACTGGAACTGATCCAGCGCAACAGCGTGGTGGCAGCGGTGCCCCGCGCCTGACCATGCCGGGCGACGGCGCCGGCCCTGCGGCGACGCAGGCTGGCCCGTCTGAATGAGAAACGCCCGCACGGGGCGGGCGTTCGGGACGGACGGCTTCGGGCGCAGGGCGCCCGAAGCTTCTGTGCAGGGCTCAGGCCGCCTGGCGACGGCGGCGCGCCAGGCCGGCGCCGGCCAGGCCCAGACCGACCAGGGCCAGCGTGGCGGGCTCCGGCACACGCGGGTTGCCCGGGTTCGACGAGCCGAAGGTGATGTCGTCGAAGGCCGTCTGGTTGGCGGTGCCGCCGAAGTTGATCGACTTGGCGGTGCCGGCAAAGGCTGCGCCCACGGCGGTCCAGTTGCAGAAGCCGCCAGAGGGGTCGCCGGTGCAGTTGTCGGTGTGTTGGGCCACCAGGTTGATCGTCGCCAGCAGGTTGCCGGTGCCGTCGACGTCGTCCCACACGGTGACGGCCGCTGCCGTGGACGAGGTGTAGAAGAACGAGAAGCCGGTGGTGAAGCCCGCGGCGTAGTTCAGGATCGCATTGTTCGCGTCCAGGAAGAACATGACGGTGTCGGGCGACGGCTCGTTGGCAAAGTTGCCGCTGCCGCCGGCATCGGCGTCGATCAGGGCCAGCGTCGGGCCGCTGAAGGCGACGCCGTAGTTCGTGCCGCTGCTGCCGGCGCTGCCGGTGCCGCCGTTGTAGAAGTTCTGCACGGCTTCGAAGTCCTTCAGGCCTTCGAAGTCGAGCACCACCACTGCCGCGGATGCGCTGGCAGAAAGGGCAGCCACAGCCGCCGCGGCGAGGACTTTCTTGAACAGTTTCATCTCGGGCTCCTTGGGGTCACGTGTTGCGCGCTTGTCGCTGCCGCGGTTTGCGATCGGGCTTGGCGTCAAACGTTGACCTCACGCTGCAATTACCGGGCCATGTTGCGTTGCCTGCGGAGAAACTCAACAAAATCAATTGGTTACATGTGCCCGGCTTGTTGGTATCTGGATTCTTGCTGCAGCGCTGTCAAGAAATCCGACTCCCCCCCAAGCGCCCGAGTCGGGTGCTCAGGCGTCCGCCAGGCGTCCTGGTGCCGGCAGCAGCGCGGGGTTGGCCGCGTCGCCGGCCTGGCCACACATCAGCCGCAGTGCCCGCGACTGCAGCTGCGCTGCGTCATCGTGGTCGCCACAGCGTGTCAGCACCTCGCTGACCTGCAGGAGCAGGCGCACCTCCCAGGAAGGGTCGGCCACATGCTGCGCCAGCCTGACGACGGCAAAGGCGCGGTCACGGGCACGCTCGCGCGCCGCATGGCCGCGACCACGGCGCTGGGCCTCATGCTGGCTCGACTGGTCGGCGGCCACCTCGGCCAGCCGCGCCAGCAGGTCGGCAGTGGCGTCGGCCTGACCATGGGCATGGCGCAGCGCCCGGTCCAGACAGGTCTCGGCGCTGATCAGAGCACCCAGGCCGCGGTACACGGCGGCCAGGGCGGTCAGCGCCTGCAGCAGGCGATGGTCTTGCCGCGACAGCTCGGCGGCATCGAGATCGGCACAGGCCTGCCGCAGTGCTTCACGCTGTGCAGGGTCGGGGGCCAGGGCGAGATCCATTGCCGGTTCCTTGGTGGGACGACGTGGACCATTCTGGACAGCGTGGCCCTGTCGCGTCGCCCCGCATTCGCGGGGCCCGGGCGTGAAGACTGCGCAAGGCCGTCCCCGCGCGGACCGCGGGACGGCGGCGCAGCGCCACCGCCCGGCGGCCCCTGCGCGTTGCGCGTTTCCCGCGATGGGACCGGCCCAGTGCGCGGGCTACAGTCGGGGTCAATCCCGTGCCGCCCGGCGCGCGCACCCTTTCACCCACACCCGAGGAGCCGCCCCATGACCGTGATCCGCAAGCTCTCCCTGGCGCTGACGCTGGCGCTGCCGGTGGCTGCCGGCGCGCAGACCGTGCTGACCGTCTCCAGCTGGCTGCCGCCGGCGCACATCCTGTCCGAGACGCAGAAGGCCTGGTGCACCCAGCTGGAACAGAAGAGCGCCGGCAAGGCCCGCTGCAACATCCTGCCGCGCGGCGTCGCCGCGCCGCCGGCCACCTTCGACGCCGTGCGCAACGGCCTGGCCGACGTGTCCTACACCGTGCACGGCTACACCCCGGGCCGCTTCGCCACCACCCAGGTGGCCGAGTTTCCCTTCCTGGGCGACAACTCCGAGCCGGTGTCGGTGGCCTTCCAGCGCCTGTACGAACGTACGCCGGCGATGCAGCAGGAGCACCAGGGCGTGAAGGTGCTGGCGGTGTTCGTGCACGGGCCGGGCATCGTGTTCAACACCAAGCGGCCGATCACCAAGGTCGACGACCTGTCGGGGCTGAAGTTCCGCGTCGGTGGCGGCATGGTCAACGAGATCGCCAAGGCACTGGGCATGAACGCGACGCTGAAGCCCGCGCCCGAGAGCTACGAGCTGCTGTCCACCGGGGTCATGGACGGCACGCTGTTCCCGGCCGAGTCGGTGGAGAGCTTCAAGATCGAGAAGACCATCCGCCATGCCACGACCTTCCCCGGTGGCCTCTACAACACCAGCTTCGTGTTCATGATGAACCCGGCCACCTACGACAAGCTGCCGGCCGACGTGAAGAAGGTGGTCGACGAGATCTCCGGCGAGCACGCGGCGCGCATGTTCGGCCAGGGCTGGGACAAGGTCGACCGCCGCGGCATGGCCTTCATGCAGGCCAACGGCGTGCAGATGACCAGGGCCGACGCCGGCTTCGTCAAGGAGGTGACGGCCAAGACCGCGCCGCTGGTCGATGCCTGGGCCAAGGCCGCCGAGGCCAAGGGCATGAAGGATCCCAAGGCCGCGCTGGCGGCGCTGCGCGCCGAGATCAACAAGCTGAAGTGATGCGCCGCGCCCCTTCGGCCCACCGCCCGGGGGCGCGGTGAGGCGGCTGCTGCGCCTGCTGTGCGGCGCCCAGGCGGCGCTGGCGCTGTTCGCCATCATGGCGCTGACCCTGGTCGACGTGATCGGGCGCAAGCTGTGGTCGGCGTCGGTGCCGGGCTCGCTGGAGCTCACCGAGCTGCTGATGGTGTCGGTGATCTTCGGCGGCCTGCCGCTGGTGTCGCTGGCCGGCGAGCATGTGGTGTTCGACTCGCTGGACCGCTGGCTGCCGGCCGGCTTCAGGCGCGTGCAGCAGGCGCTGGTCGACCTGGTCTGTGCCGGTGCGCTGGGCGCGCTGGCCTGGCTGATGCTGCGCAAGGCCGGGCGCATGGCCGGCTACGGCGACATCACGGCGCAGCTGGGCATCCCGCTGCCGCCCTTCGTCGCGATGATGGGCGTGCTGTGCGCCGCCGCGGCCCTGGTGCACCTGCTGCTGGTGTGGTGGCCGGTGCAGCACCACCATGTGGGCGTCGACGACGGGCGTGAAGCCGATCGTGCCGGGGGCGCCGCATGACCGAGGCCCTGATCGGCTTCGCCGCCGTGTTCGTGCTGGCCCTGCTGCGCCTGCCGCTGGCCTTCGCGATGGGCCTGGTGGGCTTCGCCGGCCTGGGGCTGCTGCGTGGCTGGGAACCGGCCATGGCCAACGCGGCGCAGGTGGTCTACGACACCGGCTTCGCCTACACGCTGAGCGTGGTGCCGCTGTTCATCCTGATGGGCAACTTCGTCGCCCGCGCCGGGCTGGCGCACGAGCTGTTCCGCGCCGCCTACGCCTTCATCGGCCATGTGCGCGGCGGCCTGGCGCATGCCACGGTGCTGGCCTGCGCCGGCTTCGGCGCCATCTGCGGCAGCAGCATCGCCACCGCCGCGACGATGAGCAAGGTGGCCTACCCGCCGATGAAGAAGCTGGGCTATGCCGACTACCTATCGGCCGGCGTCATCGCCGCCGGCGGCACGCTGGGCATCATGATCCCGCCCAGCACCATCCTGGTCATCTACGGCATCGTCACCGAGACCCACATCGGCAAGCTGTTCGCCGCCGGCGTGCTGCCCGGGCTGCTGTGCGCCGCGCTGCTGATGGCCGGCGTGGCCTGGATCACCTGGCGCGACCCTGCCGCCGGCCCGGCCGGCGAGCGCGCCAGCTGGGGCGAGCGATGGGCGGCGCTGCGCGGCATCTGGGGCGTGCTGGTGCTGGTGCTGCTGGTGCTGGGCGGCATCTACGGCGGCTGGTTCACCGCCACCGAGGGTGCCGGCATCGGCGCCTCGGGCGCCTTCCTGTTCGCGCTGGCGCGGCGCCGGCTCAGCTGGGCCATCCTGTGGCAGGTGCTGGTGGAGAGTGCGCGCACCACGGCGATGCTGTTCAGCATCCTGATCGCGGCGATGCTGTTCTCGGGCTTCGTCAACTTCACCACCATGCCCTACGACCTGAAGACCTGGATCCTGGGCCAGGGCTTCTCGCCGCTGATGGTGGTGGGCGCGATGATGGCCATCTACGTGCTGCTGGGCACCATCATGGAAGAGCTGTCGATGGTGCTGCTGACCATCCCGGTGTTCTTCCCCATCGTCACCGGCCTGGGCTTCGACCCGCTGTGGTTCGGCGTGCTCATCGTGCTGGTGGTGCAGATCGGCCTGATCTCGCCGCCGGTGGGCATGAACCTGTTCGTGCTGAACTCGCTGCTCAAGGGCGTGCCGCTGGCGCAGATCTTCCGCGGCGTGTGGCTGTTCGTCGCCGCGCTGGTGCTGGCGCTGGTGGCGGTGCTGGAGTTCCAGCCGCTGGCGCTGTGGCTGCCCGGCCTGATGCGCTGAGTCGGCCGTGCCGACGCGCTTGACGCTGGTCAAGCCGGCCGGCGCCCCGCAGCCCAGAATGGGCTCATGGGGAGCGACGTCAATGCAGCCAGGGGCGCTGGTGAGCAGGCGGCTGCCGCGGCGTCGCCCGTGCTGCGCGCCCAGGGCCTGTGCAAGACCTACGGCAGCGGCGCGCTGCAGGTGCAGGCGCTGCGCGACGTGTCGCTGCAAGTGGCGCGCGGCGAGTTCATCGTGCTGCTGGGCGCCTCGGGCAGCGGCAAGAGCACGCTGCTGAACATCCTGGGCGGCCTGGACCTGCCCAGCCAGGGCCAGCTGTGGTTCGAGGACCAGCGCCTGGACGGCGCCGACGAGGCGGCGCTCACCGCCTACCGCCGCCGCCATGTCGGCTTCGTGTTCCAGTTCTACAACCTGATCCCCAGCCTTACGGCGCGCGAGAACGTGGCCCTGGTCACCGACATCGCCGAGCGGCCGATGGGCGTCGCCGACGCGCTGGACCGCGTGGGCCTGGGCCCGCGCGCCGACCACTTCCCGGCCCAGCTCTCGGGCGGCGAGCAGCAGCGGGTGGCCATCGCGCGGGCCATCGTCAAGCAGCCGCGGCTGCTGCTGTGCGACGAGCCCACCGGCGCGCTGGACGTGCAGACCGGGCGCCTGGTGCTGGAAGCCATCGCCGAGGTCAACCGCGACCTGGGCACGACGACGATGGTGATCACGCACAACGCCGCCATCGCCGGCATGGCCGACCGCGTGATCCAGCTGGGCGACGGCCGCATCGTCAGCGAGCAGCGCAACGTCGAGCGGCTGGCGCCTTCGGCGCTGCACTGGTAGCAGCGGGCCCGCAATGCAGGCGCTGGACCGCAAGCTGCTGCGCGACCTGCGCACGATGTGGAGCCAGGCGCTGACCATCGCGCTGGTGGTGGCCAGCGGCATCGCCGGCTTCGTCACCAACCTCTCGGCGATGGACTCGCTGGCCGCGGCGCGCGACGACTTCTACGTCCAGGGCCGATTCGCCGACGTGTTCGCCGCGCTGCGCCGTGCGCCGCGCACGCTGGAGCCGGCGCTGCGCGAGATCCCCGGCGTGGCCGACCTGCAGCTGGGCGTGGAGCAGGCGGTGCGCGTGGAACTGCCCGGCAGCACCGACCCCATCACCGGGATGCTGATCGGCGTCGATGCGCGCGAGCCGCGGCGCCTGAACCGCGTGCTGCTGCGCACCGGCGGGCCGCAGGGTGCGGCGGTGGTGGGCAGTCCCGGCGCGCCGCTGGCCGACGGCGCGCTGCCGGCCTGGGTGTCGGAGTCCTTCGCGCAGACGCATGGGCTGCGCCCCGGCAGCCGGCTGTCGGCGCTGGTCAACGGCAAGCGCCGCGCGCTGCAGGTGCAGGGCGTGGCGCTGTCGCCCGAGTACGTGTTCGCCGGGCTGTGGGGCATGCCCGACCAGCGCGGCTTCGGCGTGTTCTGGGTCGACGCCGAGGCGCTGGCCGCGGCCTTCGACATGGCCGGCGCCTTCAACCGCGTGGCGCTGCGTCTGGCGCCCGGCGCCGACGAGCGCGACGTGCTCGCCGCGCTGCAGCAGCAGCTGGCCCGCTGGGGCGCCCGCGAGGCGCATGGCCGCGACCGCCAGACCTCGCACCAGATGCTGGACAACGAGATCAAGGAGCAGCGCGTGATGGCCACGCTGCTGCCGGCGATCTTCCTCGGCGTGGCCGCCTTCCTGCTCAACGTGGTGGTCTCGCGCCTGGTGGCCACGCAGCGCGAGCAGATCGCCGCGCTGAAGGCGCTGGGCTACCGCAACGGCGAGATCGCCGCGCACTACCTGAAGCTGGTCGGGCTGATCGTCGCGCTGGGGCTGGCCCTGGGGCTGTGGTGGGGCGACGCGCTGGGCGGCGGGCTCACCGCGCTGTACGCCGAGTTCTTCCGCTTCCCGCGCTTCGAGCACCGCATCGCGCCGGGGCTGTGGTTGCTGGGCGCCGGGCTCACGGCGGCCACGGCGCTGGTCGGCACGCTGGCGGCCATCGCCGCCACGGTGCGGCTGACGCCGGCCGAGGCCATGCGCCCGCCGGCGCCGGCGCGTTACCGGCGCACGCTGGCCGAGCGGCTGGGGCTGCAAGGGCTGGCGGTGCCGCTGCGCATGATCCTGCGCCAGCTCGAGCGGCGCTGGCTGCGCAGCGCGTTGTCGGTGGGTGCGGCGGCCGCGGCGGTGGCCATCGTCGTGCTGGGCAACTTCTTCCGCGACGCCATCGAGACCATCGTCGACTCGCAGTTCAACGTCGCGCTGCGCGCCGACGCCGCGGTGTGGCTGCTCGAGGCGCAGCACGACGGCGCCCGGCACGAGCTGGCGCGCCTGCCTGGTGTGCAGCAGGTGGAGCCGCTGCGCTTCGTGCCGGTGGTGCTGGTCAACGGCCACCGCCGCGAGCGCACGCAGCTGCGCGGCTACCCCGAGGACAGCCAGCTGTACCGCGTGATCGACCTGCACAACCGCGCCGTGCCGCTCACCGGCCAGGGCCTGGTGCTGACCGACCGGCTGGCGGCCAAGCTGGCGCTGCGCCCCGGCGACCCGGTGCAGGTGGAGCTGCTGGAGGGGCGGCCGCGCACGCTGCGGCTGCAGGTCGATGCGACGCTGCCGGAGATGATGGGCCTCAACGCCTACATGGCGCGCGAGGCGCTGAACCAGGCGCTGGGCGACGGCGACCTGGCCAGCGGCTTCGCGCTGGCGATGCGCGGCGGCGACGAGGCCCGCGCGCTGCAGGCCACGCAGGCGATGCCGCGCGTGGCCGGCGCCTTCAGCAAGGCGACGATGCTGCGCAACATGCAGGACATCAGCGAGCGCAACATCCGCATCATGAGCACGGTGCTGACGCTGTTCGCCACCGTCATCGCAGTGGGTGTGGTCTACAACAACGCACGCATCGCGCTGGCCGAGCGCGCCTGGGAACTGGCCAGCCTGCGTGTGCTGGGCTTCACCCGCGCCGAGGTCTCGTCGCTGCTGCTGGGCGAGCTGGCGCTGACGCTGGCCGTGGCGCTGCCGCTGGGCATGCTGGCCGGCTGGGGCCTGGTGCATGCGCTGACGGCGCTGCTGCAGAGCGACCAGTTCCACTTCCCGGTGGTGATCCTGCCGCGCACCTACGCCTGGGCGGCGCTGTGCGTGGCCGCCGCCGGCGTGGCCAGCGCGCTGATCGTGCGCCGCCGCATCGACCGGCTCGACCTGGTGGCGGTGCTGAAGACGCGCGAGTAGCCGCGGCGGCCCGCCCGGCAAGACAGGAACACGGAACGACAGGGACCCGACGACATGCAACGCAAGACCTGGGTGATGGCGGGCGCCGCCGGCGTGGCCGCTGCCGCACTGCTGGGCTGGGCCTTCGCGCCGCGGCCGGTGGCGGTGGAGGTGGCGGCGGCGCGCGTCGCGCCTTTCGAGCAGCGGCTGGTGGAGGACGCGCGCACGCGGCTGCTGGACCGCCATGTGCTGGGCGCGCCCGCCGCCGGGCAGCTGCGGCGCGTGACGCTGCGCGAGGGTGACGCGGTGCAGGCCGGCGACGTGCTGGCGCGCATCGCCGCGCCGGTCTCGCCGCTGCTGGACGCGCGCAGCCGTGCCGAGGCCGAGGCGCGCGTGGCGGCGCTGGAGGCGGCGCTGCAGCGCGCCGGCTCGCGCGTGGCTGCGGCCCGTGTGGCCGAGGCCCAGGCCCAGGCCGAGCTGCGCCGCAGCGAGCCGTTGCAGCGCCAGGGCTTCGTCGCCGAGGCGCGGGTCGACGCCGACCGGCTGTCGCTGCAGGCGGCACGGCAGGATCTGGCCTCGGCGCAGGCCGGCGAGCTCGTGTCGCGGCACGAACTGTCCGCGGCGCGCGCCGCGCTGGCACCCGCCGGAACCGGTTCGGCCGGCACGGCCGAGACGCTGCTGCGCGCCCCGCTGGCCGGCCAGGTGCTGCGCGTGCTGCACACCGGCGGTGCGCCGGTGGCCGCGGGCACTCCGCTGGTCGAACTGGGCGACCTGAGCCGGTTGGAGGTGGTCGCGCCCATGCTCACCGCCGACGCGCTGCGCACGGTGCCCGGCGCCGCGGTGCGCATCGCGCGCTGGGGCGGGCCGGGCGCGCTGGAGGGGCGGGTGCGTCGGATCGAGCCCTCGGGTTTCACCAAGGTCTCGGCGCTGGGCGTCGAGGAGCAGCGCGTCAACGTGCTGATCGACCTCGTCACGCCGCTGGCGCAGCGCGCGGCGCTGGGCGACGGTTACCGCGTCGAGGTGCAGGTGCTGCAGCGCGCCGAGCCGCGCGCACTGCAGGTGCCGGTGTCGGCGGTGTTCCCGCGCGTGGGCGGCGAGGCCGGCGACGCGGTGTTCGTCGTCGAAGGCGGCCGGGCGCGGCTGCGGCCGGTGACGGTGGAGGCGCGCGGCGGCGGCAGCGCCTGGATCGCCGAGGGCCTGCGCGAGGGCGAGACGGTGATCGTCTACCCGCCGCCGGCGGTGGCCGACGGCGTGCGCGTCAAGGCGCGGAGCGTCTGACCGGGGTGGCGCCGGCGTCCGCGCGGCCGCGGTCGCGCCAGCGGCGCAGCACGCGCCAGCCCAGCAGCGCGCCGATGAGCGCCGCGTAGACGCCGACCTCGGCGAAGTCGTTCTTGCCGGCGCGCATCCAGAAGAAGTGCAGCAGCGCCAGGCCGGCCACGGCGTAGACGGCGCGGTGCAGCGCCTGCCAGCGCGCCGCGCCCAGCGCGCGGATGGCGCGGTTGAACGAGGTGGCGGCCAGCGGCAGCATCCCCAGCAGCGCCGCGCTGCCGACCAGGATGAAGGGGCGCTTGGCGATGTCGCGCACGATGGCGGCCCAGTCCAGCCCCATGTCCAGCCAGGCGAAGCACAGGAAGTGCAGCACGCCGTAGAAGAAGGTGAACAGGCCCAGCATGCGGCGTTGGCGCGCCAGCGCGGGCAGGCCGAGGGCCTGGCGCAGCGGCGTCACGGCCAGCGTCAGGCACAGGAAGCGCAGCGTCCAGTCGCCGGTGCCGCGGATCAGCGCCTCGGCGGGGTTGGCGCCCAGGCGGTCGAAGGCGGCGGCGTAGACCAGCCAGGCCAGCGGGCCCAGCGCCGCCACGAACAGCAAGGGCTTGGCCGCGCCATGGCGCAGCGCGGCGTCCAGGCGCTTCATCGCGCCCCGATCAGAAGAAGCGGCGCAGGTCCATGCCGGCGTACAGCGCACCCACCTGGGGCTCGTAGCCGTTGAACATCAGCGTCGGGCGCTTCTTGGCGAACAGGCCGTCCT
>VFQQ010000246.1_pt1 | contig 128395 bp, 129 predicted proteins | sample 3512341 | NCBI WGS metagenome assembly VFQQ01 (sample SAMN10412373, study PRJNA504923) | tailings metagenome | isolation source: Relicate 2 Philex TSF1 revegetated site | place: Philippines: Tuba, Benguet | collected 2017-08-29 | reverse complement strand
GCACGCACTACAAGGTGCACGGCGGCCTGCAGACGCGCCGTTCGCCGCAGGGCCACCCGGTGCTGGTACAGGCCGGTTCGTCTGGTGACGGGCAGGACCTGGCCGCCGCCAGCGCCGAGGTGGTGTTCACCGCGCAGCAGACACCCGAGGAGGCGCGCAGGTTCTACAACGGCCTCAAGGGCCAGCTGGCCGCGTACGGCCGATCGCACGATGCGCTGAAGATCCTGCCCGGCATCTCGCCCTTCGTGGGCCGCACACAGCAGGAAGCGCAGGACAAGTTCGAGCAGCTGCAGTCGCTGATCGACCCGGTGCTTGGCGTCGGCCTGCTCTCCACCTTCCTCGGCAACGTGGACCTCTCGGGCTATTCGGTGGACGACCCGTTCCCGCAGGACCTGCCGGTGACCGAGGGCTGGAAGAGCCGCCAGGAACTGTTCGCCGGCCTCGCGCGGCGCGAAGGCCTGACGATCCGCCAGCTCTACGAACGCGTGGCCGGCGCGCGCGGCCACTGGACGGTGGTGGGCACGCCCGAGTCCATCGCCGACCAGCTCGAACACTGGTTCACCACCGGTGCGGCCGACGGCTTCAACGTGCTCGCGCCCACGCTGCCGCACGGCCTGAAGGATTTCACCCAGCTCGTGGTGCCCGAACTGCAGCGGCGCGGCCTGTTCCGCACCGAATACACCGGCCGCACGCTGCGCGAGCACCTGGGCCTGCCACGGCCCGCGCACCCGGCCGCCGCCGCAAGGCTTGCCGCACGCGAACCCCTACCCGCCTGAATTTCCCAACACAAGGAGCCTTCATGTCGAACAACGCGCAGAAAGACTGGCAATTCGAAACCCGCTCGGTGCACGCCGGCTACAGGCCAGACCCCACCACCAAGGCGGTGGCCGTGCCGATCTACCAGACCGCCGCCTACGCGTTCGACAACGCGCAGCACGGCGCCGACCTGTTCGACCTGAAGGTACCCGGGAACATCTACACGCGCATCATGAACCCGACGCAGGACGTGCTGGAGCAGCGCATCGCGTCGCTCGAGGGCGGCATTGCCGCGCTGGCGCTGGCGTCGGGCCAGGCCGCCGTGACCTACGCGATCCAGACCATCACCGAGGCGGGCGACAACATCGTCTCCAGCACCGCGCTGTATGGCGGTACCTACAACCTGTTCGCGCACACGCTGCCGCAGTTCGGCATCACCACCCGCTTCGCGGACCACCGCGACCCGGCCAGCTTCGAACCGCTGATCGACGCACGCACCAAGGCGATCTTTGTCGAGTCCATCGGCAACCCGCAGGGCAACATCACCGACATCGCGGCCATCGCCGCCATTGCGCACAGGCACGGCGTGCCGCTGATCGTGGACAACACCGTGGCCACGCCCTGGCTGCTGCGCCCGATCGAACACGGCGCCGACATCGTGGTGCAGTCGCTCACCAAGTACCTGGGCGGCCATGGCACCAGCATCGGTGGCGCCATCATCGATTCCGGCAAATTTCCCTGGGCCGAACACAAGGCGCGCTTCAAGCGCCTGAACGAACCCGACCCGAGCTACCACGGCGTGGTCTACACCGAGGCGCTCGGCCCGGCGGCCTACATCGGCCGTGCGCGCGTGGTGCCGCTGCGCAACACCGGCGCGGCCATCTCGCCGTTCAACGCCTTCCTCATCCTGCAGGGCATTGAAACGCTCTCGCTGCGGCTGGACCGCATCAACACCAACACGCTGCGCGTGGCCAAGCACCTGGAGAAACACGCCAGGGTGAGCTGGGTGAACTACGCCGGCCTGCCCAGCCACCCCGACCACGCGCTCGCGCTGAAGTACCTGGGCGGCCACGCCTCGGGCCTGCTCACTTTCGGCGTGAAGTCCGCCGCCGGCGAAGGCCGCGCGGCCGGTGCGCGCTTCCTCGATGCGCTGCAGCTCTTCACCCGCCTCGTGAACATCGGCGACGCGAAATCGCTCGCCACCCACCCGGCGTCCACCACACACCGCCAGCTCTCGCCTGAGGAGCTGAAGAAGTCGGGCGTGCCGGAAGACGCGGTGCGCCTGTCCATCGGCATCGAGCACATCGACGACCTGCTCGCCGACCTCGACCAGGCCCTGGCCGCCGTCTGACCTCTTTTTCAACAACAGGAGACCCCACGATGAAACGAACCCTCGGCCTGGTGGCCGCCACGCTCGCACTGCTGTGCGGCACCGCGCAGGCCCAGACCGCACCCGATGTGCAGACCCGCGCCTGGGCCGCTTCCTGCGCCGCGTGCCACGGCACCGGCGGCAAGAGCAACAGCGCCATTCCTTCCATCAACGGGCAGGACAAGCAGGTGCTGCTGACCAAGCTGCTGGCCTACAAGCGCGACCAGCTGCCTGCCACGGTGATGCACCAGCACGCCAAGGGCTACAGCGATGCCGAGCTCGACCGCCTGGCCGACCACTTCTCCCGCCAACCGAAATAACAACGAGGAGCACCACCCCATGACCATCCAACTCAACCGCCGGCACCTGCTGGCCGCCGCGGGCGGCGCCGCTGCCGCGCTGGCCCTGCCCGGCTGCGCCTCCGTGTCCTCCGCGCCCAAGGCGCGCGTCGTCGTCATCGGCGGCGGCTTCGGTGGCGCCACCGAAGCCAAGTACATCCGCCTGTGGGCACCGGAAATCGAAGTGGTGCTGGTGGAACGCGAGGCCGCGTTCGTCTCCTGCCCACTGAGCAACCTCGTGCTCGGCGGCAGCGAGAAGATCGAGAACATCACCACCGGCTACGACGCGCTGCAGAAGAAGCACGGCGTGCGCGTGGTGCGCGACGAGGCCACCGCCATCGACGCGGCAAAAAAGGAAGTGCGCCTGGCGCGCGGCGACACGCTGAAGTACGACCGCCTCATCGTCTCGCCCGGCGTTGATTTCCAGTACGACCAGCTGCCCGGCCTTCAGACGGCCGATGCGCAGGCCCGCGTGCTGCACGCCTGGAAAGCCGGCCCGCAGACCGTGGCCCTGCGCAAGCAGCTTGAAGCCCTGCCCGATGGCGGCGTGTACGCGCTGCACATCCCCAAGGCACCGTACCGCTGCCCGCCCGGCCCGTACGAGCGCGCCGCGCAGGTGGCTTTCTATTTCAAGAACCACAAGCCACGCAGCAAGGTGCTGGTGCTCGACGCCAACCCGGACATCACCTCCAAGAAGGGGCTTTTCCTGAAGGCCTGGAACGAGCTGTACCCCGGCATCGTGGAATACAAGCCCAACAGCGAAGTGGTGCGCGTGGACGCAGCGAACAACACGATCGAACTGCAGTTCGAGACCGTGCGCGCGGGCGTGCTCAACGTGGTGCCGCCGCAGCAGGCCGGCCGCATCGCGCAGACCGCCGGGCTCATCACCGCCAACAACAAGTGGTGCGGCGTGAACTTCCAGACCTTCGAATCCACCGTGGCTCCTGGCATCCACGTGCTGGGCGATGCGACGCTGTCGGCGCCGGGCATGCCCAAGTCCGGCTTCATGGCCAACAACCACGCCAAGGTGGCGGCCGATGCGGTGATCGCGCTCATCCAGGGCCGCCCGGTCAACCCGGACCCGATCATCGCCAACACCTGCTACAGCTTCGTGAGCGACACCGACGTGGTGCACGTCGCGTCGGTGCACAAGTGGAACGCCGACCAGAAAACGCTGGTGCCGGTGGCTGGCTCAGGGGGACTCACGCCCACCGCCAATGCGCTGGAAGGGCAGTACGCGAAGTCGTGGGCCAGGAACATCTGGGCCGACGCGCTTCTATGAAACACCCCCGCCGCGCTCCGCGCGCGGCGGGTTGCCAACCGGAAACACATCATGAACTTCCAGCAACTCCGATCGGTGCGTGAGACGGCGCGCAACGGCTTCAACCTCACCGAGGTCGCGGCCATGCTCTATACCTCGCAACCCGGCGTGAGCCGCCAGATCCGCGAGCTGGAGGAAGAGCTGGGCGTCACCATCTTCGCCCGCGCCGGCAAGCGCCTCACCGGCCTCACCGCCCCGGGCCAGACGCTGCTGCCCATCGTCGAACGCCTGCTGCAGGAAGCCGACAACCTCAAGCAGGCCGGCAAGGAATTCGTCTCGCGCCTGGAAGGCGGCCTGTCCATCGCCGCCACCCATTCGCAGGCCCGCTACGCCCTGCCCCACGCCGTGCGCGATTTCCGCGCGCTGTTCCCGCAGGTCACGCTCAACCTGCACCAGGGCTCGCCCAAGCAGGTGGCCGAAATGCTCATCGCCGGCGAAGCCGACATCGGCATTGCCACCGAAGCGCTGGCCACCTACCCGCAGCTGGTCACACTGCCCTGCTACCGCTGGACGCACAGCATCGTGGTGCCCCACGGCCACCCGCTGCTGCGGGTGGAAGGCCCGCTCACGCTGCGGCAGCTGGCAGAACATCCCATCATCACGTACGACCAGGGCTACACCGGGCGCTCGCACATCGACAGCGCGTTCGACAAGCAGGGCCTGCAACCCAACGTGGTGATCACCGCGATGGACGCCGACGTGATCAAGACCTACGTGGAACTCGGCATGGGCGTGGGCATCGTCGCCAGCATCGCGGTGGACCCGGAACGCGACCGGCACCTGCAGGCGCTGGACGCACGCCACCTCTTCGAGATCAACGTGACCCGCCTCGCCGTGCGCCGCGGCACCTGGCTGCGCGGCTATGCGTACAGCTTCATCGAGAACTTCGCGCCGGGCCTGTCGCGCCAAGTGGTGGAAGAGGCGCTGAACGACGAGATCGTGACGGTGTGACGCGGGTCGCCTGACGCTACTCCGTCGATTTCCGACGGGGCTTTTGCGTGGCGCGACAGGCTTCCATCAACATATGTTCGAACGCCTGCGCCGCTGGCGACAGGCTGCGCCCTCGCCGGCGGATCACCCCGATGGTGCGGTGCACGGGGGCGTCGATCGGAATGCCCACGATCGTGTCGGACGGACGGGGCAAGGCGAGTTGAGGCACCACCGCCACGCCCAGCCCCCGGTCCACAAAGCCGATCAGTGTCGAGGCGTGGCGAAACTCGCAGATCGGCCGTGGAAGGTCGGCCACATCCGCCAGGGCCTGGTCGATCAGCACCCGGTTGCGGCTGGCGTGCGACACCAGGCCATAGGGGTACTTCACCACCTCGTCCCACCGCACCGATCGCCGCTTGGCCAACGGGTGGTCCACCCGGCAGGCCAGCATGAAGCGGTCGTTGAGCATCGGTGTGAACTCCACTTCCGGGTCCTGCATGCCGACGTAATTCAGCGCGATCTCGGCCTCTCCGCTCTTCACGCAGGCGAGCACTTCGTCGGCGCCCTCTTCCATGACCCGCACCATCACGTGCGGGTGCTCCCTGCGGAACTGTTCGATCACGCCCAGCAGGAAATGTGACACCGCCAGGAACACGCAGCCCACGGTCACGTCGCCGACCTCGAGGTGGGCGACGTCACCGAGATCGACCACCGAATGGTCGAGATCGGCAATGACGTTGCGGACTTTCCCGAGAAAACGCTGACCCAGGGGGGTGAGCTCCACGCTGCGCGTCGTGCGGTCGAACAGGCGCACGTCGAGCACCCGTTCCAGGTTGGCGATGCGCCGCGACAGCGCCGGCTGCGAGAGGTGCAACAACGCGGCCGCGGCGGCGAAGCTCTGCAGTTCCCCCACGGTGACGAAGGCGCGCAGGTCGGCCAGTGACGGTTTGATCGTGCGTTTGGTGGCCATTCGATTGTTCAGCAAATTGCATGAAGTGATCTGAAAGATGCAATTTACAACACAACAGGCCACTGTCACCATGCGCCCACAAAACACACGGAGACAACCCATCCCTTGCGAGAACGGCCCGCGCCCAGCGCCCGGGCTCCGTCCGCCATGACCCGGTCACCACCCATGCCACATATCCCCGCTTCCTCCGCCCTGCAACGCTTTCGCGTGATCGACCTCACCCAGGTTCGCGCCGGTCCCACCGCCTGCCGCCAGCTTGCCGACTGGGGCGCCGACGTGGTCCAGGTGCAGATGCCCGAGAGCATGCGCGGGGACGACACCCTCGGCGGCCAGGACGGCTCCGACTACCAGTACACCCACCGCAACAAGCGCTCGATCACGCTCAACCTGAAAACCGACGAAGGCATTGCCACGCTCAAACGGCTGATCGACACGGCCGACGTGGTGATCGAGAACTTCCGCCCCGACGTGAAATTCCGGCTGGGCATCGACTACGAGTCCCTCGCCGCCACCAACCCGGGCCTGGTGTACGCCAGCATCTCGGGCTTCGGCCAGAGCGGGCCGCTGGCGTCGCGCCCCGGCTTCGACCAGATCGCCCAGGGCATGAGCGGCCTGATGTCGGTCACGGGGCAACCAGGTGAAAGCCCGATGCGCGTGGGCATTCCGGTCGGCGACCTGTGCGCGGGCATCTTCGCCGCGCAGGGCGTGCTGGTGGCGCTGCTGGAGCGCGAGACCTCGGGCAAGGGCCAGTGGCTGCACACCTCGCTGCTCGAGTCCATGGTCTACATGATGGATTTCCAGACCTCGCGCTACCTGATCGACGGCGACATCGCCACGCAGGCCGGCAACTTCCACCCGACCAGCATCCCGACCGGGGTCTACAAGGCACGCGACGGCTACATGAACATCGCCGTGTTCGGCTCGAAGATCTGGGAGCGCTTCTGCCACATCCTCGGCGCGCCCGAATGGATCACCGACGAGCGCTACCGCGACAAACCCTCGCGCTCGACCAACCGCGAGACGCTCAACGCCGAGATCAACCGGCGCCTGGCCGAACACGACCGCGCCCACTGGATCGAACGCCTGAACGATGGCGGCGTGGCCTGCGGCCTCATCAGCAACATGCGCGAAGCGCTGGAGGAACCGCAGCTGCAGCACCTGGGCATGGTGAAGGAAGTGGTCTCGCCGTGGCAAGGGCCGCAGCGCATGGTCGGCCAGCCGGTGCAACTGGAGCGCACGCCCAGCACCATCGCGCGCTCGGCCCCTCGCCGCGGTGAACACACCGAAGAAATCCTCGGCGAACTCGGCCTTGTGGCCGAGGACTTCGCCCGCATGAAAGCCGCTGGAGTCTATTGATGAGCGAACCCGTCTACACCTCGACCACCGAGCGCGTGCAAACCTGGCTGGACGAGCGCACGCTGCACATCCGCTTCAACAACCCGGCACGCCACAACGCGCTGTCGGTCGACATGTGGGAGGCCGTGCTGCCGCTGCTCGATCTGGCCAGGGACGACGACCGCGTGCGCCTGGTGGTGTTCTCGGGCGCGGGTGAAAAGGCCTTCGTTTCGGGCGCCGACATCTCCCAGTTCGAGGACATGCGCGCCGCCCGCGAGGCGGTTGCCTACTACGAGAAGATGGCCGAGGCCACCTTGATGGGCATCCACGACTTTCCCAAGCCGACGCTGGCCTGCATTCGCGGCTACTGCATCGGCGGCGGCGTGAACGTGGCGATCAGCTGCGACATCCGGATCGCCGCGACCGACTCGGTCTTCTCCATCCCGGCGGGCCGCCTGGGTCTGGGCTACCGCTACTCGGCAATGAAGAACCTCGTGGACCTGATCGGGCCCGGCGCCGCCAAGGACCTGTTCTTCACCGCCCGCCGCATCGACTCCGCCGAGGCCCGGGCGCTCGGTCTGGTCTCGCGCACCTGCGAGCCCGACGAGCTTCCCCGGCTGCTTGCCGAGTACACCGCCACGATTTCCGACAACGCCCCCCTGACGGTCATGGCCGGCAAGGCGATCACGCGCGAAATCCTCAAGCCCTCGCCGGATCTGGACCACGAGCTGTGCGCGTCGCTCATTCGCGGCTGCTTCGAGAGTGCCGATTACACCGAAGGCCGCACCGCCTTCATGCAGAAGCGCAAGCCGGTGTTCACCGGCCGCTGAGTCTCAAGGAACCACACCATGCAGTCCTACTGGATGCAGATGACCGAGACCGACTCGGTGATCGAATTGCGCGACACCCCGACGCCCGAACCCGGCCCACGCCAGTTGCTGGTGCGCATGCGCGCCGCAGGGCTCAACCGCGGCGAGTTCCTGCTCGGAGGGCTGCACGGCAAACCCGGCAGCTGGAAAGCCATCGGTGGCGAAGGCGCGGGCGAGGTCGTGCGCGTCGGCAGCGAGGTGACCGGCTTCAAGCCGGGCGACCGCGTGATGGGCCGCTGCCCCGGCGCGTTCTCCGAGTACGCGCTGATGGAAGCCATTGAAGCCATGCCGACTCCCGCAGGCCTTGGGGATGAACAGGCCGCCAGCGTTCCGATGGCCTTCCTGGTGGCCTTCGACATGCTGGTGCTGCAGGGCCGGCTGAAAGCGGGCGAGTGGATGCTGGTCAACGGCGTGTCGTCCGGCGTGGGGGTTGCGTCGCTGCAGCTGGCCAAGGCGCTGGACGCCCGGGTGATCGGCACCTCGGGGTCGGCCGACAAGCTGGCCGACCTGAAGCCGCTCGGGCTCGACGTGGGCCTGTGCACGCGCGGTGCCGACTTCGCACCCGCCGTGATGGCCGCCACCGACCAGCGCGGTGCCGACCTCGTGATCAACACCGTGGGCGGAACCGTGTTCGCCGAGAACGTGCGTGCGCTCGCGTTCGAAGGCCGTCTGGCGACCGTGGGCTACGTCGATGGCGTGGTGCACGCCGATCTCGACCTCGAGGCCCTGCACGCCAAGCGCCTCACGCTGTTCGGCGTCTCGAACAAGTTGCGCACCAAGGAGCAGCGTGCTGCCGCCGTGCCCCGCTTCGTGGCCGAGGTGATGCCCCTGATCGCCGCTGGCCGCATCCAGCCCCGCATCGATCGGGTGATGGACTTCAGGCAACTCGAAGCCGCCAAGGCGCACATGGAAGCCGGCGCGCACCTTGGAAAGATCGTTCTGCGAATACCTGGCCACGTTTGATTCACCACCCGAAAGAGGAGACACGCAATGAAAAGCAGGATTCTGATAACCGCCTTGACCCTGGGCACCCTGGCTTCGCAGGCCTGGGCCCAGCCCGCGCCCTACCCGAACAAGCCGATCCGCATCGTGATCGGGTTCGCACCCGGTGGGGCGGCCGACTATGTGGCCCGCTCCATGAGCGAAGCCTTCAGCAAGGCGCTCGGGCAGACCGTGATCGTGGAAAACAAGCCGGGCAACGGTTCGAGCATTGCCGCCGAAATCGTGGCCAAGGCGCCCGCCGATGGCTACACGCTGATGATCGCGAGCCCCAGCGCGATTTCGGTGAACCCTTCGCTCAACCCGAAGCTCACCTACAAGCCCAGCGACTTCATCCCCGTCACCAAGATGACGACCTCGCCGCTGGTGCTGGCGGTCAATCCCTCGAGCAGCATCCGCTCGGTGTCCGACCTGATCGCCGCCGCGAAGAAGGACCCCGGGAAGCTGAACTACTCCACCTCGGGCAACGGCTCCGCACCGCACCTGGGTGCGGCACTTTTCAGCCTGCTGACCAACACGCAGATGACGCACGTGCCGTACCGTGGTGGCTCCTTTGCGATCACCTCGGTGATGGCTGGTGAAACGCAGCTGACGTTCGGCACATCCCCGTCGGTGCTGCCGCAGGCGAGCGCGGGCAAGCTGCGGGCGCTCGCCGTCAGCACGCGCGAACGCTCGGTGCTGGTGCCCGATCTTCCCGGCATGCGCGAGGCCGGCCTGCCTGAATACAACATCGAGTTCTGGTACGGCATGTTCCTTCCTGTGGGCACACCACCCGCCGTGGTGAAGGCGGTCTACGACGGTGTGCGCACCGCCATGCAACAGCCATCGGTCAAGGCCGCGCTGGAACGGGAAGGCACCGAGGTGTCGTTGTCGTCAACGCCCGAACAGTTCGCGAGCTTCCTCGCGGAAGACAGCAAGTTCTGGGTGAACCTGGTCAAGACCGCCAATGTGAAGGTCGATTGACATGCGCCCCGCTGCCCTGTCCCGTCGAGCGCCGTGTGCGGCAGGCACGCTGACATTCATCGGATCGTGACGGTGTGATTCGGGCAGTGGCGCCCGGGCCCGCCGGGACGCGACGCGCATTGACTATGATCCGCCGCACGGTCGAGGCCACTGCGCCCGGCCGGATCCAAAGTCAGGTCGCAAGACGGCCCGCCTCGCCCCCTCACTCTCCGGAGACTTGAATGAATCTGCGCCTTGTCATCGCTGCAACGGCACTCGTCGCCCTGTCGGGCTGCGCCATCACGCAGGATGTCACCCCTTCACCGATCGATCAGCGCGCCCAGGAACTCTGCCTTGTGCGCAACAGCGAAGTGGTTCAGGACGAGTTTCACGACGTCTACGCCCGCGTTCTCGAGAAGAAGGGATTCAAGGTCCGCAGCCTCCCGGACAAGTCGCCTTCCACCGCCTGTCCCCTGGTGGCGACTTACGAAGCGATCTACCGGTGGGATCTTGCCATTTACCTGGCTCGCGCCGATCTCCGCATCTGGGCGGATGGCCGAGAGGCGGGGCGCGCGGTGTATGACTCGCTGTCGGGCGGTGGCAACATGAACAAGTTCATCCGGACCGAGCCCAAGCTCACCGAACTGGTGGATCAGCTCTTCCCGAAGCTGAAGGCCCACCTGCGCTTGCACCCGCTGACGGCAGCGCGGGCAACCTGAGCCTCAACGCGACATCTTCTCCGCCTTCCACACCTCGGCGAAGGCATCACAGAACGCCGCCTGGATCAGCGAGGGTGGGCTGTAGCGGTTGCGAAGCACCGCGACTGGCAGGCGTTCACGGGTCTGGAAGGGCTTCACCGTGAGGCGGCTGAAGGTGGCGCCGGCGACGGCCAGGCGGTCCACCACCGCCACACCACCACCGGCCTGTGCCTGCCAGCATGCCGACGTGGCCGAGCGAACGAGCGTGTGAATGTTCAGGCTGGCGCTCTCGCGTCCATAGGCGCGCCGCAGCGCCTGGCCATACGGCGTGTCGGCCGGTGAGCTGACCACACGCTCCCCCACCAGATCGGCCGGTGCCACCGTCCGCTTGCTGGCAAGTCGATGGTCCGGCGGCATGACGCAGGCAAAGCCGCATTCGTAGGTGGCCACCGGCATCAGGTTGGGGTGCTCGTTGGGCAGCAGCGCCACGCCCACGTCGGCCGAGCGGTCGAGCAAGGCGTCCACCAGGATGGGCGCAATGAGAATTTCCATGCGCGTCTGCAGCCCCGGAAATCGCACGGACAACCCGGCAAGCGCTCTCGGGACGAGGTAGGGAGCGAGACTTGCCGAAACGGCGACGGTCAGGCTTCCACTGCGCGGCGAGGCCAGCGCGAGCGAGACATCGCGGACCCGTTCGACGCCACGCCACAGCGCATCGATCTCTGCATGCAGGGCCTGCGCCTCGGCGGTCGGCACCAGCCGCCCCTTGACCCGGACGAACAGCGCGAACGCCAGATGGCGCTGGGCCTGCGCCAGCATCTTGCTCACCGCAGGCTGCGAGATGTGCAGCAACTCGGCCGCACCCACCACACCGCCCGTGAGCATGACGGCACGAAACACTTCCATCTGACGCAGGTTCATGGCGGAGAACATAACCGATAGTTAAGTGTCATCCAACTCTTTTCATTTGACGCTCCCCGGGGTGAAAAGCACCATCGACGCAAGAGACCACCACGGTCCAAACCCTGGAGACATCGCCATGCAGAATGCCTTTTCCCTCACCCGGCGCCAGACCGTCATGGCCGCGCTGGCCAGCGTCGCCGTGCCCGCCTGGGCGCAGGGGACCCGATACCCGAACCGCACCGTGCGCATCGTGCTGCCACAGCCCCCGGGCGGTGCGGCCGACCGGCTGGCACGGATGGTGGGTGAGCGGCTGGAGGCGCACTGGAAGCAAAGTGTCATCATCGAAAACAAGCCGGGCGGCGGCGTGGTCATCGGCACGCAGACCGTTGCCCGTTCCGCGCCGGACGGCTACACCATCGGCCTGCTGGGGAGTTCGCTGAGCATCAACGCGGTGCAGCGGAAAGACCTGCCGTACAAGATCGAGGACCTGACGCCCATCGCCCGCGCGGGCTACTACACCGTGGCCCTCGTCGCCTCGGCGAAGTTCCCCGCCAACGACATCAAGTCGCTGATTGAATACGCGAAGTCGCAACCCGCTGACAGCATCTCCTTCGGCTCCAACGGCATCGGCACCTCGGCGCACGTGGCGGGCGAGATGCTCAACCACATGGGCGGCATCCAGCTGCAACACGTGCCCTACAACGGGGCCGCCAAGATGTACACCGACATCGCCGGTGGCGTGCTGCCCATGGGGTTCTCCGTGGTCAGCTCGGCGGAGAACTTCATCAACGCGGGACAGATGAAGGTGCTCGGCGTCACGAGCCTGCAGCGCAGTCCGATGTACCCGCAATGGCCCACCATCGCCGACACCCTGCCCGGCTTCGAAGCCATCAACTGGGCCGGGTTCTGCGGCCCGGCCGGCATGCCGCGTGACATCACGCAGCAGATCGGCCAGGACCTGGCCACCGTGCTCAAGGCACCCGATGTCGCCAAGTCACTGCAGGCCTCGGGCTTCGAACTTGCCACCCAGGGCCCCGCCGAATTCGGCGAATTCATTCAGAGCGAAATCAAGCGTTTCGCTCAAGTCACCAAACCATTGCCTGGACAGAAGTGAGCCATTCCGTGAGTTCCACCTACCAACTCTCCCGCACCATTCCGTCCGACGAACCCTACGACCTCGTCGTCGCGGGAGGTGGTCCGGCCGGAACGGCCACCGCCGTCTGTGCGGCCCGTCTCGGTCTGAAGGTGCTGCTGGCCGAGGCCACGGGCTGTCTGGGCGGCATGGGCACCAGCGGGCTGGTGGCGTCGTTCGGCCCCGTCTCGGACGGTGAGCGCATGCTGGTGGGTGGCTTCATGAAGGAGCTGCTCGGCACCATGTGGGAGCAGGACGCCTTTGCGCCGCAGGTGACGCAGGAGTATCTGAACCGGCAGTTGAATCGCTGGGTGCCGTTCAAACCCGAGCACCTCAAGCGGATCCTGGACGACTTCGCGGTGCAGGCCGGGGTCGAGGTCCGCTTCTTCACGCGCGTGGTGGAAGCCGATGTCGACGGCCGCCGGCTCAACGGCGTGGTCGTGAGCAACGTCGAAGGGCTTCGCTACGTCCCAGCGAAGACCTTCGTGGACGCGACAGGCGACGCGGCACTGGCCACGCTGGCCGGTGCGGAATGCAAGGTCGTCCTGCGCGACACCGAAACCGTGGCGCCGAGCACGCTGTGCTCCATGCTGGCTGGCATGAACTGGAACGACCCGGCCTATGAAGGCAACGGGCTCGACACCATCAAGGCCCGTGTGCGCAGCGAATGGGTTCCCAAGGCCATCGAGGACGGCTTCTTCACGCAGGAAGATCGCTTCTTCCCGGGCATGAACCGTGTCGGCCCGCAGGGCGCCACGCTCAACGCGGGTCACGTCTTCAACCTGAATCCGCTGTCGATCAGAAGCCTGTCGGACGGCATGGTGCTGGGTCGCAAGCTGGCGGTCGAGTACACCGAGTTCTACCGCCAGTACGTTCCCGGCTGCGAGCAGGTGGAGCTGCTCGGCACCGCGCCGTCGATGGGGGTTCGCGACTCGCGCCGCATCGTGGGGGAGTTCGAACTCGGCATCGACGACTTCCTGGCACGCCGTCAGTTCTCTGACCAGGTCGCGGTCTACAACCGCCCGACCGATGTGCACCCCAGCGACACCAGCAGGAAGGAGTACGAGCGCTTCCTCAAGGACTTCCATGGCAAGGACAACCTGGGCCATGGCGAGTGCGTGGGCATCCCGTACAGCATTCTGGTGCCGCGTGGCTGGGAGAACCTGTGGGTGGCCGGCCGCTGCCATTCGAGCGAGACCAAGGTGCATGGCTCCATACGTGCCCAGTCTGCCGCGTACATGATGGGCCAGGCCGTGGGCACGGCGGCCGCCCAGTCCATCCGGACGGGCCAACCTGCCAACGACCTCGACACCCGCGACCTCGTGGGAACCCTGCGCGAAGCCGGCGCCTTCCTCCCCCAGAAAGAACTCGCACGCGACATGACCCGCGCGTGAGCCTGCCAAGACCTTCCATGTTCACGATCAACTCGCACCCGACCGGCCGCCACTTCCTGCAGATTCCGGGCCCGAGCCCGGTGCCAGACCGCGTGCTCCGCGCCATGAGCCTGCCCACCATCGACCACCGCGGCCCGGAGTTCGGCGCCCTGGGGCGCAAGGTGCTGCTGGGCATGCGCGAGATCTTCCAGACGAAGCAGCCGGTGGTCATCTATCCCGCGTCCGGCACGGGCGCATGGGAAGCGGCACTGGTGAACACACTCAGCCCGGGCGATGACGTGCTGATGTACGAGACGGGGCACTTCGCCGCCCTGTGGGCCCGGCTGGCCGAGCGCCTCGGCCTGAAGCCGGAAATCCTGACGCTGAAGGCCAGCGATCCGGTGTTGCCGAATGCAGCGGGCTGGCGCAGGGGCGTTCAGGCAGAGTTGATCGAAGAACGGCTGCGCCACGACGACGCACACCGCATCAAGGCGGTCTGCGTCGTGCACAACGAAACCTCCACGGGCGTGACCTCGGACATCGCCGCCGTCCGCCGCGCGATCGACGCGGCACAACATCCGGCCCTGCTCCTGGTCGACAGCATCTCCGGGCTCGCCAGCGCCGACTACCGCCACGACGAGTGGGGCGTCGACGTCACGGTGAGCGGATCGCAGAAGGGCTTGATGCTGCCGCCGGGCATGAGCTTTAACGCACTGTCCCGCCGCGCACTGGAAGCCTCGAAGACAGCCAGATTGCCGCGCTCCTTCTGGGCGTGGGACGAGATCGTGGAGATGAACCAGACCGGGTACTGGCCCTACACGCCCAACACCAACCTGCTCTATGGCCTTTCCGAGGCCCTGGACATGTTGCTGGGCGAGGGCTTGCCGAACGTGTTCGCGCGCCACCAGCGCTGGGCGAAAGGCGTTCGCTCTGCCGTCGAGGCATGGGGCCTGCCCATTCAATGCGCCGACCCCGCGGTGTACTCACCCATCCTCACCGGCGTGATCACCCCGGAAGGCGTGGACGCCGACCAGGTGCGCCGCCTGATCCACGAGCGGTTCGACCTGTCGCTGGGCACAGGCCTGGGCAAGCTCAAGGGCCGCATGTTCCGCATGGGCCACCTGGGCGACAGCAACGACCTCACGCTGGTGGCGATGGTGGCCGGCGTGGAGATGGGGTTGAAGCTGGCCGGCGTTCCGATGGCAGGCAGCGGGGTGCAGGCCATCATGTCGCAGTTTGAGCGGAGCCAGGCGCTCGCTAACATGCTCTCCCTGAGCACAGAAAGACCATCAACAACAGGGAAGCCGCATGGAAGTTGAAACACAAGACCGACTCGACGCCTGGTATGACGGGAGCGCGATCTGCGTCATTGCCAAGGGATCTCATGGAGACCCTCTGGATCTCTCCGATGAGGAGGTGGAAGCTTTCATTGCCAAACTTCAGGAATGCCTGGTGGCCTCAAGAGAATGAAACGCGAACCCGAGCACCACTGGTACGACCGCTGGGGCATCCCATACCGCTCTCAATCGTCCTCGCGCGCGGCGTCGCAGTACACGTCAAACCACACGGCGATCTTCCTCTCACCCAGAAATTGCAGCAGCGCGGGTTGCAGGGAGAAGTCCCCATTCCACCCGGTCAGATCCAACCCGAGGGAGAGGCGCAACGTGCATTTTTCAAAGACGGGCCGCCAGACCTCCAGATCTGTCGGCAGCGGCGCAAGCAGTTCCTCCACCGCCGCCTCGACATCCCATTCATCCGTCTGGTGCCTCTTGCGCTGAAGTTTCCAACTGCCGCGCTGAGGAAGAAAACTCCCCGGTGTTCCGTCATCACCCAGAACGGGAACGCCCTTGGTCTTGCTGCTCGTCGGCTCGACTCCAAAGATCCGCGAGATGTCCTCGGGTTTCAGATCTTCTGCGGACACGGTCAGTGCGACGGAGAACCAGCCGAGCGGTTGAGTCAGCGAAACCGTGCCGGCGGGGGCGTCGCTTGGAGGCGTGGGTGGTGGTAGTTTCATATGGGAGATCGTGGGGTGATCGAGCCACTGTCTAAAGCGCAATGACTTTCACGCTGCATCCGTACTCATCGGAAAGCAGCTTCGCAAACTCGATGGCATCTTCAACCGTTTCGGGCGGCTCGTGAGAAGCGGTCAGCATGAGGTGCGGGGTCGTTCCGTCGCCCACGCACCGATCATCGATGATGTCCTCAATGTCCGATGCGTTCGGGCCCACGACTCCAACGTATCGCACTCCGGCCCGAATCCACTCGGCCACGAGCGCTTCGAGTTCTGGCTTGTACCCTTCTGGGCATTGAAGAACGATTCTGGGATGGCTTGGCATGGTTGAGTCGGTGCACTTGGCCGAGTTCTGTCGCTACCGCAGCAACATGCCTTCACCCAGACGACCTCGCCCGGGTGATGCTCACCAATCGTGCTCAAGTCGAGTCCGATGGCAGGAGTGTAGCCACCACCCCACCGCTCGCTGCGTCAAATGCGTGGATCGGTCCCGGAAGCCTGCCACTCCCGCAGCACCTCTTCGGTGTGCGCACCGAGCGCAGGCGGCGCCAGCGCATATTCCACTGGCGTGGCCGACAGACGCAACGGGTTCCTCACCCCATGCACCGCCCCGCCCGGCCCCGGCATCTGCACACGCAGGCCACGGGCCACCACGTGGGGATCGGCGAACACCTGCGCGATGTCGTTGATCGGTCCGCAGGGCACGCCCGCCGCCTCGAGGGCTTCGATCCACTGCGCTGTCGTCCGCTTCACCGTTTCTGCCCTGAGCAAGGCAACGAGTTCCTCGCGGTGTCTCACGCGCACGGCGTTGTTCTTGAAACGTGCATCAGCGGCCCATTGCGGATGTCCGGCCACCACGCACAGGCGCTGGAACTGCCCCTCGTTGCCGACCGTGAGGATCATGTGTCCGTCGGCCGTGGGAAAGTCCTGATAGGGAACGATGTTCGGGTGTGCATTGCCCATGCGCTGCGGCACCTGCCCGCCCACCAGGTGGTTGGCCGCCTGGTTGGCCAGGGCCGCCAGCTGCACGTCCAGCAGTGCCACGTCAATGTGCTGGCCTTCACCGGTGCGGTGGCGGTGCTGCAGGGCCGCGAGGATGGCGTTCGATGCGTAGAGCCCGGTCATGACGTCGACCAGCGCCACGCCGACTTTCATCGGGCCACCGCCGGGCTCGCTGTCGGACTGCCCCGTCACGCTCATCAAGCCCCCCATGCCCTGGATCAGGAAGTCGTATCCGGGCCGCTGGGCGTAGGGGCCGGTCTGGCCGAAACCGGTGATGGAGCAATAGATCAGCCCGGGGTTGACCTGGCTCAGGCTCGCATGGTCCAGCCCGTACTGCGTGAGCCCACCGACCTTGAAGTTCTCGACCAGCACATCGGCCCGCGCCGCGAGCCGGCGCACGAGCGCCTGGCCATCGGCCGATGACAGGTCAATGGCCACCGAGCGCTTGTTGCGGTTCGCGCAGGTGAAGTAGGCGGACATGTCGCCGCCCGCGCCTTCGCCCTCGTCCACCCACGGTGGCCCCCAGGCCCGCGTGTCATCGCCCACGCCGGGGCGTTCCACCTTGACCACATCGGCCCCGAGATCCCCAAGCATCTGCGTGGCCCACGGGCCTGCGAGCACCCGAGAAAGATCGAGCACCTTCACCCCGTGCAGCGCACCCTGCTTCACCGCGTTCATTCGTCGCGGATGCCGTTGCGCAGTGTTCCGATGGCGTCCACCTCCACCTCGCACACATCGCCCGGTTTCATGAAGAGCTGCGGCGTGCGCTTGTTGCCGACGCCACCGGGCGTGCCGGTGACGATCACGTCGCCAGCCTCCAGCGGCACGAAGGTGGAGAGGTAGGCGATCTGGCGCGGAATGCTGTGCACCATCAGGTCGGTGGTGGCTCGCTGCAGCTCCTGGCCATTGAGGCGCGTGACCAGCGTCATTCTCTGGTCGGGTGAGATCTCGTCGGCGGTCACCAGCCACGGGCCGAACGCGCCGGTCTTCCAGAAGTTCTTGCCGGGTCCCCATTGCGAGGTGTGGAACTGCCAGTCGCGCACGCTGGCGTCGTTGTAGCAGCTGTAGCCCGCAATGTGCGACCAGGCATCAGCCTCGGCAATGTGGCGGCCGCCCTGGCCGATCACGATGGCGATCTCGCCCTCGTAATCGAGCTGCGTCGAGACGCGGGGGCGCACGATGTCGTCGCCATGCGCCAGCTGCGAGCCGGCCACGCGCAGGAAGATCACCGGCTTCTCGGTCACCACCTTGCCGGTCTCCTGGATGTGCTCGCCGTAGTTCAGGCCGATGCAGAAGATCTTTCCCGGGTTGGGGATGACGGGCAGCAGCTTCACGCCGTTCAACGGCAGCGCCGCCTGCGCATCCGTGAGCTTCATGGCCGCGTCCGCAAAGAGGTTCGCGGCGATGAACGCTTTGAGATCCGGCGCACGCGCGCCGTAGAGCCGCCCGAGGTCGACCACGCGGTCGCCCACGACGGCGCCATAACTGTCCTGGCCGTTGTGTTGATAGCTGACGAGTTTCATGGAAGTCCTGTGGCGCGGCCCGTCACTCCGGTGTGATCTTCGCGGTGCGCACGATCTCGGCGTAGCGCTTCTCTTCGGACTGCACGAACGCGGCGAACTCGGCCTGCGGCCGCCCGGAAGGTTCGTAGCCGCCCTGGATGAGGAAGTTGCGCACCTCGGGCACGGTGATCGCCTTGCGGAACTCGGCATTGAGGCGCGACACGATGGCGGCGGGCGTGCCGGCCGGCGCGAACACCGCGTGCCAGCCGCTGTCGAACGCGAAGCCCTGCAGCGATTCGGAGACCGTCGGCACGTTCGGCAACTCGACCCAGCGCTTCGTGCTCGTGAAGCCGATCGCCTTCAGCTTGCCGCTCCTGACCTGGCTGACCGCCGTCGTCGGCGGAATGAACATGGCCTGCACCTCGCCGGACATCACCGCGGTCAACGCCGGCGCTGCGCCCTTGTACGGCACGTGCGTCATCTCGATGCCGGCGCGGCTGGCGAAGGTCTCGGCCGCCAGGTGCAGCGTGTTGCCAATGCCGGGGGAAGAAAAACTGATCGGGCGGTTGCGCTTCGCGTACTCGATGAAGGCCGGAATCGTCTCCACGCCCAGCGCAGGGTTCACCACCAGCAGGTAGCCATCGCCCAGCGCCACGTCGGTGATGGGCAGGATCTCGCGGGCCAAGTCGTACGGCACCTTCTTGTACACGCTAGGGTTGATCACGATGGACGGCGTGGTCAGCAGCAGCGTGTAGCCGTCCGGCGTGGCCTTGGCCACGGCCTGCGCGGCGATCATCCCGTTGGCGCCCGCGCGGTTTTCGATCACGAGGGACTGGCCGATCGAGCGCGACACCTGCTCGGCGATCGTGCGGGCAATCGAGTCTGGCGTGCCGCCTGCAGCGAAGCCCACCAGCAGCTTGATGGGACGCTGCGGATACGTCTCCTGCGCCCAGCCCATGCCGGGCAGCAGCGCTGCGCCTGCGGCGAGCGCGAGGAAGGAACGGCGGTTCGGCGGGGCCTGGAAAGCGGTGTGATGGGATGTCATGCGTCTTGTCTCGCTCTGTTGGTTGGAAGGTTGCTCGAAAAAATCTTAGATCGCCAGCCTCCTGCCTACAATCCGGGTCATGCACGAAAGTCCACAACATGGACGTTAAGTCCAAGACCCCCACCCAGGGCGCACAAAGCCTGCGCCGCGCCCTGGCCGTGTTGCGCCTCGTGGCGGAAACCCAGGAACACGGTATACGGCTGGTTGACCTGGTGGCGGGAACGGGCCTCAACCGCCCCACGGTGCACCGCCTGCTGCAGGTGTTGCGTGAAGAGGGTGTGGTCGAGCAGGATGAGGACACGCGCCGCTACCGCGTGGGTGCCGAGCTGGCGTTGCTGGGCATGGCACGCGGCAATCGCTTTCCGATCCGTGGCGTCGCTGAACCCTTTCTGCATGAACTGGCGGCGAAAGTCGGCGACACGGTGTTCCTCACCATCCGCCAGGGCGCCGACAGCATCGCGATCGACCGCGTGACCGGGCGTTACCCGATCCAGGTGCTGGCCACGGAAACCGGCGTGCGCCGCCCGCTCGGCGTGGGCGTTGCCGGCGTGGTCATGCTCGCCAGCATGCCGTCGGCCGAGGCAGAGGCACTCATCAGCGGCAACGCCCGCCGCCTGGCCCGGCTGGGCCTCACGGTGGCCAACCTGCAGGCGCGGGTGGCCGAGGCCAGGGCCATCGGCTACGCCTGGGCACCCAGCGGCGTGGTGCCCAACACCAGTGCCGTGTCTGTTCCCGTGCTCGATGAGCGCGGAGAAGCACTGGCGGCGGTGACGGTTGCCGCGATGGCCGACCGGCTGGCCGATGGCCGGCTGGATGAGGTGGTGGCGGCGCTGCAGGACGCCGTGCGTCGCATCGCGCGCCGCCGCAAGGAACTGGCAGCCCGCCTGATGCGTTGATGTCCATGATGTGGACGTTTTGACCGGTTGTTGGTTGCCTGCACGACAGGGCCACGGCTAGAGTCCAACTCTCCTGACCAGCGCAGCCAAACGTTCACGATGAAAGCGATCCAGATCCACCAGACGGGTGAACCCGAGGTGTTGCGCCATGTCGATCTGCCCGACCCGCAGCCCGGGCCAGGCGACGCCATCGTCCGGGCCGAGGTCATCGGCGTGGGCAAGCCGGACGTGATGATCCGCACCGGCGTCTACCCGTGGATGCCACCACTGCCCGCGATTCCCGGCAACGAGATGGTGGGCATCGTGGAGTCACTCGGCCCCGGCACCAGCGGCGTGCAGGTCGGCCAGCGGGTGCTGGTCAGCGCGCGGGAACTGGCGACCCGTGGCGGTTGCTACGCCGAGAAGATCCGTGTCCCGGCAGACGCCCTGTTCATGCTGCCGCCGACAGTGGACGCGTTCGCCGCCGTGTGCATGGGCAACTACCAGCTCGCGATGGGGATGCTGTTCGATTCCGGCTCGGCCACACCGCGTTCGATCGTCGTGCAGGCCGCGGCCGGCGGTGTCGGCATCGCACTGGTGCAGACCGCCGCCGCGCACGGCATCGAAGTGATCGCGGTCGCCGGGTCGGACGCCAAGTGCGCCTACGCCCGCGAGGCGGGTGCGCACCACGTTCACCAGCGCGGCAGCGGTGACCTGCGAGAGGCCGTGCTGGCCGCCACCGGCGGTCGCGGTGTCGACATGGTGTTTGACCACGTGGGCGGCCCTGGCCTTCTGCCGCAACTGGACCTGCTCGCACCGCGCGGCACCCTGCTTTCGTACAACGTGCTGCAGGGCCTGCCGGAAGAAAACCTCGTCGCCGAACTGCGCAAGCGGCTCGACCGGAGCCTGGCCCTGCGCTGCTACTCGGTGCACGTGCTGGACCGCGAGCCGGTGCGGCGGCGTGAGCTGATGAACAACGCAATCGACATGCTGGCGCAAGGCCGCATCCGTCCGCCACCGCCGCGCCGCTTCTCGCTGCGCGACGCGGTGGACGCACACCGCCTGCTCGCCACGCCGGACTCGCTCGGCAAGATCGTTCTGGTGCCCTGAACCGTTAACCGCAAGGACTTTGAAGATGATGATTGCCGATTCCCAAGTGCACCTCTGGGGCGACGAGACGCCCGACCGAACCTGGATTCCGGGTGGCCAGGAGCGCTTGCGCCACATGGGACACCTCACCTCCCTCGGGCCCGATTTCCTGCTGGGCCAGATGGACGAGGCCGGCATCGACCGCGCCGTGATCGTGCCGCCCACGTGGGACCGCGATCGCATCGACGTCGCGCTGCAGGCCTGGCGCCGCTTCCCCGATCGCTTCCGGATCATGACGCGCATTCCCCTGAACAAACCCGAGGATGCGAAGCTGATGCTGCAGTCGCTGCGCGGCGAACCCGCCATTGCCGGTGTGCGCCTGACCTTCAGTTTCGAGGTGGAGCGCGACTGGATCCACGACGGCACGGCCGACTGGTTCTGGCCCTATGCGGAGGAGCACGACATCCCGGTGATGATGCTGGTGCCGCACCACAAGGACAAGGTGGCGCGAATCGCCGAGAAACACCCCGGCCTGCGGATCGCGATCGATCACATGGGCATTCTGGGCAACACGACAGACGACGGGATCGCCCCGTTCATCAAGGACACCGCGCAGCTGGCGCGCTACCCGAACGTCGCGGTGAAGATCTCGAACATACCGAGCTTCTCCACACACAAGTACCCCTTCACCAACGTCATGCCGTATGTGAAGCAGCTGGTGGAAGCCTTCGGCGCGCAGCGCTGCTTCTGGGGCACCGACCTGTCGCGCCAGCTGGGCAAGTACGGTGTCGACTACAAGCAAGGCGTTGAGCTCGTGACAGACCACATGCCTTTCCTGTCCGAACGCGAGAAAGCCCTGGTGCTCGGCGAGGCGCTGTGCACCTGGCTGCGCTGGGACGACCGCTGAACGGGAGCAGGCATGGACCTCGGAATTGCCGGTCGGCGCGCCCTGGTGTGCGCCTCATCGAAAGGGCTGGGCCTGGCCTGCGCCACGGCCCTCGCGCAGGAAGGCTGCGAGGTGACGCTCAATGGGCGCGACGCGCAGACGCTGGAACACGCGGCGCAGCAACTGCGTGAGCTCACCAGCGCCACGGTCTCGACCATCCAGGCCGACCTGAACACGGTGGAAGGCCGCGAGCGCATCGTCGCCGCATGCCCCGATCCCGACATCCTGGTCAACAACAACGCCGGCCCACCGCCCGGCGACTGGGCAAACTTCCAGCGCGAGGACTGGCTGGCCGCACTCGAGTCGAACATGCTCGCGCCCATCGCCCTGATCCAGGCCTTCGTGCCCGGCATGCGCGCGCGCAGGTTCGGGCGGGTGGTGAACATCACCTCGGCCATGGTGAAGGCGCCGCTGGTGCACATGTCGCTCTCCACCACGGCACGCGCCGGGCTCACCGCCTTCTGCAAGGCGGTGTCGCGCGACGTGGCGGCGGACAACGTCACGATCAACAACCTGCTGCCCGAGCGGATCGACACGGGGCGACAGGCCTTCATGATCGAGCGCCGCGCCAGGCTCGATGGCGTTTCGCTCGAGGACGCCCGACGCACCATCAGCAACACCATTGCGGCCAGGCGCTTCGGCACCCCTGAGGAATTCGCCTCCATCTGCGCCTACCTCTGCAGCGACCTCGCCGGCTTCATCTCCGGCCAGAACGTGCAGGTGGACGGTGGCACGTATCCGGGTCTGATGTAGGGCGACCCACCCGCTGCAACGAATCCTGCAGCCCGTCAATCCTTCTTCTCAAGCCGGAAGGTGATGGGCACATCGAACCACGCCGTCATCGGTACACCGTTGCGCTGTACCGGATTGAACCTCAGACACCCCGCGTAATCCACCGCGGCCTGGTCCAGCCGCGGAAATCCGCTGCTGCGATGGACCTGGGTTCTTTCGGCCTTGCCGGAAGGCGGCACCAGCACCCGGAGCACCACCGTGCCCTGTTCCCCGGCCCGCCTGGCCTCCACCGGGTAGCCGGACTGGCAGCCAGGCGCCGCGGTGCCGGTCTGTGCGGATACCACCGACCTCACCGCAGGCGTTGTGGGATCCTGCAGCTTTGGAGCGTCTGAAGCGCAGCCCGCAAGAACGCCCAGGACGCACATCAAAAGCACCGTTGTTCGCATCCCTGGTTTCCCCGTTGTCATCACTTCTCCGCCGTCCGGCGCACACGTTCCATGGCCTCGACTGAGGGCGAAAAGCCCAGCTTCGAGAAGAACTCGCGTGCCCCCGGGCGTGCCGCGCGCAGCACCCAGGTCATGTTTTCTCCATCGTCCAGCATTCGCTCGATCAGCCGGCTGCCAATGCCCTGGCCCCTGCAGTGTTCTGCCACCACCACCATCGACAGATAGCCATTCGACAGCCCGTCAGTGATGGCTCGGGCGAATCCGACCAGCTGGTCGTCTTTCACGACAACCATCGCGCGCTGCGAGGCAGCGACCAGTGCGAGCAGGTGACCGGTGGAAGGAATCCGATGCTGCCAGCCGTTCGCGGCCAGCAGCCTGTGAACGGCTGCGGCGTCGGCGGGTTGAAAGGTTCTGATGTCCATGGTGATTTGCGGCTGGGGAAGGGCCGCCATGCTAGCCGACGCATGGCGTGCTCCTGGCCCGATCTGTCCATAAACAGGCACAACTCCGGGCACGGTCAGCGGGCCACCAGCGCCTGCAACTTCTGCTGCCCCTTCTGCACAGCGGCCTGCGTTCTCTGGATGTACGCGAGCTCGCTTTCGAGCCGCGTGACCTCCCCGCGCAGCGTCTCGGGCGTCTGGCCGGCCGGCTGGCGGTGCAGAGCGGCGCGCGCGGCGGGCAGCTCGGTCTGCACTTCTGCGAGATCCTTCCTCAGCTTCGTCAGGGTCTTTTGAGCGAGCGCCTGTTCGTGGCGGTAGGTGGCGCGTGCGTCGAGGACCTTGCACGGTTGCGGTCGCGAGACCGATCTGCTTTCCATGTCGAAGCGCACCACGCTGCAGGCGCCCGGCTGCGCGATGCCGGTGATGCCGCGAACGGACGGAGCGATGGTGACCTTCTGGATCACATCGCCCTTCCATTTGGGCGTGATGAACACTTCCGTGCCTTTGTCCGTGCGCCGTGTGTACAGGCCTTGCGGCATGCCTTCGAACATCAGGTTGACGAAGCGGTCTGGCGCGAGCGACGTGCCATCCGCCGCCAGCTCGACCACCGTCACGGTGCCCGAATGGAAGTTGGAGATGAAAGCCTGCGAGGCCTGCGGCACGAACGCGGTTTCCAGGCCACCGGAACCGGTCATCAACGCGCTGGTGCGGCGGGTGGCGGGGTCGATCAGCAGCAGGTTGGGCGTGCCGTCGTTGCTGTAGCTGGCGGCCAGCAGGGTCTGCCCCGGCCCCGGGCCGTAGGTGTAGACGTTCCAGTCGGCCTGCGCAGGCATGATCTGCTGCACGCGCCCGCTGCCGCCGTCCACTGCCGTGAGGCCTTTGCCGCCGGTGAACACCTGGCCGCCGCGGTGGAACGCCGGCAACACCATGCCCTGCGCGGTGACGCCAGGTGCGTAGCCTTGGGCCGGGCGGCCTTCGGCATCGAATTTCGCCACTGTCGAACGCACGCCCTCGCCCCAGCCCGAGTAGTAGCTGATGAAGAAGCTGCCCGCATCGCCGGGGGAGACGTAGCGGTTGCGGTAGGTGTCCTTGCCTGCCACCGAGTCCGGGCGCAAGCAGCGTTGCGTGCCCTGGCCGAGATCGACCAGGCTGAACGCGCCGGCCCGCGTGTAGGTGACGACGGCGCGGTCGTGCCCGCTTTGCAATGCCACCCCATGCGGCAGGAACGGCAGCGGGACGTGGCGCTGGTATGCCAGGGTGTCGGCGTCCAGCACCACCAGCGCACCCGGGGTGATGCCCCGGGCCTGCTGGCGGTCCTTCGTGGCCATGGCACCGCCATAGGTGGCGTAGATCTGGTTGCCCTTGCCGGTGAGCTGGTAGAAGCCGGACATGAAATGGTCCTTGCGCTTCGTGAGTTCGCGGCCGAAGTTGTCGCCGTGGCCGGCCCAGCCGGGGTCGTACAGCGCTATGGTCTCGCAGCCTGCACCGCGGGTGTCGAAGCTGGGCATGGCGGGGGCCTGCGCCAGCACCGGCCCGCAGATCAGCATCGAAACCAGTGCCAGGCCGGTGAGTCGTCGTGTCGTTCGGAACATGGAATGCGTCCTCAGAAGCTGTACTTCAGCGTGGCCATCAGGTTGCGTGGCGCGCCGTAGGAGTGGTCGTAGTAGCTGATGCGGTAGGACTTGTCGAAGACGTTGTTCAACGCCACCGACAGCGTCAGTTGGTCGCTCAGCGCGTAGCGCGCGTTCAGGTTGAACACCGCGTAGTCCTGGATGGTGTAGGCCTCGCGCAGGGCACCGGTGCTGCCTTCGCCATAGGTGCTGCCCTGCCAGCGAACGCCACCGCCCACGGTGAGCCTGGGCAGCGCGCTCGGCCGGTAGCTGGTGTAGAGCTTGAATTCGTGCACCGGGCGCGAGGTGTTGAGCCGCGCGCCGGCGAAGTCCTGAATGGCAAAGCGCGAGTAACCCGCCTGCATCTGCCAGTTGGGCGCGATCTGGCCCGCCACCTCGAACTCCCAGCCCCGGCCCTTGGTGTTGCTCTCGGCACGGTAGGCCGGGTCGCCGGTGGGGGTGAAGTTGGTGCCGTCGCGCACGGCCAGGTTGTCCTTGCGCGTTTCGAAGAACGCCGCGCTGGCGTTGAGCCGGCCGTTCAGCCATTCGCCCTTGATGCCGATCTCGTGGTTTTTGCCTTCCTCGGGGTCGAGCAGGTTACCGGCCACGTCGCGGTTGCTCTGCGGGTTGAAGATCTGCGTGTAACTGGCGTAGGCAGACAGCGAACGCGTGATGTCGACGACCACGCCCACATACGGCGTGAACTCGCTGCTGTAGCTGCGGTCGTCCCAGATGGCGTACGGCGCGAAGGCGTCCGCGCTGCGCGTCTTCCAGGCGCTCAGGCGGCCACCGGCAATGACGGCGACGCCATCGATGGGGCGCAGCCGCGTCGCGGCGTAGATGCCCTGCTGCCGCACGAAGGCGTCGGACGGCAGGTCGTCGGGCAGGTTGGCCCAGTCGAGATCGGTGTACACGAGCTCGCTGCCGTTCCACTGCGCTGCGCCGGGGATGACGGTGTAGACCGAGCGGCCATAGACCTGCCGCGAGTCCGACGCGTTGAAGCCAGCCACCACATCGTGCCGGCGGCCGAACAGGTTGTACTTGCCTTCCACCTTGGCGTCGATCGCATGCACGTCGTTGTGCATGTCGAGGTCGAGCACACGCACGGTGGACGCAGCACCACTGGCCGGGATGGAATTGACCATGCCGCGGCGCATCTGTGAATTGAACTTGCTGTAGATGTAGGCGAAGCTGGCGTTCCAGTCGGCGTTGAAACGGTGCTTCAGGCTGGTGGTGAGCGTGGTGCGGTCGGTGTCGGAAAACGCCCAGTGCGGCGCTGCCGTGGTGTTTCGCCCGGCCGGGATGAGGGCACCGGCGGTGTTCAGCAGCGGAATGCCGTAGGCCGATGCCCACGGCGCGCCGGTACTGCCGTCGCGCGCGTGCTCCAGCGCCACGCTCAGCAGCGATTGCGAGCTGAGATCGGCTTCAAGCATGCCGTAGAAGATGGTGCGGTCGTTCTTGTAGTTGTCGACCCAGGTCTTGCCCTCTTCATGGGCACCCACCACGCGGCCACGCAAGGTGCCCGCCGCGTTCAGCGGGCCGCCCACGTCCACCACGCCACGGCGGCGGTCCCAGCTGCCCAGCGATCCACTCACCGAGCCCTGGAAGGTCTGGGTCGGCTTCTTGCGCGTGAGGCTGATGGTGGCGCTCGGGTCGCCCGCGCCGGTGAGCAGGCCGGTGGCACCCCGCACCACGGTGATCGAGTCGTAGATGGCCGTGTCGAGCGCGGACTGGCCGTAGCGTTCCGATTCGCCCAGCGCCTCCCAGGGCACGTTGATGCCATCGATCTGGTAGGTGTCGATGTTGAAGCCGCGGGCAAAGATCTCGGTGCGCCCGCCGATGGGGGTGCCGCTGCCTGCGTAGGTGACACCGGGCACCTGCTCCGCCACCTCGGCCAGCGACGACAGGCCTTGCTGTTCGATGCGCTCGCTGGTGACCACGGTGACCGACTGGGGCGTTTCGCGCAGCCTGAGATTCAGGCCGGTGGCCGCGTTCACCGGCCCGGCGGTGGTGAACGAACCGGTGCCTTCGGTCAGATTGCCCGGATCGGCCTGCTCGGTGACGGTCACCTGGGGCAGCGTCGATGAGGTGACGGGTGTGGATGCCGGTGCAGCGACTGCCCTGCGCAGGGAGTAACCGCCCCCGGGCTGTGCCAGCGCCTCCAGCCCCGTGCCCTCGAGCAGCCGGCGCAAGCCCGCGGCGGTGCCCATGCTGCCCTGCACGCCCTGGGTGCTCGACCCGGCGACCAGCGCCGCGTCGTACGACAGATTCACGCCCGCGGTGCGGGCAAAGCGGTCCAGCGCCACATCAAGCGGCCCCGCCGGGATGCTGAACGCCCTGACAGCGTCGCCCTGGGGCAGTGCCGTGGTGGATGCGGCGTTCGGGCTGCTGGCCTGTGCGTGGGCCTGCAGCGGCAGCACGGCAGCTGCCATGGCCATGCTGCTCGCCAGCACCGTGAGCTGCAGTTTGTGGTTGCGGATGTTCGTCATGTCGTTCGTTCCCTCCAGGTTGAGTCAAATGGGCTCCCACCTCTCAGGCCGAACGAGATATCGGATCCCCTCAGTTTTGTGGAAAAAAAGATCAGGCCGCGCTGACCTGGCCGCCACAGCCTCCGTCCGGGCCCACCACCACCCAGAAGCGCGTGCGGTATGTGACGCACACCGGCTGCGTCTGCACCAGAAACTGCAGCGTCTGGTCGGCGTTCCGGGTGTGGAACAGGCCGGACATCCGCAGGTCGGCCACGCGCTCATCGCACACGATGCGGCCGTGCCGGTAGCGCTGCAGCTCGGCCAGCAGGTCCTGAAGGCGGATGTTCCTGCCCGCGATGACGCCCTGCGCCCAGTCGTCGGCCTCGAAGCCCATGGCCTGCGCGGGCCGGGTTCCCTCTTCCATCAGCCAGCGGCTCTCGCCAGCGGGCACCGTCACCGGGGCCGCCCCACCGGCGGGAAACAGCTGCACCGCGCCGTCCTGCACGGTCACGCTGGCGTGGTCTGCGAGCAGGCGCACGGTGAAGCGCGTGCCCAGCGCCTGCAAGCGGCCAAACGGCGTGTGCACCCAGAAAGGGCGCGCATCGCCCTCGCCGGTACCGCTTCCGGTGGTGACAAGGATTTCGCCCCGCCGCAACACGATCAGGCGGCTTGGCCCCGACAGGTCGATACTGACCGCGCTGTCCGTGTTGAGCACCACCACGCTGCCGTCCGCCAGGCGCAGGGTCTCCTGCCGGCCAACGCCCGTGCTGGCATCGGCCAGCAAGCGCTGCCAGGGCGCCTGTTCGCGCGCCAGCCAGGCGGCGCCCACCGCCACCCCGGCCAGCGTGAGCAGCTTGGTGGCGTTGCGCCGCCCCATGGCCTGCCGTTGCTGCCGCAAGGCCTCGGCCCCCTGCAGGGTGTCAAGCGCCAGCCTGGGTGGCAGTGCCTGAAGCTCCGACTGGAAACCCTTCAGACCATTGACACGCTGCCAAGCCAGGCTGTGCATCGGCGCCGCCTGCAGCCAGCGCTGGAACGCCTCGCGCTGCGCGTCGCTGGGCCGGCCGTGGTTGATGCGCACCGCCCAGCCCACCGCAGCGTCTATCACCGCGTCCGGCAGGCGCACGGGTTCCCCGGCGTGCATCTCAGGCCTCGAAACGCAGGGCGTAGCAGGTGCGCAATGCCTTGGCCACGTAGCGCTCGGCCGTGGCCAGCGACACCCCCAGGCGCCCGGCGATCTCGGCACACGTGAGCCCATCGAGCTGCGCCAGCAGGAAGGCGGTGCGCACGGCCGGCTTGAGCACATCGAGCATGCGATCGATCTCGACCAGCGCCTCCAGAAACAACAGGCGCGTTTCGGGCGAAGGCACCTCGGGCTCCGGCCACGCGGCCAGGGTTTCCAGCCACGCCTGCTCCAGCTCGCGCCGGCGCCAGTGGTCGATCACCAGCCCGCGCGCGATGGTCGACAGGTAGGAACGCGGGGCGTCCAGCGCCGGCAGTTGCTGCCGCGTCAGCACACGCATGAACGTGTCCTGCGCAATGTCGGCCACGTCCGGTGAGCTGCCCATCTTGCGACGCAGCCACCCCTGCAACCAGCCGTGGTGCGCGGTGTACAGGCCTTCGACGTGTCGTTGGTGCGTGATCTCTGAGGTGCTCATGATGCGGCCGTGCATCCTGGGTTCATTTCTTCCAGAACTAAATGAGAATTATTATTATTCTAGAGTACAGAAACCGGCTTCGGGTGTTTGCCATGTGAGCCGTCGGCCGGACAAGGCCTACGCGCCTGTTGATCAAACGCCTACGGCGGAGCAGGCGACTGGATGACCGCCCTTCACCCCGCGCGGGCCGACACTGGGTCCATGGACAGATCTCCTGTTCCTTCACTCCGGAGCCCCGCATGACCCAACCGATGAACCAGATGCCCGGATCAAACCCGGGCGGCCAGACCCCTGGCAAGCCACTGGAGCAACAACCGCCCGGTGACAACCGCGAGCCCGGCACCAACCCGACCCACCCGGACCGAGCCCCGCAAACACGGCCAGCCGATCACAGGCCGGGCGAGAACCCTGCCGTTCCTCCACTCTGAGCGTGAGGACGCGCAGCAATCGAAGCCCGCCCCGAGCGGGATTTTTCACGTCACTTCACGTGGCCCGTTCAGGCAAAAAAGGCCTGCCCACCTCGAAGGTGGACAGGCGCAAGCCTTGAAGAGCAAGGAGACAACAGCAACCGGTTCACCGCCACATGTGGGTGGCGGCTAGGCTGTCACCATTGTACTGTATGTAAATACAGTATCTTTTATCGGATCGCTTATCGGGCCTTGAGCAGTTCGGCGTATTCGCCACGGGTGCGCAGGGTCACCGTCACGTCGGCATTGCCCCGGTTGCGCCAGAACCAGCCGTGGTTGCCGGTGAACGCGGCCACCAGTTCGCCATCGTCCGCTGGCACGCCGCGGCCTTTTTCGTAGCTGATGGAGCGGCCTCCGCCGTCGCCATGGGTGTCGAAGTTGACGGTGCCGCCTTCGACCGACCAGGCATAGAAGGCCCTGTCGCCCTCCGACATGCGCATCTTGATCTCGATGCCCTGCCCCGGCGTGAGGACGAAGCGCATTTCGTCGCGCCAGGTGGTGGCAACGACAGGCGCCGGCGCAGTGGCGGGCGCCGGTGTGGTGGCTGCCACCATCTCCTGCGATGCGGCCGCATCGGCCTCGGCTTCTGCGGCCAGGCGCGTCTTGATCTCGCCCATGTCCGTCAGGCCGAGCGTGCGGCCGATGCCGGTGGGATCGATACCGTATTCGGCGGGCAGCACGACGGTGGTGAGCAGCACCAGGGCGGACACGGCCGCAATGACAGTGGAGCGCAGCAATTGCCGGGACGATGGCAGTTGCGCGGGCATGGGAGTTTCGCTGTTGTACATGTTGGGTCTTGGGAATTCAGGAGACGAAGTAGCCGGTGAGCTGCATGCCCACCAGCACGAAGCCGGCGCTCATCATCACGACATTGGCCGTGTAGGCGTGGCGCGCGAAGCTGGCGGTGCGCCGCCAGAAGCTCATGGCAATGAGGATGACGGCGAGCGCGAGCAGTTGCCCGATTTCGACACCGACGTTGAAGGCCAGGAGGTTGGGCACGAGGCCATCGGGCGATATCTGGTACTCGATGATCTTGGTGGCGAGCCCGAGCCCGTGAAACAGGCCGAACACCAGCGTGGCCACCCGTGTGTCGGGCTGGAAGCCCAGCCAGCGCTGGTAGGCGCCGAGGTTGTCCAGCGCCTTGTAGACGACGGACAGGCCGATGATGGCGTCGATCAGGTAGCTGTTGATCCCGACGTTGAAATAGACGCCGAGGATCATGGTGGTGGAATGGCCGAGGGCGAACAGGCTCACGTACAGGCCGATGTGCTTGAGCCGGTACAGAAAGAAGATCACCCCGAACAGGAAGAGGATGTGGTCGTAGCCGGTCATCATGTGCTTGGCGCCCAGGTACATGAAGGGCAGCACATGGACGCCCGAGATTTCCTGGATGTAGCCCTTGTCACCCTGCGTGACCGCATGGGCCAGCGCGTCGGTGGCACCGAGCCACGCCGCAAGGAACAGGAAGACGGAAACGACGACCGACAGCCTGGCAAAAGGAAGGCTGAGCATGAAAGAACTCCGATGAATGAAAAGAGGCTGCGCGGGGCAGCGTGAAGCGGCAGGGGCGCTTCAGGACATCGGAGGTCGGTCGAGGGGAAGAACGGGCCCGCCCGGCGTGAGCGGATGGGCCAGGGGCCGCTGCATCGGCGCGGCAGGTGGTGCGGCTGCCAGGCTCATGGGCACGGCATGGCCCGGGTCGTGGGAATGGTCGGCGCTGTTGTGGTGGGGGTGGCCAGCCTCGTTCGCGGCAGCCGCTTCATGCGGCGCATCGTCGTCGTGCGAATGGCCGTGGCCCGCGTGGGTGTCATCCAGGTGGGTGCCGGCCACCGCGGCAAGACCGTGCGAGTTCATGTGCCCGAACGAAGACACCAGCGCCCCCACCAGCAGGACCACCATCACCAGAACGTGCCAGCCCCTGCAGAGCCTGGGCGAGCCGTTGCGGAGGGTTCGGGAAGACGACATGCGGGCGGGGTGAATGGCGGGAAAACGGGTGAATCCGGGCAAGTATAGTAACCTCCCCCGGAGGATACGGAAACACCATGAAACAGGAACACACCCACGAGACCCACCCGGCCATCGTCAAGCGCCTGCGCCGTGCCGGCGGTCACCTGAGCAGCGTGGTCCAGATGATCGAGCAGGGCCGCCCCTGCCTCGACATCGCGCAACAGCTGCAGGCGGTGGAGAAAGCGATTGCGCAGGCCAAGAAGACCCTGATCCAGGACCACCTGGACCACTGCCTGGACCACATGGTCGACGCGAAGGGCAAGACGCACGGCCAGTCGCTCGAAGAGTTCAAGCTCATCACGCGCTACCTCTGAAGAGAAGGCCGCCCGCCATGCTCGACATGCTGAGCCGCCGCACCTATCGGCACCTCTTCGGCGCGCAGGTGATCGCGCTGATCGGCACCGGCCTGGCCACGGTGGCGCTCGGCCTGCTGGCGTATGAGCTCGCGGGAGACGACGCGGGCCTGGTGCTCGGCACCGCGCTGGCCATCAAGATGCTGGCCTATGTGCTCGTGGCGCCAGTGGCCGCGGCCATCACCCAGGGCCTGCCCCGCCGCGCCTTGCTGGTGGGCCTGGATCTGGTGCGGGCGGTGGTGGCCCTTGCACTGCCTTTCGTCACCCAGGTCTGGCAGGTCTACCTGCTGATCTTCGTGCTGCAGGCTGCGTCGGCCGCGTTCACACCCACGTTCCAGGCCACCATTCCAGACGTACTGCCCGACGAGAAGGACTACACCCGCGCGCTGTCACTCTCGCGGCTGGCGCACGACATGGAAAGCCTGGCGAGCCCGGTGCTGGCCGCGCTCCTGCTCACCGTGATGGGGTTTCACGACCTGTTCGCGGGCACCGTGATCGGGTTTCTGGCGTCGGCGCTGCTGGTGCTGTCGGTAACGCTGCCCGCCAGCCAGCCCCAGCCCCGCCGCGGCCTCTACGACCGCACCACACGAGGTTCGCGCATCTACCTGGCCACGCCCCGGCTGCGGGGCCTGCTGGCGGTGAACGCGGCGGTGGCGGCGGCGGGTTCCATGGTGTTCGTGAACACGGTGGTGATGGTGCAGGCGGGTTTCGGCCTGCCGCAGCACGCAGTCGCGGTCGCGCTGGCGGCCTTCGGTGCGGGCTCGATGCTGGCGGCGCTGGCCTTGCCCGGTCTGCTCGAACGCTGGGCCGACCGCACGGTGATGCTCGCTGGCCTGGGCGCGCTGGTGCTGGCGCTCCTGGCGGGGAGCCTGGGACTGAACTACCAGGCCCTGTTGCTGCTCTGGTTCGTGACAGGCGTGGCCTACGCTGCGGCGCAAACACCATCGGGGCGCCTGCTGCGCCGCTCTTCCCACCCCTCGGACCGCCCCGCCCTGTTTGCCGCGCAGTTCGCCTGGTCGCACGCGTGCTGGCTGCTGTTCTATCCGCTGGCGGGCTGGGCCGGTGCCCGCTGGGGCATGTCCATCACCTTCGCGGCATTGGCGCTGGCGGCCATGGCCGCCACGGTGGTGGCCTGGCTCGTCTGGCCAGCACACGACCCCGAAGTCATCGAACACGACCACGTGGACGGGACGCAACACGCGCACCCGTTCTGGATCGACGACGAGCACCGCCGCTGGCCGCAATAGCGCAGCGTCAGTCGTCGTCGAGCCCGATGAGGCCTTCGCGCACCGCCAGCCGCACGAGCGCGGGCACGTCGTTCACGCCGAGCTTGGCCATCACCCGTGCCCGGTACGACTCGACGGTCTTGGGGGAAAGATCGAGCCGCTCGGCGATGGCCGCACTGGTTTCGCCGTGCACCACCATCAGGATGACCTGCTTCTCGCGCGCCGAAAGGCCATCGACGGCCTTGGACCCCGGGCTGGCCATGAGGCCTTCCACCGCCATCGCGGACGCCCGCGAGCACAGGTACCTTTTCCCGCTGACCACCGCGGTCACAGCGTCCAGCAGTTCAACGGAAGCCGAGTCCTTGAGCACATAACCCTGGGCACCGAGCCGCAGCGCTTCGGCCACATGCCGGGGGTTGGTGGACATGGTGATGATGATGACGCGCGTGGACAGCTGGCTTGTCTGCACGTGCTCCAGCACCTCGAGGCCGGAACGGTGGTCCAGCCGCAGGTCGAGCAGCACCAGCGCGGGCCGCAGCTGGTTGAGTTCGTTGATGGCGGAGGTCGGGTCGTCCGCTTCGCCCACCACGCGATGCCCGTGCTTCTCCAGGATCTTGCGCAGCGCCTCGCGCATGAGCGCATGGTCGTCGACGAGGTAGATGTCAGCCATGGTGCAGTGTTCGCTTCCATATTGGTGCGGTCTGTTGCCCAGCGTACCAAGCCCCCTACCGTTCAGCGGCTGGTGCTCGCTTGTACAGTGCAGTGCCTTACCCACCACTTAACAAATCAAGGAAACCGACATGCCCAAGGCTTACTGGATGGCCACCTACCGTGCGATCAGCAACCCCGACGCCCTGGCCGAATACGCCAGACTGGCCGGCCCGGCCATTCAGGCGGCCGGCGGGCGCTTTCTGGCACGCGGCCTGCCCGCGCAGGTGTACGAAGCGGCCGAAAACCAGCGCGCCGTGCTGATCGAGTTCGAGAGCGTGGAAAAGGCGAAGGGCGCGCACGACAGCGCGCAGTACCAGCTGGCACTGAAGGCGCTGGGCAACGGCGCGGTGCGCGACATCCGGATCATCGAAGCGGTGGAGTAAGCCGCCAGCGCTGACCGCGCCGCCCCGGGCAGGAACATGGTTTGCCATCGGACGCCATGAACCAGCCCGCCTTCACCCCTTTCGGCCCCGAAACCGACGATGTCGCCGAGCAGGGGGAGCCGCTGCTGTCGGGCAATCGGGTCGATCTGTTCGAGAACACCGACGAGGTGCGCGCCGCGCTGGTTGCCATGTTCAGCCGCGCGCTGAACCACATCAACCTCGATGCCGCGCTGCTGCAGGCCCCGGGGCTGAGCGGTGCGCTCGTTGAATGCCTGGGCGAACTCTGCCGCAAGGGTGTGCGCATTCAGGTGATCGCGCACGAGCCGGACGTGACCGGTGCGCTCGAGGCGCTGTCGCGCCTTTGCGAAGCGGGCATCACACTCAACGACGCCCGGCCCCGGCGCAGCATGCGCGGCTGGTTCGAACGCCGCTTCCACCGCACCATGCAGCGGCAGCTGGCCGTGGTGGACGGGCACGTGGCCTGGTGCGGCCCGGGCATGCGGTCGGTCGACCAGTGCACCTACGGGCCGCACGTGTGTGTACAGGGACCGATCGTGCACCGGCTGCAGCGGCTTTTTCTGGAAACGTGGCACGCCTCGGCCTCTCCTGTGCGGCTACCGCAGGCGAACTACTTTCCGCCGATGCCGTCGGCCGGCACGCTGGACATGGGCGTTGCACTGCCGCCGGATGCCGGGGCATCGCCTCTGCGGGAAGGCGCTTCGCTGCTGGAGGCGCTGGAGGCCGCGCAGCACAACGTGTTCATCGGCATGGCCCCGCGGGCACCGTCGCACGCGCTCGCCAAAGCCCTGCACGCCGCCACCGTGCGCGGTGTCGACGTGGCGATGCTGGTGCCCGGCAGCGCGCTGCGCAGCTGGTGGTGGCGGCAGCGTTGCCACGCCCTGCTGCGCTCATCGGCGCAGGTGTACGAGGCGGACGGCACCTGCCCGTTCCCGCCGCACTGCGTGGTCGATGGCACATGGTCCAGCCTGGCCCTCGACGGCGGGGCACGCCGGCATGGCCTGTCGCTGGAGGAAGGTTCCGAGCTCATCGTGGTGGACGCCGAGTTTTCCCACGCGCTCGCAGCGGTGTGCCGCCGGGCCATGCTTCATGGGGCCGATCGCACGCGCGCGCCTGCGGCGGTGGCCAAGCTCGCCAACCCTGGCGTGTGACGGTTCGCGGGTACGTGCATTGCCCCACAGGGCAACAGGTGCCGTGCGCATGGTGACAGCGGCATCTGCACCCTTTTTGCCCGACCACCACCGAAAGGACACCCTCATGCCTCAGAACGACAACCGCAACCGCCAGCGCGGCGGTTCGCAGCAACAGGCCTACAGCCAGACCGAGCGCCAGCAAGGCTGGCACGAAACCTCCCGCCAGCCGCAGGGCGACTACGGCTGGGGCCGCGACCATGCTCCGCTGGGCAGTGGCAACGACAACGTCTGGCGCCGCCAGCAGGACAACCAGGGCGCCTACCGCGATTCGGAGTCGCGCGACGACTGGCGCGATTCCCGCAACGCGCAGGTCCCTTACAACCCGCGCGAGCAGGACGACCGCTACGGCCAGTACGGCCTGCGCCGTTCACAGGGCGGTGGCCAGTACGCCGACGACCGAAGCGACTACGGGGATTTCGGTCGCGACTATGGCTATGGCCAGCGCGACCGTGACGACCAGCGCAGCCGCGCTTTCGACCAGCAGGAGCGCGACCGTTCCCAGCGTTCCAGCGGGCTCGACCGCGACTACCGATCGGCCGGCTACGCAGGCCCCGGTGGCTACGGCGGGGGTTTCGGTGGCGAGGGCAATGTTCGCCAGCGCGATCGCGAACAAGGGCACGACGCCGACTACAGCCAGTGGCGCCGCGAGCAGATGCGCGCGCTCGACGACGACTACGACCAGTGGCGCCAGGACCGCTTCAAGAAGTTCTCGGACGAGTTCACCACTTGGCGCTCCTCACGCAGCCAGCAGCAGAACGTCGGCAGAGACGAGGCCGGTTCAACGCCGGGCAAGCCCAAGAAGGACTGAAGAACAGAAAAATTTGCAGCAAGAGATACCACATCCATCGTCGCAAAACCCATGACACCACCAGCCACCAGAAGCCTCCTCCTCTCCCTTCTTTCGGTTCTTCTGGCGCTCACGGGACTGTGGTTCTTTGGTGGTGGCGCGTGGCTCCTCTCGCTGGGCGGTTCGCCGTATTACGTGGTGGCCGGCGTGGTGCTGCTGGTGGTGGCGGTGCAGGTATGGAACCGGCACGCGGGCGCCCTCTGGCTCTTTGCCCTGTTCTTGTTCGCCACGCTGCTCTGGAGCATGTGGGAAACCGGCCTGGCGTGGTGGCCACTGGCCGCGCGCACCGATGTGTTCTTCCTGCTCGGTCTGGCGCTGATCACGCCCTGGGTGGTGCGCCGCTTCCGGCACAACCCGTCGGCCGAGATCCGCGAGGCCGACGAGCACCTGTACCCCGGCTGGCACAGCGGCCGAAGCGCGCTCGCGGTGGTGCTCACGCTGTATGTGAGCGTGGCCCTGGCCACCTGGCTGGTCGATCCCACCGCCGTCAAGGGCACGCTGACCGACGCGCCGCGCGACGCCTCGGTGGCCGCCGGCAAGGTGCCGGAAGGCGAGTGGCATGCGTATGGCCGCACGGGCCACGGCCAGCGCCATTCGCCGCTCAGCGAGATCCAGGTGGACAACATCGACAAGCTCGAGGTCGCCTGGCACTACCACACCGGCGACGAGCGCGGCCAGCCGGGCGACCCCGAAGAGACCACGTTCCAGGTGGCACCGCTCAAGGTTGGCAACCGCCTCTTCATCTGCACGCCACACCACCAGGCCATCGCGCTGGACGCGACCACCGGCAAGGAGCTGTGGCGCTACGACCCGAAGGTGCAGAAGGGGCTGGCGCTGCAGCACCAGACCTGCCGGGGCCTGTCGTACACCCCGGCCGCCACCGTGGCCGACACGGTGCCGGACGCGCCCTTCCCCGACGCCCCCGCCCTGCCCGTGGCCGCGCAGGACAACCCCGCCGTGGCCAGTTGCACCGGCATGCTGTTCCTGCCCACGGCGGACGGCCGCGTCATCGCACTCGACCCCGCGTCGGGCGCGGTGTGCAGCGCGTTCGGCGGCGGCACCGGGCAGATCAACCTCTGGCGCGGCATGCCGAATGTGCGCCTTGGCGGCTACTACTCGACGTCGCCCGTGGTCGTTTCCGAACGCGTGCTGGTGGTCGGCGGCACGGTGCTCGACAACACCTCCACGCGCGAACCTTCGGGCGTGGTGCGCGGCTACGACGTGCGCACCGGCGCGCTGCTGTGGAACTGGGACCCGGCGACACCCGAGGGCGACACCGCCCCGATACAGCCCGGTCAGACATATGTGGAAAGCACGCCGAACGTGTGGTCGATCATGAGCGTGGACGAAGAGCTCGGCATGGTCTACCTGCCGGTGGGCAACCCGACCACCGACCAGTGGGGCGGCCAGCGCAGCGAGGCCACGGGCCGGGTCGGCTCCTCCGTGGTGGCGCTGGACCTGGGCACCGGCCGCCTGCGCTGGGTGTTCCAGACCGTGCACCACGACCTTTGGGACTACGACGTGCCCTCGCAACCCACGCTGGTGGACCTGACCATCGAGGGCAACAAGGTGCCCGCCTTGGTGCAGCCGACCAAGCAGGGCGAACTCTTCGTGCTCGACCGCCGCACCGGTGAGCCGGTGCATGCCGTCAACGAAGTGCCCGTGCCGCAGGGTGCCGCGAGCGGCGACCGGACCGCGCCCACGCAACCCGTGTCCGCGCTGTCGTTCGAGCCGCCCCCGCTGACCGGCAAGTCCATGTGGGGCGCCACGCCGCTGGACCAGCTGTTCTGCCGCATCGCCTTCCAGCGCCTGCGCTACGAAGGCCGCTACACGCCGCCGTCCACCCAGGGCTCGCTGGTGTACCCAGGCAACTTCGGGGTCTTCAACTGGGGCGGCATCGCGGTCGACCCGGACCGGCAGATCGCCTTCACCACGCCGGCCTACCTCGCCTTCACCTCGCAACTGGTGCCCCGGCCCGACCACACCACGCAGATGGTGCAGAAGAAGGACGGGCCCGAAGGTGCGCTGCCCGCACTCAACGAGAACTTCGGCGCGCCCTTCGCGGTGAAGATGGCGCCCTTCGTCTCGCCGCTGGGCATTCCCTGCCAGGCGCCGCCGTGGGGCTACGTGGCGGGTGTCGACCTGAACACCGGGCGCATCGCCTGGAAGTACCGCAACGGCACGGTGCGCGACGTCACGCCGGTGCCCCTGCCGTTCAGCATGGGCGTGCCCAGCCTGGGCGGGCCGCTGCTCACCGGCGGGGGCATCGCGTTCCTGTCGGGCACGATCGACAACTACCTGCGCGCCTACGACGTCAGCAACGGCAAGCAGCTCTGGCAGGCGCGCCTGCCCGCCGGCGGCCAGGCCACACCCGTGAGCTACATTGGCCAGGATGGACGGCAGTACGTGGTGGTGGCCGCCGGCGGCCACGGTTCCCTGGGCACCAAGGCGGGCGATTCCGTCATCGCCTACGCCCTGCCCCGCGCCGCGCCGCCCCGCTGAGGGGCGACAGCTGTGACGGCGCTGGCGGACTGGTTCACCGCGCAGGGCTGGACGCCCGCGCCGTTCCAGCGGCAGGTGTGGCGCCACTGGGCGCGCGGCGAATCGGGCCTGCTCGTCACGCCCACCGGCAGTGGCAAGACGCTCGCAGCCTTCGGCGGTGCGCTGATCGAGGGCCTGCGGGAACCTTCAACCGCCCGCCAGCGCGGTGACACCGCACCCCGCCTGCGCCTGCTCTGGGTGACTCCGCTGCGCGCGCTGGCCACCTACACCACGCAGGCGCTGCAGGCCCCCATCGACGCGCTCGGCCTGCCCTGGACGGTGGCCAAACGCACGGGTGACGCCACCTCGCGCGACCGGCGCCTGGCCCGGCAGGGCCAGGCCGAGGTGCTGGTGATCACGCCGGAATCGCTCGCGCTGCTGCTGTCGTACCCCGACTCGGCCGCGCAGCTCGCGGGGTTGCGCGGCGTCATCGTGGACGAGTGGCACGAGCTGCTGGGCAACAAGCGCGGCGTGCTGCTGCAGCTCACGCTGGCGCGCATCCGCGCGCTCGCGCCCGGCGCCGTCACCTGGGGCCTCTCGGCCACGCTCGGCAACATTGACGAAGCGCGCGACGTGCTGCTGCCGCACCTGCCGGGCGCGCCGGTGGTCAGCGCGGCGAAGCGGCGGCGCATCACCCTGAAGACGCTGCTGCCCGCCGAGGGTGAACGCTTTGCGTGGGCCGGCCACCTGGGCCTGTCGCAACTCGGCCGGGTGGCCGAACTGATCGCCGGCACGCGCAGCGCCATCCTGTTCACCAACACGCGCGCGCAGGCCGAGCTGTGGCACCGCGCGCTGGCGTCCATCTGGCTGGAGGCCCCGGGCACGCTGGCGCTGCACCACGGTTCGCTGGGCGTGGGCCTGCGCCAGGCGGCCGAACAGGGCCTGCGCGACGGCAGCGTGCGCTGCGTGGTCGCCACCTCCAGCCTGGACCTGGGCGTGGACTTTCCCGCCGTGGACCTGGTGCTGCAAGTGGGCAGCCCCAAGGGCATGGCGCGGCTGCTGCAGCGCGCCGGGCGTGCGCACCACCGCCCGGGTGCGGCCAGCGAGATCCACTGCGTGCCCACGCACGCGCTGGAACTGGCCGAATACGCCGCCGCGCGCCATGCCATCGACGCTGGGCAGATCGAGGCGCGCCGACCGCCCCGCCTGTCGCTCGACGTGCTCTCGCAGCACTGCGTGACGCTGGCGCTGGGCGGCGGCTTCCGGCCCGACGCGCTGCTGGCCGAGGTGCGCGGCACGCACGCGTTCGCCGCCCTCACCGACGCACAGTGGAAGGGCGTGCTGGCCTTCATCGAACGCGGCGGGCAGGCGCTGGAGAACTACCCCGATTTCCACCGCGCCGTGCAGGGCGAAGACGGCGTGGTCCGCGTGACCGAGCGGCGCGTCGCCCTGCGCCACCGCCTCTCCATCGGCACCATCACCGCCGACGGTTCGATCGAGGTGCGTTTCCTGCGCGGCGCTTCGCTGGGTTCTGTGGAAGAAAGCTTCATCAGCCGCCTGCGCCCGCGCGACCGTTTCCAGTTCGCCGGGCGCACGCTGGAACTGGTGGTGGTCGACGGCATGACCGCCTACGTGCGCAAGGCCAGCGGCAGCAACGCCAACGTGCCGCGCTGGCAGGGCGGGCGCATGCCGCTGTCCACCGAACTCGGCGCGGCGGTGGAAGCCGCGCTGGCCGGCCCGCGCGACAGCCCGGAACTGCGCGCCCTCGCGCCGCTGCTGGATCTGCAGGCGCGCGTGTCGGCACTGCCCACACCGCAGACGCTGCTGGTGGAAGCGGTGCGCCTGCGCCGTGGTGGCTCGCTGTTCGTCTACCCCTTCGCGGGCCGCACCGTGCACGAAGGCATGGCCGCGCTGTTCGCGCTGCGCTGGGGCCGCCTTGCGCCCAACACCTTCGTGTACGCGGTGAACGACTACGGCTTCGTGCTCACCTCGCCACAGGCCGTGCCCATCGACGAGCAAACGCTCGCTCGGCTTCTGTCGCCCGACGACCTGATGGACGACCTGCACGAAGGCCTGAACCTCACCGAGATGGCGCGCCGCCAGTTCCGCGAGATCGCGCGCGTGGCCGGCATGCTCACGCCCTCGGTGCCCGGTGCCGCCCAGCGCAGCCTGCGCCAGCTGCAGGCGTCCAGCGGCCTGCTGTTCGACGTGCTGCAGCGCTACGACCCCGAGCACCTGCTGCTGGCCCAGGCCCGGCGCGAGGTGTTCGAGGCGCAGATGGACGTGCAGGCGCTGGCCGCCACGCTGGCGCGCTGCGCCGCGCGCCGCATCGACCTGCGCCAGCCCCGCACGCTCACGCCGCTGTCGTTCCCGCTGTGGGCCGAGACGGTGCGCGGCGAGCTCAGCACGGAAGACTGGTCGACCCGCGTGCGGCGCGCGGCCGAAGAGCTGCAGGCGCGCCATGGATGACGCGCTCGACACCGTGCTCGCGGGCGAGCCGCTGCGCCTGTGCGCCGACCGCGCGCTCTACTGGCCCGCGCGCCGCCGCCTGCTCGTGGCCGATGTGCACCTGGGCAAGGACGACACCTTCCGCGCGGCCGGCATCGCGCTGCCGGCCGGTGGCGCGCGCGCCGACCTGGCCCGGCTCACGGCATTGATCGAACGCCACGGCGCGCAGTCGCTCTGGGTGCTGGGCGACCTGCTGCACGGCCCGCTGGTGGACGCACACTGGCGCGAGGACTGGGCGCGCTTCCTGGCACGGCACGCCGGCCTGGAGATGCTGCTGATCGAAGGCAACCACGACCGCGCGGCGGTGCACGCGAAGCTCGGCATCGCGCAGCGGGCGGACCGCGTGGTGGACGGCCCGTTCAGTTTTGCGCACATGCCGCACGCGGTGGATGAAGGCCGCTTCGCCATCGGCGGCCACCTGCACCCGGTGGTGCGTGTGCCGGGCTTTCCCGGGCGCTTCCCGGCGTTCGCGGTGATCGGCCCGCAGCTGGTGCTGCCGGCGTTCTCGCTGTTCACCGGCGGCTGGCTGGTGGACCGCGCCCACGCGCGCTACGCCTGCCTGGGCCCACACGTGGTGAGCGCAGGGCCGACACGCTTTCCGCCACGCTGAGCACGGTCGCCATCCGCATATCCATATGCGGATAACGAGGTTCACGACACACCACCCGCTCTCTATCGTCGTGGGTCGCCCCTGGCCTCCGCACCACCCATGACCCGCCTCACCCTGCACACCGCACACACCGCCCCCGAAGCCAGCCGCCCCCTGCTGGAACAGTCCATCAGGAACAACGGCTACCTGCCCAACCTCATTGGCGTGCTCGCCAACGCGCCGCTGGCGCTGGAAACCTACGTCACCGTGGGCGGCATCAACGCACGCGCCAGCCTCACGCTGGCCGAACGCGAGGTGGTGCAGATCACGGCCGCGCAGCTGCACGGTTGCGACTTCTGCGTCGCCGGCCACAGCGCCATCGCGCTGAAGAAAGCCGGGCTCGACACCGCCACCGTGATCGCGCTGCAGCAAGGCCTGGACACGGCACAGGAGCGGCTGGACGCCGTGCGCGTGTTCGCCACGCATGTGATTGAACGGCGCGGCCATGTGGACGACGCCGACCTGCAAACCTTTCTGGACAGCGGCTTCACGCAGGAACAGGCGCTCGAAGTGGTGCTGGGCGTGAGCCTGGCCACGCTGTGCAACTTCGCCAACTCGCTGGCACAGAGCCCGGTGAACAAGGAGCTCGAGCCGTTCCGCGCGGGCGTGCTGCGCGCGTGAACGCCATGGCCTTGCCCGACGCGCTGAACCACTTCCTGCAGTCGCACGCGGCCGCGCTCGACGAGAACGACAGCCAGGCCACCGCCCTGCTGCCCGCGCTGGGCGAAGCGGGCCTGCTGCGCCGCGGCGTGCCGCTGGCGCTGGGCGGCGACGGCAGCCACACGGTGGACGCGATGGACGCCATTGCCGCCGTGGCCGAGCGCTCCGTGGCCGCCGCGTTCGTGTTCTGGGGGCAGCGCGCGTTCATTGAATACCTGCTGCAGAGCACCAACGAAGGCCTGCGCGAACGCTGGCTGCCCGCGCTGCTGAAGGGCGAATCGGCCGGGGCCACGGGCCTGTCCAACGCCATGAAGTTCCTCTCGGGCATCGAGTCGCTGCAGGTGCAGGCCACCACCGTGCCGCAGGAAAGCGGTGCCGACCATTTCCTGCTCGACGGCCAGGTGCCCTGGGCCACCAACCTGCGCCCGCAAGGCTTCGTGGTGGCGGCGGCGGTGGAACGCCGCGATGGCGGCGCACCCTTCATCGCCGCCCTGCCGTTCAACCGTGCGGGCGTGCAGCGCAGCGACGACCTGGACCTGATCGCGCTGCGCGGCACGCGAACCGCCGCGCTGCGGCTCACGCGCGTGGAGATCCGGCCCGATGACGTGATCGCGCCCGAGGCGCGCGCCTGGCTGCCACGCGTGCGGCCCGCGTTCCTCGGCCTGCAGTGCGGCCTGTCCATCGGCCTGGCGCAGGCCTCGCTCGCGGCCGCGCAGCAGCATGGCACCGCCGCGCGGCCGGTGCTGGGCAAACCCATCCAGCAGGCGCGGGCCGAGCTGGCGGTGGCGGTGGCTTCGCTGAAGGTGGGCATCAAGACCGGCGCCTTCGTGGCAGACCCCGTGCCCCTGTTCGAGCTGCGCATCCGCCTCGCCCACCTGGCCCTGCAGGCGGTGCAGCTGGAACTGCAGTCGTGCGGCGGGCGCGCCTACCACCGCGACCAGCCGCTGCAGTTCGCGCGGCGCTGGCGCGAGGCCGCGTTCCTGCCCATCGTCACACCCAGCCTCACCCAGCTGCAGGGCGAACTGAACAAACGCGCCCTGCAGGCCGCCGCCGCATGACGCTGGCTGCGCCCTCCCCCGCCACCGCACCGCCCGCACAGGGCGAGGCGGTGCTGCGCGCGCGCGACGTGGCTTTCGCCTACGCCGATCAGCCGCCGGTGTACAGCGCGATCTCGCTGGACATCCGCGCGCGCGAGATCGTGTGCCTGCTGGGCGGCAGCGGCTGCGGCAAGTCCACCCTGCTGCGCAACCTGGCGGGCCTCACCGCGCCCACGCAGGGCGGTGTGGAATTCCTCGCGCAGCCGCTGAGCGAACCGCACCCGCGCGCCGCGCTGCTGTTCCAGCAGCCCAGCCTGCTGCCCTGGCTCGACGTGGCACGCAACGTCGGCTTCGGGCTCGACTTCACCCACCAGCCCGCCATCTCACGCGACCAGCTGGACGCCCGCGTGGCCACCGCGCTGGAGGCCGTGGGCCTGCAGGGCAGGCACCGGCTGCGGCCCGCGCAGCTCTCGGGCGGCATGGCGCAGCGCGTGGCGCTGGCGCGCGCCCTCGCGCGCGAACCACAACTGCTGCTGGCCGACGAACCCTTTTCCGCGCTCGACGCGATCACGCGCGCACAGATGCAGTCGCTGCTGGTGGAGCTGGTGCACCGCTGGCACACCGCCGCGCTGCTGGTCACGCACGACATCGATGAGGCCATCCTGGTGGCCGACCGCATCCTGCTGCTGGGCGCGCCCGCCGCCGGCCAGCCCGCGCGCCTGCTGCGCGAATGGACGGTAGCGATCGACCGACCGCGCGAAGCCGACCCCACCGCCGTGACCGCTCTGCGGCTGGACATCCTGCAGGCGCTGCACACGCAGGCCGCCCTTCCCTGAAGCCACCCCACCCACCATTCACCCACCACCATGACCGAATCGCTTCGACCCGGCTACCAACACATCTGCGCCTCGTCCGACTGCTGCGGCCTCACCCGCCGCGACATGCTGCGCCTCTCGGCACTCACGGCGGCCGGCGTGGCCGCGCCGCTGCTGGCCGCGGGCGACGCGCGCGCGCAGGCCTTCAAGGGCGACGACCAGCCGGTGAAGATCGGCTACCTGCCCATCACCGACGCCACGCCGCTGCTGGTGGCACACGGTCGCAAGCTGTTCGAAGCCGAGGGCTTGAAGGCGGAAGCGCCGCGCCTGTTCCGCAGCTGGGCGCAGATCGTGGAAGCCTTCGTGGCCGGCCAGGTCAACGTGATCCACCTGCTCACGCCGGCGGCGCTGTGGGTGCGCTACGGCTCGAAATTCCCCGCGAAGATCGTGGCCTGGAACCACGTCAACGGCTCGGGGCTCACCGTGGCGCCGCACATCCGCGGCGTGGAAGAACTCGGCGGCCAGACGGTGGCGGTGCCGTTCTGGTACTCGATCCACAACATCCTGCTGCAGCAGTTGCTGCGCGCACACAAGCTGGAAGCGGTGACGCGGCCGCGCGGCACGGCCATCGCGCCCAACCAGGTCAACCTGATCGTGCTGGCCCCGGCCGAGATGGTCTCGGCGCTGGCCACCAAGGCCATCGCCGGCTACATCGTGGCCGACCCGTTCAACGCCGCCGCCGAGATCAGCGGCGTGGGCAAGGTACTGCGCTTCTCGGGCGACCTGTGGAAGAACCACGCCTGCTGCATCACCTTCCTCTCCGAGCGCGACACCACCGAGCGGCCCGAGTGGGCGCAGCGCGTGACCAACGCCATCGTGAAGGCGCAGCTGTACACGCGCAGCAACCAGATCGACACCGCGCGCCTGCTCTCGAACACCGGCGAGAACCGCTACACGCCGCACCCGCTGCAGACGCTCACCAAGGTACTGGCCGCGAGCGACTACGCCAGCTACGAGGCCAGCGGCGTGGTGCGCCACAAGGACTGGGCGCAGCGCCGCATCGACTTCCAGCCCTACCCCTTCCCCAGCTACACCGAAGCGCTGGTGGGTGCCATCCGCGAGACGAAGGTGGAAGGCGACACGCGCTTCCTCGCCGACCTGGACCCGAAGTTCGTGGCCGGCGACCTGGTGGACGACCGCTTCGTGCGCAAGGCCATCCAGGCCGTGGGCGGCCCGCAGGTGTTCGGGCTGCCGGCCGATCTGCGGCGCCGCGAAGTGATCGCGGTGTGAGCGAAGCGGCATGAGCAACAGCGTCTCGCTGCCCACCCTCGGCGCGCCCACCCCGGCAGCGCCGCGCCGGGCCAGCCGCTGGTGGTTGCCCTGGCTGGGCCTGCTGGCCGTGCTGGCGCTGTGGTGGATCGGCGCGGCACTGCTCGCGCAGCGCACGCCCATTGCCACCGTGTTCGCGCCGTGGCCCACGGCGCAGGCGCTGGCGCGGTTGCTGCCGTCGGAAGACCTCTGGTGGCATGTGCTGCTGAGCCTGCAGCGCGTGGCCGTGGGCCTGGGCCTGGCGGTGCTGGTGGGCGTGCCGCTGGGTGTGCTGGCCGGCCTGTCGCGCGGGTTCGCGCAGGCCACCACGCCGGTCTTCCAGTTCCTGCGCATGGTGTCGCCGCTGTCGTGGATGCCGCTGGCCGTGATGGTGCTGGGCGTGGGCAACGCGCCGGTGTACTTCCTGCTCGCCTTCGCCGCCGTGTGGCCGGTGATGCTGAACACCGCGGCCGGCGTGGCCCAGCTCGACCCCAACTGGCTGCTGCTGGCGCGCAGCCTCTCCGCCACGCGGCGCGAAACCGTGTGGCGCGTGGTGCTGCCCGGCATCACCGCGCAGATCCTCACCGGCGTGCGGCTGGCCATCGGCATCATCTGGATCGTGCTGGTGCCGGCCGAGATGCTGGGCGTGTCGGCCGGGCTGGGTTACTTCATCCTCGACACGCGCGACCGCCTGGCCTACGACGAGCTCATGGCCGCCATCGTGCTCATCGGCGCGCTCGGCTTCGCGCTGGACTGGCTGGCGCGCGCGCTGCACCAGCGCTGGAGCTGAACCATGGCCGTTGCCCGCCAACTCCACCTCGGCGCCTTCATGCGCCCCGTCAGCATCCACACCGGCGCGTGGCGCTACCCCGGCGCCTGGGCCGATGCGAACTTCAACCTCGAGCGGCTGAAGTACCTGGTGCGGCGGCTGGAAGCGGCGCGCTTCGACGCGTTCTTCATGGCCGACCACCTCGCCGTGCTGAACATGCCCATCGAGGCGCTGCAGCGCAGCCACACCGTCACGTCTTTCGAACCGTTCACGCTGCTCTCGGCGCTGGCGCAGCACACGCGGCACATCGGGCTGGTGGCCACCGCGTCCACCACGTTCGAGGAACCGTTCCACATCGCGCGCCGCTTCGCCTCGCTGGACCACCTCAGCGGCGGGCGCGCGGGCTGGAACATCGTGACCACCAGCAACCCCGACGCCGCGCGCAACTTCGGCCGCGACGACCACATGGAACACGACGAGCGCTACGTGCGGGCGCGCGAGTTCCATGACGTGGTGACCGGCCTGTGGGACAGCTGGGCCGACGACGCCTTCATCCGCGACGCGGACAGCGGCCGCTTCTTCGACCCCGCGCGGCTGCACGTGCTGGAGCACAGGGGACCGCACTTCTCGGTGCGCGGGCCGCTGCACATTGCCCGCCCGGTGCAGGGCTGGCCGGTGATCGTGCAGGCCGGCGCCTCGGAAGCGGGCCGCCAGCTCGCGGCCGAAACCGCCGAGGTGGTGTTCGCCGCGCCCGGCACGCTGGAGAACGCGCGGCGCTTCTATGCGGACGTGAAGGGCCGCATGGAACGGCTGGGCCGCGCGCGCGAGCACCTCAAGATCCTGCCGGGTGCGTTCGTGGTGGTGGGCGACACGGTGGAACAAGCGCGCGAGATCCGCGCCCGCCTCGACGCACTGGTGCACGCCGACAGCGCGATCGCTTCGCTGTCCATCGCGCTCGGTGTCGACGCCTCGGCCTTCGACCCCGACGGCCCGCTGCCCGACGTGCCGCAGACCAACGCCAGCCAGAGCACGCGCGAACGCACCATCGACCTGGCCCGGCGCGAGAACCTCACGGTGCGCCAGCTCGCGCAGCGCCTGGGCGGCTACGCGGGCCTGGCCTTCGTCGGCACGGCACAGACGATTGCCGACGAGATGCAGGAGTGGCTGGAGACCGGGGGCAGTGACGGCTTCAACGTGATGTTCCCCTGGCTGCCCGGCGGGCTCGATGCCTTCGTGGACCAGGTGGTGCCCGAACTGCAGCGGCGCGGCCTCTTCCGCACCGAATACGAAGGCGCGACACTGCGCGAGAACCTCGGCCTGCCCCGGCCCGCCAACCGCTTCTTCGGGTGAGCACCATGAGAGTCACCGTCTGCGAACTGCCCCACGAACCGGCGCTGCTGGAAACGGCGTGGGCCGCACTGCGCGAGCACACCACCCGCGAACGCACCGAACTGTTGCTGCTGCCCGAGTTCGCCTTTGTCGAACCGCTGTGGCTCGCGCCCGAATTCGATGCCGCGCGCTGGGCGGATGCTGTGGCGCAGGCGGAGCGCTGGCTGGACCGTCTGCCCGAACTCGGGGCCGGGCACGTGGTGGGCGCTCGCCCGGTCACGCAGGCGGGGGTCCATCTGAACCAAGGGTTCGCATGGTCAAACGAGCATGGCGCGCGTCCACTGCGCAGCAAGCACCACCTGCCCGACGAACCCGGTGGCTGGGAGGCGCGCTGGTTCGATCGGGGCGATGCGCAGTTCCCGCGCTTCGAGGTGGGCGGGCTTTCGTTCGGGCTCAACATCTGCACCGAACTCTGGGCGCTGGACACCTACGCCAGCTACGCCGCGCAGGACGTGGCCGCCATCCTCTCGCCGCGCGCCACGGCCGGGGCCACCACCGCGAAGTGGCTGGCGGTGGGCACGGTGGCGGCGGTGCGGTCGGGCGCGTACAGCATCTCGTCCAACCGCGTGAGCAGTGACGGCGCCTGCGGCGGCGTGGGCTGGATCATCGACCCCGATGGCGCGCTGCTCGCCCGCACCTCGGCCAGCGAACCGTTCCAGACGCGCGACATCGACCTTGCCGCAGCGCGCGCGGCCCGCGCGACCTACCCGCGCTACGTGTTCCAGCCGGCCCGCTGAGCCGACCCACCACAGGCCAACTATCGATCTGCGAAAAACGCATTGGCCGGTTTTCGTGCGGCTGCCTACCCTCACCGGTCCTCGTCGGCATCTCTTCTCGCTGACGTCAATTCCAAGGACCTTGCATGAAATCCCGGGTGCTCAACGCCACCATCTTCACCGCCGCATCCATCGCGGCTTCCATCGCGCCCGCCTTCGCCCAGGCACCCGCCTACCCGAACAAGCCCATCACCCTCGTGGTGCCCTACCCGCCGGGTGGCCCGAACGACGCCATCGCCCGCGCGCTCGGCCCTGAGCTGGCCAAGGCACTGGCGGTGCCGGTGGTGATCGAGAACAAGGCCGGCGCCGCCGGCAACATCGGCACCTCGTTCGCGGCGCGCGCCCCGGCCGATGGCTACACCATCGCGCTGCCCGGCTCGGCGCTGTCCATCAACACCGTGATCTTCGACAACGCGCCCTACAAGATCGGCGACTTCCGCGCCGTCGGCATGGTGGCCCAGGGCCCGGTGGTGGCGGTGGCCCATCCCTCGCTGAACATCAAGACGATTGCGCAGCTGGTGGCACACGCCAAGGCCAACCCCGGCGTGCTGTCGTTCCCCTCAGGCGGCAAGGGCACCTCGCCCTACCTCGCCGGCGAACTGCTGAAGAACACGGCGCAGATCAACATGGTCCACGTGCCGTACAAGGGCACGGGCGAGTTCATTCCCGACCTGCTCGCCGGCCGTGTGCCCGTGGCCTTCGTGAGCCCGCTGATCGCGCGCCAGCACGTGGACACGGGTGCCCTGGTGCCGCTGGCCACCACCGGCACCAAGCGCCTGCGCGGCTGGGAGAACCTGCCCACCGTGGAAGAAGCCGGCGTGCGCGGCTTCCGCGTGCTGCCCTGGTACGCCGTCGTCGTCCCGGCCGCCACGCCAGCACCAGTGGTGAGCCGCCTCAACGCGGCGCTGCAACAGGCCCTGGCCTCGGCCGAGATCCAGAAGAAGCTGGTCGACCTGGGCCTGGACGCACTGCCCGGCACATCCGAAGAAGCGCAGGCCATCGTCGCGCAGGAAGTGCAGCTGTGGAAGAACGTGCCGCTGAGCGATTGAAGTCGCCCTGCCGTCAGCCGCGCCATCCAGAAGATGGCTTGCGGCAGAGACCAGAAAGGCCCCGCGGGGCCTTTCCTTCTTTTCCGGGCAGCTTTCAAGCTGTTGATCAACGCAGTTTTCCCCAATATTTCAACTATCTTCGAAATATCGTATAGTGGCCGACATGAACGAAATCGACGTCATCCGCGCCCTGAGCGCTCTCGCCCATCCCCTGCGCCTTCGTGTGTTCCGTGCGCTGGTGGTCAACGGCGAGGCCGGCCTCACACCGGGCGTGATGAGCGAGGCCCTTGAGATACCCGGCACCACGCTGTCCTTCCACCTGAAGGAGCTGACGGCGGCGGGCCTGGTGACCCAGGAGCGTTCCAGTCGACATCTGGTCTATCGCGCCGCCTACGAGCAGATGAACGGCGTGCTCGGCTACCTCACCGAAAACTGCTGCCAGGGCGCCGCGTGCGCCGTCGACAGCGCTGCCTGCAAGTGCTGACCGCTTCGTCGGCCAGATGAATGCCCCGCCCGTTTTCCACATGACCTCCCACGCCCCCCTCAACGTGCTCTTTCTGTGCACGCACAACTCGGCTCGAAGCATCCTGGCCGAGGCCACGCTGAACCACGTGGGCAAGGGCCGTTTCAAGGCCTTTTCGGCCGGCAGCAGCCCGCGCGAGAACCAGCAGCCCAACCCGCTCGCCATCGAAGTGCTGGAACGTGCCGGCATCTCCACCGACGGGCTGCGCAGCAAGACCTGGGACGTGTTCGGAAAACCCGATGCGCCGCACATGGACCTGGTCATCACCGTGTGCGACAACGCCGCCGGCGAAACCTGCCCCTACTGGCCCGGCCAGCCTGCCACGGCACACTGGGGCTACCCCGACCCGTCCGACGCGAAGGGCACGCACGAAGAAAAGCTCGAGGCTTTCCGCGAGACCCTGCTGGCCATCCGCCGCCGCCTGGAGTTTCTCGTCAGCCTGCCACCCGCCAGCGTCGACAGGCTGGCGCTGCAGAACACCGCCCGCGAGCTGGCCACGCGCTGAACGACTGCCATGCTCGCGGCAGTCCTCATCTTTGTATTCACGCTCGTTCTCGTCATCTGGCAGCCGCGCGGCTTGGGCATCGGCTGGAGCGCGTCTCTCGGCGCCCTGGCGGCGCTGCTCGCGGGCGTCGTGCACATCTCCGACATCCCCGTCGTCTGGAACATTGTCTGGAACGCCACGGCCACTTTCGTGGCGGTCATCGTCATCAGCCTGGTGCTGGATGAAGCCGGCTTCTTCGAATGGGCTGCCTTGCACTTTGCTCGGTGGGGCGGTGGCCGGGGCGCCCGGCTGTTCGCGCTCATCGTCCTGCTGGGCGCCACGGTGGCGGCGCTCTTTGCCAACGACGGCGCCGCCCTCATCCTCACACCCATCGTCATGGCGATGCTGGTCGCGCTGGGCTTCTCTGCGGCAACCACGCTGGCCTTCGTGATGGCGGCGGGCTTCATCGCTGACACGGCGAGCCTGCCTCTGGTGGTGTCCAACCTGGTGAACATCGTCTCGGCCGATTTCTTCGGCATCGGGTTCAACGAATACGCCGCCGTGATGGTGCCTGTGAACCTCGTGTCGGTGGGCGCCAGCCTTGTGGTGCTGTACCTGTATTTCCGCCGCGATCTGCCCGCGACCTACGACGTCCGCCAGCTGAAGGCGCCTGCCGATGCCATTCGGGATCTGCGCACCTTTCGGGCGGGGTGAGCCGTGCTGGCCCTGCTGCTGGTGGGCTTCTTCGGGCTCGAGCCGCTGGGCGTTCCCGTCAGTGTGGTCGCGGCGGCCGGTGCGGCCATCCTTCTTGCCGTTGCGGCCAGTGGCCAGGTCATTGGCACGCGCAAGGTGCTGAAAGGCGCGCCCTGGCACATCGTCGTTTTCTCGCTGGGCATGTACCTGGTGGTCTACGGCCTGCGCAATGCCGGGTTGACGGACCACATTGCCGCGCTGCTCGACTGGTTTGCGCAAGGCGGCGTTCCGGGTGCTGCGATGGGCACGGGGTTCCTGACGGCGTTGCTGTCGTCCGTGATGAACAACATGCCGACGGTGCTGGTGGGCGCCCTGGCCATCGACCAGTCCAGCGCGACGGGTGTGGTCAGGGAGGCGATGGTCTACGCCAACATCATCGGCTGCGACCTCGGGCCCAAGATCACGCCCATCGGAAGCCTGGCAACGCTGCTCTGGCTTCACGTGCTGGCACGCAAGGGCACGACCATCACCTGGGGCTACTACCTGCGGGTCGGCCTCGTGCTGACGCTGCCTGTGCTCACCCTGACGCTGGCGGCCTTGGCCCTCCGCCTCGGCGTGACCTAGCCGCCTCAGCCCGCCCGCCGCACCTCACCATCCGGCAGCACCGAAAAGGTCTCGAAGTGGCGTGGCAGCACCTGGATCGCGCCGGGTGCGGTCTGGCGCACTTCTTCCTGGAACACGGCCGCGTGGTCGAGCGCGGCGGACTGGTCGGCGCCGTAGGGGAAGGTCTGCACGTCCCAGTGCGTGGCGACCACCACGCGCGGCAGGCCGGTGGCCTTGAGCAGCCGTTCGGTGTACCGGAAGATCTGCAGCCGGGGCCGTGCCGATGGCACCAGCAGGATGGAGGGGCGCAGGCCCTGCACTTCGCGTTCGATGTAGTTCATGGAACCGAACAGCAGGATTTCGTGGTGCCTGAAGCGCACCAGGTAGCCGAAGGTGCCGCCTTCCGAAAACGCCTTGAGCGGCAGCGGGCCCTGCAGGTCTTCGGGCACGATGCCGGCGTCGAAATAGCACTTGTCGCACAGCGCCGAATGCAGGCTGGGGATGACGCGGATGGAGATGTCGCCGAAGTCGTAGTCCTCGCCGCCGCGCACGGGCACCAGCTGCTTCTCGTCCACACCGTAGGCGCGCGCGATGTTCGTCGCGCTGTAGGAGCCGACCACGTGCGCACCGGTCTTCTTCGCGATGTGCGGCATGTCCATGCAGTGGTTGAAGTGCGCGTGCGACAGCAGGATGTGCGTGGCGTCGTGTATGTGCTGGTCGATCGTGGCGGTGTCGCTGGGCACGATCTCGTCGAAGCTGTGCGCGGGCCGCGTGTCGCCCGGGGCCGCGTTGGCCGGCAGCATGCCGAAACGGTTGCCGCTGTAGCGCAGCCGCGTGAAATAGGGGTCGAGCAGCACGGTGTGCTGGCCGTCGGTGATCTTCCAGGCGGCCGAACCGTAGTGGGTCAGCTCGATTCTCTCGTCGTCAAAGTACGCTCGCGCGGCGGTCACAGGTCAAACCTCGAATGAAGGGGTGCTGGGCGAAATGGCTCCGCGCATCATCGCCGCCGATGCCAGTCGGCCTGACGCGTTTTTCGCGTTTGCTTATGCGCAAAACCTGCCAGCGCAGCGCTGCATAAGCTCATGACGAGACGGTCGTTTCAAAAAGCGCAAACGGGGAAAACAATCGCGGCCCGATCCATCGCAACCGATTCAAGCCCGCATGCGCCTCAACGCCCCCATCTCATCGCTTCTGCTGGCCGCCGCCCTGGCCACCAGCGCTTCTGCCGTTCACGCCAAGACCTTCCGCTGGGCCCGCGCCGTCGACCTGTCCTCGTGGGACGTGCATGCGCAGAACGTGGGCGTGAACAACACGCTGCACGCGGCGGTGTACGAAACGCTTGTGGAATACAACAGCAAGACCTTCAAGCCCGAGCCCTCGCTGGCCACCGAATGGAAGCGCGTGAGCCCGACGCAGTTGCGCCTGAGCCTGCGCAAGGGCGTGACCTTCAGCGACGGCAGCCCGTTCACCGCGGATGACGCGAAGTTCTCGCTGGAGCGCGCGAAGGCGAAGACCTCCAACTTCGCGGTGTACGCGCAGGGCATCGACCGCGTGGTGAAGGTCGACAGCCACACCATCGACATCTTCTCGGACGTGCCCAACCCGGTGCTGGTGAACCAGCTGACCGAGCTGCGCATCCTCAGCAAGGCGTGGGCCGAGAAGAACAACTCGGTGGAACCCAAGGACATCAAGACTTCCGAAGAGCCCTTCTCGCACCGCAACTCGCTGGGCACCGGCCCGTTCGTGGTGAAGTCCTGGGCGCCGGACCAGCGGCTGGTGCTGACGGCCAACCCGAACTGGTGGGGCAAGGGCAAGTACCCGGTGAACGTGACCGAGATCGTCTACACGCCGATCAAGTCCGACGCGACGCGCACCGCCGCGCTGCTGTCGGGTGAGGTGGACTTTCTCATCGACCCGGGCCTGCAGGACCTGGCCCGCGTGCGCCAGACCGCCGGCCTGCAGGTGCTCGAAGGCGCGGAGAACCGCACCATCTTCCTCGGCCTGGACCAGTTCCGCACCGAGCTGCCCGGCTCCAGCGTGAAGGGCCAGAACCCGCTGAAGGACCTGCGCGTTCGCAAGGCGCTGTACCAGGCGATCGACATCCAGTCGATCCAGCGCGTGGTGCTGCGCGGTCTGGCCCAACCCACCGGCGCCATCATCGCGCGGCAGGTGAATGGCTGGACAGCCAAGGCCGATGCCCGCTGGCCCTACGACCCGGCGGCGGCGCAGAAGCTGCTGGCCGAGGCGGGCTACCCGCAGGGCTTCGAGGTGGACTTTGCCTGCAGCGCGGGCCGCTACATCAACGACGAACAGCTGTGCCAGGCCATCACGGTGCAGTGGGCCAAGATCGGCGTGAAGGCCAAGCTGCGCACCCTGCCCTTCGCCACCTACTTCCCCATGATCCAGCGCAACGAGGCCAGCATCTACCTGCTGGGCTGGGGCGTGCCCACGTTCGATGCCTTCTATTCGCTGCAGTCGCTCATCCGCTCGCCCGGCGCGGGCGGCGATGGCAACTTCAACCTGGGCCGCTATTCGAACCCGCAGCAGGACGGGTTGATCGAGCGCATCAAGAAGGAAACCGACCTGAAGAACCGCAACGAGCTGATCGAGAAGGCGCTGCTGCAGGACCACCAGGACATCTCGCACATTCCGCTCTACAACCAGGTGATTCCATGGGCGGCCACCAGCAAGGTGGAGGTGCCGCACCGCGCCGACAACCGCATCGACTGGCGCCTGCTGAAGGTGAACTGAACCCGCGCGGCCATATCCGGTTTTCGCATATGGCTGCTCGGTTTTGATCGTTCACCGCACAAGACGCGCTGCCTAGCATCGGAGACACCATGACCCTTGTAGAAGCTCCCCCCGTCCGCCAGGACTTCCAGATCCGCACGCTGGGCAGCGCGCTGGGCGCCGAGGTGCTCGGCCTCGACCTCACCGTGACGCTGTCCGACGAAGACTTTGCGCGCCTGCACCGCGCGCACCTGGAACACCACGTGCTGGTGTTCCGCGACCAGCGCATCACGCCCGCGCAGCAGGTGGCCTTCAGCTCGCGCTGGGGCCCGTTGCAACGCCATGTGCTGCACCAGTTCGCCCTGCCCGAACAGCCCGAGGTGCTGATCGTCAGCAACATCCTGAAAGACGACAAGCCCATCGGCCTGGGCGACGCGGGCGTGTTCTGGCATTCGGATCTTTCGTACAAGGACAAGCCCAGCCTGGGTTCATTCCTGCACGCACAGGAGCTGCCGCGCGATGGTGGCGACACGCTGTTCGCCAACCAGCACCAGGCCTGGGACGAGCTGCCCGCCGAACTGGCACGCGCGGTACAGGGGCGGCGTGCCGAGCACAGCTACCTCAAGGTGTACGGCGAGCTGCAACGCCGCAGCCCATGGCGGCCAGATCTTTCACCCGCGCAGATCGCCGCCGTGCCGCCGGTGGCACAGCCCATCGTGCGCACGCACCCCGAAACCGGCCGCAAGGCGCTGTTCGTCAGCGAGCACTTCACCACGCGCGTGGTCGGGCTGCCCGACGACGAGAGCGAAGCGCTGCTGCAGGCGCTGTTTGCGCACAGCACGCAGGAACGCTACGTGTACCGCCACCGCTGGCTGCCGGGCGACATGGTGTTCTGGGACAACCGCTCGGTGCTGCACCTGGCGGCGGGCTGTCCGGCCGACCAGCGCCGCCGCTTGTACAGAACGACCATTGAGGGCGATGTGCCCCGATGAATGTTGTCTCCGATTTCTTCAACGCCTCACACAGATCACTTTCATGAAAAAACGCACTTTCGTCCATGGCCTGCTGGCCGCTGCGCTCACCGCTTCCGCGTCGTTCGCCGCGCACGCTGAAGGCCAGATCCGCATTGCCCAGCAGTTCGGCGTGGTCTACCTGCTGCTCAACGTGGCCGAGTCGCAGAAGCTGATCGAGAAGCACGGCAAGGCCGCCGGTGTGGACGTGAAGGTGGAGTTCGTGCGCCTTTCGGGCGGCAGCGCGGTGAACGACGCGCTGCTCTCGGGGCAGATCGACATTGCCGGTGCCGGCGTGGGCCCGCTGCTCACCATCTGGGACCGCACCAAGGACAAGCAGAACGTGCGCGGCGTGGCTTCGCTGGGCAACTTCCCGTACTACCTGGTCACCAACAACCCGGCGGTGAAGACGATCGCCGACTTCACCGACAAGGACCGCATCGCTCTGCCGGCGGTGGGTGTGTCGGTGCAGTCGCGCGTGCTTCAGCTCGCTTCGGCACAGCGCTGGGGGCAGGACCAGTACAACCGCCTCGACAAGCTGCAGGTGGCGGTGCCGCACCCGGACGCCACCGCCGCCATCATCAAGGGCGGTACCGAGATCACCGGGCACTTCGGCAACCCGCCGTTCCAGAACCAGGCGCTGGCGGGCAACCCGAACGCGCGCATCGTGCTCAACAGCTACGACGTGCTCGGCGGCCCCTCTTCCGCCACGGTGCTCTACGCCACCGAGAAATTCCGCACCGAGAACCCCAAGACCTACCGCGCCTTCACCGCCGCGCTGCAGGAAGCCGCGCAGTACATCACCGCCAACCCCGAGGGCGCTGCCGACATCTACCTGCGCACCGGCCAGGGCGCGATCGACCGCGGCCTGCTGCTCTCGATCATCAAGAACCCGGAAGTGCAGTTCAAGCTGACGCCAGAGAACACTTTCAAGCTCGCCAGCTTCATGCACAGCGTGGGCGCGATCAAGAACAAACCGGCTTCGGCAAAAGACTACTTCTTCGACGACCCCCACAGTGCGGCCGCCAATTGACATGAACCCGGCACACGTGCTGCACCGCCACGCCATCGGCACGCCGATGCAGGACCTGCTGCGCGCCACGCGCGAGGACGGTGCAGGCGTGGTGCCGCCGCCCGAATCGTCGCTGCTGCCGCAACCGCTGCTGGCCTTCGACGGTGTGTCGATGCAGTACGCGACCGAACAGCACGTGGTGCGCGCCACGCACAAGGTGAGCCTGTCGGTGCACGAGGCCGAGCGCTATGTGCTGCTCGGCCCGTCGGGCTGCGGCAAGAGCACGCTGCTCAAGGCGGCGGCGGGTTTCATTGCGCCCACCGAGGGCGAAATCCGGCTCGATGGCCAGCGCATCATCGGCCCCGGGCCCGACCGCATCGTGGTGTTCCAGGAATTCGACCAGCTTCCGCCCTGGAAAACGGTGCTGGGCAACGTGATGTTTCCCTTGCGGGCGACCAACCGCCTGGGCCGGCACGAGGCCGAGGAACGCGCCTATGCGGTGCTCGACCAGGTCGGCCTGGCCGACTTTGCCAACGCTTACCCGCACCAGCTTTCTGGCGGCATGAAGCAGCGCGTGGCCATTGCCCGCGCGCTGGCCATGCAGCCACGCGTGCTGCTGATGGACGAACCCTTCGCCGCGCTCGATGCCTTGACGCGCCGGCGCATGCAGGAAGAGCTGCTGGAGCTCTGGGAACAGGTGCGCTTCACGCTGCTGTTCGTCACGCACTCCATTGAAGAGGCCTTGCTGGTGGGCAGCCGCATCGGCGTGCTCACGCCGCGCCCGGGCCGCCTGCGCGCCGAGATCAACGCGCACGCCTTCGGTTTCGACAGCCAGGGCAGCGCCGACTTCCAGGCCAGCGCGCAGCGCATCCACCACCTGCTGTTTGGTGAAGCGCAGACATGACCATCCACGCCCTGCCCCCGATCCGCCCCGAAGCGGAATACCCCCTGCCACCCCTGGGCGACACCCCGGTGGAGCAGCCCCTGCCGGGCTGGACGCGCCTCTGGCACCGCCACGCCTGGCTGCGCAAGGCCGCCATCCTCGTGGTGCTGGCGCTGGTCTGGGAAGGCCTGGCCCGCTGGCAGGACAACGACCTGCTGCTGCCCACCTTCGCACAGACCGCGAACGCTTTCGTGGAAGGCCTGTTCAACGGCGAACTGCTGGTGCGCGCCCGCGCTTCGCTGGTGGTGCTGCTGCAGGGTTACGCGCTGGGCATCCTGTCGGCCTTCGTGCTGACCACGCTGGCGGTGTCCACCCAGCTGGGGCGCGACCTGCTGGCCACGCTCACCTCCATGTTCAATCCGCTGCCGGCCATTGCCCTGCTGCCGCTGGCCCTGCTGTGGTTCGGCCTGGGCACCGGCAGCCTGGTCTTCGTGCTGGTGCATTCGGTGCTGTGGCCGCTGGCGCTGGCCACGTTCTCCGGCTTCCAGTCGGTGCCCGAAACGCTGCGCATGGCAGGCCGCAACTACGGCCTCACCGGCGTGCGCTATGTGCTGCTCATCCTCGTGCCGTCGGCGCTGCCGGCCATCCTCTCGGGCCTGAAGATCGGCTGGGCCTTCGCCTGGCGCACGCTCATCGCGGCCGAGCTGGTGTTCGGCGTATCCTCCGGCAAAGGCGGGCTCGGCTGGTACATCTTCCAGAACCGGAACGAGCTCTACACAGACAAGGTATTCGCCGGCCTGGTGATGGTCATCCTTATCGGCCTGCTGGTGGAGAACGTGGTGTTCCAGACCATTGAAAAAGTGACCGTTCGCCGCTGGGGCGTGGCCCGATGACGGCGCGCCGCGTCACCATCGTCGGCGGTGGTTTCTCGGGCGTGAGCACCGCCGTGCAGCTGGTGCGGCACAGCCCCGTGCCGCTGGCGGTCACGCTCGTCGAATCGCGCGAGCGCGTCGGCCCCGGCCTGGCCTACGCCACGCACGACCCCGACCACCGGCTCAACGGCCCGACCTGGGTGCACGCGGTGGACCCGGTCGACGGGGAAGACTTCACCCACTGGTGCCAGAAGAACGGTGTGTTCGAGGCCGACCCGCAGGCCCTGCAGCCCAACGGCACGGCCTTTGTGCGCCGGGCCGTGCTCGGTGCTTACCTGGAAGACCAGGTGCGCCGCCACGCCAGCTGGCCCGCCACCGGCTCGACCATCCGCACGCTGCAGGACCGCGCCGTGCACGCGTGGTCGTCAGACAAGGAAGTGACCACGGTCACCGAACATGGCCAGACGCTGACCGCCGACCTGCTGGTGCTGGCCACCGGCAATGCCGAGCCGCGCCTGCAGGCGCCCTTGAACCCCGCGCTGGCGCAACACCCCGGCGTGATCGAGAACCCGCTGGTCACCGCCCGGCTGCTGGGCATCGCGCGCGATGCGCGCGTGCTCATCATCGGCAGCGGTCTGACCTCGCTGGACGTCGTCTCCACCCTGCAGCGGCAGGGCCACACGGGTGGCGTCACCGTGGTCTCGCGCCGCGGCCTGCGCCCGCGCGCACAACCGCTGGCCAACGGCATCGCCGTGCACCCGGTGGGCCGCCAGAACCTGGACCGCCTGCTCGGCCCGGCGCCCGCTTTCCTCACGCGGGTGAAGCCCGAGCTGCGCACCTGGATCAAGGCCCTGCGCGCAGAAATACGCGAGGCACTGGCGCGCGACGACACCTGGAACCTGCCCTTCGACGACCTGCGCGACTCCGTTTGGCAGCTCTGGCCCACCCTGCCCGCCGCGCAGCAGCGCCGCTTCCTGCGCAGCGTGCGCACCTGGTACGACGTGCACCGCTTCCGCTCGCCACCGCAGACCGAAGCCATCAACAACGATGCGCTGGCCGCCGGCCGCGTGGTGCACATCGCCGCCAGGCTGCGCTCGCTGAATGCCACATCCGACGCCCACCGCATCGAAGCCCTGCTGCAACCCGCGGGCGGTGCCGCCGCCTTCACGGACAGCTTCGACGTGGTGGTGAACTGCACCGGCCTCGACGCCACCGCGCGCACCGCCGGCAACCCCTTGCTGCGCACGCTGGTGGAACACGGCACGCTGCAGCCCGACGCCTGCGGCATCGGCTATGCGGTGGATCCGGATTGCCGCGTCATCACCGCACGAGGCGAAGCGTTGTCGCGTATCCGCCTGATCGGGCCGCCCACGCTGGGCACGTTCGGTGATCCAGGCGGCGCGATGTTCATCGCGGCGCAGATTCACCGGATGCTGCCGGATGTGTTCGAGGTGCTGGGGCCTGCGGCAAACACCTTGACGGCGCGTGCCGCAGTCGAGCCGTTGGTGGCTTAGCTTTTCCCCTCAACTCAGAACGAAGTTGTAGAGGGCGCCATTGCGAAGATCGCGGTGCAGCTCCCCGCGGAACCGGAGGGTGCGCGCGCCATCGAGCACGGCCTCGCCAGTGAATTTGAACTTGCCCTGAACACGGCCTTGCACCACTTCCTGGCCGGCGGGCTGCCACGACAACTGCCGCAGCTGCGGCAGTTGTGGGCTCCCCGACCGCGGTGCCGCTTCGCTCGTGTGCCACGCGCCGCCCGCGCGCCATGCGTCGTTCCCGGCATCTGCGAAGCGCTCGCGCACCAGACGACCCAGCCTCGCCATCTCCGGATCGGTGGTACCCGTTGGGGCGGACCAGTTGACCGTCACTTCGATGCGCCCTTGTCAGCTGCGGGCGCAAGCAGCTGCTGCAATTGTTCGCCCATGCCGAGCCAGCTCAATGCGTCGCTGTGCCTCCACAGGGTCAGGCCGGGATACAGAGCACAGCTTGTGTCCGATTGGCCCCACCAGGCTGCGTGCTCCCGCGCAAGCACCACGTGTCCCGGCACGCCCATGGCACCCACGAGGTGCGACAACAGCACATCGCCCGATACCACCGCGTCGGCCGTCATCGCCCACGCGGCCAACTCTTCCACATCGACGTCACTCAGCGCCATCCACCGGCCTTCGCCCGGCCAGCCTTCCGGAATGGCGCGGTTGCTGACGACCAGCGCGTCATGCCGACGCTGCCAGGTCGCCAGGGCATCGACCAGAACGATGTCCGGCTGCGGCCCCAGATCGATCATCAGACAGGGGCCTGCATGCGCACGGCGCTGGATGCGAGCCCGCGCCAGCGCGTCGTCGCCCGGCTTCAGGTAAGGCGGCTCGGCAGGCGTCATGCCCGACAGCAACACCGGCAAACGCGTCAGCGGCTCATGCCAATGGGCCTTGATGCGCTCGGCCACGTCCACCGCATCCAGCGCGGGAAGCCGCCTCCAGAGTGCGCCGACATCGGCCGGCATGGCGAGCCTGACGACGAAGCCGAGCGATGCCAGCGCGGGCAGCCAGCGTGAATACACGAACAGCGTGTCAAGCGAATCGCCATGGACCGCAATGGTCTGCTTCACGCGCCCAGCCTCGCGTGCCGACTCGGGCTCGAGTGGCCGCCGAGGACCTTCCCGTCCCTCCCATGTCTCAGCCATGTGCGTCCAGGCCGTCGCCAGATCACCATTGCGAAAAGCAATCTCGCCCGTCAGCGTCGCGATCTGCCGTTGATTCGGATCTGGCAACGACCTGGCCTTGTCCAAGGCTTCCGACGCAGCGGCCAGCTGGCCACTGGCGGCGCAGGCGCTTGCCATCGCAAGCCAGAGTTCTGGCTGGCTGGCGTGATACGCCGAAGCGGCGTGAAGCGCCAGGATCGACGCGTCGGAACGCCCCTGCATGCGCAGCGCTTCGTACCTCAGCAGCCACCCCGCCCATTCGCCCGGGGCCATGGTGGTCACGCGTTGCGCTTCGAGGGCGGCCTTGTCCAGGTGCCTTTTCATGCCCGACACCAACACCACCCGCACCCACTGGATGATCAAGCCGGCGTGGTGAGGTCGCAGGAGCATGGCGCGCTCAAGGTATGGAAGCGCCTGGCTCCAGTTCCCCAACGCCGTTTGCCCCAGTCCCAGCAGCGCCCAGGCGGTCGCCTCACAGGGGTGAGACTGCACCACGGCGGTTGCGAGCGCAATGGCTTCCTGCACTTGCGGGGGCGTGGCTTCGTGCGCCAGCAGATGCTCCGCCAGGGCCAGCCGCCCCGCGCAATCGCCCCGGTCCTGTTGCGCGGCACGGCGAATCGCGTGCTCCGCTTGGGGCAGCTCACCGCGCTTGGTATGCACTTCGGCCAGCAACAGCGCGAGGTAGGGATGCACAGTGCTTTCGCGGGACGCCTGTTGGGCATGGAGCAGTGCTTCGTCCCATTGACTGATGCCCGAGGCATTCATCGCAAGAACACCGTGGGCCAGGGCGCTGGCATCACCTCGACCGACCGCGGTCCGCGCCAGTTCTGCCGCCGCTTCCGGCTGCCCCTGGTGCCACTGGAGCCAGGCGCGCGCACCCGTGGCGGCGAAGGAGCCCGGTGACCGTTGCTGCCAGTCGTTGGCAACTTGTGCCGCCTCTTGCAGGCGGGCTTCGTGAACGTGCTGGCACAACACCAGCTCGAGCAGATTCGCGTCGCTCAGGCCTTCGAGCACATCGCCCGTGGCCTCAGCCGACAACAACACGCTTGCCATCGATCATCACCTCGTTTTTCGCCTGCACCTGCACCACGCCGGCATCGACGCGCGCAAACTCATCTCCCTGCAGCACCAGATTGCGTGCACTGGACAGGTCTGTTCCCTCGACACGCGTGATTCGCTGACGCGCTTGCTGCACCCAGGAGTCGGCCTGTTGATGCAGGAGACGAGACCACACCTGCAACCGGTTCGCCGCCACCGCGATCCACTCGGCCGCCACAGTCAGTCGTCCGACGGTGGCTTCGGCTTCAGCGCTGCGCACGCGCAAGCGCGGCGCTTCGACGAGCAGCTCAGGCGCAGACAGCCGGACCGACTTCGCGCCGGGCACCCGGATGTCGACGGATGCGGTGACTTCACCACGTTCGAGGATGTGGAGGATCCACGCGTCTTGGGTGGTCTGCGCAACGAGGACGGTGTCGCCGCATTGGGGTGTGATCAGCAGGGACGTAGCGCGACGTGCCTGCAGCACGCCCTCGCGGTTCTGACAAGGCCAGACATCACTGCCAGTTTCGATCGGTGCACCAACAGGCCCGCCTCGAAATACGCTTCCTCTTTCACCAGTTGTCCCCCAGCAGTAGACGAACCGAGGATGGAGCCACCAATCCGTCGGCAGCAGACAAGTCGATCAACAGTTGCGCCATTCCTTTCGGCTCACCAGGGCTTGGCAGGGAGACCAGGTAGATTGCTTCATCTCCTCCATCTGGAATGCGTTGGATGTGACGGCCCATTCCCTTGATGCGCAGCGCGCGATGACGAGACTCCTCATCGGACCAGCAAATCAACGCCCGATTCATAAGATCCCTGCACATTGCATCCGAGGCCTGAGAACCCACGCAAACATGCACATGAAGACTGGCGCCCGCAGCGCTGGGCACGACACAGGTCCATCTGCCGTGATCCGTTGAAAACGGGAGGTAAGTTCGCTCGACCGGTTGGGCAGTGATGCGACTCAACTCCTCATCCAGGAGGTCCAGCACCGCATCGATGTAGTTGCTCGGCGTTGCATGTTCGTAGCGTGCCAGAGCCTGTGGCATCTGACCACGCAGGGCGCAGATCTCGCCATACAGGCGGGCAAGTCTCAGATAAACGTCATACGGATGACCCAGGCGGGACTGCGCCCAGACTTCGTATTGCGGCAGCTGACCTGCTGCCTGATCCCATCGCTGTGCCCAGTTGACTTGTGGAGCATGGCTGTGCTGGACAGCCAGAAGATGCGCTCGAAGTCCAAGCACCCGCCGGCGAATTCGCTGGCCCAGCGCAGAGGTCATTGGTAGCCGCGGCACAACGACTCGTTGATCAGCTCTTGTGCGATGCCACCACCTTCAATGGCGAAAAGGGAACGCAGCCAGGGCACATCTTCTCTGGCGTCTTCAGCCGTTCCGCAAATGGCCGGCAGCACGTCGATCCAGCCGGAAGTGTCTGATGGCGTGGGCGCAGCAAGATCGCTTGCCATGCGCTGCAGCGAGTACTGCAGCTCCCAGAATCTGCGGTTGAGCACATCCAGAAAGGAATGATAGGCAGCGCCTTCGCCGGAGGTGTTCCAACGGATCTCCTGACCAACCTCCTCTGGCAAGTAACCGTCCCATCCCGCCAAAGTGAGGAAGCCGACAACGAATTCACTGCTTGAGGGCTCGCTCACATCGCCCCCCACAGTGAACTCCTGTGCTTGAAACGCCAAGCCGAGGTCAGATCGGAGCTGGACCCGGCCCCACAAGGGAAACGGGGATTCGGTAGAAGCAGGCGTGTCGCGCCCGCCCATGGCGGCATCACACGCTTCTACGAAGGTCAGTCCCGCTGCATCTTGAGGCACAAGACTCATTGATCGACCACCCTGCTATCGGTGCCACGACGTATCACACAGGACATCGGAAGTGCGTGGTCGTGGACCTGCTTCAGGTACGCGGCCAACAAAGTGCCGAGCACAAAGCCCCCGTTCACCGTGGCATCGCCGTGCGACAGCTGGATCTCGTACTCCGAGAAAGGCCCCGGCACGCCACCTTGTCCCATGAGGGGAGCCGCGCGCAAACTGCGCCTGGAAGAAACCACAGCGCGCTGCATGGCGTCGACATGCGGAGTGCCGATCCGCTGGTAGGCGGCCAGGAGACGCTTCAATCGCCCGGTCCAGTCGTCCATGTCTGACGCTCTCCATCCCAACGCCCACATGCAGTCCTGAAGGCTGGTCTCACCTGGCAACTGCGCGGCCACATAAGGCGACGGCACATCCACCAGCGTCGCGACGAAACCGCTTGCCCAGTTGGCACAAGCCAACTCACCGCCAGCGCGCAGTTGCGCGGGGAGCTCGCATTGCGTGAAAAAATAGTCCATCAGCGCCAGATCAAAGGCATCGTCACCGGCGGCAGCGGCATCGAAGCTGCCATGCAGACGAAGCCTGACACCGGCATGCGCATCTGTCGAACGGCCGCGAGGTTTTCGATCACCCCGCCAAAGAACCTCTTTCGGTCCTACGTCGTACAGCGCGGGTGAATACTCGCGAAGCGAGACCGTCTTCTTCGCATTCGACAAGCGCACCGATTCAATCCCATAGACATCCCATGGGCCGCGTGCAATGTCTGCGCGCGATATCAAATACTCTTTCTTGCGCAGGTCCAGCCTGAGAGCCTGTGCCTGGGTGCGTCCCAAGTTGGCAATGGGCACGCAATTGATGCGGATATGGTCGGCCGCTTGCACGATGGCGCGCCTTTGCGCGGCATCGATTCGCAAGCCGACATACCAACATCGAGAAGATCTGGCAGGCAGAATGCCGCGCAGACGCACAAAGCACTGGCCGTGAGGCAACGCCATGAACTCCAGAAGCCTGGTGGCACTTCGCCGGGCTTTCGTCCCGAAAGGCAAGGTGCACTCATCTTGCGGATCGCAACCTGCCAGGGCGAGAGAATCCCCCGTCAACTGCTGTTGGAGGTGCCCCACATCATCGAAGACTTCGACCTGCCGGACACCAAACATCAGTGCATCGACGGCAGCCAACGCCGTGCTCTCGGAGCCTCCCACGAACAGCGTCGTGCCATCCAGCACCGCAGGAGAGAAAGGCACCTGCGTGTGCTCAAAACAAAAGACCACATCGCAACTGCGCACCCGCTCGGGCAGGTCTTGCCACAGGGGATGCGCAGGCGTGCGAGTCTCGAAGACCAATGGGCGCAACTGCACCTTGCTTGCCGGTGCTCGAAAGCGGACCTGGGCATCGGTGGCATCTATCCGCAAGTCCAGCGCGCTTGCCGGAGCGGTGACCGTCGGCGGGAGATCACCCACCAGGGGGTGAAATGAAGCAATCGCCATGGACGGCACGGGACTGATCAGATCCGGCGCCAGGGAGCTCAACAATCCGTAAGCGAGCTGCCCTGGCATGGCATCCATCTGCTGCTTGAGCCGCGCAGCGATGAATGCGACCGCTTCAATAAGTTGCCGAAGGCGCGGATCAGAGGCCCCGGCAAGTCGGGGCCCGATGTGACCGGCAAGCTGCGGGTACTGCAGAAAGAATTCGTGACACTCAACTTCGAGCTGGTTCAACTCAAGCTGAAAGTACTCCTTCAAGCCACCGTCGACATGGGTCCGCATTGACTTGCCTGCCTTTGTCCAACGCGTCTAGAACGTCGCCGCAGCTTCAGGCGCCCAGGCCCGTCAGCGCTTCGCACGACACGGCGCCCTTGCTGGCACCCGTCGAGTCGTATTCGTTGTAGGTGACCGCGATGCTTTGGTAGCTCAGGTCCACAGAGAACCAAGGTAGTCCGTTCGGGCCCGTAGAGGCGGCGGAAAGCTGACGCCCTTCGTCCGAATGAGCAGGAATGAGGTCCACGGCCGAGACGAACACGTCAGACATTTCGATCTTGGCCACGACCTCGACCTTGCCTTCGCTCATCTTGGTCATCACAAGCGTCGTATTTCCCATGTTGGTGCCTTTGGCGCATGCCTCAAGCAGCTTGGGATAGGACTTGTTCAGTCGCATGGTGCAACGCAGGTCCTTGTGAGCACAGCGGCCGGAGGTCCGCGAGTTCGACGATTTGTCGCCCACCATTGGCATTGACATGCCGTGGTCCAGATAGGCCACGTCAATCTGTTTCTCATACCCCTTCAAAATTGATTCACCTTCAATTTTGACTTTGTCATCTAGCTTAAGAACCATCGTCATATCAAATTCTCTCTTTTCAGGTTGGGATTGGATCAGGAGCGGGATACAGGAAGCTGCGCAACGAGGCGAATCGATGCATTGAGCTCCTCAAGCTGGAAATGGGGACGAAGCAGGATCACGGATGAATACACGCCCACCTTTCCGGGAACTTCATGCACTTCAATAGATGCCTCACGCAATGGATATCTCGCCTTGACATCCTGGCTGGCCTCGTCATCCACCGTGACGTACCGCGTGATCCATTGATTGAGATATTTTTCGACACTGGCCTTGGACTGGAACGTGCCAATCTTGTCGCGCATGATCGCCTTGAGATAGTGAGCAAATCGCGATGCAGCCAGCATGTAAGGAAGCATGGATGCCAGTCGCGCATTTGCATTGGCGGAATCAGATGCGTAGACTTCGGGTCGATTCACCGTCTGACCCCCGATGAACACCGAATAGTCTGTTCCTTTCGCGTAGCACAAGGGGAGAAAGCCCAGATCGCTGAGTTCCTTTTCACGACGATCCGTGATTGCGCATTCCGTGGGGCATTTCACCAGCGTGTCGCCGGCAACCGATTTATAGAAATGGCTGGGCAGATTGCCGACTTTTCCACCACCCTCGACGCCACGAATTGCCGCACACCAGCCGTGCTGTCCATATGCCTCAATGATTCGCTCGCCAAGAACCCAGGAGGAACTGCCCCACAGGTATTTCTCGTGTGAAGCCCCTTCGCAATCTTCCTGAAATGCAAATTCCTCGACAGGAATGGTGTCTGGCCCATACGGCAGGCGAAGCAACACGCGCGGAAGTGACATTGCGACATAACGCGAATCTTCACTTTCACGAAAAGAGCGCCACCCCGCCAATTCGCCACTTTCAAAAATTTTCGCAAGATCCCTGGGCGCGGGCAGTCCCAGAAACGATTCCATATCGAACAGGCTGGGCGCTGGCGCAGTCAACATTGGCGCATGGGCGCTGGCCGCCACGTGAGAAAGCTCTTCAAGCAGCCGAAGATCTTGTGGGCCACGACCGAACGCGTAGTCGGTGACCAGCATGCTGAATGGGACTCCCCCAAGGGTGCCGAATTCTTCTTCGTAGATCAGCTTGAAGAGGCGACTCTGATCAAAGCCCGACGAGCGCTCGAAGTCCTTGAGCAGCTCTGCCTTGTTCGCTGGGAGAACCTTGATCTTCAGGTCTTGCACCGTATCGCCGGCCTTCACCAGCCGGTCAAGACCGCGCCATGTGGATTCCAGCTGCTGGAATTCAGGCGAGTGCATGATCTCGTTCAACTGAAGCGAAATCTGCTCGTCGATCGTTGCGATGCGCTCCGCGATGAACTCGGCAACATTGGTCGACGGCCGCATCGCCGCCTCAGGCATCTGCTGCACGAATTCGGTCAGCATGTGGACTGCCTTGCCCGCGTGGGCGGGATCCTTGACCACCTTCCCACGCTCGATGATCACATCAAAAAGGGAAACATCTCCATTCGGAATTGCAACAAGTTCTGCGAGCTTTTGGGACATTGGCATTCTCCGATTCGTTCAATTCAGGCTGGAGGTGTCTACCGCACCGTCCTGCTCAGAGGTTTTAGCGGGGCTTGCCTGGAGTCTTTTCACCTCTTGCATGGCAATCGCTTTGACACCCTCATCCATGACCACCTCGGCAAGGAGATCGTTCAAGCGATCATTTCCTTCCAGCTTGGCCAGCAAATCATTCAACCTGGCTCGAACACGCAAAAGCTCAGCCAATTCAGGAACCGCCTTGGCGACACCAGCCGGCGAAAATGCATCCATATTGGGAAAAGCGAGAGATACCTTCATATTTCCCGACCCGCCAGCATCCGAAAGACGATTCGGCACTGCGATAGAAATATTTGGCTGAAGGCTTTCCATCACCTTCTCGAAATTGTCAGCATCAATTTCGATAAAAGATTTTTCACGCAATTTTGGCGGCTCACCCGTTGCCGTTGGCGCCAGATCAGCCAGCACACCAACGACAAATGGCAATGACATGGCTTTGGTAGCACCGCCATCCTCGACGTCATAGGTGATCTGGACTCGCGGCGGCCTCACCTTTCCAATGGTTTTTTGGGTGTTTCTGGTCAAAGCAGAATTCCTTTCATGACGCCCTCAAAAGAATGGATAGAACCGGACACTCGTTGATCAAGCCAATAATTCCATGGCGTGATCTGCTAGTGCGATTGATTCTAGGAAGGCGCTTTATCGGACGGCAGCTCAGCCACGAACTGGCGATTCCGGGGAACGAGTCATCGAAGGAGACCCATGAAACAACAGCCTCCCGTGCAAAATGCAGGGATTACCCTAACGGTATTGGCACCCGGAAATAGCCCTTCAGATCGGGCAGACGTGCAAAGTGTCAGCTCGCATCGCGGAGCGATGGAAGTCGGAAACGAGAGCTGCCCATCCGGGCTGCCGCAAAAGGCGCCGGATGGGCTGCGGTCCGAGAATCGGACAGGAAGACTTCAGCGCGAGGAGGCCTGAGAAGGTGCCGCCTTGCTGACGGCCTTCTTCAACAACTCGTACTCCGCACAAGGCGGCGAGGAGCACAGCAGTTCCAGGTAACGCAGGTTCTTGCGCGCCCCTTCGACATTGCCCAGCGCCAGGAACAGCTCGCCCTGGTACTCGAGCGCCGGGCGGTGCTCGGGGTCGTACAGCAGTGCCTCGTTGTACCAGCGCCCCGCTTCGTCGTAGCGCTTGATCTGGCGCAGGCTGTAGCCGAGCAGGTTGTAGACCTCGGCGTGCTGCACGGTTTTCGTGAGCTGGGTGAGCTGCTCAACCGCCTTCGTGTATTCGCCGGCATAGACCTTCGCGCGCACGGCGGAAAGGTCGGGCAGATCGGACGACGGCGGTGCGCCCGCCGCGCCCAGGCCGAGCGGAACAGCCAGCGCAGCAACCAGGGTGAGCGAGCGCATGCCGTTCATGCTCACACTGCCGCAAGCTGCGGTTCGGCGTGCGGCGTCACCTCGCCCATGGCTTCGAGAATCTCTCGCTTGAGCGCCGCGAAGGCCGGGCTCACGCGGTCGCGCGGGCCAGTTGGCAGGTCCACCTTCACCTGCTTGACGATGCGGCCTGGGTGGGCGTTCATCACGATGACGGTGTCGCTCAGAAAGATCGCCTCGTCCACGTCGTGCGTCACCAGGATCATCGTCACGCCCTCGGCGCGCCAGATGCGCAGCAGCTCTTCCTGCAGTCGCACGCGGGTGAGTGCGTCCAGCGCCCCCAGGGGTTCGTCCAGCAGCAGGATTTCTGGCTGCCCGACCAGGCCGCGCGCGATCGCGCCGCGCTGCGCCATGCCGCCCGACAGTTCGTGCGGATACGCTTTCTCGAAGCCCTGCAGGCCAACCAGATCGATGTGCGACTGGATGGTTTCTCGCTGCTGGCCGGGCGTGAGAGAGGAGTTGGTCAGTGCCAGACCAATGTTCTGCTCCAGCGTCATCCACGGCAGCAGCCGGTGGTCCTGGAACACGATGCCGCGCGACAGGCTGGTGCCGGCGATGCGCTCGCCGTGCAGCAGGATGTCACCCTCGTAGTCCTTGTCCAGCCCGAGGATGAGCCGCAGCAGCGTGGACTTGCCACAGCCGCTGGGACCGACCAGCGTCACGAAGGCGCCGGGTTCCACGTCGAAGCTGGCGTTGACGAGTGCGTCCAGCCGCGGGCGGCCCGCGATGGCATAGCTTTTGGAAACGGCCTTGACTTCAAGGCGACCGGGTTCAGCCATTTCTTATCCTTCAAAACCCTGCTTCCAGCGCAACACACGGCGCTGCAGCAGATACATCGTGCGATCGATGCCGAAGCCCACGAGGCCGATGACGACCATGCAGACCAGCAACTGGTCGGTGAGCAACAGGCCCTGTGCGCGGAAGATCAGGAAACCCAGGCCTTCGAGCCCGCTCAGGCCTTCGGCCACCACCACAAGCGCCCAGGCCAGGCCCGCCGCGTAACGCAGCGAGACCATGATGGTTGGCGTGGCGGCCGGCAGGATGATCTTGCGCACGAGCTGCCAGCGCGTGAGCGTCATCACCTCGGCGAGTTCGATGTAGCTCTTGTCCACGCTGCGAATGCCTTGCAGCGTGTTGAGGAAGACGGGGAAGAACACCGTCTTGGCGATCACCAGGATCTTGGCCGGCGCGCCCAGCCCCAGCCACAGCACGATCAGCGGAAACCAGGCGATGCCCGGAATGTGGCGGATGGTGTCGAAGGTGGGCGAAAGAAACTGCTCGAAGCGCTTGGACAGGCCCGCGCCGATGCCCAGCGCCAGCGCGGCGGCCGCGCCGTACAGGAAGCCCTGCGAGACGATGGATAGGCTCACCGCGAAGTCCCACAACAGGCGCTGCTCGGTGAGCATCTTGAAGAAGGCCTCCACCACCTTGATGGGAGCAGGCAGGAAGACCGGGTCGATCCACTCCAGTGAAGCGGCGGTCTGCCAGAGGGCCAGCACCCCGGCCGGCAGCAGGAAGCCGATGGCGCGGCTGGGCACCAGCCACTGCTGGAGCTTCGCCCCGAAGGACGAAGCTTCCGACGCTGGCGCCGTGGAAGGAAGGGTTTGCGTCAGCGTGTTCATGGCGCTCAGTGGTAGATGGAGTGCGAGCCGCCCGCGAAGAAGCGGCCGTCCACGAAGGCGTCGACCTGCGCGTCCGTCAGGCGGCGTTCGCCCAGAATGTCGTCGCCCTGCTTCACGTACCAGTCGATGAAGGTCTTGATGGAATTGCGCGCGCGCTGTGCGTTGGGCTCGCCCGCCATGAACTCCCATTGGCCGAGGTGGGTGATCTGGAACTTGGCCACTTCCACCGGCACGCGGGTTTCACGCGCGACGATCTTCGCGGCCTCGTCCACGTTGTCCAGCGTCCAGGCCATGGCGCGTTCGCGCGAGGCCAGGAAGGCTTTGACCGCTTCGGGGTACTTGTTGACGAACTCGCGCTTGGCGAAGTAGGTCACGCGGCCGGCGTGGTTCACGTAGACGCCGTCGTCCGGCACGTGGCCGATCACCTTGAGCTTGCCCGAGAGCCAGGCACCGGTGGCGTTGCCGGCAGCCAGGTGGGTGGTGGTGGCATCGGTCGCACCCGCCAGCACGGCAGAGATGGCCACCGAGGCATTGTCGATCGATTCGTACCGCACGCGGCCCTTGGTCTGACGCGTGTCCAGCGGCAGGCCGACAGCACTCAGCGCTTCGGTGGGGGCAGACCAGTAGCAGCTGATGCGGCTGCTGCCGAACTTCTTGCCGTCCAGGTCGGCCAGCGTGTTCACCGACTTGTTCGACACCGCCGCCAGGATGGGCGCGCGGTAGCGGTTGGAGGTTTCCGAGGCCCAGATGATCACGCCGTCCAGCCCGTTGGCACGGTGCACCGTGGCGGGGTAGATCATGCGCTGCGCGATCGATATCGCGCCCTTGCTCACGGCGGCGGTCTCGGCACCGATCAGCTCTGCGCCACCGGAGGCGATGAGGTTGACCTCCTTGGTACCGACCTTGCTGAACTCTTCCTTGAAGATGCCCTTCTCGCGGGCGATCACGGTCCAGGGCGTGAGCTGCAGGTTGATGGAGGGCAGCACCTCGGCGCTGGCGACGCCGGGCTGTGCCAGCAGGCCCAGGGCCATGGCAGCGGCGGCGCTCAGGGCGCGCAGGCGGCTGCGGGTGTTCGGTTTCTTCGTAGCGAGTTTCATGGTGACTCCAGGGTTCAAAGGTCGGTGGGTCGGCACATCGTTGTGTGGACACGCTGATTCTTGAGGCCCCTGCGCCGCCCGCCAAGGAAGGAAATCGGCGATGCATATCCGGCAACAAATCGCGCAGATGCTTATGCGCATTTCGAGCCACGCGCGGCGGCTCCCGGGTCCAGAATTTCAGGCCCATGAACGCATCGGATTCCCCGGACGAACGCGCCCTGCGCAAGCTGCTCTGGCTCACCGCGCTGGGCCTGGCGGCGCTGTGCGCGGCCGTGGCTGTGGCGATCGATTCGCGCGAAGCGGTTGCAGCACCGCTGCCGGTGGCCGCACTGCGCATCGGCATCACACCCAGCCATCTGCCGGTGAGCACCGGTGAGCGCGACTACACCAACGGCAGCTTCGATGCGGCCTACGCCAGGGAACTCGCGCAACAACTGGGCGTGGAAGCCGAACTGGTGCCAATACCGCGCGACGCGCAATGGAACGCACTGCAACAGGGCCGCGTGGACCTCGTGCTGGCGCGCCCCGACGCCGCCCGGCCCGCACCCGCAGGGCTGCGCGTGCTGACCACGGGCTACGCCTCGGGCCTGAGTGTGTCGATGCGCTCCGACACCACCGTGCGCCACTGGAAGGACCTCTCCGGGCAGGTGGTCTGCACATCGGCCGACAACACGCACGCGCAGCAACAGGCCACGCAGATCGGTAGCGCGCTGAAGGTGTTCGACGCGCCCGCCCAGGCCCTGGTGCGCGTGCGCACGGGCGAATGCGCGGCGGCCATCCTGGACCGCTCGCAACTCGACGCCCTGCTGGCCCGCAAGGAATGGCTGAAGTTCTCGGCCACGCTGCCGCCCACGGACGAACAGCCTCTGCACGCCGTGCTGGCCGAAGGCCGCGCCGAGCTGCTCGCACCCGTTCGCGCGGCGGTGCAGACCATCGGCTCGACCGAACAATGGACGCAGCGGCACCAGAAGTGGGCGTCCAACGTCGCGTTCGAGGTCTACTTCGACCAGACGGGGCCGGACTGCCACTGATGCGCATGCCCGGCCGCGCGCTGGCGGCACTGGCCACCGCGGCCGCCCTGCTCTGCCCGGCTGCCGCGCTCGCATCGGGCATGGACTTGCGCAAGGCGTATGAGAAACCACCCGGTGCATGGCCGAAGGCCCAGGTCGACCCGGGTGTGGCCTTCGTGGAACTGGGCGCTCTGCCTGAACCTTCCCCGCCACGGAACGGCCAGCTCGTCAACCTCGGGCAGCGCCTGTTCTTTGACCCACGCCTCTCTGCCAATGGCCGCGTTGCCTGCGCCAGCTGCCACCGACCCGACGAGGGATGGACGGTGCGCGCGCCCACGGCCCAGGGCGTGGGTGGCGCCGGTCGGCGCAACCCGCCAGGCCTGCAAGACGCGGCCCTGCGCAGCCATTGGGCATGGGACGGCGCGGCGCGCACGCTCGCCGAACAATCGCTGCGGCCACTGACCGACCCGCGCGAGATGGCCAATGCGTCGGTGGATACCGTGTGGCAACGCCTGCGCACCGTGCCCGTCTACGCTGCTCTCACCTCGGCGCAAGACATGGGCGATGCGCTCGCGGCCTTCCAGCAAACGCTGCACCAGCCCAGCCGCTTTGACCGCTTCGTGCAAGGCGACCACCGCGCACTGAACGACCAGCAACTGCGCGGGCTTCACCTCTTCCGCACCGAGGCCCGCTGCGCCAACTGCCACTTCGGCCCCACGCTGAGCGACGGCAAGTTCCACAACCTGGGCATCGCATTCTTCGGTGAACCCTCGCAAGACCTCGGGCGGCATGAGGTCAGCGGGCAGTGCGACGACGTGGGGCGCTTCCGCACCGCCAGCCTGCGAGGCGTGTCGCGCACCGCGCCCTACATGCACCACGGCCTGTTCGGCACGCTCGACGGCGTGCTGCGGCTGTACGCACGCGGCGGCGGCGACCCGCGCAGCGGCCGCGCCGGTGTGGCGGCCCATCCGCTGTACGCCTGCGCGCTGCGGGTGTCGCCCCACCTGCGGCCATTGCCGCTGGATGAGGCGGACATCGATGCGCTGAAAGCCTTCCTGGAAACGCTTTGACCCCGGTCGGCATTGGACTGGTTTTCTGGACAATGCATCCAGCCCGCGCGGGCTGATCCCAGGCCGATGGCTGCCTAGACTGAGCGCTCCTTCAATCCTTCACACGGGAGACGACCATGGCAGACCATTCCATCGACGGCAAGGTGGTTCTCATCGCCGGCGGTGCCAAGAACCTCGGCGGGCTGATCGCACGCGACCTTGCCACGCACGGCGCCAGGGCCATCGCCATCCACTACAACAGCGCGGCCAGCAAGGCCGACGCCGATGCCACCGTCGCGGCCGTCAGGGCAGCCGGTGCACAGGCGGTCGCGATCCAGGCCGACCTCACCACAGCGGGCGCGGTCGAGAAGCTGTTCAAGGACGCCGTCACTGCGGTGGGCCGGCCCGACATCGCCATCAACACCGTGGGCAAGGTGCTCAAGAAGCCGTTCGCCGAGATCAGCGAGGCCGAGTACGACGAGATGTCGAACGTGAACGCGAAATCCGCATTCTTCTTTCTCAAGGAAGCGGGCCGTCACGTCAACGACGATGGCAAGGTCTGCACGCTGGTGACCTCGCTGCTGGGGGCCTTCACGCCCTTCTACGCGGCCTACGCAGGCACCAAGGCGCCTGTGGAGCACTACACCCGCGCGGCGGCCAAGGAGTTCGGCGCGCGCGGCATTTCGGTGACCGCCGTGGGCCCCGGCCCGATGGACACGCCGTTCTTCTACGGCCAGGAAGGCAGCGATGCGGTGGCGTACCACAAGACCGCCGCGGCGCTCTCGCCACGTTCGAAGACGGGCCTGACCGACATCGAGGACGTGGTGCCCTTCATCCGCCATCTGGTGAGCGACGGCTGGTGGATCACCGGCCAGACCATCCTCATCAACGGCGGCTACACCACGAAGTAGACGGATGCCGGAGCTCGCTGACCTGAGCTAAATTGCGCCATGGACAAGCTTGACCAGTACCGGGTGTTCGTTCAGGTCGCCGAGATGAGCAGCTTCATCAAGGCGGCGCACGCGCTGGAGCTGCCCCGCGCCTCGGTGTCGGCGGCCATCCACCAGCTCGAGTCTGAACTGGGTGCGCGCCTGCTGCACCGCACGACGCGGCAGGTGAGGCCCACGGCCGATGGCCTGCAACTGCTGGAGCGCGTGCGCGCGTTCCTGGCCGAGGCGGAGGACATCGACCAGCTGTTCCAGGCCAGCCAGCGCAAGGTGTCGGGCCGGCTCAAGGTGGACGTGCCCAGCCGCATCGCGCGCCGGCTGATCGCCCCTGCCCTGCCGGGTTTCCTGCGCCGCTACCCCCGGCTGCAGGTGAGCCTGGGCTCGACCGACCGTGCCATCGACCTGGTGCAGGAGGGCGTGGATTGCGCGGTGCGCTTCGGCCACCTGGCCGAAAGCAGCCTGGTGGTGCGCCCACTCGGGAGGGCGGCCCTGATCAACTGCGCGAGCCCCGGCTATCTGGAAGAGCACGGCATGCCCTCGCACCCGGACGAACTCGCGCAGCGGCACTGGGCGGTGGGCTATGCCTCTGCGTCCAGCGGGCGCGAACTGGCCTGGGAATCCGTGCAGGGTGGGCAACCGCAATCGGTGCAGGTGCCCAGCCGCGTGCTCGTCAACAACGCCGAAAGCTACATCGCCTGTTGCGAAGCGGGGTTGGGCTTGATCCAGATTCCGCGCTTTGACGTGCAGCACCTGCTGGAGCGCGGGCAACTGGTCGAGGTGATGCCGGGCTTCCGCGCAGCGGGCATGCCGGTGTCGCTCGTCTACCCGCATCGCAGGCAACGCTCGCGCCGGCTCAACGCCTTCATCGAGTGGTTCGCGGCCCTGATGCAACCGCACCTCGACCCGTGAGCACCAGGCCGAATCAGGCCGCGAGCCGCTTGCCCCCCGCATAGCGGCTGGCCGGGCGTTCCAGCCCCAGGTTCTCGCGCAGCGTGGTGCCTTCGTATTCGGTGCGGAACAGGCCGCGCCGCTGCAGCTCAGGCACCACCAGGTCCACGAACTCGTTGAGCGAGGCGGGCAGCACGGGCGGCATCACGTTGAAGCCATCGGCCGCGCCGCTCTCGAACCACTCCTGCATGCGGTCGGCAATGGTTTCCGGCGTGCCGATCACCACCCAGTGCCCGCGCGCGCCGGCCAGGTATTCGTAGAGCTGGCGCACGGTGAAGCGCTCGCGACGCGCGAGTTCGATCACCACATGAGCGCGGCTGTTGATGCCCTTGGGCGGCTCCGGGTAGTACGGTGGCGGTGCGTCCAGGTTCCAGCGCTTCAGGTCTTCACCCGGCCAGAACGGCGCGATGGTGGAGAGGCCCACCGAAGGATGGATCAGCGCCTGCAGTTCGGCCCACTTGGCCTGCGCCTCGGCCTCGGTGCGGCCGATGACGGGCGAGATGCCGGGCAGCACCAGCAGCTGTTCCGGCCGGCGGCCGTACTTGCCCATGCGGCCCTTCACATCCTTGTAGAACGCCTGCGCCTCGGCCACGCTGGTCCAGGCGGTGAAGATCGCCTCGGCGGTGGCGGCGGCGAGCTCCTTGCCGTCGTCGGACGAGCCGGCCTGCACGATCACCGGATGGCCCTGCCGCGAACGTTCGATGTTCAGCGGCCCCTGCACCTTGAAGTGCCGCCCCGCGTGGTTGAGCGCGTGCAGCTTCGCCGGGTCGAAGTACACGCCCGACTCGCGGTCGCGGTGGAAGGCGTCGTCGTCGAAGCTGTCCCACAGGCCTTTCACCACGTCGACAAACTCGGTGGCGCGGGCGTAGCGTTCGCCGGGCGCGGGATGCGCGTCCAGCCCGAAGTTGCCGAACACGTTCTCGGCACTGGTGGTCACCACGTTCCAGGCCGCACGGCCCTTGCTGATGTGATCGAGCGAGGCAAACTTGCGCGCGAGCAGGTAGGGGTCTTCGTAGGTGGTTGAGGCCGTGGCCACGAAGCCGATGTGCTTCGTCACCGCGGAGAGCGCCGCCCACAGCGTGACCGGCTCGAAGTGCGAGATGCGGCCCTGGCGGCTGAAGGCCTCGTCGTCGCCCACCTGCCAGATGCCCGGGCTGTCGGCGACGAAGACCTGGTCGAACAGGCCGCGCTCGGCGGTCTGGGCGACCTCGATGTAGTGGTCGATGTTGACGCCGGAATCGATCTGCGAACCCGGGTGCCGCCAGGCGGCGATGTGGTGGCCGGTGGCCATGATGAAAGCGCCGAGGCGCAGCTTGCGTTGGCTCATGGGTGGTTGCGTCCCAGTGGAATGGAGCCCGCCAATCTAGGCCTGCGCAGGGCCGCCGCGAACGAAACAAAGCGCATATCCATAGCCGTTCTGCTTCGTTGTGGCGGCGCGACGCCGTGCCTAGCATTCATGCACCGGTGTTGAAAACAGACTGGTCCGGCCGATGCGGGGATGCAGAGAACCCTGGTTGTCTCCTGGGGGGAGGATTGCATCGGCCGGTTTTTTTTGGGCACCGTCGCCCCGGCTCAGATGTGTGGGTAATTAAGAAACAAGAAAACGATGGTTTGTGTGTTGAAGCGGCGCTTTTAGAGTGCTTTCAACCCCGCCAGAGACAGGCGGGTCTTCACACACGAAAGGTTCTGAACATGACGGTCGCCGCCGAATCCCCCACCCTGATCGATGCCCTGGAGGCCATCGAACGCACCGCACAGCAACAGGGCCTGCCCTACGCGGGCGGTGTGCCGCCCGAGCTCGCCTGGTCGCTGGTGTCTGCCGGCCAGGCGGTGCTGGTGGACGTGCGCAGCGCGGAAGAACGCAAGTTCGTGGGCCACGTGCCCGACAGCCTGCACGTGCCATGGGCCACCGGCACCGCCCTCACGCGCAACCCGCGTTTCGTGCGCGAGCTCGAAGCAAAGACCGGCAAGGACGCGCGGGTGCTGCTGCTGTGCCGCAGCGGCAAGCGCTCGGCGCTGGCCGCAGAAGCCGCCGCCAGGGCGGGCTTCACGCAGGCGTTCAACGTGCTCGAAGGCTTCGAAGGCGAGATCGACGAGCACCAGCACCGCGGTGGCCAGGACGGCTGGCGCTTCCACGCCTTGCCATGGGTGCAGGACTGATGGAACTGTTCGACCTGCAACAGGTGGTGCGCGACCTGGCCGAGGTGCGCGCGCGCTGGCGCACCGCGCAGAAGCGCTCGCGCGAACCGGGCGGCCGGGAGCTGCCCTCGCGCGACGCGCTGTCAGCCATCCTCGACGGGCTGCGCGGCGCGCTGTTCCCCATGCGGCTGGGCCCGCCCGACCTGCGCCAGGAGGGCGAAGACTTTTACATCGGGCACACGCTGGACGCCACGCTGCACGCGCTGCTGACGCAGGTGCGCCTGGAGCTGCGCTACCAGCACCGCCACACCGGCGGCGGCGATGAAGCCGCCATTGAAAAGCAGGCCCGCGAACTGGTGCGCGACTTCGCCCATTCGCTGCCCACGCTGCGCGAGTTGCTCGACAGCGACGTGGTGGCGGCGTTCGAGGGCGACCCGGCCGCCCGCAGCGTGGACGAGGTGCTGCTCTGCTACCCCGGCATCCACGCCATGATCCACCACCGCGTGGCGCACCGCTTCTACCAGCTCGGCGTGCCGCTGCTCGCGCGCATCGTGGCCGAACTTGCGCACAGCGCCACCGGCATCGACATCCACCCCGGCGCCTCGATCGGCGCGGGCTTCTTCATCGACCATGGCACCGGCGTCGTGATCGGCGAGACCGCCGTGATCGGCCAGCGCGTGCGCGTGTACCAGGCGGTCACGCTGGGCGCCAAGCGTTTCCCCACCGATGAGAACGGGCACCTGAGCAAGGGCCTGGCACGCCACCCCGTGGTGGAGGACGACGTGGTGATCTACGCCGGCGCCACCGTGCTCGGGCGCGTGACGATCGGGCGCGGCGCCACCATCGGCGGCAACCTCTGGGTCACGCACGACGTGGCCCCGGGTGCGAACCTGAGCCAGGCGCGTTCGCGGGAGGTCACCACCACGCCCTAGTCCGGCCCCACCCTTTCCTTTCCAGCCCTTCGTCGCGTTGCACAGGCAGCACGCGAAGGGCTTTCTTTTGCCCGTCACCCTTTCAACCCACCTCTCGACACCTTTCACGGAGCCCTTTCATGTCCGACAACACCCCTTCACAACTGGCACTGAGCGACAACGCCGCGCGGCAACTGGCCAACGCCACCAAGACGGCACCGGTCCTGTCCACCATCAGCCCGCGATGGCTCACGCACCTGCTGCAGTGGCAACCGGTGGAGGCCGGCATCTACCGCCTCAACAGCGTGAAGAACCCGCAGGACGTGCAGGTGCTGTGCGCCAAGCGCGACGAGAGCGAACTGCCCTCCACCTTCGTCGACTACGAAGACCAGCCGCGCGAGTACTTCCTGAACGCCGTCTCCACCGTGCTCGACGTGCACACCCGCGTGAGCGACCTCTACAGCAGCCCGCACGACCAGATCAAGGAACAGCTGCGCCTGACCATCGAGACCATCAAGGAAAAGCAGGAAAGCGAGCTGATCAACAACGCCGACTACGGCCTGCTCGCCAGCGTGCACCCGGACCAGATCGTCTACCCGCTCACCGGCGCGCCCACGCCCGACGACCTGGACGAGCTGCTCACCAAGGTGTGGAAGGAGCCGGCCTTCTTCCTCACCCACCCGCTGGCGATCGCCGCATTCGGCCGCGAGTGCACGCGCCGCGGCGTGCCGCCGCCCACCGTGAGCCTGTTCGGCTCGCAGTTCCTCACCTGGCGCGGCATTCCGCTGATTCCCAGCGACAAGGTGCCGGTGGCCGATGGCAAGACCAAGATCCTGCTGCTGCGCGTGGGCGACAAGCGCCAGGGCGTGGTGGGCCTTTACCAGCCGGGCCTCGCGGGCGAGCAGAGCCCGGGCCTGTCGGTGCGCTTCATGGGCATCAGCCGCAACGCCATCGCCTCGTACCTGATCTCGCTGTACTGCTCGCTCGCGGTGCAGACGCCGGACGCGCTGGCCGTGCTGGAAGAGGTGGAAGTCGGCAAGTTCCACGACTACCCGGACACCTACAAGTAAGCCCGGGCGACACGCACCATGTCCACGCTCGATGCCATCACCGCTTCACATGCGCCGCCGCCCGGCCTGCCCGACCCGGCAGAACTGGCGCGCCTGGCCAGCAGCTTCTTCGCCGCGTTGCCGGGCTCGCCGCCGCACGTGTCCACGCCCGCCACCGGCGGCGTGACGCTGCCGGCCAACCCGCAACCGGCCGGGCTGTCGCTGCCACCCGGTGCCAGCGGGCCGTCCACCCCGTCGGCCGTGCCGCTCGGTGCAATTCCGCCCGGGGCCAACCTCGCGCCCACCTCGGCGCAGTCGCCAGCCAACGCGGGGGCGTCTGCCCCGGCGCTGGTGCCGCACGCCCAGGCGCCCAACGGCGTGCCCGACCACGCGCTGGAAGCCGCGCCCGGTTACGACGGCCGTGCTGGCAGCCAGCTGCTGGGCGTGCCCCAGCAGGCCAGCGCCCCGCCCGCGCCCACCAACCATGCTTCGCCGTACTACTTCCTGGGCGACGCCCCCAACCTGCCCGGCGCACCGGCACCCAGCCGCCACAGCCACTACGTGCTGGACCTCGGCCTGCCGGGCAACGACCGGCGCGGCGCGGGCGATGCACCGCAGGTGCCGGCGTCTGCCCCCTTCGACGTGAACGCCGTGCGGCGCGACTTCCCCATCCTGCAGGAGCGCGTGAACGGCCGGCAGCTGGTGTGGTTCGACAACGCGGCCACCACGCACAAGCCGAAGTCGGTGATCGACCGCATCTCGTATTTCTACGAACACGAGAACTCGAACATCCACCGCGCCGCGCACGCGCTGGCCGCGCGCGCGACCGACGCCTATGAAGGCGCGCGCGAGAAGGTGCGCGCCTTCCTGGGTGCGGCGTCGGTGGAGGAGATCATCTTCGTGCGCGGCGCCACCGAGGCCATCAACCTCGTGGCGAAAACCTGGGGCGCGAAGAACGTGGGCCAGGGCGACGAGATCATCGTCTCGCACCTGGAGCACCACGCCAACATCGTGCCCTGGCAGCAGCTCGCGGCCGAGAAAGGCGCCACCATCCGCGTGATTCCGGTGGACGACACCGGCCAGGTGCGGCTGGACGAGTACCGCAAGCTGCTCAACAGCCGGACGAAGATCGTCGCGGTGACGCAGGTCTCGAACGCACTGGGCACGGTGGTGCCGGTGCAGGAGATCGTGGCACTGGCGCACGCCGCTGGCGCGAAGGCGCTGGTGGATGGCGCGCAGTCGGTCAGCCACCTGCGCGTGAACGTGCGGGCGATCGACGCCGACTTCTTCGTCTTCTCCGGCCACAAGGTGTTCGGCCCCACCGGCATCGGCGTGGTCTACGGCAAGCGAGAGCTGCTCGACGACATGCCGCCCTGGCAAGGGGGCGGCAACATGATCGCGGACGTGACCTTCGAACGCACCGTGTTCCAGCCGCCGCCGAACAAGTTCGAGGCGGGCACGGGCAACATTGCCGACGCGGTGGGCCTGGGCGCGGCCATCGACTACGTGCAGCGCATTGGCCTGGAAAACATTGCGCGCTACGAGCACGACCTGCTGGCCTATGCCACGCACCACCTGCAACCCATCGCGGGCGTGCGCCTGATCGGCACCGCACACGAGAAGGCCAGCGTGCTGTCGTTCGTGCTGCAGGGCTACAGCACCGAAGACGTGGGCAAGGCACTGAACGAGGAAGGCATTGCCGTGCGTTCCGGCCACCATTGCGCGCAGCCCATCCTGCGGCGCTTTGGCGTGGAAGCCACGGTGCGGCCTTCGCTGGCGTTCTACAACACCTGCGAAGAGGTGGACCGCTTCATCGCGGTGGTGAAACGCCTGAGTTCGACGCGCGGTCGTTAACGCACGGGGCGGCCGCGCCGCGCGGCCGTGTCCGTGGCCGCTTCGCCCGGCGCCACGCCCAGCACGTTCGACAGTTCGCGAACCACGCGTTCGCGCACCTTCGGCGGCAGGGGTGTGTTCGTCAGGGCCTCGTGCACCCACAGGCCGTCCGCCGCGAGCCGCGCGATGAAGAGCGACATGGCCTGCACATCGTCGGCATCGCTCGGTGGCCGCGGCGCCCAGCGCTCGGCCACCACGTCCCACGGTGCCGAATTGTTGTCGTCGGCAGACGAATGCAGCAGGAACAGCAGCTCCGAACGCGTCGCGCTCTGGGCGCTGGTGATGGCATAGGCGGCGATGCGCTCCTCGGCCGTGGTGTCCTTCACCGGTTTGCCGGCACTCGCCTCCAGCGCGGCTTCCCATTGATCGGCCAGCTGCTGGTGGATCGCCTTGAGCAGCGCCTCGCGCGAAGGGAAGTGGTACATCATGCCGCCGCGCGTGACGCCGGCCTCGGCTGCGACGGCGTCGAAGGTGACACCGGTCACGCCATCGCGCTGGACGACGCGGATGGCGGCCTCGAGGATCCGGCTTCGGTTGCTGGGGCGCATGGGAAAGGTCCTGTGTCTGGCGGTGGGTTCAGTGCGAACGCAGACTGTAGGCGATCGCACCAGGGCGACTGCGCAACAACCAGAACGTGAGCGCCGCCCCCAGGCCGATGAAAGCGGCCACCACGTACATCACGACGAGATAGGCGCGATCGAAGGCACCGGCAGCGGCCTGCGCGAGCGCCTGCCCGCCAGCAGCGTCCTGGCCGGCCAGTGCCATCGCCTGGGCCAGGCTGTCCCGCGCCTGCTCTGGCACCCCGGCAGGCAACTGCACACCAGCGGTGTACAGCGCCGCCAGCAGGCTGCCGAGCAGGGCCACGGCCACCAGACTGCCGAACTCGTACGACACCTCTTCCACCGACGAGGCCATGCCCGCGCGGTGCGCCGGCACGTGGCCCACGATGGTGCTGGAGGCCACCGAAATCACCGCGCCCAGACCGAAGCCCGCGAGCACCAGCCCCGCCACCAGCCAGGCCAGGTTCAGATGCAACCCCTGCGCCGCGAGCACGACGCCCGCCGCAGAGACGGCCAGCCCGCCGGCGATCAGCGGCCGCAGGCCGATGCGGTGCAGGTAGGCGCCACCCAGCAAGCCGCTGGGCAGGCAGCCCAGCGCAATCGCCGACACCAGCAGGCCGGACTGCAAGGGGTTGAAGTCCGCCACCAGCTGGAAGCGCTGGGTGGTGGCGAGCTGCACACCGCCGAGCGCGAAGGTGACGACCGTGGCGCCAATCACGCCCGAGAGAAAGGCCGGGTTGCGGAAGATCGACACGTCGAGCAGCGGGTAAGGCAGGCGCGCCTGCCGGCGCAGGAACAGCGCACCAGCGACCAGGGCCACCACCAGCGCGGACAGGGCAACGGGCAGCGACGGGGTGGCATGCGCCACTTCCTTGATGGCGATGACCAGGCCCGAGAGCGCCACCAGCACCTGAACCGACGACAGCGCATCCCACGGGCGGCTTGCATCGCGCTGGCCACGCGGCGTCACGCGCCAGCCAACGGCGAAAGCCCCGACCACCACCGGCACGTTGACGAGAAACACCGAACCCCACCAGAAGTGCTGAAGCAGCAACCCGCCCACGATGGGGCCGAGCGCGCCACCCACGATGGCCAGGCTGCCCCAGACCGCGATGGCCAGGTTGCGTTCGCGCTCGTCCTCGAAGGTGATGCGGATCAGCGCCAGCGTGGCCGGCATCATGGCCGCGGCACCCACGGCCAGCAGGGCCCGCGCGGCAATGAGCCAGGACGCCGTGGGCGCGAAGGCGGCCGCCAGAGATGCCAGCCCGAAGACGACAAGGCCGCCCAGGAACATCTGGCGGTGGCCGAAGCGGTCGCCCAGGGTGCCGGCGCCCAGCAGCAGGCCCGCCATCACCAGCGGGTAGGCATTGATGATCCACAGCCCCTGCGCAGGCGTGGCGCCGAGTTCGCGCACCAGCGTGGGCAACGCCGTGTACAGCACGGTGTTGTCCAGCGTGATCAGCAAGAGCGCCGCACCCACCGTGATCAGCAGGGTCCAGCGTTGGTCGTTCGTGGCCGTCATGGCAAGTTCTCCTTGGAAACCGCCATAACTATACATTCTAGAATGTTAAGTTATGAGCCGATCCATGGAAACACCCACGGCTTGCCGGGGCATCCGGTCACCCTCCCGGCGGCTTCTCAGCGGCAGGCCACGATGAAAAGACGGGGGAACGGGAGCAGCACCGTGCCATCGGGCAACGGCGGATAGGCCTCGGTGACGGCGGCCAGGTAACGCGCCAGAAAGTCGGCCTTCTCGCCCTCCCCCAGCGGCCCCACATAAGGCCGCAGCGCCGAGCCCTTGAACCACTCCACCACGGCCTGCGGCCCGCCAGCCAGTGGGTGGAAGTACGTGGTGCGCCAGACGTCCACCGCCTGGCAGTGCGGCTTGAGCAACCGGTAATAGAACGCCGCATCGTGCCGCTCGGGATGCCGCACCTGCCCGATCTTCGAGGCCCACGGCCCTTCGTGTGCCACCTGGCGCGCGAGGCGGTGCGCCGGCTCCTCCAGGTTGTCGGGCGTCTGCACGGCCAGGCAGCCACCGGGATTCAACTGCCCCACCAGATGCGGGTACAGCGTCGCGTGGTCGGGCAGCCATTGCAGCGAGGCGTTCGCCAGGATCACGTCAAACCGCTCCGCCGGCCTCCAGTGGCCGATGTCGGCAAGTTCAAAGTGGATGTCGGGCAATCGCTCGCGGGCCGCCATCAGCATGTCCTCGGAACTGTCCAGCCCGCTGACCCGCGCCTGCGGGAAATGCGTGGCGAGCACCTCCGTTGAATTGCCCGGCCCGCAACCCAGGTCGATGGCGGCGCGCGCGTCCTGCGTCGGAATGGCCGCCACCAGGTCTCTCACCGGGCGCGTGCGTTCCTGCTCAAAGGTCGAATATGTGCGGGCTGACCATGTCATCGTGTGCTCTCCACGGGGATCGGGCGGTGCCGGAACGGCAGCCCGATTGTGCTCATGGAGTGAAGGCCACGCGCCTCGGTGGGTCAGTCAGGCGCCGCTGCCTTCGATGTCTTCGCCCAACTCGAGCAACAGCTGTTCCACGAAGGCGTCCATGGCCGGCAGCGCGGGCGGCAGGGACAGGCCGGTGTGCCAGGGAAACCAGCCGCGCGTGCCCGCGCTCAACCGCAGGAAGCTCACGTCGGGCGACTCGCCTGCGTCGAACACGTGCGGCACGCCAGCGGGCAGAAGAAGCCAGTCACCGGCGTCGCACAGCAAACTGGTGAAGCCTGCCGGGGTGCGAACGCTGAGCAGCGCCGTGCCCTGCAGGAACACGCAGGCCACCGCCTCCTCGCCGGCCAGTTCCTGCGGCCGCGGGTTCGCGCCGTCGTAACCCTGGCCTGAGAAGCGCACCTTTTCCGTCACGTGCGCGCCAAGCTCGCGCCGCAGATGGACCAGCGCCCTGGCGCTGTCCGCGGCGCCCGCATCGGGCTCCAGCCCCTCGGCCCAGCGGCCCCAGCGCACACCCAACGCGGCCGCCAGCGGGCACGCTGAGCCTTCGCACACGGAAGTGGACAGCCAGAGACCATCGGGGTTGAACGTCGCGACAGCAGCCATGTGATGCAGTGTGGGCCGCATGGGCAGCAGGCACAACGACGCATTCGGACTTTGCTCATGCGCTCAGCGTCTATGCGGGCTGCATCGGCCTTATGCCGCATGCCCATAAACAAACTACTTCATAGTCGTTTGGTTATCTGGAACCGCTCAACACAATGCATTCCTGATCTAACGATTCAAGGAGCACCCCTTTCATGAGCACGCTTCGCCTGGGCGACACCGCCCCCGATTTCACGCAAGATTCCACCGCAGGCCCGATCCAGTTCCACCAATGGGCTGGCGACAGCTGGGTGGTGCTGTTCTCGCACCCCGCCGACTTCACGCCTGTGTGCACCACCGAACTCGGCAAGACCGCCGCGCTGTCGGGCGAGTTCGCGAAGCGCAACGTCAAACCGATCGCCGTGAGCGTCGACCCGCTCGATTCGCACGGCAAATGGGTGCTCGACATCAACGAGACGCAGAACACCACGGTGAACTTCCCCATCCTCGCGGATGCTGACAGGAAGGTCGCCACGCTCTACGACATGATCCATCCCAACGCGTCGGCCACCGCCACGGTGCGCAGCGTGTTCATCATCGACCCGAAGAAGGTGATCCGCACCACGCTGACCTACCCCGCCAGCACCGGCCGCAACTTCGACGAGATCCTGCGCGTCATCGATTCGCTGCAACTCACCGACAGCCACAAGGTGGCCACGCCCGCCAACTGGAAAGACGGCGACGATGTGGTGATCGTGCCCGCCCTGCAAGACCCGGCAGAAATCGCGCAGCGCTTCCCGAAGGGCTTCAAGGCCGTGCGGCCCTACCTGCGCCTCACACCGCAGCCCAACCGCTGAGCGCCCGCGGCATGGCAGCAGCACCCACCGTCATCATCATCCCGGGCTGGCGCAACTCCGGCCCCGGCCACTGGCAAACGCTGTGGTCCGACAGCCTGCCCTCGGTGCGGCGGGTGGAGCAGGACGACTGGGTGGCCCCCGTTCGCAAGGCTTGGGTGGCCAGGCTGAGTGAGACCATCGAGCAGGCACCCGGCCCGGTGGTGGTGGTGGCGCACAGCCTCGGCTGCATCACCACGACCCACCTGCCACCCGAAGTGGCAGAACGCGTCCAGGGCGCCCTGCTGGTCGCCCCCGCAGACCCCGAACGGCGCGGCGTGCTCGCCGATTTCGCGCCCGTTCCCTACCAGCGCCTGCCCTACCGCAGCATCCTGGTGGCGAGTGCCAACGACCCGTATTGCCCGGTGCGCACCGCAGGCGCCTACGCCCGCGCCTGGGGCAGCGAGTTCGTCCGCCTGAACGACGCAGGCCACATCAACGTTGACTCCGGCCACGGCCACTGGCCGCTGGGGTTGGCGCTGCTGCAGTCGCTGGGGGCGGAAGTGCCGGTGGGCACGCGGCAGGAGGCCGAGACGGCCTGATCGGTCCGGGGCGTCTGCCCGCAGGTGGTACGGGCCGACCCCGCCAAACATCAGTGAAAAACAGGCCACGCCATGTGGCCCGGGACGGGTTGTTCCCGCGTATCCCCATTCGGTGAATCGAATCCCGCACTCCGTTGCCTTCGCGTGCGGGGGCGGAACGGCGCTTGAAGAATGCCCGCCAGGGAGGGTGCCAGGAAAACGAGGACAGACACGGCGAGCGGCGAAGGCCGCGCGCCATGTGGGCCTGACCGTTCTCTGGCGGGGTTTTCCGTGGGCAGGGCCATCCTGCCTCACCCGACCGTTGTTGCCGCGACCAACCAGAAGTCGGGCGAAACCCCGCCGTCAAAAGCAGAGACAACCGTCAACCCAATGATCATCGAGAACGTGGCCGCGAGCTTTCCCACAAGAAAGGTCGGCAATGAAGAAGTGGTGGACCTGATCAGGTTCCACTCCAAGGGCTTCGCAGGGGATCTTCCGAAAACGCTTCGGTTGATCAACACCCTTCTGGACCGCAGCGGTCTTGTCACCCGTCACTGGCAGGCCCCTTTCGAGCGGCCCATTGACCACCTGTCCCACGCTGTCACATCTGCCCTGAAGGGGACATCCCTGCAGCCGGCGGATGTCGACCTGTTCATCTACGTGGGCATCGGCGGTGGCTTCCGCGAACCAGCGAACAGCTACATGGTCGCCAGGTCACTGGGCTTCGCGCGAGCGCAATGCTTCGACGTGACTGACGCCTGCATGAGCTGGACCCGCGCGACCTCCCTTGTCGACAGTCTTTTCAAGACAGGCGCGTATCGAAACGCGCTGGTGGTGAACGCGGAGTTCAACATGACGGCAGGCGGCCCGCTGTTCCCGGCCAACTACTCGCTGGAGCATCCGGACCAGCTGGATCACGTGCTCCCGTCCTACACCATCGGGGAAGCCGCCACCGCGACCCTGCTTCTACCGGATCGACCAGACAACTTCCACTTCGTCATTCGCTCCAACCCCCAGCTGGCGGATCTGTGCACGATTCCGGTCCGTGGCTTCGAGAATTTCTGCCACCTGACGGACAACACCGGAAAGCTGGGCGTGGGTCGCTTCTCGGCACTGGGCGGTGAAATGCATCGGCATTTCAAGACGGAGCTGCCCCACCTGCTCGCCGAAGCAGGGCGTGCCGGGCAAGAGGCCGACATCGTTTTCACTCACACGTTTTCCACCCCGGCCTGGCATGAACTCGGCCTGGAATTCGGATTCGCCGACAGGACATATCACCTGTACCCCAGGTTTGGCAATGTCGTCTCGGCCTCCATTCCCGCGGCCCTCGCGCAGGCGAGGCTTGAGGCGCGAACGAAGGCGGGGGACCACGTGATGTTCCTGATGGGCAGTGCCGGAATGTCGTTCGCTGCCTGCACGTTTGCCTATTGAGTAGAGAGGAGCCCATGCTGATGCGAACACTGTTCAGGGGTTTTTCGAACTTTGACCGGATGCTCGGTGATGACGCCAAGCGATCCGCGCACAGCATGCTGGCGGTGGGGCTCATCGGCACGCTGGCCCACAGCTTCTATGGGGCCCTCTGGACTCAGGTGACCCCGCTGGAGTACGAGGGCATATGGCTCCGGCTGGCGGGCGCCCTGTCCTGCTTTGGTCTGTTGATCAACAAGCACTGGCCGAGGTCATGGAAGAGGTTCCTGCCCTGGTACTGGTTTGGCGTGGTCCTTTACTCCCTGCCATTTTTCGCCACGTTCCAGCTGTTGGGCAGCAACTACTCCGTGCTTCGTTCGATGCTGGAAGTCACGATGGTGTTTTTCGTCGTCATCGTTTTCTCCCAGCCTGTTGTTGCGCTCTGCAATCTGGTGCTGGGCGTGGTGCTGGCAGCCGTGGCCGCCGCACTCACCCTGCCGAACTTCGCAGGACTCAATCACGACTTCTTCTTCTCGGTCCACTTGCATTTGCTGGCTTACACGCTGATCGCCGGCATGATCTTCAGTCGAAGCAACCTGAAAGGCCAGCTCGCCCAGGAGAAGCTCGACACCGTGAAGGCCTTGACCAGCCGCATCGCCCTGGAGATGAAAAACCCGATCAACCAGATCCGGTACCGCATCGACCTCATCCACCAGCGCCTGCCGCGCCCCGGCATCAGCGGCCAGAGCCACTCGGTTTCCGCCACCGACATGGAAGTCATCTACCGCGAGATCTCCAAATGCCGGCAATCCGTCAACTGGGGCGCGCAGGTGATCGAGATGACGATGGATGAAATGGGTTTCACGCCGATCGACACCACAGAATTCCGGCACCTGTCGGCTGCCGCGGTCACGCGAAAGGCGGTGGACGAATTCAGCTACCAGAATGCCAGCGAGAGAAGCCGCGTTTCGCTCGCGGTCCGGGATGACTTCGTCTTCAATGGTGACGAGACGAGGTATGTGTACGTCCTGTTCAACCTGCTGAAGAACGCCATCTATTACTTCAACGGGTGTCCGGACGCGCGCATCACGATCGTCGTCGACGACCAGAAAGTGACCGTGGAAGACAGCGGGCCCGGCATGAAACCCGATGTGCTCGCGCGGGCGTTCGAGCCGTTCCACAGCGTGGGCAAGCCGGGAGGCACCGGTCTGGGCCTGTCGTTCTGCAGACGCACCATGCGCGCCTTTGGCGGCAGGATAACCTGCACGTCGGTGGCCGGGGAATTCACCCGCTTCGTGATGCGCTTCCCCCGCATCGGCAGCAAGGCACTGGAAGCCTATGAACAGAGCCTTCTGAAACGCGCGAAGGAGGTGTTTCATGGCAAGCAGATCCTGATCGTCGACGACGCCCCACGGTTGCGTGCCCGCGCCAGGGACGTGCTTGGGCCACTGGGGGTGCAGGTCGACGAAGCGGAGAACGGCCGGATGGCCCTGGAGATGCTGACCCGCAAGCGGTACGACGCCATGCTGCTCGACCTGAGCATGCCGGTGCTGGACGGCTACGACACGGCAGAAACGATTCGCCGTGGTGGTGTTCCCGGGCTGGAGCACATGCCCATCGTCGTTCAATCGTCCGAAACGCAACAACCCGCCAGGTCCCGGCTTGATCGCATCGGCGTGGACGCCTTCATCCCCAAGGGCAGCCAGCCACTCGAATTGATCGATGCGCTGTGCCAGGCGCACGCCTCGGCGGCACGCCGCGAGGAAGCGCTGGCGTCGTCCTCGACGCTCGCGGGCAAGACGCTTCTGCTCGCTGACGATGAGGCATTCAGCCGCAGTGCCTTGCGCGCGGCACTGCAGGAGCGCGGCATGAAAGTCATTGAGGTGGCCGACGGGCGCACGGCGGTGGATCTGCTGATGGGTGCCAGCAGAATCGACGTGGTGTTGACCAACATCCAGATGCCCCTGCTGGACGGGTTTGGCATCGCCCGCGCCATTCGCGCGCTGCCCCCTCCTCTGTGCAACCTGCCGGTGATGGCGATGAGCACGCACTGCGGAGCGGCCCGGCTATCTGCTGCGCAGGAGGCCGGCATCGACGATGTCCTGACGAAACCGGTCGATCTCATGGAGCTCTTCCAGAAACTGAACCAGCAGCTGGTGGTGTCTGCCGATGCCGACGAACTGTCCCGGGTGCTGCGCGAGCTCCGGGTGAAGCTGGGCCAACTGACGCACCAGGTGGCAACGAACAACCGCGGCGTGGGGCAGGAACTGATGCATGACATCCTGGAACTGGCGAGCCGGATCCATGCGCGGGCATTCCACGCAGAGCTGCGGGCGCAATACGACTTCACCCGGGACAAGGGGCAATGGCCCACAGGGGACTGGCTGCCCAGGCTGCGGGACATGTTTGCGGAGGTGGAACGGCGCCTCACACCCACCATGCCGGCATGAATCGCCCCATTTTTGTCCTTCTTTATTCCTCGTCGGCATAACGAAACAAAAACAAAGTCGTTTGGTTTCTCAGGCGCGGCGCCCAGAATTCGTGACATCCTGTTTCTTCCTGGAGCTTTGTCATGAAAAACGCCCTTCGCGCGGCACTTGCCGCCGTCGCCCTGTCCACCTCCGCACTGGCGGGTGCGCAGACCACGCTGCTCAACGTCTCCTATGACGTGGCACGCGAGTTCTACAAGGACATCAATGTGGCGTTCGCTGCGAGCTACAAGAAGTCCACCGGCAAGGACATCAAGGTTGACCAGTCGCACGCCGGCTCCAGCGCACAGGCACGCGCCGTGGCCGATGGCCTCGACGCAGACGTCGTGACCTTCAACACCACCACGGACGTGCAGTTCCTCGCCGACAAGGGCGTGGTTGCCGCCGACTGGGCCAAGCGCTTCCCGAACGGCGCTGCGCCCACCACCTCGACCATGCTGTTCCTGGTGCGCAACGGCAACCCGAAGAACATCAAGGACTGGGACGACCTGATCAAGCCCGGCGTGCAGGTCGTGGTGGTCAACCCCAAGACCGGTGGCAACGGCCGCCTGGCCTATCTGGCCGCCTGGGGCTATGTGCGCAGCAAGGGCGGCAGCGATGCCGACGCCGCCGAGTTCGTGGGCAAGCTCTACAAGAACGTGCCGGTGCTGGCGCGCGGTGGCCGTGACGCCACCGGCGTCTTCCTGCAACGCAACATCGGCGACGTGCTGATCACCTTCGAGTCCGAAGTGGTGTCGGTGGACAACGAGTTCGGCAAGGGCAAGGTGGATGCCGTGCACCCGAGCGCCTCCATCGTGGCCGAAAACCCGGTCGCCATCGTCGAGCGCACCGTGAACAAGAAGGGCACCGCGGCCGAAGCCAAGGCCTACCTGGACTTCCTGTACAGCCCTGAAGGCCAGGAAATCGCGGCCAAGCACAACATCCGCCCGCGCAACGAAGCCGTTCTGAAGAAGTACGCCGACGCCTTCAAGCCGATCAAGTTCTTCACCGTGGCCGACTACTTCGGTTCGCTGTCGGAAGCGCAGAAGGTGCACTTCAACGACGGCGGCCAGTTCGACAAGCTGTACACCGTGAAGTAACCCCCGCCGCGCTTCGCGCGTCCCTCCTTGAAAAAGGGGGCGGCGCGAGAGGCCCGGCGAAGCCGGTTCTCCGGCACCTCCTGATCGAGTCACTTCACGCACCACAGCGCCCCGGACCCACGACATGACCACCGCCACGCTGCCCGCAGCAGCCGCCCCTTCTGAAGCCCGTCGCCGCACACACCGCCGTGTGCTGCCGGGCTTCAACATCACGCTGGGCTTCACGATCCTGTACCTCAGCCTGATCGTGCTGATTCCGCTGTCGGCCCTTTTCTTCAAGACCTTCACGCTGACCTGGCCCCAGTTCTGGGAGGCCGTGACCGCGCCGCGCGTGGTGGCTTCCTACAAGCTGACCTTTGGCGCCTCGCTGATCGCCGCCACGGTCAACGCCGTGTTCGGCCTGCTCGTGGCGTGGGTGCTGGTGCGCTACAGCTTCCCCGGCAAGAAGATCGTGGACGCGCTGGTGGATCTTCCCTTCGCGCTGCCCACGGCCGTGGCCGGCATCTCGCTGACCGCCATCCTGGCCGGCAACGGCTGGATCGGCCAGTACACCGAGCCGCTGGGTCTCCAGCTGGCGTTCAATCCGAACGGCGTGGTGATCGCGCTGATCTTCATCGGCCTGCCCTTCGTGGTGCGCACGGTGCAGCCGGTGCTCGAAGACTCCGAGAAGGAACTCGAGGAAGCTGCCACCTGCCTGGGCGCCACGCGCTGGCAGACCTTCAGCCGTGTGATCTTCCCCAGCATCGCGCCCGCCCTGCTCACCGGTTTCGCGATGGCTTTTGCGCGCGCGGTGGGTGAATACGGCTCGGTCATCTTCATCGCCGGCAACATGCCCATGATTTCCGAGATCACGCCGCTGATCATCATCAGCAAGCTGGAGCAATACGACTACGCGGGCGCCACCGCCGTGGCACTCGTCATGCTGCTGTTCTCGTTCGTTCTGCTGCTGCTCATCAACGGCCTGCAGACCTGGCAACGCAAGCGCTCGGGAGGAAACCTGCAATGAGCTCCGCCTCTTCTCCGCGCACCGCCCGCAAGGGCACCACCGAAGCGACCTGGGTGCGTTACACGCTCATCGGCATTGCGCTGGTGTTCATGGCGCTGTTCCTGGTGCTGCCGCTGGCCGCCGTGTTCACCGAAGCCCTGCGCAAGGGTTTCGACGCCTACTGGGAAGCCCTGAAGGACCCGGACGCGTGGTCCGCCATCCGCCTAACCCTGCTCACCGCCGCCGTTGCCGTGCCGCTGAACCTGGTGTTCGGCGTGGCCGCCGCCTGGGCCGTGGCCAAGTACGAGTTCTGGGGCAAGTCGTTCCTCACCACGCTGATCGACCTGCCTTTCTCGGTCTCGCCCGTGGTGGCCGGCCTGATCTACGTGCTGGTGTTCGGCGCGCAGGGCTGGCTGGGTCCGTGGCTGGCCGAGCACGACATCAAGATCGTGTTCGCGGTGCCCGGCATCATCCTGGCCACCATCTTCGTCACCTTCCCCTTCATCGCGCGCGAACTCATTCCGCTGATGCAGGCGCAGGGCAATGACGAGGAACAGGCCGCGATCGTGCTCGGCGCATCCGGCTGGCAGACCTTCTGGCATGTCACGCTGCCCAACATCAAGTGGGGCCTGATCTACGGCGTGATTCTCTGCAACGCGCGCGCCATGGGCGAGTTCGGTGCGGTCTCGGTGGTGTCCGGCCACATCCGCGGCCAGACCAACACCATGCCGCTGCACGTCGAGATCCTCTACAACGAGTACCAGTCCGTCGCCGCGTTCGCCGTGGCCTCTCTGCTGGCACTGCTGGCGCTGGTCACGCTGGTGATCAAGTCCGTCGCCGAATGGCAGATGGAGCGCGAACTGAAGGCACTGGCCGAACTGCCACCCGAACGGCCCACACCGGCCAACGCCAATTTGCTGGGACAGACATCATGAGCATTGAAATCCGCGACATCAACAAACAGTTCGGCACCTTCCAGGCGCTGAAGAACGTCAACCTCGACATCGAGTCGGGCGAACTGCTCGCCCTGCTCGGCCCGTCGGGCTGCGGCAAGACGACGCTGCTGCGCATCATTGCCGGCCTGGAGTCGCCAGACACCGGCAGCATCCTGTTCAGCGGTGAAGACACGACCGACGTTCACGTGCGCGAGCGCAACGTGGGCTTCGTGTTCCAGCACTACGCCCTCTTCCGCCACATGACGGTGTTCGAGAACGTGGCCTTCGGCCTGCGCGTGAAGCCGCGCGGCCAGCGCCCCAGCGACGCGCAGATCAAGACCAAGGTGCTCGATCTGCTCAAGCTGGTGCAGCTGGACTGGCTGGCCGACCGCTACCCTTCGCAGCTCTCGGGCGGCCAGCGCCAGCGCATCGCCCTGGCGCGCGCTCTTGCGGTGGAGCCCAAGGTGCTGCTGCTGGACGAGCCGTTCGGCGCGCTCGATGCCAAGGTGCGCAAGGAACTGCGCCGCTGGCTGCGCCGCCTGCACGACGAGCTGCACGTGACCAGCGTGTTCGTCACCCACGACCAGGAAGAAGCCCTGGAAGTGGCCGACCGCGTGGTGCTGATGAACCAGGGCCAGATCGAGCAGATCGGCGCGCCGCAGGACGTGTGGGAACACCCGGCCAGCCCCTTCGTGTACGGCTTCCTCGGTGACGTGAACCTGTTCCACGGCCGCGCCAACGAAGGCCAGCTGCACCTGCAGGGCGTGTCCATCGACACGCCCGAACACGCCAGCGCACAGGACGCCAAGGCCTTCGCCTATGTGCGCCCGCACGACCTGGACGTGCAGCGCTACGCAGCCGGCCTGCCCGGCATCGTGGCCAAGCTGGAACGCGCGGTGGTGGTGGGCCCGATCGCCCGGCTTGAACTGCTGCCGGTGGATGCGCAGGCACCAGGCGGCTACGACCCGCTGATCGAAGCCCGCATGTCGGCAGATCGTTACCGCGAGCTGGGCTTCACCGAAGGCGACACGCTGGTGGTGTCGCCGAAAAAGGCCCGGGTGTTCCTGCAACCGCAAGCCGCCTGACGCCGGCCCCCCCTGCGCCGCTGCGCGGCTTCCCCCTCCGTGGCGCGCCTTGCGGCGCTTCGAGGTGGGACGGCACCTTGGGCCGGCGGAGCCGGACCCTCGGTGCCTCTGGCGGCCGTTGTATCAGGCGGCGAGCTTGATCTTTCCCTCTGTTACGTAGCGCTTGAAGTCGGCCAGCGGCATGGCCGCCGAGCCGCGCGTTTCCTCGTCCACCCAGCTCAGGGTGGCGTCGTTCAGGCCCGTCTCGACCTTGACGGGACCGGGGCGAATGACGATGTTGGGGCCATCGCCTTCACGGTACTCGACCTTGCCTACGATGTGTGCGGTGTGTGCCATGGCGTGCTCCTCTGAATGAAGTGTTCAGGATCGCGGCGCAGCGTTCATGGGTCTGTGCGTTGACGAACAGAAATAGCAAAGCGTGAGGCATAGGCTGAACCCAGCCGATCTTCCGGCTGTTTTCTCTCACTGCTCCATGCAGCTTTTTCAAAGGACCCATCATGCAAACCTCCAGACTCCTCACCACCGCCGTGGCGGCGTTGACTGTCGTCGGCGCCGGCCTGGTCTACGCGCAGACGACCACGACCCCTCCGGGTCCGGGAACGACCACGCAGGACCAGGCCACCCCGGGCCAGCCGGCTTCTCCGGGCACGACCACAGCCCCTGGCATGGGCGCTGCAACGCCGACCACACCGAGCCAGGACACCACCCAGCGCAGCAACACCATGCCCATGGCGCCCGACGCGCAAGCCGATCGCAATTGACACCCCGTGCCATCCGGCGCCCCCGCACCCAGACGCTGGGCGGGGGCGTTCGCTGGAAATACACACCATGGGACTCCCGCCCTCCACCCTGAAAGACATCCGCAATGGTGCGGTGATTGGCACGGTGCTGCTGGCGCTCGCCATACCGCTGACCTCACTCATTCAAGGCGCCAATGCGCCCACAATTTCGGCCACCGCAGCGGCCACCGCCAAGGCACCCCTCGTTCCCGATTTCGGCCAGATATCGCCCACAGACGACGCACGCGAACTCGTGCAATGGATCGCCCGCACCAACGACAACGCCGGCATGCCCTTCGTGGTGGTGGACAAACGGGCAGCGCGGCTCCACGTGTTCGATCCCACCGCCCACCTGCAGGACAGCACCCCGGTGCTGCTCGGCTCCGCGCCGGGCGACGATTCGGTGCCGGGCATCGGCCAGCGGCCGGTGCATGAAGTACAGCCCCATGAACGCACCACGCCCGCCGGGCGCTTCGTGGGCCAGTACGGCCACACATTGACGGGCGAGGACGTGGTGTGGGTCGACTACGGCGCCGCCGTGTCCATGCACCGTGTGCGGCCCACGCTGCAACCGAAAGAGCGGCGCGCCGAGCGCCTGGCGTCCGAGAGCATCGACGACAACCGGATTTCCTACGGATGCATCAACGTGCCCGCGGCGTTCTACGACGCTCACCTGCAACCCGTGTTCTCACAGATGCCGGCGCTGGTGTACGTGCTGCCCGAACACAAGACGGTGCAGGAAGTCTTCGGGCTGAGGGCCTGAGCCCATGCCCTCACGCGGTCTGCAGGGCGCGTTTGATCACGGGGGTCGCATCCTGCCGGGGCAGAAGGTGCCCGCTGGCATGCGCACAGGTGAGCCGCTCATAAGCGCGCCGCACCACGCCATAGCACTCGCAGCTGCGGGCTTCGAGTCCCTCGCGATCCAGGATCGAGATATGACCCCGGTGGTACTCGATCAGGCCCGCCTTCTGCAACTTGAGCGCGCCGCTGGTCACGCCCTCGCGGCGCACCCCGAGCAGGCTGGCAATGCGTTCCTGCGTGGCCTGCATGTCGGTGTTGTCCTGGCGGTCCAGGTGTTGCAGCAGCCATCGGCAGAGCTGCTGGTCAAGCGCGTGGTGCCGGTTGCAGGCCGACGATTGCGCCATGTGCGTGAACAACGCCTGCGTGTAGGCCAGCATCTGGTGCATCAGCTCGGGCGACCGGCGCACATGGTGCTGCAGCGCCTGCGTGCCCATGCGGTACGCCAGGCCCTTGCGCTGCACGACGGCGTCGCACAGCGCGGTGGTGTCGCCCATGAAGGCACACACCCCGACGACGCCTTCGTTGCCCACCACGGCCACCTCGGACGAGGCGCCATCTTCGAGGGACGACACCAGCGACACCGTGGCGGTGGCCGGAAAGTACACGTGTCGCAATTCCGAACCCGCCTGGTGGAGCACGGCGCCAGCCTGCAACTCCTCCCATTCGAGGTCGGGCGCGAGCAGCAACACCTCGTCGCTGGACAGCGTGGCCAGCAGGTGGTTCTTTTCCAGCAGTGACGTGGTGGATGTCATGGCAGTTCCTCGTTCAGCGTGTCGTTCGATCAGGGACCCGGCCCGCCAACGGGTTGGGTCCCTCCCATTCAGGTATGGGCAAACGGCGCTCCCGCCGGCTGTCGGCGGGTGAGGAAATGCCGGTTTTCAGGGGTGCGGATGGCAGGCGCAGGCCTCTCCGTGCGCGGCCGACACCAGTTCGGTCAGGATGCCGCAGGCGGTTCCGTCGGGGTGCACGCCGTCGCACCGTGAACGAAGTTGCAGCAATTGTTTCTCCAGCGCCCGCATGCTCTTGAGGCGGGCGCGCACCCGGCTAAGCTGCTCGTCGACCAGCTGATCGACGTTCAGGCAATGGCCGTCGGGGTCGTCCACGAAGCCCAGCAGGCGCTTCACGTCGGCCAGTGGCATGTCCAGCGCCCGGCAATGGCGGATGAACGACAGCCGCTCCAGATGGGGATGGTCGTAATTGCGGTAACCGTTGTCCAGCCGCGCCGGCTCGGGCAGCAGGCCTTCCTTTTCATAGAAACGGATGGTTTCCACGTCCACGCCGGTGGCGCGGGCCAGTTCCTTGATCTGCATGGTGTCCTCCTGAACAGACAGCGGTGGTCGGTCATATCTGCCGACACCGTAGTGGCTACAAGGTTAACCACTTCTACAATCCCCGGATGCGTCCATGGTTTGCCGTCTTCCTCTGGGCCCTGCTGCTCCTGCAGCCGGGATGGGCGGCCATGGGGGCCGGCGAAGTGCGCAGCGGCGAACCGGTGGCGCTGCACCACTGCCCGCACGCGCACGCCCCCTGCGACGCACCAGCCACGGCGGCGGCAGACGCCGACCACGCAGACTGCGGCACCTGCCACAACACCTGCTCCATCGCCCTGCTCGGCACGCGCCCCCCGGCCGTGGCCGTGCCTGCGGCTTTCCCCTCGCCCCGCGTGACGCCGCCACCGGCCTCGCACCCGGCCGACCTGCCCGAACGGCCCCAGTGGGCCGCCCCCGCCACGGCCTGATCCGCCGCCCGCGCTGCGAGCGCGCCGATCACCGCCGTTCCCCCATGCCGCTGCAGGCGAGCCGCTGGCCGCACTGCGCCCCGTCACGTTCCCCAAAAGGTTTTCCAATGCCTCTCCCTTGCGCCGCCCGCGAGGCCCTTCCATGAAGGGCTCGTGGACGCTCCTCCTCACCGCCTGGCTGGTCGCGGTTATCGCGACCGCGGGTGCACTCTTCATCGGCGAGGTCATGCTCATGGTGCCCTGCCAGCTCTGCTGGTACCAGCGCATCGCCATGTTCCCGCTGGCCCTGATCCTCGGCATCGCCTGCTTCAGCGAAGACCGCCGGGGCGCCGTCTATGCCTTGCCACTCGCACTGGCTGGCACAGCCATCGCCGCGCACCACACGCTGCTGGTGGCGGGCGTCATTCCGAAGAGCTGGATTCCCTGCGGCGCAGGTGTCTCGTGCGCCGACCAGAAGCTCGAGATCCTCAACGGCGTCCAGATTCCCTGGCTCTCGCTGATCGCCTTCGTGGCCATCAGCCTCCTTCTCATTCAATTCCTCCGAAAGACAACACCCCGATGAACGCCAAGAAACTCACCGTGTTCGCGCTCGTGGCCTTCGTGCTCGCCGCGTTCGGCCTCGGCGCCTACCTGTACCAGCAGCGCGTGCAGAACTCGCAGATGGACAAGGTCACCCAGCAGCAGGCGCGTCTGGTGCGCATGCATTCGCCGGTGATGGGCCCGCAGAACGCGCCCGTGACCATCGTCGAATTCTTCGACCCGGCCTGCGAGACCTGCCGCGCCTTCTACCCCGTGGTGAAGGAGCTGATGGCCCGCTACCCGAACGACGTGCGGCTGGTGATCCGCTACGCGCCGTTCCACCAGGGTTCGGACCAGGTCGTGCTGCTGCTGGAGGCGGCCAGGCGCCAGAACCTGTATGTGCCGGTGCTCGAGGCCCTGCTGGCGGCGCAACCGCAGTGGGCCGACCACGGCCGGCCCGACATCCGCATTGCCTTTCAGGCCGCCGAGCAGGCCGGCCTCAACATGGCCAGAGCGATCGAGGACGCGCAGAAGCCCGAGGTGGCCGCCGTGCTGCGGCAGGACATCGAAGACCTCACGGCGCTGGAGGTGACCCGCACGCCCACCTTCTTCGTGAACGGCCGGGGCCTGCCCAGCTTCGGGCGCGAACAGCTCACCGCGCTGGTGGCCGAGGAAGTGTCCAAAGCGCGCAAGTAGGCGCCGGCGCGCGCCTCAGGACTTGAGGATGTGCGCGCTGCACCAGCCATTGGCCGCCACCATCTTCCCCGGGAAGATGGTGCAGCCGCCGAACGAGTCGGCCGGCTTCCCGCTGTAAAGCTGGCAGTTGCGGCAGGTCTGCGTCGGCCGGTGGTTGGGAAACTTGCGGGGGTCCACCTTGTGGGTGTCGGGCGTGTAGCCCAGCGCAATGGCGGTGGGCTCCTTGTCGCCCACCATGGCCGGCTGGGCCAGGGCCGATGCGGCCCACAGCGCCGAGCCGCTGGCGGCCACTTGCAGCAGGAAGACGCGACGACTGGAATCGTTCATGGGGCACCTCGTGGGGAGTCGCGGGATCGGTGGCCATCCTACCCGGAGCGGACACGCCGGGTGCGTACACTTGGCACCCGGATCGCACCACGCATGAGCCCACAAGACTACGTCCAGCAAAAAGCCGCGGCCTCGGGCAGCAGCTTCTATTACGCCTTCCTGTTCCTGCCGGCCGAGCGCCGCGCGGCCATCACCGCCTTTTACGCCTTCTGCCGCGAGGTGGACGACGTGGTCGACGAGGTCAGCGACCCCGCCGTCGCGCAGACCAAGCTCGCCTGGTGGCGGCGCGAGGTGGCGCAGTCGTACGCGGGCGAGCCCAGCCACCCGGTGATGCAGGCGCTGATGCCGCTGGCCAGAACCTACGAGATCGAAATGCGCCACCTGAGCGCCGTGATCGACGGTTGCCAGATGGACCTGGAACAGAACCGCTACCTCGACTTCTCCAACCTGCAGCGCTATTGCCACCTGGTGGCGGGCGTGGTGGGCGAGGTGGCCGCGCGCATCTTTGGCCAGACGCAGATCGCCACCACCGAATACGCGCACCGCCTGGGGCTCGCGTTCCAGCTCACCAACATCATTCGCGACGTGGGCGAGGACGCCACGCGCGGGCGCATCTACCTGCCCGTCAACGAACTGCAGAGCTTCAACGTGAAGGCCCACGAACTGCTGCAGCGCGGCGCCGCACCCGGCACCGATGTGGCCGATTTCCAGCGCCGCTTCCTCGCGCTCATGCAGTTCCAGTGCGCACGCGCCCTGCGAACCTACGACGAAGCCCTCGCCCTGCTGCCAGCGGCCGACCGCCGCGCGCAGAAGCCAGGGTTGATGATGGCCAGCATCTACCGCACCCTGCTCCAGGAAATCGCGGCCGACCCGCTGCTGGTGCTGAACCAGCGCGTCAGCCTCACACCGCTGCGCAAGTTCTGGCTGGCCTGGAAAGTCCAGGCACTGGGCCGGCTGTGACCGTGAAGCTCGCCGTCGTGGGCGCCGGCTGGGCCGGCATGGCGGCGGCCGTGGAAGCGGCGTCACATGGCGCCGATGTGACGGTCTTCGAATCGACACGCACGCTCGGCGGCCGCGCCCGCGCACTGGCCGTGCCCCTGCCCGACGAGGGGCAACTCATGCTGGACAACGGCCAGCACATCCTGATCGGCGCCTACACCGAGACGCTGGGCCTGATGCAGCGCGTGGGTGTCGACCTGTCGGCCACCCTCATGAGCCTGCCCCTGGCGCTCCCGCAGGTGGATGGTTCCGGCCTGCGCACCCCCGAATGGGCCACCCGCTGGCCCGCCCCGCTGGACGCGCTCGCCGCCATCGCCACCACGCGCAGCTGGCGCTGGCGGGAGCGGCTCGCGCTGGTGGGCGCTTCGCTGCGCTGGCAGCGCCGGGGCTTCACCTGCGACCCGCAGTTCACCGTGGCCGACCTCTGTGCCCGACTGCCTGCCCGCGTGATGCAGGATCTGATCGAGCCCCTGTGTGTGTCGGCCCTGAACACCCCGGTGGCAGACGCCAGCGCCACCGTGTTCCTGCGCGTGCTGCGCGACGCGCTGTTCGGCCCCGGTTTCGCGGGCTTCAGCGGTTCCAGCCTGCTGCTGCCACGCGCCGATCTTTCGCAACTGTTTCCCGATGCCGCGGCCCGATGGCTGCTGCAGCACGGCGGTGCGACCCGCCTGCGCATCGGCACACGGGTCAGCACGCTGCGGCCCCTGGGCTCGCAATGGATGCTGGGCCATGAAGGCGGCGAAGAGGCGTTTGACCGCGTCATCTGGGCCACCGGCGCGAGCCCTGCTGAAAAGGCCATGCGCCAGGCCGCCGACGCCTGCGACGAGGCGACGGAGCCGGTCCTCAAGGCCTGGGCGCGCTGCACGCGCGCCTTGCCATTCACCGCCATCACCACCGTGTACGCGCACGCACCGGGCGCCCGCCTGCCCTCGCCCATGCTCGCGCTGCGCGCCGAGCCCGACGCGCAGGCCGCGCCCGCGCAATTCGTGTTCGACCGCGGCCTGCTCCAGCCGGACAACCCGGCCGCGCAGGGCCTGCTCGCGTTCGTGGTGAGCGCCAGCGCCCTGGACCGCGACGAGCTGCAGGCCTGCGTGCTTGAACAGGGCCGGCGCCAGCTGGCCCTGCCCGCGCTGCAGGCGGTGCAGACCGTGGTGGAAAAGCGCGCCACCTTCGCCTGCACGCCCGGCCTGGTGCGGCCGGCACAGGCCATCGCCCCGGGGCTCTGGGCAGCGGGCGACTATGTGGACGGGCCCTACCCGGCGACGCTGGAAGGCGCGGTGCGCAGCGGCCTGGCGGCGGCGCGGCTGGCCACCTCGCACAACTGATCCACACGTCGGCGGAACCTCTGGGGCACAGGGTGTTCACACCGTGTGACATTTTTTCCATCCCCCAGAAAGAAGGAGCTTCCCCGGATGAACGCCACCCACCCTGCCCGACACCTCATCACCGCCGCCGGCCTGTGCCTGCTCGCGCTCGGCACGAGCCTGGCGCACGCGCAAAACATGGTCAGCGTGCAGGGCAGCACCCTCAACATGCGCGAAGGCCCGAGCACCAGCTCGGCCGTGCTGTGGGAGCTCAAGCGGGGCTACCCGCTGCAGATCACCGAGCGCAAGGGCAACTGGGTCAAGGTGCGCGATTTCGAAGGCGATACCGGCTGGGTGGCGCGCTCACTCACCGGCAACACGCCCCACCACGTCGTCAAGTCGAAGGTGGCCAACATCCGCAGCGGCCCGGGCACGCAGCACCGCATCGTCGGCAAGGCCGAGTACGGCGAACTGCTGCGCACGCGCGAGAAGCGCGCGGACTGGGTGCGCGTCGAGCGTGAGGAAGGCGTGGGCGGCTGGATCGCGAAGAACCTGCTCTGGGGCTGGTAGGCCTCAGGTTTCCGACCACTGCCGCAGCAGGTTGTGATAGACGCCGGTCAGCCGGCTCAACGACGGGTGGCCCGGTGCATCGACCGCGAGCTGCTGGATCGCGCCGTCGAGCTCCAGCATGAGCGCGCGCTGGGCATCGTCGCGCACCAGGCTCTGCACCCAGAAGAATGAGGCGAGGCGCGTGCCACGCGTCACCGGCGTCACGTGGTGCAGGCTGCTGCCGGGGTACAGCACCATGTCGCCGGCGGGCAGCTTCACGCTGTGCTCGCCGTAGGTGTCCGACACCGTCAACTCGCCCCCCTCGTATTCCTCCGGATCGCTCAGGAACAGCGTGGCCGACAGGTCGCTGCGCACGCGGTGCGGCGTGCCGGGCACGCTGAACACGGCCGCGTCCACGTGCGGGCCATAGGTGCCGCCACCTTCGTAGCGGTTGAAGCGCGGCGGCAGCACCTTCAGCGGCAGGGCGCCCGACAGGAACAGCGGATGCCGCCCCAGCGCCTGCAGCACCAGATCGCCCAGCTCGCGTGAGGCGGGCGCGTCTTCCGACAACTGCAGGTTGTTCTTCACCTGCGACGCCAGATGCCCCGCCGTGGCGCGCCCGTCGGACCAGTCGGCCTGCGCCAGCCGCTCGCGGAAGTGCCGAACCTGTTCGGCGGTCAGGACCTGGGGGACTGTGATCATCATCTGGCGTTCTTCCTGTGGCGGCGGGTGGCGTCAACCCGCGAGTCTATTCCCGCAGAAACACAAAGGCTTACGCGGTTTACAAGACAAATGAGATTGATTACCATCTTCTTTAAGATTTCCTTAATCAAAGTGAAATCGCAGTTCTGTCGTCCCGGTGGCTCTTCAGGCCACCGTTTTTTTGTCCCTCCTTCAGGAAGCCTCCATGTCCGCACCCGATCGCCGCCGCCTGCGCCTCACCCCTCTCTCCACCGCGCTGTGTGGCGCCCTGGTGGGCCTGGCCGCCGCTCCCGTTCATGCTCAGGGCACCCCGTCCAACACCCTGTCGACGGTGACCGTCACCGCGTCGCCCGAAGGCGAACTGTCCTCCCCCAAGGCCACCTCGGCCACCATCGACACGCCCCAGACGATCAACGTCATCCCGCAATCGATCATCAACGAGCAAGGCGCGCGCAACCTCACCGACGTGCTGCGCAACACCCCCGGCATCAGCTTCAACGCGGGTGAAAACGGCTTCGGCACGAACAACAACAACTTCAGCCTGCGCGGTTTCGACACCAGCGGCAGCGTGTTCGTCGACGGCGTGCGCGACTCGGGCAACTTCGCGCGCGACGCCTTCAACCTGGAACAGGTGGAGGTGATCAAGGGCCCGTCGGCCGACAACGGCCGTGGCGGCGCGGGCGGCTATATCAACCTGGAAACCAAGACCCCCAAGGCCGAGAACTTCACCACCGGCAGCGTCGGCCTGGGCTGGGACCAGTACGACTCCAAGAACCGCGTGCGCGGCACGCTGGACCTCAATCGCCAGTTCTCCGAAGGCGGCGCGGTCCGCCTCAACCTGCTGGCAGAAGACAGTGGCATTGCCGGGCGCCAACACGCGAAGCAGCGCAGCATCGGCCTGGCCCCCTCGGTGGCCTTCGGCCTGAACACCCCCACGCAGGTCTCGCTCTCGTGGCAACACATCGAGCAGGACGACCGCCCTGACTGGGGCGTGCCCGCCGCGATGGTGAAGGGCCTGGTGAACTACAACCCGGCCACCGCCGGCGTCGAGCGCGACCGGTTCTACGGCCTGCTGGGCGACACCGACAAGGTCAAGTCCGACATGCTGACCGCGAAGGTGGACCACCGCTTCTCGCCCACCCTCAAGCTGACGAACCAGACGCGCTGGTCAAAGACGAGCCGCGATGCTTTCGTCACCGCCCCCACGGGCTACCTGCCCGGCACCCAGGCGGTGACCACGCAGCGCTGGGGCTATGCCCGCGAAAACACCGTGCTGAGCAACCTGACCAACCTGAGCAACCAGTTCTCCACCGGCAGCCTGCGGCACAACCTTTCGGTTGGCCTTGAACTGAACCGCGAAGAGTCGGACAGTGGCCGCTTCCCGACGACTGATCCGGCTGGCAGCACCAATCTCTTCAACCCGAACCCATCGCGCAACCCGGGTGGTGCGTTCCCCTCGACGCAAAACGGCCTGGTCAAGATCGACACCGTGGCGGTGTACGCCTACGACACGATCGAGCTGAACCCGAAATGGCAGATCACCGGCGGCGCGCGCGTGGAGCGCTACAAGGTGCAGCTCAGCAGCACCACCGCCGCCGGCGCACCGCTGGGTGCCATGAACGGCTACGAGCGCACCGAAACCACCCTGGGCGGCAAGATCGGCGTGGTCTACAAGCCGGCTCAGAACGCCAGCGTGTACGCGTCCTACGGCCAGTCGGCGGTGCCCCCGGGCTCCTGGCTGTCCAACCCCGACAGCGGCCGCGAAGGCAACAACGCGTTCCCCGGCTGGGATGGGCAGAACTCCGCCACCTCCAAGGAACAGAAGCTGACCAACCTCGAGCTCGGCACCAAGTGGGAGTTCTTCAACAACAAGCTCAGCACCACCGCCGCCATCTTCCGCACCGAGCGCAAGAACGTGGCCATGATCGCCAGCGGCGGCGCGCCCAGCGGTTACGGTGAACAGACCGTGCAGGGTGTGGAACTGGGCGTCTCGGGCAACGTGAGCAGCGCGTGGGCTGTGTACGGCGGCCTGGTGCTGCTTGACAGCGAGCGCCGCCACAACGCAACGGTGGACGCGGCATTGAGTGCCAACGGCGACTATGCAGCCGGCGGCGCCAACCCCAACTACGTGCCGGTCACCAGCACCAGCGGCGACGAGCTCGCGTTCACGCCCAAGGCCACGCTGAACCTCTGGACCACCTACCGCCTGAACAACGGCCTCACCCTCGGTGGCGGCCTGCAGCACGTGGGCAGTTCCTGGGTCGGCCGCCCGGACACGGCGGACCGCGTGATCCCCAATGGCAAGGGAGGCAAGCTGCCGAGCTACACCATCTTCAACCTGATGGCGTCGTATGAAATCACGCAGAACGTGCGCGTGCGCCTGAACATCGACAACGTTGCCGACAAGACCTACGCCTCGTCGCTGAACTGGGGCGCCAGCCGCGCCTTCCTGGGCGCGCCGCGCACCTTCCTGCTGAGCGCAGACTTCCGCTTCTGACCGAGCCAGACAGCCCATCCAGGGGCATCAAAGGTCCGGCTTCGCCGGCCCGAGATGCCGTCCCCCCCTCGAAGCGCCGAAGGCGCGCTACGGAGGGGGGAAGCCGCAAAGCGGCGCAGGGGGGTGTTCTGCTTGCGCCTCAGCCGTTCTCGCGAACGGCGAGGTAGGCCGGGCGCGCCATGCAGCGCCTTATCCAGTCATGCGTGAGCGGGTGCGCGGCCATCAACGCCTTTGACGGCCGCGCCCAGTTCAGCACGCTGGCCACGCAGAGATCGGCCACGGTAAAGCGTTCGGCGGCCAGGTGCGGCTGGCCCGCGTCCTTCTGATGTTGCAGGTGTTGCTCGATCACCTGAAAGGGCTTCACCAGCCGGCGTTCCGCGGCATCGGCCAGCTCGGGCTTGCGCCGCTCCTCGGGCATCACCAGCCGGTGCATCAGCACGGTGAGCGCGTCGCTCTCGGTTTCCGTCATGGCCCAGAAGCTCCAGCGCAGGGCTTCGGCGTCCTCGCGCGGCGTGGCGGGCGTGATGCCCTGCCCGTCCGCACGGCCATGGTGGCGCGCGATGTACAGCGCGCAGGCCATGCTCTCCCACACCACCACCTCGCCTTCGGGCCGCGCGTCCACCAGCGCGGGCACGTGCCCGTTCGGGTTGATCGCGAGGAACTCGGGCGTGCGCGTGCCGCGGTCCTGGTACTGCAGTTCGACATGCTCGAAGCGCAGGCCGAGTTCGTGGGCGGCCCACAGCGGGCGCACCGCGCGCGAAGCGGGAATGCCGTAGATGGTCAGGCCCATGCGGTCACCCCAGCTGGCGGCACAGATCTGTCAGGCTGGTCACGGTGACGTGGGGCCGCAGCGTGGCGTGCGACCACACCAGCCCGCCCCGGTTCAGCCACGCGCCCTGCATGCCCGCGCCGAGCGCGCCCACCATGTCCAGATCGATGTCGTCCCCCACGTGCAGCACCTCGTCGGCGCGCACGCCGGCAGCGTCCGCCGCCGCGTGGAAGATGCGCGCGTCCGGCTTGCCCACGCCGAACTCGCGCGCGCTGAACGCCGCATGGAAATGCTGGCCCAGGCCCACGCGGTGCACGTCGGCATTGCCGTTGGACAGCGCCACCACCGGGTAGCGCTTCGCCATCCACTCGAGCGCGGGCAAGGCGTCCTCGAACAGCTCCACGCGCTGGCGTTCGGCAAAGAACACGTCGAACGCGGCCTCGGCCAGCGCCGGGTCGTCGCCGCACTGCGTCAGCACCAGCCGGATCGACTCGCGGCGCAGCGCGCTCAGGTCGTGTGCCAGGTCGGGCCGCGTCAGGTGCATCTGGTTGCGCACCTCGCGCAGGGCCTTGGGATCGGCCCACTTCGCGGCGGTGGACGGCGCGTGCTCCGTCAGCCAGGCCGCCAGCACGCCCTCGGCGCGTTCGATGATGGGCCAGATCGGCCACAGCGTGTCGTCCAGATCGATGGTGATGGCGCGGATGCGGCCCGCGTCCAGCGCGGTGGGGTGGGGGGTATTCATGTCTGCGGGAGAATAGCGCATGCCCTTTCGCCCCGAACCGACGATTCCCCATGGCCAGCCTGCCCGCACGGCCATCGTCTACTGCAACCTCGGCACGCCCGACGAGCCCACCGCGCCCGCCGTCCGGCGTTACCTGGCGGAGTTCCTGGGCGACCCCCGCGTGGTGGAGATTCCCCGCCTGGCCTGGCTGCCGATCCTGCACGGCATCATCCTGCGCACGCGGCCGGCCAAGTCGGCCGCCAAGTACGCCAGCATCTGGACGCCCGAGGGCTCGCCGCTGAAGGTGTGGACGGAAAAACAGGCCACGCTTTTGCGCGGCTACCTGGGCGAGCGCGGCCACCAAGTGACGGTGCGCCACGCCATGCGCTACGGCAACCCGTCCATCCCGGCGGTGCTGGACGAACTCAAGGCCCAGGGCGTGACGCGCATCCTGGTGTTGCCCGCCTACCCGCAGTACAGCGGCACCACCACCGCCAGCGTGATCGACGCGGTGACCGCCTGGAGCCGCCCGGTGCGCCACCTGCCCGAACTGCGCTTCGTCAACCGCTACCACGACGACCCCGGCTACATCCAGGCGCTGGCGCGCAGCATCCGCGCGCACTGGATGTCGCAAGGCCGTGGTGACCATCTGGTGATGAGCTTCCACGGCGTGCCCGAACGCACGCTGAAGCTGGGCGACCCTTACCACTGCGAATGCCGCAAGACCGCGCGCCTGCTGGCCGAGGCGCTCGGCCTCGCGCCAGACCGCTACACCCTCACCTTCCAGTCCCGCTTCGGCAAGGCGAAGTGGCTCGAGCCCTACACCGAACCCACACTCGTGGCGCTGGCGAAAAAGGGCCTCAAGAATGTCGACGTGGTGTGCCCCGGTTTCACCAGCGACTGTCTTGAAACGCTGGAAGAAATCAACATGGAAGCGCGCCACGCCTTCCTGCATGCCGGCGGCCAGCAGTTCCAGTACATCCCCTGCGTGAACGACTCACCCGAGTGGATCCGCGCGCTGACCGACCTCGCCGAGCGGCACCTGCAGGGCTGGCCCACGAAGGCTGCCGACAACCCGATGGAACTGCAGGCCAGCAAGGACCGCGCGCTGGCGCTGGGCGCGAAGAACTGAGGTTCTAGCCCGCCGCCTCTCCCCCCACCCGCACCGGCGGTGCACGCCTGGGCGCGGGCGCGGGCGTGGCGGGCAACTGGCTCACGATCAGCAGCGTCACCACGGCCGTGGCTGTCATCACCCCGAGCAGCGCGGCAAAGCCGGCCTGCTTCACCAGCGGCCCGATGAGCCAGACCGCCAGCGAGCTCGCCCCGAGCGAAACGGCCAGGCGCATGCCCGACACGCGCGAGCGCATGCTGTCGTCCACGAAGCGAACGATCATCGCGTCGGTGAACGGAATGGCCCCGAAGATGGCGGCCATGAACAGGAACTGCAGCACGTAGAACACCCAGCCATCCACCACCGCGGCCAGGCCGAGCAGCACGGCCTGCGCCACCACGATGGACAGGTAGAGCGACTTGAGCGGCATGCGGTCGATGAGGTACCCGACCAGCAGCTGGGTGAAGGACGCGGCCGTGTAGGTCAGCGCCAGCAGCACACCGATGCGGGCCGGGTCCTGCAGGATGTCGCGCAGCCGGTCGGTCAGCATCTCGTAGTTGCTGTTGGTGGAGAAGTTGAACAGCAGGCTGCCGCTGGTGGCCGCCACGGTCATCACCAGGAACAGCTTCGCCAGCGAAACGCCGGCGGGCGCACTGGCGGTGGCGCCCTTCTTCTTCGCGGGCGCCGCGTGCTCGCGGCTGGCCAGCAACACAAAGGCCACGCCGAACAGCAGGCACAGCGCGCCCGGCACGGCGAAGGCCATGCGCCAGTCCAGGTACTTCACCAGGAAGCCGGTGGTCACCGCCGCCACGGCCACGCCGAGATTCCCGACGAGGCCATTGATGCCGATGGTCAGGCCCGGCCGCGTGGCGCCCTGCACCAGCATCGGAATGCCCACCGGGTGGTAGATGGACGCGAAGCAACCCATCAGCGCCAGGGCCAGCGACATCTGCAGCGGCGTCTGCGTCAGGCTCACCAGCAGCGCCGACGCGCCCATGCCGAAGAAGAACACCGTCATCATCTTGCGGCGTCCCCAGTGGTCGCCCAGCCGGCCCGAGGGCAGCGAGCCGACACCGAAGAAAAAGAACGCGGCCACGCTGAACGGCATCAGGTCTTCCCACCGGGCCACGCCGAAATCCGCCGCGATGCTGGTGACGGCGGTCGCGAAGATCAGCAGGAACATGTGGTCGATGGCATGGCCGATGTTCAGCAGCCACTGCGTGGCCATCGAATTGCCGGCCTGCCCGGCGGGTTGTGAGGCGTTCATGTCGGGCATTGTCGGCACCGCCGTTTTGGGCAGCTTGCGACGATCGGCCTTTGATCCGTGAAAACCAGCCAAGTTGAGCGGCGGAGGCGGGGCGGGTCAGTCCACGCCGTCGTCGGGCCGGCGCAGCACGCCGTTGATCTCCGCACCGAAGATCAGCGTGGTCGCGGTCACGTACATGAACACCAGCGTGGCCACCACGCCGGCGAAGCTGCCGTACAGCAGCGCCAGCTTGCCCGCCGTGCGCAGGGTGTACGACAGGGTGGCCGCCGCCCCCACCCAGAGCGCGGCCCCCACCAGCGCGCCGGGCATCACGGTGCGCAGGCGTTGCCGGATGTCGGGCAGCCATCCGTACATCAGCGCATACAGGGCCGCCAGCGTCAGGAAGGCCGAGCCATAGCGCACGCTGTGGCGCAGCCACACCGTTTCCTGCCCGACGCCCACCTGCGCCACGAGCAGCTGCCACACGTAGGGCATGACCACCACCGAACTGAACGCCGCCAGCACGCCCGCGCCCACGATCACGGTGAACAGCGTGACCTTGATGCGCGCCTTCCAGAACGGCAGGCCACGTTCAATGCCATAGGCGCGGTTCAACGCCGAGCGGATCGCCTGCATGCCCGAGGACGCGGTCCACAGCGTCACCAGCACGCCGATGGCCAGCAAGGCCTGATTGCGCTGGGCCAGCACCTGTTCGATGACGGGCTGCATCACGTCGCGCACGAGCTGCGGCGCGTACCCCACGACGCGGTTGACCAGCGCTGCCGCATCGCCAGGCTGCCCGATGTAACCCGCGGACGCCGACAACAGGATCACCAGGGGGAACATCGCCAGCAGCGACGAGAACGCCAGGCTGCCGGCCTGGTTGGCGCTCTGGTGAAGGATGTAGTTGCGAATGGCGAGCACCAGGACGCGCAGGCCCGGCGTGTTCAGCACCAACTGGCGGACGTGGCGTGCAGCGAGTTGAATCCGGTTCATGGGTGCAGGCGCATCGTGTTGAAGGGGAAAGGCGACAGTCTCCTACAACCGGGCGTGGTGTGGTTGTCGCCGCGATCAGGTTCCGGTCAGGTACCTGCTCCTACGCTGGCGACCCGTCCTGCCTCCTCTTCCCTCTCATGAAAACGACCCGAGACATTCACGATCTGGTCGGTGGTCTGCTGATGACCGCCACCGGCCTCTTCTTCGCGCTGTACGGCCAGCAATACGAATTCGGCACTGCCGCCCGCATGGGGCCGGGCTACTTCCCCGTGGTGCTCGGCTGGGTGCTGGCGGTGCTGGGCCTGCTGGTGGCCGTGCCCGCCTGGTGGCGGCGCGGTACCGGCATCACCGTGCAGTGGAGCAACCTGTTCTGGTGCGTGCTGAGCCTGCTGGTGTTCGCCTTCACGCTGCGCCTGCTGGGCGTGGTCGTGTCGTCGTTCCTGGCGGCGCTGCTGTCGCTGGTGCCCTCTTCCATGCGCCTGCGCACACGCCTCACGGTGTGCGCCGTGGTCGCGCTGCTCACCACGCTGATCTTCCCGATCGCGCTGCAGATGATCCTGCCGATCTGGCCCTGGAGCCTGTGAGCCCGAACCAAAAAAGCTGAAGGACACACTCCATGGAACTGCTCGGAAACCTCTGGCTCGGACTGCAAGTCGCGGGCGAACCCATCAACCTCGCCTACTGCTTCTTCGGTGTCTTTCTGGGCACCGTGGTCGGCGTGCTGCCCGGCATCGGTGCGCTCGCGGCCATCTCGCTGCTGCTGCCGCTGACGTACCACATCCCGCCCACGGCAGCCATCATCATGCTGGCCGGCGTGTACTACGGCGCGCAATACGGCGGCTCCACCGCCTCCATCCTGCTGAACCTGCCGGGCACGCCTTCATCGGCCGTGACCTGCCTGGACGGCTACCCGATGGCGCGCAAGGGCAAGGCCGGCGTGGCGCTGTTCGTCACCACCATCGCCTCGCTCGCGGGCGCCATGTCGGGCCTGATCCTGCTCACGCTGTTCTCGCCCGCGATTGCAGAGATCGGCCTGAAGTTCGGCCCGGCGGAGTTCTGCGCCATGATGCTGCTCGGCCTGGTCGCGGCCTCTTCCATGAGCGCGGGCTCGGCCATGAAGGGCCTGTGCATGATGGTCTTCGGCCTGCTGCTCGGCATGGTCGGCACCGACGTGAACAGCGGCGCATCGCGCTTCGCCTTCGACGTGCCCGAGCTCATGGACGGCATCAACCTGGTGGCGCTGGCCATGGGCCTCTTCGGTGTGGCCGAGGTGATCCGCTGCATCAACTCGGCCGACACCAACCGCAAGGTCGACAAGGTCACGCTGCGCTCCATGGTGCCCACCTCCGACGAGTTCAAGGCCACCATCAAACCCATGGCGCGCGGCTCCGCGCTGGGTTCGGCCCTGGGCGCGCTGCCCGGCGTCGGCCCGTCGATCGCGTCGTTCATGTCCTACGCCATCGAGCGCCGGGTCGCCAAGGACCCGAGCCGCTTCGGCAAGGGTGCCATCGAAGGCATCACGGCCCCCGAGTCCGCCAACAACGCCGCTGCGCAGACGGCCTTCGTGCCTTCCCTCTCGCTAGGCATTCCCGGCGATGCGGTGATGGCCGTGATGCTCGGCGCGCTGATCATCCACGGCATTCAGCCTGGCCCCATGCTCATCACCGAGCAGCCCGGCCTGTTCTGGGGGCTGGTGGTCAGCTTTGCCATCGGCAACATCATGCTGGTCATCCTGAACCTGCCCACCATCGGCCTGTGGGTCGCGCTGCTGCGCATTCCGTTCGCGTGGATGTACCCGGCCATCCTGGTGTTCGTGGCGCTCGGCGTGTACAGCGTGAACAACAACACCTTCGACATCTACTCCGTGGCCGCGCTCGGCGTCATCGGCTACGTGCTGATGGTGCTGAAATTCGAACCCGCGCCGCTGTTGCTGGGTTACATCCTCGGCCCGATGCTGGAGGAATACCTGCGCCGCGCGCTGCTCATCTCGCGGGGCGACCCGAGCATCTTCATCGACCGCCCCATCAGCGCCACGCTGCTGGCCTTCACGGCGGCCCTGCTGCTGTGGGCGTTCTGGTCGACGCTGCGCAGCAACCTGCGCGCCAAGCGCGATCTCGATCGCGTCCAGCAGTTGCAGCCACAGGCCGATTGAGGCGGGCAGACGTCCCATCTGCTAGCCTCGGTGCCATGCGGATCCTGCTGGTTGAAGACGATGCGGTGCTGCGCGATGTCATCGCGCGCAGTCTGGAGCACGCTGGCCATCGGGTTGACCCTGCTGCCAGCGTGCGCGAGGCCGACCACCTCTGGCGCGTGCAGCCGTTCGACGCGGTGCTGCTGGACCTGAACCTGCCGCAGCACGAACGGCCTGGCAGCCCCATGGGCAACGGCCTGCACGTGCTGCGCGAAGCCCGCGCACGCGGCGACCGCACACCCGTGCTGGTGCTCACCGCGCGCAACCGCACCGAAGAACGCATCGCCGGGCTCGACACCGGCGCCGACGACTACCTGGGCAAGCCCTTCGACCTCGCGGAAGTGGAAGCCCGCCTGCGCGCCCTGGTGCGCCGCGCCATCGGCACCGACGATTCGGCGCAGCTCGGCGAGCTCCAGCTCGACCGCCGCGCCCGCCGCTTCACCGTGGCCGGCCAGCCGCTGGACCTGCCCGCGCGCGAGTTCGAGGTGCTGTGGGAGCTGATGAGCCCGCCTGGCCACGCGGTGAGCAAGCGGCAGCTGTCGGACAAGCTCTCCAGCTTCGACGACGCGCTGGGTGACAACGCGCTCGAAGCCTTCATCTCGCGCCTGCGCAAGAAACTCGCCGGCAGCGGCGCTTCCATCCGCACGCTGCGCGGCATTGGCTACCTGCTGGAGCCCGAAGCATGAGCGAAGCACCCGCCACCCGACCCGCGCCCTCGCTGCGCATCCGCATGCTGCGGCACGTCATGGTGCCGCTCGCGCTCACCTGGCTGGCGGGCACCGTCGCCACCCTGAGCGTGGCCAGCCATTTCACCGAGCAGGCGTTCGACCGCGCCCTGCTGGACGACGCGTATTCCATCGCCTCGCACGTGCAGATGCAGCCCGACCAGCAGGTGGAACTGCAGCTCACCCCCAGCGAGCTCATGGCCGCGCTGTTCGACCAGGCCGAGGCCGTGCATTTCGCCGTGCTGCGGCCGGACGGCTCCCTGCTCGCCGGCAAGCCACTGCCCCCCACGCCCCTGCCCGCCGTCGACCCGGGCTATCGCTACAGCAACATCGTCTACCAGGGCCTACCGGTGCGCGCCGTGACGCTGCGGCACATGGTGGAGGGTCAGCCGTACCACGTGGTGATGGCGCACACCACCTACGTGCGCGCCGCGCTGGTGCAACGCATGCTGGTGTTCGGCGCGCTGCCGTTGCTGCTGCTGCTCGCGCTGCTGGCCTTCTGGCTGTGGCGGGGCATCGAGCGCGACCTCGCCCCCCTCGCCCGCCTGCAGGACACCCTGGCCGACCGCGACGCCAACGACCTCACGCCCGTTGCCATCAGCCCCGCCACGCGCGAGATCGAGCAGGTGGGCCTGGCGGTGAATGCACTCTTTCAGCGGCTGGGCCACAGCGTGCGCGCGCAGCGCGAGTTCGCAGGCAACGTGGCGCACGAGCTGCGCACTCCGCTGGCGCGCATCCGCGCCCTGGCCGACTACGGGCAGGCCAACCCCGACGCGACCGTGTCGCAGCAGCAGCTGCAGCAGATTGCGGCGAGCGCGGAGCGCGCCGGTCGCCTCGTCAACCAGTTGCTCGATCTCGCCGTGGCCGACGAAGCTGAGGTGGTGCTGCAGAAGGAACGCATCTCGCTCACGCACCTCATCGGCCAGGCCGTGCTGCGTCACCTGGACAAGGCCGACGCGCGCGGCGTCGACCTGGGCGCGCGCGGGCTCGATGGCCGGCTGGACGATGTCGTGGTGTGGGCCGACACCGCGCTGATCGAAGGCATCCTCGACAACCTGATCGACAACGCCATGCGCTACGGCGGGCGCACGATCACGGTGGAGCTGTCGGCCGACCTCGGGGCACGCACCTGCGTGCTGGCCGTGGTGGACGACGGGCCCGGTATCGCCGAACCCCTGCGCCGCGACCTCATGCAGCGTTGGAGCCAGGGGCGCGAGGGCGAGCTGCTCGGCCAGGGCAGCGGCCTGGGCCTGTACATCGTGACGCGCTACGCCGGCCTGCTCGGTTCCGAACTGCAACTCGAGAGCGCCGACCACGGCCGAGGCCTGCGCGCCAGCCTCGTGCTGCAGCAGGCCTGAAACCCGGACGCGACGAACTCGCGTAGTCCTACACGGCTCTGCACCACACCGCGTTAACGTCGGGCTTCGCCTCAACCACCGCTTCAGGAGAAGACCATGGTGACCAGACGACGCGTCGACGACGACGCCTCCAAGGGCCGCTCACTCGTTGCACGAGCCAGGGCCCACGACCACACGCGGGACAGTTTTCCCGGCGAACACTGGCTGGTGCTGGGCGCCGGGCTGGCGGTCTGGTCGCTCACGCGAAAGAGCCCGTCGTTCGTGGTGCGCACCGTCGGCATGGTGGCCGGTTCGGCTCTGGTGGGCCGGGCGGCCAGTGGCCGCGACGGCCTGAGCCGTTTGCTGCGCTGGTTGCCGGTCGGTGGTCGCGTCCGCTGACGCGGCTTCACACCTCGTCCGCGCTGATCCAGCCTTCGCGGATGGCGAGCCGCACCAGCGCGGGCAGGTCGTACACACCCAGCTTGCCCATCACTCGGCTGCGGTAGGAATCCACCGTTTTCGGTGACAGGAACAGCGCGTCGGCAATCGCGGCGCTGCTTCGCCCGCGCAGCACCAGCATCACGATCTGTTTCTCGCGCAGGGAAAGTGGCTCTGTGTTTGCCTGGCGGTTCTCGCGGATGAGACCTTCAACGGCCAGCTGCTGCGCCCGCGGGCCCAGGTGCTTGCCGCCACCAGCCACCCGGTCCACGGCGCTCAGCAACTCGTTGGCCGGTGAGTCCTTCAGCAGATAACCGCAAGCGCCCAGCCGCACGGCTTCAGCCACCTCGCGGGCCTGCTCGCTCAGGCTGAGCACGATGACCCTCGTGGGCAGATGGCGCCGCTGCACCTGCTCCAGCACCTCGATGCCCGAGTGGTGGTCCAGGCACAGGTCCACCACGGCCACGGGGGGCTCCATGCGGACCAGATCGGCGACGGCGGGGGTGGGATGGTCCGACTCCCCCACCACCCGGTGCCCGGCGCCTTCCAGGATCGTGCGCAGTCCGTCGCGCAGGATCGGGAAGTCCTCCACCAGGTACACATCCGTTGGCGTTCTCGACCCCTCGGGCGGTGGTTGCGCGGGCGACGGAAGATCCGTCGGGTCGCGCAACTCACGGCGCCCCTGGTCGAATTCATCCTCTTGAATTTCTGACATGACCGACTCCCTGGAACGTTTTTGCGAACGTTTCAACAGGTCCACTTGGCCTCATGGCGTGGATGTTTTCCTGTTGGTGCAACTTCGCACAAACATCCGTGGAGCGGAATCGGTGAATCCCTACATCTGCTGTAGGAAGAATGCCTACAGTTTCAATGCCCCGTCAAAAACCGCTGCACCAGTTCGAACTGCTCCGGCACGTTGAGCGCGGGTGCGTGCCCGCAGCCCGCGATCGTCACGACCAGCGCGCGCGGCCCGCGGTCGCGCATGGCTTCGGCCGTGTCGGCGAGCAGCAGGTCGGAGTCGGCGCCGCGCAGGCAGAGCACGGGAATGTCGATGCGGTCGTAGGTCGGCCAGAGGTCGTAGTCCGCCGGGTGGTGGGTGAACTGCTGCACCATGGCCGGGTCGTAGTGCGGCGTCACGCGGCCATCGGGCAAGCGGCGGGTGGAGCTTTCCGTGAGCAGGCGCCATTGCGCATCGCTCAGGAAGCCATACGGCTTGTAGACGGTACGGAAGTACTGCTCGAGTTCGCTCACCGTGTCGAACGCGGAGGGGCTTCCGGCGTAGGTGCGAATGCGCTGTACCGCCGCGTCGGCAAGCCTGGGGCCGATGTCGTTGAGCAGCAGCCTTTCGATGCGCCCGTGCAGCGGCCCCGCAGCGCACACCATGCCGATGGCGCCGCCCATGGAGGTGCCCACCCAGTGAAAGCGCTTGATGGCGAGCTGGTCCACCAGCGCGGTGGCGATGCGCGAGTAAAAGTCCAGGCAGTACTCGGCTTCGGGCCTGGGGCTCCATTGCGAGAGCCCGCGGCCAATGGTGTCGGGGCAGATCACGCGCCAGCCTTGTGCGCTGAGGTGCGCGGCGAGGGGGTCCATGTCGCGCCCGGTGCGCGCCAGCCCGTGCCAGGCAATCACGGTCTGCCCGTTGGGCGTGTCCGGCTCCCAGTCCATGAAGTGGATCTCGCGGCCCTCGCAGGTGAGGTAGCGCGAGCGCGGCACCACCGTGGTGGTGGCGACCGGTGCGTCCAGTGTGGTGGTGTTCATGGCTGGCCTTTCATGCGCGCCAGCGAGGCGCGCTCACGCAGCTTGCCCACGATGCCGGTGGGGAAGTAATAGACCGAGAGAACGAAGAGCACGCCGAGCCAGAGCAACCAGCGGTCGGGCGTCAGCAGTGCCGGCAACAGCGGCAGCCCCGCGGTGGCATCGCCGGCCATGCGCAGCAAGTCCTGCAGATAGCTTTGCGCCACCACGAACAGCACGCTGCCGATGAACGCACCGTACAGCGTGCCCATGCCGCCAATGACGACGATGAGCAGGATGTCCAGCATGATCTCGAACGAGAGCGAGGTGTCGGGCCCGTTGTAGCGCAGCCAGAGCGCGAGCAGGCAACCCGCCAGCGTGGCGAACGAGGCAGACAGCACGTTGGACAGCGTGCGGTACACCACCGTGCGGTAACCCAGCGCCTCGGCGCGGAAGTCGTTTTCCCGGATGGCCTGCAACACGCGGCCAAAGGGCGAGTTCACGATGCGCAGGATGGTGAGGAAGATCGCCGTCACCGCCAGGAAGATCAGGTAGTAGGTGATCAGCCGACCGTTCAGGTCGATCTCGCCGAGCGGTGTCTGCAGCGGTTCTTCCGTCAAGGTGAAACCGGGCGACAGCAGCTCGGGCACGCGGAACGTGAGGCCGTCTTCACCGCCGGTGATGTCGGACAGCTGCGAGGCCAGCGTGAGAAACGCCGAGGCCACCGCCAGCGTGATCATGGCGAAGAAGATCGCCTTCACGCGCAGCGAGAACAGTCCGATCAGCAGCGAGAGCACGAGCGAGATGACGAGCGCGCCGAACACGCCCACCAGGATGGCGGCCCACGAAGGCGTTTCCGCCGCGTTGAGCGCGATGGCGATGCCGTAGGCACCGATGCCGAAGAACATGGTGTGCGCAAAGCTCACGATGCCGGTGTAGCCCAGCAGCAGGTCGAAGCTGGCGACCAGCGCCACGAAGATCAGCACCTTGGCCGCCACGTTGAGCGCCTTCACACCCGGGAACAGGAACGGCGCGAAGGCCAGCCCCAGGAACAGCACGATGAGCAGCGCCACGAGCCAGCGGCTGCGCGGGAGGTCGTTGGACAGGAGTCGGGAAATCATGTGAGGCTCCTGTTCAACGGTTCGTCACCGGGTACACGCCCTGTGGCCGCCACAGCAGGATGGCGACCATCAGCGCGATGTTCGAGAACAGCGCGACCTTGGGTGCCAGGAAGCCGGTGTAGTTCGCCATCAAGCCCACCAGCAGCGCGCCGATGAGCGCGCCCAGCGTGGAGCCGAGGCCGCCGATGATGATGACGATGAAGATCAGCACGTTCACCTGTGCGCCCATCTGCGGCAGCACGGTCTGCTGGTACAGGCCCCACATCACGCCGCCCAGGCCGGCCAGCGCGCTGCCGACCACGAAGACGCCGATGAAGAGTTGCCGGATGCGGTAGCCGAGCGACTCGACCATCTCGCGGTCCTGCACGCCGGCGCGCACCAGCAGGCCGACCTTGGTGCGGTTGAGCGTCCACACCATGGCCGCGAACACCGCGGCGCCCACGAGCACCGCGAGCAGGCGGTATTTCTCGACCGCCGCGTCGCCAAAGATGAAGGAACCGCGCAGGCTCTCGGGCAGCGGCAGCGCGATCTGCCCCGGGCCCCAGATGACCTTGATCAGCTCCTCGCCAATGATCATGCCGCCCATGGTGATGAGGATCTGCTTGAGGTGCATGCCGTACACCGGGCGGATGATGAGGCGCTCGAACACCCAGCCCAGCGCGCCGGCCACCGCCATGGCCACCAGCATGGCCGGCAGCAGCGCAACGAGGTTGAGCCAGAGGCTGTCGGCGGTGGTGTAGCTGCCCATGCTCGCCAGCACGGTCGAGGCAACGAAGGCACCCAGCGCGATGAACACGCCATGGCCGAAGTTCAGCACATCCATGAGGCCGAACACCAGCGTGAGGCCCGAGGCGATGATGAAGACGATCATGCCCATGGCCAGGCCGGCCACGGTGAGCGTGATCCAGGTGGACGGGCTGCCCACGGCGGGCAGCGCGAGCAGCGCGAGTGCGGGCACGAGCGCCAGCGGCTTCCAGTCGAAGTCTGCGTTGAGGAATTTCATTGGTGTGCTTTCAACGAGAGGCCGAGCAGGCGGGATTGCAGGGCCTCGTCAGCGGCAAGTTCGGCCATCGAGCCGCTGTGCACCACGCGGCCGTCGTCCATCACGGCCACGCTGTCGCCCAGCTGGCGCGCGAAGTTGAAGTTCTGCTCGACCAACAGGATGGTGGTCTTGGCGGCCTTGAGTTCGCGGAAGGCCGCGATCATGTTCTGGATGATCGCGGGCGCCAGGCCCTTGCTGGGCTCATCGATCAGCAGCAGCTTGCGCGGCTCGACGATGGCGCGCGAGACCGCGAGCATCTGCTTCTGCCCACCGCTGAGCTTGCCCGCGGGGTGCAGCCAGAACTTCTTCATGGCCGGGAACAGGCCGAAGATCCACTCGAGCCGGTTGGTGTCGATGTCGTCCAGGCTGCGCGCGCCGCGGGCGGCCAGCAGCATGTTTTCCTTCACGCTCAGGTCCGAGAAGATGCCCATGCTCTCGGGCACATAGGCCACGCCGCTGCGCGCGATGTCGGGTGTGGCGCGGGCGGTGATGTCGGTGCCGTCGAGCGTCACGGTGCCCTGGCTCGCGTGCCACAGGCCCATGATGGTGCGCAGCGTGGTCGTCTTGCCCGCGCCGTTGCGGCCGAGCAGCATGGTGAGCTGGTTGGCCGGCACGACGAGGTCCACGCCGTGGAGGATGTGGTACGCGCCGATGTGGGTGTGAACACCCTTGAGTGTGAGCAGATCGCTCATGCCGCCACCTCGTCTTCTTTCTCTTCGGGGTTGATGCCGAGGTAGGCCTGCTGCACCACCGGCGACGCGATCACGGTGGCGGGCTCGCCATCGGCCACGAGCTCGCCGTTGTGCAGCACGATGATGCGGTCCGAGAGTTCACGCACCACGTCCATCTTGTGTTCGACGAGCAGGATGGTCTTGCTCCGGTCTTCCTTGAGCTTGCGGATGAGGTTCAGGATCACGGGCACCTCGTCGACGCTCATGCCGGCGGTGGGTTCGTCGAACATGAACACCTGCGGCTCCAGCGCCATGAGGATGCCGACCTCCAGCTTGCGCTGGTCGCCGTGCGGCAGGCTGGAAGCGAGCGCGTTGCGCTTGTCGGCCAGGGCCACGGTTTCCAGCACCTCGTCGGCGCGCTGCAGCAGGTCGCGCCGGTCGCTCCAGATGCGCCACAGGTTCAGCCCCGCACGCGCCTTCGCCTGCACCGCCAGCCGCACGTTCTCCTGCACGGTGAGGTTGGGGAACAGGTTGGTGAGCTGGAACGCACGGCCCAGCCCCGCCTGCGCACGCGCCGGCGCACCGAGTGCTGAGATGTCGTTGCCACCCAGCAGCACACGGCCCGCGCTGGCCTTGATCTGCCCCGAGATGAGGTTGAAGTACGTGGTCTTGCCCGCCCCGTTGGGGCCGACGATGGCGGTGAGCGTGCCCGGCGCGAACGCGCAGGAGACGGCACTCACCGCCACGTGCCCACCGAAGCGGACCGTGAGGTCTTGGGTTTCAAGCATGAAGGACTCTCCGCAGAAGGCAGCGGTATGCCGTGAGCCGCAGGTGCGGCGAACTTCCAGAAACGCGGCGGAACCGGCTTTGCCGGGCCGCACGCGTTGTCCCCCTTTCCAAGGGGGAAGCCGCGTCAGCGGCGCAGGGGGTTCTTACCTCTTGTTCCGGATCGGAATGTCGAGATCCGAAGGCTTGATCTCGCGCACCAGTTCAGGCACACCCCAGGCGAACGCCGGGTCGGCCTTGATCCGGAAGTGGTACATGCTCTGCATGGCCTGGTGGTCTTCCTTGCGGAAGGTCATCGTGCCCTTGGGCGTCTCGAAGCTCATGCCTTCCATGGTCTGGATGAGCTTGTTGGTGTTGGTGTCGCCGTTGGTTTTCTTGAGCGCCGTCACCACCGCCATCGCGGCCGAGAAGCCACCGGCCGTGAAGAAGTCTGGCGGCGTCTTGAACTGCTTGTAGTGCTCGGCCACCATGGCGTCGTTCACCGGGTTCTTGGGGATGCCGAAGTAGTAGTACAGCGCGCCTTCCATGCCGGGGAACTGCTTGTAGGCCACCATCGCCGGCAGGATGTTGCCGCCCGTGGCGAGCTTGATGCCGTAGCGCTTTTCCAGCTCCATCTCGGCGATCTTGCCGAACGGCGTGGGCGCGCCCGACCAGCCGACCGAGATGTACTTGGTGCCCGGCTGGTCCTTGAGCTTGTCGACGATGCGCAGCAGGCCGGCGGTGAAGTCCGTCGTGCCCACGGGCAGGTATTCCTCGTGAACGATCTTGGCCTTCTTGGTGAAGTCCTTGGCGGCCTTCACGGCGTCGCGGCCGAAGGCGTTGTCGTTGGCGAGCACACCGATCACGTTGCTGGCGTTGTCCAGCGCCACGGCGTTGGCGGCGGCGTCCTGGCTGCTGTTGCGGCCGGTGCGGAAGATGTACTTGTTCCACTTGTCACCGGTGATGGAGTCGGCCACGGCGGGCTCCACCAGCAGGATCTTGCGGTACTCCTCGGCCACGGGGAGCATGGCCAGCGCCACCGGCGACGCGGTGGGGCCGATGGCGAGGTCGACCTTGTCGTCGGCATAGGCCGCGGCCAGCAGGCTCTTGCCCACGTCGGGCTTGCCCTGGTCGTCCTTCTCGATCACCACGATCTTCTTGCCGGCCACCGTCATCGTGCCGCCGGTGGCATAGGCCAGACCCATCATCAGGCCGGCCTGCGTCTGCTTGGCATAAGCCTCGAGCGGGCCGGTCTTGCTGTGGATGTGGGCGATGCGAATCTCGTTCTTGTTGGCTTGCGCGTGGGCGAGCGTGGTGCCCAGTGCGGCGGAACAGGCGAGCGCGATGACCGCCAGGCGGCGGGTGGTGTGAGTCATGTCTTGTCTCCTGGTTGGAAGGATTCTTGTCACAGCGCGGTGCGCCGTGCCCCGCTCTTTGCAGGCTTCGTGCCAGGGCATCAAGCCCTTGATTTCAAAAGACTTTCTTCACACGCCCTCAGCAACTGTCCAGATTTCAGACAGTCAGAGAAACCCCAATGCGTCTGAAATTCAGACGACTGTCTGAATTTCAGACGCATCGCCTTGCGCGGCCAGGCGGTCGTACAGGCTGGCGCGCGAGATGCCGAGCAGCTTCGCGGCGGCGGTGCGGTTGCCCCCGGTCTGCGCCAGGGCCTGGGCAATCGCGCGCTGCTCCAGCTCGGCGATCTGCTCGGGCAAGGGCCGCAAGGCATCGGCCTCCGGCATGCGGGGTGCGGCGCGCACCGGTGCGGTGGCGGCCAGCGCGGGCAGGCCGGCTTCCTGCAGCACCGCCCCCACCTGCGCGGCGGCGATGTGGTGCGAGTCGCTGCGCAGCGCGAGCTGTTCCAGCACGTTGCGCAATTCGCGGATGTTGCCGCGCCAGGGCTGCGCGGCCAGCAGGCCCTGCGCGTCGGCGGTCAGCTCCAGCTGCGCGCCGCCGCCGCGCGCGGCGATGTCTTCGCACAGCGCCTCGATCAGCAGCGCGATGTCGTCGCGCCGCTCGCGCAGCGGTGGCACGCGGATGGGCAGCACGTTGAGGCGGTAGTACAGGTCTTCGCGGAAGGTGCCGTCGCGCACCATCTGCAGCAGGTCGCGTGAGGTGGCCGCCACCACGCGCACGTCAAACCGCACGAGCTTGTTCGATCCCAGCGGTTCGATCTCGCCTTCCTGCAGGGCGCGCAGCAGCTTGACCTGCACGGACATGGGCATGTCGCCGAGTTCATCGAGAAAAAGCGTGCCGCCATCGGCGAGCTTGAACTTGCCGTCGCGCCCCTTCTTGTCGGCACCGGTATAAGCGCCCGGGGCCACGCCGAAGAACTCGGCTTCCAGCAAGGTGTCGGGCACGGCGGCCATGTTCACGCTCACGAACGCCCTGCCCGCGCGCGGCGAGGCTGCGTGAATGGCGTGGGCCAGCAGTTCCTTGCCGGTGCCGGTTTCGCCCAGCAGCAGCACGGGGCTCGCCGACTGCGCGGCGCGCCTGGCCTGGCGCTTCACTTCCAGCGCGGCATCGCTGCTGCCCACGAAGCTGGCGAAGGTGTACTTGCTGCGGCGCTGGCTCGCGAGCTCGCGGCGCGCTTCGCTCAGGTCCTGCTCGAGGCGCGCGAACTTGCTGATGAGCGGCTGCAGCGTGGTTTCGGGGTGGTCGAACAGCACGATGCCGAGCACACCGATGATCTCGCCCGCGTCGTCGCGCAGGGGAATGCGGCTCACCACGAAGGTGCCGGCGCGGTTGGTGAGCAGGTCAATGAGGATCGGCTTGCCCGTGGCCAGCACCTGGTGCATCTGCGTGTTCTGCACCACGCGCGAGACCGGGTGGCCGACGAAGTCTTCCTCGCGCTCGAAGCCGAGCGCGGGCAGGAAGCGGCGGTACTGGTCGTTGATCCAGACCACGCGCGCATCGCGGTCCACCAGCATCATGCCTTCGCTGGCGTTGGCGAACAGCTCGAACATCGACCTCGCGGCGAGTTCGAGAATGCTTTGCGCGTCGCGCGGCAGGCGGTTGTCACCGTTCATGCCGGCATGGTACCCCCTCCCGGTATCCGCGCCGGGGTCAGAACTGCGCGTTCAGGCTCACCGCCAGGCGCCGGCCTTCGTCCACCATCCAGTTGCCCGACAGGCCCGTGTTGCGCGCACGCGTGTCCACCGGCACGACCTTGTCCGCCACGTTGAGCAACGCGAACTTGACCGAGAGCGTGCGGTTCAGGTCGTACGAACCGCCGATGTCGAAGGTCGACGAACCCGGACGGCGCAACGTGCCATTGGCGAAGTTGCGAAAGCCAGCCCAGTACTGCTCGGACATCACCGACAGGCGCGCAAACAGGTTGAGCGCGTTCGTCGACTTCCAGTCCACCTGCGCGTTCAGCACGTGTTCGGGGGTGCGGTCCAGCGGCTGGCCCACGAGCGACGTGCCGTTGAACGCCGGCTCACCACCCGCGCCGCGCTTCGACTTTGTATAGGTGTAGTTGCCCGAGAGCTTCAGCGTCTTCGACAGCGGCGTCGATGCGGCAAGCTCGATGCCCTTGAGCGTGACCTGCGAGATGTTGTCGTACACGTAGATGCGGCGCGCGGGCACGCGCGGGTCGACCACACCGGTGTCGTAACTCGTCACCTTGTTCTTGAAGTCGTTGTGGAACAGCGTGGCGCTCAGGCTGGCGCCGCCCGAAAAGTCGTGGTGCACGCCGATCTCTTTGGTGGTGCTGGTCTCGGGCTTGAGGTTCGGGTTGCCGCACAGGGTGCCCGGCGGCTGGAAGTTGGCCACGGGGCCGCCCGAGGTCATGCAATAGCCCGCCGTGCTCTGGCGGATGGTCGGGGCCTTGAAGCCGTTGGCCACGCCGCCGCGCAGGGTGGTGGCGTCGCTGAGCTTGTAGACGCCGTGCAGGCGCGGCGTCCATTCGTTGCCATAGCGTTCGTCGTGGTCCACGCGCACGCCGCCGGTCAGCATGAGGCGCTCGGTCAGGAAGTATTCGTCCTCGGCGTACAGCGCCCAGTTCTTCAACGACACCTTGTCCGCGTTGAGCGGGTAGGTCGAGGCGGGAATCGAGTCCTGGCGCGAGATGCCTTCCAGCGAGGTGTGGCTGATCTGCGTGCCCGCCTTGAACACGCTGTTGCCCAGCGGCGTGGTGAGCCCGGCGTCGAGCACGGTGTTGGTGAGGTCGGGCGAGGCGACGTTGCGCACGCCGTTGGTCCAGTCGGTGCGGCTGGCTTTTTCCTGCTGCAGCGCCACCCGCGTGCCGAGTTGGCCGAAGCGGCCTTCGTGCGTCAGCGCCCAGTGGTCGCGGTCGTGCTCGGTATGCACCCGGTTGCCCGTGCTGGCCACGGTCTTGCCCGGTGTCTGGTCCCAGCTGAACTGCTGCGTGCCCACCTCGGCGGTCACGGTGTGGTCGGCGCTGAGCTTGAAGGTGGCCTTCGCGGTCACCTGCCGGTCTTCGCTGCCATAGGCACCCTGGAACGTGGGGCCGGGGTAGTAGACCTTGTCTTCCTGCCGCTTGATGAGGCCGCCATAGATCTGCAGGCCCACCACGTCGTCCTTCACGGGGCCGCCGATCCAGAAGTTGGTGTTGGCGGTATTGCCCAGTTCGGAACGCTCCTGCAACACACCGCCCACTTCCACACTGCCGCCCCACTTCGTCGGCACCTTGCGCGTGATGATGTTGATCACGCCGCCCATGGCGTCCGAACCGTAGAGCGAGGACATCGGCCCGCGCACGACCTCGATGCGCTCGATGGCCGACAGCGGCGGCAGCAGGTTGGACTGCACGCCGCCCGTGCCGCGGTTCATGGTCTCGCGCGTGTTCTGGCGTTTGCCATCCACCAGGAACAGCGTGTACTCGCCGGGCATGCCGCGAATGGAAATGTCGTTGTCGCTCGGGCCACCGGACGAGATGACCACGCCCTCGAGCCGGCCCACCAGCTCGCGCAGGTTGGTCGCGGGCGAGGCTTCAATCTCTTCGCGCGTGATCACGCTGATGCTGGCGGGCGCTTCCTTCACCGCCTGCTCACGCGCGCCGGCCGTCACCACCACCGTGCTCAGCGTGGGCACGGCGCTCTCCTGGTTCTGGGCGAAAGCGGGCGTGGCGAGCGCGCACAGGAGACCCAGCGCAAGGGCCGTGGGACGGAAGGGAGGACGGCGGCGGAGGGACAGATCGGTGTGCATGTCGATGGGTTTCAGATGAGAATGTTTTGCATTTGCAAGGGTCTCCGGATTCTTTCATCCGGGCGCTCTGGCGAGCTTTGCGGCGCACACGAAGATGTTTGCGCGGGCCACGGTCTGGCGTTGGCGCGGGAACTTCCGGGTGCGCGGTGTCAGATCCGGCTGCGCGCGTGCTTGGGCACCAGGCCGAAGCAGCGCTTGTAGGCGGTGGAGAAATTGGCCGCGCTGGTGTAGCCGGCGATGCTGGCGGCCTGCGACACCGACACGCCCTGGTGCTCCAGCGCGTGGCGCGCCCGGCGCAGGCGGCTCACGCGCACGAACTCGAACACCGACATGCCATACATGGCGCGGAACTGGCGCTGCAGGGTGGTCGTGTTCACACCCACGTGGTGAGCGATCTCGTCCATCGAGAGCGCATGGGCTTCGGGCTGCGCCAGGAATTCGCGCAGATCGCTCAGGCGCCGCTGCTCCTGCGGCCGCAGCGCCGTGCCCACCGCATCGCGCTGCGCACCCGCCACGTGGCCCAGTGCGTCCAGCACCAGTTCCAGCGCGCGCGATTCGAGAAAGAGGTTCTGCAGCAGCGGGTCGTCCATGGGTGGTCGCACCATCTGCTCGGCCATTGCCACCGCGCGCGGCGAGGCCTGCCACCGGGCCATGGCGAGGTGCCTGGCCAGAAAGTCGCGCACGCCCTCGCCGGCGTCCATCAGGCCCGCTTGCGCCAGCCACTCACGCCCCAGCCCCAGGGTGACGCGCCGGGCGTAGTTGCCCTGGTGCGCGCGCCGCGTGAACACATCGGGTTCGGCCACCGAAACGGCCAGCGCCTGCGCCGTCGGCCGCCGCCCGCCCGCACTGGAGAGCTGCACGCGGCACTTGCCATACGAGACATCGACCGAGCCTTCCAGCAGCACCACGATGCGCAGGGCTTCGCTCAGTTCTCCCTGCCCGGTGAAACCGGCCGCGTCGCGCACGTCGTCGGCATGCACCTCCAGGCCAGGGCGCAGGTGGCGGATGCGGCGCAGATGCGCGTCCAGCGCACCCGATCCGCTCGGTGCGGCCGGGGTGGCTTGATCAGGGGAATGGACGGGGGACAGCACCGGGAATCGAGCAAAAGACAGGGCCCACCACGCAGAGCGGCAGGCGGTCAAGTCTAGCGATTCCGATTATCAAATGCAAATAATTCTCAATACCAAGGTCACTCGGCGGCATGGCGCACCGGCCGGTCGCGCCACATTCCCCCCGGCAGAGACGGCCGCCCTACCCCAGATTGCGCCTGGCCAGCAGGCGCGGCAGCACCAGCACCCCGACCACCACGGCCAGCAGCGTGGCCGACATCGGCCGCTGCAGGAAGACCATGAAGCTGCCTTCACCGATCGACAGCGCGTTGCGCATCTGCGCCTCGGCCATGGGCCCGAGGATGAGGCCCACGATCACCGGGGCGGTGGGGAAGTCGTAGCGGCGCATCACCACACCGAGCAGGCCCAGGCCGTACATCAGGAACAGGTCGAACGCGCTCTGGCGCATGCCGTACACGCCCACCGTGGCGAAGATCAGGATGCCGGCGTAGAGCTGTGCGCGCGGGATCTTCAGCAGCTTGACCCACAGGCCCACCATTGGCAGGTTGAGCACCAGCAGCATCACGTTGCCGATGTAGAGCGAGGCGATGAGCGCCCACACCAGCGCGGAAGACGTCTGGAACAGCTGCGGGCCGGCATTGATGCCGTAGTTCTGCAGCGCGCTCAGCA
>VFQQ010000245.1_pt1 | contig 128650 bp, 90 predicted proteins | sample 3512341 | NCBI WGS metagenome assembly VFQQ01 (sample SAMN10412373, study PRJNA504923) | tailings metagenome | isolation source: Relicate 2 Philex TSF1 revegetated site | place: Philippines: Tuba, Benguet | collected 2017-08-29 | reverse complement strand
GGCCACGGTTCCCTGAACGGAAGCGCCTCCGGCGGGGCCAGCGACCCCGCTGGACCGGGATCGGCGGTGCGCAAACACGGCCTTTCCGCCCGGCACCCCTCTGGGGGCTGGATCTCGGTGCCGAACACGTTCTTGAAACAGCTTCTAAGCGGGCATCAGGTCGTCACGGATCCGGGAGAGCGTGACCCCGATCTCCGCCTCCGACTCCGCCAGCTGCCGGATCCGGTCACATGCGTGAATCACCGTCGCGTGATTCCGCCCCCCGAAGTAGTCGCCGATCGTCTTGTACTCCGCGTGGATCAGCTCCCTGGCAAGAAACATCGCCACCTGCCGCGGCACCACCAGCCCCTGCGTCCGCGACGCCGACCGCAGGTCCGCCACCTTCGCATCGTAGGCGCGAGCCACGACCCGCGTGATCTCGCTCAGCGTCGGCTTCGCCTCGGCGGATCGCGCCAGGATGTCCCGGACCAGCGCCTCGTCGAGAGGGACCTTGCGGCGCTGCCCCGCCGAGCGGACACTTTCGACCAGCCGCAACAGGTCGCGTGGAGACCGCCCCTTCCCCGCAGCGAGAAGTCCGAGGAGCTTCTCCGGGAGCGGCATCTTCAGTGTCTCGGCGAAGTGCGTAGTGAGCCGCTCGCGACTCCCCCGCGACAGTTCCTCGAGCTCGGCAAGCACCCCGCCATGGCAGCGGTTGATGATCCGGCTCGACAGCCGCGGAATTCCCCCGGGGGACTTGCGCGAGGTGATCAGCACCCGCCGCTTCTGGCTCTGCAGGTCGTCCAGCACGGCCGCCAGCTGCTGCTGCGATTCCTTCCGCCCCTCGAGGCGATGCAGGTCTTCGAAGACGAGCAGCTCCGTCTGGCTTCGGAGCCGCTCCTGCAGAGTCCGGATCTTTCCGGACGAAGAGGCGGCGTGGAGCTGCGAGGCGAAGTCGTTGGCCGAGAGACTCACCACGGCGGTCCTGGGAGCCCGGGCCAGCATCTCCTGGACGACGAGCTGCGCGAGGTGCGTCTTGCCGCTGCCGGGAGGACCGACGAGCGTGATGAGGGGGAACTCGCCGCGGACGGGGTCGGCGACCAGACGCAGACAAGCCGTGTGCGCCAGCTGATTCTCGGGGAGAATCAGGAACGGGTGCGAATCCTGGACGGGCTGGGGGCCCCGCATCGACAGCGCCACGTTGGCATCCCCGGTTCAGTGAAGTCCATCGTCGGCTGGAGAATCATCCTAAGTCGTTCGGGAGTCCTGCGAAACAGCAGCATGCGGCCGAAATCACCCGGAATTCACAGGCGATCTACGAATCGCGGTCCATTACCGCACGATCTGCAGCAGCTCTTCCAGCACCTGCGACGCGACCGTCACCGTTCGGGAGTTCGCCGAGAAACCCCGCTGGGCGATGATCAGGTCGGTGAACTCCTGCGGCAGGTCGACGTTCGACTGCTCGAGCTGGCCGGACTTCAGGCCGCCGCGGCTCCCCGCCAGCGCCGTTCCGATCTCGACGTCGCCGCTGGCCGCGGTCGGCATGTAATAGCTGTCGCCGACGCTCGTGAGGCCGTCCGGGTTCCGGAACGACGCGATCGCGAGCTGGCCGAGCGAAAACTGCCGGCCGTTCGAGGCGACGCCGGTGATCACACCGTCGCTTCCGATCTGGACCGACGAGAGGGCTCCCGGCGCGAAGCCATCCTGGAGAGCGGAGATCGACGACTCCGACGCGACCTGCGTCAGCCCGTTGAACTTTCCGACGTCTCCGAAGCCGACCGCCAGAGTCTGCGGCACACCGATCCCCGTAAAGTTGAACGTCAGATTGATGTCGCCGATGCCCGACGCTCCGGCTCCGGCAAAGGACCCGTCGTCATTGAACGTGATCCGCTCGATCGTGCCGTCGACCACGGTCCCTTCCGAGGAGTCGAGCGAGGCGGTCATCGTCCACGTCCCGTCCGCCTGCTTCTGAAACTTGGTGTTGACGGTGTGGGCTCCACCCTGCGCGTCGTAAACCTGGATCCCCCCCTGGACGACGTCCCCCTCTTTGCCGTTGATGGCGACGGTGAGCGGGTTGCTCGCGAAGGCGGTCGCCCCGGTGTTGGTGGTTGCGTCCTGAAGCGTGACCGAAAGCGACGACACGCCGGTGGTGTCTCCGGTCATCACGATCTTCCCCGACGCATCGAGAGTGGCCGCGCCGGTGCCGAAGGCGGAGTCGATCGCGCTCACGAGATCCCCAACGGTCGACGTCGCGGTCATCGTGAAGTTGACGGAGACGGGGGTCCCGTCCGATTCCGAACCGGTGATGCGGATCACGTCCCCCGGAACATAGGGGGTCTGGACCGAATCGAGGCTGTTGATCAGAGTCGACGAGGTGGCAGCCACACCTCCCGCCATCCACCCGTGAAGCGACGAGAGCTGCTTCGCTGCCGGTCCGGTCGCACCTGACTTCAGGTTTCCTTTGATCGTGGCGGTGGTCGTCTCGTGCCCGGGGATCGCCGCACCGATCGGGATGTGGATGTCGGAGCTCCCGGGAACCTGGAACGACGGATTGACGCCGTCCGGCTCCCCGATGCTTCCGAACCGCTGCACGCGGTAGCCGGTCGAGGGGTCGATCAGGACGCCGGTTTCATCGATCGTGAACGAACCGGCCCGCGTGTAGTAGCTCCCTCCGGAGTTCCGGACCACGAAGAAGCCGCTGCCGTCGATCGCTACGTCGAGGGCGTTCCCCGTCCCCTGGATGGTCCCCTGGGCGAAGTTCAGGTCGATCTGGCCGATCTTGACCCCGGTTCCGATCTGGGCGGGGTTCACGCTCCCCTGGGCTCCGGTGGTGGCGCCCGAGGCGGTCCGCAGATCGTTGTAGAGCATGTCCGTGAACAGCACCCGCCGCGACTTGAACGCGATCGTGTTCACGTTGGCGATGTTGTTTCCGACGACGTCCAGCATCTTCTGGTGGGCGTTCAGGCCGGAAACGGCGGTTGTGATGGCGCTCGACATGGATTCACTTCCTGGAACTCCCGGCAGCCTCCACGAGGGGGATCACCGGATGACTTCAGAACTCTCGCCTCGCGGAGGCGGCATCTGTCTCGGACGGGTTACGAACCGGCGGTCGCGGCGTCCTTGACCTGGAGGATGTTCGACAGGGGGATCGCCTTGTCGTCGATGTTGAGGTAGAGGGTCCCTTCGTGAACGAGGACTCCCTCGACCTTCCCGGTCGCGGTCGTCCCGTCTTCGCCGGCGATGTACTCGACCTCCTTGCCCATCAGGCTCGACCCGTTGGTGAGCTGCTGCAGCTGGAGCATCGTCGAGAAGTTCGTGTTGAGCTTCTCGACCCCCGAGAGCATCGAGAACTGCGACAGCTGCGTCAGGAATTCCTGCTGCTCCATCGGAGCCATCGGGTCCTGATAGCGCAGCTGGGTCGTCAGGAGCTGAAGGAACTCCTGCTGGCCGATCTGGGCATTGAATCCGGTGTCTGTCGTAGCCATGAGATCACTCGTCAGGCGGTTGTGTCGATTTCGCGCTGCCGCGAGGTCGCTCGCGGGGGGGCGGACCGGGGACGGAGCGCGAGGAGTTCGGGATCCTGTTCGTCGTCGCGGCGGGACTGCTGCTGCGACGGCTGTCCGTCCGCGCTCATCGAGAGCGTAAACGAGGCGACCGGGACGCCCGCCGCCTCGAGGTTCTGCTGAACCTCGCGCATCTGCTGATCCAGGAGCGCCATCACCGAGGGGTCTTCCACGGTGAGGTGGGCAGTCATCCCCTCGGGCGTTTTCGAGATCTCGATCCGCATCCGGCCGAGTTCCGGCGGATCGATCTGGGCTTCGATCCGCGAGACGGCGTCGTCCTGGCGAGTCGTCGCATGGGCCAGAACCTGGTCGAACGCGAACGAGCCGATCGCGGCCGGGCTCGCCGCGACGGTCGGAAGGGGGTGGCGATCGGCGTGCGATTCCACCCTCGAGAATACCGACTCGGCCGAGACGTGGGAGGCGGGGAGTTCCTTCGACGGATGCGGCGCCGGCTCGGGAACGGCCGAGGACCGGTCGTCTTCGGTCCCCGACTGGAAGGCCGAACCGTTCTCGAAAGTGGTCGCCCGCGCCGCGGCGAACTCCGCCGCCGACAGGAGCGGCAGGGGATCGGATTCGTCGAACGCAAGGTCATCCGCCTGCCGGCTTGGGAGCGCGGACTCGATCAAGGCCCGGTGAGGATCGATCGAGGTCGACCCGGACGGTGTCTGGTGAGGCGCGGAATCGGCCTGCCGGGACTGCCAGTAGGCCAGAAGCTGGGCCGCCGTCAGAGGGGTGTCGGTGTCCTGGGACTCACCAGCGGCCGCCGCGTCGTCGGCAGCCGGCGGAAGCGTGGCCCGGACGTCTGTTTTCGTGGTGTGGACGGCAGCGTCCGTCTTTTCGTCTGCTGCCGTCAGCTCGGGAGCGTCCGCGACGGTCGCCGCCGCTGAGGCCGCGGCGTCGGTTTTATGTTCGGGACGAGTCGATGCGACCTGCTCCGGAACGGATTCCGTCGCCGAAACGGCGGCGGGGGTCGCAGCGTTCGTGGCCGCAGACGCGGTCGTCGTCGTTTCCGGGACGAGACCGGTTCCCGAAACGCCATCGCTCGAGATCGAGCCGGCTACGGCTCCCCCGTCCGCTGCGCCGGTGGCCGGAGTGGTGCAGGATCCGGTTTCGGTCGGTTTGGCTGCCGAGGGCCCCGCCACGGGAGAGGACTGGTCTGCCTCCCCGTCTGCGAACTGCTCGCGGGTCTTCGGGGGGGGCGGCGGCGGGAAGGCAGCCGCGAGAAACGCCTGCATCAGGGCCGCGAATGAGTCGGCGTCGATGCTGTCCGCCGAGTCCCCGTCGGTCGAGGAAAACATTCCGGCGAGGCCCGTCTCGTCCTGCTCAGCGGCACCCGAGACCGGGCTGGCCGACGGCATTGACGAGGAAATCTCCATCTTCGGCGCCTCCCTGCGCACGCGCAATCCCATCCGGGGACAGTTGCGAATGTCATCGCCATCCCGCTTCGGGGGAACGAACCGAACGGGACGCGAGGCGGAGCTTTGTGTGTTTTTTCGCCACACCCCCCGCAGAGGTTTTCCGGCTCCCGCGGACTTGGCATCTCTCCCATTCTGACTTGCGCGAAAAATGGCAAGGCTGGCCGGATTCTCGTGAATCGCCCCCGCTGCAGCGGAGACCGTCTGGTTGCCTCGGGCGGCGCTGTGTCCGTGACCCGCTACCGCATAGGACACCTCGGACGCGGAATCGCACCCGCCCTCATCCATGGCGACGCAGCCGCGATCCCGTTCGCCGGCTGGACGGGTTCTTCAGCCCTGCCGCGCGGCGCCGCCCGTTCACGCTCCTCAGCCTGAGCTCAGAAGCCGCTGAATGGCTTCTCAGCCGAAGAGTGCCGCGATCGGTCGGCCGTTGTCCGTGATTGGGACGGGGCGGTCGCCGTCGTAGAGGTTCTTCGCGTAGTCGATCCCCAGCGCGGCGTGGATCGTGGCGAAGAAGTCCGGGACCGAGACCGGGTCTTTCACGATCTTCTTCGACAGTTCGTCGGTCTCACCGTACGCGCCGCAGTGCTTGAGGCCGCCCCCGGCCAGGACACAGGTGAAGGCGGTCCCCTGGTGGCCCCGGCCTCCGCCGCCGTCGAACTCGGGAGGGCGGCCGAACTCGGAGGTAATCACGATCAGGGTCTTGTCGAGGAGCTTCTTCGACTCGAGGTCCTGAATCAGGGCGGTCATCGCCTGATCGAGTTCCTGGATCAGAACGTGCTGCTGCTTGATCCCGCCGTTGTGAACGTCCCACCCGGTCCCGTTCAGGAAGTTCAGGTTGTGGGAGACCTCGATGAACCGGACCCCCCGCTCGATCAGCCGCCGGGAGAGGAGGCACCGCTGGCCGAACTCGCCGCCGTAGGCGGTGCGGAGGTCGGAGGGCTCCGAGTCGAGATGGAAGCTCTTGGTAAATTCGGGACCGGCGAGTTTCAGGCTCTGGGCGATCGCGGCGTCGTAGTCCTTGAGCCGCGCATCGTCCGGCTTCTGCTGCCCCTGCAGCGTCCCGAGGAACGCCTCGCGGCGAGACTGGCGGTCGGCCGTGATCCCGTCCGGCCGGGAGAGGCCGGCCGGCCCCTGGCTCGTATCGGTGAGATAGAGGTAGCCGTCCCGGGCGCCGAGGAAGCCGGGGCCGCGGGTGACGTTCGGGTAGCCGATCAGGACATAGGGGGGAGCGCTGTCGCTCGCCGCCCCCCGCTCGTGGGCGACCGCCGAGCCGAGCGACGGGTAGACGACGGTCCCGCTCACAGGACGGCCGGTGTGCATCCGGTTTGTCGCGGCGGCGTGCTCGTCGATCACCTCATGGTGAACCGAGCGGACCGCCGTGACCCGGTCCATCAGCGGAGCGAGCCGCTTGAGATGCTCGCAGACCTGCACCCCGGAGACCGCGGTGTCGACGCTGTCGTAGTAGGAGCCCGCCTGTTTCTTGGCCGGATCGCCGCGGCGCTTGGGATCGAACGTGTCGATCTGTCCCATGCCGCCGCCGAGCCAGATCGAGATGACGTGTTCGGCCTGACCGCGGAGCCGAGGCGCAGCGGCCTCGTCGGCGAGGAGCCGCGGAGAGGCGGCCGCCAGGGCCGCGCCGGCGCTCGCTGCGAGGAACTGGCGGCGGGTCGGATCGAGCGAGGATTCGAGACTCATGGGACCCACACGAATTCGCGGGTGTTGATGACGCTCCACACGAAGTCTTCGTAGACCTCGCGCCACGCCGGACGCAGGCGGGGATCGGCCGGAGCGCCGGCCCGGGACCGGCGCTCCATCTCGAGCTGGATGCTGTTCGCTTCGGAGACGAGGTGGTTCGACCAGGTGACCCGGCCGAGGATCGACAGCGGCTGCGGCTCCACGACTTCGCTCGCCGGAACGCGGCGCTCCGCGAAGCCGCTGCCGAGGGCCGACGCGAAGGAGGACCGTTCCTCGGCGGTCGGGTAGCGGCTCAGGAACCGCAGGAAGACCGCGTCGACGAGGGCATCGGGCGTAGACGTTTCGACGGCGAGGTTCGCGAGACTGCTCCGGTTCGACGCCCGCGTGATCCAGGTCGAGACGACGCTGTTGGCGAGGACTCCCGGCTGCAGGACGTTGGGATCGGTCTCGCGGTCGGTTCGGGGGCTCTGCCGCGAGCCGGTCCAGCCGAACGCTTCGAGGACGTCTGCCACCGCCTGGGCCCGCGGGAGGCTGAGGCTCGGCCGGTCCCGTTCATTGGAGAGACTGGCGAATTCCCAGGCCCGCTTCGGGAAGCCTAGGGAAATCATCGTGTTGGCGGGACGGCGTCCGTCGGGGTCGAACGTGATCTCTTCGACCTCGATCGGCCGGCCGGCGGAGGCATACAGCGAATCGACCACCTGCTCGGCGGTGAGCCGGCGGCGGTCCGGCGCGGCAAAGAACCGGAGCTCCGGTTCCGCGGTCCGGTTGGTCCCAGTGGCGGTCCGCCCGTAGAGCTGCGACGTCATGATCCGCCGCGTCAGGTGTTTCAGGTCATAGCCGTGGGCCACGAAGTCCTGCGCGAGCCACGCCAGGAGCTCAGGATGGCTCGGCTGGTGCCCTTCCCAGTCGTGCGGCGGCTCGACGATCCCTGCGCCGATCAGCCGCCGCCAGACCCGGTTGACCAGGACTTGCGCGAACCGGGTGTTCTGCGGCGCGGTCACGAGGGCGGCGAGCCGTTCCCGCGGATCGTCCTTCTTCTGGAGCAGCGAATCGAGCGTCGCATCGTCGACGCAGCCGGTCGTCTCGGCGAACGGCCAGGCGGGAGGAATCGGCTCCTTGGGCTTGAGCGTCACCTTGATCAGAGACTCGCGGGCCTTCTTCTCGAAGAAGGCGGCCGGAACGGTGCTCGTCGGGGGGACCGTCACCGTCTTCCGCTCGAGGAGCGCGGCGAGCGAATAGAGGTCCTTTTGCGTGGTGCTGTGGAACGGCGAGTCGTGGCAGCGGGCGCACTGGAGTTCGATCCCCAGGAACGCCGTGGCGATGATGTTCCCCTTGGCGGCGAATGGCGCGTCGTTGTCCGCCGCGAGGCCGAACCCGGCGCTCCCCCCTTCCCGTTCGCTTCCGCGAAGCAGAATCAGTTCGGTCACGAGCCGGTCGAGCGGCTTGTTGTCCGCCAGCGACTCATGCAGGAACCAGCGGAACGGCCCCGAGTTGTTGAGGCTCGGCTTGAGCATGTTCGGGTTCTCGGCCAGCACCTCCTGCCAGTAGCTGACCCAGTGATCCGCCCACCGCGCGTCGGCGAGAAGCCGGTCGATGAGCCTGGCCCGCTTGTCCGGAGCGGTCTCCTGCAGGAACGCACGGGCTTCATCTTCGGTGGGAGGGACACCAACCGTGTCGAGATAAGCCCGGCGGAGGAACGCGGCGTCCGCAATCTCCGGCGCGGGGGCGACCTCTTCGGGAGCGACCGGCGGCGCGGGCCAGCGGGCTCCGTCCCGAATCCAGGTCTCGAGGATCGCGATCTCTTCGGGCTTCAGCGGAGTTCCCGTGGGGGGCATCCGCTCCCCTTCGTCAGTGCTCTTCAGGCGGCGGAGCAGTTCGCTCTCGCCTGGCTTGCCCGGAACGACTGCCGGCAGATCGGAGTCCCCCGCGCGGAGGGCGGCGTCGCGGCTGCTGAGCCGCAGGCCGCCGTTTTCCTTCTCGCCGTGGCAGCGAAAGCAGTTCGCGCTGAGGAGCGGCAGAACCTTCGAGTGGAACAGCTTCGCCTCGTCGGCCGAACTCTGCGCCGCGGCGGCGAGGGCCTTGTCGATCTTCGTTTTGAGGAAGGCGTCGACGGGATGAGCCCCACCTGCGGGAGCGTCGGTCTTCTGCTGCGAGGCCCAGGTCCGGGCGGCGGCGTGGCGGGATTTCCAGAACTTGTCCTGCGAGGCGGCCGCCGCGCGGCGGGTATCGGCGTCGAACGCGCGGAGAGACGTTTCGAAGCGGGCGAGAGCGGGTTCGATCGCGGCATCGGTGAGGGCCACCGCGGCGACGGTGCTTCCCGCCGGCTGGATCAGGCTGAGGGACTTGCCGTCCGGCGACTGAACGGCGATCGACAGCTCGCCCGGCTCCGGCCGGAAATTCTTCCCCCCGACGATCGTTTCGAACACGACCCGGCAACGGCCGTCCGACGGGATCTCCGCCTCGCCGCTCACTTCCTGCATTTCGTAACCGACGATCCGGGCTCCCGGAACTGGCGGTGCGGGGATCGGAGTCACCGGCTGATGGCCGTCGGTTGAACCGGAGAGGGTTTTCGTTCGGGCGACGACCTGGCCGTTCACCCACAGCCGACCGAGACCGCGGCCCCGCACTAAGAACTTCTGCTGGCCCGGCGGGAGCTGGACCTCGGCGGCGAGCCGCGTCAGGACCGGAGCCTTCCAGCTGTCCCGGATCCCCCACGCGTCGTACCGCCGCGGAAGCCGCGGCAACAAGAACTCCGAGATCTGCCAGCGGGCGGTTTCGGACGGCAGGGTTTCGTCGTCATTGAGCCAGCGGTTGTGCGCCGGGAAGCCTTCATGGAACGTCACGAGGACTTGTCCGAGCGGCAGGTCACCCAGGTCCGGAGCGACTTCCGGCGCGGGCTTGGCGACGACCGGTCCCCCTTCGCGGCGGAACCGGCTCTTCAGGACGTCGTTGCCGAGGACCTCGCGATGGATCGCGATCCCGTCGAGCGCCCCGCGAAAGCTGTTGGCCGGCGCGCCCCCCTGGGCCGAGGCAATCCAGATCGCGTCGTCGTCGACGACGGGAGCCCCCTTGGTGGCTCCCCCCATGTCCCACTTCCCTTTGAGCGGGCTGCCGTCGATCCAGCCCCGGACACTGTCCGGATCGCCGAAGGTGTAGGCGGCGGCGATGTGGTGCCAGCCGGTCTTCGCGGCGAAGCCGTCGACCGTGGTCCAGCGGTGCCAGTGGGCATCGGTCTTCATCGCCCCGCTGGGGAGCGGCGTCGCGAACAGGAAGCTGACGCAGGCCTTCCCATCCATCTCCCGGATCCGGAGCGCCCAGTTCTGGTTGTCCCTGGGGAAATCTTTCGCGCCGGTCCGGCCCTTGCCGATGATGTACTGGTTCTCGTTCGGCTGCAGGTCGTCGATCTTGACCCACGCCTCGATCGTGATTGCGTCCCCGTTCTGGAAGTCGAACGGGCTGCCTGTGCCAGGGTCGGCGAAGATGTACCGCGAGCCGCGGCCGTCGAACTTGACCGCCGTGTTGCTCGACTCGAAGTCCGGGAACTCCGGCGGACGGGGGCCGGGGACATCCCGATGGACGCCGCCGACCGGCTGGATCTTGGTCGTCTCCTCGGTCCCGAAGTCCCACCGGATCACCGGCGCGGCCGACAGCGTCGGGGTCAACAGGAGGAGACACAGCGTCGAAAGGGACAGAGCTCGCATCAGACAGTCCGCAACAGGCGTGAGGCAACGCTCGCAAGGAATCCGCAGTTTACCCGTGAATCGGTTTCCTGTCCTCATCGGAGTCGAATTCCCGGCCCCCAGCGGGAGCCCGTCGCCCAATGTCGACCGGGAGGGGCGGAAATCAGGACTCTGCGTCTTCTCCCGGTCGTCCGGAGTCAGCCACATAGACCCGTCCGGCCAGCGACGGCGGCAGGCAGACCATCTCCCGCGCGGCGGCGGGGTCGGTGTGGGCGTAGCGATAGCCCTCTCCGTAGCCGACCGACTTCAACAGCGGCGTCACGGCGTTCCGCAGGTGGAGGGGGACCGGCTCGCGGGCGGTCTGGGCGGCATCCTCGGCCGCCGCGAAGTAGGCGTTCTTGATCGTGGCCGACTTGGGAGCCCGGGCGAGGTAGATCGTCGCCTGGGCCAGCGGATAGAGCCCTTCAGGAAGACCGATGAGCTGCACGACCTGTGCGGCGGCCGCCGCCTGGACGATCGCCTGCGGATCGGCGAGGCCGACATCTTCCGAGGCGAGGATGCAGAGCCGCCGGGCGATGAAGACCGGATCCGCTCCGCCGGTGATGAGCCGGGCCAGCCAGTAGACCCCCGCGTTCTCGTCACTGTTCCGGAGGGACTTGATGAGAGCCGAGATCAGGTTGTAGTGGTCCTCGCCACCCTTGTCGTATCCGAACCGGGCCCGGCCGAGCGACTCTTCGATCGTGGCCCACGAGACCTCCCGCTCACCGGCTGCGTTCGGCTCGACTGCGAGGACCGACGACTCGAGCGCGGTCAGCGCGACGCGGGCATCGCCGCTGGCGACTCGCGCGAGCCGTCCGAGGCTGTCATCGGAAATCTTCGGGTGGAGGTCCGCGAGTCCCCGTTCCGGATCGGCCACCGCCCGGCGGAGAATCGTTCCGATCTCGGATTCCGAAAGGGGGTTGAGCGTCAGTACCCGGCAGCGGGAGAGGAGCGCGGCGTTGACCTCGAACGACGGGTTCTCGGTCGTCGCGCCGATCAGGGTGACGGTCCCGTCCTCAACCGCCGAAAGCAGGGCGTCCTGCTGCGACTTGTTGAAGCGGTGGATCTCGTCGACGAACAGCACCGTCCGCCGGCCGCGGCGACGCTCGGTCCGGGCGGCCGCGATCGACTCCCGCAGCTCCTTCACCCCGGAGAGGACAGCGGAGAGGAGGACGAAGCTGGCGTTGGCCCGCGACGCGAACAGGCGGGCGAGCGTCGTCTTTCCCGCACCGGGGCCTCCCCACAGGATCATGGACGGCAGGTTGCCGTCCCCTTCGATCAGCCGTCGGACAAGCCGCCCCGCGCCGACGAGGTGGTGCTGCCCCACGAACTCCTCGAGCGTGCGGGGACGCATCCGTTCCGCCAGCGGGGCGTCGTCGGGGATCCCACCCGCCCAGCCGGCGCCGGTCGAACCCGTGCCGTGGGGGGAATCCGGGCCCCGTTCTTCGGGCGGTTCGCCGAACAGGCTGCGGGACTCGGGAGGACTCATGGGGCTTCCAGCGGCTCGGAGGACTTTTTTCGAGGTGCAATGTTCTTCACCCGGGGCTTCCCCCACAATGGCGCGAAGCCTCTTCTGCGGGCTCGACTTCGCGGCGCCCGGTGACGGGCCGCGAGCGAACCGGCCGAACCCTCGACGACCCTCCGCGTGACCTCCCCGTTCCGACTCGTGACGCTCGCCTTCGGATTCGGCAGCCCCTGGATGCTGTGGGGGCTGCTCGGGGTCGCCATTCCGATCGTGATTCACCTGCTCCGACAGCGGAAACCGCGGGTCGTTCCCTGGGCGGCGATGCGGTTCATCCGGGCGGCCCTGGAGAAGCGGCAGCGACAGCTTCGGATCGAATCGTGGCTGCAGGTCCTGATCCGGGGGGCTCTCCTGGCGTGCCTGGCCCTCGCCCTCGCCGAGCCGTTTCTGGAACGGTTCGGACTGAACGCGACTTCCGCCGCTTCGGTGCACCGGATCCTCGTCGTCGACTCGACGTTCAGCATGGGATACGGCCCCTCCGGCGGACGGAGTTTCGACCGGGCGCGGGACATCGCCCGGGAGATCGTTTCCACGGCGCGGCCGGGAGATGCCTTCAACCTCGCGCGGCTCACGGGATTCTCGCCACGGGTCATCATCCGCCGCCCTGCATTCGACCAGGAGGACGTCCTCGAGGAGATCGAACGGCTCCCCCTTCTCGAAGAACGGGGGGACCTGCTCGGTTCACTGCGCCAGATTGCGCCGCTGCTTCGGCAAGCCGTCGAGCCGGCCCGCAAAGAGGTGGTCCTGCTGACGGACCTCCAGGGAGAGACCTGGCTCCCCTCCAACCCGGCCATCCGGGCGCAGTCCGGCGAGGTTCTCCGCGAGATCGCGGCGGCGGGGCGGCTCACCATCGTCGATGTCGGCCCCGAGGGGGCCGAGAACATGGCGGTCACGAACCTCGCCTCCAGCCGCTCGCAGACGACGCCGGGGGGGCCGCTCGATCTCGATGTCGAGCTGCGGAACTTCGGCCGCTCCCCCCGGACCGGGACGCGGCTCGAAGTCCTGGTCGACGGCGTGGTCCGGCACCGGGAAACGGTCGACCTCCCCGCCGCGGCGACGGTCAGCCGGGGAGTCCGCATCGCGACTGAAGCGGGACAGGATGCCGCGATCGAAGCCCGGATCGGGGACGATCTGCTGCCACTCGACAACACGCGGCGGCTCGTTGTCCCTCTCCGCCGGACGATCCGCGTCCTCGTCGTCGACGGGAGCGAGACCCGCCCGGAAGACTCGATCTTTGCCGAGCTGGCCCTCGCACCGCCGGACGCGGCCTCCTCGCCGCCGGTGTTCCGGCTGCAGATCGTGCCGCAGACGATTCCGATCAGCCGGCTCCGCGAGCAGTCGCTCGACGAAGTGGACTGCGTACTGCTGTGCGATGTCCGGTCCCTGACCTCCGAAGAGGCTGACCGCCTTCAAACTTTTGTCCGGGGGGGAGGGGGATTGATCCTGGCGGTCGGCGACCGGGCCGACGGCGAAGCGTACGCCGCCCGGTTCGACCAGGACGGGACCAGCCTTCTGGCGGCCCGGTTCGAAGAGCCGACACCTCCGCTCGACGACCAGCACCTACCCTGGTCGATCAGCGAACCGGAGTCGCGGCATCCGATCACCCGGCCGTTCGACGGCAATCCGGACGCGGGGCTCCTGACGACGCCAATCTTCCGGTACCGACCGGTCCGCCTGCCGCTTCCCGCCGAGACCCGGACGGTCCTGAAACTCTCGAACGGAGCGCCGCTCGTTCTGGAGCGGCCGTTCGGCCTCGGACGAGTGGTGCAGATCGAAACGCCACTCAACGATCGCTGGGGGAGCTGGGTCGTCTGGCCGAGTTTCGTCCCGCTAATGCACGAGATCGTCCTGTACTCGATTGGCGGGCCGGCCGAGAGCCGGATGCGGCTCGTCGGCGAGCCGATCGAACGCCGGCTCCCCACGGGAACCACCGGGCGGCCGGTTCTCGCCGCGCCGGACGGCGCTCGCTCAACCCTCGATCCGACTGAGGGGCCCGCCCCGCGGGTCCGGTTTGACCGGACCGACGCCTGCGGCTTCTACCAGCTCAATTTTCCGGTCGCGTCGCAGCCTCCCGAGCGGTACGCCGTGAATCCCGACATCCGGGAGTCGGCCCTCGCCCGGACCACGAAGGAGTCGCTCGAGACGGAGCTCCTCGCGGGGACGCAGTTTGACCTCGTGACGCAGTGGCAACCGCAGGAGGGGGGAGGGGAGCGAACGCTGGAGACCCGCGGCAAGCTCGTCCAGCCGATCCTGCTCGCCGTCCTGCTGCTGCTCGTCGCCGACCTCGCCGTCGCCGGCCGCAGGAAGGCTGCGGCTTCCGGGACCGCCGAGCCCCGATGAGGATCAGTGCGGGGCGCCGAGCCACGTCGCTGGTCCGGGCGAGCGTTTGACGGGCTGGAGGAGAGGACCCAGAATTCGCGGCGAATTCACGTCCCTCGTGAACCTTCCGTCCCGCCGTCCGTGCCTCCCGCCCGGGGATTTCCGCGATGTCGAAAGTGCTCAACTTCAAACAGGAACTCACTGCCTGCTTCGGCCAGCCGGTCGCGGAGAATCCGACCCAGGTCATGATGGAAGCGGCCTATCGCCATCACGGACTCGACTGGCGGTACCTGACGATCGAAGTCTCGCCGCAGGACCTCGCCGCCGGCGTGGCGGGGGCCCGGGCAATGGGCTTTCGCGGGTTCAACTGCACGATCCCGCACAAGGTGGCGGTGATCCAGCACCTCGACGGTCTCGGTGAGTCCGCCTCGCTGATGGGGGCGGTCAACTGCGTCGTCCGCCGCGGGGACAAGCTGATCGGCGAGAACACCGACGGCAAGGGGTTCGTGAAGTCCCTCAAGGAACTCGTCGACCCGCGCGGCAAGCGGGTCGTGATGTTCGGGGCAGGGGGAGCGGCCCGGGCGATCGGCGTGGAAGTCGCCCTCGCCGGGGCGACCGGGATCACCCTCGTGAACCGCTCTGCCTCCCGCGGCGGAGACCTCGTGAAACTCTTCTCCGAGAAGGTCGGAGTCAAGACGCAGTTCGTCGAGTGGAACGGCGACTTCGTCGTCCCCGAGGGGGTCGACATCGTCATCAATGCGACTTCGATCGGCCTCTTTCCGGACGTCGACGCCCGGCTGGCCCTCGACGTGAACTCCCTCAAGGGGGGGATGGTCGTCGCCGACGTGATCCCGAATCCCCCCAGGACCCGCCTCGTCCGGGACGCGACCGCCCGGGGTTGCAAGGTGATCGACGGGCTCGGGATGCTGGTCAATCAGGGAATCATCGGTGTCCAGTACTGGTCCGGCATCGAGCCGGACGCCGCCGTGATGCGGAAGGCCCTCGAAGATGTCTTCGGGGCCTGAGTTGGATCGGGAGTCCGATTGCGGTCGGACTGCAGGCAGCCGGGAGTCGCCGACGACCGCCGGCTGCGAGTTCGCGTTCGAAAGCCGTCAGCCTCCATGTCATCGAGTTCTCCCGTTCCCCCCGCTCCCGTGCCCGGCGACGCAGCCAGTGTCCCCCCGTCGCCGCTGCAGTCGATCCGCCATATCCTCGAGCTGATCCGCTTCAGCCACACGGTCTTCGCCCTACCGTTCGCCCTGTTCGCGGCGGTGCTGGCGTGGCGGCAGACGCCGTTCCGCTGGCAGGATCTCGCCGGGATCCTGCTCTGCATGGTGACCGCCCGCTCCGCCGCGATGGCCTTCAACCGGCTCGTCGACCGGGATATCGACCAGGACAACCCCCGGACCGCCCGCCGCCACATCCCGGCGGGACTCCTGAGCGTCCGCGGCGTGGCGCTGTTCACGATCGTTACCAGCCTCCTGTTCTTCGCCAGCACGCTCCTGTTCCTGCCGAACCGCTGGCCGGTAATTCTCTCGGGGCCGGTTCTCCTGTTCCTGCTCGGCTATTCGTACGCCAAGCGGTGGACGTCGTGGTGCCACTACTGGCTGAGCGCCGCCCTGATGCTCTCGCCGATCGCCGCCTGGATCGCCATCCGCGGCACGATCGGATGGCCCCCGGTCCTCCTGGCCGCGGTCATTTTCTTCTGGGTCGGCGGGTTCGACATCCTCTATGCGACCCAGGACGCCGATTTCGACCGCGAGCGGAAGCTCAACAGCATTCCAGCCCGCTACGGCATCCCGAAGGCGCTGCGGCTGGCGGCGATCAGCCACCTGCTCACGGCCGCCTGTCTGCTCGGACTCTGGTGGGTCGCCGGACTCGGGTGGCTGTTCCTGGCGGGGGTGATCGTGATCACCCTGCTGCTTGCGTATGAGCACTCGCTCGTCCGGCCCGACAACCTCTCCAAGGTCAACGTCGCCTTCTTTCAGGTCAATGCGGTGATCAGCCTCGGCCTGCTGGTCGTGGGGACGCTCGACGTCTGGCTGCTGTCGTAGTCGGTGAGACGGTGCCACCGGTCTCGCTGAACTGACCGGTGCCCGCGAACCGCACTTCCAGCCATCGCACCACAGCAGCTGCCGAACGATCCGGCGGTGAGCGAGTGACGCGATGCAGGTCCCGAAAACACAAACAGCGGGCCTGATCGGGACCCGCTGTTGAGCATCGGCGATATCTCGTCGCGACGAAGCGCGACGGCGGCTGTGCTGGCGGCTCAGGGCCGCCTGGCCAATTACCGGCCGAACAGCCAGGCGTTCTTGCGGCGCTCGAGTTCCATCAGGCGGGCGAACACGCCCTGGCGCTGCCCCCCGTAGTATCCCGAGCGGCGGCCGGCCGCCTGGGCCGGGGTGACGCTGGCAGCAACGACGATCGCCGCAACGGCGAGAATGACGAGACGACGCATGGCAGACCTTTCAGTGACGTTGGTGTTCGGTTTCCGGGAGTGACTTTCCCGCTGGAAACATCGGAACGCCGCCCCGCGCGACCTCAATCCGCACGCTTCCGGTCAGCGAGTTTGGAGACCCTGCGTCGTCCGGCAGCGACTTCTCCCGATCTGGCGACTGTGCCGCCCGGTCCATCCGTATCGATTGGGTCGCCGGTAGGGAGAATCAGGCCCCTGGATGAGGCGGGAAACTCGCTTCCGCGTTGCCGAAAGCCCCCAGGCCGGAAACTTTCCAAAATCTGACCAATCAAAATTTGCCACCTCCGAGGTTCGACCTAAGTTTGTGCGTTCAGTCCGTGCCGCGCAGGCCGTGACTCGAGCGGGCGACGGGAAGCAACCCGTCATCCAGTCCTCGCCCTGGCGGCGAGGCCTCTTTTTCGGGAATCAGGATCGGGAGAAGTGGCTGCGAGTGACAGCCACCGCCGGTCCTTCATGTGCGGCTGATCCCCGCATCTATTAAAGGACAGAAAAATGAAGAAGTTCGCCCTGAGCGTCAAGAAGTTCCTGAAGAGCGAAGATGGCCCGACCGCTGTCGAATACGCCGTCATGCTCGCCCTGATCGTCATCGTCTGCCTCGTCGCCATCCGCGCCGTCGGTACCAACGCCGCCGCCCGGTTCAACGACATCTCGGCCTCGCTGCAGACCGGAACGTAATTCCGAATTTGGCGAGATCCGGACGGGTGTCGTCCGGATCTCGCTTGCTTTTGCATGCGCCCCAGGGCGCACCGGCGTCTTTGGCGCCCCACCGGATATCGCACACACGCACAAGACTCGACGGATTGGAGTTCACCCATGATGCCCTTCTGGCTGCAGTTCGACGCCTCCCTCCTGGCGCAGGTCGTCCCGTTTGCCGCCATCGCCATGGTGTACTTCGGCCGCGTCCCCGGATGACTCCCCTCATCCATACCACGACTCCTTTGCCCCCAAGGCTGGCACGACAATGGATTTGACGACCCTTTTCTACGAACACTGGCAGGTCAAACTGGTCGCGGTCACGTTGATCGTCGCGGCCTGGATTGACGGCAAGGAACTCAAGGTCCCGAACTGGATCACCTTTCCGATGGTCCTGAGCGGGCTCCTGTACAACATCGTCGCCGGCGGCTGGGAGGGGACGCAGTTCGCCCTCATCGGCATCGGCGTCGGACTGATGACCCTCCTCCCGCTGTACGCCATCGGCGGCATGGGAGCGGGAGACGTCAAGCTGATGGCCGGCATCGGTGCCTGGCTCGGCGGGACCGTCACCTGGCACACCGCCCTCGTGACCTACATCGTCGGGGGCATCATGGGTGCCGCCATGGCGATCTACCAGGGAACCTGGCGGAAGCACCTCGGCAACTGTGCGATGATCCTCCACGAACTCAAGACCGTGAAGGATCCCCGCCAGATCGCGGACAACGCCGCCCAGCGGAAGCCGAACATGCTCCTGCTCCCCTACGGCATCCCCATCTGCGTCGCCGCCCTCGGCTACTTCGCCTTCAACGGCATGATGTAAGTCAGTGAATTCTGATGCGGGGCGGACCAGCCGGTTCGCCCCGCGTTCTTGCGCTTCGGGGGTTCGGGCCGAGCCCCCCTCGGAAATCGTCCGCCCCCCGGACGAGCGGCATGGATCGCCGGAGGAAGCTCGCACGAGCGGCCCGGCAAGCTGGGCAAACTCTGCGGCCCCCTCCCTACCGTCGCTACAACCATTCGAACCGTCATAACCCGCATAGATTGAAGCAACAGTCAGACCGGTGCCGATCTTTCCCCTGTCGGCCCGGACTGCGCGGGGGAGCGCCCCCCATATTCCGGAGACGACCATGAAACCCAAAGCACTGATGCTGCTGGCCGTCGCACTCGTGTGCGGCCTCGTCGCCATGATGGGCGTCCAGCAGGCCATGAGCGGAAACAAGTCCGGCGTCGTCGAGACCCGCAAGGTGTTCGTTGCGGCAAAAGACCTCAAGCCGGGAGTCCCGATCAACAAGGACGATGTCGTCCTCAAGGAACTGACGGCCGCCGCCGTTCCGCGAGACGCGATCACCCTGCCCGAACAGTACGAGGAGCGCGCCCTGAAGGTCGCGGTCCTCGCGGGTGAGGTGATGATCCAGAAGAAGCTCCATGAAAAGGGGCAAGGCTACGGGACGTCGACCCAGATCCCCAAGGGGATGCGGGTCATGACCATCAACGCCGACACCACCACCACGCACAGCGGCATGCTGAACCCCGGAGACCGTGTCGACGTGTTCGTCACGTTCAAGAAGGGGGCCAGCGGCAAGTCCAAGATGGAAACGAAGGTCCTCCTCGAGGCGGTCGACGTCTTCGCGACGGAGGCCAAGACCCGTGAGAACACGGTCGAGAAGGACGCCAAGGAGAAGACGATCAAGAGCGTGTCGCTCCTCCTGACGCCCGAACAGGTTCCGTACGTCAAGCTGGCCCAGGCCAAGGGGACGTTATCCCTGATGCTGCGGAACCCGCTCGACGACGAAGTGGTCAACACGAAGCGCGTCGACGAGGCGCTGCTCGAAGAACTCAACGACTCGGTGGGCAGCGACGGACAGATGCTGTTCACCTCGGAAGACGGCGGGGGAGAAATCCACTCGACGGCGGCTCCGGCCGACGTCGCGCCGGACGGACCGGTGACGGTGACGCCGATGCCGGGGGAGACGGTGCAGGATTTCGCCCAGCGGAATCAGCACCCCGATCCCGCGGCCACCGTCGGCGGCACCGCGGTTCCCCAGCCGGCGGCTCCGCCGGTCGATCCGAACGCCTGGACAGTCCAGGTCTATCGGGGGAACACGGTCCAGGCCGTGACGGTGACCGACGAGTCCAAGAAGCAAAGCTCGACCTTGTCCGGATGGCTGAACAAGTTCCTCGAGCCGAAGTGAAGCCGTCTTCCCGGGGGGGAGGACGAGACGGTTCAAGGGCCGCCGGCCGGGAGACGCGGAGTCGTCTCTCAGGCCCGCGGCCGGTTTTGGCGATTGAGCGGGGTGCATGGATGCGAACCTCATTGACTCGACGGATCTCGACCGGACTGGCAGGCTGCCTGCTGTCCGCCCTGGGATTCGTCCCGCACGCCTGGGGGCAGGCCCCGGTCGGTCCGCCTCCGCAGCCCGCGCTTGTCCCCCCCTCTCCCGCCGCGGCCCAGGGGCCCAAGTCCGCGGCGCGGGGCGGATTCCGCCCGGGCGATCACGTCTTCCACATCGCCCAGCAGAAGTCCAAGCTCAGCGTCACACAGCTGCAGTCGCGGATTCTCGAGCTTCCGAACCGGATCCAGGTCGTCACCGACTTCAATGAGGACACCCTCGAAGTCACGGCGCTCTCGTCGAACCGGGTCCGGCTCTTCGCGAAGGCGGCCGGCGCCACCTCGATCACGCTGATCGACGAGTTCGACAACTCCTACACCGTCGAAGTCTTCGTCGAAGCGGACGTCCGGGAACTGCAGGCCTACATCGAACGGCTCTTCCCGGGAGCGGCGATCGAAGTCCTGGCGCTGCGGGACAGCGTCGTGCTCCGGGGCTGGGTCACCGAGCCCGACCGCATTCCGCAGATCATCGCGGTCGCCAAGCAGTTCTATCCCAACGTCCACAACCAGATGTCCGTCGGCGGCGTCACGCAGGTCCAGCTCCACGTCAAGGTGCTGGAAGTTCAGCGGTCGAAGCTCGAGCGGATGGGGATCAACTTCCTCGGCGTCGGCGAGAACTTCTACGTCCACAGCGGCCCGGGCAACCTCGCGCCGCTCGGCTCGCTCACGGTCGCGCCCGCCATTCCCCCCACGGGGACGTTTGCTCCGGCGGCCCTCGCGAACTCGACGATGTCGTTCGCGGTGACCGGAAGCTCCGGCTTCTTCCACGCCTTCGTGGACCTGCTCCGGAACGAGAACATGGCGAAGATCCTCGCGGAGCCGGTCCTCGTCACGACGAGCGGCCGGCCGGCGACGATGCTCTCCGGGGGGGAATTCCCGGTCCTCGTCCCCGGCAGCGTCGGGACGACGACGATCCAGTTCCGTGAGTTCGGCGTCCGGATGGAGGCGGTCCCGATCGTCCTCGGCAACGGCCGGCTGCGGCTCGACATCGCTCCCGAAGTGAGCGAAAAGGACGTCCAGAATGCCGTCCAGGTGAACGGCTTCACGGTCCCCGGCATTATCACCCGCCGCGTCAACACGCAGGTGGAAATGCGGTTCGGCGAGACCCTGATGATCGGCGGACTGATTCAGCGCAAGAAAGTCGGTTCGACCAGCAAGATCCCGTTCCTCGGTGAACTGCCGTGGATCGGGGCGGCCTTCAGCCGCAAGAGCTTCGAAATGGGAGAGACCGAGCTCCTGATCCTCGTGACGCCGCACATGGCCGCGCCGATGCAGCCCGGCCAGGTCCCGAGCCCCGGCCTCGGCTTCAACTCGGACGACCCGGTCACCAGCGAGCTGTACCTCGATGGGATGATCGAAGTCCCGTACTACGGGCCGGACTGTCCGGACGGCAACTGTCCGGTCGACGGGGCGGCCTGTCCGGTCCCGCCGGGAGCCCCGGCGATGGCCCCCGGTGAGATGATCCTGCCCGGCCCGGCGATCCCGGACGGAGCCCTCCCGGCACCGGCCCCCGCAGCGGCTCCGCCGCTCGGATCGTCCGACGAAGCGGCGTCGGTGGGGATCGAACAGACCTCCGGAGTCTCCTCCAACCGGGGCCAGGTGGTGCCGCTCGGCGACACGACGAACCCGTTCCGCTCGAGCAAGTCGAAGGCCAAGGAGCCCGCCCGGACGGAATCGACCTCGAAAAATCCGGTCCGGCGTCCGGTCCCCGGGTTGATTCGTCCGCAGGGAAATTCGAAATCTCCGGAATCGTGATTGCCTCGGTGCTGCCGGCACTGAAAATGAATGAACGTGTGCGGTACGGACGGATGTGACGGACTCCCCGGATGGTCAGGGGACCGGATCGACGAAGGAAGTGTCCATGAACGCGGTTGTTCGACTGGCGATCGTCGATCCGAATGACGGGACGCGCGGGTCCGTCAAGAACCTGCTCCTGGGGATCGACACCCTGTGGCTCGAAGCGGAATGCTCCCGCTACGAGTTCTTCACCGACCTCGTCAATCAGACGAAGCCGGACATCGCTCTCATTTCGCTCGACGGCGACCCGTCGCGGGCCCTCGCGCTCGTGGCCCAGGTCAGCCAGGAGGTTCCCAGCTGCAGTGTGCTTGTGGTGAGCAAGAGTCAGGAGGGAAGCCTGATCCTGCAAGCCATGCGGAACGGCGCCAAGGAGTTTCTCAGCGCCCCGCTCCGCCTCGACGACTTCATGGCCGCGCTCGACCGGTTGCAACTGACCGGTGGGGGCAAGACGGGGGGGAAAGCCCGGGGGAGCCGTGTGGTTACGATCGTCGGGGCGAGCGGAGGCGTGGGGTGCACGGCGATCGCCACGAACCTCGGCTGCATCCTGTCTCGCAACAAGGAAAACAGCGTCGCGGTGATCGACCTCGACCTGGCGCTCGGCGACGCCGACGTCTGGCTCGACATCATCCCGGACTACACCATCCAGGACGTTGCCGAGAACATCTCGCGGCTCGACTACTCGCTGCTGAAGCGTTCGCTGACCCAGCACTCGAGCGGGTGCTTCCTGCTCCCCCGGCCGATCCACATGGAGGACCGGCCGCCGGTGACGCCGGATCAGCTTCAGCGGGTCGTGGCGCTCCTCAAGGCGACTTTCTCACACCTGATCGTTGACGTCAGCAAGACCTTCACGCCGGTCGACATCGCGGCGATGGAAGTCTCCGACACGATCCTCATCATCACCCAGCTCGATCTCCCCTGCCTGCGGAACGTCGTGCGGATCACGCAGTTCCTCGAGGAACGGGGGTTCATGGAACGGACGAAGATCGTCGTCAACCGGATGGGGCTCGAGGACGCCCAGATCAGCCTCAACAAGGCGCTCGACACGATCGGCCGGGAGATCTTCGCCCAGGTCCCCAACGAGTACGCCACGATGGTCGAGTCCCGCAACAACGGGGTCCCGCTCATCGAGGAGGCCCCGCGGGCCAAGGTGACGAAGGCGCTCGAGGCCCTCGCCGGCCTGATCGACTCGAACGCCGTGGCGAATCCCGCGACGGCGGCGGCCGAGAAACCGAAGCGGCGCCTGTTCAGCTTCCTCGGGGGCGGATCGAAGTGAGGAAGCAGGAAGTCGTCAGTTTTCAGTCACCATGACATAACTGAGAACTCATCTAGAAATACCGTTCCAGCCGGCGGCGGCTCGGGCGGTCGAGCTCGTGGGTGTCGGGGATCCGGAAGCGGATCCCGTGTGAGTCTATGATTACGGCTCCCCGGTCGCCGACGCTCCGGATCGACTCTTCGCTTTCCAGCTTGAACGTCACCGGGCCCCGGTCGGTCTCGACTTCCCACAGGACGCCGTACTCCGCCCGCTTGATGCTGTGGATCTGCGTGATCCGCGGACTGAACTCCCACCGGGCCAGTTCCTGCTCGAGGAGCGTCCGGGCGGGCGTCGGGAGCATCGCGGGGTCTTTGACGAGGGCCAGCTCCTGCCCCTGCGCGCTCCGCAGGGAGATCCACTTGTCCGACGCGGTCATCGGGAAGACCCGGATCGGAACGACCTTCTCGTGGCGGACTCCATCGGCGTCCTGGAAGACGAGGTGCCCCCAGGCATCCGCTTCGAGCTGGAACGCCGGCGGGACATTCGCGTGAGTCGGGGTGTCCGTCGTCGTCATGGCGGGCCGTCCGGGACCTGATCGATGGGGCGCGGGCTGGGAGCTGGCAGAAGTCTCGACTGGAGACCGGGCACACTACTCGAGGAAATGGAGCGGCTTCTGGAGGGTTCCGAAGTCGCCGCTTGCCATCGCCATCTGGGCTTCGTGCAGGCGGCGGTAGGTTCCCCCGCGCTGCAGCAGGTCTTCGTGCGGGCCGATCTCGGTCACCTGCCCGTTCTCGAGAACGACGAGCCGGCTCGCCTTCTGGAGCGTGCTGAGCCGGTGGGCGATGGCGATCGTCGTCCGGCCGCGGATCAGGTTCTCGAGGGCGAGCTGGATGTCCCGTTCGGTCTCGGTATCGACCGCCGAGGTTGCTTCGTCGAGGATCAGCAGGGCCGGGTCGATCAGGAGCGCCCGGGCGATGCTGATCCGCTGCCGCTCGCCGCCGGAGAGCTGCTGTCCCCGTTCGCCGACGAGCGAGTCGTAGCCGTCGGGGAGTCGCAGAATGAAGTCGTGCGCCCGGGCCGCCTTGGCGGCGGAGATGATCTCTTCACGGGTCGCGTCGGGACGACCGTAAGCGATGTTCTCGGAGATCGTCCCGTAGAACAGGAACGACTCCTGGAGCACGAGGCCGATGTTCTTGCGGTAGGCCTCGACGTCGATGTCCTTGAGGTTGATCCCGTCGACGAAGATCCCCCCGTCGGTGACGTCGTAGAACCGGCAGACGAGGTTGACGAGGGTCGACTTCCCGGCGCCGCTGGGGCCGACGAATCCGACCATCTCGCCCGGCGCGATCTTGAGGTTGACGTTCTTGATCACCTGCCGGTTGCCGTAGCGGAAGCTGACCCCGCGGAGCTCGATCTCCCCCTGCAGGCGGCCGACCCGGACCGGGTTGCGGGCAGTCGGGACGTCGGGGGTCATGTCCATGACTTCGAACACGCGGTGGGCGCTGGCGGCGGCCCGCTGGACGGCGGCCAGCATCCGGCTCATCGACTCCAGCCGCGAATAGAAGCGGGTGATGTAGGCGACGAAGGCGGTCAGGACCCCGACGGTGATCTTGCCGGCGAAAACTCCCCAGGCCCCGCAGGCCCAGACGACGAGGAGGCCGATATCGGTCAGGAGAACGATCATCGGCCCGAAGAACGACCAGGTCCGGTTCACGCGGTCATTTGCCGCGAGCACCCGGTCGTTCGCGACCCGGAACCGCTCGATCTCGTGCTGTTCCTGAGCGAAGGCCTTCACGACGCGGATGCCGGGGATGGCGTCGGCGAGGTGGCTGGTGAGCTCGCCCCAGACCCGCGTCCCGGCCGCGAAGCCGCCCCGGAGGTTTTCGCGAGCCATATGAACCAGCCACGCGATGAGGGGGAGCGGCGCGAGCGTGATCAGTGCGAGGAGCGGATCGATGCTGACGAGGATCCCTGCGGTGAGGATGATCATCAGCACGTCGCTGGTGAAGTCGATCAGGTTCACCGACAGGAAGTAGCAGATCCGGTCGGTGTCGGTGCTGACGCGGGCGATCAGGTCTCCGGTCCGGTGGCCGCTGAAGAACGAGAGCGACAACCGCTGCAGGTGGGCGAAGGTCCGGTTCCGGAGCTCGGCGCTGATCCGCTCGCTGACCCATGCCAGGACGTAGGTCTTTCCCCAGCCGAGGAGCCACGCCAGGACCGACGCGCCGAGCAGTCCCGCGAGGTACCAGACGACGAGCGATTTGTTGACCGGCTCCCCCGTCTGGAATGGGATGAGGACTTTGTCCAGCATCGGCATCGTCAGGTACGGGGGGACGAGCCCCGCCCCGGTCGCCAGGATCGTCAGCGCGAGCCCCAGCAGGATCATTCCCCACCAGGGACGCGCGAACCGCAGGAGCCGCAGCATCGAGAGGCCGGGCTGCGGCGCGGGGGTGTCCGAGTCGGAACTGAGAGTGCACTTGGGGCACTCGGTCGCGTCGGGCGGGATCGGCTGATGACAGGTGGGGCAGAGGCTGGTCTCGACGGTGACCGGCGGCTCGTTCCGCCGGTCGAACGTCTTGACGAGGTGCTCGATCTCCTTGAGGCAGGCGGTCGTGACGTAGTAGCGGTAGAGCAGATTCTGCGGGCCGAGGACGTCGAGAACCGCGATCGCTCCCCGCTCCTCGATCTTGAGACCGGCGAGTTCCGCCAGGCTCCAGGTCCGCTCCGGCTCGAGCTCGGGACCGACCAGATGCAGAAGCTGCTGGTCGGTCAGGACGAGCCAGCTTTGCGAGAATTTCAGGTCCGAGCTCAAGTCGACCGGGGCCGCCGCCCGCAGGGACTCATCCTGTCGCAAGATCGACGACGCGCGTCGCTCAATCGATGCAGGAATTTCAGACCGGAGGGGAGCGCTCACCGGCAACGGTGGACCTCGTCAAAACTGAAGGACGCCTTGAGGCGATGCGCCGCAATCTATTGGTGGATGGGCAGTTACACAACACCCATCTCCGGAACTCTGCGGGAAAACCTGGAATCGGCCAAAGCGTCGCCGGAATGCCTCAAGGGTCTGGCACACGTCCTGCTGTACAGTTGCTTCGAGGACTGCCAGGGGTCGGAATCCGTAGCGGGATTCCGGTCGAAATCCTCACAGGAAGCACGCTGGTGTTCAGTGCCCACGGACGGAATAATGCTTCCCACTCTGCCTGAACCTGTTTGGCAGTGATCGGTTGATGCTGATCCTTGTCGAAAGGACAACGAAGACTCTGACAATGTCGAAGCGACCGTCCCTCTGGGACGCGGACCAGGTCATCAAGACGCTTTGACAAATCTGTCCCCGGTCAACTTTCCGATGGTCATCTGCGGAGAACGTGTTCCTTCGCGAACGGACCAGGCCTGCCGGACAGTTGGGTCTTAACAAAGCAGTCGCATCGGATGCGACTGACGCATCGCCTGAGGGACAAAGCGGACGACGCATCCGCTGTCTCCCTCGGATTTGATTGGCAGCCTCGCCGGGTATTCCGTGACCGGCCTTCCCTCCCACGGAACGACTTCGTTGATCGATACAACGGTGTGGTAAGAGGATGATATGGAAATCCGCAAAGTGCTCACCTTGCGGGGTCCAAACGTCTGGGCAAATTTTCCCGTGCTGGAGGCCTGGGTCGATCTGCAGGAACTGAAGGACAGCCCCTCCGATTCCCTGCCCGGATTTAACGAACGGCTCATGAAGTGGCTGCCGTCGATGATCGAGCATCGCTGCAGCATCGGCGAGCGGGGAGGGTTCTTTGAACGCCTCCGCCGCGGCACCTGGATGGGCCACATCCTCGAACACGTCACCCTCGAGCTGCAGACCCTCGCCGGGACCGCTGTCGGCTTCGGCCGCGCCCGCGAAAGCAACGAGGAAGGGGTCTACAAGGTCGCGATCGAATACATCGAAGAGAAGCTCGGCAAGGAGTGCCTGCAAACCGGCCTCCGCCTCTGCCTCTCGGCGGTCTATGACCGCCCGTTCGATGTCGTCGAGGAGATCGCCCGGCTGCGGGACCTCGCGCAGGACGAGTGCCTCGGCCCGAGCACGAAGTCGATCGTCGACGCCGCCGTTCGCCGCGGGATTCCGTTCCGCCGTCTGAACGAAGAGAGCCTGATCCAGTTCGGCCACGGCGTTCACCAGCGGCGGATCCGGGCTGCGGAGACCGACCGGACGAGCGCCATTGCCGAAGCGATCGCTCAGGACAAGGAACTGACCCGCCGCCTGTTCGCGGAAGTCGGCGTTCCGGTCCCCAAGGGAGAGCCGGTCTTCAGCGAAGACGAGGCGTGGGAAGTCGCCCAGGACATCGGCCTGCCGGTGGTCGTCAAGCCGCAGGACGGAAATCAGGGACGGGGGGTCGCCCTCAACCTGACGACCGAAGACCAGGTCCGCGTCGCCTACCGTGCGGCCCGCGAAGAGAGCTCGAAGGTTCTCGTCGAGCAGTACATCACGGGGGGCGACTACCGCCTGCTCGTCATCAACGGCAAGCTGGTCGCGGCCGCCCGCCGCGAGCCTGCCAAGATCGTCGGGGACGGAGTCCATCCGATCTCGGACCTGATCGATATTGCCAACACCGATCCGCGGCGCGGCGAGTATCACGCGACGCCGCTCAGCAAGCTGAAGCTCGATTCGATCTCGGTTGCGGTCTTGGCCGAACAGGGACTGACGGCGGATTCGATCCCCGAGCGTGGCCAGGTCGTCCTGATCCGCCGCAACGCGAACCTCAGCACCGGCGGCACCGCTGCCGATGTGACGGATGAAGTCCATCCCGAAGTCGCGGCCCGTGCGGTCGAAGCGGCCGGCGTTGTCGGCCTCGACGTCGCCGGCATCGACCTCGTCGCGGAATCGGTCTCGGTCCCGCTCGAGCAGTCGGGTGGAAAGTTCGTCGAAGTCAACGCCGCTCCGGGACTCCGGATGCACGTCTTCCCGTCATCGGGGACGCCCCGTCCGGTGGGAGACGCGTTCATCGACATGATGTTCCCGAACGGCCAGAACGGTCGTCTGCCGATCGTCGCCGTCACCGGAGTCAACGGGAAGACGACCACCACGCGGTTCATCGCCCACATCCTGCGGGGGACGAACAAGTGCGTCGGCTTCACCTGCACCGACGGGATCACGGTTGGCGATCGCCGGATCGATACGGGTGACTGCAGCGGCCCCAAGAGCGCAAAGGCGGTCCTCGCCAATCCGAAGGTCGAGATGGCGGTTCTCGAGACCGCCCGCGGGGGAATCCTCCGCGAAGGGCTCGGCTTCGATCGGTGCGACGTGGCCGTTGTGACGAACATCGGCGAAGGGGATCACCTCGGCCTGCACGACATCGACACCCTGGAGAAACTCGCCAAGGTGAAACGGTGCATCGTCGACGTCGTTGCTCCGACGGGTTATGCGGTGCTGAATGCCGCCGACCCGCTCGTCGTGGAGATGGCTCCGAAGTGCCCCGGCAGCGTGATCTACTTTGCTCGTTCGGGGGACAGCCCGGTCATTGTCGAGCACCGCAAGAAGGGGGGCCGCGCGGTCTTCACCCGTGAGAACGCGGTGGTCCTCGCGACGGGTGATCACGAAATCGTTCTGCTGTCGCTGGAGCGGGTTCCGCTCACGCACGGCGGGCGGATCGGATTCCAGGTCGAGAACACGCTGGCCGCGATGGCGGCGGCGTGGGGGCTGGGGATTCCGGCCGAGCTGATCCGGCTGCGGGCCGAGAACTTCATCCCGACGTTCGACCAGAACCCGGGGCGGTTCAACATCCTCGATATCAACGGCGCGACGGTCGTGATCGACTACGGTCACAACTCGTCGGCTCTGATCGCTCTTGTCGACGCGATCCAGGGGTTCCCGCATCGCCGCAAGGCGATCGTGTACTCCACCGCCGGCGACCGGCGGAACGAAGACCTCGTCCGTCAGGGGGAGATCCTGCGGGACTCGTTCGACCGCGTGTTCCTCTATGAGGGGGATTACTGCCGCGGCCGTGAGCCGGGGGAGATCATCAACCTGATTGGTCAGGGGATTTCCGACGGGGGGCGGGCCCGTGAGGTGCATAAGGTTCAGGGGGCGCTGGCCGCGGCGGAGATTGCTCTGTCGAACCTGGACCCGAACGAGTTGATGGTGATTCAGGCGGACGTGGTGGATGACACGGTGGAGTACCTGCGTCAGCGGTATGGGGTTCAGATTCCCCGTTCGCCGCAGCAGCAGTCCCGACAGGCGCGTCCGTAGTTCTGCTGAATCGTCGATTCCCGAAACTCGCGCAGGCGAGCGGAGCAGTCCGCTCGCCTGCTTTGCTTTTTGACGGTCCGCCGAAGCGTTCACGCTAGCCGTTCCTGGCGGAAGGATCGACTTTGCGCAACCGGCGGTGCCGCCCCACCCCGGTCCAGCGGGACGCTGGCCCCGCCGGAGGCGCTTCCCTGGTGGAACCATGGAAAACCACGGGCGCTCGCTTTCGGGAACCAGCGCCGAGGACTCCCTCCCTCATCACCGCGGGGAGTGCAGTGCCCGCGTTGTGGTAGAGAGGAGCCCGCAACGCCAGCCTGCAATCGGACGCTCGTTGTGTTCCAAGGTTCCACATCGAAGACGCCTCCGGCGGCCAGGAGCTCCGCCCCTGGACCCGGGTGGCCGTGGGGCGATGGGTTTGAGCGGGCGGGGCCGGGCCGGCATGAACGGGAATTGAGCCATGGAGTTTTGGACACGGCACCGCCCCACCCCGGTCCAGCGGGACGCTGGCCCCGCCGGAGGCGCTTCTGTCGTAGAACCGTGGCAAACCTCCGGCGTCCACTTTGGGGAACCAGCGTCGAGGACTCCCCCTCTCATCACCGCGGGGAGTGCAGTGCGGGCGATGTGGAGAGGGGAGCCCGCAACGCCAGCCTGCAATCGGACGCTCGTTGTGTTCCAAGGTTCCACATCGAAAGCGCCTCCGGCGGCCAGGAGCTCCGCCCCTGGACCCGGGTGGCCGTGGGACGATGGGTTTGAGCAAAGGACGCCGTGCCGGCCGGAGGTGGTTTGAGCCGTCGCTCATTGGAAACGGCCGGTGACAAATCAACCCGGATCTGAAATGCTCCCCCTATGAACGCCCTCCTGTTCCACCACCACGGCCCGCCCGAACAAGTCCTCCAGCTCCAAAACATCCCCGCACCACCCCTCGGTCCCAACCAGGTCCGGGTCCGCATCCGCCTCGCACCCGTCAACCCCTCCGACCGCAACTACATCCGCGGCACCTACGGCAAAAGCCCCGACTCCTTCCCCGCCATCCCCGGCTTCGAAGGGATCGGCCAGGTCGTCGAAAGCCGCGGCCTCCTCGGGAAACTCGTCCAGGGGAAACGGGTCAGCGTATTGGCGGATCGCCAGGGAACCTGGGCCGAAGAAGTCGTCGTCGACGCCAAACGCGCCATCGCCGTCCCGGACGAAGTGCCCGACGAACAGGCCGCGGTCTACTTCGTCAACCCCGCCACCGCTTACCTCCTGACTCAGCGGGTCCACCCGCTCCACCGCGGAGAGTGGCTGCTCCAGACCGGCGCCAGCTCCCAGGTCGGCCGCATGGTCGTCCGCCTCGGCCGCCACTTCGGGTTCCGAACGCTGAATATCGTCCGAAGCGCCGAGTCGGCCGAAGAGCTCAAACGCCTCGGTGCCGATGCCTGCCTCATCCACGACGCCACGCGCGACTCCTTCGAAGACCTGTCGAACGCAGTCACCACCACTCTGGCCGGAGCGCCGGTTCGATACGGAATCGACTGCATCGGCGGCCCTCTCGGCAGCCGCGCCCTCCGCCTCCTCTCCTCCGGCGGACGGCTCGTCGTCTACGGCACGATGTCCGACGCGCCGCTCGAGATCCCCTCGCGGGTCCTGATGACAGCCGACCGCTCGCTTGCGGGATTCTGGCTCGGCCCCTGGATGGCCAAGGCCTCCCTCCTGACGAAGCTCGGGATCATCCGGAAGCTGCGATCGCTGCACCTCGCCGGCCTGTTCCGGAGCGAGATCGCCGGCACGTTTCCGTTCGCCGAGGTCGCCCGGGCCATCGCACAGGCGGAGGCGTCCAGTCAGGGAAAGATCCTGCTGAGTCCGTCGTAAGCGGAGTCGCCCGCTAGCAGACGAGTTCCTGGATCGGCCCCGACTGGCAGATCGGACGATCCAGGCTTCCCATCCGTAGCGCCGTCTCGGGCATGATCCGCAGCGCGGAGGCCATCGTCGCCGTCAGCTCTTCCAGCGACACCGGGCGATCGAGGATTCGCTCCCCGTGCCGGTCACTCGCCCCGATCACCTGGCCAACCGGCAGGCCGGCCCCGGCCACCAGTCCCGACCAGACGTGCGGCCAGTGGTCCCGGCCGCTGTTCGCGTTGATCTTCGGAGTCCGGCCGAATTCGCCCGAGCAGACGACCATCGTCTCGCCGAGCAGACCGGAACCGGTCAGGTCATCGAGCAGCCCCGAAAGCGCCCGGTCGAACTGCGGACCGATCGAATCCCGATAGTCGAAAATCGTCGCCGGAGCGGAGTCGTCTCCGTGGGCGTCGAACGTCTTGTGCCCCTGCAGGCGGTCGTAGAGGTTCACCGTGACGAACCGCACTCCCCGCTCGACGAGCTGGCACGCCTGCCACATCCGCCGGCCGAACGTCGTGTCTCCGTAGCCTTCGCGGACGCGGATCGGCTGCTGGTCGAACGAGCCGAGAACCGTCAGTCCCGTCTCCTGTTCTCCTGACTCACTCAGTGCAACGAGCCGCCCCTCGGTGTCGACGATCTGCGGAGCAAACTCTTCTCCGAGCGAGGCCTGGCGATCGCCGCGGTAGGCGCTGACGCCGGTCTCGCGGATCGGTCCGGGAAGCAGGACATGCGCGGGGGCTGCTTTGCGGGGACCGATGACCCGCGCCACCATCGAGCCGAGGCTGGGGGGACGCTCCCCCTTCTTGACCATCCGGCCGGTCTGCAGGAGTTGCAGGCCGGTCTCGTGGATCGGGGCGGCGGTGTGATGCAGCGAACGGATCACAGCGAGCTGACCGGCCCGCTCGGCGAGCCTCGGGAACGCTTCGCTGAACTGGACGCCGGGAAGGGCGGTCGAGATCGCCCGGATCGGTCCGCGGATTTCGCGCGGCGCGTCGGGCTTCGGATCGAACGTGTCGAGCTGGCTCGCTCCCCCGGCCATCACGACCAGGATCACGCTCCGCGGTCCGCTCCGTTTCTGCGCCCCCGCCATGGCGGCTTTCTCCGCCATCGACAGGCTGACGACACTCAGTCCTCCGGCCGCCAGGAATTCCCGGCGGGAGACGGGCCACCGCGGTCGCAGATTCAGGGGCGAGGCAGACATGGAGCTCTCAACTGGACACCGCCCTCCTTGGACTGGAATGGTTCGCAGGCGCCGTCGTGGCGGCCGCCGGCGGTCCGGGGCGGTTGTGCCCTTCGGCCAGGGGGCACCTGAACCGGAACCGGCACGGAAGGATTGTCCGCTCCCGAATGGGCCGCCGCAACTCTGAACGTCTGTCTCGTCCTGCGGAGCCGCTTTCCGCCAGCCTCAAGACACGCTCCGCAGGGATTGGGGGCATTCGGAATGGAGAAATCGACGGTTGACTTTTTTCTCAAGTGCATTACAGTAGTAATACACACATGCAAAAAGACACCCTTCAATTCCAGGTCAGTCCGACGTCGGGGATCCCGATTTACCGGCAGATCATGGACCAGGTGCGGGCCCTGATCGCCGGCGGGAAGGCCCAGCCGGGGGATCTGCTGCCGAGCGTCCGCCAGATGGCGGCCGACCTCGGGGTGAACATGATGACCGTCTCCAAGGCGTACGCGAAACTGGAGGCGGAACAGATCCTCGAGCGGGCGCGGGGCAAAGGGATGGTGATCGCGAGCGGCGCCCCGGAGGGGTCGCCCGCCGATCGGCAGATGGAAGTCCGCCCGTACCTCGAGACCGGGATCGTCCGGGGGCGGCAACTGGGGCTGAGCGACAAGCAGATCCTGGACGTGGTCCACACTCTTCTGCGGGAGCATGAGTCATGAGCGAACTGGTCATCGAAGTGGAGCAGGTCTCCAAGCAGTTCGGCACCAAACAGGTTCTCCGCGGGCTCACGTTCGGAGTCCCCCGCGGGCGGGTCACCGGCCTCGTCGGGACGAACGGCGCCGGGAAGTCGACCCTGATCAAATGCCTGATGGGACTCCTGCGCCCCACCTCCGGCTCCTGCCGTCTCCTCGGCGAGGATTCGTGGACACTCGGCGACGGAGTGAAGAGCCGGATCGGGTACGTCCCGCAGGAGGTCCAGCTCTACCCCTGGATGAAGGTCAAACACCTCGTCCGGTATGTCGGGGCGTTCTACCCCAACTGGGACCAGCCCTGGGCCGAGACCCTGCTCGACCGCTGGGAACTGCAGGGGGACGACCGCTTCGGCCCCCTGTCTACCGGGCAGAAACAGAAGCTCGCGCTGGTCCTGGCGCTCGGGCACCGGCCGGAGCTCCTCATCCTTGATGAACCGGTCGCCAGCCTCGACCCGGTTGCCCGGCGGCGGTTCCTGGAGTCGATCCTCGAGATTGCCGAGGACGAACAGCACACCGTTCTCTTCTCGACCCATATCACGTCGGACTTGGAGCGGGTCGCCTCGCACGTGGCGATCCTCGACGAAGGGCGGATCGTCTACGACGACGAACTGGACATCCTCAAGGATCGGGTCAAACGGCTCCGGATCGAGTCCCGGTCGGATCTCCCCCCCTCGTTCGCCGTCGCCGGGGCGCTCCGGACCGAGGTCCGCGGTCGCAACGCGCTCGTCGCCGTCTCCTCCGCCAGTGGCCCCTTGATCGAAGAGATCGAGCAGCGGTGGCAGGCGAGCGTCACGATCGAAGACCTGAACCTCGAAGAGATTTTTCTGGAGATGCACGAGAGCCGCCCGCGGGCGGAGTCTCTCTCCCGCTGATCACGTGGACTGTGCGTCCTTCGTGCTTGATCCCGTCACTCCGCCTCCTCCCCTCCTGCTGCTTCGCGAGGGTTTGTCATGTTTCGCCGCATTACGGAAATTCTTCGCGTCTATCTGCTGCGGCCCTGGGTCTGGTTCATGGGGGCGATGGCCCTGTTCCAGATCGTTCCGGCTTGGGTCCTCTCCGGCAAGGGGATCGGGAATGCGCCGATCGTCGTCCTGCCGGAGTTCCAGACGCCGGAAGGAACCGTCACCTCCTCGCAGCTTCTCGGCAGGGCCGCCGAAGGGACGCTCGGAGCGATCCGGGCCCTCGATCTCACGGAACAGACCCCGAACTTCTTTCCCGTCGGCCCGTTCCGCGTCGTCCAGGCCACCTCCGGACCGGGACAGGTGATCGAACCGGTCGGAGAGCCGGGAACGATTCCCCTGATCCCTTACGATGGCCTGGGAATCCTGAGCCACACCCCGTCGTTGCGATGGCTTCGCGCCGACTTCCGGATGTTTTCGACCGACAGCCTCCGCCGGCTGGGAAACCTCACCGAGCTCGAAACCCTCTCGCTCCGGACGGCGGGGAGCACCGACTCGACAGCCGTCATGGATGTGCCTCGCGAGCTTCCGGCGGCACTCGCCCGACTGACGCGGCTCCAGCAGCTCGACCTGCGAGGGGCTTTCGCCATGGAGTACCGTCTGCCTCCCCTTCCGAAGCTCCAGTTCGTCGCTCTGGGGCCGAAGCTCCACCTCGAGGAGGACCTCCGGACCCTCGCGGAACACTCCCCCGGATTGTCGGCGATCGTCCTCTCGGGCTATCCGCAGTTCGAGCTGACACCCGCGATGCGGGAGTCCCTCGGCCGGATGCGGAACCTGCGGACGGTCTATCTTCACGGCATTCCGGATCAGGAACTGGTCCGCCGGTCTCTCCGCCAGGCGCTCCCCGGCATCTCCTTTCCCCGGACGAGCTACGTCGTCGGGCGCGTCTTCGGCGGCCTGTACGTGATGCTCGGCGGCATGTTCCCCGTCATGATCCTGTGGGTCCAGACCCTGATCGCGTTCAGTCTCCCTCTCTCCCGGACGCTGCCGGGCTTTACCAGGCCGCACCTCGTTCCGGCCGCCGCGATGGCGGCCCTCATGGTCGTGATCGGCATGTCGGCTGCGATCTGGCTCGGGATCCATCCGCTCGTCGCGTTCGCGCTGGTTCTTTCGGGGACCGGCGTCACACTCAATCCTCAGCCGGCCGTCGACCTGACCCCCTTCGGAACGGCCATCGCACGCCTGATCGTCGGGTGGCGGATCACGATGATCGGCCTGTTTCTGCTGATGGCGTTCGCGTTCCAGCCGGCTCTCGACGCGGTGCTGACGGGGGAGATCCCGTGGGTTCCGTGCGTTTCGATCACCGTGGAAGTTCTGGCGGCGATCTGGGTCCTGGGGCGGCTCCGCCGCCAGGCCTGCGTGCTCGCCGAACAGGGACAGAACGTCATCCCGGGGATGGTCCACGTGGACCACTTCGCGCTCGCCGATCCGTCGGTCGCCCGGAAGTCCGGCCCGACCCGCAGCCTGATCCAGTGGGCGGACCTCCTGCTCGAGCGGCTCCTTGCCAAGCCGCAGCCGAGCCTGTGGGCGCTCCTCCGCGGGGGCAACGCCCGGGTCATCTGGTATGCCCGGGGGGGGATCATCATCCTCCTCGTGGCTCTCTTCAGCCTGATCGTCGGCCCGCGTCTCGGAAACACGTTCGAGGACCGGCTGGCGAAGACGGTTCCCTTCATCGCCTTCCAGACCGGGATGATGTTCGTGATCTGGGCCTTCATCCAGTGGATCGGCCGCCGCCCGGCCCTCGCGGCGGAGTTCACGAGGCCCGTCACGCGGGAAAGCTACTTCGGCGGACTGTGGCGGGCGACCGCGGTGGACCTCGCCCAGGTGCTGGGGATGCTGTTCGTCATGGCTTCGCTCCTGTTCGTGATCATGAAGGCCGACCCGGGATACTGGGGGGCGCTCGTGTTCGGGACCTCCGGAGCGTTCCTGGTGCTGCACGGATACCTGATCTGGATTCTGACCGCCCGCCGGTTGTGGGTGCCGCTCGTGGCGGGAGCTGCGGCGTGCACGACCGGGATTCCGACACTCGTCTTTCTGGCGGCGATCCTCCAGCCTGGGGGAACCAGGGCGCCCGGACCGTTCACTCCCATTGCCCTGCTCGGGGCGATGCTGGCCCTCAACGCCATCGGGATCGGGATCGAGTTCTGGCAACATCGCCGCTGCAGGACGCTCGAACTGGGCTGACGCCCGATCGCCCCGCGGTGCGGACAACGACGCGAACAGATCATCCCGAAGGCCCGGCGGAGCACGAAGCCGTACAGCGAGGCGGGTGAATGCAGCCCCACTCCCTCGAATCGTCTTCGTGCCCCGTTGGGCCTTTCCGGTGAGGATCTCCGCGAGACCCGGCCCCTCCGCCAAAAGCAAAACGCCCGCCGATCTTTCGATCGGCGGGCGTTTTCAGTTCACACACGGGTTATCCGAGTTGATCAGGCCGTCCGCGGAGCGACCTTGTCCGGGTTGATGCCGAGGTCCTTGAGGACCTGCGGCAGCTTGGCCCGGTCGAACGCTCCCTGGCGGGAGAGAGCTTCGAGCGTCGCGTAGACGGTGCACTCGGCGTCGATTTCGAAGTGCCGGCGGAGGGCCGGCCGCGTGTCGCTCCGGCCGAAGCCGTCGGTCCCGAGGACATTGTAGTCCCCCGGAATCCACTGACGGATCTGATCCGGAACGGCCCGGACGTTGTCGCTGGCGGCGATGAACGGTCCCTTGGCATCGGCGAGGACCGCTTCGAGGTACCCCTTCTTCGGCGTTTCCGCCGGATGGAGGCGGTTCCAGCGGCTGGCGGCCATCGCGTCGCGGCAGAGCTCGTTGTAGCTCGTCACGCTCCAGACGTCGGTCCCGATGCCGTACTTCTCGCTGAGGATCTGCTGCGCCTTGAGGACGCCGTTGAGGATCGTGCCGCTTCCGAAGAGCTGCGGACGGACCTTCTGTTCCTTGCCGCCATCGGTCGACTTGAACTTATAGATCCCCTTGAGGATCCCCTCCATCGCCCCGTCGGGCATCGAAGGCATTTCATACTGCTCGTTGTAGATCGAGAGGTAGTAGAAGACATCCTCGTTCTCGACGTACATCCGGCGGAGGCCGTCCTGGATGATGACAGCCAGTTCGTAGGCGTACGCCGGGTCGTACGCGATCAGGTTCGGAACGGTCGAGGCGATCAGCTGGCTGTGGCCGTCTTCGTGCTGCAGACCTTCCCCGTTGAGGGTCGTCCGGCCGGACGTCCCCCCCATCAGGAAGCCCTTGCAGCGGGAGTCGGCCGCCAGCCAGATCAGGTCGCCGACCCGCTGGAAGCCAAACATCGAGTAGTAGGTGTAGAAGGGGATCATCTGGATGCCGAGGTTGGCGTACGCCGTCCCCGCCGCCACGAACGACCCCATCGCACCGGCTTCGTTGATCCCTTCTTCGAGGATCTGACCGTCGATCGACTCCTTGTAATACATCATGTTCGCGGAGCCGTCCGCGAGCTGCTTGTCGACCGGCTCGTACAGCTGGCCCTTGCTGGAATAGATCCCAACCGCAGCGAACATCCCCTCGAACCCGAACGTGCGGGCTTCGTCGGGAATGATCGGAACGATCCGCTCGCCGATCCCCTTGTGGCGGAACATGGAGTTCAGCATCGCGCCGAACGCCTGAGTCGTCGAAGCGGCCGAACCTTCCGCCTTGATCTGACGGGCAAACGCCTTGTCGTCGATCTGCGGAATGTCGAGCTTTTCCTTCGTCGGATTCCGGGCCGGCAGGCTGCCGCCGAGCTGCTCGCGACGGGCCTTGAGGTAGGCCATTTCGACGCTGTCTTCAGCCGGCTTGTAGTACGGCACGTGCGACAGATCGGCGTCCTCGACCGGGATGCTGAACCGGTCGCGGATGTAGCGGACGCTCTTCTCGTGCTTATAGAACTTCTTGGCGTTGTGAGCGACGTTCCGCCCTTCCGCCTCTTCACCGAGGCCGTACCCCTTGATGGTCTTCGCGAGGATGACCGTCGGAGCTCCCTTGTGGTCGGTCGCTCCCTTAAAGGCGGCGTAGACCTTCTCGACGTCGTGGCCGCCACGGCGGAGGGTCTGGAGCTGCTCGTCGCTGAGGTGGTCGACGAGGGTCTGCAGCTCGGGGTCGTTGAAGAAGTGCTGGCGGATGTAGTCGCCACCCGAGACGACGTACTTCTGGTACTGGCCGTCGACGATTTCGCCCATCCGTTTGACGAGCTTGCCGTTGTAGTCCTTGGCGAGGATCTGGTCCCAGTCGTTCCCCCAGATCACCTTGATGCAGTTCCAGCCGGCACCCCGGAACGCCCCTTCGAGCTCCTGGATGATCTTGCCGTTGCCACGGACCGGACCGTCGAGCCGCTGCAGGTTGCAGTTCACGACCCAGGTCAGGTTGTCGAGCTTTTCGCGGGCCGCCAGCGTAATCGCGCCGAGCGTTTCCGGCTCGTCGACTTCGCCGTCGCCGATGAAGCACCAGACGCGAGACTTGCTGGTGTCGATCAGGCCCCGGTGCTGGAGATAGCGGAGGAAGCGGGCGTGGTAGATCGAGCAGATCGGGCCGAGGCCCATCGACACCGTCGGGAACTGCCAGAAGTCTTCCATCAGCCACGGGTGGGGGTAGCTGCAGAGGCCTTCACCGCGGTTCACTTCCTGCCGGAAGTTGTCGAGCTTCTCTTCGCTGAGCCGGCCTTCGAGGAAGGCGCGGGAGTACATCCCCGGCGAGGCGTGCCCCTGGAAGTAGACCATGTCGCCCGTGTGGTCCGGCGTCCGGGCGTGGAAGAAGTGGTTGAACCCGACTTCGTAGAGGGTGGCCGAGGAGGCGTAGGTCGAGATGTGGCCGCCGACGGCGCCCCCCGCTTCGGTCTTCTTGTTGGCGCGGATCACCATCGCCATGGCGTTCCAGCGGATGAAGCTCTTGATCCGGCGTTCGATCTCGAGATTGCCGGGATACCGCGGCTGGTCTTCGAGGCCGATCGTGTTGACGTACGGCGTGGTCGCCGTGAAGGGGATCATGACCCCGCGGAGATAAGCCCGTTCGCGGAGATTGACGAGAAGCTGCTGGACGCGGTCGGCTCCGTAGCGGTGGATGACGTCTTCGAGAGACTCATACCACTCTTCGAGTTCGAGGGGGTCGATCCCCTGTACGGCGCCGTCGGTTGCGGTTGCGTCGGCCGGAGCCGAGGGAGCAGTCGAATCCAACATCTCAAATCTCTCCAACCCAATATCTGACAGACAGTTCGGACGATCGTCCGTGAATGGTCGCGGGCGGGCGCGAAGGGCCGGCCGGCAGGCTCGGGAACTGATCGCGCCACCAAACCGCGAGATTGTAGCGATCTAGGTAAAACGCAACACCCCGGTCCGAGTTCCGGGAGAGGGAGGGAATTGACAGCCGCAGAATCGGCCGGGGCTGGTCCGCCACCCCCCGTTTTCCGACACGGACGCGAGCCCGGACGTTCGGAAAATCGTCCCTCACAGGAGCGGATTCAGTTCGGCCGGATCGCGTCCTGAATCGCCATGAAAATCCCCTTCCAGGTGAACTCCCGGGCGATGGCGTCGACGGGGAGTCCCGCCTCTCGGGCCGCGTCGGCGGTCACCGGACTGATCGCTGCCACGCGGATCGACTGGCCGAGCCGGCTCCGGCCTGCCTCCGGGAGGAGCCGGGCGACGTGCCGGGCGATGGCGGGGCTGCTGAGAGTGATCCAGTCGAGCTCGCCATTCTCCAGCCGCTTCACGACCTCCGCCGGCCAGGCGTCGACATCCCGGTTCTGGTAGACGACGACCTGTTCGACAGTCGCTCCGGCGGCCGCGAGCCCGTCGGGAATGACGTCCCGTCCGCGAGTCGCCCGCACCCACAGGACCCGCCCGGTCCCGACATGCGGCGCCAGTGCGGCAACGAGTTCCTCACCGCGGTACGCGGCGGGGATGAGGTCAGCCCGCAGGTGAAACTCCTCGAGCGCCTCGGCGGTCGAGGGGCCGATCACAGCCAGCCGCGCCGTTCCGAGGACGCGGGCATCTTTGCCCCGTTCCCAGACCCGCTGGAGGAATGACCGGACGCCGTTGACGCTGGTGAACACCACCCACGAACAGCTCCCGAGCCGATCGATCGCGGCGTCGACTTCGGTCCAGTCGTCGACCGGTGCGATCTCGATCACCGGCATCGAAACAAGTTCCGCGCCGAGCTCGGCCCCCCGGTCGAGGACGTCCAGAAACTGCCCTTCGGCGCGGGTGATCCCGATCCGCTGGCCGAACAGCGGCCGCCGCTCGAACCAATGGATCTTCTCGCGCTGCTCGACACAGTCTCCGACGATGATCAGCGAAGGGGCATGCAGCCCCGCCACCGCGACCTTTTCAGCGATGTCCGCGAGGGTCCCGGTGACGACCCGCTGACGGGGCGTCGTCGCCCGGCAGACGACCGCCACGGGGGTCGACGCCGGCTTTCCATGGGCGCCGAGGCTCGCGGCAATGTTCCCGATCTGCCGCAGCCCCATATAGAAGACGAGCGTCCCCGGGAACCGGGCGAGCTGTTCGTAGTCGAGAGCCGAGGCCTCTTTGTCGGGGGCCTCATGGCCGGTCACGAACGCAACCGCCGAGGCCCGTTCGCGGTGGGTCAGTGAAATGCCGGCGTAGACCGCCGCTCCGGTCGCTGCGGTGATCCCCGGGACGACTTCGTACGGGATCCCAGCCGCTTCGAGCGCCGCCGCCTCTTCGCTCCCGCGGCCGAAGATGAAGGGGTCCCCCCCCTTGAGCCGCACGACGGTCTTACCCGCGAGCCCCGCCTCGACGAGGCGGGCGTTGATCTCCGTCTGGTCGAGCTGCCGCGAATCCCCCCCGGCCCCTCCGATCCGAGCGGTCCGCTCGCAACGGGCGTGCGCGTACTTGAGAAGGACGGGGTTCACGAGCCCGTCATACAGAACAAGATCCGCCTGCGCGAGGCATTCCACGCCGCGGACGGTGAGCAGCCCCGGGTCACCCGGACCCGCGCCGACGAGATAGACTTTTCCAACCATCGCATCAGGGTGAAGAGTCCCTGAGGAGCAATCAAGCGGGCCATGGGGAGGGCTTCGGGAATCCGTATGCGGCCCGGTCCGCTCCTGACGACGCGGGCTAGGAACTTTTCCGTCCGGCGAAGGGAATCGCGGCCGCATCGTCGTGAACGAGGAGCGGCGGGCGCGACGCTGCGTCCGGGGCGTCCCCTTCGGCGGTGTCGGGCCAGAGCCGCAGGCCGCCGAGATAGGCGAAGCGGTTTCCACCCCGGCGGGTCGCTTCGGGGAGCTCTTTGATCCGCTTCGAATTCCCCCCGCCGAGGACGACGTAGTCCGCCACGAAGGCCTTTCGGAGGAGTGGGACAGCCGCCGCCAGGCTCCGGCGGAAGGCCTTCACGCCGCGCTCCTCGAGGGCGGCCCGGCTCAGATGCTCATGGAGCGTTCCCCCGGGGAGGATGCTGAGGTGACCGAGGGCGAGCGGGACGATCTTGCCGTCGATGAAGAAGGTCGAGCCGACGCCGGTGCCGAGCCCCACATACAGCATCCGGCCCCCTTCATAGCAGCCGAGAGCCTGCATGCAGGCGTCGTTCATGATCCGGACCGGGCAGCCGAACGCCGTGGCGAAGTCGAAATCGACCCACTTCCCCCCCAGGTTGATCGGCTCCTTGCAGGGCTTGCCGTGCAGCACGTCTCCCGGGTAGCCGATCGAGACCCGGTCGTAGGCGAACGATTTCTCCTCCTGCTTCACTCTCCGGACGCATTCCTCCGGGGTCAGTTCGCGCCCCGACGGGAACTTGAACTTGTCGTTCTCTCCCGTCTTCCAGACTTTGACGTTGCGACCACCAATATCGATGACGAGCGTCACCATCGGAACACCTCGCTGCGGATTGCGTCACAGAGCAGACGGCTCACAACGCACGCGGCGTGCCGGGGCGGCAGTGTGCCGGGAAAGTGCCGTTTTTCCGGCTCGGGAACGGATTTCGACACCGCCGGGCGAGGCATTGAGGCCGGCCATCGGCACGCCGGAGGGCATCACGCACGATGAGCGACCGGGACCTGTGCGGCGAATCTGCGGGAGACGGCCGGGGCAGTCGTGAGCCGATGGAGAGGTGTCCTGTCTCCATTGGAGTCCCCGTTTGATCGAACGCCTTCTCCATCTCCGGCAGAGTTCCTCCTCGAGGACCGTCGGATCCCTTTCGACCGCCGCAGGAGGACCGCGGAGTCTGCCGACGCGGCCTTCCAGGGAGGCGGACACCTGGGGGAATTTGCCCCGTCTCCCGGGACTTCAAGAACCTGACAGTGGAGAGAATTTTTGGTGGCTTCGCGCATTGATGAAACAGAGATGGCTGCTGTTTCTCGGTCCGGCCTCCACGAAGCCCGAAAACCTGACAGTGAGCCGGATTCCCGGTGGCAGGTCGTTCGCAGGCCTGGCCTCGTCGAAAATGCGGAACTCGATGCCATTCGGAGAGATCCGGCAACGCTCCATCGGGGAACGCGAGTCACTCCGCTTCGCATTCCGCGGAACCGAAAAACCTGACAGTGACCCGATTTCCCGATGCCATCGGAAGACCTCCTCGGGGCGCGGGAGAGGTCATTGCGACCAGGCGGTTACCAAATCGAAAGGTGCCCGAAACGGGGGTTGGGCGCGCCTCGGGACGGGAGTATTGTTGGCGGGAGTCTGTCCGGTCTCACGCGCGGCACGACCGAAGTCCTACCTGCCTTCCTCACCCACCCCCACGCCGCCGGGACTGATCCTGGAATACGCACCATGCGTCCTCTCTGGCTGCTGCTCTGTCTCGTCTCCTCCGGGCTTGTGATCAGTCCCACCCACGCTCAGGCCCGTGGTCGGGGGAATGCCTCCCGGTACATGCAGGCGCAGCGTCAGGCGGAGATCAACAAGCTCCAGCAGCAGTGGTCGCAGGACAAGGAACTGCTCGACAAACTCCGCAGCCAGGCCGGGGCCTCCGAAGGGGAGCTGAACCAGGCGCGGCAGCGAGCCGCCTCCGCCCGCGAGGACGTGAATCAGGCGAACACCCAGCACCACCAGGCGCACGCCAAGCTCCACGAAATCGAGAAGAAGATCCTCGAGAACCAGGGGGACGACTCAGAACTGGGCAAGGCGTTCGACGCACTTGAAGCGGCTCAGCACGCCCTCGACCGGGAGATGCACCGCATCCTGAAGTGGCCCGTCCCTGCGGCCGATGAAGAGGAGTCGCAGCGGGTGAAAGAGCTCGGGAGCCTGAGCGCCGAGCAGCGGAAGCAGCTCAGCGAGGACACCAGCTACGGCAAGCAGAAGGACGCCCTGACCGAAGCCTCGGACAGTGTCGCCCGGATCCGGCATAAGCTGTTCGAATCAGACAGCGAATGGAAGAAGGCGAAGCAGGACTGCGAGGCGGCCGCCGAAGCGCAGGGGAAAGCGGACAAGGGAGTCGGCGAAGCGGCGAGCGGCAGTCGCGGGGCCCGGACCGAGCTCCGGTCGACGACGCAGGTCGCCGCGGCACTGCAGCAGTCGATGAATCAGATCGAGATGCGGCTCCGCTCTCTCGGAGCGGCGCCCAAGATGACGAATACCGCCAACACCGGGACGAAGAAGAAGTAGCAGCCAACTTCGGCGTTGCCGGTCCGGCTTCTCAGCAGGCCCCTCGTTGTCCTTTGGTGACGACGAGGGGCCTGTCTGTTTTTCAGGTCGCTGAGGTGCAGCATCACATGTCTCGCCCGTTGATGCTTGGACGGTTCCCTGTACAAGAAGGCCTCCGGCGGGCAGGGGCTGGCCCCTGCACCCCGACAGGAACTCCGCAAGAACGATCAAGCGGGCTCGTTCCGGCCGCGATAACTTGAGGCCTCGCATTCGAAAGGATGTCCGATGGAGCCGGTTCAGAAGGCCCTGTGGTACGTGGAGAGTCACCTGCGGGACGCGAACTCCCTCGAGGAGATCGCCCGCGCATGCCACATCTCCCCGTACCATCTGACCCGGGCCTTCGCCGCCACTGTCGGCCTCTCCCTGATGCGATACGTCCGCGTGCGGCGGTTGAGCGAGGCCGCGCGAAAACTCGTCGAGCGGGAGCGGGGGGAGGACATCCTCCCCCTTGCCCTCGACGCGGGCTATGGATCGCACGAGGCGTTCACTCGCGCGTTCCGGGACCAGTTCGGTCTCACCCCGGAGCAGGTCCGCGCCCAGGGGACTCTCGCTCGCCTTCCGATCCTCGAGGCTGTTCCCATGAGTTCCACCCCGCTCGTCGAACTCCCGACTCCCCGGTACGAGACTCGTCAACCCTTCACCGCCGGCGGGCTGACCGGCCGCTACAACTGCGACTCCGCCGCCGGCATCCCCGACCAGTGGCAGCGGCTCGGCCCGCACCTGGGGCAGATCCCCGGCCAGGTCGGGCAGACCTGCTACGGCGTCGTCACGAACTTCGACCGCGAAGGGAATTTCGATTATCTGTGCGGGGTCGAGGTGACCGGGACGCCCCGCCTCCCCGACGGGTTCTCGATGATCGCCGTGCCGGAGAACCGGTACGTGGTGTTCCACCACAAGGGGCACATTGCCGGGATCCGTCAGCTCTGCTCGGCGATCTGGAGCCAGTGGTTCCCGAAGTCGGGGCACGAGCCGATCGAAGCTCCGACGCTCGAGGTCTACGGCCCCGAGTTCAGCGGGAAGACCGGACTCGGCGGGTTCGAGGTCTGGGTGGCGATCCGCGGCTGAGCGGCCGATCGCTGACAACCTCTCCCGGTCGCGGGTCGATTGCGAATCGGAGACGCGCTCGCCATACCACGGTCAGCGCATCTCTCGATCCTTCTTCCGGCGAGTGTGGCGATGATCGCGGCTTTCTGGCGTTCCCGGTGGGTTCTGACCTCGCTCGTTATCGCGGGAGTCTTCGCCGCGAACATGCTCTGCTTTGCTGCGGTGTTCGCGGACGAACCGGCCGATCTGATCTTCCATTCGGGGAAGATCGCGACGGTGAACCGGGCGTTCGATGTCGTGCCGGCGATTGCCGTGACGCAGGGAAAAATCGTCGCGGTCGGGACCAATGACGAAGTGCTGAAGCGACGGGGAGAGGGGACGGTCGTCGTCGACCTCCAGGGAAAGTTCGTACTGCCGGGGCTGATCGACTCGCACGTCCATCCCGGCAGTGCCAGCCTGCATGAGTTCGACCATCCGATTCCGGCGATGGAGACGGTGGGCGACGTCCTCGAGTACATCCGGGGCCGCGCGAAGATCGTTCCCGAGGGGAAATGGATCACGGTCCGGCAGGTGTTCATCACCCGCCTCCGTGAACAGCGGTATCCGACCCGGAAGGAACTCGACGAGGCGGCGCCGAAACATCCCGTCGCGTTCAGCACGGGGCCCGATGCCTCGGTGAACTCGCTGGCGCTGGAGCTCAGCGGCATCGACCGCAGCGGGCCGCCGGATGGAGAGGGAGCCCGGATCCAGCGGGACGCCGATGGCGAGCCGACCGGGATCCTCCGTTCCGCCTCGCGGTATCTCAAGATCGAGGCTCCTCCCGCCCGGGTGCCGACGACGGCCGAGAAGGACGAGCGGCTCCGGATGCTGTTTGCGGACTACAACCGCTGGGGCATCACGGGGGTCATCGACCGCAACTGCGGTCTCGACGGGCAGGAGCAGTACCTCCGCCTTCGAGATGCGGGAAAGCTGACCGTCCGCGTCCGGATGTCCCGCAGCCTCAATGTCGCCCGGAGCGTCGAGAAGATCGTGGAGGACGTCGAGAAGCTGGCCGCCGACCCGGCATTCACCGCGAACGATCCGCTGGTGAACATCCTTGGCGTCAAGATCTTTCTCGACGGCGGGATGCTGACGGGGAGCGCCTACATGCGCGAGCCGTGGGGCGTCAGCCGGATCTACGGGATCGACGACAACCAGTATCGCGGGCTTCTGTACGTCGCTCCGGAGACGCTGGTCCCCGCCGTGCGGGCCTGCGCCGAACGGGGGCTCGCGTTCACGGCGCACAGCGTCGGCGACGGTGCCGTTCATGCGCTCCTCTCGGCCTACGAGGAGGTCAACAAGACCGTCCCGATCGGTCCGACCCGTTCGAGCCTCACGCACTCGAACTTCATGAGCCGCGAGGCGGTCGAGCAGTGTGCCCGGCTCAAGGTCCCGGTCGACATTCAGCCGGCGTGGCTCTATCTCGACACCCACACCCTCGTCCGGCAGTTCGGTACCGAGCGGCTGAGGTACTTCCAGCCTCTGAAAAGCCTGTTCGAGGCGGGGGCGATCGCCGGCGGCGGGAGCGACCACATGCAGCGGATCGACGCCCGGAAGGCGGTGAACCCGTACGACCCGTTCCTCGGGATGTGGGTTGCCCTGATCCGACGGAGCCGGTTCCACGAGGAGCCGCTCCATCCCGAAGAGGCGCTGACCCGCGAGCAGGTGCTCCGCTTCTACACCTGGAACAACGCGTACCTGATGAAGCTCGAAGACCAGACCGGCTCGCTCGAACCCGGCAAGCGGGCGGACCTCGTGATCCTCGACCGCGATCTGCTCACCTGTCCCCAGGACGACATCCGCGAGACGAAGGTCCTGGCGACCTACCTCGACGGCCGGAAGGTCTACGGCGACAACTAGAGCATTCTGCTCTCCCGTGTGCAGGCGGATGGTGGCCGAGCGTAGGGAAGCTCTCAGGTTCCGCCTGCGAGATCGCCGTACACCAATTCCCAAATTGCTCTGGCCGGGCCGCCGCTGGTTCCACGGGCCGCGACAGCCGGGGCTGCGATCCGATATAGCTTGGGGCGCCCGCGCCGCTGGCCCCGCACCGAACTGCCGAGAGGATGCACTCCGATGGACCTGCTGATGTTCAGCCAGAAGAAAGACGAGATCGCCCGGCTGGCAGAGATCGGCAGGGTGATGGGGCGGTACGGGCTGGCGGACTGGCTGCGGAAGATTCCGATCGAGCAGGTCCGGAACTTCGTCGCCTCCCCCGAGACGCAGCTCATCGGGAGCGAACCGTGGCAGGTCCGGTTCCGGCTGGCCCTCACGGAGCTCGGGACGACGTTCATCAAGTTCGGCCAGATGCTCAGCACCCGGGACGACCTCGTCGGGAAGGAACTGGCGGAGGAGCTCGCGAAGCTCCAGTCCCGGACTCCCGCCGACCCACCGGAAGTCGTCCGGCAGACGATCGCGGAGGAACTCGGAAAACCGCCGGAACAGCTCTTCGCCGAGTTCGACGGGGCGGCCTTGGCTTCCGCCTCGGTCGGGCAGGTGCATCGGGCGCGGCTGGCCGACGGGCAGCCGGTGGTCGTCAAGGTGCAGCATGCCGGGATCCGGCCGAAGATTCTCTCGGACCTCGACGTTCTGACGACGCTCGCGCGGCTGCTCGAACAGCATGTCCCCGCCGCGGCCCCCTACACGCCGCTCGCCACGATCAGCAGTTTTCGACGGACACTCCTCCGGGAGCTCGACTTCACGAGCGAGCGGCACAACCTCGACCAGTTCCGCCGGAATTTTTCGGACGATGAGACGGTGCACTTCCCGCAGCCTTATGCGGAGCTCTCGGCGAGCCGTGTCCTGACGATGGAGTTTCTGGAGGGGCCGTCCGGAACGAACCAGGAGGCGATTCACCGGAGTGGGGCGGACCTCAAGGAGTTCTCGCTCCGCGCAGCGCAGATGTACCTCAACATGATCTTCCGGGACGGCTTCTATCATGCCGATCCGCATCCCGGGAACTACGTGCTGCTGCCGGAGGGCGTGGTCGGAGTCCTCGACGGCGGGATGGTGGGGCGGATCGACGACGACCTGCGGGAGCTGTTCGAGGACGGACTGCTGGCACTGTCGCGGCATGACACGGCGAGTCTGTGCGATCTGCTGTTGCGGGCGGGGTCGGCCCCGGCGGGGATCGACGTTGCCGTGTTTCGGGCGGAGGTGAGTGAGTTCCTGGCGGACTACACGGGGCAGTCGCTCGACGAGTTCGACCTCAGCGGCGCGATCCGGCGGCTGACGGAGATCATCCGCGTCCACCAGCTGGTTTTGCCCGCGGGAGTGTCGCTCGTCCTCAAGACTCTCGTGATGCTCGAAAGCACGGCGAAGCAGCTGGATCCGGCGTTCAATCTGGTGGAACTGATCGAGCCGATGCAGTCGAAGCTCTTGAGGCAGCGGTTCAGTCCGGGGCGGATGCTGAAGAAATTGCAGCGGAGTTATCACGACCTCGACCGGCTGATTTCGACGGCGCCGCGGAACGTGGCGGACCTGCTGGATCAGTTCCGGAGCGGGAAGGTGACGATCAAGCATGAGCACGAGCACCTGCAGACGGCGGTGAACCGGATGGTGCTGGGGCTGTTGACGTCGGCGCTGTTCCTGGGGGCAAGCCAGCTGTGCCGGCAGCCGTTGCCGCCGGTGGCGTACGGCGTGTCGATCCCTGGGGCGGCAGGTTGCCTGGTCGCGGTGCTCCTCGGAATCCAACTGGTGCAGAGTATTCGGAAAGACGCGTCGTAGCCGGGGTCCAGGGGCCGGCCCCTGGCCGCCGGAGGCGCTTTCCGTACAGGGAACGGTCCAAGCATTAACGGACGTAGTTATCCGCGCAGTTCCAGCCCCTTCATCGTCCCGGTGCTGGAACCGAACCGGTCCACGTCCTGCCCGCAGCCCTGGAGGATGCTGACGAAGAGGTTCGACAGGGGGGCGTTGTTCTTCTGATCGAAGGCGAGGTGCTGACCGTGCCGGAAGCGGCCGCCGGCGTGGAGGATTGGGAGGTTCGTGGTCAGGTGGCCGTTGGCGTTGCCGAGGTTGCTGCCGAGGAGGACCTGGGTGTTGTCGAGGAGGTGGGCGTCGCCGTCGGGGGTTGCTTTGAGCCGCGTGAGGAACTCGGCCCAGATGCGGATCGTTTCGCGGTCGATGATCCGGAGCTCGTCGATCAGGCCTTCGTTGAGGCCGTGGTGGGAGAGGGAGTGGTACGCCTGGGTGATCCCTTTGAGGGGGGAGACGGGGGCGCCGCCGTCGCCGCCGAAGGTGACCACTCGGGTCGAGTCGGTCTGGAGGGCGAGGCGGACCACGTCGAGGAACGACCGGAAGTTGCCCGTAAAATCCTGCCAGGGGAGTTTTTCGGGGGGCTTGGCTTCGACGACTGGCTTGGGGGTTTTGGACCAGAGTTCCGCTTTGACGAGCCGCTGCTCGGTCTCGCGGACGGCGGTGAAGTACTGGTCGAGCTTGTTGCGGTCGGCGACGCTGATCCGGGGCTGGAGGGATTCGGCCTCGGCGAGGAGCGTGTCCATGATGCTCTGGCCGTCCTGGAGCTGGCGTTCCTGGCGGGCGATCTCCTGCTCGGTCCCTTTGAGGAAGAGCCTTGCGAAGAGGGCCGTGGGGGAGCCTTCGGTCGGGATGACGACTCCGTTGGCGGACCAGGAGAGGCTGTGCGAGCCGAGCGTGAGCGAGGCGAAGCGGGTCTGGTCGCCGATTCGTTTGGCGAGGAACTGGTCGAGCGAGATGGTGTTGGTGAAGCTCGGGGCGCCGGGATGGGGGGCGGCGGTGAGGAAGGACTTTTCGGCGGAGTGGCCGCCGTCGACGTCGGGGTGGCTGGTGCCGGAGAAGACGGTGAAGTCGTTCCGGAGGTCTTTGGCGAGTTCGAGGTAGGGGCTGAGCGCGTAGTCCTGGCCAGTCGCGGTCGGGAAGAAGTCGGGGCCGTAGAACCCGAGAGGGATGTTCATGGCGACGAACCGCTGCGGAGCGCGGACGCGCTCGGCGGCCCGGGCAGGGAACATCGATTCGAGGAGCGGCAGGGCGAGGGCGACGCCGGCCCCCCGGAGTAGCGTTCGGCGAGTCAGGCGGCGAGCGGACATGACGAGGTTCCGGGATGAGAGGGCGACTGGGGCGATGGGTCAGGGGGCGGCGAACGTGGGGCTTTCGACGATGGCGTGGATCAGCGACCGCAGGCCGTTTCCGTCGGCGGCGTGTCGGCGGAGGATCTCGTCGACCGCTTCCCGGTCGGAGAAGCCGAGCTCCCGTCCGAGGGCGAAGGTCGTCAGTTTTTCGGTGAGGCAGCGGGCGAAGCGGGGCTCGTTCCGGACGAGGAGCGTCTTGAGTTCGCGGAGGTCCGCGAAGGGTTCTCCGGTCGAAAGGACGCCGCTGGGGTCGACCTCTCCGGCGGGAACGACTCGTCCCCAGCCCTTGTCGGCGTTTTGCGGCTCGACGTGGTAGCGGATGTACTGCTTCCGGAACTTTCCGATGGGGTCAAAGCTCTCGAGGGCGAAGCCCGGTGGATCGATGTGGCGGTGGCAGACGTTGCAGGACTCGACGTGGCGGTGCTTGTCGAGCTGCTGGCGGATCGTCGTCGCGCCGCGGATGTCGGGCTCGATGCTTCCCGCATTCGGGGGAGGAGGGGGGACGCTCTGCCCGAGGAAGTTTTCGAGGACCCACACGCCCCGGAGGACGGGAGAGGTATTCGTCCCGTTGGCCGTGACCTTCAGGACGGCCGCCTGCGTGAGGGCTCCCCCGCGGAGACTGTCGTGGGGGAGCGACGTCTTCTGGACGGTCACGCCCCGGACACCTTCGATGCCGTAGTGCGCCCCGAGCCGGGCGTTGAGCATGGCGAAGTCGGAGTCGAGAAAATTCCGGATGGGGAGGTTTTCGACGAGGAGCGTTCGGAAGAACGCCTGCGATTCCTCGACCATGCTGAACTTGAGGTAGTCGTCGAACTCGGGGTAGAGCTTGGGATCAGGCGTCGTGGCGTCGATCTCCCGGAGCCGGAGCCACTGTCCGGTGAAGTCGGCAATGAGCCGCTCGCGGCGCGGGTCGGCGAGCATTCGCTCGACCTGGGCCCGGAGAGTCTCCGACTGGTGAAGCGCCCCCTGGTCCGCTACGGCGAGGAGTTCCGCATCGGGCATCGAGCTCCAGAGGAAGTAGGAGAGCCGGGAGGCGAGCTCGACGTCGGAGATGGTCGCCCGGTCCTGGGCACGGGGCTCGCAGAGATAGAGAAAATTCGGGGAGCAGAGGACGGCGGCGAGGCTGGCCCGGAGGCTGGCTTCGAACGGGCGGCCGGCGGCAAGACGGGACTGGACCAGCCCGGCGTAGCGGGTGATCTCCGCATCGGTCGCCGCGCGGCGGAAGGCGCGGGGGACGAAGGAGGCGAGAATCCGCTTCGCGTCGTCGAGCGTTCCGTCCTTGAGGCTGACGTCGCCGATCAGCCGGCGGTGGCTGGCGGGGGGCCATTCGCTGTAGAGGGGGCCGGTGATCTCGACGGGGCCGAAGCCGACTCCCGGATGTTTCCCCTGGGAGACGTCGTTGATCCAGGTGGTTTGGCCGAGGAGGAAGAACTGGATGGCGGACCGTTCCCCGACTTTGGCTTCGATCTCGAACGTCCTGGGGGTGGCGGTCGCCTCGTGGTAACCGAGGTCGATGTTCGTGGCGGCGAGGCCGTGGAAGTCGGAGACCCGGGCGCTGAAGACGATCGGCTCTTCGGTATTGTGGGTCGCTGCCTCGAACCGGAAGCGGTAGCGGCCAGCGACGGGGGTCCGTTTCTCGCGGCTCGAGAGCTTGCTGTAGTTCCCCTTGTCGGTCGTGTGGATGACCGTCCGGCCGTCGACGAGGGTGAAGAAGCGGGGGATGTCCTTCTTCACCTCGCTGCCGGGATCGACGGTGAAGGTGACCTGCTTGGGCTGGTCGCCGTGGACGATGGCGGCGTCTAAGGCCGTCTCGGCGGCGGCGAGGTACTGGGCCATCAGCTCAGCGGAGATCGCGAGGGCTTCGCCGTTGTTGTCGAAGCCGCCGGCCTGCTGGTCGGCGGGGAGGAGGTGCTTGAGGTCGACGTCGATCTGCAGCAGATCGCGGGCGGTGTTTTCGTATTCGACCCGGTTGAGACGCCGCTGGACGACTTCGCGGCGGCGGCGGTCGGCCGTTTTGAGGGGAGCTTCGATGGAGGCGAGAAAGCGGTCTCGTTCTTCAGGGGCAGGACGGGGTTCCGAAGCGGGGGGCATTTCGCCGCGGGCGACCCGGTCGTAGATGCGGGTCCAGCGGTCGATGGCGGTTCGATCGGCGAGGGTGGCGGAGACCGATAGAAGGTCGAGGTTCCCTTCCTGCGTGTCGGCGTCGTGGCAGGTCTGGCAATGCCGCGCGAGGAACTGGAGGGGGGCCGGGCCGATTTCGTCCGCGGCGGGCGCGGGATGACCCGACAGAAGCATCATCGCCAGCGAGGCGAGCACGAGAATGACGCGGAGCGGCAGACGTGAACTGCGGATCAAGAGGGCCATCCCGGGAGCGTTCGGGGAAGTGTGGCCCAAGTCTCCCACAACCCGCGAACTACGACAACCGCCCCCAGCCGGGTCCAGGGGTCACCCTGGCCGGGTGCAGGGCAGGCAGCCCTGCCCGCCGGAGGCCGAGTTTGCTCACGGCCCCGTCCTGACGGCATACAGGAACCGAACCAAACCGATCTCGGAAGCGTTCTTCATCAGCTCCAGGTTGACCCAGGCGGCGATGTCGCTGAACGGGCGATCCTGGATCGGCCAGCGCGTCCGTTCGTGCGACATGAGGTCGAGATCGGTGGACTGCTCGAGCAGCGATCGCCAGCGGGTCTGGAGATTCTCGATCGCGGCCCGGACTCCGTCGGCGGTGCCGGGCCAGTCGACTTCCTCGTGAGTCCGCGAGCCTGGTCCATCGGTCGAGTCGAGGGCCATGGACCACCAGAAGAGGATGTGCCAGGTGGTCCAGGCGATACTGGAGGGCCCGAGGTCGTAGCCTTCGTGATCGGGCCAGTCGGCCCGCCAGCGACCGGTCTCGGCCTGATGGACGTGCAGGCCGCGCGTGGCGGGACGCCAGAGGCATTCCTCGGTCGTCAGGCCGTCGAGGTGGTATGCCGTCAGGGCGCAGGCGGTCTCGAATTGCCGCAGCAGGAGATCGCGGATCGGAGCATCGGACATCGCATCCTCGGTTTCCACCAGTTTTCGCCTGCGTCTGCCGAAAACACTTCAACAAGAGCTGATGCGTCGGCTATACTTCGCCGCGCTGCTCGGCCGTCTGCGTTTCCGACAGGACGCACCATGAATGCTGAAGATCGCCATCGGGCCGTTCAATCGAATCGCCGCGGGTTTCTGGTCGCTTCCGGACTGGGGGTGGCCGGGATGGCGTTCGGGCGGCCGGGCGTCGCGGCTCCGGCGTCCGCAGCGGGGCTGGGGGACGGGGGTGGACGGGCCAAGTCGACGATTCTGTTCTTCCTGTGCGGGGGGGCGTCGCACCTCGACATGTGGGACATGAAGCCGGAGGCTCCGGTCGAGTACCGGGGGCCGTTCGAGACGATCGCGACGACCGCGCCGGGGGTGTACCTCAGCGAGCATCTGCCGCTCCTGGCGAAGCAGGCCCATCATCTGGCGCTCGTGAACTCGGTCGGGGCGACGGTCAACACCAACGACCATCATGCGGGGTACTACCACAACCTGACGGGACACGTTGCCGATCCGACGTTCGTGTCGCTCGGGAACAACCGGACGCCGATGCCGGACGACTGGCCGTTCATGGGCTCGGTCGTGGCGTCGCGGCGGCCGGCCCATCCGCAGCTGCCGAACCTGATCACACTGCCGCACAAGCCGAGCAAGGCTCCGTATACGCGGCCGGGGCAGTTCGCCGCGCGGCTGGGGATCGAACATGACCCGCTGTATCTCGAAGGGAGCCTCGAGGAGCCGCTCAAGTTTCAGTCGCCGGCGCTGATGCTGGACGGGGCCACGACGCCGGAGCGGCTGACGGACCGGCGGACGCTGTTGCGGCAGGTCGACGAGGCGCGACGCCAGGCCGATCTTGTTGCCGAGGCGGGGATGTGGACGCGGCAGCAGGAGCGGGCATTCACGCTGTTGATGTCCTCCCGGACGAACGAGGCGTTCGATCTGACGCGGGAGACGCCGGAGCTGCGGACGCGGTACGGCAACACGGTGAACGGGATGAGTCTGCTGCTGGCGCGGCGGCTCGTCGAAGCGGGGGTCCCGTTCGTCACGGTCTTCTGGAAGGAGAACGAGGCGAAGCTCGCCAAGAAGTGTGCGAGCGCCGGGGGCTGGGACACGCACGGGAACAACTTCAACTGCCTCAAGGAGGATCTCCTCCCCGAGTTCGACAGCGGATTTTCCGCCCTGATCGAGGATCTGGCGGCGCGCGGGCTGATCGACTCGACGCTCGTGATGGTGACGAGCGAGATGGGGCGGACGCCGAAGATCGGCGACCGCCGCTCCGGGGGAGTGAACGGCGCGGGGCGCGACCACTGGACCCACTGCCTGACCGATGTCCTGGCAGGGGGCGGGATCCGCGGCGGGCGGACCTACGGTTCGAGCGACCGGTTCGGCGAGTACCCGGCGAGCCTGCCGGTGACTCCCGCGGACGTCACGAAGACCGTGTACCACGCCATGGGGGTCCACGATCTGGAAGCCCGGGACGCGCAGGGGCGGCCGTACAGCCTGCTCGCCGAGGGGGACCCGATCCTCGGCCTGTTCCGCTGATCAGGCCGTCTCGTCGGCCAGGCGGGCGGTCAGCCGGGGAGGCGGTCAGGGCTCGCACTTGTCCGCCACACTCTTGCGGTGAAGCAGCAGCTTGTCCCCGGCGCCCAGCAGCTTGACCTGCTTGAGGCCGAGGTCGCGGTTCTCCGCCCCGTAGACGAAGCCCGAGACCCCGCCGCAGATCCCCTTCAGCTTCGGATCTCGCGCGGGGAGGTCGGTCACGACGTGCAGCGTGTCCCCCTGGACCGAGAACCGCAGCATGTTGTCGTACCAGGAGGTTTTGAAGCCGGGGTTGCCGAAGTTGTCGAGCAGGTAGGTCTTGAGCCTGGCGATCACCGGCGAGTCGGGACTTTCCGGCGCGGGTTTCGGCGCGGTGGGTGGAACTTTCCCCTCGTTGGCCGGAACGGGAGGAGCGGTGCGAGCGGTCGGTGACGGTGCGGCCGGTTCGACGGGGGGCGAGGCGGAGGCGGGTTTTCCCCGGAACCGGTCGTCGTAGTAGATCCGGAGGATCGCGTCGATGTGGGGGTAGCTGATGTCGGAGATCATGCCGAGCCGCATGTCGTCCCGCTTCCCGCCCCGGCCGATCAGCTCGAAGTTCCGCGTCCCTCCCTCCCGGGCCCGGACGAGGGCTGCGAGGAACTTCGTGTCGTCGGTGACATCCGCCGCGACGGTTTCCAGGGAGACCGTTGTGATCGCGACGTCCTTGATCTCGGTGCTGACCGGCATCGTCGGGAACGTGTAGGTCCCTTCGCCGAGGGTGACTTCGACCGACTCGGGGAAGATCGGCTTTTCGCCCGGGGTGATGCACCGCATGATCAGCCGCGGCTCGGCACCGGCGTACCGATAGATGTAGAGATGCAGCGAGTACCTGTTTTTCGGGGTGATCCGTTCCCACTTCTCGACGAAGTCCCGTTCGCGAAGGACGAGCGACTCCGCGGTCGGAGCGGGTTCGAGGCTTCCGCCGATGGCGAACTCCTGCAGGTTCCACTTCGGCCGCCCTTTCCCCTTCCCCCCTTCGTCGAACAGGTAGCCTTTGACGAGGGTGGCCTGTCCCTCGACGAGGGTCTTCCGCCACCGATCGAAGGTCGCCTTGCTGTCGAAGTCGATCCCTTCGGACGACATCAGGAGCGCGACGCCGGCGAAGGGGGGATCGCTGGGGAAACTCTTGGCGGTCCCGCGGACGTAGATCCCTTTCCCCTTGGCCGAGGGGACGTCGGCGCTGGCCCCGAGCCCTTTGAGGTCCGACTTGTCGATCGCCTCGAGCTGCAGCGCGGGGCGGGGCTGGTTTTCGGCTCGATGCACCAGGTCATAGACCACGCGGTGCTCGGCGTCCGTCGCCGCGTGGGCAGAAGGCGCGGAGCCAGCCAGCAGGATCAGACCGGCGCACAGCAGACCGAAAAACGGTTTCATCGGACGGGCCCTGTTCGAGACGGAAGATCGACGCCCCTCATGATGGCGTGGGCCGCGTCTTCAATCCAGATTGGACCTGCCGGAGGAGCCAGGGGGGCGGCTATGCGTAACGCCGCCGCTGGCAAACCGTCTGATGCCGATTGCCAAACAAAGCCTGCGCAGCAGCCCGCCGGCTGGGCTCTCTTTGCGCAACCCATCGTCCCAACGGCCACCGGGGTCAAGGGGGTAACCCCTTGCGGGTCCAGGGCAGAGCCCTGGTGGTTATTCGCCGACTGCGGTTCGCTGGCGGCGTTCGATCGCGGCGCCGATGAAGCCCTTGAACAGCGGGTGCGGAGCGAGGGGCTTCGACTTGAACTCGGGGTGGAACTGGACGGCGACGAACCAGGGATGATTCGGCAGCTCGACGATTTCGACCAGGTTGCCGCTGGGGCTGAGGCCGCTGATCTCCATGCCGCTCTCGATCATCCGGGAGCGGTACTCGGGGTTGAACTCGTAGCGGTGGCGGTGCCGCTCCATGACCTGGTCGGCGCCGTAGGCCGCGCGGGCCTTGGATCCGCTCTTGAGGTTGCAGGGCTGCGCTCCGAGGCGCATCGTTCCCCCCTTGTCGCTGATCGTCCGCTGCTCTTCGAGCATGCAGATCACCGGGTGGTTCGACTCGGCGTCGAACTCGGTGCTGTTCGCTTCCGGGAGGCCGAGGACGTTCCGGGCGAACTCAATGACGGCGGTCTGCATCCCGAGGCAGATCCCGAAGTAGGGGATCTTGTTCTTACGGGCGTACTCGATCGCCTTGATTTTCCCTTCGATCCCGCGATAGCCGAAGCCGCCCGGGACGAGGAGGCCGTCGATGCCGCTGAGGGCGAAGTCGGGATCGCTCCCTTCGAGCTGCTCGGCTTCGATCCGCTTCACGAGGACCCGGGTCGACTGCGAGAAGCCGGCGTGGCTGAGGGACTCGTAGATCGACTTGTAGGCGTCGCGGTGTTCGATGTACTTGCCGACGACGGCGATCGTCACCTCCTTGACCGGGTTGCGGATGCGGTCGAGCATCTGCTTCCAGTCGTCGAGGTTCAGTTCGCCGGGGGCGAGGCCGAGCTTGTCGATGATCAGCCGGTCGAGGCGATTCTCGGCGAGGCCGACCGGGACTTCGTAGATCGAGAGTTCCTTGTCCTGCTCTTCGATGACCGCTTTGCGCTCGACGTTGCAGAACAGGGCGATCTTCTCGCACCCTTCTTTACCGAGCAGCCGCTCGGTCCGGACGATCAGGATGTCGGGCTGGATGCCGATCTGGCGGAGCTGGCCGACCGAGTGCTGGGTCGGCTTGGTCTTGGCTTCCTTGGCCGCCTTGAGATAGGGGACCAGGGTCAGGTGGATGAAGAGGCAGTTCTCCTTGCCGATCTCGAGCGGGATCTGACGGATCGCTTCGAGGAACGGGAGTCCTTCGATGTCGCCGACGGTTCCGCCGAGCTCGGTGATGACGACGTCGACGTCCGGCTGGGCGAGGTCGAGAATTGCGTGCTTGATCTCGTCGGTGACGTGCGGGACGACCTGCACGGTGCCGCCGAGGTACTCCCCGCGGCGTTCCTTCTGGATGACGGTCTGGTAGATCCGGCCGGAGGTGTAGTTCGACTTCCGGCTGAGGGGGCTGTTGGTGAACCGCTCGTAGTGGCCGAGGTCGAGGTCGGTTTCGGCCCCGTCGTCGAGGACGTAGACCTCGCCGTGCTGGTAGGGGCTCATCGTCCCGGGGTCGACGTTGATGTAGGGGTCGAGCTTCTGCATCCGGACGCGGAGGCCGCGCCGCTCCAGCAGGAGGCCGACGGAGGCGGAGGTGAGTCCTTTCCCGAGCGAACTGACCACACCACCGGTCACGAAAATGTGCTTCGCCATATCCCCGACATGCCTGGCGATTTCACCCGATCCGTCGGGAAAAACCACCCGTTAAATGAGAAACGGGGGGCAATAACCCCCCGGTTTGTGGCGTCGACCCCGGCGGCTCGTCATCGAGTGACAGCACGTTGCCGGGCGACGAAGGCAGCATAGTCCGCAGCCGTGTCGATGCCAACCGAACGGTGCTGAACGACCTGCACGAGAATCGACGCCCCGGCTTCGAGCGCCCGAAGCTGTTCCAGGCTTTCGAGTTGTTCCAATCGGCCCCGGGGCATCTCGGTCATCGCCAGGAGGAACTCCGGGCGGTAGGCGTAGACACCCATGTGCAGGAGCCACGGCGAGGGGATCGCCGCGCGGGCATCCTGTTCGCCGTCGGCCCGGGCCAGGAGGTCCTCGGGGCGGCCGTCCCGATAGAACGGGATCGGCGAGCGGCTGAAGTAGAGCGCCCTGCCGTCGGCGGCGCAGACGACTTTGACGCAGCTCGTGTCGAGGAGCGTCGCCATGTCGCGTATCGGAGTGGCGAGCGTCGCCATCTCGACGGTCGGGCGATTGGCCAAAAGGTCGACGAGGCGGTCGAGGCTTCCGGGATCGAGCTCCGGTTCGTCCCCCTGGACGTTGATCACGACGTCGGCGTCCGGGAGGGCGCGGCGGACGACTTCGGCGATCCGGTCGGAGCCGCTCGGGTGCTCACCGGTCATCTCGACGCGGGCTCCGAACGAGCGGGCGACCGCGGCGATCTCCTCTCCATCGGCGGCGATGATGACCTCGGAAAGATTCTTAGCTCGGCTGGCGACTTCCCAGGCGTACTGCAGAAGCGGCTTCCCGGTGTCCGTGAGGAGCAGTTTGCGGGGGAGCCGCGAGGAGTGCAGGCGGGCCGGAATGATTCCGTAGGCTTTCATGGCGTGCCGAAGTTCCGTGGCTGGGATGAGCGAGGATCGTCCGTGCTGACTGCGAGTCCGACTTCTGCAAGGGAATCGCCGACGACCGCTTTGTAGCGGGGGCTCTCCACAAAGCAAACACGCCCCCGGCACCTTGCGATGCCGGGGGCGTGCGATCTCAACAGACGTCCGCTCAGAGGTGCGAGGGGGCCCGCCGACTATCGGGCCGGAGGGGTCGGGACCGGGCGGCTGGTGCCGCGGTCTTCGAAGCCTTCCTTCTTGACGTTGTCTGCCATCTGCGACTGCCGCTTGCCGATGACGTTGCGGGCGACTTCCCGGATCTCGGCATCGTCGAGCCGGCGGAGGCTGGCCCGGGTGGCGAGCGGCTCGAGCATCTGGATCGTCCGGGCGAGCGAGCTCTCCATCATGACGATCTCGGTGAGGCCCCGGCGGAGGGCTTCCAGCTTGCCCGACTGGGTATCGAACTCGTTCTGGAGGTCGGTCATCAGCTCGAGGTTCTGGACCGCATCGGCGATCGAGCCGGTGAGGGCCTTGAGCTGGCCGTGCATCGTCACGAGGCCGGTCAGGTTCTGCTGGGCGGTCGCGATCTGGAGGTTGTCGCCGGTCAGGACCGACTCGATCCCGACAAGCTGGTCTGCCGCTTCCCGGGCGAGGTCGACGGTCACGCTGGAGGCGACCATCTGGTCCTTGAGAGCGACGAGCGAATCCGAGGTCTTCCGAGCGTCGGCGACATCCTTGCCGCTCTCGACGAGCTGGGTCTTGATCCCGATCAGCTGGCCGGTGGTCGAGCGGGCCTGATCGAGGTCCGGCTGCTGGGCGGCGATCGTCCGGTGGAGCGAGACGAGGGTGTCGATCGCCTTGTTCGCGTTGTCGACACCGTCGATCGAGCCGATCGCCCTGGTCTTGACGCCCGAGAGCCGGTCGAGGGCGCCGATCGCCTTGTCGAAGCCCGCTTCGGAGCGGTCGATCGCGGCGATCCGGTCATTCGTCTGCCCGGCGAGGGTTTCGACCCGGGCCTGCAGGCTGGTGAGGAGGTTGAACGATTCGGTCGCCTGTGTGAACTCGCTCCGCCCGGCGATCAGTTCCTGCTGGAGTCCTGCGAGGTCGCGGATTGCCGCCACGGCCTCGGCGGTGTGGCGCGCTTCCCGCTGAATGCTCTGCTGCAGGGTCCGAACTTCGTCGATCGACTTGCGGGCGTCGGCGAGGAGGTCGTGCTGGGTCCGCAGATTCTGAAGCAGCGAGTTGGACTGGGCGACGTCATCACGGTGTCCCGTCAGGAGGATCATCTGCTGGTTGAGCTCAGCGACGTTCTGCTGCATCCCGGCGATCCGGGCGACCAGCGGGCGGGCGATGAGCAAGTGAATACTGAGCACACCGATCAGCACACCCGTGGCGAGGGTGGGGAGGTGGATCTGCCCTAGCGTGTTCTTGATCGACCCGGTCTCGGAGGAGACATGGTCCGGACGGGGCGGGAGCGGGGAGTTCACTAGAAACCTCCGGGGTTTCGGTGGTTGAAGAGGTTGTAGAGCGCCGAAACGCAATCGCAGCCCAGGCGAGCGGCCGGTGCGGATGCCTCAGGCGATCGAGTTCGCCTGGCTTCTCCAAGTGCTTTCTAGGGAAATTTATCGCCAGATTCCCCAGGCGGACCCCGGCGTTTTGGCGGCAGAAATTGCCTGAAGCCGCCCCTCCGGCGGTACAAACGGACCCGCCGGATTTTCTCTTGAGAGCGGAGGAAATGCCCGCGACTGAGGCCCTCCTCGTCCGCTTCGCTGGAAATCCGCTCCACCCCGCCGCAGAATCGCAGACGCGGGAGAGACGCAGAACTCTTGAGGCGAAGCCGCTTTGGGCAACACGGCGCGTTTCCCTCCGTGGGCCGGAGTGCGAGGGCCAGCAATGACGGGGAGCCGGATGAGGGGAAACCGAACGACATGGGGAACGCTCGTGGCCGCGATGCTGTGGGCTGCGGCGACGGCGCGAGCGGAGGAGTACGACCTCCGCCAGCTCGTGGGAAAGACGATCGATCTGGAGCTGGCGACCAAGAAACATCTGACCGCCGCCACGATCGAAAAGGTGGGGGAGGAGAAGGACCGGATCAGCAGTTTGAGCGTCCGGGTCGGGAAGAAACTCCAGGTGGTCCCGGTGTACCAGATCGTGGAGATCTATCTCGACGCCAAGCCGGCGGACGTCGAGTACGACTCGAAAACCAAACTGCTCGAGCACTCCCCCGACAAGAAACAGCGGCGGCTCGCGCACGAAGCGGAGGTCTCCGCCCGGCTGGCGGGGACGAAGCGGAAACTCTGGCCGCGGCTCACCGACGCCCAGATGGCGCAGGGGGAGAAGGAGCATTACCGGCACATCGAAGAGGTCCGGGAAATCTTTCCGGAGCTGAGTCTGGCGGTGAAGGAATCGCAGTACTTCATCCTGTGCAGCGACATGCCCTCCACGGACCTCGACAAGTCGCTTGCCGCGCTCGACGTCCTGTACGACTCCCTCTGCGACGGATTCCAGATTCCGCGCGGCCGGAACATCTGGTACGGCAAGTGCGTCGTGCACGCCTTCACGGATCGGTCGTCATTCCTGAAGTGGGAGCAGCACTACTACAAAGCGGGGGACACGAAAGCGGCCGGCAAGGCGCACAGCAACGACAACACGGGGCGGGTGATCATCTGCGCTCACCGCTCCACAAACTTCCACAGCTTTGTCGGGCTGATGACGCACGAGACGACGCATGGGTTCCATCACCGATACCTGTCGAATGCCGACATTCCGAAGTGTTTCAATGAGGGGATCGCGGACTGGGCGGCGGAGACCGTCGTGCCCCAATTCTCCAGTCCGCGGCGCAAGCAGATGCAGGCGATCGACTACTGCCGCCAGAACGGCACGCTTCCCGAAGACTTTTTCACGGAGATCGAGCTCGGCTGGCGGTACGGGATGGGGACGAATCTCGCCAGGTTCCTGCAGAAGACGAACGAGACGAAGTACCGGGAGTTCCTGGTCGGGATCAAGGAGGGATACCCGCCCGAAGAGAGCCTGATGCGGACATTCGAATGGGACTTCGACGACCTGCTCACCGAGTACGGAAAGACGATCGGCGTTCCGACATTGAAGCTCGAAGGCCGGTAGTCGTTCCTCCTGACCGGGGTGCCGGAAGCGAGGCCAGGATCGGCTCTCGAAGCGATAGTGCGAGTCATTCCGGCCGTGAGCGAATCCCCTCCCCCGCCGTCCCCTGCGTCCCCGGTTCCCGCTCCCCCTCTGCGCCGGCGGCGTCGACGGAGCATCTCCCGCCGCTGGCAAGTGCAGCGGTTCGCCATTGCCGTACTGGTGCTCTGGGCGATCTTTCGCGTCGCCCGCCACCTGGCCCCTTCCGCCTCGCTTCCGGAGGCCGTCGAGCGGGTCGAACGAGTCATCGACGGCGACACGGTTCTGCTCACCGGCGGTCGTCGGGTCCGCCTGCTTGGAATTGACACGCCGGAACTGACCACGCCCGACCGCCCGGCCGAACCCCTGGGAACCGACGCGGCCCGTTTCACGCGCGACCTTGTCGAGGGACGGGACGTCCGTCTGGAATTCGACCGGGAACGGTTCGACGCCTACCAGCGAATCCTGGCCTACGTCTGGCTCGACCAGCGGTTCGTGAACGCCGAGATCGTCCGGGCGGGCTATAGCCGGGCCGAACTCCGATTCCCCCTGCGGACCGATCGCAAACGGCTGCTTGAAGAGGCGGAACGGGAGGCTCGGACGGCGGGTCGCGGATTGTGGAGTGGGACTTCGAGTTCTGCTGGCCCCACGGTTCGGTGAGGCTCAGTGGCCCGCACAGCGACGCCTGGACCGTTCCTGTACGGAAGCGCCTCCGGAGGGCAGGGGCTGGCCCCGGCGGGCCCCTGTACCCCAACAGACTCTCTCTCGAGCACCGACCATTGCCGTCGCAGCTCCCTTGGCGCAACCCGTCGCCCCACGGCGCGCTGGGTCCAGGGCGAAGCCCTGGCTATGATTCGCATTTCCTCGCTCAAGGAATCGGAATGAATGTCGCCCTGCTCGGATCGGGACCACTCTCCCTCGAGCTGATTCGGCGCCTCTCCCCCCAGCTCGGCGAACGGCTCGTCCTGGCGACCGCCGATCCCGCGGCGATCCTGAATCAGCCCGGCCTCGATCTGCTGATCCTCGACGACTTCGCTCCGAACGCGGTGGCGGTCGCCGAACGGATTGCCGCCAGGACGTCGCTCCTCATCATCCCCGATGCCCGGCTGGGATCGAGCTTCGCCTACTCGCTGGTGCTCCAGGACCAGGATGGCCCGGCGGTCCTGCTCCCGGCGTTTCCCGACCGGTTCGATCCACGGATCGGGATGCTCCGCGGCCGCCTCGAGCAGGAGAGTCTCGGCAAAGTCGTGTCGGTCCGGTTCGAACGGTTGTCGCGCGGGGCCCCCGAGACGGGACATGGCCCCCTGTTCCGGCTCGCGGAAGCGCAGCAGGCGGTCCTGCACGACACCGACGTTGTCCGGTCGCTCCTCGGCGAGATCCTCAAGGTGAGTGCCGTTCAGGCCGGTGCAGGCGAGGAGATCGCCAATCTGACCGTGACGTTCGGCGGGGCGTCCGGACTCGATGTCTTCTGGACCTACCGCCGCGGGGAGCGGGACCAGGCGGATCTTGTGCTGCAGCTCGAGCGGGGAGAGGCACGCCTGACATGGGACGGGCCGCGTCTGGCGGCCGTCCGGATCGGGGGAGAATTGCTGCCCCCCCCTGCGGAGGGAGAGATCCCGTCAGCCATCCTCGAGGAGTTCCGGCGTCGCCGCGCAGACCGCGACACCGAGGGGCGCTCGACCTGGACCGACTTGATGCGGGACTTCGACCTGGTCGACGCCGTCGGCCGCTCGATCCGCCGCCGCCGGACGATCGACCTTCACTTCGAGGAGACGTCGGAGCGGAACCAGTTCAAGACGCAGATGACGGCCGTCGGCTGCGCGGTGGCGATGTTCACGCTGATCGGGCTCGTGGTCCTGCTCGCGGTCGGGGCGATGCTCGATCCGCGCGACTCACAGCAGCGGCTGGCCGAGGGGGCGGGGCTCGTGATCCACGCCGCGAGTGCGCTGGAGGACGCCGGTCCTCCCGACCTGACCGCCGGGCAGCGCGAAGAGCTCGCACGCGTCCGTAAGAACTACCGGGTCAGTCCGACCGCGATTCTCATGGAAGGGACCTCGGCAGAGGATCCGCAGGCCCTGGCCCGGCGGGAGATCGTTGTGCGGGAGCTCACAACAGCGGGATTCGCGGACGCCGATCAGCGGGTCGTCATCCGGCCGCTTCGCGGACAGTGGTTCGCGAAGCTGATGATCGCCGCCTGGGTCCTGCTGTTCCTTCCGCTCGCTGTCTTCCTGGTGCTGCAGGGGCTCCTGCTCATCACCCGGTCGCAGAGCCCGGCCGAGACCGCCCGGGGCTGACTGTCTCCCGGCGTTCGCGGATCGCTCAGGCGGACTTCCGCCCCGAAACGCCCGGAACTACCAGGTGATTTCAAAACCGATGTTGCCCCCGTGGGCGAAGAGTTCGTCGTTGGTCGAGATTCCTCCCGCACCGCCGGTGGCCCAGTTGCTCGTCGTGATCTGGCTGGCGGCGAGGGCGACATTGTTCGCGTAGAACACCTGATAGCCGCCGCGGATCGCGATGTGCCGGGAGAGCTGCACCGCCGTCTGCAGGCCGAGCTGCGAGACGAGCGAAGCGCGGGCGTCCGAGGCATGCCGCTCGGCCGGGGCGGTGCCGCCGTCGAGGAACGTGCCGGAGGTGGTCTGTTCGGCGGCGTTGCCGAAGACCCCGACTTTCCCGTTGAGGCTGAGGGTCCAGGAGTCGGTCAGCCAGAAGGTCCGCTGGCCGCCGATCTGGAAGCCGAACAGGTTGTTCCGGGCGTTGATGCCGTAGCTGCCGAAGACCGCGTTCGTGCTCTCGTAGAGCGTGCTCCGGAAACTCTCGTCGAGGTTCAGGTAGCGGAAGCCCCACAGCAGGTTGAAGCGGTCGGTGAGATCCGCCCGCATGTTGAGTTCGACGCTCGTCAGGTCGGACTTGTATTCGTAGGTCTGGTAGTCCCCGGGGGTGAACGTCAGGGCGGGGAGGTTCGGGAACGGGACGTCGGCCGTGGCGGCGTTGCCGGCAGTCAGGTCGAACCGGCCCCGGGCATGCCAGTCGTAGAAGCCGAAGTAGCTGGCCTCGATCCCGAGGACGTCATCGAAGCGGCCGCCGACCGTGAGGGCCGGGCCGGAGCCGACGTTGAAGTCGAGGCTCTTCGACGTGCTGGCGATCGCCTGGCCGGTGCCGCTGTTAATCATCAGCGGGACGCCCGGCATGTTCCGGGTCCAGAAGATCCCATCGATGTTGACGTAGGCCGTGACCGGCTCGTCATCGAACGCGAAGCCCTGCGGGAAGACGTCGTCGACGACCATCTCCTGGGCGAGGGCCGGTCCCTGCAGGACGAGGACCAGCGCCTGGCAGGCGAGCAACGACAGTGCCGAACGCACGAGGCGGACGGGAAGGGACGCGGGCCGAGCGGGCATCTGATCCTCCCGCCGGAATGCGGCGTGTGGATGATCGAAGCGGAACGAAGGGAGGGCCGATGGCACCACGAGGGGGCCGGAAGGCTTGACTCTTTCGTCGACCGCCCGCAGGGTCGCTCTAAACCCTCTTTTCGGAAGAGTCGCCGAACTCCCCCGCGGCGCGGGAGGGGGGCGTTCCCCAGCTTCTCTCATTTGTCCGCGACACCGGCGCGAGGCCCAGGCCAGGCGGACGGAGAACAGGGGACCGCACGTCCTCCGGCAGAAACTGCCGAACTCGGCTCCGGCTTCTCCTCTGTCGGAGTTCGCTCGAGATCCGGGAGCGCGTGGTCGAAGACGACGACCCGCGGGAGGAGCGCCACCGGCAGGCTCTGATCGCGATGCGGCCGTATGCGAATCTCTCCCGTTCCATCCGGGAAAGCCCGCAGCCCGAGGCGGAACAGGGGGCAGCAATGGGCCGCGGAGGCCCGCTGCAACAGGGCCCTCCCTTGCTTCCGCGTGGCTGGGGTCTCCAAGATGCCGTTCCTCGTGCTCAGGAGTGTTTTGCCATGACTCATCGTGTTCCCCGTCGTCGGTGGTTGCAGAGTGCCGGACTGATCGGTTCGGCTGCCTGGGCTCAGGCGTCGTTCGCGGAGGCCCAGGCGGACGAGTCGCCGGTCGCCACGAAGGGGCGGATCAAGCAGTCGCTGGTCCACTGGTGCTATGCGGGGCACTGGAAGGAGTTCGACGAGCTGTGCAAGACGGCGGTCCGGCTGGGGTGCAAGAGCATCGAGTTGTGCGATGTGAAGCACTGGCCGACCCTCAAGAAGCATGGCCTGACCTGCGCCATCGCCAGCAGCCATGGGTTTCCGAAGGGGTTCAACAACCCCGGAGAGTGGGCGGAGTGCACGGCGAAGCTCAAGGAGCAGATTGACCGCTGTGTCGAGTTCGGTGTGGAGCGGGTGATCACGTTCACCGGAATGGCGAATGGAATTTCGAAGGAGGAAGGGGCGGCCAACTGCGTGAAGGGGATCAAGGAGGCGGTCGGTTATGCGGAGAAGAAGGGGATCGACCTTTGCCTGGAGATGCTCAATAGTCGGGATGCGACAGAGATGAAGGGGCACCCTGGTTACCAGGGGGACGACATGGAGTACTGCATCGGGATCATCAATCAGGTCGGTTCGCCTCGTCTGAAAGTGCTGTTCGACATCTACCACGTGCAGATCATGCATGGGGATGTGATCCGGCGGATCCGGCATCACAAGGAGCACATCGGGCATGTGCACACGGCGGGGAATCCGGGGCGTGGGGAGCTGGATGACACGCAGGAGATTGCGTATCCGGGGATCATGAAGACGCTGTTGGATGTCGGGTACAGCGGGTATGTCGGTCAGGAGTTCATTCCGACGCGGGATGCTTGGGGTGGATTGAAAGAGGCGGTTGCCCTCTGCGACGTCTGAAGTTCCCCAAGTACTTGATGGCTCTGACCGCGTCCTAGCCGGTACGACTCTGCTCGCTCGAACCCATCGTGCTACGGCCACCCGGGTCCAGGGGCGGAGCTCCTGGCCGCCGGAGGCGCTTCCGTCGTGGAACCACGGCACACGACGGGCGCTGGATCGCGGACCGGCGTTGAGGATTCCCCTCTCCAACACGCCGGTACTGCACTCCCCGCGGTGAGGGGAAAGGGGGCCCGCAACGTTGGTTCCCAAAGCGGATGCCGTTGGTTTTCCGCGGTTCCACGTGGATGAGCGCCTCCGGCGGGGCCAGCGTCCCGCTGGACCGGGGCAAGGGGCGGGTCCAGTCGCACGCCGGCCGCTGGCAAATCTAGGGCGTCGCTCTAAACTCTATGGTTTCGGTCACTTCCACAGCAGACGGGCCGCCATCGCAGGCGGCGGCAGGAACGATTCAGGCATGGCGAAGGATTTTCTCCACGGCGTCAAAGACCACTACGACGTCATCGTGATCGGCAGCGGACTCGCAGGCCTCACCAGCGCCAACATCCTCGCCCGCGCCGGTCGCTCCGTCCTCCTCCTCGAGCACCACTACCAGCTCGGCGGTATGGCCACCTGGTTCAAACGCCGCGGCGGTCACATCTTCGATATCTCCCTCCACGGCTTCCCCATCGGCATGATCAAGTCATGCCGCAAGTACTGGACCCAGGAGATCGCCGACTCCATCGTCCAGCTCAAGGGAGTCCGCTTCGAGAACCCCCAGTTCTCCCTCACGACCACATTCGACCGCGAAGACTTCACCAAGATCCTGATCGAGAAATTCGGGATCGCCCCTCAGACGGTGCAGGACTTCTTCGACACCGCGCGGAAGATGAATTTTTATGATGACCAGCACACGACGACCCGTGAGCTGTTCGAGCGGTTCTTCCCCGGCCGTAGCGACGTCGTCCGCCTCCTGATGGAGCCGATCACGTATGCCAACGGCTCGACCCTCGAAGACCCGGCTATCACCTACGGCATCGTCTTCTCGAACTTCATGAGCAAGGGGGTCTACACCTTCCAGGGGGGGACCGACCGCCTCATCGAGCTGATGCGGGCCGAGATGGAGAAGAACGGCGTCGACATTCGGATCCGCTCTCTCGTCGAGAAGATCGAGATTTCCCCGGACCGCCAGGTCTCTGCCGTGTGGGTCAACGGCCGCCGCATCACCTGCGGGGCGATCATGTCGAACGCCAACATCAAGTCGACCGTCCTCAATCTCGTCGGCACCGAAAACCTCGACCCGGCCTACGTCGAAGAAGCCAATGCGGTCCGCCTCAACAACTCGAGCTGTCAGGTCTACATCGCCCTCAAGCCCGGCGTCGGCTTCGACTACCAGGGAGATCTGCTGTTCCACTCCGACCGGAGCGGATTCGATATTCAGGCGATGCTCAGCAAGGACGTCAGCAGCCGGACGTTCTCCTTCTACTACCCGGACACCCGCCCCGGCTCCGACCGCTGGCTCGTCGTCTCTTCGACCAACGCCAACTACATCGACTGGGCCAACCTCTCCGAAGAGCAGTACGAAGCGGACAAGAAAGACCTCTGCGAGACCACCCTCGCCTGCCTCGAGAAGTACGTCCCCAACGTCCGCGAAAACCTCGACTGGATCGAGGCCTCCACCCCCCGGACCTTCGAACACTACACCCGGCACCTTGCCGGCGCGTCGTTCGGGACCAAGTTCGAAGGCCTGAAGGTCTCACAGACACTGCCGCAACAGGTCGGCGGCCTGTTCCACGCCGGCTCGGTCGGAATCATCATGTCCGGCTGGCTGGGGGCGGTAAACTACGGCGTGATTGTGTCGAACGAGGTGGATAAGTACCTGACGCCCGCTTCGGCGACGTTGTAGGCGGCTCCCTGGCGATGATGTCCGGTATGAATTGAGCGGTTCCCTGGTGGAAGCGCCTCCGGCGAGGGCAGGGGCTAGCCCCTGCACCCCAACAGGACTCACGATACACATCCTCCCGAACACCGCGCCTTGGCGTCGCAGCCTTCGATACGCAACCCATCGTGCAACGCCGCCCCGGTCCAGCGGAACGCTGGTCACTTCTTGGGAGCCTCGACGACCTTGACCTGGAGTGGACGGGCGGGGAGCGTCACGAGCGTGTTCGGTCGGTCCTTCGCCATCGGATCTTTGTTGTACGGCACCTGCGCCTGGCCGATGGCCACCAGCGTGTAGTCACCCGGCCGCGTCCCCTGCCGCACCTCGATCGACACCTCCGCTTCCGACTTGTCGGACAGGATGTCGAAGTTCCCCATCTGGAACTCACCCGGCCAGCCAAGGTTCTGAACCGTCAGCTTCTCCTTGAACTCCGGCCAGTTCCGCTCGACCTTGATCTTCGTCTTCAGCGTCTGCCCCGCCTCCACCGTCACCTGCTCCGGCTCGAACCGCAGCGAAAAGGGAGACGTGTCCCGAACCCCGATCGCCAGCTCCCGCGCCGGCTGACTCGTCCCCCCGTTCCCCCACACCCGGGAATAGGGCCGCACTTCGCGGCGGATCGTCGCTCCGTCCCGTTCACCGGTCGCCCAGAGCTTCACGGTTCCCGTCCAGTCGGCCGCGTCGTTGCCCGCCCAGAAGACGAACGAGCCCCGGCTGTTGTTGTTCACCACGGTTGGCGCTGCTGAGACTCCGGGAGGCAATCCCTCGGCGGTCACCGTAATCGGCCCCTGAAATCCCTCTTCCTGGTGGATCACGATGTCGACGTACACCGAGCCTCCTCGGCCAAGGTTCGTCCCCGCCGGGTTCTGGTTCGAGCTGTGCATCGCCGCCACGAAGAAATCGGGTCGAGGCCGGCGGACTTCCAGCACATACTGATACCGGGCCCCGCCGCGCTGGTACCGGTCCTGCACGAGGACCGTGTAGGTCTTCCCCTTCGAGAGCCCGACCGGCTGCGACGACGGATCGCGGAGATGCCCGTCGAACCCGTTGATCCGGTGCCCGAAGTCGTCGAGCTCCGTCATCCGGTTCCCCTTGTCGTCGAAGATCGCGACGTAGGGGTCCGCCCGGCCGGCGATCCGCTCGCAATAGACGTCGAAATAGTGCGGGCCGTCGTCGGTCGCCTCGATCGAATACCAGTCGGCATCCCGCGGCGTTCCGAACCGCCCAGCCAGCACCAGCGGGAGTGTCACCTTCTGCGGCGAGGTCTGAGCATCATTCGGCTCCTGTTCCAGGACGACCGGGTGTTCCGTCAGCAGCACCGTCTGGCCGTTCCACGTTCCCGACAGAGAGTCCGGCAGGACCTGCATTCCCGCGAGCGTGCAGGTCGCGGCGGTCGGAGCGACGGAATGATGCGTCGGGTGGCTCCGGAACCGGTACGAACGGGTGTCGAAGCCCTCCGCAGCGGGAGTATACGGAAACGACAGCTCCTCGAGCGGGAGGTCGTTGACGGTCCAGGTGCTCGGGTGGCTCCCCGCGCCGAGGTTCCGCCCCAGCGCCGTCAGCATCGTCTCTTTACCGATCTGGAGAGCCGCCGGAAAAATGCTCTCCACCTGCGGGCGGGTGCTGACGACGAGCCGGTAGGAGTACCCGCCCCGGTAGGACAGGTCGTGCAGCGCGACCACGTATTCGCCGTCCGCCGGTGCAACGAAGTCGAGGAATGGATCCTGGCCGAAGTAGTCGCTGTTGGTGGCGAGGATCGCCCCGGCCGGCGTCAGGAGGGACATCGTTCCGTCGAGCTCGCTGTCGAGCCGCTGCGCCTGGCAGTCGATCGCGATCCGCTGCCCGCGCGTGGCGGTGAACTTGTAGTAGTCGTCCCGGTTTCCGTCGATCTGGCCGTTCACCGCGGTGTTGAGCTCGATCGGCTGGGCCTCCGCGAGCGAGCGGTTCTTCTCGTTGTCCGCGACCTCTCGAAACTCTTTCGAGACCGCCAGCAGCCGGGGATTGCTGACGCCGAATCGTCCGACGAGCCGGACGTCATACGTCCCCTCGGGAACGTCCCCCGCCGCCTGAATCTTGAACCGGCGCTCCTTCCCTTCGACCGGGGTCGCCTGCAGGCCGGGGTGCCCCAGCAGCAGTCCCGTCAGGCCTTCCAGATCGCCGCCGACCACTTCGACTTCGACCTCGCCCCCCGCGGAACAGCCGAGCGGCTGCATCCGGTCGAACCGGATCGACGGCAGATCGGCCCCCGCGACGCCGCACCAGGCGCACAGCGCCCCCAGACAAACCCAACCCGTCCACCGCATCGCGAGCACTCCGATCAGCGAATGTTGATTGGAATGGTGTATCACACCCTCGGACGCCGGGGAACCGCGACGTCCCTCGTCCCGAACCTGGGCGCCCGTTCGGCGGTCCACTCCTCGGCGTGCGGCCGCAGTGCCGCCGTTCCATTGAACTCGCCGGAGCCGGTCGCGACAGTGCGGGGCTCGCCGGCTTCCGCCCCCCCTTGCCCAGCCTCGTTTCGCGGAAGACCGGGTCCGCGTATGAGTTTTGCGACCATGAATGTCACCACCGTCGTCGGCCTGGAAGTCCACGTCCAGCTCCTCACGAAGTCGAAGATCTTCTGCGGCTGCGCAAACCGCTTCAATCCGGATCAGCCCAACACGCAGACCTGCCCCGTCTGCCTCGGGCTCCCCGGCTCGCTTCCGGTCCTGAACGCCGAGGCGTTCAAGCTCTCAATGACGACGGCCCTCGCCCTCAACTGCGAGATCGCCCGGTTCACCAAGTGGGACCGCAAGCAGTACTACTACCCCGACCTCCCCAAGGGGTATCAGATCAGCCAGTACGACCTGCCGTTCAGCCACGACGGCTGGCTCGAAGCGACGACCAAGGAAGGGGAGCCCCGCCGCGTTCGGATCCTGCGGGCCCACCTCGAGGAGGACGCCGGCAAGAACATCCACGACGAGACCGGCCGCGGGGCGGACAGCCGGGTCGACCTCAACCGGGCCGGGACGCCGCTCCTCGAAATCGTCAGCCAGCCCGACATGCGGTCGGCGGCCGAAGCAAAGTCGTACCTCGAAGAGATGCACCTCCTCTTGACGTTCCTCGGCGTTTCCGACTGCAACATGCAGGAGGGGAGTCTGCGGTGCGATGCGAACGTCAACCTCTGGATCGAGGAGCCGGGGAAGGACGGAAAAATCGCGACGCCGATCGTCGAGATCAAGAACCTCAACTCGTTCCGCGGCGTCGAGGCGGCGATCGAGGTCGAGGCGGCCCGGCAGCTCGAAGAATACAAGCGGACCGGCCGCAAGCTCGGCGATCCCGGAGTCTTCAAGCAGACCCGCGGTTGGGACCAGGACCGCGGCATCACGATCCCGCAGCGCGAGAAGGAAGAGGCGGCGGATTACCGTTACTTCCCGGACCCGGACCTGGTCCCGGTCGTCGTAACTGAGGAGCAGATCGCGGAGATCCGCAGCGCCCTCCGCGAGCCGCCGGCTGCCCGCCGGAAGCGGTTCCAGACGCAGTATTCGCTCTCGGCCTATGACGCGTCGGTCCTCATCAACCAGGGGGAAGAGTTTGCCGGCTACTTTGAAACCGTCGCGGCCTCTTGCGGCGACGGAAAGCAGGCGGCCAACTGGACGACGCAGGATGTGCTCCGGGAGATGAAGGAACGGAGCTGGACGATCGGCGAGTTTCCGATTCCCGCCCCGGTCCTGGGAACGATTCTCGGTCGGATCGTGCAGGGGGAGCTCACCGTCAAAGGGGGCCGTGAAGTCTTCACGACCCTGCTTGCCGAGGCAGACGAAGACAGAACTCCGAACGCCGGTCGGGTCGAGGAGATCATCGCCGAGAAGGGGCTCAAGATCGTCCGGGACACCGGAGCGATGGACGCCGCAATCCAGGCCGCCCTCGCCGACAGCCCCAAGGCAGTCGAAGACTTCCGGGCCGGCAAGCAGCAGGCCCTCGGAGCGGTCATCGGCAAGATCATGAAACAGCTCAAGGGGGCGGACGCCAAGGCGGTTCGCGAGCGGGTCATCGAGATCCTCTCCCAGTAGTTCCATCGAGACCGGCCTCGGAAAGTTCAGGAAACGGAGTTCGCGCGAATGCAGATTCTTCTGGTCAACGACGACGGCATCTACGCCCCGGGCCTGCGGGCCATGTACGACGTGCTCCGCCAGGTCGGCGACGTCACAGTCGTCGCCCCCCTGGTCGAGCAGAGCGGCGTCGGACACCGGATCACCTATCTCCACCCGATCCTCGCCAAGGAGATCAAGGACGAGACCGGCCGCTACGGCTGGGCGGTCGACGGCAGCCCGGCCGACTGCACCAAGATGGGGGTCCTCGAGTTCTGTCCGAAGCGGCCCGACCTGATCGTCAGCGGCATCAACTCCGGGGCGAACGTCGGGATCAACGTCCTGTATTCGGGGACTGCCGCTGCCGCCATCGAAGGGGCGTTCTTCGGGATCAACTCGTTCGCGGTCTCCCTGGCGCAAGGTACGCCGCCGGACTACCACGCGGCGGGCCGGCGGGCCTGGAAACTCATCGAGCAGGTCCTGAAGGGGGCCGCCGACCGGGAGGGGATGCTCTGGAACATCAACCTGCCGAATACGACGGACGCGGGCCCCAAGGGGGTCCGGCTCTGCTCGATGGCGGTCCGCCGCCACACCGACACCATCGAGAAGCGGATCGATCCCCGCGGCCGTCCCTACTGGTGGAGCGGGCTGGATCCCCTCAAGAACCACACTCTCGAAGCGGGGACCGACGTCAAGGAGCTGATGGACGGCTACGTGACGCTGACGCCGCTGCACTTCGACATGACCCGTCCGGCGCTCCTGGCGGAGTTCAGCGGGACCGAGTGGTCGCTGGCGTAACCCGGTCCGGTGAAACCTTTCGCGTCGAGGAGGGTATGCTGAGCGAGTCAGCCACCACCTCGCCGGGGCGTTTCGATCATGATGCTGCAGTGCCGGACCGTCTCTCTGATCGTCTGCGGACTGCTGTTGCTCCAGGGGGGCCTTGCCGCGGGGGCCGATCTCCCGCCGCTCGTCGAGGCGGCCCCCTGCGTCAAACCGCCGCAGATCGACGGCACGATGGATCCGGAAGAATGGGGCAAAGCCGCTGCTTTCGAATGCGCCGTTCCGTTCGTCCGGATTGATCCCGCACTCAACGAGAAGCGGACGTGCCGGCTGTGGGTCATGAACTCGGCGAACGCCCTGTATGTGGCGCTGCAGGTTCCCGACACCACGGTCGACGAAAGTCTGAATCCGTTCCGGCTCGATGCGGCGGTCCTGGCGTTCGGGCGGGGCGCAGAGCTTCCGGCGGGAAGCGACCGCAAGGTGATCGTCCCCGGTCAGTACCGCGACAAGTACCTGCTCGCGGGAGGAAAGGGAGACGCCGACGATCCGCATCAGGATGGAGTCGGGGCGATGCGCCGCGCGGCCGGGCTCTGCACGTTCGAGTGGGCCGTGCCGCTCGACTCGCAGGACAAGCAGGACCTTCAGGCCAAGCCGGGGGAGGAAATCCGGTTCAATGTGGTCTACTTCGACGCCCTGCAGCTGCCGCTGACGAGCGTCACGCTGGGCGGGTTCTACGGCGCGGCCCTCGATCAGGCGAAGGGGTGGGGCACCCTCCGGCTCGCGCGGGATGTCGTCGACGACGGCGGGGCGGCGTTCCGGGGCCCTGAGTGGGTGGGAGAAGTCGTCCGTCAGCTCAAGGAGCTTGCGCCGGACGAGCTTCGCGTCGTCAACCAGTCGATGATTCCCAGCCAGCCCGGTTCCGCGGTCGTGAACGTGGCGTTCTCCTACCTCGACCAGGCGGGAAAGCGGGCCGATGCCAAAGCCAAGATCTATTTCCCCGCATCGTTCGCAGAGAAGAGAAGGGGGAAGGCCGGAACGGCCGCAGCCCTTCCGATGCTGTTCGCCGCGGGGTACGAGTTGCCGGATGCTGGAGCCGTTCCGTACCTGAACCGGGGCTGGATCGTCGTCTCGCCGAGCGAACTGCCGACCAATCCGCTGGTCCGGCTGATGAATCCCGACGTGGCCCTGCTTCATCTCGCGCGGCGGATGCCGTGGGTGGACGATCGCCGCGTCACGATCGCCGGCGGGAGCGCCGGGGGTTGGATGACCCTCCTGCTCGCCGCGGAAACGTTTCCCTTGGCCGCTGCGATTCCCGATGTCCCCCCGGTCAACTGGGGGTACAACGCCGCCTACTTCTACAAACAGCTCGACAAGGCGGGGCCGGAGAAAGAGAAGGGGGCCCCGCGGATCCCCGTCCTGTTCGCCGTCGGGAGCATGCTGACACCAGTCACGAAGGTCTACGGCGGCGAGTTCGGCGACGCGACCTGGTTTGCGAGCTCCCCGGTGTCGCAGGTCTCGACCATCACCTGCCCGGTGTCGGTGTACTGGTCGACGGCGGACGTTCTCGTGCCGATCGATCAGGTCGGGGCGAAGTGGGTCCAGCCGCTGCCCGCCGCCGACTTTCCGGAGGGGTTCACGATGAGCCCCGAGAAGCTGGTGGCGAGCCCCGAGGGACGCCTGACGCTGATCGAGGCGCTTCCCAAGGAAGACTACGAGATCTTCTCGATCACGGTTCCCCCCGGGACGCGGCGGCAATATGGCGCCGAAGGGACCGGAACTGTGGAGATCCGCGAGTTGCCGGTGAGCCGGGACCGGCGGTGGTCGATCACCATCATCGACGAAGGGGCCCCCGCTCCGGACGTCGACCATCGCAAGTACCAGCTCCATGGATCGCGGAACGAGTTCCTCGAGCGGATCAGCACCGCGCCGCTCGCCGTCGAGCAGCTGACGCTCCCCAAGCTCCGCCGGTTGATGGCCCGATACGCCGGACGGGAGTGGTCGCCGGCCTCGCGACTGAAGCATCTCGACCGGCCGGAGAGCGAGCAGCGGGACGTCCTGCGGGGCCTGAGGACCTACCTGTCGCTCGGGCCGGCGTACGTCGAGTGTTTCCAGGGCCTGTACGCCCAGCTGCCAGCCGAGGATCAGGTCTTGAGCGAAGAGATCCGGGGCGGTCTCACGGCACCGAAGCCGGAGACCACCCCCAAGGACCGCTAGCGACCCGTTCTGGTCGCGTGACAATTGGACCGAGGCCCGACATCACTCGTTGGGCTGATCCTTCGTCGCCTCCTCCAACTCGTCAGCGTCAGAAGGAACTCTGCCCGGCTTCTTCTGGTGAAGCTCTTTCTGTTTCTCGAGCTCCTTCTCCAGCAGGCTTCTGGCCCGATCGAGATCCTGCTCCCGCTTCTGCTGGATCTCCCGCATCCGAATCAGCTTCTGCTCCATCAGCTTCAGTTCTTCGCGCGCCCGGTCGAGTTCCTGTTCCGCCCGCTTCAGATCTGCTGAGTCCGCATCGGCTTTCTTCTCCGGAGAGTCGGAGTTCTGTTTGTTGCGGATCAGGGCCTCGTGAACGAGCCGCTCAGACTGCTGGTTCAGTTCTTCGATCACCCTCGCCCGCGTCAACTCGGCTTCGAGTCGTGCCTTCAGCTTCTGTTTCACCTCGCTCACGGCCGCCGGATCGACTTTGCGGATGATCACCCGGCGCTCTTCCGCCTTGGGCTCGCTCCCTTCGGCCGGCTGATCCGGCTCCGGTTTGGCGAGGGGCTCCTTCGGAGCCATCTTCTTCTTGGAGGAGTCGGCATTCGCCTTCTCTTGAGCACGAAACTCTTTGAGAGCCTTCGCCCGTTCGGGGGCGATCTCGTCGAGCTTCTGGAGATTCAGCATCTTTGGCTTGGGCTCCTCTTCAGTCAGCTTCTTGCGGAGCACATTCAGCAGCTCCCCGTGGTCCGGATTCGCGTCGCGCGCTTCCTTGACCTTCTCCAGCAGCTTCTTCTGATCGGCATTCCGCTTGATCTCCCGGTCATAGGCTTCGATCAGCGCCTTCTTCCGGGCCTCGAGATCGTCGTGAACCCCCTTCTGGTCCGTGTGCATCTCGATCCACGTCCGCACCCGTTCGGGGTCGGCTTTCTGGGGGAGCACCCCCAGCACCTTCATCTTCTTCCCCGGCTCTCCTTCCAGACCCTCTGCATAGACCCTGATGACCGGCTGCGCTCCGTCCGGGCTGCTCTGGTAGGAATGGACCTGACTCACCTTCTTCTTCGGTTCCCCCTCCTTGCTCAGAAGCCCGAGGAGCGCCTTCATCCGTTCCGGCCCGAGCTCTTCGGGGGGGATTCCGTCGACGACGACCTTCATCGTCGTCTGTCCCTCGTCGTCCGTCTCCGAGGTGATTTCGATTGTCCGCCGCGGTTCCGCCGCGAGGGCGAGGGTCATCGCCGGCAGGAACAGGGCCGCTCCCAGCATCACCGCGGCGGCGGTGAGCTTGCGACTGGAGCCGTACTTCAGCATCTCGATTCTCCTTTTGAGGGACACTGTCGGGCTGGCCGCTGTCGCGCCGATGGGGAGCGGTCCAGGTTGAACGTTGAGGAAGTCCAGGGTCTCGACGAGCGCCAGGGCGTACGCCCGGGCTCCCTGGGGAACGGTCTTCAGCACGAGGGCGTCGCAGGCGTGTTCTTCCATCTCCCGCAGCTGCGTCCGCCCCCACCAGACCACCGGATGCCACCAGAAGACCGTCGTCGCCGCGAGCTCCACCAGGCGGATCAGGTAGTCCCGTCGACGGACATGCGCCAGCTCGTGCGCCAACAGCGTCTCGAGGTGATCGCGATCCATCTCGGAGACGAGCTCCGCGGGAAAGACGACCCTGGGCCGTCCTCCGAGCGACCAGACTGCGGGTGTGACGCGGACCGGCAGCATCAGAAGCTCCGGGCACCGGGAAAGTTTCAGTTCTTCACACAGCCTGCGGGCCATCTCCCCCAGGAACGCCGGAGCTGCGCTCGCATGCCGAAGCAGCCGTCGCACAAGCACGATCCGCACCGCATACCAGGCCGCCATGGCTGCGCTTCCCGCAATCCAGACGGCCAGCAGCATCTGCTGCCACGGAAGGGGACTCGGCTGCTGCCAGAACGGAGCCGGATCGGACGAAGCGGTCTCGGGAATGGCCTCACTCAGCGGCGTCGAAATCACGCGCGCCGGCACCTCCGCGGTCCACGGCCAAGGAACACCGACGGGCAGGACTGGAGGCGAAAACAGCTTGACAAAGACGAGCAGCCACAGCACATGCACCACCGCCGGATTCACACGGAACCGGGAGGTCATGGCGACGGCGACCGCCAGGGCGGCCGCAATCACGCCATTGCTGGCGATCACTTGCAGAAACGTGTCCACGGGCGAGCACTCCTATTTCGAGGACTCGGAGTCGGGCGTGGGCCAGAGCTTTTCGATCAGAGACCGCAGCTTCTGGCGGTCCCCCTTCGGCACGTCCTGCGATTCGACGAGCGCCGACATCAGCGGCGCCAGCGAACCGCTGCAGAGCCGGTCCGCCATCGCCTGCAGCCGGTCCTGCAGGAACGCCTCGCGCGTGACTCGCGGTCGGAACCGGTGCGCCCGCTCGCTCCGGTCCCGCTCGACGCACCCTTTCGCCTCGAGCCGCTCGACGAGCTTCTGCACCGAAGCGACCTTCGGATCGGTCACCTCCTCGTACAGCGCCTCCGCGATCTCACGGGTCGTCACCTCGCCCCGGTCCCACAACACCTGCAGGATCGAGAGCTCCGTTTCCGTCACCTGGTCGAGTTTCATGATCTCCGCTACCGACGAGTGTTAGTCAGACAGGCTGTCTGACTATGTTCGTTTGGCAGGGGCGGAGTGTCAAGGGAATTCTTTACGCACAGCAGCGGTCCCCTGGTTCCTGGGGGAGGAGCGTCCATCAAGCCTTGGGCGGTTCCCAGTGCTGAGCGGCTCCGGCGGTGTGCCGAGCGCCTCCGGCGGCAAGGGCTCTCGCCGGCAATGGCCCCTTCGATTCGTTTGGAATCGGTGTCCACATGTGGCCAGCCGATGTCAACATCGGTGATGCAGCGTCTCCGCGAAGTGCTCATCCACTTCACGGAGCGTCCGTGTCGCCGCGAGCCATGCTGGGCATCAGGTGGTGGGGCTCAGGTGGTGTAGTCGGCGTTCAGCCGGACGTATTCGGCCGTGAGGTCGGTCGTCCAGAACCGGACTTCGTGGGAGCCGCGGGTGAACGTGAGTTCGATGTGGAGTTCGCCCGTCTTCATCGCGGCCGAGACCGCCCCTTCATCAAAGGGGAGGGGAGTTCCGGTCCGGTAGAGTTCGAACCCGTTCACGACGAGCGAGCATTCCCGTTCCTGGAACGGGACGCCGGCGTACCCGGCGGCCGAGACGATGCGGCCCCAGTTGGGGTCGTTGCCGGTGATCGCCGTCTTGACGAGGGCGCTGTCGCAGACGGCCCGGGCGATCTTGACCGCCGCCTCGTGCGACTCGAGCCCCTTGACGTCGAGCGTCACGAAGTGGGATGCCCCTTCGCCGTCGCGGATGATCTTCTGCGACAGCTCCATGCAGACTTCGTTGAGCGCCGATTGAAAGGCGGCCGTCTCGTCTGCGGTCTTCGGGCCCGCCCCTGCGGCGCCGTTCGCCAGCAGCAGCACCGTATCGCTCGTACTCGTGTGGCCGTCGATCGTGATGCAGTTGAACGACCGGTCGACGGCGGTCTTGAGCATCGCCGGGAGGGTTTCCTGCGAAACCAGCGCGTCGGTCATCACGACGCAGAGCATGGTCGCCATGTTCGGGGAGATCATCGCCGCCCCCTTGGCGGCGCCGCTGATCCGGACCGTCTTGCCGCCGAGCTGGACCGTGCGGGTCGACTGCTTGGGAACGGTGTCGGTGGTCATCATCCCCTGCGCCGCCCGGTGAAAGTTCTCAGGCGAAGGGGAGATGCTCTTCGTGACGACGGGGATCCCGGCGGCGAGTTTCTCCTTGGGGAGGAGCCGCCCGATGACGCCGGTCGAGCAGACGAGGAGGTCTTCGGCCGCGCAGCCGAGTCCTTCGGCGGCGAGCGCCGTCATCCACTTCGCATCGGCGAGGCCACGGTCGCCGGTGCAGGCGTTCGAGTTGCCGGAGTTGATTACGACCCCCCGGGCGGTTCCTCGGGGGAGCCGCTCGCGGCAGACCTGGACGGGGGCTCCGCAGACCCGGTTCTGCGTGAAGACTCCGGCCGCGGCGGCGGGGCGGTCGGAGGCGAAGAACGCGAGGTCGAGGCGGTTCGGATCGGCCTTGATGCCGCAGGCGTGACCGCCGGCCGAGAAGCCGAGAGGGAGTTCGGGGAGTGCGTTCATCGTGTCGAAAATGTCAGCAGGAGCGGGACGACCGCCGGAATGATAGCGGTTGAAGCCGCCGGGACACGCGTTGCCCCGGCCGGGTTCGCCCGGCCGATGGAGCTCTCCTCGGGGAGAGAATGCTGCCGGCCCGGCCGCAAACTCTGCCCAGTTGCTCCAGGCTTTGAGCGGTTTCTGCCGCTTGGCCTTCAGTTCGTCGAAGTTCCGGCTCGCGGGAGAGGCTTTGCGGCCCGGCTGCCGATGAAGAACTGTGACGGAAGAAGTCGTCGTGCCGGTCGTATCGGAGAAGACCGGCGTCGCACTCCGCGGAGGCGGAGCGGCCTGGAGCCAGGGACGGATCGATGGCCGCGTTTCACCAGCATGTGTCGGTCAGCACGGCGCTCGGCGTCGGCTACGGCGCGGCGGCCTGGTACGGCATGGGCTTTTCGCCGATCCAGGGGGCCCTGGCCGGGGCGTTCACGGCGGTTGCGGGGATGCTGCCCGACCTCGATTCCGACAGCGGGCGGCCGGTGAAGGAGATCTTCGGGCTGCTGGCGGCGATTGCGCCGCTGCTGCTGGTGGGACGGGTGCTGGCGTGGTTTCGGCTGCCGCCGGACCGCGAGACGGTGATGCTGACGCTGATGCTGCTGTACCTGTTCTTCCGGTACGTGGCGGCGGGGGTCGTCAAGAAGGTGAGCGTGCACCGGGGGATGTTTCACAGCATCCCGGCGATGATCATTTCCGGCGAGCTGGCATGTCTCGCGTACCCGAGCGATGTTCCGAGCGTCAAATTCCTGATGGGGTTCGGGACGATCCTCGGCTTTCTGTCGCACCTGCTGATGGATGAGCTGTGGAGTGTGCAGGTGAAAGGGATCCGGGTAGGGCTGAAGTCCTCGTCGGGGACGGCGTTCAAGATGGTGGGGGATGACCTGGGTGCGAACGTCGTGGCGTATGCGCTTTTGGCGACGTCGACGTTCATGCTGTTTGATTCGCTCGGGCTTGTGAATTACGAGGGTGTTCCGCCGACCACGATCCAGGCGCAGCAGGTTGCGCCGCACGGCCCGCCGCTTTAGCGCCCCGGGGACTACATGCCGCGACCACGCCGACCCGGGTCCAGGGGCGGAGCTCCTGGCCGCCGGAGGCGCTTCCTCGTCGAACCGTGGCAATCCATCGGTGCCCGCTTTGGGAAACCAGCGTCGCGGGCTCCCCTCCTCTTCATCGCGGGGAGTGCAGTGTGAGTGTGTTGGAGAGAGAGCTCCTCAACGCAACTCCGCGGTCGAACGCCCGTCGTGTTTCGCGGTTCCGCAACAGAAGCGCCTCCGGCGGCCAGGAGCTCCGCCCCTGGACCCGGGTGGCCGTGGGACGATGGGATTGAGCAGATGGCGCCGTGCCGGCCGGGGCGTTGGTCGAGCGATCGAGTCTTCACAGATTTGTCGCGCACGGCGGACAAGACGCCTTTGCGCAAGCCATCGCCACCACCCACCCCGGTCCAGCGGGACGCTGGCTCCGGCGACCAGGAGCTCCGCCCCTGGACCCGGGTGGCCGTGGGACGATGGGATTGAGCGAGTGACGCCGTGCCGGCCGGGACGGGGTTCGGTCCGTCGAGCCTCTGCAGGCTTGTCGCGCACGGCGGATAAAGCGTCTTTGCGCAACCCATCGCCACCGCCCACCCCGGTCCAGCGGGACGCTGGCGGGGCGCTGGGGATTGACCCTGCCACGGCCCGTCTCGACACTTCTCGAGGGACCGACTTCGAACCGCCGCCGCAGCGGCCTTGGCTTCCGGGAATCGAAAAACATGATGCGCATCGCATGGCTGCTGATCCTCTCCCTGGCCCCCATCCCCCACATCGCCTCGGCCGGCGAATTCCCCCTCCGCGACGGCGATACCTGGGTCATGGCCGGTGACAGCATCACCGCCCAACACCTCCACTCCAACTACTTCGAAGCCTTCTGTTTCGCCCGCTACCCGAAACTCAAATTCGCCTTCCGCAACTCCGGCGTCGGCGGTCACACCATCCCGACGACGCTGGCCCGCTTCGACTACGACATCGCCGCCTGGAAACCGACCGTCGTCTCCGTCGAACTCGGCATGAACGACAAGGGCCGCTTCACGCCCGAGGAGTACATCAAGAACATGGGGACCATGGTCAAACGGATCCGCGAGATCGAGGCTCGCCCCGTCATGCTCACCGCCAGCCCGGTCAACAGCGGCGACACCATGGCGAAACTCGGCGGCAACCAGCGGCTCCACGACTACGCCGTCACCCTCAAGACCTTCAGCACCAGCGAAAAGATTCCGTTCGCCGACCAGTTCCACCTGCTGATCGACGTCTGGGGGAACAACAAGCCGGCCGAGAACCTCGCCAACGCCATCCCGCTCCTCCGGACCCTCTCGCAGGACAAGACCGTGGCGGGAGCGGAAGGGCTGAAAGTTTTCCTGGCCGCGCAGGACGCCCTGCCGACGAAACCGGTTTCGATGCAGGGGGATCCGGTCCATCCAGGGGCGCCGGGGCAGCTCATGATGGCCGCCGCGCTCCTCAAGGATCTTGGGGCGGACCCGTTCGTCAGCCACGCCGCGCTGGATGCCTCCGGCAAGGTGAAGGAAGCGAAAGGTTGCCGGATCGAGAAGCTCGAATCGGACGGAACGTCCCTGAAGTTCGACCGGCTCGACGAGTCGCTGCCGTTCCCGATTCCCGACCAGACGAATGTCGTGATGCCGCTCTACCCCGCCATCGCCGAGCTGAGCGGCTACACCCTCCAGGTCACCGGACTCAAGGCGGGCCGGTACCAGCTCAAGGTCGGAGACGTGCGGGTCGGAACTCCCTTGAGCGAGAAGGACTGGGGAGCCGGCGTGAACGTCGCCTCGCTGGCGTACCAGCCGGCTCAGGCGAGCCCCAAGGTCAACCCGATCGTCGCCCAGGGGCGGACGATCCTGAATGCGGTGGGAGCCAAGGAAGGAGTTGTCGGACAGTGGCGGGCTCTTTCGCAGCGGGCTCACGCCGACGGGGCTCCGGCGAACCTCAAGACGGAGCTGGCCGAACTGACGAAGAAGGTCGAGGCGGAAGACGAGAAAATCCGGGCTGCCGCTGCGCCGAAAACGCTCCACTGGGAGCTGACCTTCGTGCCGGACGTCCAATGACAACCGCGGTCAAATGCCGTATTCTGTCTAAATCCGTTCGACACATTGCGCTCCGGCTTTTGCCGACTGCAGCTTGCAGGAGTTTTCGATGAGTTCGTCTCCCGCCGCCGCCCCCCGGAACCTGGGGCAGACTCTTGGCATCAACCCGGCCAAGAAGAACGCCCCCGAACCGGAGATCAACAAGCTCTTCAAGGCGCAGATCAAGCTCGAAGGGTCCGACCTCCACCTCAAGGTCGGTAAGCCCCCGATCCTCCGGATCAAAGGGACCCTCCGCGAACTCGACATGCCCCCCATCGACGAAGAGACGATGTGGCGGATGTTCCTGGAAGTCATGGACGACCGGAACAAGGAGATGATGGCGGCCACCGGCAACGCCGACTTTTCGCACCAGGTCCCCTACGACGGCAAGAGCTGGCGGTTCCGCGTGAACCTCCTCAAACAGCTCGGCAAGCCGGGGCTTGTCGCCCGTAAGGTCGAAATCAATATCCCCAACTTCGAGGGGCTGTACCTTCCCCCCGTCATGGAAGAGCTCTGCAAGTACGAGCAGGGGATGGTGCTCTTGGCAGGGGTCACCGGGTCGGGCAAGTCGACGACGATCGCGTCGATGCTCAACTGGATCAACCACCGCGAGCGGGTCCACATCCTGACGATCGAGGATCCGATCGAATTCGTGTACGAGCAGGACAAGGCGCTGATCAACCAGCGCGAGATCGGGATGGACGTCAGCGACTTCCATATCGCGATGAAGGGAGCCGTGCGGCAGGACCCCGACATCATGCTGGTGGGGGAACTTCGCGATAAGGACACGTTCGAAACCGCGATCCACGCGGCGGAAACGGGACACCTTGTGTTCGGCACCATCCACGCGTCGTCCGCCCCGTCGACGATCGGTCGTATTCTCGACCTGTTCCCCCAGTCGATGCACAACGCCCTCCGGTCCTCGATGGCCTTCAACATGAAGGCGATCGTCGGTCAGAAGCTGCTGCCGACCGTCATGGACAAGCCGAAGCGGGTCCCGATCGTCGAGATCATGATCTTCAACGCGATCGTCCGGAAAATCATTCTGGAGGCGAAGGACGAGAAGCTTTCGGCGGCGATCCGGCTCGGGAAGGAAGAAGGGATGCAGGTCTTCAACGACTCGCTCTACGGCTTCCTCAAGAAGGAGTTCCTCGACCGGCCGACAGCGTTCGAAGTCTCTCCGAACGTTGAAGAACTGAAGATGATGCTCAAGGGAATCGACGTCAAAGCGCCGGCGATTCTGTAGGCGAGGGATCGCCCGGTGCGCTCAGCGCCGGGCTTTTTTCGAAGCGGACCGGGGGTGGTCGCACCACTCCCCAAAGGCGGAACGGGCGGATCTCAATGCGTGGCCTCATGACGGGACTGCGGCGCGGCTTCGGGCCGATCGTGTGTGGACTGGCGGTCTGGATGACGGCCGCGTCCCTCTACGGACAGGCCCCCGCGGCACCGGGGACGGCTCCCGCGGCTCCGTCCGCCGTGCCGGCCCCCGGACCTGGTCCCGCCCCGGCCCCCGTTGGCGGGATGGCGATGCCGGGCGTGCCGACCGTCGGCAGCGGAACGGTCCTCAATACGTCGGTCCCGCTTCCACCGGTGATCAGGTACGCCCACCTGCCGACGGAATTCGTCCGGGGAAACCCGAGCGGGATGGCGGGCTTCTATCTGAGCTTCGTCAAGCTCGCGATCCTCGCGGCGATGTTCTTCGCGTGGGTCCACTACTCGAACTGGGTGTTCGACGACAGCGGCTCGCTCAAGGTCCGGCCGCTGATGTGGAACTCGGTCATGCTGATGGCCGGCGTCGGGGCGATGGGGGTGTTCCTCGTCCTGCCGGCCTTTGCTGCAGGGCTGCTCGGGTTCCTGCTGGTGGCAGGGCTCCCCTTGGGGCTGTACGTCGGTGAGCGGAACGGCCGGGTCCCCGACAGCGCCAAGGTGATGACGCCGAACCACATCAAGAAGTGGACCAAGCGGCAGCTCGCCCGGATTGGGATCCACCTCGGCGGCGGCAAGGCGATCGAGACCATGGCGGGGCCGCCGATTACCTTCGTCGGCAAATCGAAGACCGGGCAGCGGGACGAAGCCCGCAGCCGCTCGGTCGAGAACTCCAAGGGGTTCCTCGCCGCCAAGGAAGTCGTCTACGACGCGATCATGCGGCGGGCGACCGACATCCACCTCGAGCCCAAGGAAGACGAACTCTCGGCCCGGCTCCGCATCGACGGCGTGATGTACCCGACCGAGCCGTTCGACCGGGTGGTCGGAGACTCGATCGTCAACATCTTCAAGGTTCTCTCGGCGATGGACATCACCGAGAAGCGCCGCCCGCAGGACGGGTCGTTCAGCGCGATCCTCGAGGACCGCGAGATCGACTTCCGCGTCGCCACGCAGGGGACGCGGTTCGGCGAGAAGATGAGTTTGCGTATTCTCGACCAGTCGCAGTCGGTCAAGACGCTGACGGACCTCGGGATGCGGAAGCAGCTCGTCGAGCAGATCGACAAGATCATCAACGAGCCGCACGGGCTGTTCCTGAGCTGCGGTCCGACCGGGGCTGGTAAGTCGACCACGCTGTATGCCGCTCTCAGCTCGATCGACGCCAACGAAAACAACATCATCACGGTCGAAGACCCGGTCGAGTACAAGATGGACTCGGTCACCCAGATCGAGATCAACACGAAGGCCGGGCAGAGCTTCGGCGGGTCGCTGCGAAGCATCCTGCGGCAGGACCCCGACATCGTGATGATCGGGGAAATCCGGGACGAGGAGACCGCCAAAATCTGCTGCCAGGCGGCCAACACCGGTCACATGGTGTTCTCGACGGTCCACGCCAACGACACGATCACGGCCCTGTTCCGGATCATTGACCTCGGGGTCGAGCCGTTCATGCTCTCGACGGCGGTGTCGGGGATCCTCGGTCAGCGGCTCGCGCGGCGGCTCTGCCCGCACTGCCGGGTTGCCTACAAGCCGAACCCCGAGCTCCTCAAGCAGGCGGGGCTCTCGGCCGAGAAGGTGAAGGAGTTCTACAAGCCCCCCGCCGAAGGGAAGGGGGAGAAGTGCACCCACTGCAACGGCATGGGGTACCGGGGCCGGATCGGGGTGTTTGAGCTGCTCGTTATCAACGACCGGCTGCGGGACCTCGTCCGGGACAAAGCCCCGATGAACAACATCAAGGCGGAGGCCCGCAAGAACGGGATGCTGACCATGATGGAAGAGGGGATCCGGCTCGTCGTCCGCGGCGTGACCTCGATCGACGAAGTCGCCCGCGTGGTGAAGTAGCGGGCCCCCGGGCCGCATCGAGCGGTCCGGTCAGAGGCCAGAAGAATCGAGACCGGTGACAACCAGACGGCTCCTGAATGGGCCGAGAGAACCGAGTTCCATGATCGACATCGTCCTGATCGCAATCGTCGCCGGCGTCACCTACTTCGTGGCCCAGGAAGGGCCGTGGGGAGCGGCCTTCACGCTGTTCAGCGTCATCATTGCCGGACTCGTGGCGATGAACTTCTTCGAGCCCCTGGCGAACGCCCTGGGGAACACGATGGGGTTCGCCTGGCAGACCAAGGTCGACATCATCGCCCTGCTCGGGATTTTTTCGCTGATCGTGTTCCTGATGCGGATGGGGACCGACGCTCTGATGCCGACCTACGTCGAGGTCCACGGGCTCCTGTGGGACATCGGCCGCTGGGCGCTCGGCGCGGCGACCGGATACGTCGTGATGGCGATCGCCCTGACGGCGCTCCACACCGCCCCGCTGCCGCGGGAGTTCGCCGGGTTTACGCCCGAGCGGGGGAACTTCTTCAACATGGCTCCCGACCGGCAGTGGCTCGCCTTCGTGCAGTACGTGTCGGAAAAGTCCTTCTCGGCCGGGACCGGGCAGGTGTTCGATTACTCGGACGAGACGACCCCCGGCACGCCTCCGGGATGGCAGTTTGCGACCTTCCCGATCCGCTACGCCCATCGTCGGGAGATGTCGGCCGGAGGAGGGGGCTTTGCCCCGGCTCCCGCGCCCGGGCCGGTCACCCCGGTGGCGCCGGGCGGAGCCGGTCCCGCGCCGGCCGGCGGGTCTCGCGGCGGCGGATTCTGACGCCCGCCTGCTGATGGCGGGAGGGGCGATTTCCGGTCCCGGCGCCGCGCCGTGACAGGCTCGCGGCATCCCAGATTGCCCCGTTTCCCGGGCTCTCCCTCGCTCCAAATTCCTCTTACTGTGACTCGCGGGGCGGGATAGACTCCCGCGGCCGGTGCGAGCCATGGAGTCGGCTCGGCATCCCGGAACGGCCGGGGACGTTATCCCCCGCGGACAGGAGGGACGCGCCGTGTGGTTCGATATCGTCGTTCTCGTGACGCTGGCCTTCTTCGGCCTGCGGGGCGCCGTCAAAGGGGTCATCTTCCAGCTCGCCAGCATCGCGGGGATCGCCCTGTGCCTCGCGTGCGCGGGGACGAGCGCGAAGCTGATCGGCCCGCACCTCAATATCCAGCCCCCGCTCAACCAGTGGGTGATCCTGTTCGGGACCTACCTCGTCTGCACGTTCGTGGCGTTCTCGTTCGCCAAGGGCCTCAACACCGCGGTCGAGAAGGCGCACCTCGGGGAGCTGAACCGGCACCTCGGGTTCCTGTTCGGCGTGGTCAAGGGGGCGATCCTGTGCCTCGTCCTCGCCTACATGGTGGTGACGTTCTCGCCCGCCGCGCGGGACTCGCTCAAGGCGTCGCGGTCGGCCCCCTACATGGCGCAGATCCTCGACAAGATCCAGCCGCTGATGCCCGACCGGCTGCATGAGTGCATCGGGAAATTCCTGACGCAGCTCGACCGGCCGGAACTCGTCGACCCGCGGGTCCCAGGTCCCGGGAACAACGGCAACCCGTTCGACCCCGCGACGGGACTTCCCGTCGTCAAGGACGACATCCGGTTCATGAACCAGCCCTTCCCCGGGACGAGCGTCTCGTGGCCGGGGACGAACCCGAATCCCAATCCGGGCTCGCCGCTCCCCGGCGGCCAGGGGACCTATGGGACGGGCGGTCAGGCTCCCCCCCCGGCGACGAGCGGGCAGGATTTCTGGTCGCAGATCCAGTCGAGCTTCGGCTCGGAGGCGCAGCGGCAGATCGCGAATGCCTGGTCGAACGCCGATCCGCAGACCCGCCAGAAGATCGAGACCGACGTCCTGACGGCGATCAAGACGACCCCGCCCGAGCAGTGGGGGAGCCTCCAGAACCGGATCATCGACGCCGGGCAGCGGGGGGCGTTTGATCTGGTGGGGGACTGGTTCTCGAAGAAGATCGGCGGCACGCCCGCTCCCGCGCCGGCGAATCCCGCAGCTCCGTCGTACACGCAGCCCTACAGCCAGCCGTACACGAACGCCCAGCCGTATTCCGCCCCCGCCCCGGCCCAGAATCCGCCCTACACGAATACGAACCCCGCGAGCGTTCCGCAGTACACGGGGCCCTCGGCGGTCCCGGCCACCGCTTACGAAAAACTGCTGCAGGACGTTGTGCTTGCGCAGTCGCCGTTCCCCCCGATCCAGCAGAAGCTCCGCGAGCAGATCGGCGTGCTGCTCGGGGGGATCCCGCAGAGCGTCTCGACTGCGGTCCTGACCGACTGGCGGGCGGACCTTTACCGCGAGCGCGATCCGGACCCCGAGACCGACGCGACGACGGCGATCGAGACCCGCGTGATGCGGCAGCTCCAGCGGGCGGGGGTCCCCGAGAACCAGATCAGCCGCGACGCGCAGCAGCGGCTCAATTCCTTCCGGCTCAGCAGCGAGGCGGGGGGGGACCTGCGGTAGGGCGGAAGACCGGGCGTCAAAGACCGGTGACGGCGCGAGGCTTCGCGCCTACGACGCCGCGGGCGTCAGGATCTTGAGGCCGACGATCCCCGCGAGGATCAGGCCGACGCAGACGAGCCGGGCCGGAGTGGCGGGGTCTCCCATCAGGACGATCCCGAGGATCACCGTTCCGACGGCGCCGATCCCAGTCCAGACCGCGTAGGCGGTCCCGATCGGGAGCGAACGGACCGCGAGCCCCAGCAGCCCCATGCTGATCACGAGAGCGATCAGGGTGCCGACGGTGGGCCAGAAGCGGGTGAAGCCGTCCGTGTACTTGAGGCCGATCGCCCAGGTGATTTCGAACAGACCGGCGACGACGAGAATGACCCAAGGCATGGGAATCCCTCCTGAGAGGGGCCGTCCCCGATGCGATTTGGAACCGGCGGGGTCGTCCCCGCGGTTGCGACAGAGGTCGCGATGAGTGCTTGTGCTGCGATTCTAGGCCGCCGCGCCCCGAGATCAAGGGGCCTCGCGCGATCGGACGCGGCCTCTCTTTTCCGAAGGCTTACTTGCGGTTCCAGCCCTCTTCGTAGGAATCGCTGAAGAGGAGCTGGATCTTCTCCGCCCGGTCGTTGCCGTGGGAGAGGAGCATCGAGATCCCCTTCTGGATCAGGGCGTAGCGGGGATCGTGGCTGGCGTCGCGGAGGCCGTCGGAGCGTTCGATCCGGTCGAGGGCGGCCGCGAGGTCGAGGAGCGTGCACCGCATCTCGAGGTAGTGACGGTCGAGAACTTGCATCGCGGTCTGGACAGTGGCCATCTCAAGGCTCCCTTCGGGGGGCCGCGGCTCGCGGCTCCCGATTCGACCATACCGTCTCCGGAGGCGGACGGAAAGTGCGGCGGTCGCGGTCCGGAAGGGGGGCGGGAGCACGCCGCAGCTCAGCTCCCAGGCGGCCGCCGATTGATCGGGACCGAAAGGGATTCCCCCGGAGCCAGAATGAAGAAACCAGAACCGCTCCCCTGCCGCAGGACAGCCCTGGTGTGACCGGCCCGGCCGATCCTGTCCCAGCGGCGTGGCGATGAAAGAGTGAGAGCCGAATCCGCAGCCCCCCACGATCCGATGCCCGAAGAGTTCCCTACACCGCCGCCAACGTTGCTTCCGAGCCGATCTGCGCTCGAGGTATCCCGCTGCGTCTCAGGGACGCCAGTGGCAGCCCGAGCCGCGAGTGCGCCTCGGGGGCAGGTTCGCGTCGATGGCTGGAGACGTTCCCGGCGGTGCGGTTCGGCCTGTCGATGGTCTGGCGCAAAGGTAACGAGGCGGGGAACGGCCGGTTTTTGTGTCAGATCGTCTCCGAGGTACGGTGCCAGTGGCGCCGGAGTCAACGGACAGAGGCCCCTTCCGGAACGGGAGCAGGGAACGCTCTTCTCGATGGCGATTTCCGTGTCAGGTGGCCTCACGGTGACTACGGCGACCTGGATCGAGACCGCTCCGGGGTTCACGCAGGGAGTCGTCGACAGTCGCGCACGTTTCCGTGTCAGGTGGGGAATCGCGCCCCCGCACGACGAACGGAACACCTCCGTTTTCGCCCCGGAGCAGCGGGGCGCTTCCTCCCGGGGGATGGACGTTCAACCCGTCCGACGACCCCGTGAGCGAGGGCTGCTTTTGTGTCAGGTGGACGTTGCCCGGAGGAACGCTCAGCCCGCCTGCCAGACTTTGATGGCGTCCACCGGCCAGACCAGCATCAGGATGTTCAGCAGGAGGCCGTCGCGAATCCACAGTCCGAGCACCACTTCCGTGACCACGAACAGCACTACCGACCAGCGGACTCCCAGCCGCCGCGCCAGCCAGAACCCCGCCAGACAGGCCCCGAGGTCTCCCACCGAGTTCGCGATCGAATCCCCCACGTACCCCTGCGCGGCGGTGGCGGTCCGGTACCGGTCGATGATGAACGGCGAGTTTTCCCAGACCTCCCACAACCCTTCCAGCACCGCCACGATGAGGGCCTGTCCCATCCCCGACATCCGGGGCCAGACAGCCCGGACGATCCACCAGAACGCCACGCCGTGGAGCAGGTGCGTGAAGGCGTACGGATCGACGAGGTGCTGCGAGTTGTGGGCTCCCCAGACGTCGCCGGACCACAGGTTCCACCGGCCACACTCGCACCACCACCGACGCCCCTCCCAGCGGAGCGCCCCGACCATCGCGATCAGGACCGCGGCCTGTCCCCACCAGAGCCACGGGCTGCGCGCCGAGAGCTTCTGTGGCGGCTCGGCGGCCGGAGGAGCGGGACCAGGAGTTTGGGACGTGGATTCGGGCATGGCGGCCACCGGACTCCGGGAACGAACCGCGAACCAGAGGTCCAGTCTCGGCGGTCGGGGGCGGTTCAACAACGGCACTTCGGGAATCGGGGCTCCCCGGCCGCTTTGCGGGGGGCGGCGGTCCGGCGTAGGATCTCGATCGAGGATGTCCGGACGCGCCACCGGATGTTCGACACGCTCTCCGTATGGCATGCCCCTCCCCTCCCGGAAATCGCTGGCCCCCGTTCTCGCCTCGGCGGGGCTCGTGCTGTTCATCGCCTGGTGGACGTATCCCCGGTCGACGAAGAGATCGAGTGCTCCGGCCGACGTGGTGAGCCCGCGCGACGTTTCGCTGCCGCTCGCGCAAACGCTCCTCGGTCAGGGGGAGTGGGACCAGGCCCTCACGGCGCTGGAATCGCTGGCGGGCCGGCAGCCTCCCGATCTGGCGGTCCTGGAAGAGCTGCGGTGGCTCGACTTCAACCTGCTCCGCTCGCGCGAGACGCTGCGGATCCTCCGCCGCAAACTCGCTGCGGGGGACTTGGTGGCGCTGGCGGACATTCTCGACACGCAGCAGCGGCAGCCGGTTCCGCAGGAGAGCGTCCGGACTCTGGAGGAGATAGACCGGAAACGCCCCGATCAACCGGCCGTCCTGGCGGCGCTCGGCCGGTGTCGCTGGCATCTGGGGGAACTCGACGAGGCGCGACGACTGCTGACCCGCGCTCTCGACCGGCGTCCCGACGATGCTCATGTCCGGCTCACGCTGGCGGAGTTCCTGCTGGAGCAGGGAGAGATCGACGGGGCGGAGAGGCTGCTGGCCGCCGGAGCGGAGGGGGAATCCGGTCGGCGGACAGAGTTGGAAGCCGACTCACAAACCTGGCTGCTTCGGTGTCAGGTCGAGGATCGGCGGGGGCACATCGAAGCCGCTCTCGCGCTGCTGGAGCGGGGGATGGCTCTCGGGCCGTCGCGGATCGATCTCCAGACGCGACAGGCGGCGCTGCTCCGACTTCTCAAGCGGGAGGGGGAGGCTCGCGAAGCGGCGCGGCAGGCGGAGCGAGCAGGGAACGCCGCACGGGAACTGGCCGCGATGGTCGACGCGGGGAAGCATCGGAATCCGACGCACGCCGACGCGATCCAGTTCGCCCGGCTCTGCGAGACCCTGGGACGCCCGGATGAGAGCCAGGGGTGGAGCGTCATCGCCGGCCGTCTCGCGGAACTCAACCGGAACGGACGGTGAGCGATGCTGAGAGAATCGCTTCTCCCGCTTCCGATCACGCCGTTCCGCCGCTTTCGCGCGTTGCTGCTCTTAGGCTGCCTCGGGCTGTTCTGCGGCTGCGCTCCCGATTCCTCGCCCGAGAGCGGAATCGCTCCGTCTCCATCACCACCGGCCGTTGCCGCTTCTGCTGCGAGCGAGACCGTGCGACCGACGGCCGATCCGGCACCCCTCGAGTCTCCGATCCGGTTCACCGACGTTTCGGCAGCATCCGGAGTCGACTTCGTCTACCAGGGGGGGCCGACTGCCGAGCGGCACATGACCGAGCAGAACGGGGGTGGGATCGCGCTGTTCGACTACGACGGGGACGGGATTCTCGACCTGTTCCTTTCCAACGGCTCGCTGGATCCCAAGAGTGGAGTGGCTGCATCGCAGCGGCTGTACCGCGGGCTGGGCGGGTGCCGGTTCCGGGACGTGACCCGGTCTGCGGGGCTGGAGTCGAGCGGGTTCGGGCAGGGGGGGGCCGCCGGGGACTACGACAACGACGGGGACATCGACCTGTTCGTCGCCGGCTACCGGCAGTCGTGGCTGTGGGAGAACCTGGGTGACGGCACTTTCGTGGAAGTGGCGGCGCAGGCCGGTATGGCGAGCGAGCTGTGGGGGACGAGCGCGGCATGGGCCGATCTCGACGACGACGGGCTGCTCGACCTGTTCGTCGTGAACTACGTCGGCTGGTCGCCCGGGACGCCCCCCTGTTACCTCCCCTATACGCCGCCGGTGAAGATCTCCTGTCCTCCGAACGATCGCCCGGGCCAGCCGGACCGGCTCTACCGCAATCTGGGGGAGGGGCGGTTCGAAGAGATCGCCGCGGCAGCGGGGGTTGATGGGGGAGCCGACGGAAAGGGGCTGGCGCTCGGGATCGCGGACTTCAACGGCGACGGACGCCTTGACGTGTACGTCGCCAACGACACCACGCCCAACTCACTGTTCTTGAATGAGGGGGCGGGGGGGGCGGGGCGGTTTACGGATTCCGCCGTGACGGAAGGGGTGGCGTTCAGCACGGACGGAACGGCGGGATCGAGCATGGGGGTTACGGTCGCGGACTACGACGGGGACGGGACGTTCGACATCGCCGTCACGAACTTTCTGCATCAGCCGACCGACCTGTTCCAGAACCTCGGTTCCGCGGGGTTCCGGCCGACGAATCAGGAGACGGGGATCGACATCGTCTCCCGTCCGGCTCTGAAGTTCGGGATCGTCTTCGCCGACTTCGACTCGGATGGCTGGCCCGATCTGTTCCAGGCGAACGGGCACATCTGGGACCTCGAACGGCAGGACCGCGCGTACCGCTACCGGATGCCGCAGCACCTGCTCCGCAATGACCGCGGCCTCCGGTTCCGGGACGTCTCGGCCGGCTCGGGAGAGTATTTTCGGAAGGGGTGGCTCGGCCGGGGGGCGGCGGTCGGGGATCTCGACAACGACGGGGATCCGGACCTCGTCGTTGGCCACCTCGATGATCCGCCGGCGATCCTGCGGAATGACACTGTTCCGGCAGCAAAGGCCGTCTCCGTGCGGCTGATCGGGACGAGCGGTGCGCGGCAGCCGCTGGGCCGCCGGGTGGACTGGTCGGTCGGCGATCGACGCTTCGCGACCGCGGTCCCCGCCGGCGGGAGTTTTCAGGCGACGCACGACGGTCGGTTGCTGCTCCCTTGTCCCGGCGCAGATCACCTGGACGAGATCACCGTTCGATGGGACGACGGCGAGGTCGAGCGGTGGACGGGGCTCGATGCGGCTCGTCCCTGGATTCTGGTGCAGGGGACCGGAACGGCGCTGGGGGCGGCCGTGGACCGATAGAGGGGGATGGCAGCCCCCTGGCCAGCATCGAGCGGCATCACGCGGCAAACCGGCGAGCGGTTGCCCACCGGTCACCCGGCATCGACGGTCCCGCGGGAGAAATCAGACCAGGGCCGGGCGGGCGGTGGCGATGCTTTCCGCTTCCGCGTGGCAGAGCCGGAGGGCCTTGTAGGCGAGGTCGCCGCTCAGGACCGGGGCGGCGACGCCGGTCCGGACGCTGTCGATGGCCGCCTGGAGCTCGTCGGTGAAGGCGGCGCACCACTCGGTGCCCCCCGGCGGCGTCGGGGTCGTCACCTGACCGTCGCTCGTAATCAGCGTCAGGGGGCGGTTGACCACCCAGGCGTCGCCGTAGGTTCCGGCGTCGTACTGGATCGTTGCCTTCTCAAGGAACAGTTCGAAGCTGTGGGCGAACTTGAGGCCGGCCGCGGCGATCCCGCCGCTGATGGCACTGACCGTGAGGTCCGGATCGTCGTAGAGGTACTGGGTGCAGACGTGGTTGACGAGGCCGTCCATCAGCAGGCCGCGCGAGAAGACCTGGCGGGGAACGCCGCAGAGCAGGCCGATGTAGTGGTTGTCGTGGATGTGGAGGTCGATCCCCCAGCCGCCGAGTTTCCGGAAGTCTCCCATATCGGCGGACCAGTTCGGTTCGGCAATGACGCGGCGGAACGCGGCGGCGCGGAGCTTGCCGTACTTGCCGCTTTCGACCTGTTCGCGGGCCCAGCGGAACTCGGGGAAGAAGGGGAGGACCTGGCCGACCATCAGGAGCTTGTTGGCCCGTTTGGCGGCGGAGACCATCCGGTCGGCGGCGCCGAGGTCGATGGCGATCGGCTTTTCGACGAGGACGTGCTTACCTGCCTCGAGGGCTTCGAGGACCATCTGTTCGTGCTGGTCGGTCGGGAGGCAGATGTCGACGAGGTCGATGTCCGGATCCTGGAACAGTTCGCGGTGGTCGCGGTAGGTCTTGACTCCTGTCAGGTTGGTGGTGGCGCTGCCGCGGGGGCCGAAGTTCCCCTGGATGTCGGACCAGTCGCCGGCGAGTTTCTTTTCGCTGCGGGTGCAGAGGGCGGTGATGCGGCCGCCGGAGACTTTGCGGGCCCCTTCGAAGTGGGTCATGCCCATGAAGCCGAGGCCGAGGAGTCCGATGCGTACGGTCATGTCGGTGGGGTGCGGTCGAGGTGGTGGAAACCGGGCGGGGGCGAACGCGGGGAGTGGGTGGGGACAAGATGGCCGAGGAGTGTGGCGCCGTCAACCGCCCGCCCTGTCCGCCGGGAATGGTCGGCCGGCCAAGGCTCGATGGCCGGAACCCGTCCCGGCCGGCGCAGCACTGCCAGCTCAATCCCATCGTGCCCGGCCACCCCGGTCCAGCAGGCTGCTGGCCCCGCCGGAGGCGCTTCTGTTGTCGAACCATGGCACACAACGGACATCCAATCGCGGACTGGCGTTGCAGGCTCTCCGTTCCTCAACGCCGCACTGCACTCCCGCGGGAATGAGGGAGGAGGCCGGCGATGCCGGTTCCACAAAGCGGGGGCCCGTGGTTTTCCACGGTTCCGCGACGAAGCGCCTCCGGCGGCCAGCAGCGTGCTGGACCCGGGTGGCCGTGGAACGACGGGTTGGAGCGAGCGGCGTCGTGCCGGCCAGGACGGGACTCGAGCCATCGAATTATCGCTGGAACATCGTTCCCGGCAGAAGGATCGTCTTTGCGCAACCCATCGCCGCCGCCCACCCCGGTCCAGCGGGACGCTGGTATCGGCAGTTCCCGCCGGAACGGAGCCGGAACGCCGGGAGTTCGTTGACCAATCCGGGCCTCCCCGGATACCCCCCACCTGTGGCGGCGGATTTTCGCCTCCGTTTTCGCGCGACCACGGAGGAAATCGCTCCTCGTGACCACCTGGCTCCGAGTCCAGCCCTGGCTCGGCGCGTCGCTGCTGCTCTGTTTCGCAGCGACGGCCGTCGCGGCTCCGCGCACCGAGTCAGACTGGGACACCCGTTCAGCCCGAACCCCCTCCGACCGGCTCGGTCGCCAGGTGGAACAGGGACGGACCGAGTGGGACGAGGTCCTCGAGAGCGAGGAGATGCTCCTCGACGAAGAGCATCCCAAGACCCTCCCGGTCCAGTACCCGCTCGAAAACGACATCTTCGAGGGACGCGATCCCGCCGGACACCCGCTCGACCGCATGGAGCCCGACTGGCGGGAACAGACCGTCATCCACGGACAGCCGACGACGCCCGACGAAGTCCTGCCGGTCGCCGACTGGACGAGCACCCGCTACACGATCGACGTCATGCCCCGGACCGAAGACGGGGTCGGCTTCTCGAACTTCGAATTCCGCGGAACGCTGACGTTCCCGCGGGCTCCCTTCGTCTGGATCTCCCCCCGGTTCGCCTGGCACTTCCTCAACGGAACGCCAACGACGCCGAACGACGTGCCGAACCAGATCTACGACGGGTCGATCGATACGACGTTTGCCATGCAGTCGGCGGACAAGCGGTGGACCGGACAGTTCGTGATCGGGCCGGGGGTCTTCTCGGACTTCGAGAACACGAACGACGCGTTCCGGCTCACCGGCCGCGCCGTCGCCCTGCACCAGTGGACGCCGGAGACGATGTTTGTGTTCGGGGCGAGCTACCTGGGACGCAAGGATGTGCCGTGGTTCCCGGTCCTGGGGATTATTCACGTCCCCAACGAGCGGCTTCGCTACGAAATCAGCCTCCCCCGCCCCCGGATCGCTTACCGCTACCACGCCGACGGCGACTGCGAGCGGTGGGCCTACGTCGCGGGCGAGATGGGCGGGGGAAGCTGGGCCGTGCGGCGGGCGTCGACCGCCGACGACATGATGACGTATCGCGACTTCCAGTTCCTGGGGGGGATCGAGCACAAGGAGTCCGGGGGCGTGAACTGGCAGTGCGAGGCGGGGTGGGTCTTCCTCCGTCGGCTGGAGTTCGAGAGCAAGGTCGGCGACCGGGACCTGTCGGCGACGGGGGTCTTCCGGGTGATGGTGACCTACTAGCTCGGATTTCCTGCGGGGACCGGCCGCTGTGGATGCGGGGGCGATCTGAACCCTCGACAGTGCGACTACGTCTCAGGTCTTCCCCCGACCCCAAGACGAACAGGTCTTTGACGTTCCGGCGAGCGGCGGGGTATAGTCACAGGGTCTCTCCTTCTCCGGTCCTCCGGCGGTTCCCCCATCCACCGGGAGTCTGCATGTCGTCCGATTCCGACGCCGGCGCGTCCGTTGCCGCCACCGAACACGACCAGCTGAAGCAGCTCGGCAAGTACGAGATCCTGCGGAAGCTCGGCGCGGGAGGGATGGGGACGGTCTTCCTGGCGATGGACCAGGACCTGCGGCGGACGGTCGCCCTCAAAGTGCTGCCGCGGGACCGGGCGGAGAACGCAATTCTGGTCCGCCGGTTCAAGGCGGAGGCCCAGGCGGCCGCGCAGCTGCACCACCGCAACATCGTCGGCGTCTATGAGGCGGGGCAAGCGGACGGGCTGCTGTACATCGCCCTCGAGTACATCGACGGGACCGACGCGCTCGGTCTGATTCATCGCCGGGGGGTCCTCCCGGTCAAGCGGTCGATCGAGATCATCCGCGGAGTGGCCGAGGCGCTGCAGCACGCATATGAGAAGAACATCGTTCATCGGGACATCAAGCCGTCGAACCTGATGATCTCGAAGGATGGCGAGGTGAAGCTGGCCGACATGGGGCTCGCCCGGTCGGTCGACGAGACCCTCGATACGAGCATCACCCGGGCCGGGACGACCGTCGGGACGGTCGACTACATGGCGCCGGAGCAGGCGCGGGACAGCAAGGCGGCGGATATTCGGAGCGACCTCTATTCGCTCGGCTGCACGTGGTACCACCTGATCACCGGCGAGCCCCCGTTTGGCGACGGCGACGTGATGTTCAAGGTCCAGGCGCACGCCCTCAAGGCGCCGCCGGACCCGCGGCGGGTCAACGAGCGGATTCCGGACGCGGTCGTGGCGGTGATCCAGCGGCTGATGGCCAAAAAGCCGCAGGAGCGGTACCAGACGCCGCAGGACCTGATCGAAGACCTCGCGAACCCGAACCTCCACCGCCAGGGGGTGACATCGGACCTGCTGGCATCGCTCGGAAAGTCGCACGACGAGGAGTTCGCCGTCGACGAAGAGGAGGAGGCCCCGGCCCCGGCACAGAAGGGGAAGACTCCGTCGAAGGGGACTACGCCCGCCAGGAAGAGTTCCGCGTCGAGTCCGTCCGCCTCCGCTCCCGCGGCCAAGGGATCCCCGTCGAAGGGGAGCAAGCGGACCAGTTCGGACCGGGAGGAGTCGCTCATCAGCCAGGCGCTCGATGAGGAAGACGGAGACTCGGAGAAGAAGCCCAACCGCAAGAAGACCGCCGGTTCGAGCGATCGCAAGCTCCCCGACCGGGTCGACGCCAAGGAGATCGGGGGGGGCATCTCGCAGATGTCGATCGACCCCGCCTTCTTCCAGATCGGCGTCGTGGTGCTGATCATCGGGGCGGTCATCGGAGCGATCGCCTGGATCCTGAAATCCGCCTCCTCGAGCAAGGTCGACGACAAGGGGAGCCTCGCTGGAATCGTCCAGCGGAACGACGCCCTGAACGCCCAGCCGGACGTTCCGATGCAGTCCGCGGCTCCGATGACTCCGATGCCGGAGCCCGATCCGACCGGCCCCGTCGTGCCGACCGCTCCGACGATCAAATACACCGGGCCACAGGACGAGTCCCCGCTGGCGGGGTTCGCCGGGGAGACCGAGGTCGCCGCCGCCTCCCTTCCGAACTGGGTTCCCTACACCCGCGGTCCCGCCCCGGACGACGTTCCGGTGGTCAAGGTCCGGCGGTTCCGGACCGAACCGGGCGAGATCGGCTCGGTCGCGCAGCTCGGCCGCCGCGACAAGGTGGTCCTCGAATTCGTCGACGAAGGGCCGCACGCGATTCCCGTCGGGACGCTCGGTAACGTGAAGTGGCTCGGGATCCGGGGCCGGAACGTCCGCCCTGCCCTGATCGTCAGCGGCGCAGCCGATGCGCAGAACGCCGTCTTCGGCGGCGTCCGCGGCAGCCTCAAGATCGAAGGGGTCGACCTGTTCTGGAACGTCCCCGACGGCGACGGCGGAGCGCTCCTCGGTAGCCAGGGAGGGGACGTCCTCCTCCGCAACACCACGATCACCGTCGCGGGGGCGGGGCGTCCCGCCGCGCTCCAGCTCCGTGGGGCCGCCGGGGTCGTGACCCGTGCGCTCTTCGAAAACGTCCTGATCCGCAATGACCGGGGGACTGGAATCCGCGCCGAAGGACCAGGGGTGGAACTCGTCACCGCGAACCTCCTCTCCCTCACCGGCGGGACGTTCCTCTCGATCGACCCTGCGGACCAGGCCGCCGCCGGGCAGCTCCCCGCCACGCGGCTCGCCCGCTTCTTCCACACGACCGCGGTGACCGGCGACAGTCTGCTGGCGGCCCGGCACCACCCCAAGGGGACCCCCGCCGCGGTCGACCTCCGGTTCGAACAGTTCCAGGGGATCCGCCACGGCAACGAGTCCGCGACCGCCCCCGCGATCCGCCTCGCCGACTGGCCCGACAGCCCGGCCGACGACGCCGAAGCGGCCCGCCCCGCCGGGTTCAAACTCCAGGGAACCACCTTCCAGTTCGCCGGCTGGGGGAACCTGACCCAGCCCCCCTCCGGCCAGCCGGTCACCGACGCGGTGAGCTGGCGGCTCTTTTGGCGGCATCAGGCACCATCCGACGTTTTCGTCGCCGTCGCCCCCGGGCCGATCGCGGCCTGGAACGCCCCCTACTCGACTCTCTCGGCCGACAAGCTCGCCGCCGACCTCCGGGCTGAAGCCGGAGGCGGCGCCGCGGTCGGCTGCCGGCTTGGCAAGCTTCCCCGTTCCCAGGAAGGGCTCGCCGAACACATCGCCGCCTTCGCCAGCCGCCCCGCCCTGCCCGCCGCGGTGACCCAGCCCGCCGCCGGCCCTGAGCTCCGCTTCGACCTCAAGAAGGGAGCGACCCTCAACCGCTTCCTCAACAGCGAATGCCCCGACAACGCCCGCGTCGTCGCCTTCGGCGGCGGAATCAAGTTCCTCGAACCGGTCGTCCTCAAGAAGAAGTCCCTGACGATCGTCTTCGAACAGGCGGAGGGGGCTCCCCTCGTCCTGCAGCCGCAGTCGAAACCCGGAAGCGAAAAAGCAGCTCCCGAGGCGATGTTCATCCTCTCCGAAGGAGCCCGGCTCGAACTGGTGGGGGCCCGCTTCGAAGTCATGTTCTCCAAAGGGAAGCAGTACCCCAAACGCCTCGCTCAGACCGATGGCGGCGCTCTCGTCCTGACCCGCTGCTTCGTCGACGGCCCCGAGTCGCTCGATGCCCCCCCGCTCGGCCTCCTTCAGGCGACCGGGGCTGGCCCCACCCAGCTCCTCTCCCGCGGGACGTTCCTGCGGGGCAAGGGCCCGCTCCTCGAACTGACCGGGGCACGGACTCACCTCCGTCTCGAGAACAGCGTTCTCCTCAGTAGCGGCGACGTGATCTCCCTTGCGGGCGCATCGAACGACACCACGCTCGATATGGATTCGACCACTATCGCCGCCGCCGGGGCCTCAGTCCGGATCGCCCCGGACCAGACCGGCAACGCCCGGCTGTTCGTCTCGGAATCCCTCTTCGTCCCGCCGAGCGCCGGCATGGCTTCCCTCGTCGCCGACGAAGCCAAAGCCGCTGGCTCCCGGATCGTCTGGTGGGGACTTGCCAATGCCTACTCCTCGAAGCTCGCCGACTTCGTCGTCACCGAGGGCCACCCCGCCGGCAAACAGGAGTTCGACCGGGACTGGGTCAAGGTCTGGGGAGCGGGGCATGACCTCCGCGCCGCGAGCGGCGAAGAAGCGGTCGTCCTCGAAGCCCCTCTTGGCAAACTGCCGGACATCAAGGCCTCCGACTTCACGCTGAAGTCCGGTTGCCTCGCCGCCGTCTGGGACGGCAAGGGGGAGCCGGTCGGGGCGGATGTCGCCGCGGTCGGTCCGCCGGCGGGCAAGGGGACGGCTCCGGCGGTCTCGCCTAAGCCCGCGCCGGGGACTCCGAATCCGAAGCCGAGCAATGGGTTCTGAGTCGACGGTTGCGGCTCCGGAGGTTCGCGCGTTCAGAAGCGAGAGGCCCCGCGGGTTCTGCAGAAGGCTTGGCCTTTTTCCAGGGGGAGTGCCACAATTCCAGCACGCGCGGCCCGGACGCCGCGCGACTCCCTGACCGAGAGAGGCACCTATGATCGTCGGCGTCCCGTGCGAGGTGAAACAGGATGAATACCGCGTCGCCATGCTCCCCGTCGGCGTCGAAGAACTGACCCGCGCCGGGCATCAGGTCCTCGTCCAGGCGGGGGCCGGCGTCGGCAGCGGCATCCCCGACGAGCAGTACGCGGAGAACGGCGCCAAGATCGTCCAGAGGGCCTCCGAAATCTTCGGCCAGGCCGACCTCGTCGTGAAGGTCAAGGAGCCCCAGGAAGCGGAATGGCCCCTCCTCCGCAAAGGGCAGATCCTCTTCACCTACCTCCATTTCGCCGCCGATGAAGAACTGACGAAAAGCGTCCTCGCCACCCAAGTCACGGCCGTCGCCTACGAGACTCTCCGGGGTCGCAGCGGCGACCTCCCGCTCCTGACTCCGATGAGCGAAGTTGCCGGCCGCATGAGCATCCAGGAAGGGGCCAAGTTTCTCGAACGTCCGCAGGAAGGCCGCGGAATCCTCCTCGGGGGCGTTCCCGGTGTTCCGCCGGCTCACATCGCGATTCTCGGCGGGGGCGTCGTCGGCAAGAACGCCGCCCAGGTCGCGGCGGGTTTCGGGGCGGACGTTTTCATCATGGACGTCAACGTCGATCGCCTGCGGTACCTCGAAGACATCATGCCGCCGAACGTCAACACCCTCTTCAGCGACCGCCACAATATCCGGGACCAGCTCCGGCAGGCGGACCTCGTCATCGGCGGCGTCCTGATCCCCGGCGCCCGCGCCCCGCACCTCGTGACCCGCGAGGACCTCAAGCTGATGAAGCCGGGGGCGGTGATCATCGATGTCTGCATCGACCAGGGGGGCTGCACCGAAACGAGCCGTCCGACGACCCACTCCGAGCCGACCTACCTCGTCGACGGGATCGTCCACTACTGCGTGACGAACATGCCGGGTGCGGTTGGCCGGACCAGCACTTACGCCCTCTGCAACGTGACGTTCCCGTACGTTCTGCAGATTGCCAACCTCGGTCTCGCGGGAGCCTGCACGAAGTTCCCGGGGCTTCGTGACGCGGTGAACATGCATGCGGGCAAGGTTACCTATAAGTCGGTGGCGGACACGTTCGGGCTGCCGTGCAGCGAGTATGTCGGCTGAACGGCCATGTTCAGAGGATCGAGAGAACCTACCGGAGTGGAGGCAGCATCCTGGGCCATCCGAGGGGCATCGCGGAGTCTGTGTTCGCACTCCCGGCGCATTGCGCCCGCGTTCGCCTCGCGGGCGACGTAGACCGGCACGCACAGCCAAGAGGCGGCCTCATCGCGGGACGCCTTCTCGATGGCTGCGGGCCCCGTCATCGCCAGTCTCTCGCGAGGAGAATTCGGATGCTTCGTTTGTGGTTCCTCATTGGGTTCGGGCTTCTGTGTGGCTGCAGTCGAGCCCCGGCCTCGTCCAGGATGGAGAAGCGGCAACTGACGCCTGCCGAAAAGGTAGAGGCCAGCGACCTGATCTCTACGCTCCAGCGGGAGTACGACAAAGACGGAGAGGATGGCCTGGTGGGCAAGACTCGAAGTGACTTCCCGAGGCTTTTCGAGCTCGCTGACGCCGTTGGAACGAGAAAGGACGGAACCCGAGTCTATGCCTTCCACCTGCATGACGAGAAAGTGTCGCAGGACGGAACGGATACCTTCTACATCACAACCGACGGGGGACGGTCCCAGTCATCCGACGCGTCGGCGGCCTCCCCCTGCGAGACGATTCTGGAAACCTACGCTCTGATCTCGGCGAACTGATCCGGCCCGGCGTCAATCGGATCCGCTTCGGCGGAGAAGGGACGATCGGGGGAGAACTCCAGCCGGAAGAGTCGTGACCACGAGGATTCAGCGTTAGAGTGCGGCAGACTTCGTCTCGGTCGGCGCGCCCCCTGGTCGCACCGGCCGAGCGAACGATCAACTTCTGTAGCCCGAGCCGCGCCATACCGAAACTCCCCGCGATGCCCACCACGATCACCAGCGTCACCGTTCACGACCTCCGGTTCCCGACGTCCAAGTCGCTCGACGGCTCGGATGCGATGAACCCCGATCCGGACTACTCGGCCGCCTACTGCGTCCTGCACACCGATCGTTCTGACGGCCTCGCCGGACACGGCATGACGTTCACGATCGGCCGGGGCAATGAGCTCTGCTGCCAGGCGATCGAGTCGCTTGCCCCGCTCGTCGTCGGCCGGACGCTCGAATCGTTCACGGAGAACCTCGGCGGCTTCTGGCGGCACATCACCGGCGACAGCCAGCTCCGCTGGGTCGGTCCCGAGAAGGGAGTGATCCACCTCGCGACCGCCGCGGTCGTCAACGCGGTGTGGGATCTCTATGCCAAGGTCGAAGGGAAACCGCTGTGGCGGCTCCTCGTCGACATGACCCCGGAAGAGATCGTCCGCGCGATCGACTTCCGGTACATCACTGACGCCCTGACGCCGGACGAGGCTCTGAATCTGCTTCGCGCGAAGAAGAAGACCAAGGCGGATCGGATCGAGCAGCTCGAGCGGGAAGGATTCCCGGCCTACACGACGTCGGCTGGCTGGCTCGGCTATGACGACGACAAGCTGCGGGAGCTCTGCCGCAACTGCCTGGCCGAGGGGTGGTCCTGCTTCAAGATCAAGGTGGGGCGGGATCTCGAGGACGATATCCGCCGCTGCCGGATCATTCGGGAGGAGATCGGCTGGGACCGGAAGCTGATGATGGACGCGAACCAGGTCTGGGAAGTGGACCAGGCGGTCGAGTGGATGGAAAAGTTGGCCGAGTTCAAGCCGTGGTTCATCGAGGAGCCGACGAGTCCTGACGACGTCCTTGGTCACGCGGCGATTGCGGATGCGATTGCTCCGATCGTCGTGGCGACTGGCGAGCATTGCGCAAACCGGGTGATGTTCAAGCAGTTCCTGCAGGCGGGAGCGATCGGGGTGTGCCAGATCGATTCGTGCCGGATTGGCGGGATCAACGAGATCTTGGCGGTGATTCTGATGGCGGCCAAGTTTGACGTGCCGGTCTGTCCGCACGCGGGGGGGGTGGGGCTTTGCGAGTATGTGCAGCACCTGTCGATGTTTGATTACGTCGCGGTGAGCGGGAAGATGGATGACCGGCTGACCGAGTATGCCGGGCATCTGCATGAGCATTTCCTGGATCCCGTTGTCATGAAGAACGGGCGATATCAGGTCCCGACGGCGGCGGGTTACAGCATAGAGATGAAGCCGGAGTCGATTGCGGAGTACACGTTCCCAAGCGGGGTGAAGTGGCGCTCGTAGGACGCGGACAACAAGTTCCGCCCCTCACCCCGGTTCGGCGGTGCCAGCAGCGTGCTGGACCCGGGTGGCCGTGGGACGATGGGTTCGAGCGAGTGGCGCTGTGCTGGCGGGGACGACGACTTCACGTTCCCGCTGGCGGCAGCTCCCCCGGCTCTCCAAACCCATTCCGCTTCCGATAGATCCGGCAGCCCATCGAGCTCAACTCAAACACCCGGCAAGTCGAAGGCCGCGACTCATAAAACCGGCAACCCCGGCTCACGTCGTCAAACCACACGCACGTCCCAGTGCTGTCCGCCTCGCCAGCGATATACCGCCGCATGTAGTCGTCGAGGAGCTCTCTCGCCTCCGCGGGCAGGTTCCGCATCCGCACGCAATCCTCCTCGAAGCTCGGATCCGCCCCATACTGCGGATTCAGCCACAGTGCCGTGTAGTCCGGAGGCGCCCCCTGCTCCAGACAACACGCACCACACCCCTCGCACGATTCAATCACCGGCAACCCCTCCGTCGGATCCCAGAACCCGGGAGCCGCCTCCTGCGACTCGGAAGTCGTCACAGGCTCGGGGGCCGAAGCGGGAAGCGAAGTCCCGCACGGATCGTCATGGCCGTCAGAAACACTCATATCACGCGCTGCGCGGCACCTGCACCTGCTGGCCGCACTTCGGGCAGTTCAGCAGCCGGCCGCGGTACGAGCCCTGCACCCGCAGATGCTTGCCGCAGTCCGGGCACTCGAAGTTGACCTTCTCGTTCGGATCCGCCTGGGACCGGTGTCGCCGCTCCCACACCTTGTCGGCGATCTCGTGAATCTTCCGCACAAGTTCGTCCGGGTCGTACGGCTTCGTCATGTACTCGTCGGCGCCGACCCGGCGGGCGAGGTCCCTGGCGTCGTCCAGCTCAATCGCGGTCAGCATCATGACCGGCACCTGATCCGCCTGCGATTTCATCCACTCGCAGACCTCGAAGCCCGAGACCTCGTTCGGCAGGATCACGTCGAGAATCACGAAGTCCGGCTGGTGCATCGTGAACGCCGCGCGGGCCTGGCCGGCGTCACGCGAGATCTCGACCGTGAACTTCTTCTGCTCGAGGAACGACTTCAGAAACTCCGCCTCACTCCGGTCGTCTTCGACGACGAGCACGCGATTGACGATGACTTCGGTAATCGTGTGATCGGACATGAATGGGTGAAGAGCGTGCCGCGCGTGGGGACGGTCAGGGCAGGTCCCGACAGAATACCGCGCGCGGCGGTGTGGGCCTATCTCCGTTCAGAAAACTCTTCGAGCCCCAGTTCGGGGTTCGTTCGTGAGCGCGCTCGGAAACCGCCCACCGTGACATCGACTTGACGCGCCGGTCAGATCGCTGAACGATTTGCCTCCTCATCACTCAGTGAAAGTCGGGATGTCCGAAACGCTCAACATCGCCCAGCGCCTCCGCGAATCCGCCCGCCGCTGGCCGACCGCGCGGGCCGTCGTCTGCCCCGCCGGCCGGGACTGGTTTGGCCGGCGAAGTTACTCCCAACTCACCTTCGAGCAACTCGACCAGGAGAGCGACCGCGTCGCCCGGGGCCTGTGGGACTGGGGCGTCCCCCGGGGCTCCAAGCTCGTCCTGATGGTCCGGCCGAGCCTCGAATTCATCGCCTTGACGTTCGGCCTGTTCAAGGCGGGGATGGTGATCGTCCTCGTCGACCCCGGTATGGGGCGCTCGAACATGATGAGCTGCCTCGCCGAAGTGAACCCCGACGGCTTCGTCGGGATCCCGATCGTCCACGCCATCCGCTGGTGGCACCGCCGCAAGTTCCCGAAGGCCCGCTGGAACGTCTCCGTGGGCCGGCCCATGCCGGGGACACCCAGAACCTACCGCGACATCCTCGGCAAACCCTGGACCCCGATCGAAATCGCCCCCACCAAGGCGACCGACGCCGCGGCCGTGATCTTCACCAGCGGCAGCACCGGCACTCCCAAGGGGGTCCAGTTCGAACATGGCATGTTCAACGCTCAGGTCGATCTGATCCGGGACTGCTATGGCATCCAGCCCGGCGAAGTCGACCTCCCCGGCTTCCCCCCCTTTTCGTTGTTCAACGCCGCCATGGGAGTCACCACGGTCGTCCCCGACATGGATCCCACCCGCCCCGCGAAGGTCGATCCAGTCAAGATCCTGGAAGCGATCCGGGACAACGGCGTCACGCAGTCCTTCGGCTCCCCCGCCTTCTGGAACCGGATCGGCCGCTACTGCGACGAACGCGGCATCACGCTCCCCACCATCCGTCGCGGCCTCTCCGCCGGCGGCCCGGTCCCCAACCATGTCCTCGAGCGGATGACCCGCGCGTTCACCGCCCCGGGGGCCGACCTCTTCACACCGTATGGCGCCACGGAAAGCCTTCCCGTCGCCTCGATCGGCGGTCGGGAAGTTCTCGAGCGGACCGCCCCAAGAACCCGCGAAGGTGCCGGGACCTGCGTCGGCCGGGTCTTCAACGGGATCCGGGTCAAGATCATCGAGATCACCGACGGTCCAATTGACTCGATCGGCCGCGCCCGTGAGCTCTCCCCTGGCGAGATCGGCGAGATCCTCGTCTCCGGCCCCTCCGTCACCCGCGAATACTTTCAGCGGCCCGAAGCGACCCGCCTCGCCAAGATTCCCGACGGCGACACCTTCTGGCATCGGATCGGCGACGTCGGCTACCTCGATGCCGAGGGGCTGCTCTGGTTCTGCGGTCGCAAGGCCCACATCGTCGACACGACCGAAGGACGCATGTTCTCCGTCTGCTGCGAGGCGATCTTCGAGAACCACCCCGACCTCTACCGCGCCGCCCTCGTTGGCCTCGGACCCGGCCCGAACCAGACCCCGGTCCTGATCGCCGAACCCGAAGCGGGGAAATTTCCCCGCTCTCCCGCTGCACGCGCCAAGTTCACCCGGGAACTCCTGGCCCTCGGCCAGGGTTCGCCGTTAACGAAGTCGATCCGCACGATCCTTTTCCACGAATCGCTCCCGGTCGACACCCGCCACAACGTCAAGATCCAGCGTGAAGCCCTCGCGATCTGGGCCGCGAAGGAACTCGGTGCGGGAAAGTCAGCGGTGGACGCCGCAACCTAAGTGAACGACATCAACAGGTCCCTCAAGACCGCCAGGGCCACCGGTTTGACCAGATGGCGGTCGAACCCCGCCGCAAGTGCCGCCTGCCGGTCGCTCTCCTGACCATAACCTGTCAGTGCCACGAGAATCGGCTGCTTCGGAAGGTGCAGCGCCCGGATCCCGCGGGCCAGGTCATACCCCGACACTCCGGGCATCGCGATGTCCGAGATGATGATGTCGGGCTGAAAGACTGTCAGCGCTTCCATCGCCGCCGACGCGGACTCGGCCGCACAGATTTCCTGGTCCAGCTTCTGGAGCAGCTTCGACAGCAGATGGGCCGCCGACGCATTGTCGTCCACCACCAGAATCCGGAACCGCTTGAGCGGTTTTGCAGCCGAAATCTGAGACGCCGCGGAGGCCGCACCGCTCGCCACCGGCAGCTGGACGGTGAACCGGCTTCCCGTTCCCGGGCCCTCGCTCTCCGCCGCGATCGTCCCCCCATGCAGTCCGACGAGCGTCTGAGCGAGCGCGAGTCCCACCCCCAGTCCCCCCTGCGAGCGGGTGTCGGAGCTGTCGAGCTGCGTGAACAGCCCGAACACGGTCGCCAGCTGTTCCTGCGGAATCCCGATCCCGTTGTCCCGGACCACGATTGACGCCCGCCCCGCCTCCTCGGCCAGCGTCAGGCGGATCGTCCCCTGCGGCGGCGTGTACTTCGCAGCGTTGATCAACAGGTTCCCGACCACCTGCGTCAGCCGGACCCGGTCGCCGTCCACGACCACCGGCCGACCCGACTCCTCCACTTCCAGCTTGTGGCTGGCATTCTCGATCATCGACCGGCTCATATCGATTGCGGCGGTCAGCACCTCCCGCAGATCGAGCAGCTCCCGCTTCAGCTGAAACGCCCCCCGCGAGATCCGCGACACATCCAGCAGATCGTCAATCAGCCGCCGCAGCTGATCGGTCTGCCGCGTCACCATCCGCGCCAGCTCCCGGACCTGCTCGGGGTTCTCCGCTTCCAGATTCAAGAGCTCCGCCGCCGTCGTCAAAGGCGACAGCGGGTTCCGCAGCTCGTGCCCCAGCATCGCCAGGAACTCGTCCTTGCGGCGGTTCGTATCGCGGGCCGCATCCTGCAGGGCCCGCTCTTCCGTGATATCGATGCAGATCCCGATCACCCGGTCGGAACTCCGCTCCAGACCGCGAAGCAGCCGCCCCTTGCAGGCCAGCCAGCGGGTCGTGCCATCGGCGCGGCGGACCCGGAACTCGTCGTAAAAGTCGACGTCCCGGTTCTCGAGAAACTCCACCACGCGCCGCTGCGCCCGCGGCAGGTCTTCGGGGTGGATGATTTTCTGCACGTCGGCCAAGGCCACCGACGCAGAAAGGTCCATCTGGAGGATCAACCTCAGTCCGTCGGAAATCGAGAGCCGGGCATGGGCATGGTCCCAGTCCCAGGTTCCGGCGTTGGCGACCTCCTGGGCGAGCTGCAGGTAGAAGCTGTCGGCGGCGCCGAGGGTGAAGACCCGCGAGTCCGACTCGCTCCCGACGACGAACGCGCCCCCTTGGCCGGTGCGCAGGGCATCGAGGGTCGCCTCCGCCTCGTCGAGGCGTTCGGTAACCTCGTTCAGGCGTTCGCGGAGCTCGAGATTTTCGCGGACGAGGGGGTGCTCTTCATCGCCCGACAGTGGGTCGGAAGTGCTCATGACACTCAGGTTACGGACAATCGGTCCTCCGGAAAACCCCAGCGTCCCGCTGGACTGGGGCGGGCGGTGGCGCCAGTTGCGCAAAGACGTTCTGTCCCCGGAAGCGGTCGATCTGCAAAGACTCGATGGCTCAAACCTCGTCCTTGCCGGCATGGCGTCGCCCGCTCAAACCGATCCTGCCACAACCACCCGGGGCCAGCACGCTGCTGGCCCCGCCGGAGACGCTGCTGTTGTGGAGCCACGGAACACAACGGGGCTCCGTCAACCGTGCAAAGCGTCGCTAGCAGGGCTGCAACTGCTCGTCGGGGGGCGAAACCACAGCATCGTCCGGTGTCCCCACACTCTGCTCACCCGACCGGACAAGCTCGCAGAACACACCGCCGGCCCGCACCAGTTCTCCGTACTTCCCCTCTTCGACGATCTGTCCCTGGTCGAACACGAGGATCCGGTCGCAGTCTTTGAGGGTCGTCAGACGGTGGGCGATGACGATCGTGGTCCGGTCTTCCCCGGTCACGCTCAAAGCCCGCTGGACGAACCGCTCGCTGATGTTGTCGAGGGCGCTCGTCGCCTCGTCGAGAATCAGCAGCGGCGACTGACGGACGAGGATCCGCGCCAGGGCGAGCCGCTGCTTCTGTCCGCCAGACAGGTTGTTCCCCCGCTCGATCACATAGGCGTCGTAGCCCCCCGGCATCGCCAGGATCTCATCGTGAAGGTGAGCCATTCGCGCCGCCCGCTGAATCTCGGCGTCGTCGACGGTTCCGTTGCCGTAGGCGATGTTCTCCCGGATCGTCCCGCTGAAGACGAACGGGTTCTGGCCGACGTAACCGACCACGCGAGAGAGTTCCGTGCGCGAGACCCGCTCGAGCGGCTGACCGTCGAGCATGATCTGGCCCCCGGTCGGGGGCATGAGCCGGAGCAGGACCTTGATCCAGGTCGACTTCCCCGAACCGGAGCGCCCGGCGACGCCGATCGTCTCCCCATGCGTGATCGACAGAGAAATCCCGTCGAGGGCCCGCTTGCAGCGGCCGTCGGACGCCGTGTAATCGCAGACGAGGTTCTCGACCCGGATCGCGGGCCGTCCTGGGACGAGCCGGACGATGGCGTTGTTGCTCGCTTCGACGAACGACGGATCGAGCGGTTCGCGGAGCATGTCCGCCAGGTCCCCGACTCGCAGGCTCGCCTCGTGCCCCTCGTCCATAACGCGGTGGATCTCGTTAAGCGGCGCCATGACGTTCAGGAACAGGACGGAGAACGCCAGGACGTCCCCCATGCTGATCGAGCCCCGGATCGCCAGGAATGTCGCGATCCCCAGGACGACAATGTGAAAAAAGCCTTCGTTCAGGGCCTTGGCCGCTCCGAAGAGCGACATCTCGAAATGATGCCGCACTTCCCGCTTACGGCGTTTCTCCGTAGCCGCGGCGAGCCGCTGGATCTCGAGGGGGACCGTATTGGCGACGCGGATGTACTCCGCCCCGCTGAGCTGCTCGACGACCGTCCCGTCGATTTCTTCCGCGTCCCGCATCAGCGACAGCCGCACCCCCTTCTGCGACGCGAGTTGCCGCATCGTCAACCAGACCGCCAGTGGAACGACCCCCAGCATCACGATCCCCAGGAGGGCATGCTTCGAAACCGCGGCGGCCAGCGCGAAGAACCCTGTGAAGAACGCCGGGAGGCAGTCGAGGAACATCAGCCGCAGGAACCGCGTCATCCCCTCAACACTCCGGAAGATCCGGCCATGCAGCACTCCGATCTTCTCGGAGGAGAAGCTGGTCAACCGGATCCGCAGGAGGTGGCCGACCACCCGGGTCTGCATATCCCGGTTGACCGCCGAGGTCGCCCGTTCGACCAGGTGCCGCCGCAGGACGGTGAACGCCTCCCGGGCGATGTAAATCAGGGCGATGCTGCCCAGGATCCCCGCGGCGATCCCCATCAGCTGCGGTCGGGGGAGATCTTCCTGGAGGCCGCGCTGGGCGCTATCCATCAGCCGCCCGAGCAGCAGGGCCACTGCCGCGTTCCCGGCGCTCGTCAGCATCATGATGACGCCGGCGACTGCGAGAGCCGTCTTCCGCGGGGTCCCGACCATCCGCCACACCTGACGGACGCGGAGGCTCATCAACCGGAGTTCTTGAGACAACTTGCGCCGCTTCGTTGCGTCCATTCAGTCAATTCCATCTGACCACGACGATCTGCGCCTCGTCAGTTGGCGTCGGGAAGGAAAACCGCCAAGGGAATCACACATCGCGATCCCCTTACGCGTCGCTTCCCTGGTCGCCCCTCCGCCAGCGTGGTCGATCTGGACACACGCCCTCTGCGGAAGAGGCGACACGATTCGTCGCGAGTGCTGAAAGGTTTTCGGTAGGGAGCAAAGCGGGTGCCGACGTCGACCCGCTCCCGAAAAGATCGCAGACCGGCGGCAACCTCTCGGGGACTCACTCCGCGCTACGCCAGACAACGTGTTTTCCCCAGCCTCGTGGGCGGTCCACCTCGAGATTGCATCGCAGTTTGCAACTGCATTCGGTATGTGTCAAAATTGCCCGCTTTTCGCCGCTCACCGTCGGCCCTCCGACCGGTCGACTCGAGGTTCTGAACATTCATGGCTGACGCCTCTCCCCGTTTCTGGCCCCTCCTCCTGGCGTTCCTGATCGCCGTCGGATCGATCGGAACGGTCTCGAGCCTCCACGGGCAGGAACCGCAGGCCGCCCCGGCCGTCGCTGCCGCCACGGGTGAACCGGCAGCCGCTCCCGCGGCCCCCGCCGGAGCCAGCCGCTATCCGTACATCCTGCTGTCCGTCTACTGCGTCGCGATCCTCGGAGCTTCCCTCTTCGGCGGCTGGCTCCCGACCATCTTCGACCTGACGCACAACCGCTTGCAGCTCATGATCAGTTTCGTGGGGGGGCTGATGCTCGGGATCGGCCTGTTCCACATGTTGCCGCACGCGATCGTGAATATGGGGCCGGGGTCGACCGACCGGGCGATGTGGTGGATGGTCCTCGGCGTGCTGACGATGTTCGGGATGCTCCGGGCGTTCCACTTCCACCACCACAGCCCGGTCGACATGGGAGAGTTTTGCCACGCTCAGGGACACGAGGGGTGCAGCCACGAGCATGACCACGACCATTCCCATGATCACGACCACGGTCATGGCGGAGGCCACGGGGGGCACGGCCATCACCACGGCACGTCCGGTCACGACCTGAGCTGGATCGGCGTCTTCCTGGGACTCGGGATGCACACCTTCCTCGACGGCATGGCGGTCGCCGCCAGCGTCGAGGCGGACATCTCTCACGGCGTGACGACGGGGCTGCTGGGACTTGGGACGTTCCTGGCGGTCCTGCTCCACAAGCCGCTCGACGCCGTCTCGATCACCTGGCTGATGTCGACGACCGGCTGGCCACGCTGGAGCCGGGTGTGCGTCAACGCCGCCTTCGCGGCGATGTGCCCGCTGGGTGTCGCCCTGTTCGTTCTCGGCGTCAACCGGGCGGGGGGCCAGCAGGGGCCATTCATCGGCTGTGCCCTCGCCTTCGCCGCGGGGCTGTTCGTCTGCATCAGCCTCAGCGATCTCCTTCCGGAAATCGAATTCCATCGACACCACCGGGTGCGGCTCAGCGTCGCTCTGCTGGCCGGGGTCGCCCTCGCTTACGGGATCGGCTACCTGGAGCCTGCCCACGTCCACGGTGGCCCCGACGAAGCGGATCACGGTCACTCCCACGCGCACGACCACGGTCACGACCACTGATCGGCTCGGTCCTCGTCCACGCACGCAATCGTGCGGCCGCGGTCAGCGTCTTCGGCTCTCCGCGACCGCGCCCTTTCTGGTCTCCCGGACTCTCCGCGGGTATCGTGGCGACACTCTGTCCTCACGCCTCGGAGAATCTTTCATGCTGCATACCGATCCGGTCTCCCGCCGCCATTTCCTCGGCACGACCCTCGCCGGCACCTCGGCCCTGCTCCTCCCCGCTGCCCTCCGGGGTGCCGAAGCTGACCCGTACAAAGGGCTCAAGGTCGGCCTCCAGAGCTACACGCTCCGGAATTTTTCCACCGACGAAGCGATCGCCCATTCGAAAAAGCTCGGCGTTCACTACTGGGAGTCGTTCCCCAAGCACGTCCCGATGACGACGGTCCCGGGCCAGGTTGCCGCGGCCAAGAAGCAGCTCGCCGACGGCGGGATCACGATGGTCGCCTACGGCGTACTCGGCTTCGACGGCAACGAGACGAAGGCCCGCGAGGCGTTCGACTTCGCCAAGGCGATGGGGCTCCTGTCGATCAGCGCCGATCCGAATCCGGACAAGAAGACGTTCGATCTCCTCGACAAGCTCGTCGCCGAGTACGACATCGCCATCGCGATTCACAACCACGGCCCGGGCCACCGTTACGACAAGGGGAGCGATGTCGAGAAGGTTGTGAAAGACCGGCATCCGAAGATCGGCGCCTGCGTCGACACCGGCCACTACCTCCGGAGCGACGAGAACCCGGTCGAGATCATCGAGCGGCTCGGCCAGCGGGTGTTCGGAGTGCACCTCAAGGATGTCCGGACGATCCGCGATCCCAAGGCCCAGGAAGAGGCAGCCAAGGGGCTCGATAAGGGACGGGTCGATCAGCTCAAACGCGAAGGGAAGCTGTTCACGATCCTGGGTGAAGGGGAGCTCGACGTGAAGGGCTGCCTCAAGCTCCTCAAGCAGCGGAACTTCCCGTACTGCGTCGCTGTCGAGTACGAGGAGAATGCCCAGAACCCGATCGCCGACGTCGAGCTGTGCCTCAAGACCGTCCGCGAAGCCCTCGCCTGAGGGGCGGCGGCAAACGCCGAGTCGATCGAGAAACCGGCGGACTTACGTCACGCCGCTCGCCGGTGAATCCGGCGAGCGGCGCGGCGTGAGCCCGCCGGTTCCGTTTTGGTCCAGAGATCGAAAGCAGATCGCCGCGTTACGCGGATTTTCGCATCAGCACGTCAATCGTCTGCTGGTGCAGCGCCGATCCGTTCGTCGCCAGGACATCCGGTTCGTCGAGGACGAACCGGCTCCCGTCGACCTTCGAAATGTTTCCGCCCGCTTCTTCGACGAGCAGGACCCCGGCCGCCATGTCCCACGGCTTCAGGCTGGTTGACCAGAAGGCGTCGACCCGTCCGGCGGCGACGCAGCAGAGGTTGAGGGCCGCGGAGCCGCTCCGCTGGACCGACTGGGCCACGTCAAGGGCCCGCAGAAACCGCTCCACCGCCTCGTGGTACCGGTCCGCCTTCACGGGAAGACTCGCCATGCACATCGCATGGGAGACCTCTTTGGTCGCCGAAACCTTCAGCCGCGTCCCGTTGAGGTACGCGCCGCAGCCTCTTTCGGCGGTGAACATCTCATCCCGCGTCGGATCATAGATCGCTCCGGCGACGAGTTTTCCCTCTTTCTCGACGCCGATTGAGACGGCGTAGTACGGGAACCCGTGGACGTAGTTCGACGTTCCGTCGAGCGGATCGATGACCCACCGGATCGGGGAAGGCCGGTCATCGATCAGGAGCCCTTCTTCCCCGAGGAACCGGCAACCGGGCAGACGCCGCTCGATTAGTTCGAAGATCGCCTGCTGGGACGCCTCGTCCGCCTCGGTCACGAGGTTGGCAGGGCTCTTCTCGCGAGCCGTAAACCGGGAACGCCACTGCTGCAGGATCCGTCCACCGAGACGGGCCGCTTCTTCGCTGAGAGACAGGAGTTCTTTGGACATCGAATCGGAGGGAGGAAACACGGATTCGGGGGACGGAGAAGGTTAGCAGGTCGACTCTCCCTCCCATACGGGAGTTCCCCGCCGCTCTGGATTCCGACCGGCCGTCCCACTAACGGATTCGCAAGGTCCGAGACGCCTCGGCCGTCCTGCGAAGGCCTGCCGAGACCGTGCCGGCGACAGCCCAAAATTTCCGGTCCGCCGCCTTAAGTCTGGAGTCTCAAACCCTTACCATCCGCTCCTTCCGAATTCTGCACAGGAGTCCGCGTCGTGAGCGCCAAGATTGCGTTGTTGCCCGGAGACGGGATCGGTCCCGAAGTCATTGCCGAAGCGAAGACGGTCCTCGAGACCGTCGGCCGCAAGTTCGGCCAGACATTCGAGTTCTCGACGCACCTGATCGGCGGCTGCGCGATCGACGCCCACGGCGATCCGCTCCCCGAAGCGACCCTCGAGGCCTGCCGGAAGTCCGACGCGATCCTGCTCGGGGCGGTCGGCGGCCCGAAGTGGGACGACCCGACAGCCAAGACCCGTCCGGAAGTCGGCCTCCTGAAGATCCGCAAGGAGCTCGGCCTCTACGCGAACCTCCGGCCGATCAAGGCCTCACCGTCGCTGATCGACGCCTCGCCCCTGAAGCGGAATATCATCGAGGGAACCGACATCCTGTTCTTCCGGGAGCTGACCGGCGGCCTCTATTTCGGCAAGTCGGGGCTCGAAAAGACGGCGACCGGCGAAACCGCCTTCAACACGATGATCTACAGCACCCACGAGGTGGAGCGGATCGTCCGGATGGCATGCCAGGCGGCCATGAAACGCCGCAAGAAGGTGACCTCGGTCGACAAGGCCAACGTCCTGGAAGCCTCGCGGCTCTGGCGGCGGGTCGCCGAGAAGATCGTTAAAACCGAGTTCCCGGAGATCCAGTACGACGTCGTCCTCGTCGACGCGATGGCGATGCACCTGATCTCGAAGCCGGCAACGTTCGACGTCGTCGTCACCGAAAACATGTTCGGCGACATCCTGACTGACGAAGGCTCGATGCTCCCTGGCTCGCTTGGCCTCCTGCCGTCGGCTTCGCTGGGCGAGCCTGGCCCGGGCCTGTATGAGCCGATCCACGGCTCGGCTCCGGACATTGCCGGCAAGGGGATCGCGAACCCGCTGGCGACGATCTTGGCCGCGGCGATGCTGCTGCGGCACTCGCTGAACCTGGAGCAGCCCGCACTGGCGATCGAAGAGGCGGTCGAGAGCGTCCTCAAGGCAGGGCACCGGACCCGCGATATCGCCCCGGCCGGGGCGACGTCGATCAGCACCAAGGAAATGGGTCAGCTCGTGGTCAGGGCCCTCGGGTAACCTGCCCGATCGCCGAAATCGCAGCCCGAAAACAAACAACCCCCGACGAAGGTCGGGGGTTGTTGCATTTCAGAGCGAGGCGATCGTCCAGCGAGGAGCCGGACGATCGGGTCGACTCGCGTCTCGACGAGCTTACTTCTTCTCTTCAGCCTTGGGCTCTTCCTTGGCCGGCTCAGCAGCGGGGGCGGCCGGAGCGGCCGGTTCAGCGGCCGGGGCGGCGGGAGCCGCCGGCGGGGCAGCGGGGGCGGCCGGAGCAGCCGGGGCGTCTGCCTTCGGCGGGGCGGTGTTGGCGCCGCTGTCGGCCTTGTCCGGCGACGGGGCGGCGGCCGGGGTCTTGGCCGGCGGGGCCGGAGCGGGGGCCGGCTCGCAGCCGACCAGGAGACCGCAGACAAACGCAAACCCGAGAACCTTCTTCATCATCTTTCCTTCAAGAACAGGGATGTCTCGTCGCAGGTCGACGCGCGCCGTCCTACCCGTGTGCAGACAATTTTCTGGACGCGTTTATTCCCGAGACCCCGTCACAATTCAAGCCTCCCCTCACGGGCGAAGGAATTCCTTCGCATCACAAGCTTTCGGAGGATCCGATCGGGGGAATCTCCCGGACTCTTCGGGTTGGGCAATCTGCCTCTTTTCGAGGTGAGCCGGCGACGCCACCGCCCACCGGCAGCCCGCAGGTGGATTGGGCGCAATTCATTTTGAGTAAGTCACTTACGGAACTTGTTCGTTTCAATCGGCAAAACCGGCACGCACGGCACGATCCGCAAAGTCCCCCTCGTTTGACGTTTCGACTGATCTTGACGCGTGCCGAAGGCCGAAAAATCGAAATAACCGCTATTCCGCGTCTGGGCGGCGCACCCCACCCAGACCGGGCAATCGGCAAACTCCCGCGCAAGCGGTTTGACACAGCGTATTCAGCAGGATGCTGGAGCCATCGATGAAAAAGACCTGGAAGTGCTGGCTCGGAACGGTCGCGGCTGCCATGCTCGGCGGCACGGCGATGGCCCAGGCCCCCGATATGGACTTCGGCAGCGAGGGGGCTGTCCGACTGGGGGCTCCCAGCGGGAGCGCCACGACCTCCTACGCTCCGGGTTCCATCAACACCTATGAGCCGCTCGACGCCGATGCCGTCTGGGCCGAGGCTCCCCGGGCCTACCAGGGGGCTCCTCCGCCGGGCGACGAGAGCGTCGGCTTCGCCTCGTCGGCGAGCTACAACGACACGCAGTGGCGCGTCGGCCGCGTGAACTCGAACCTGTACGGGTTCAACGGGGGCTATACGTCGATCGGGGCGTTCATCCCTCTTTCGACCGACGGTCAGAACATGTGGTTCTTCGACCCCCGGGCGATCATCACCGACTACGGCCAGGGGGCGGCGAACCTCGGTCTCGGTTACCGGCGCTACTCGTACGCCATGGACCGGATCTTCGGCGCATCGATCTGGTACGACTACGACAACGGCCACCGGACCGACTACAGCCAGATCGGCCTGAGCCTCGAAAACATCGGCCGCTATTTCAGCACGCGGTTCAACGCAAACGTCCCCCTCTCGGACTCGAACGACTTCACGACCGCCGCGTCGTTCGGCACGCCGTTCTTCCAGGGGAACAACATCGCATACCTGTACTCGTTCCTCCGCGAGATGCCGTACCAGAACTACGTGGCGGAAGCGGCGGCCCCGGTGCCGTTCTTCGGCCGGTACGGATGGGAATGGGCCATCAGCGCCTACGGCCTTGTCGCCAACGACTCGGGAGCCCGGGACGCGATCGGGATCGGGGGCCGCTTCGAGTGGCAGGTCTCGGAAGACTTCTTCATCAACACCACGATCACGCATGACCGGATCTTCAGCACGAACGCCAGCGTCAACTTCGAATTGACGATCCCGAGCGGCCCGCAGCAGCGGTGGCTCCGTCCGAAGCGGGTGCACGACAAGCTTCTGGCCTCGGTCAAGCGTCCCTATCGCGTGTCGACCAGCACCAGCGGCTTCCAGGAAACACGGCTGTTCCTCGATCCGAACGACGGGGCTCCGATCGTCGTGGCCCATATCGACCCGACGGCCGCCAACGGCGCCGCAGCGGGCTCGGTCACCAACCCGTTCGGCAGCGTCCAGGACTACATGAACCTGTCCGCGGCAGACCGCGGCAACTTCGACATCATCTTCGTCGGCGGCAACACGATCGCCACGAACGACAACGATCTCAACACGACGATCGAGTTGCTCGACCGGCAGCGACTGCTCGGCACGGGGGCCCTGGCTGACGGAGGGGTCCATCAGTTCCAGGCCCTCAACCCCGGCAACGGCCAGACGGTGTTCAATCTGCCCGGCTTTGCCAACGGCACGTCGAACACCGGGCCGAACCCGTTCCTCACGAACTCGGGGGCCGCCGGCGATCCTGTCGTTCGGATCAACGGAAACTACACCGAAGTCAGCGGCTTCACGATCGATGCCGGCGGAACCGCCAATGGCATCGCAACCGTCGATTCCGCCTTGGCGCCGCGGACTGTCGACAGCTTTGCGATCACGAACAACACGATCCAGAGCGCGGTCACGGCCATCAATATCCTGAGCGACACGACCCCCGGGGCGACCGGTCCGACGACCATGCCGCCGGCCCGCTCGCTCGGCCTCAACGACAACGTCGGGAACATCTCGAACAACACGATCGACGGAACGGCCGGGACCGCCCCTGGCGTTACGAATGGCATCGTCGTCAACCACAGTGCCGGCAGCGGGGCGGACGCCCTGCAGCTCCGCGTGGCGAACAACGACGTCAACGACGTGACCGGTGTCGGCATCGACATCACCGCCAGCAACGGGGCCGAGATCGACGGAACCGCGTCGAACTTCGGGTTCGTCGGCAACACGGTGACCGATTCGGGATCCGGGATCCACGCCGCGGCGACCGGTGCCGGCTCGCTGTTCAGCACAAACGTCGAAAGCAATACCGTCACGGGGAGCCTCGACGCGGCCGATCCGCTCGACCCGACCGTCGGAGCCGGGATGCTGTTCCTGGCTGACGCGGGCGGCTCGATGGTGCTCGACAACTTCATCAACAACACGCTCACCGGCAACGCCGGCAACGGAGCGAGCTTCGCGGCCCTGGCTGGCGGATCGCTGGCCATCGGCGACGGCAGTGCGACGGTCTTCAACACCAACACGTTTACCGGGAACACCGCCAACGGAGCTCTCTTCACGGCAGACGGGGCGGGGAGCACGCTCGCTGTCACGGACGTGACCAACAGCACGATTACGGGCAACGGCCAGAACGGGCTGAGCTTCGTCGCTTCCAATGCCGGTCAGATGACCGTCGGCGATGCAGTCAACGGCCTGGCCATCACCGGTAACACGATCACCGGCAACACGCTGGACGGGATCTCGGGCGCTTCCGACGGAGCGGGCAGTCTGCTCGACATCCTCATCGGCAGCACCGACACGCAGTTCAACACGAACACGATCAGCAACAACACCGGCAACGGGATTGACCTCGGGGCGACGAACGGCGGTACGGTTCAGGGAGCTGTTCAGGCCAACCTGATCCAGGACAACACGCTGAACGGCGTCCGGATCTCGGCGATCGATGCTGGCAGCACCGCGAACTTCAACGATCTCGCCAACGGCCGGCTGATCAGCGACAACCAGATCTCAGGCAACACCCTCGCCGGCGTGCAGCTGCTGTCGGATAACACCGGCTTCGCAGCGGGAGACGGCGTCCAGGCCCTCTTCCTCCGGAACCTGATCAGCGGCACTGTCGCCAATCCTCAGGAGTTCGGGATCCAGGCCCTCGGCCTGCGGGCGGGCAACCTGGACATCGACATCGGCGACGGAACAGTCGCCAACGCGAACAGCATCTCGGGCAACTCGGATGCCAACATCGATGTCGATCTGGCCGGCACGTCGCGCGCCTCGGTCGTCATCAACGGTAACCTGATCGCCAACGCGATCAACGGCCCGAGCGTGGACTTCGGCGGGGACGGTATCGCCCTCCGGACGACCGACTCGTCGATCCTCTACGACGCCCAGATCCTCAACAACGTCATCACCGGCAACGCGGCGAACGGCATCCGGCTGCTCGCCAACACCTCCTCGCAGGTCAATCCGGTCGGCGATCCGACCACTCCTGGTCTCATCATCCAGGGGAACGACATCGAGACGAATGCCGCCAACGGTATCCTGATCCAGCGTGGTGGCGATGCCCTGGTCAACGCCCTGATCGGTACGACCGGCGGCGTCGGCGTCGACACGACGGTCGGAAACATCATTTCGAATAACGGAGGTCACGGGATCAGCGTCTTCACCGAAGGGGGGGCGACTCCCGCCGGTGTCTCGACCCAGATCGTGGCTGGCCAGAACGCCATCCAGGGGAACGGGACCGCGGGTGTCGGCAACGGCGTCAACATCCTGACGCAGGCCGACTCGCAGACTCGCGTCGACCTGATTTCCAACGTGATCAGCGGTGCGGGGACCGGAGCCGCCACCCAGGACAACGGGATCTCGGTCACCTCGAACAACGGTTCCTACTTCGGGACCTTCGGGGGCGCCAATTCGACCTTCGACGGCAACATCATCAGCGGCCATACGGGTGACGGTGTCGCCCTGCAGATCAGCAACGTTGCCGAAATCCATGTCGACATCGTCGGTACGACTCAGCAGGCCCAGATCTTCAGCAACGGCGGCAACGGTGTGAACATCATCGACACCTCCGGAACGGCTGGCCTTGGCGGTGGCGTCCTGGATGTCGCGATTGGTGATCCTGCGTCCGGCAGTGCCACGCAGGGTGCGGACATCTTCCCGGATGCTCCGGATGTCGTCATCGCCCAGAACAACAACGATGCCATTCGGATCGCCCAGACCGGTGTCGGGTCGGTCGTACTCGATGTCTCCAACACTCTGGCGACCGGCAACCGGACGACCGGCGGCGTCAGCCGCAACGGCCTGTCGTACAACGCGGAGAACCAGACGACCGGTGGCGACGCGACGATCAATGTCGACAACAGCACGTTTGTGGACTTCGGCGGAGACGGCATGCACGTCTTCTACGATCACAACATCGTGGACGTCGGATTCACGGCTCTGTCGATGAACGTGACCGACAGCATCATCGGCCAGACTCAGTTCTCGACGAACGTCGGCGACGGTGTCGACATCGAAGTTCGCGACGGCGGTGCGGCATTCGTCTTCAACAACAACCTGATCCAGAACAATGGCGGTGACGGCTTCCGTATCGTGACACTCGCCGAGCAGATCGACTTCGACCGCGCCAGCCGGGTCAGCGTCCCTGCGGACCGCGACTCGACAAATCCGCCGGATGGAAACGACGTCACGACGCCGAACAATCCGACCCTCCTGGCCCGAGCAGATTACGAGCAGGCATGGGGTGACAACGACGCCATCGGCTACGTGACCGATCTCACCCTCACGAACAACGCGATCCGCTTCAACGGCGAAGATGGTGTCGATCTGGCGATTGGAGCAGCGACAAGCCTCGGCTCGCAGCTCAACAACGCCATTGTTCGTGGGAACGACATGACCGGAAACGTTCGGTACGGGTTCTACACCCGCACGATCACCAACACGTTCGCCGCACCGCCGCTGGACAGCGTGAACAACGCTCAGGGGACGAACGACATCGTTCGCCTCGATCCGATGGCCCACCTCTGGCTCGCGTTCGGCGACAACGCCAGTCCCAACACGACGAGTCAGTTGAACGCCACTGTGACAGGCGGTGTCTTCACTGCGGCGGACGCAATCAAGGTCAATGCGAACCGCCCGATCCTGACGAATTTCAACGTCTTCACGAACAATGCGAACGTGACGACGCAAGCGGGAGTGCCGGTGTCGACGCTGGGCCGGTTCGGCCAGTGGAATGCTTCGCTCTTCACCTATCAGGACAGCGGTGGACAGGGCTTCAACTACACGTACCAGATCAACAAGGGAACGATTACCAACACTCCGTAGTCCTGAGATTCCTCAACGGCTCCAATCTGGAGAAGCACGCGTCGCGAAAGCGACGCGTGCTTTTTTCTTTGCGGCTGGTATTGGTTGCGTCACTTTGCCCATCAACCCCGTCTGGCCAATCGACGGTGGCAACACAAGTGACGCTGCCGGCGTTCCAGAGGACCGCCGACAGCGATCATTTCACGAAAGAACCTCTGTGACGACCCCCGAGCCGACGGTTCGGCCCCCTTCACGGATCGCGAAGTGCGTCCCCTTCTCAAGGGCGACCGGATTGCCGAGTTCGACGTCGACCGTGACGTTGTCGCCGGGCATGGCCATGGCGGCTTCCCCGGCGAGCTCCGTCCTGCCGGTCACGTCTGTCGTCCGGAAGAAGAACTGGGGAGCGTAGCCGCTGAAGAACGGCGTCTTCCGTCCTCCTTCTTCCGCGCTCAGGACGTAGACCGTCCCTCGGAACCGCGTCCGGGGCTGGATCGACCGCGGAGCGGCGACGACGTTTCCGCGTTCGACCTCGGTGCTCTTGATTCCCCGCAGGAGCAGGCCGACGTTTTCGCCGGCCGTCCCCAAGGGCTGCACCTGGTTGAACGCCTCCACACTCGTGACGACGCTCTCGAGCAGCCCTGTCCGGCCGATGATCTCGACCTTGTCGCCAGGCCGAACCGCTCCCTGCTCGATCTTGCCGGTCACGACGGTGCCGCGACCGGAGATCGTGAACACCCCTTCGACCGGCATGAGGAACGGGCGGCCATGCAGCCGCTCCGGCGCCGGGATCCGGTCGAGCTGCTCGAGGAGCTCCTCGATACAGCGGTTCGCGGCGGGGTCGGCGGGAGCATTGAGCGCGGCGATCGCGCTTCCCCGGACGAACTGAGCTCCGTCTCCGTCGAAGCCGTGCTTCGTCAGGAGGTCGCGGGTCTCCATCTCGACCAGGTCGATCAGCTCCAGATCGTCGACAAGGTCGACCTTGTTGACGAACACCACGAGCCGCGGCACGCCGATCTGTCGCGCCAGCAGGATATGCTCGCGCGTCTGCGGCATCGGCCCGTCGGCCGCCGACAGGAGCAGCACTCCGCCGTCCATCTGGGCCGCCCCGGTGATCATGTTCTTGACGTAGTCGGCATGGCCGGGGCAGTCGATATGGGCGTAGTGCCGCGCGTCGGTCTCGTACTCGACGTGGCTGGTCTTGATCGTCACCACCTTGGTCGGGTCGCGGACGGTCCCCCCTCTGGCGATGTCGTTGTACGCACGAGCCTCGGCGAGACCCTTGGTGGCCTGAACCGCCAGGATGGCGGCGGTGAGTGTCGTTTTCCCATGGTCGATGTGACCGATGGTTCCGACATTGAGATGCAGCTTGTCCCTCATCATCACAGAAAACTCCCGCCTCTCTCGAGAAGAGGCTTCGGGGTGAAGGATCCGCCCGGCCCAATCGTGAGATCTTTTCGTACGACACGTAGCGCCAGGGCCGGCGCGAACCCACAGTGTTCCCGGAGGGAGTCGAACCCTCGTTTCCAGCTCGTCGTGCTGAAGTCTTGCCGCTAGACCACGGGATCGAAAGGAGGCGATCCAGGATGGAGGACGTCCATCATCGCCACCTCTTCTCACAGTCAGCATGGTCGGATTCGAACCGACGATCTCGTGCTCCCAAGGCACGCGGAGTCCCACTCTCCTACACGCTGCCAAACGTCATTCATTCGCCCGGGAAGGAGTCGAACCTTCGTTACCGCTGTATCAGAACGGCGTCCTGAACCGTTGAACGACCGGGCGTCATCGCGCTCTCGCGCGGAGCTGCCAACTTTGATGGGCCTCGCCACAAACGAAAAGGCCCGGTGTCACCTGCGTGACACCGGGCTGGAACTCATCACGAGTCTGCGGACGGGTCACGGACACCTGGAAGGAATCGAAGCCTCCCCGGACCGAATCGATTCCGACTCAGTCGATGGCTGCGAAACCGGATTCTCAACGGCGATGAGCCGCTCGACACCGGAAGCCGCGGCGAACGAAGGCCCCGTTTCGAGCCGGGAGACGGAGATCGTGCTGGAAGAGAGGAACATTGCAGGAGAGCGTACCGGGTGGTTGAGGACTCGAATCGCCAGCCCGCGTCAGCCGCGAACTCGCGAGAGTCAGACCCGCCGCAAGGAAAAAGGTTCGCGTCCCGCGTTCGAGTTCGGTCCGCTGTCCATCACAGGCTTGGGCGATCGTACTGAGCCGGCCCGATACGGTCTCGAATCGAGAGGTTTCCGCCGCGCCGTTCGTTGACCCGTCTCCGGGTTCCGACCAGACTGGCACGCATCATCGACCAGTGATCTGATTTGATTTGGAGTGACGCGTGGCATCCGAGCCCCGACCGACAGCCCCCAGCACCGGCCAGTGGATGGCACTTCTGGCCGCCATCCTCGGGTGGCTGTTCGACGGATTCGAGATGGGTCTGTTCCCCCTCGTCATGACGAAGATGCTCGAGGATCTCCTCGGGACATCGGGCCCCCAGGTGAAACTGTGGGAAGGGATCATGCACGCCGGCTTCCTGGTCGGTGCGGCCACGGGGGGAGTGCTGTTCGGATGGCTCGGCGACCGGATCGGTCGCGTGCGGGCCATGACTCTCAGCGTCCTCACCTATGCCCTCTTCAGCGGGGCGTGCGGCCTCGGGAATTCCGCGGCGCTCGTCCTCTTCTTCCGGTTCCTCGCGTCGCTGGGAATGGGGGGGGAATGGTCGCTCGGCGTCTCGCTGGTCATGGAGCTCTGGCCGGGGCGGTCGCGGGCCTGGCTGGCCGGCCTCATCGGTGCTGCCTCCAACGTCGGGTTCATGCTGATCGGCTTCATCAGCCTGGCACTCAACGACTTCATCTCTTCCATCAAAGCGGCACTGGTCGCAATTCATGTGCCTGCGACCACCGTGGACTGGCTGTCGGGCCATTCCTCCTGGCGGCTGCTGATGCTGATCGGAGCGTTCCCCGCGATCCTGACGTTCTTCATCCGGATCTTCGTCCCGGAATCGGAGAAGTGGATCGACGAGCGTTCCAAAGGGGCCACGAAGCACTTTGCGGCCAAGGACCTGTGGGGACTCGTGCTCGGCTGCATCGGCCCGATGACGATGATCGTTGCTTACGCCCTGGCGCGTCCCGCCTGGGAGCAGTGGGTAGCGGTTGTATTCGCACTCGTGACCGCGTTCATCGGGTTCTCGAGCCCGGTCCGGCAGTTCCTCAAGCGCGGCGGCGGAGAGTCGTTGATCTCGGTGACGCCGAAAGAGACGCTCCGACGGATGTATCTGGGGGCGACACTGAGTGGAATCGCCCTCCTGGCGACCTGGGGCTCTGTCCAGCGGGGAGCCTCGTTTGCCAACGACGTCCGGAAGGGGGAGATCCTGGCGGCCCAGGGAGTCGCTGAGAAGGAACTCGCCCCCGAAGCGAAGGCGCAGATGGACCGCGAGCTGACCAAGGCCCGGGCCTGGACGCAGATTATCCTCGCCATCGGCGCCATCGTGGGGACGATCGTGGGGGCACTCGTCGCGGAATCCTTTGGACGACGGACGACCTACTTCCTGCTGTGCCTGACCTCGTTCCTCAGCGTCGGGTGGTTCTTCCTGGGGACCTCGCGGTACGACACGATGTTCTTCCTCGCCGCATTCTTTGCCGGGGGGACGACCGCGTCGTTCTACGGCTGGCTGCCGCTCTACCTGCCGGAACTCTTCCCGACTCGCGTGCGGGCGATCGGCCAGGGATTCTCGTTCAACTTCGGCCGCGTTGTCGCCGGTGCCGGCTCGCTGTACCTGGGCTACATGATCCAAGCCTTCTTCGACAGCAAGTATCCGGTTCCCTGTACGATCCTGGCCTCGATCTACTTCATCGGCATGATCGTGATCTGGTTCGCCCCGGAAACGAAGGGGCGGCCGCTGCCGGAGTAAGCTTGGTCCGAATGGGGGAAGGTCGATTGTGGCCGGCTCTACCCGTACATCCGGGCCAAGTCCTGGATCGCCTCCAGGGCCTCTTCGAGCTCGGGGACCTGGACGCCGACTTCCCGGCCTCCGCGGTCGCACTGGCCGAGGAGCACCAGCTCGTCGTAGTCGGGATGCTCGCGAAGCCGCCGATGGGCCCGGGCGCCGATCGTCCCGTCGACGATCCGATGCGCCTCCATGTGGTTCGCGATGAGCCACTTCGTCCGGTCGGTGATGAACCCCTCGAGTGCCTGCAGTCCCGCGGCGACATGGTCATCGGGGTCGATTCCCTTGCCGACGTCGTGCAGAAGGGCCGCCAGGAGGAACTCCTCGTCGTAGGGAAGCTCGTCTGCGGCGAGGTCATATACCTGCAGGCTGTGGTAGAGCGCGTCCCCTTCGGGGTGGTATTTCCGATGCTGTTTGACGCTCGCGAGCGGCACCATCAGCGCCCGGTAAACCTCGAACCGGTCGACCTGCGTCTCCGCCTGCTCGAGCCCGTCGAGAGCGATGTCGGGATACTCCTGTCGCAGGAACTCCTCAAACTCGGGGAGACTCGCCCGCTCCATCGCCTTGCCGGTGATCGAGCTCTTGAAGACGTAACCGATCTTGTCGGGGCTATAGACCGTCAGCTCCGTCTTGAACTCGCCGGCGACATGGACGTGGGTGTAGAGGGTCTCTTCGCCGAACTTCCGAACCTGCTTGTGCGTCACTTCGTAGGGGAGCGCCGCCTCGTCGAGCGCCCCGGTGATCGCCTCGACCGTGCTGGCGAAGACATGCAGGTCGATATCGCTCCCGACCCGCACATGTCCCGTCAGCACGCTGCCGATCAGCCGCGGCCGGAATTTCTCGAGGAGTCGCATCATCCGCAGTGCCAGGAGCCGCATGTCGCGGAGCTTGTCGAACCGGCTCTCCCCTTCGTAGAGCGCCGCGAACCGCAGGATTTCCTCGCGGATCTCGGCATTCGAGGGGAGGTCGCAGGTCTTCACCCAGCCGCCGCAGATCTTCTTTCCGGCCTTCATCTTGGCGCGGAAATACTCCGATTCCTGGCGGGTGTACATCAGCCGGGCGGCTTCGAAGACGATCTGCCGCCGCAATTTTTCGTTGGGCATCGCGCTGCGTCTCGAAGGACGCACAATGGAGTGGCGATGAAGCCAGTCTAGCCGACACGGAATGCCCGACAAGACACGGCCTTCTCGAATCGGTTCGCGCCGCAGAATCCGTAGCCCTACGGAGATCGCTCACGGTGACTCAGAAGCCGGCGCCGGAGCCTCCCAGATTGGCTCTTCCTGGTCGGTGATGTAGTCCCGCAAGATCTGATGTGGCCCGAACGCGTTCTTGTAGGCCATGGACTGGCACTCAGCGATCCAGTAGCCCAGGTACAGCCAGCGTTTCCCCAGCCGCCGCGCCAGTTCGATCTCCTGCAGGATCGTGAACGTCCCGGGCCCCCGGTCCCGCCACCGGGGGGCGTGATAGAAGTAGATGCTGGAAAGCGCATCCGGAACGACATCGATCAGTCCGAGACCGACCAGTTCCGCCCCCTCCCGGTACTGGAGCTCGTAGGCGAAGTCCCAGCCCCCCGTCAGGAAGGACTCGGCGTACTCGTCGGCCGTGGTCCCTTTCTCGGGCCACCCGCGACGCTCGTGCATGTCGGCGTGGTAGGCGTTGTAGAGGGCGATCCGTTCCGGGCTGACTCCGGGACGGACAGGCTCGCAGCGGATCTCCGTATTCCTGGAGAGGCAGCGCCGCTGGCTTCTGGTCGGCTGAAACGCCTCCACATCGACCCGCAGACTCCGGCAGCGCGTGCACTGCGGGCAACGGGGGCGGAAGAAGTGAATCCCCATCCGCCGCCAGCCCCGCCGCAGCAGCTGGCTCATCCGCTCGGGAGAGACCTCCCGGAAGAAGCGGTACTCGAGCGCCGCCGTCTCCGCCGGAAGGTAGGAGCAGGGCCGCGGCGGCTCGTGAAAACGAAACGGGTCCGAATCCGTCACAGGCGTTCAAGAAGAGACAGGGAGAGGTCGTCGATTGAGAATAACTCGTTCAGATCGCCGGCACACTCCCCCGAGCGTTGGACGATCTCCCGCGGGGCTGCGACACTCCGGGACACCTTGAACCTGGAGCCCCCGGATGACTGCCTCCGCTGCTGCGTCGCTCGACCTGAAACGCTGGATTCGCGACGTGCGGGATTTTCCCAAGCCGGGAATCATGTTCCGCGACATCACGCCGCTCCTCTCGGATCCGGCTGCCTTTCGCGAAGTGATCCGCCGGATGGCAGACCATTTTCGCGACCGACAGATCAGCGCCATCGCCGCGGCCGAGGCCCGGGGATTCATCTTCGCCGCACCGCTGGCCCTCGAGCTGAACGCCGCCTTCGTCCCGGTCCGTAAACCAGGCAAGCTGCCGTTCGACACTCAGTCCTTCCACTATGAGCTCGAGTACGGCAAGGACACGCTCGAGATGCACACGGATGCCGTCCGTCCGGGGGACCGGGTTCTGCTGGTGGATGACCTGCTCGCCACGGGGGGGACGATCGGGGCCTGCGCCCGCCTGGCCGAACGGTCCGGAGCCACGGTCATCGGCTGCGCGTTCCTGATCGAGCTGACATTCCTCAAGGGGCGGCAGCGGCTCGCCCCCCATGAAGTCTTCAGCCTGATCCAGTACGAAGACGAGAACTGATCCCGCTAAGAAGCTGTTTCAAAATCGTGCGCTCGGCCCCCAAGTCCAGCCCCCAGCGCGGTGCCGGGCGGAAAGGCAGTCTTTGCGCAACCCGACGTGCCTGCCGATCCCGGTCCAGCGGGGTCGCTGGCCCCGCCGGAGGCGCTTCCGTTCAGGTCACCGT